>ERZ1673747.30-NODE-30-length-219865-cov-8.483982_pt1 | contig 219865 bp, 197 predicted proteins | sample MGYA00580220_ERZ1673747 | MGnify/ENA primary metagenome ERZ1673747 (study PRJEB41218, sample SAMN15661769) | gut metagenome | host: Homo sapiens | place: Canada: London | collected 2015-08-20/2019-03-30 | study: EMG produced TPA metagenomics assembly of...
GTGCGACCCGCGACCAGATCGCCACGATGTTCGAGGGCTTCTGCGCAAGCCTCGCGTAAACTGAACCCGATCCAGACCGGCGTCCCGAAAACGGGACGCCGGTTGAGACTGTCAAAAAGTATTACTTTTTGACAAGGGGATTGCAGTCTGCCGCGCGCATCATTTGTGCGCCGCCGGCGCACAAATTCCACACTTGCAGCCTGAGAAGTATTTTCTTCGCCGCACATGTCGCCGAAGAAAATGATTGAACTTTCTTTGCGCCTGCGGGCGCAAACTCTACGAGGTTCTTTGACAAGCTGAACCGGCGTCCCGAAAACGGGACGCCGGTTTTTGTCGTACGGGCGCAATTGTTAATCTGCAGCAAAACAGTAAGAAGCAGGGGACGAATGGAAGAAAAAGGAATACGCTTGCGCAGGAATGCAGAATTGACACAAAAAAACGGGAAAAATGCATTGACATCTCCTGCGCGGATGTTACAATAAAGTTACAGGTTGGTATTGCAATTTTGAGTATTTGTAACATTTGGAAAGGAGTGCAGAGATGAAACTGAGAACGCGCAAGGTGTTGACCCTGCTGCTGGTGGCTGCCATGGTGGTAAGTCTGGCAGTACCGGCATTTGCTGCCGACGGCGGCTACTCTGCGACGCCGTATACCTACGATGCCGGAGATTACACCTTCGGCAAGATCTCGCACGCGGACAAGGCGACCGGCCAGCCGGACGGCCTGGTCGACTATACCGGAGACGGCACCGTTGCCGTGACCGGAACGGTCGAAGGTGCCGACGGGCAGGGCGACCGCGGCCAGAGCTACTCCTGGTCAGCCATGGCCTACGGCGACTATGTCTATGTCGGCTTGTTGTACGCCGCCATGGGCAAGACCCTCTCGGCCATGGACAGCGTCATGGGCCACAAGTTTGACGAAGAGGTCATGCGCGCCGAGCTCAACGCCATCTTTAACGGTACGTTCTTCTATGGTGAGGAGGACGGCGGCGTCCCCGACGGCCTTCTTGTCAAGATCAACGTGCACACCGGCGAGATGAAGCTGATCATGGCCAACTCCCTCAACGGTGTCGCGCCGCAGTTCCGCAACGCCATTCTCTATAAGGATAAGATCTATTTCTGCGGCAGCGTGACCGCCAACGGCCGCGTCGGCCTGCCGAGCGTCTATGAGGTCGACCCGAAGGACGACAGCTTTAAGTGCGTCTACACGGGGCTTGAAAACATGCAGGAATACGTGCAGGCATACAAAGAGGGCGTCTGCACCGGCATCCGCGGCATGGCGGTCTATGACGGCAAGCTCGTCATCAGCAACGTCGGCGTCGACGGCGGCTACCTGCTCATCAGCGACAACCCGTCCGAGGGCTTCAAGAAGATCGCCACGCAGTCCGATCTCTATAACTATCCCGCTGTGCACTTTGTCGACAGCGTCTACGGCGGCGGTATCTGGGAGATGGTCGAGTATAACGGCAGCCTCTACGTCGCCATGTGCACCGGCACGCCCGCCACGCGCGTGGGCGACAACATGCGCTCGTTCGCCATCGTGCGCGGCGATTGCTCCGGCGACTGGAATGACCCCAGCGCGTGGACGTGGACGCCGGTCGTCGGCGACAAGGCCGACGGTGCAAAGTACACCTTCGGCATCGACCCCGAGCGCACGCGCGCGGCCGCCTGCAATATGTGCATTTATGACGGCTACCTCTACATCGGCGAATACAACGACGAGGAGATCCCGCTCGAGGAGCTCATGTTCAGTCAGGACTTCGGCTTCCTCGCGCGCAACCTGGAGCAGTCGGTGAACCTCTACCGCATGTCCATCGGCAGCGACGGCAGCGAGCAGATGGAGCTCGTCGTCGGCGAGGCGACGAAGATGTTCCCGGCCGGCGGCATCCTGTGCAAGCGCTCCGGCTTCGGCGACTATGAAAACCAGTACTTCTGGCAGTCGAAGGTCTTTGACGGCAAGCTCTTCCTCGGCACGTTTGACACCAGCTCCCTGCTTGAGCCGCTCGGTCAGTTCACCAACGGTGACCTGCTCAAGATGTCGCGCGAGGAGTGGGCCAGCCAGATCGGTTACCTGCGGGTGCTGCTCAAGCTGCTGCTGAATCAGGATAAAAACGGCGACGGCACGCTCATGGCGGCGGACGCCGATCCCGACGCCGCTATTGACGCTGCGGTCGACGCGGTCAGCGACGAGAGCCCCGAGCTCTTCACCTTCACCGACGCGCAGCATGACACCATGCGCCAGGAACTCCAGAACGGCGTGTACAACGCGTACTACAGCGTGAGCACGCTGCGCCAGCTCAACGAGCTCAACGCGCTGCTCACCGAGCTGACCGACCTCGTCGAGACGAACGATATCGAGGGCTTCGTCGCGCTCTACCAGAAGGTGAACGACCTCTATGCGAGCCTCAGCGGCAAGCTGCCCGATGCGCTCAAGAAGCTCTATGAGACGCTCGTGCGCATCACCGAGCTGGAGAACATGAAGGACCTGTGCATCTGCCTCAGGAAGCTCTCGACCGCGACGCGCGGCTTCGGCCTGTACGCCATCACGTCGGAAGGCGGCAAGCTCTCGCTCGAGACGCTTACGCGCGACGGCTTCGGCGATCCGTTCAACCACGGCCTGCGCGCCTTCGCCACGAACGATGAAGAGGGCTGGATGGTCATCGGCACGGCCAACCCCTTCATGGGCACGCAGCTCTGGCGCACGAATCTGACGAAGGCTGACCCGATGGCACAGTTCGCCGACGTCGATGCCAGCAGCTGGTCGTATCCCGGCATCCGCTACTGTGTGGAAAACGGTCTGATGTCCGGCATCGGCAACGGCCTGTTTGCCCCGCAGATGACGACCACGCGCGCGCAGATGGTGCAGATCCTCTATAACCTCGCGGGTGATCCGGAGGTCAGCGGCACGACGCCGTTTACCGACCTCACCGACGACTGGTATCAGGACGCGGTGCTCTGGGGCTACCAGACCGGCGTCGTGGCCGGCACGAGCGCGACGACCTTCTCGCCGGACGATCCCGTGACGCGCGAGCAGGCGGCGGTGCTGCTCATGGGCTATGCCGAGAAGATCGCGCAGGTCGATCTGTCCGGCGCACAGGCTGACCTCTCCAGGTTCCCGGACGGGGATCAGGTCTCCGACTGGGCGCGCACGCAGATGTCCGCTGCGGTCGCGCTGGGCCTGATCAGCGGTGTCCCGATCGACGGCAGAGACTATCTGTGTCCGCAGGACAGCGCCACGCGCGAGCAGGTCGCGACGATCCTGATGGCCTTTTGCCGCAACGTGCTGCAAAAGCCCTGAAATGTAACACCCTGAAACGAAATACCTTGCCCGCCGGAGCTTGCCTCCGGCGGGCTGACTGTCAAAAAGTAATCCTTTTTGACAAGGGGATTTGCGGCCTGACTGCAGTGCACGCGCCGTCCGCTTGGGCGGACGGCGCGCACGTTTGCAGGCCGAGCAGTATTTTCTCAGCCGCACATGTCGCCTGAGAAAATGATCGGACTTTCTTTCGCCGTGCCATTGGCGAAAGGCTACGAGGTTATTTGACAAACTGTGCCCGCCGGAGCTTGTCTCCGGCGGGCGTTCGCTTAATTTTTCTTAAAGCTGCCATTTGCCCCTGTGCGCGTGCGGGGCGGATGTGTTAGGATAGAGCCCAGAGGTGATACGATGGAAAACCCCCAGACCCCCGCTCGCATCCTCGTCGTGGATGACGAGCCGGACATTCGCAACATTCTGCACATTCTGCTCTCGTCACGCGGCTATGCGGTCGATGAGGCCGAAAACGGCCTGCGTGCCGTCGCGTGCGTGCGCGCGCAGCCGGACTATGACCTCATTATTATGGACATCATGATGCCCGGCATGGACGGTGTCGCCGCCTGCACGGAGATCCGGCAGCACAGCGTCGCGCCGATCCTGTTTCTGACGGCGAAGGCACAGCCCGGCGACATGAGCGACGCCTACGGCAGCGGCGGCGACGACTACCTCGTCAAGCCCTTTTCCAACCACGAGCTGTTCCTGCGCGTGGAATCGCTCATCCGGCGCTACCGCGTCTACCACGGCAAGGGCGACGCGCCGACCGTCATCGATGCGCTGGAGATCAACCGCGACAAGGGCACCGTGTGCAAAAACGGCCGCGCCGTCGAGATGACCAAGACGGAGTTTGAGCTGCTGCAGTACCTCATCGCCAACCGCGGCACGTCCGTGTCCGCGCGCAAGCTCTATGAGGACGTCTGGCATGAGAAATTCCTGCCGAGCTCGGCCAACACCGTCATGGTGCACATCCTCAAGTTGCGCAAAAAGCTCGAGGACGATCCGTCCAACCCGACGCTGATCCGCACCGTCTGGGGAAAGGGGTATCAGATTGATTAAGAAATGGCGCGCCTCGATCAGTGCGCGCATGATCCTTGCGCTTATCCTTGCACTGGCCGTGGGCGTCGGGTGCTATTTCGGCTGCTACCGGCTTGGCGTGTGGACGATCAACCATGGCTACATGGCACCCGATGCGGTCGAGCTGCGCAACCAGCGGCACGAGCGCAGCCTGCAGCAGTATGTGGCGAGCAACAACGTCTCCTCGCGCGACACGGTGGCCATCGAGCAGTGGCTGCGCAGAGAGAAAAACGCCAGCGTCATCGTCTATCAGGCCGAGGGCGACCCGTATGAGGCCGGCACCTGGGGCACGAGCCAGCTGCTCGACGACACGACGCAAAACGATCTCGCAGCGCTCGGCTACAGCTTTTATACCGTGCAGTTTGCCGACGGTGCGTATCGCGTTGCCTTGTGTGATTATTCTGAGTCGCGGCTGTTCGGCTACGCGCAGATCGGCGCGCTCGTGCTGGCGTTCGTGGCCTATTCGTGCATTGCCTTCGGCTTCACGCGGCGGCTTGCGCGGCGCGTCACGCGCCTGTCCGAGGCTGTGAGCGCGGCCGGCGCGCTCAACCAGACCATCCCCGTCACGGGCACGGACGAGCTTGCGCGCCTCGCGCAGAACGTCAACACCATGCGCGACACGATCGTCGAGCGCACGCGCAACGAGCAGACCGCGCTGCAGGCCAACAGCGACCTCATCACAGCCATGTCGCACGACATCCGCAACCCGCTCACGTCGCTCATCGGCTATCTCGACCTGCTCGAGATGCAGCAGGCGCAGCTGCCGGAGGACCTGCGGCGCTATGTGCTCGCAAGCCGCGACAAGGCCTATCAGCTCAAGGATCTGACGGGGGAGATGTTCCGGTACTTTCTCGTCTTCAGCCGCGGCGAACAGGAGACGCACCCCGAACCGTATGACGCGCAGATCCTCTGCGCGCAGCTGCTCGGTGAGTGCGCGGAGGAGCTGCGCAGCCGCGGCTTTGACGTCAATCTCCTGCTGCTCGGCACACCCTGCACCGTTACGACCGATGCGCAGATGCTCAAGCGCGTGACGGATAACCTCCTGTCGAACATAGAAAAGTACGCCGACCCCGCCGCGCGCCTGACCATTCTGGCCGAGCGCGAGGGCGAGCGGCTGCACGTCTGCTTTGCCAACCGCGCCCGGCGCGAGCTTGCGCGCGTCGAGAGCAACCACATCGGCCTGCGCACCTGTGCAGCGATCCTGAAGCTGCTCGGCGGCGAATTTGTCACGCACAGGGACGGCGAAGCTTTCACGGCGGAGTTCACCCTGCCGGTCACGCCGCCGGACGCGGCGCAGAGCGAGACCTGAAACTGACCACCGGCTGCTTGTCAAAGAACCTCGTAGAGTTTCGCCGCCGGAGCGGCGAAAGAAAGTCGAATCATTTTCTTCGGCGACATGTGCGGCGAAGAAAATACTTCTCGGCCTGCAAACGTGCGCGCCGTTCACCCAAGGTGAACGGCGCGTGCGCTGCAGTCAGGCAGCCCCCCCTTTGTCAAAAAGTAATACTTTTTGACAGACTCCACCGGCTGCGGAGCAACGCTCCGCAGCCGGGTTTCTTTTTGCGCCGCGGCCTGAAAACCGCCGGAATGCCTTGAACGTTTTCGGAATTTCCGCTATAATAGAAAGACACCCCGAGCGGCGCTGCCGCACCGGAACGACTGTACAAAGGAGGTGCGCTTGTGCGCAAGGTTTGGTTTGAGGACGACTACGAGATCCGTCTGCTGCGCCGCGGCAAGCGCCGCCTGCTGGATATTGTGTTCGGCCGTACGATGGTCATCGTCGTGCTGCTGCTGCTTCAGGTCGCCATCATGGCGTTCGGTGCGCACTATCTCGGCCGCTACTACCCCGCGCTGTCCGGCATCATGCATGTGCTGGCGGTCGTGCTCATCATCTATCTGGTCAACAAGCCCGGCAGCGCGACGACGAAGATCACATGGATCGTGCTCATCATGGCGCTGCCCGCGTTCGGCGTGCTGCTGTACCTGTTCGTGCAGCTCGATGTCGGCCACCGCTACGCAAACCGCCGCGTGCAGGAGAGCATCGTGAGCACCGTGCAGTATGTGCCGCGGCAGACCGAGCTCATGACGCGCCTGCGCACCGAGCTGCCCGAGGTGCACAACCTCGCCGAGTACACGCTGCGCTCCGGTGACTATCCCGTGTATGAAAACACCGCCGTTACCTACTACCCCATGGGGCAGGACAAGATCGGCGCGCTGCTCGACGCGCTGCAGTCGGCCGAGCACTTTATCTTCCTCGAATACTTCATCATCGAGGAGGGCGACGTCTGGGGGCGCATCCTCAAGATCCTGGAGGAAAAGGTGCGCGCCGGCGTCGAGGTGCGCGTGCTCTATGACGGCACGTGCACGTTCTACCGCCTGCCCTACGGCTATCCCAAGCGCATGGAGGCGCTCGGCATCCGCTGCAAGATGTTCGCGCCGCTGCGCCCGTTTGTCAGTACCTATTATAATAACCGTGACCACCGTAAGATCGCCGTCATCGACGGGCGCGTCGGCTTCACCGGCGGCGTGAACCTTTCCGACGAGTATGCGAATCTGGTGCGTGTCTACGGCGTCTGGAAGGATACCGCCGTGCGGCTCGAGGGCGAGGCAGTGCGCTCGCTCACGCTCATGTTCCTGCAGATGTGGGGCATGGATGAGCGCGAGCCGGACACGGAGTCCTACGGGCGGTATCTCAACGTCTCGCTGCCGCCGCTGCCGGAGGCGGGGGGCTATGTCCTGCCGTATGCCGACAGCCCGCTCGACGACGAGCGCGTCGGCGAGAGCGTCTATCTCGACATCCTCAGCCATGCCGAGCGCTATGTGCGCATCTTCACGCCGTACCTCATCCTCGATGAGACGATGGTCATGGCGCTCACGTTCGCGGCTAAGCGCGGCGTGGATGTGGAGCTCATTTTGCCGCACGTGCCGGATAAGAAGTTTGCCTTCGCGCTCGCCAAGGGGCACTACCGCGAGCTGCTCGATGCCGGCGTCAAGATCTATGAGTACACGCCCGGCTTCGTGCACGCGAAGGTGTTCGTCAGCGATGACTGCAAGGCCGTCGTCGGCACGATCAATCTCGACTACCGCAGCCTGTACCTGCACTTTGAAAATGCTGTGTATCTCTATGACTGTCCGTGCATCGCGGACATCGTGGCCGATTTTGACGCCACGCGCGCCCAGTCGCAGATCGTCACGCACGGCGACCTCGCGCGCATCCCGCTGCACACGCGCATCACTTCCGCGCTGCTCAAGCTGGTAGCGCCGCTCATGTAAACGGATCACTTAAGAAAGGGGAACCTGTTATGTCCAAATGTTATCTGCTGTTTGCCGAAGGTCTGGAGGAGTGTGAGGGCCTGATCACGCTCGACATTCTCCGCCGCGCCGGTCTGGAGACGTATACGGTCTCCGTCGAGGACGCGCACACCGTCGTCGGTGCGCACGGCGTGCCCGTCACGTGCGACCGCACGCTGCCGGAGCTGCTGGCGGCGCCTCCGGAGCTGGTCGTGCTCCCGGGCGGCATGCCCGGCACGACGAATCTGGCCAAATCGCCGGCCGTGGAGACGCTTGTGCGCCGCACGCTCGAGCATGGCGGCCGCGCCGCCGCCATCTGCGCCGCGCCGAGCGTGCTCGCGCAGTACGGTCTGCTTGCCGGCCGCCGCGCCACCTGCTACCCCGGCTTTGAGGACAGATGCACCGGTGCGCAGATGGTCGATGCCGACGTCGTCACCGACGGGCAGATCACGACCGGCCGCGCCCTCGGCGCTGCGATCCCGTTCGCGCTCGAGCTCGTGCGTCTGCTCACCGATGAGCAGACCGCCGCACGCACGGCGGAGGAGATCGTCTACCGCGCGTGACGTCCGGGCAGTATGTGACGGTTGACAACGCGCGCGCGAATGCGTAAAATGGACAGCACATCATCATCGTGAGGACCCACCATGGACGAACTGAAACTCATCTTTGCCAGCAACCTCATCCGCCTGCGCACGGCCGCGGGCATGACGCAGGCAGAGCTTGGCGAACAACTGAATTATTCGGATAAGTCGATCTCCAAGTGGGAGCGCGGCGAGGCCATTCCCGATGCCGCGGTGCTCAAGCGCATGAGCGAGATCTTCGGCGTCACGGTCGATTACCTGCTCAACGAGCACGATGCGTGGCAGCCCGGACCCGAGCCCGCCGCGTGCGACCGCAGCCATCACGCCATCATCCTTGTCGCCCTCATGGGCATCGTGACGCTGGCGGTGCTGGTGTTCGTGGTGCTGTGGCTGTGGCTGGGCGCGGTGGAGTGGATCGTGTTCGCCTGCTTCGTGCCGGCGGCGGTCATCACCTACCTTGTGCTCAACAGCGTGTTTTTCGGCGGTCGGGGCAATCTGTACGTGGTGCTCGGCCTTGTGGCGAGTATTTTTGCCGTGGGCTACCTCGTGCTGCTGCGCTTCGGGATGAATTTCTGGCAGCTGTTTTTGATCCTTATCCCGGCGGAGGCCGTCGTTTACTTCAGCTTTCATATCCGTGCAAAGCATTGAAAACTCAGGCGTTCTATGATTTGTAGAGCGTACCGTTCGGGGCGTAGAACAGGCGGGATGCATGTTCTACGCCCCGGTTCCGTTTTGTAGCTTGCGCAATCCCTGCTTTGCAGGTATGCTATGCGTGTATTGACAGGAACAAGACAGACAGCCCGCCCGGCGGGCAAATCAAAGGATGTAAAGGAGACCGACAACATGGCCGATTTTGTACTGAGCTGCTGCTCCACCGCCGACCTGACCAAGGAGCATTTTCAGCAGCGTGACATTTCGTATATCTGCTTCCACTACCAGCTTGACGGCGTGGACTACCCGGACGATCTGGGCGAATCGATGCCGTTTGATAAATTCTATGCCGCCATGGCAAACGGCGCCGACACGCGCACCTCACAGGTGAACATCTCGGAGTTCGTGGATTATTTCACCCCGTTTCTCGAGCAGGGCAAGGACATCCTGCACGTCTGCCTGTCCTCGGGGCTGTCGGGCGTGTCGAACTCGGCCGAGAACGCCGCGCGCATCGTGCGCGAGCGCTACCCGGAGCGCAAGATCTACATCGTCGACTCGCTCGGCGCGTCCTCGGGCTACGGCCTGCTGATGGATAAGCTCGCCGACCTGCGCGATGAGGGGATGGGTATCGACGCCGTGCGCGACTGGGCCGAGGCGCACAAGCTTGAGCTGCACCACTGGTTTTTCTCCACCGACCTGACGTTCTACGTTAGAGGCGGCCGCATCTCGAAGGTGGCCGGCGTCTTCGGCGGCCTGCTGGACATCTGCCCGCTGCTGAACATGGATAACCTCGGCCGGCTCATTCCGCGCGCCAAGATCCGCGGCAAAAAGCGCGTCATGAAGGAGATCGTCATGCGCATGGAGGAGCACGCGCAGGGCGGCCACGACTACTCCGGCAAGTGCTACATCTCCAACTCCGCGTGCTATGACGATGCGCGCGCTGTGGCAGACGAGATCGAGCAGAAGTTCCCGAAGCTCAACGGCAAGGTCGAGATCTACAGCGTCGGCACCACCATCGGCAGCCACACCGGCCCGGGCACCGTGGCCCTGTTCTTCTGGGGCGACGAGCGCAAGGACTGATTATGTGATACATCCCCCTTACCTTTTTCTCCATCCAAGCAAGAACCCCTGACCGAGCGGTCAGGGGTTCTTGCTTTATGCGACTTTGATGCTGCCCGACCGCTCAGCGCTTGGCGCGGGCACCGGGCGGGCGCGCCCGGCCGGAGGTTATCCGGCGGGCGTGATGGATTTGAGCTTGCCGCTGTTCGTGATCTGGCTGTAGGAGAACGTCAGGTGGAACGTTGCGTCCGGCTCTGCGGCGACGGCGGCGAGCTGGTCGGCCGAGCAATCGACGTGGATGACGGTGCCGGCCTTCGTCACGGTCAGCTGACCGCCGTCGTCCGTCGCGGCGTAGGCGTCGATGGTGTAATCGCCGTTGCCGGATACGCGGTTCATGCCGAGAAAGCCGCCGTAGGTCAGCAGACCCAGCACGCCGACGATCACGATCACACGAATGACGGTTATGACAGTTTTCTTCATGCGCACACCCCCTTTCGGCCAGTGTAACAGGCCGGACGCCATTTGGCAAGTGCTGCGCGAGAATTCTCCTTTACAAGACAGCGCGTCTGGCATATACTGAGGTATCATGCGCGGCGGCGGAGCCGCGCAGCCTTCAAACGAGAGAAAGAGAAAAGAAACGATATGAACCTGTCCACTGTTTTTGCCAAGATGGCCATGCTGATCCTCATCATGCTGCTTGGCTACCTTTGTGCGCGCATCGGCATCACGGGGCCGGAGTTTAATAAGCGCGTGACCCCGCTGATGGTCACGGTGCTGATGCCGGCGACCATCCTCAATTCCGTGCTCGGCGCGCCGGCGTTTCAGGCCATTGAGATCGTCGATTATATCCTCGTCCTGACGGTCATGGTCGCGCTGCAGATGCTGCCGGCGTGGCTCCTGCCGCGGCTGCTGCGCACACGCGGTGAGGATGCCGGCGCGATGCGGCTGGCGACGGCGTTTGGCAACGTCGGCTTTGTGGGGCTGCCGGTCGTCGCGGCGATCTTCGGCGAGGAGATGGTCTTTTTCGCCTCCCTGTGCAACATCCCGTTTAACCTCGCGCTCTATTCCAGCAGCGCGTCGCAGCTGTCCCCGGAGGGCGGCCGCGTTCGCTGGCAGGATGTGCTCAACGCGCCGGTCATCGCGACGCTGCTGTCGATCGTGCTGCTGCTTACACATGTGCCCGTGCCCGGTGTCATCGCCGACACGATCTCGGCGGTCTCCGGCGTGACGATCCCGCTGTCGATGATCGTCATCGGCACGTCGCTCGGCGCGATCTCCGTGCGCGCGGCGCTGACGGATTGGCGTGCCTATGCCGTTGCGGCGGTGCGCCTGCTCGTGTGCCCGCTGCTGACGTGGGCGGTGCTGCGGCCATTTGTCAGCGGCGACCTGCTCGGCATCCCGGTGCTGCTCGCGGCGTGCCCGACGGCCATGCTCGTCACGGCGCTGTGCCTGCAGTATGACCGCTCGGATGCGTTCGCGTCCAAGTGTATTTTCATCAATACGATCCTGTCCGCCGCGACGATCCCGCTGGTGATCTGGCTGCTGTTCTGAGCGGGATCGCCATGACAGGATCCATTCTGAACAGGAGGTTATTCGCATGATCGATCCCTTGACATTCATCGCGCTGCTGCCGGCCGTTGTGCTGGTGGTGTACATCTGCCGCAAGGACCGCACGGACAAAGAGCCGCCGGCGCTGCTGGCAAAGCTGCTGGGCTTCGGCGCGCTCTCGTGTCTGCCTGCCATCGTGGTCGAGCTCATCCTCAGCACCATCATCGAGCGGCTGAACGTGCGCAATGTTTACCTCGGCTATTTCCTCGAGGCGTTCGTCGTCGCGGGCCTGACGGAGGAGACGTGCAAGTTCCTGTTTCTGCGCACGACGTGGCGCAGCCCGGCGTTCGACTTCCAGTTCGACGCGATCGTCTATGCCGTCATGGTCGCGCTCGGCTTTGCCGCGTTCGAGAACGTGAAGTATGTCTACAGCTACGGCTTTGCGACCGGCCTTGTGCGCGCGGTCACGGCTGTGCCCGGCCACGCGATCTTCGGTGTGTTCATGGGCTATTTCTACGGCTACGCCAAGCTCTCCGACTACTGGGGGCGTGAAGATGATTGCAGGGCTTACCTTGCGCTGAGCGTCGTCGTGCCGGTGCTGATGCACGGCTGCTATGACTTTCTGGCGTTCGCACAGGAGAGTGACGGCCGCTTCACGCTGCTGTTTTATGCCTACCTGATCGCGCTGTACGTGTTCGGCATCCTGCGCGTGAACCGCTCGGCGCGTGCTGACCGCCGCGTCTCGCGCGAGACGGTGTTTGACTACTTCCGGCGCATGCAGTACCCGGTGCCGCCGCAGTACCGCGACCGGAACGACGATTTCTGGCGCTGAGCGGCAGCCGGAGCGGGCGATCCATACCGATACAAAAGGGATGCTGCCATAGGACAGCATCCCTTTTGCGGTCTGTTGTTCCCGCCGATGGTCAGGAAAGCCGGCGGGGCTTTTTCATCTGCGCGCCTGCTTGCAGGCGGGGGCATGCGGGTTATGCGCTGTGGCGGAGCGTGCTGCTCAGGTGTTCGAATTTGCCGTCGTGCTTGTCCGTGGAGTAGAGCAGCATCGGCTCGGCGTTGAGGCCGAGCACCTCGCTCGTCGCGGCGTCCACGCAGCACTCGTAGTGCATCCACGCGGTGAACAGGTTGGCCTCATACAGGCCGTCGTGCATGGTGATGTTGGAAAACTCTACATCGCTGTCGTTGAGGTGCAGCTCGGCGAGAATGGTCCGGTATGCGCCGGCGGTGTTGATGGTATTGATGATATCTTTCATGATGTTGTCATCCTTTCTTGAATTGTGGGAGGTTTTTGCTCTCTTGACCTTATGTGCCCATGATACGGGCAAATTCTAAGAAAGAAATGAGACAAAAGAAAAGAAATTTTGAACGGCGCGGGCAACAGAAATGTTGCCCGCGCCGTTGATCGCTCACAGGGTCACGGAAAATATGCTTCCTTTTCCGGGCGTGCTCTCCAGGCCCACGGAGCCGCCGTGCAGCTGCACGATCTCCTTGACCATGGCGAGCCCGAGCCCGCTGCCGCCGTCCTCCCCGCGCGAGGGGTCCGCCTGCCAGAAGCGCTGCCAGACCTTGTCCTGATCCTCCGGTGCGATGCCGGGACCGTCGTCCGCGACGCGGAGCACGGCTTTGCCGTCCGCGTTTTCGTGCAGCGAGACGCGCACCCGCACCTGCTCTCCGCCGTATTTATAGGCGTTTTGCAGCAGATTGACGACCACGCGCGACATCAGTCCCGCGTTGCACGCTGCCTGAATATCGGGCTGGATGTCCAGCTCCACTTCTGCGTCTGAGCCCGGCGGCGGAGGGCACTCCTCACAGCAGGAGCAGACCAGCGCGCTCAGATCCATGCGCTTGATCGGGTATTTGTCCGTCCCGTGCTCCATGCGCGTCAGCCCGAGCAGCGCCTGCACGAGCTGCGACATGTGCTCGCTCTGCTGCTCGATGACGCCGACGGACTCCAGAAAGTCGTCGCGTGTGTATGCCTTGCGTTTCGCGCGGTCACACTCGGCCAGAATGACCGTGATGGGCGTGCGCAGCTCGTGCGAGGCGTCGGATGTGAACTGCCGCTCGGTGTCGAAGGCCTTTTCCAGCCGCGCGAACATCCGGTCAAACGCCGCGCTGAGCCGGCGCATTTCGCGCGGGCCGCGCTGCATATTCAGCCGTGCGCTCAGATCCTCGCCGGCAGAGATGCCGTCCACCGCCGCGAGGATCTTTTCCACCGGGCGCATGGCCGACCACGCGATGAGCCAGCCGCCGCCGATGGTGACGGCGAGCAGGATGGGCAGCAGTGTCGCCGTGAGGACGGTGATCGTGTGCATCACGCCCGACCGGTCGTCGGAGGAGATGATGCCGCGCACCCAGAGGCCGGTCACGTCCATGTCGACATAGCTGTCATAGACGAAGTAATTCCTGCCGCCGCTGCTGACTGTGCGCACGATGTTTGGGGAAAACGCCAGGTCCGGATCGAAATCCTCCGGCAGCGCGCCGTGCAGAAGCGCGCCGTCCGTGCTGTAAAACTGGCTGTAAACGCCGCCGCTGTACATGGTCAGGTCGTCCCACTCGAATTTCCCGCGGTCGAATTCCACGTCCTTCACATTCTCCTGTACGACGTTGACCAGCCGCCCGGCGGGGTCGTCCGTGATGGCGTTATGATTGATCACAAGCACGAACACCAGAGTCGTTGCTGCCAGCAGCAGCACCATGAGCGTGATCCACGCCGTGATCCTGACCTTGATCGACATGTCAATCCTCCCTCAGTGTCCAGCCGCTGCCCCAGACGGTGCGGATCAGCTTGGCGTCAAATCCGGTGTCCATTTTTTTGCGCAGATAGCCGATGTACACGTCCACAACATTCGTTCCGCCCTCGTAGTCAAAGTTCCAGAGGTTGTTTTCGATCATTTCGCGCGTGAGGACGATGCCCTTGTTGCGCAGCATATACTCCAGCAGCGCAAACTCCCGCGCCGTCAGGTCAATGTTTTTGCCCGCGCGCGTCACGGTTTTGGCCGAGGTGTCCATCGTGAGGTCGGCGGCTGTGAAAATGTTGGAGCGGTTGCCGGTGTACTTGCGGGTGATGGCGCGGACGACGGCCAGCAGCTCCGGAAAATGAAACGGCTTTACGAGGTAATAGTCCCCGCCGCTCTCGAGCCCCTCCACACGGTCGGCAATGCTGTCGCGCGCGGTGAGAAACAGCACCGGCGCACAGATGCGCTCGCTGCGCATCTGCCGCACCGCCTCGAGTCCGTCCAGACGCGGCATCATGATGTCCATGATCATCGCGTCGTATTCGGCGGCGCGGGCGTATTCCAGCGCCTGCTCGCCGTCAAAGCAGGCGTCGACGCTGTAGCCCTCGTCCTCCAGCGCTTCGCAGATGATCTTGTTGAGGCGCTTTTCGTCCTCTGCTACCAGTAGTCTCATGTGCGGCTCCCTTCGATGTCTGTATTCCCGGACAGAATAGCACGAAAAACTATGAAAAGAATAAGTTTTTGCTCTGCTTCCGATTTTTTTCACGCTTTTATTCTCGGCTGAGCAAAAGCGGGCAGCGGCCGCGCACTGTGCGCCGCCGCTGCCGGATCTTCAGTATGTATCCTCCAGAAACTGCCGGAACGCAGTCGGCAGGGAGATCTCCGTGCGCAGCTCGTCCGGCGCTGCCCAGCGGTATTGCGGCGGCATGGCCGAGCACTCGAGCGTGTAGCAGCGCATCGTCCAGACGATGTGCGTGAAGATGTGCCTGCCGTCGCGCGCGCTGCGCAGCCGCACGTCGCCGAGCCCCTGTCCGCTGGCAAATGCGCCCGCCTGCTGCTCGTCGAGCAGCCCCGGCGTGTTCGGCAGCTGCCAGAGCCCGGCAAGCAATCCGCTGTCCGGTCGCCGCTCGACGGCGAGCCGGTCGCCGCAGCGCAGGCAGAATACGGTGTGCTCTTCCGGGCGCTTGGCGCGCTTCGGCGCTTTGACCGGCAGGGCGGAGGCCGTGCCGTGTGCGCGCGCGAGACACAGCGCCGCGATCGGGCAGTCCGCGCACTGCGGCGCGCGGTTCGGGCCGCAGACGGTCGCGCCGAGCTCCATGAGCGCCTGCGTGAAATCGCCGCAGTGCCCGGCGGGGTAGCACGCGCTCAGCGCCGCGGTGAGCGCCGTCTTGTGCGCGGCGTTGTCGATGGGCGTCGCGTCGTCGAGCACGCGCGCGCACACGCGCAGCACGTTGCCGTCCACGGCGGCGGCCGGGCGCTCGAAGCAGATCGAGGCGATCGCCCCGGCGGTGTACGGCCCGATGCCCGGCAGCGCCAGCAGGCCCTCGACCGTGTCCGGCCAGACGCCGCCGCGCGCCGCGATCACGCGGGCACTTTCCTGCGCCTTGCGCGCGCGGTTGTAGTACCCCAGCCCCTCCCAGAGCTTGAGCAGCTGCGCCTCCGGCAGTGCCGCGAGCGCGAACACATCCGGCGCGGCCGCGAGAAAGCGCGCGTAATACCCGCGCACGGCCTCGACGCGCGTCTGCTGCAGCATGATCTCCGAGAGCCACACGTGGTACGGCTCGCGGTCGGCGCGCCATGGCAGCGTGCGCGCGTGCGCCTGAAACCAGTCGAGCAGCGGCTGCACCGTCTGCGATAGTCTCTGCGTGTCCATGGCTGCACCTCCCGAAAAAATCTGCGCTCATTATAGCATGGTTTGCCCTGCTGCGCAAAGAGGAGATTTGCCGCGCAGACAGGGGCCGCGCTTTCCTGCGCCGCGGCACTGGTCGAGCAGCTCGAAAATGGGATTGCCATGGTGCGTGACGCCAGGAAACACCTCAGCTCTTTCGCTTTGGCTGCCTTCCCGCATGCCCGCAAAAAAGGTCCCCGAAACATTCGTTTCGGGGACCTTCCTTATACAGAGACAAAGAGTTTGAAATTACACGATGCCCTGAGCCATCATGGCGTCGGCGACCTTCAGGAAGCCGGCAACGTTTGCGCCGAGCATCATGTTGCCCGGCTGGCCGCACTCGACGGAGGCGTCGTAGCAGGCTTTGAAGATGCTCTTCATGATGCCGTGCAGCTTCTCGTCCACTTCCTCGAAGCTCCAGCTCATGCGCAGGGAGTTCTGGCTCATTTCCAGACCGGAGGTGGCGACGCCGCCCGCGTTGGAAGCCTTGCCCGGCGTGTAGAGCAGGCCGGCCTCGATGACCGCGCTGATGGCCTCGGGGGTCAGCGGCATATTGGCGCCTTCGAACACGGCCATAGCGCCGTTGGCGATGACGGCCTTCGCGCCCTCAACGTCCATCTCGTTCTGGGATGCGCACGGCATGGCGATGTCGCACGGCACGGTCCAGATGTCCTTGCAGCCCTCGTGGTACTCGCTGCCGGGGACCTCATCCGCGTAGACGCTGATGCGTGCGCGGCGCTTCTGCTTGATGTCGAACAGCACGTCGAGGTTGACGCCGTTGGGATCATAGATGTAGCCCTTGGAGTCGCTCATCGCGATGACCTTGCCGCCGAGCTCGGTGCACTTCTGCGCACAGTACTGCGCGACGTTGCCGGAGCCGGACACGATGACCTTCTTGCCCTCGAAGCTGTCGTTTCTCAGGTGCTTGAGCACTTCGTCGGAGAAGTAGCAGATGCCGTAACCGGTGGCCTGCGTGCGGGCGAGAGAGCCGCCGTAGGTCAGACCCTTACCGGTGAGGACGCCGCCCTCAAAGCGGTCGACGATCTTCTTGTACTGGCCGTACATATAGCCGATCTCGCGCGCGCCGACGCCGATGTCGCCCGCCGGAGTGTCGGTGAACTGGCCGATGTGACGGTAGAGCTCGGTGATGAAGCTCTGGCAGAAGCGCATGACCTCGCCGTCGGACTTGCCGTGGGGGTCAAAGTCGGAGCCGCCCTTGCCGCCGCCCATGGGCAGGGTGGTCAGGGAGTTTTTGAGGATCTGCTCGAAGCCAAGGAACTTGACGACGGACAGGTTGACCGACGGATGGAAGCGCAGACCGCCCTTGTAGGGGCCGATCGCGGAGTTGAACTGCACACGGTAGCCACGGTTGACCTGAACCTTGCCGTTGTCATCGACCCAGGGAACGCGGAAGATGATGATGCGCTCGGGCTCGACGAAGCGCTCCATGAGGCCGGCTTCTTCCCACTCGGGGTGCTTGTCGACGACATGCTGGAGGCTCTCAAAGACTTCATCAACGGCCTGAAGGAACTCGGGCTCGTTGGGATGATTCTTCTGAAGGTCTGCGAAGACGCGGTTCAGATAGGCGTTGTTAATCATTTTCTTACCTCTTTCTTGTTATTCACTTTGCTCTCATAAATGGCCTGAGTGGCCAGTTTCCTTCATCATGGTAACGCAAACGGAGAAAGATTGCAATATCCGTTTTCCATATAATTTCTTTCTTTTTTTGTGCAAAAAGTCAGAAAGGGCGCTTTAAATCACTTTGTTTTCGTCAAAAAACCGACGTTCTTGCAGAGCGCAACGCCATGTCACGATTATTTTTATGCAAGTGCAGAAATTGCACTTGACAAATTATCCTAACGAGTATAATCTAAGACAGAAGTTATTCAAACGCATAAAAAATTTGCAGCCGGAAAGGGGTGATGCAGATGCGGCGATGTGAGGTGTGCTTTGCGCCGCTGCCGGAGTGGGCGGAGGCGTATCTATGGCCGTGTGCGCATGGCGGACTGACGGTGTGCGCCGACTGTTTCGACGCGCTGGTGAGCGGCCTGTCGCGCCGGGAGCTGGCGCAGCGGCTGTGTGCACCGGGAGCGTGAGGGGCACAAAAGAAAAACCCGCCCACGGTGTGGACGGGCAGGCAGGTCATGTGCGGTTTTTATTCGCGGTGTTGACGGAAGCGATCAAGATCTTCTTCAGCTCAATGCATTTGTTGAGTATTTCTGTGTCGCTGCTGTATCCGCTTTCGATGAGCAATTCGATCCAATATTCGGTTTCGGAGCACTCTTTCAGGGCGATTTGAAGCTTTGCAATAAAATCGGCTTTGCTGTGTGCATAAAAAGCCTCTCTAATGTTGGCACCTATGCTTGTTCCGGAACGCAGAAATTGATGGATCAGGGCACTTTCGCACTTTGCGGCTCTCAATTCTTTACACGTCCTGATGACGATCAGCGCAAACGCTTTCGATTTGGTGATCAAAGGGCTGTCATTCATGGCGATCCACCTTTCCGGCCCATGATAACGCACGCACATGAAAATGTAAAGAACACAGTATTAGGGAAGAAGGAAGAGTGAAGAGTGAAAAAGTAAAAATCGACAAGTCTCTTTCGAAACTTATGGAAATACGCCACAGCGGCACCTATTCACTATTCACTTTTACTTATTCCCTGAATCGGCAAGTTTCGAAAGGAAAGAGCGGAGAGTGGGGAAATAGTGAAGAGCGAAGAGTGAAAAAGTAAAAATCGACAAGTCTCTTTCGAAACTTGTCGATTTTGGTGGGGGAAGATGGATTTCCCCTGACGGGGATAAACTTCGACTCCATCTTCCGCGCAAAGAAAAATACCGACCGTCCAAAAGGACAATCGGTATTTTTGGTGGGGGAAGATGGATTCGAACCATCGAAGGCATTGCCAGCAGATTTACAGTCTGTCCCCTTTGGCCACTCGGGAATTCCCCCATATGCAATTCGTCAGTAGGTGGAGCTGGTAGACGGACTCGAACCCCCGACCTGCTGATTACAAATCAGCTGCTCTACCAACTGAGCTATACCAGCACAACACCGGCCTATGTATCATAGCAAAACGGACTATGTTTGTCAACAAAAATTTTCGAAAAATCAAATGTTTTTGGAGGAAACGGATGCAACTGAAGGAACTTGCGGCGCAATACCGTGCCACGGGCTGCGCGCTGCGTGCGCGTGCGGCCGAACTGCGGCTGGAGCTGGCGGCGATGCCGCGCTCCGGCCGCGCCCGGCGCGAGCTCTCCGAGCGGATCGCGCGGCTGGAAGAGATGGCGGGCGAGACCCTGTACACGGCGGGCTATCTCGCACATTATTACGACCCCGACAGCCGCGCACCGTGCGCGGATTGCGTTCCGCCGCGGGGTGTGCTATACTGGCGGCATGAAACACACAGATAGAAACAGAAAGAATATCGGCAATTGCAATTGGCTGCGCCGCGCGCTGCCCGTTGTGCTCAGCGCGCTGCTGCTCTGCTCACTGACGGGCTGCTCCGTGCGCGACCTGCACATCGGTCAGGTCGAGGTCAACACCGGCATCGCCACCGCGTGGATCACACCGGCAAAGGGTGTGGACAAATTTGCGATCGCGGCGGGGGACTTCTCCGTCCGCGACGACGGCACCGTGACCTATACCGGCACGGCCTACCGCGCGCTGCAGGGCATCGACGTATCCACCTTCCAGCAGGAGATCGACTGGCAGGCCGTCGCGGACTCCGGCATCGACTTCGCCTTCATCCGCGCGGGCTACCGCGGCTACGGCAAGGGCGGCATCGTCGAGGACGACCGCTTCCGCCAGAACGCCGCCGGGGCGCGTGCTGCCGGGCTGCGCGTGGGGCTGTACTTCTTCTCGCAGGCGATCACGCCCGAGGAGGCGGCCGAGGAGGCGCAGTGGCTGGTCGATGCGGCACAGGATTTCCGGATCGACATGCCGCTCGTGTTCGACTGGGAGAACATCGACCCGAGCTCGGTCGCGTCCGGCGACACGGTGCGCACGGCGGAGATGACCGGCGAGAACGTCACGGCCTGTGCCGCCGCATTCTGCGCCGCGGTCGAGGCCGCGGGCTACGACGCCGCCGTCTACGGAAACCGCTGGCAGGGATACTATGACTACGACTTCACGCAGCTCAAGGACTACGCCTTCTGGGTGAGCGCGCCGGGCACGGCGGACGATTTTTACTATGCGCACGACTTCTGGCAGTACAGCTATCAGGGCACGGTTCCCGGCATCACCGGCCACGTCGACCGCGACCTGTGGTTCGTGCCGATCACGACGTGAGGGGGCGCGAAATGAAAAAACGGTTTTTGACCCTGCTGCTTGCGCTTGCGCTTTTGTGCTCGCTGGCGCTGCCGGCGGCCGCTCTGCAGACGCAGCCCGTCGAGGTCGGCAGTGCGCTGGAGCTGGCGCAGGCGATGGCGGCACCGGCGTTGCCGCGCCGCGGCCTGTTTCGCGCGCGCCGCGCCGCGGCCGGGCCCACGCGCGTGATCGCCTTTGCAGGCACGCTCGCCGGCGGTTACGGTGCCGAGCGCGTGCTGCATCTGGCAGCGTGGCAGGAATATGTGCTTGAATTTTCCGACGCGCAGACCGCGCAGCGTGCGCTGGCGCAGCTGCGCACAGATCCCAATGTGACGGACTGCTTCCTCGACGAGACGTTCTCGGCGGAGGAGACGCTGTCCGGCCTCTGGGACGAGACGCCCAGCTATTCCTGGGGCGGCCGCACCATGGGCTTTACGACGCTGCGCCATCAGGCGCAGCTGTTGCTCCCGGCCGGCAGCAGCGTCACGGTCGCTGTTATTGACACGGGCGCGGACTGCACGCACGCAATGCTTCAGGAGCGCGTGTCGGCCGCCAGCTATGACTTCGCCAACGCCACGGCAGACGTCACGGACATCAACGGCCACGGCACGGCCACGGCCGGGCTCGTTGCCGATCTCACGCCCGACGCGGTGGACGTGATGGTGCTGCGCGTGTATGATGACAACAATATGTCGAAGGCATCGCGCGTGCTCACGGCGCTCGAGTATGCGCTGGAAAACGGCGCGGCCGTCGTCAACCTCAGCCTCGGCTGGACGAACGCCATCGAAAAGGGCTATTCCTTTTTAAATAGCGTCCTCGCGCAGGCGTATGCGTCCGGTGTGGTCGTGGTCGCGGCGGCGGGCAACCGCAGCCAGAACAATCCCACCGGCAATGCCGACGACGTCTACCCGGCCAATCAGGAGGCGGTGCTCACGGTCTCGGGCGTGAACCGCAGCCGCGCGTTTGACAGCAGCTATTCCTCCTCCGGTACGGCGGTGGATCTGTGTGCGCCGGGCTCGAACGTCGTGGTCGCGGCGCCGGGCGGCGGCACGTCCGTGCGCAGCGGCACGTCGTTTGCCGCACCGCATATCGCGGCGGCAGCGGCCTGCGTCCGGCTTGCGCAGCCGGGGCTGAGCGCTGCGGGCGTGCGCCAGATGCTCTATCGCTATGCCGATGACCTCGGCGATCCCGGCCGGGACGATGCCTACGGCTACGGCCTGCCGGTGCTCACGCGGTATTTTCACGACCGGCTGTGCCCGGGGCAGCGCTTTCGCGATATGCCCGCGTCGGACATCTGGTCGCATGAGGGGCTGGACTACTGCATTGCCGCAGGGCTGATATCCGGCACGTCGGAGGTCACCGTCTCGCCGGATATGCTCGCCACGCGCGCGCAGATCGTGCAGCTGCTCTGGGCGGCAGCCGGCAGCCCGGAGACTGCGGGCACGCTGCCGTTTACCGACGTCAGCACCGACGCGTGGTTTTATCCGGCGGTGCGCTGGGCGTATCGCACGGGCCTCGTGTCCGGCACGTCGGAGACGACCTTTGACCCCGAGGCACCGATCACGCGGCAGGATTTTGCGCTCATCCTCTATACGCAGTCCGGCAGCCCGGCGATGACCGGCAGCGTGCTCAGGGACTTCCCGGACGTGGAGCAGGTTTCCGGCTATGCCTATGCTGCGCTCACGTGGGCGGTCGAGCAGGGGCTGATCAACGGCGTCGGCACGCCGGAGGGTGCGCTGCTCGCGCCGCACGGCTACGCCAGCCGCGCACAGGTCGCGACCATCCTCATGGCCTACTGCGACCGGTAAACAGCATAAGAACAGCCCCCGCTTCCAGACGGAAGCGGGGGCTGTTCTGTTTTGCCCTTCCGCGCTCATTCCTCCGGTGCGGGCTCCTCGGTCACTTCGACCTCGATGTCCTGCGGGTCGATGACCTCCTCCGCGTCGATGGTGTGCAGATCCGGCGCGGGACGGTATTCCCGCGCGGCGGCGCGCAGCTCGTCCATCTGCGCCTCCATCTCGGCGACGTGGGCGTTGGCGTCCGTCACCTGCTGGCAGAGCTCGGCGAGGAAGGCGTCGGCCGTGTCGCGGTAGTTTTCGTAGTACAGGCGGCCGATCTCGGTGTAGGTGCGCTTGATGCGCTCGAGCTCGGCGTTGCAGTCCACGGTCAGGCGCGTCATGCGCGAGGCGTACTTGGCGCGCTCGCCCACGGCCTGTGCAGCGCCGGCGACCTTGTCGCGCATCTCGTCGCTGACGGCCTTGCCGGCCACATCGACGACCTTGTCCTTGAGGCTGCTGAGCATATCACGGTAGTCTTTCATGGATCAAAACCTCCTGATGTATGAATGGAAAGGATATTGAGAAGGTCAGGCGTCCTGCTGCGCCTCGCCGCTCTCGCGGTCGACGTAGCGCGGTGGATGCCGGAGCTTGCCTGTGTAGAGCAGCGCGAGCACGACGGCGGCGGCCGCCGCCGACACACCGGCCAGCAGCTGGCTGACGCGGATGCCCGTGCCGGTGATATAGAGACTGTCGGTGCGCAGCCCCTCGATGAGCGCGCGGCCGATGCCGTACCACACGGCGTAGAGCAGGATGAGCTCGCCGTCAAACTTCCGCTCGTGCTTCCGGAACCAGAAGTGCAGCATCAGAAAGCCCGCGAAGTTCCACAGGCTCTCGTACAGGAACGTCGGATGCACGTACACGGTTTCCTGGCCGGGCAGCGTCAGCCCCATGCGGGAGAAGGCCGCCGTCTCGCGGCCGAAGGCCTCGCGGTTGATGAAGTTGCCCCAGCGGCCGATGCACTGCCCGATGAGCAGACCGGGTGCGCAGACGTCCGCCATCGCGCCGAAGGGGATCTTCCGCTTCCGGCACCAGATGATGCCGGTCAGGATGCCGGCGATCACGCCGCCGTAGATGGCGAGCCCGCCCTCCCAGATCTTGAACGCGTTGAGCGGGTGCTCACGGTAGTCGCTCCACTGGAAGATGACGTAGTACAGCCGTGCGCCGATGATGGCCAGCGGGATCATCCAGATGAGAAAATCGTAGAGCGTGTCCGGCTTGATGCCGCAGCGGCGGCAGTGCCGCGCACAGTAGAGCATCGCCAGGATGAAGCCCACGGCGATGATCGCGCCGTACCAGTAAAACGTGTGGCCGAAGAGCGTGAACGACGCGCTTGGGTCAATGCTCCAGTCGCCGAGCATGGGAAAGCTGATGGTGGCATCACGCATCATCGTCGGCATCGCCGTCACCTCCTTTCGGTGTCACGACCGAGAGCGCCAGACGCTCGGGTGCAAACGTCTCGGTCAGCCAAGCGGCGCATTCCGCCGCCGTGATCTCCGGCAGGAGCGGGAATGCGTCCATCATCTCATATCCGCCGAAGAGCCCCTCGGCCATGTCGATGCATACGCTGCGGAACTGATCCAGACCGCACAGCAGCTTGCCGTACATGGCGCGGCGTACCCGCTCGAAGGCGGCGGGGTCAAAGCCGTCGCGCGCGATGCGTGCGGCAGTCGCCCTGACGCGCGCGTACACGGCGTCGGGCTCCCTGCTCTCACCGCCGAGCACGGCCAGCGCGACCGGGCCGCAAAACTGCGCGCCGCAGGAATAGCTGCGTCCGAGCAGCCCCGCGCGGTAGAGATCGTTATAAAACGGGCTCGATCTGCCGAAGGCGGCCTGCATGGCGAGCCTGGCCGTGAGATCCTGCCGCAGGCGCCCGGCGCCCTTTTGCGCCGGACGGAACTTCGCGCCCAGCAGCATCTGCGGCGCGGACACCGCGAGCTGCACGCGCATATGTACCTCGGCGGGGGTCATTTCCTCCGGCGCGCCGTGATCGGTGACCGGGACGGGGGCAAGCTCCGGCGGCAGCAGCTGCCCGGCGATGGCGGCCACGCGCTCCGGTGCAGTCTGACACACCGCGCACAGCACCATGTTCGACGGCGCGTAAAACGCACGGTGGCAGGTGTAGAGCGTCTCGGGCGTGATCTGCGCGATGCTCTCGACCGTACCGGCCACGGCGTCGCGCGCGCCGTCGCGCGCCATCAGGCAGCGCATCAGGTTGCGCCATACGGCGCGGTTGGGGTCGTCGTCCCCCATGCGGATCTCCTGCGCGATGATGCCCTGCTCCTTGGCCACGCTCGCATCGGTGAAATACGGCGTGGACACAAAGCGCAGCAGCGTGCGCAGGTTCTCTTCAAAGTGGTCCGTGCAGGAAAAATAGTATGCCGTCATGTTGGCCGACGTGAAGGCGTTCGGGCTGGCGCCGCTGCCGCAGAGCGCTGTCAGCGCGTCCGAGCCGTCGGGCATGTCGAAGAGTTTGTGCTCAAGATAGTGCGCGACGCCGGCGGGCGTGTCCGTCCACGTATCGCCCACGCGAAAGCGCCGGTCGGCTCCGCCGTAGCAGGCCGCAAGCACGGCGTAGCTGCGCTGAAAGTCGGGCTTGCAGAGTACGCGCACGCGCAGGCCGTTCGGCAGCGTCGCCGCCCAGACATTTTCGGGTCGTTCATTTGTCATCGGCAGCCGCCTCCGTTCCCTTGAGCAGATATACACAGTCGCACACGATGCCGGCGGCGGCGGACATCACGTCGTCGCGCGTGACCTCCTCCACGAGCGCGGCCATTTCCGGCGGGTCAATGTCCAGCCCCTGTACCGTGCGGTTGAGCCAGTACCACGCCAGCGTGTCGGGTGCGTCGGCTCTGGCGCGCAGATCACCGGCCGCGCTGCGGATGGCGCAGCGCAGTTCCTCGTCCGTAAAGTCACCGCTGCGCACGGCGTCGAGCTGCGCGGTGATCTCGGTGAGCGCGCGCTCGTAATGATTTGCGTCGATGCCGCTCGTCACGGTCAGAAGTCCCTTGTGCGTGTCCAGCTGCGAGCCGACGGAGTAACACAGGCTGAGCCGCTCACGCAGGTTCAAAAACAGTTTCGACGTCACGCAGCCGCCGTAGAGCGCGTTCAAAACGAACAGTACCGGCAGGTCGGGGTCTTCCATGCATGTGCCGAGGCGATAGCCCACGGCGAGCTGCGCCTGCGCGACCGGGAGCGTCTCGGTCACATAGCGCGGCTGCTCCTCGAGCGCGTTCATGCGGATGTCCGTGCCGATGTCCTCGTCAAGCACTCCGCGCGGCATCGTGGCGAGCACATCCGTGAGGATGCGCGCAACGCGCTTTCCGTCTATGGAGCCGCAGTAGAAGATCTCCACCGGGCTCGTCGAGAGCAGGTCATGGTAGCGCATCGTCAGCTTGCGGTAGTGGATGCGCTCGGCGTCCGCCTCCTCACCGAGGCGGGGCACGGCGAAATCCTCGCAGCAGCACATATGAGTGTACAGGCGCTCGCGTGCATAGCTGCGCTTGTTGTTCACGGCCGCGCGGATGCGCGCGATCAGCTGCGTGCGCTCACTGTCGACGATGTCCGGCCGCAGCAGGCCGCCGCGCGTGTTCGGGTGCAGCAGCAGGTCGGCCACATCGGCCGCGAGCCGGGGAAATATTTCCTCGCCGAGTGCGCCGTCGTCGGCAAAATCGGCCTCGAAGCCAACGGCCTGTATTTCTCCCAGCTTGTGCACGACCGGCGTAATGTGCGCGCCGTAGAGCCCGTCGAGCTCGGCTGCGATCGCCTCCAGATCGGGCAGGCGCGTGCAGCCGCGCCGCAGCACATACGGCAGCACGGCCGTGCAGGCGGCCGTTTCGCGCCGCAGCTGCGTCAGCAGATTCACGCTCAGCCACGCGGTCTTGAATTTCTCCGTGCGCAGGGCGGTCAGCCACACGCCGGGCAGGATCTCCGTGCGGATGCGTTGCATAATTGCGCTCCTTTCCCAGATGGGTGTTTCCGTTTTTCCGGAATACATTATTATATCATGCCTTACCTATCTTGGGAATAGGGCTTCGGCCGTTTTTTGCCGATGCCGCCGCCGTCGTAGGGCTTTTCGTCCACGGTCACACTGTCCGGCCGCAGGCGGATCGTGTGCAGCAGCCCGGCGCCGTCGCGCCAGCGCACGGCGCACTCCGGCCAGCCGGCCGGCAGGTGCGGCTCGGGGTAGAGCACGCCGCCGCGCAGATGCAGCCCCAGCAGCTCCTCCGCCGCGATGCGCAGATACCAGCCCGCCGCGCCGGTGTACCATGTCCAGCCGGCCGCACCGGCGTTGTCCCCGGCGGCGATGTCGGCCGCGAGCACATACGGCTCGCCCTCGTAGCGCGCCGGGTCGTGCGCCGCGGGCAGCACCGCGCGCAGGATCTCCGCGCCCTCGTCCGTGCGCCCCGTGCGCAGCAGCGCCATGGCCAGCCACAGCGCACCGTGGGTGTACTGCCCGCCGTTTTCGCGCAGCCCCGCGCCGTAGCTGCGCACGTAGCCCGTCTCGGGCGTGCGCCGTGTGATGGGCGGGTCGAACAGCCGCACGACGTTGTGCTCCCGGTCAAAGAGCTGCTCCACGGCGCTCGTGAGCGCACAGTGCACGTGCGCGGGGTCGGCGTGCGTGTCAAAGGCCGCGAACGCCTGCGCGATCGCGTCGATGCGGCACTCGCCGCTTTTTTCAGAGCCGAGCGGCTGCCCGTCGTCATAGTAGCCGCGGCGATACCACGCGCCGTCCCACGCGGCCTCGGCTGCGCGCGTGCAGCGGTCGGCGGCCAGGGCGAGCTGCTCGGCCGCGTGTCCGCCGATGAGGGCGGCAAATTTCCGCGCCGTGACGGCGAAAAACCACGTCAGCCATACGCTCTCGCCGCGCCCCTGCGCGCCCACACGGTCGAAGGCGTCGTTCCAGTCACCGGTGCCGATCAGCAGCAGCCCGTGCGCGCCCACGCCCCGCGCCAGCACGCGCATAAAGGCGCGGCGGCAGTGCTCGAGCACCGTGCCGGTCTCCGCCCCCGGTGTGAGCGGCTGGTAGCGGTCGCGCTCGTTTTCCTCAAGCTCCTCGCCCGCAAGGAAGGGGTACTCCGCGCTCAGGATCTGCGTGTCGCCGGTCTTTTGTGCATACTCGCACACAGCCCACGGCAGCCACAGCAGATCGTCCGAGATGCGCGTGCGCACGCCGTGCTCGACCCCGAAACCCGCGTGCCACCAGTGGCACACGTCCCCGGCGGAAAACTGGTGCGCGCACGCGCGGCCGATCTGCTCGCGCGCGGGCTTGCTGTCGAGCAGCAGCAGATTCACCGCGTCCTGAAGCTGGTCGCGGAAGCCGAATGCGCCGCCGTTCTGGTACAGGCTCGTGCGCGCCATCAGCCGGCAGCACAGCGTCTGATATGCCGCCCAGCCGCCGAGATAGCGGTTCATGGCTTCGTCCGGCGTCGTGATCCACAGGCGCGACACCGCGCCCAGCCACCGCTCGCGCACACGGTGCAGCGCGCGCACGGCCTCGTCCGGCTGCGTCAGGCGCAGGAGGTTTGCGCGCGTATCGCACCCGCACACGAGCACGCCCTGCCGCTCGACGACGCCTTCGAGCGCAAAGCAGGGGCTCAGCCCCGCGCCCGCGCGCCGGTCCATCTGACCGCGCAGGAACGAAAACCGGTCGCACGTCCACCCCGTGAGCGGCATACCCGCCGCCGCGCAAACGTGCAGGGGCGTATCTGCGCGCGCGTTTTCGGCCGTGAACACGCCGCCGGAAAACGCCGTCACCACGGCGGGGGCGTCCGCGTCGCGCCCGGCACAGACGAGGTCGGTGTGCCACGTGATGCGTGCGCGCCCCGCGCACTCGATGAGCAGCACGCGCGCGTCCGCGTCCTCGGGCACGAACGCCGTCACGCGCACGGACATCCCGTCCACGGTGCGCTCCCACGCCGCCCAGCCGAAGCCATATTCCACCCGCGCGTGCCCGTCGTCGTCAAAGAGCGATACCGCGCCCGTGCGCGTTGTCATGCGCAGCGTCTCCGTGCCGCGCAGCACCCACGGGTCGCAAAGCCAGCGGTTGATGCGCCCGGTGTGCGCGTTGCGGTACCACAGATGCCCCGTGCCGGCGTCGGTCGCAAGAAAGCCGAAGCGCCCGTTCGTGAGCACGTTGCTCCACGCGCGCGGCGGCAGTCCGGTGAAGGCGACCGTGCCGTCGGCGTCCCAGCGCACGTCGCTGCCGGTGGGCATTGTCCGCCGGTCGCCCGGCGGGGGCAGCAGCGGCAGCGTGCAGCGCGTGTGCGCCATGCCGGGACGGATGGCCGCGGCTGCCGCCACGTCTGCGAAGGCGTCCTCCGGCACGAGGTGCACGCCGCCGGGCGCATCCAGACAGTGCGTGAGATCGAGCGCCGCGAGCGCTCCGCGCACCTTTGTGCGCGTTGGCTGGAGGTAGTCTCCGCCGTCGGAGGTGCACAGCGCGAGATCGCACCCGATGCCGAGCGCGCGCAGCAGCGCCCACTGCCGCAGCACGTGCGCCTCCGGGCGCGCGCACCAGACAGGCAGATCGCCGGAGATGCCGTGCGCCCAGAGTGCCGGGCGCTCCAGCTGCTGCGCCGATGCATCCGGCGCGGCGGTCGGAAACAGCAGTGGTGAGATGTGCGCCATTGCGCCCTCAAGCTCTGCGTCCGTCATGCCGTATTGCGCCGCCAGCGTCCCCGGCAGCGCCGCCGCCGACTCCGGCGGCAGCACGAGCGCGCGCTGCGCCGCCGCGAACGCATCGTCCTCGTGCGCGCCCACACCGAGCGCAAAGCGCACGCGCCACGGCGTGTCCGGCGGCGTGTGCACCGCAACGCGCACCTGCACATACCCTGCGCGCAGCCAGCCTGGGATCGCCCCTTCGGCGTAAAAGTCCGCCTGTCGGTCGCACGCGGCGCACAGCCATGTCTCCGGCTTCCCGCCGCGCCCGAGCCGGCGCAGCAGCAGTGCATTGCGCCGCAGCACGCTCTGAAAGCCGAGCCGCGCGAACGCCGGATGGTTGACATAATCCTCCCATGGTGCGAGCACGGCCTCGAACGTGAGCCGTACCGTGCCGTCGATCCCGTCGGGGGACGAGAGCGTCAGCGCGCGCACCTCGCCGTTGACACGCTCCGGTACGGTGAAGGTCTGCACGGCGGTCACGCTGCCGTGGCGCGTTGAAAACTGCGCCGCGCGCACCGTAAAGCGCCACCGCGCCGCATCGGCCGTGCCCGGCAGCAGCGGCGTGCACGCGCCGCCGGTCTCGAGCGCCACCACCGGCGCGGCGGCGGGGTCGCTGCGTGTGCCCCGGCGGCAGACGCTCAGCGCGTGCCAGCGTGCAAAGCTCTGCCCGGCCTCGGTCACGGCGAGGCAGTACGTGCCGTTGGAGAGCAGCGTGCAGCGCGGCGCCTCTGCGTCCACGCCCGTGCCCTCGACCGTGAGATCCGGCAGCGAGCGGCGGCGCGGCTTTCCGCGCTGCGCCTCCGGATGCCGGCGCAGCGCCGGTGCGCCGAGCGGCAGGCGCTCGGACAGCAGGCTCATGTGCGCGCGCATGGCGGGGTCTGCCAGAAACCAGCGCTGCACCTGCCCGCCGCACAGCGCGTTGCACGCTGACAGCAGGCTCATGCCCTGATGGTGTGCCATCACACAGTGCACGATCTGCCCGCCGCCGCCCGTGCGTGCGCGCGTGCAGTCGAGCGCTTCCCGGAAGCCATACTGCCCCAGCAGACCGTGCGCAGCGAATCTGCGCAGATCGCGCACCGCCGCACGCGGCGCGACGGCCAGTGCGAGAAAGGCGCTGTAGGGCGAGAGCACGAGCTCACGGTCCATGTCCGTCTGCATGGCCAGCGCCGCGCAGCCGTGCGCCTTGTAGCGGTAGCTCAGGGCGCTGTCGAGCGCAAAGTACGCGCTCTCCGATACACCCCACGGCTGCCCCGCGCGCACGCGCCGCCGCTGTACGCGCAGACAGAATTTTGCGCTCTCCCACAGCAGGGAATCGCGCTGCGGCGGCAAAAACAGTTCCGGCATCAGATACTCGAACACCGACCCCGACCACGACACGCAGCCGCGGTAGCGTTCATGCTGCACCTGTGCGCGGGACAGGGCGCGCCAGTGCTCACGCGGCACGTCGCCGCGCGCCACGGCAAAGTATGATGTCAGGCGCGCCTCACTCTCGAGCAGGTCGTAATACCCCTCGGAGCGCTTGCCGCTGCCGGTGTCGATGCCGATATGCATCAGGCGGCGCTGCGGGTCGTAGAGCAGGGCAAAGTCCATGCCGTCGCACAGCGCCTGTGCCCGCGCCGCAAGCTCGTCCTGCCCCCAGCCGCGCAGGGCGTTTGCCGCCGCGAGCAGGGCGGCGGCGCAGTTGCCGCTGTCCACCGTGGACACATACAGCGGCGGCATCGGCCGCAGCGTGCACGTGTGATACCAGTTGTAAAAGTGCCCGTTCCAGCGCGGGAGCTGCTCCATGGTCGTGAGCATCTGCTCTGCCAAAGTCAACCCGCGCCCGTTGTCCACGCCCAGCGCGTGTGCGCAGAGCGCGGACAAGAGCGCAAAGCCCATGTTCGTCGGCGATGTGCGGTGCGCCGTGCCGGTCGGCGGCTGCGTCTGCACATTGTCCGGCGGCAGATAGTGCTCCCCGGCGGTGCAGAACGTCTCAAAATACCGCCACGTCGCCTTTGCCCAGCCCAGCAGCTCCCGCTGCGCCGCGTGCTGCAGCGGCGCTGCACCGGGTGCGTTCGGCGCGCCGAGCGCCGCGAGCACGAACGGGGAGAGCGTCCACACGATGCCGGCTGCCAGCCCCGTCGGGCTCGGCGTGAGCACGGCCGTGAGCAGCCCGAGCGCACTCGCCGGCCAGAGTGCGCGCAGATACGCGCCCAGCCCGTCGCGCTTTGCTGCCCGCTGCGCCGCCGTCTGCCACTGCAGCAGGTTTTTGTGCGACACCAGCATGCGCCAGAGCGCCGTCACGATGGCGGAGGCGTTGAGCACCGCCTCCCACGGCAGCAGGATCAGCCGCAGCACCGTCTGCACCACGGCGGCGGCGAGCCCCGGCAGAACGCTGCTGTGATAGCGCACGCGCGCGTCCGCCGGGTGCACGATCGGGTGACCGAGCGCATAAATGAGCCCCTGCGCCAGCGCCAGCAGCGCGGCATATGCCGCCAGCCGCAGCCCCGGCCAGCGCAGCACGCAGCCGAGGAAGATGGCTGCCCACGTCGCCGGGGCAACGAGCGAGCGCCGCAGGCTGTCTGCCAGCCGAAACCGGTCGATCGGGTGCAGCGCCCGTGCGCGCCGCGAGAAGATCCACGGCGCGTTCTGCCAGTCGCCGCGGATCCACCGGTGCGCCCGCGCGCCCCATGCAAGCGGCGCGGCGGGGAAGGTGTCCATGAGCTCCACGTCGCCGAGAAAGCCGCCGTGCAGGTAGGCGCCCTCGAGCGCGTCGTGGCTGAGGATGCGCTGCTCGGGCAGGGCATCGCCGCCGCAGCAGGCGAGCAGCGCGCGCACGTCAAGGATGCCCTTGCCGGAAAAGCCGCCGCGGTCGAAGCAGTCCATATACAGCTCTCCGCATACGCCGCCGTAGGGGTCGCTGCCGCCGGGGCCTGCGAATACGCGCGCCCAGTCGCTCGCGCGTGCGCTCTGCAGCTCGGTGGCCATGCGCGGGTGCAGCAGACCGTAGCCGTGCGTGACCACGCCGCGCCGCGCGTCCACGACCGGGCGGTTGAGCGGATGGAGCATTGCGCCCACGAGCGCGCGTGCAGCGCCCGGTGTCAGGCGCGTGTCGGCATCGAGCGTGAGCAGATACGCTGTGCCGCGCAGCGCCGCCGCATCGCCGGCGGCACAGTGCATCGCGTCCGCCTCACCGCACAGAAGCTGCGCGAGCCGGAGCAGCGCACCGCGCTTTCGCTCCCACGCGCTCCATTTCCCGTCGGGTGTCTGCACCCGCTCGCGCGTGAAGAGGTAAAACCGCCCGCCATAGCGTGCGTTGAGCGCCTCAATCTCCGTGCGCGCCGCGTGCAGGATGGCGGGGTCGATGGGCGCGTGCTCCATGTCCGCCTCCGGCAGATCTGCCAGCAGCCCGAACAGGAGCTGCTCGCCCGCGTCGCGGTTGCACAGCGCGTATTCCTCCAGACGCGCGGCGAGCGTGTGCGCATCGCCGGGGCAGGTGAGCAGCGCCGCGATCACGCACAGGGTCTTGCCCTCCGGCGGGATGCCGCGCCGCAGCGCCAGCCGCGGCACGAAGCGCGGCTTCGTCACGCGCAGCAGCACCGCATCAAGCAGCCCTTTGACGGCTTCCGACACCGGGATCAGCAGCAGCACCGCGCCCGACACGCTCCCGGTCGCAAAGCCCAGCAGCAGCGACAAAGCCAGCGTCCCCACTATGACGGCTGCGATGTACCACGCACCGTCACGGCGCTTTTCCGGTGCGCCGAGCACCTCGCGCAGCAAAAACCAGCCCACGTGCCGCCGCGCACCCTCGCCGCTTTGCGCGCGCGCGAGTACGTCCTCGGCGATGTCGATCTCCGTCCGGCCCGTGCGCCGCGCAAGCCGCGCCACGGTCTGCCGGTAGCGGGTGCGTGTGGCTGCGTCCATCGCGGGGTAAACGCCTGCCGGATCGCGCGCGAGGATGCGCCCCACGCGATCGCACCGCTCGGTGAGCGCTGCCCACGCGGCCGTGCCGAGCGCACGCAGCGACGTGAAGAGCGCGGGCGCGGCAGCTCCGTCATGTGCATAGGTGTCTGCCAGCGCGCAGACTGCCGCCGCCTGCAGCCCCGGCACGAGCAGCGCAAGCTCCGCCGTCTCGAGCGGCAGCACATCCTGAAAGCCGGCGAGATATGCCTGCGCAGCCTTGGGCGTGAGCGCGTTGCCGCAGGCGTGCAGCAGCCCGGCACAGCAGGCGTGCAGCACGGCCTGCGCGCCGGATGCACGCAGCGTATGCGCATGGCGCAGCGCGGCTGCGGCGTCGCTTGCGGCGGTGCGGGCAAGGGTCTGGTTGTCGCGCAGCCATGCGCCGTCCGGCGTCTCGGGCGTGACGGTCCTCGCTGTGCGCGTGAGCGCTTTTACCGCCCGCCGGATGCTGCCGGTGTGTGCGCGGCGGCGTCCGGTCACGGTCAGGGCTTGGGCATCGCGCCGCCCCGCCTCACACAGGGCGGCGGCATTTGTTTCGGCCATGAAGATCCCTCCAAAAACGGTTTGCAGTACCAAAATGTTGCCCGCGCGGAAAAGAAACTATGCGGTGACAAGAAAAAATACTTGACACCCGCGCGGCGGTGGCGTATACTACCCATGCTGTAAAGGGAAAACGGTTTACAGCGGGGAGGGACTTGCGATGCCGGACGAGACCGTGTGGCGCACGATGCTGTTCGATTTTTACGGCGAGCTGCTCACGGAAAAGCAGCGCGAGTATTACGACCTCCATTATAATCAGGACCTCTCTCTGGCGGAGATCGCCGCCAGCAGCGGCATTTCGCGTCAGGGCGTGTGGGACAACATCCGCCGTGCGGACGCCGCGCTGCGCGATGCAGAGTCCAGGCTCGGTCTGGTGCAGCGCTTTGCCGCGCAGCGCACGGCCGCGGCCGCGCTGGAGGATACGCTCACGAAGCTGCGCGACTGTGTCGGCGGCGACGCCCGGCCGCTGGCCGAGCAGGCGCTGCGGCAGCTTCAGGATCTGAAAGGATAGATACCATGGCATTTGAATCCCTGTCGGACAAGCTGACCGAGGCGTTCAAACGCCTGCGCGGCAAGGGTCGACTCACGGAGGCCGACGTCAAGGAGGCCATGCGTGAGGTCAAGCTCGCGCTGCTCGAGGCGGACGTGAACTTCAAGGTCGTCAAGGACTTTGTGCGCAAGGTGACCGAGCGCGCGACGGGTGTGGATGTGCTCGAGAGCCTCTCGCCCGCACAGATGGTCATCAAGATCGTCAACGAAGAGCTCACCGCCCTCATGGGCAGCGAGAACCAGAAGCTGAACATCAGCTCCCATTCGCCGAGCGTCGTCATGCTCGTCGGCCTGCAGGGCGCGGGCAAGACCACCAACGGCGCCAAGCTTGCCGGCCTCATGCGCAAGCAGGGCAAGCGCCCGCTGCTCGTCGCGTGCGACGTGTACCGCCCCGCTGCCATCCAGCAGCTCGAGACCGTCGGCCGCCAGCTCGATATTCCCGTGTTCCAGATGGGGCAGGGCGATCCGGTCGCGATCGCCAAGGCCGGCATCGAGCACGCAAAAAAATACGGCAACGACCTTGTCTTTCTCGACACGGCCGGCCGTCTGCACATTGATGAGGCGCTCATGACCGAGCTGCAGAACATCAAGGCCGCCGTCGACCCGGCGGAGATCCTGCTCGTCATCGACGCGATGATCGGTCAGGACGCGGTCGCGACCGCGCAGGCCTTTGACGATGCGCTCGACATCACCGGCGTCATGCTCACCAAGCTCGACGGTGACGCCCGCGGCGGCGCGGCGCTGTCGATCAAGGCGCTGACCGGCAAGCCCATCAAGTTCGCCGGCATCGGCGAGAAGCTCGACCAGATCGAGCCCTTCCACCCCGACCGCATGGCCGGGCGCATCCTCGGCATGGGCGATGTGCTCACGCTCATCGAAAAGGCCGAGCAGAACCTCGACCAGAAAAAGGCCGAGGAAATGGCGGAGCGTCTGCGGCAAAACCGCTTCACGCTCACCGATTACTATGACCAGCTCCAGCAGCTCAAGGGCATGGGCTCGCTGCAGGATATCGCTGGCATGATCCCCGGCATGGACGCCAAGGCGCTCTCGGGCGCGAACGTCGATGAGAAGGCCATGGGCCGCATCGAGGCGATCATCCAGTCCATGACCCCCGGCGAGCGCGACAACCCGGGCATCCTCAACTCCAGCCGCAAAAAGCGCATCGCGGCGGGCGCGGGTACGAGCGTGGTCGAGATCAATAAGCTGCTCAAGCAGTTTGATCTCATGCAGCAGCTGGTGCGCCAGATGTCCGGCAACAGCAAGGCCATGAAGCGCATGAAGCGCGGCGGCCGCGGCGGACTGGGCGGTCTGGGCAATCTGTTCGGCGGAGGCGGTGGCCGTCCCTTCGGATTCTGAAACCGATTCCATGCTCCCGCAGGGGGCTGGAGATACAGAGATTATTGATGGAGGTGAAGATACATGGTCAAGATCAGACTTCGCAGAATGGGCGCTAAGAAGGCTCCCTTTTACCGCATCGTGGTGGCGGATTCCCGTTTCGCACGTGACGGCAGATGCATTGAGGAGATCGGCACTTACGATCCGCTGAGCGCAGACAAGAAGATCGTCGTCGACGCCGAGCGCGCCAACTACTGGCTCGCCAACGGTGCACAGCCGACGGATACCGTTCGTGTGCTGCTCAAGAAGGCCCTCGCAGCCGAATAAGGAGAGACCCCAAAGATGAAAGAACTTCTGACCTATATTGTGCAGAACCTCGTGGAAAAACCGGACGAGGTCTCTGTGACCGAGCGCGAGGCCAACGGCGAGACCGTGTTTGAAGTGCGCGTCGCCGACGGCGATATGGGCAAGGTCATCGGCCGTCAGGGACGGATCGTCAAAGAGATCCGCATCCTGATGAAGGCTGTCGCCCAGAGAAAGGGCAAGAAAGTCTCCGTGGAGATCATGGATTGACGCAGGAAACGCGCTGCACCCGTGCAGTGCGTTTTTTGCACCTACACCCAAAAAGGGGGCAATAACTATGCAAAAACCGTATCTGGAGGCAGGAAAGATCGTCAACACGCACGGTGTGCGCGGCGAGGTGCGCATCCAGCCGTGGGCGGATGACGCGGCGTTCCTGCTCGGCTTCCGGACGTTTTATATCGACGGCGCGCCCGTGCACGTCGCGCACAGCCGCGTGCACAAGGGGATGCTCGTCGTCAAGTTTGCGGATTATGACGATGTCAACGCCGCCATGACGCTCAAAAACCGCGTCGTTTCCATCGCGCGCGCAGACGTCACGCTGCCGGACGGGCAGTATTTTCAGCAGGATCTGATCGGCATCGCCGTCGAGACCGATGCGGGCGAGCCGCTCGGCACGCTGCGCGAGATCCTCGACCTGCCGCGCGGCAGCGTCTATGTCGTGCAGGGTGCGCGTGAGGTGCTCATCCCCGACCGGCCGGAGTTCGTGTGCAGCATCGACCCGGCTGCCGGGCGCATGGTCGTGCACCTGATCGAAGGGATGTGAGCGCGTGCGCATCGACATTCTCACGCTCTTTCCCGACACGATGCGCGCCATGCTCGGTGAGAGCATCCTCGGCCGGGCGCAGGCGCGCGGCCTGCTCGACATCCGCTGCCATCAGATCCGCGACTATACCGAAAACCGCCAGAAGCAGGTCGACGACTATCCGTACGGCGGCGGCTGGGGCCAGGTCATGATGGCGCAGCCGCTCAAGAGCTGCCTCGACGCGGCGCTCGCGGATTCCGATGTACCCGCCGCGCGCCGCCGCGTGATCTACCTCTCCCCGCAAGGGCCGACGTTCACGCAGGCGAAGGCGCGCCAGCTCAAGGCCGACTATGACCAGCTCGTGCTCGTCTGCGGCCACTATGAGGGCGTGGATGAGCGCTTCATCGAGGCCTGTGTGGACGAGGAGCTGTCCATCGGTGACTTTGTGCTCACGGGCGGTGAACTCGGCGCGATGGTCGTCACGGACTGTGTTTGCCGCATGGTGCCGGGCGTGCTGTCGGACACCGAGTGCTACACCGGCGAGAGCCATTGGGCGGGCCGGCTCGAGTACCCGCAGTATACCCGTCCCGAGACGTGGGAGGGGCGCACCGTGCCCGAGGTGCTGCGCGGCGGCAATCACGCCGAAATTGAAGCGTGGCGCACGCGGCAGAGTCTGGAGCGCACGCTCGTAAAGCGCCCGGAGCTCTTTCGGGAAACACCGCCCACGCCGGCCGAGCAGCGCCTGCTCGATAAGATCCGGCGCGACCGCAGCCGTCCGCAGCTCACAGAGCTGCCCGTCTGCCGCCCGGCTGCGGCGGATGACCTCCCGGCCATCCTCGCCATCGCGCAGCAGGCGCGCAACTACCTGCGCCGCCACCGCGTCGACCAGTGGCAGGGCGATTACCCGAACGCGGACACGTTTTCCGCCGACATCGCGGCCGGGACGTGCCATGTGCTCACGTATCAGGGCGCTGTCGCCGCCGTGTTCACGCTCAGCCGCACGCCTGACCCCGCCTATGACGCGCTCACGGACGGGCGCTGGCGCTCGGACCGTGACCATGCTGCCGTGCTGCACCGCAACGCCGTTGCAGCCGATTGGCGCGGCACGGGCATGGCCGACCACCTCATGCAGGCGGCGGAGCAGCTCGCGCGCGAAAGCGGGGCGCACGCCATCCGCGTCGACACGCACCGGCACAACGGCGCGCAGAAAAAGCTCCTCGAGCGCCACGGCTACCGCTTCTGCGGCAACATCCTGTGTGACGAGCCGGGGCACGATCCGCGCCGTCAGGCGTTTGAGAAGCTGCTGAGGTGAGGTGCGTATGGAGCTGACGAATCCTGCGGACATCCGCGCACTGCTCGCGCGGCATGATTTTCGCTTTTCCAAGTCCATGGGGCAGAATTTTCTGACGGCCGCATGGGTCCCGTCCGACATCGCCGACGCCTCCGGCGCGGACGCGCACACCGGCGTGCTCGAGGTCGGCCCCGGCATCGGCTGCCTGACCGAGCAGCTCGCGCAGCGCGCGGCCAAGGTCGTCTCGGTCGAGCTGGACGAGCGGCTGCGCCCCGTGCTGGCCGAGACGCTCGCCGCCTATCCGAACGTGGAGCTCGTCTTTGGCGATGTGCTCGCGCTCGATCTGCGGCGGCTTGCGGCGGAGCGTTTTCCGGGGCTGCGCCCTGTCGTGTGCGCAAACCTGCCGTATAACGTCACGACGCCGCTGATCACGGCGTTTCTCACCGCCGGATGCTTCGACACCGTCACGGTCATGATCCAGCGCGAGGCCGCACACCGGCTCTGCGCCCGGCCGGGAACGGCGGATTACGGTCTGCTGACCGTGCTGACCGCGTGGTATGCGGAGCTTGAGCTGCTGTTCGATGTGCCGCCGCACTGCTTCGTCCCCGCGCCGAAGGTCACGAGCACCGTCGTGCGGCTGCGTATGCGCAGCGCACCGCCTGCGGACGTGCAGGATGAAGCACTGCTGTTCGCCATCGTGCGCGCGGCGTTCAGCCAGCGCCGCAAGACGCTCATCAATGCGCTCGCGGCCGGCGTTCCCGGCTGCGACAAGGCGCGCGCCGCCGCGGCGGTCGCCGCCTGCGGCTTCGATGCGCGCGTGCGCGGTGAGACGCTTGAGCCGGCGCAGTTTGCCGCGCTGAGCAATGCGCTGCGTGCGGAACTTAGTTGACATAACGAAAACAAATCATGGCGTCCCATCGCGGGACGCCATGATTTTCTGCGGATACAGTTTTAATCTGGTTTACATAACGAATATAGTTGGTGGTTCTTCCTGCATACCGCCGGCTGCGCGCGCATACTGTGGTAGCAAACGCAGCAGGAGGGGGAGCGCCATGCCATATGAGGACAAAAAGGCCGTGCCGCCGCGTCGGCCGCACGCGGTCACGCTCGACGAGCGCAGCCATCTGACCGTTACGGGAGTGGACGAGGTCGTGCGCTTTGACGACACGGAGGTGTCCATGCGCACGTCGCGCGGGATGCTCACTGTGCACGGCGAGGGGCTGCGCGTCGGCCGGCTTGCGATCGACACGGGGGAGCTTGCGATCGACGGCGCGTTTGACGCGCTCGATTACACGGAGGAGACGGTGTCAGGCTCCGGCTTCTGGTCGCGCCTGCTCGGGGGATGAAGCTGTCGCTGCTCGGTCAGCTTGCGCAGCTCATGCTCGGGCTCGGGCTCGGCGCGGCGCTCGGGCTGGCGTTCGACATGCTGCGCGTGCCGCGCCGCCATGCGCGCAGCGCGGTTTTCCGCGCGCTGCTCGACGGCGTGTTTTGCCTGCTTGCGCTTGGGGCCGTGTTCCTGCTTGGCATGACGGCCGGCGACGGGCAGGTGCGCCTGTTTTTGTTCGCGGCCATCGCCGGCGGCTGGACGTGCTACTTTCTCTGGCTCAGCGGGCATATTTTCCCGCAGCTGGAGCGATCTGGCCGCCTGTGCGCGCGAAAAATGCGCCAGATCACGGCTCCGGGAAGAAAATTCAGAAAAAAAGTTCTGTTTTTTGCAAAAAAACACTTCCAATCTCGCCGCAGATGTTTTAGAATAGGCTGTATTACTGGACGCAGATACGATCCGGGGGGAGGTACTGCCGACCGTGAAATTCAAGAAGGCAAGCATATTTACCAAACTGGTCATCGCGGCGCTGATGGTGTACGCACTCATCAGTCTGGTCGTGGTGCATCAGCGCACAGCACAGCTTCAGGACCGCGCCGCGGCACTGCAGCAGCAGGTGTCCGAGATGACCCAGTCCAATGCCGAGCTGCAATATCAGATCGACCACAGCGACGACGATGACATGCGCGAATCGGTCGCGCGGGAAAAACTCGGTCTGGTCAAGCCCGGTGAGAAGATTTTTTACGACACGAGTGATTGAGCAAGGAGAAACGAACCGTATGCAGGTGGAAGTCGGAGCAGTTGTGGAAGGTACCGTTACCGGTATCACGAAGTTTGGCGCGTTTGTGAGTCTGCCGGACGGCAAGAGCGGTCTGGTGCACATATCCGAGATCGCCAACACCTACGTCAGCGACGTCAATGAGTTTTTGAAGCTGGGCGACAAGGTGAAGGTGCGCGTGCTGGCCGTGACGCCGGACGGGAAGATCAACCTGTCCATCAAGAAGGCGGAGGAAGCGCCCGCCCGTCCGAACAACCGCCCGATGAACGGCGGCCGTCCCGGCGGCAGCCGCCCCAATAACGGCGGCGCACCGCGCGCTGCGCGCCCCAACCGTCCGGCCCAGCCGGCGGGGCAGGTCAGCGGCCCGAGCGGGGACGCCGCGTTCGAGGACCGGCTCAAGCAGTTCATGCAGGAGTCGGACAGCCGCATGGCCGGCAACCGTCTCTATAACGACCGTTCGCGCGGCCGCCGCCGCGGCGGAAACGGACGCGGTTAAATCCCGCGCCGGAGCGCTAATACATGAAATATGAAAGCTCCTCCGTATGCAGCAGACATACGGAGGAGCTTTTTTGCGCTTTGAACGCTTTGTTCCCGAAGGTTTCGTCTTGCCTCACTGACGCCGGTGTAGTATGATCGTGTTCAGATCTGCGGTCGCAGAGGCTGACCGTTTCCCATCTGTACCGGGAGGCATACATTGTGGAAGTCTATCTGAGTGAACACATCGCGCCGTCGGCGTATGCAAGACTGGCGCGCCATTTTGAGATCGTGGACAATTTCGACCATCCCGAGCGGCTCGCCGCTATGGTCATCCGCCGCGCGGTCGTGCCGCGGTCGGTCATCGCGCACGCGCCGAATCTGAAGGGCATCGCCATGCACGGCGTCAGCCGCGACACGATCGATACTGCTGCTGCCGCCGAGTTTGGCGTGCCGGTGCCGAATGTACCGGGCCTCGGCGCACCGGCTGTCGCGGAGCTGGCCGTGGCGGAGCTGCTGGCGCTCAACCGGCAGCTGAAATTTGTCAACAACGGCCTGTGCGCCGGACGCTTCGACCACTTCGGCGCGGAGGAATTCGTCTGCCATGAGATGACCGGCCGCACGCTTGGCCTTGTCGGCACGGGCAACATCGCCCACCGCGTGGCGGATATTCTGCGCGCGGCGTTCGATGTGCGCGTCCTGTGCTGGAATCCGCGCCGCACGGCCGCCGAATGTGCCGCGTGGGGCTACGAACAGGTCGGGACCCTGCCGGAGCTTTTCCGTCGCTCGGACTTCGTGAACGTGAGCATCACGCTCTGCGATGCCACGCGCGATCTCATCAACGCGCCGGTGTTCGCCGCGGCGAATCCGGAGCTGCTGCTCGTCAACACCTCACGCGGCGGCATCGTCAACGAGCACGATCTCTACGTCGCGCTCACCACGGGGCAGATCCGCGCTGCGGCGAGCGACGTGTTCGCGCACGAGCCCCCGGCGTGTGATGATCCGCTCATCCATCTGGACAATTTCATCGCCACCTTCCACATCGGCGGCAGTACATACGAGTCGCTCGAGCGCGTGAGCAACCGCGCCGTGGACTATGTGTTCCAATACACCGGCGTCGCAGAGCGGTGAGGCTGTCGGCGCTTCCGGGAGCGGGCAAACACTATAAAAAACACCCGAGGCCGCAGCCTCGGGTGTCGGGATATTCCATCGTCAGATGGGCATGGTCAGCGAGTTTGCAATTTCCTGCACGATGGCCTGCGCCTCATACTCCTCGCAGATGCCAAGGATCTTCGCAGCCAGTTCCAGAGCGCCATACAGCATATTCCTTTACCCCTTTCGTCAGATTTCCGCCGCCGTCCCACACAACAGACGGCACCGGATGGTTGGTATTGCCGGTTACAGGAATATTCTATCGATAAAAATGCGGATTTACAACGGACAAACATCGCTGAATGTAACAAAATGATAGAATTTGTTGTGAATTTCGTCACAAATCGTTACGAAGCGGCCGCGCTCCTTGTACAATAACGACAATCTGCAGCTTTCTGCACAGAGTAGCCCGCGCAGCACAAAGCGCCCGAAGCTTTCGCTTCGGGCGCGTCCATTTTCCAAAAACCTCGTAGCCTTTCACCAACGGTGCGGCGAAAGAAAATCCAATCATTTTCTCAGGCGACATGTGCGGCTGAGAAAATACCGCTCGGCCTGCAAACGTGCGCGCCGTCCGCCTCCGGCGGAGGGCGCGTGCGCTGCAGTCAGGCCGCAAAGCCCTTGTCAAAAAGGAATACTTTTTGACAGGCTCAAAGCGCCCGAAGCTTTCGCTTCGGGCGCTCCTTTGGTTTACAGGTTACACGGACATCCAGCCGGGCAGTGCGTTGGCGATCGCGTCCACGATTTCCTTTGCCTTTTCTTCGCCGCAGCGCTCAAGGATGTCGGAGGCGAGGTCGAGGCCGATATGGATGGGTCCTCTGAATTCGGTCATGTTACTTTACCCCTTTCGTCAGATTTCCGCCGCCGTCCCACACAACAGACGGCACCGGATGGTTGGTATTGCCGGTTACAGGTAATACTGTAACGGAAAAAGTATCAAAACGCAAGTGACAAATTTTATAGAGTGTAACACTTTGAACATTTTCATCCAATTTTCCGAAACCGCTTTGTTTCTGGTTGAAATATCTCAACCAGCACCGCGTAATCCGACAAAATGTTGCATAATTGCGCACCGGTCGACGGCCTTCACAGGGCGAAACGGCATTATGGAAACCGGTTCTCCACATTACCAACAGACTTTTCAACACAAACGGGGTGCAATTAACGATGTTATGTTAACTTTACTTGACTTTCCCATTTTTCGGTGCTGTTCTTCCCTGCGCGCACAAGTGTGCGGCAAAGCGGCATCCTGCTGCGCGTTTGCCCTGCACGCGCCCAGACCCGCCGCCGTCTGTTCTGCGTTCTGCAAGTGCGCAAAACCCCGGGAGCAGAACGCTCCCGGGGCAGGTGTATGGCTTTTGCGGGCCGGCGGTGCGTCGGTCACAGGCCGGTGAGGCGGCAGTAGCGCATCATGATGGCTGCGATCTGCGCGCGTGTGGCACCGCCGCTCGGGGCCAGATAGTCGGCGCCGTTGCTCGCGATGCCGGAGATGAGACCGTTGCCGACGGCCCAGCTCATGGCGGCGTATGCCCAGTTGGAGACGCTGGCGGCATCGGGGAAGCCGTTGAGGGATGCTGCGCCGCCGAGGTAGGCCGGCGCATACTTTTCGGTGTAGCCGTAGAGGAGGACGGCCATCTGCTCGCGGGTGATGAGGCCGTCAGGCGCGAAGGTCGTCGTGCTCATACCGGCGACGATGTCTTTGTCGTAGCCCCAGGCGACGGCGTTGTAGTACCATGTGCCGGGCCTGACATCCGTGAACGGCACGTAATATTTGCTGTAGTCGGTCGTGTCGCCGGAGAGGTTATAGAGGATCATCACGATCTGTGCGCGCGTGCTGACCGTGTCGGGCGAGAACGTCGTCGCGTCGAAGCCGCTCATCAGACCGTGGCGCACGCAGTAGTCGATGCCCTCGTGCGCCCAGTTGGACGGGGCGGGCACATCGCGGAAACGGAAGCTCGGGCACGCGGCGCCGCCCGGACAGACCGCAGAGCCGGTGGCGGGGATGATCTCGGTTCTGGTCTGGCCGCAGACGGTGCAGGTGTAGGTGCGGACGCCGGGCGTGGTCTCCGTCGGCGCGACGGTTACGGTGCCCTCGTCCCAGACGTGGGTGTGCGGGCCGGTGGCGGGGATGACCTCGGTCTTGGTCTGGCCGCAGACGGTGCAGGTATAGGTCATGGTGCCGGGGTCGGTCTCGGTCGGCTCCGTGGTCACGGTGCCGCTGTCCCACTTATGGCCGAGCGCGGGCTTGCTGTTGCGCTTTTCGGTCGCGCCGCAGTCTCTGCAGGTGTAGAGGTCATAGCCTGCCTCCGTGCAGCTGGGTGCGACGTTCTTGGTGAAAACGAAAGTGTGCGCACCCGTAGCGGGGATGACCTCGGTCTTGGTCTGGCTGCAGACGGCGCAGGTGAACGTGCGCACGCCGGGGGTGGTCTCGGTCGGCTCGGTGGTCACGGTGCCGTTGTCCCACGTGTGCGCGCCGGTTGCGGGGATGACCTTGGTCGCGATGACCTCGCCGCAGTTGGAGCAGATGGTGTCGATGCGGCCGTCGGCCCCGCAGGTGGGGGGCACGGTGTTTTCCGTCGTGCCGTAGCCGGTGTGCAGACACGCGCCCTTGCTGCTGACCTTGTAGCCCTGCCATGTGCCGTCCGCATCAAACGTCCAGCCGTAGACCGGGTCGGGGTTATAGTGGATGGTGACGATGCCGGGCTCAAAGCTGTGCTCGGCCGCGCCGCCGGGCTGGACCGTCGGGGGCGCGCCGTAGCAGCGCACGTCTTTGAGTGCCTTACAGCCGGTGAAGGCATTGTGGCCGACGCTCGTCACGGTGCCGGGCAGCTTCATATCCGCCAGCGCGGTGCAGTCCTGGAAGCAGGCGTCGGGGACGGCGGTCACGCCGGCGGGCAGCGTCACGTCCGTCAGCGCGATGCAGCCGTTGAAGGCGGAGTTGCCGAGCGCCGTCACGGCCGCGGGGATGGGCGCCTTGGTGAGCGACTTGCAGCCCTCAAACGCGCGCTCGCCGATGGCGGTCACCTCGCCCTTATAGTCGACGGTCAGCAGCTTCGTGCAGTCGTTAAAGCATTTGTCGGGCACGGCGGTAATGGCGGCCGGCAGGGTCATGCCGCTGAGACTCACGCAGGCGTCAAACGCGCCGCGGCCGAGGGCCTGCAGTCCATCGGGCAGCGAGACGGCGGTGAAGCTGTTGCCGGCGAGACCGAAATCGCCGATGGCGGTCACGGCCCTGGGCAGGGAGATCCCGTTGAGCTTGGAGCACAGGGCGATGCCATAGCGGCCGATGCTCGTCACGCTTTCCGGCAGCGTGATCTGCGTGGCGGCCGGCAGGAAGAACAGCGCATAGTTGCTCACGTTCGTAACGCCGTCCTTGATGACGACCTTCTTCAGCTCGCCCTCGAGCTTGAAGTTGCCAAAGCTCGTGAGCATACCCAGCGCCTCATAGTTCCACCACGGCGCAAGATTGCCGTTGGGGAAGTCGAAGTCGGGCATGGCCCCGGTGCCGGAGATGGTCAGCGTTTTGCCGCTGAGAACACCGGTGGAGACCTCCCAGTGCAGGCAGTTGTTCTCACCGAAGTCGCCCGAGGTGGCCGCGGCGCCAAAGCTGCTGAGGATCGCATCCATGTCCAGATCGGGGATCTCAAACTCCTCCTTGAGCTGCTCGATCTTCTCTTTGATGAGTTTTTCGGCAATCTGTTTTTTCAGATCGTCGATTTTGCTGGCTGACGCGTTCACGGTCAGGCCGGAGAACAGTCCCACGACCAGAACCAGACACAGCGCCAGCGAGAGCAGGCGTTTTTTCATAGTTTCTTCCTCCTTGCGGTAATGTTCCTGTGTACAACGGGAATATCTCTCTGTTGAAAATATAGCATACTCCCGGCAAAGTGTGCAATGGATAGGACGCAAAAACCGACGGATTTGTTACGAAACCACAAATTTGAGCAAGAATTTTACACGTTTTTTTGCCTGTGAACGCTTTCGGGCTGTTGCAATGGCGGGGCGCGTCCTGTATACTTGCTCTGTAGACATGTTTTTTGAAGTGTCGGATCCAGGAGGGAGGAACCTTATGAAAAAACGAGTGTTGTCGCTGCTGTTGTGCTTTGTGCTCGCGGCGGGACTGCTGAGCGTGTGTGCTCCGCCGGCGCAGGCGGGCACGATCGCGGACGCTTTTGAACTGTTTATCAAGCAGCCCGGTCAGATCAAAAAGCTCTTCGGCCGTGAGGTCGCCCACGGTGACTGCGGCCCCGCCGGGGACGAGGCGAGCGTACATTATAAGATCTACGAAGTCACGAACCCCACCGTTGTGCAGGACAACCCCTTCCTGCAGCAGATCTGGCAGATCCATGATTACCGCGAGGACGCGCAGTATTACGGCGTGTACATCTTCGGCGACGGGAAAATGGCGGACTACGCGGCGACCGGCCAGAAAGCGCCGTGGATGGGCAACGTGGAGGTCACGGAGTATAACGACAAGGGACAGGTCCTCGGCACGACGGTCGTGGAAAACCTCGGTGAGGAGTATCTCGCGCTGGCCTACATCGCCGACGGCACCGACGAGGAGTGGGACGGCCGCACCGAGCGCTACTCCGGCGTCACGAATGTCGGCGCGTATGCGTTCAAGGACTGCCGCTATCTCACGTGCATGTTCCTCAATGACGACATCACCACCATCAGCGAGCGCGCATTTTATAAAGACGAGTATCTCTCGGCCATCAATATGCCGCGCAAGCTCGAGCTCATCGACAAGTACGCCTTCTACGGCTGCGACACGCTCACGTTCGTGCGCGCGCGCAACTGCAGCCGCCTGCGCCGCATCGAGGACCACGCGTTTTACAGCTGCACCATGCTTGCCGAGCTGCGCCTGCCGGAAGGCCTGACGTATATCGGCCCGTGGGCCTTCGCGTGGGACCGCATCCTCGGTCAGGAGGACACGACGCTCGGCCTGCCGTCGAGCCTGCAGACGATCAGCACGGGTGCGTTCGCGTTCGTCAACCACCACAAGAACCTCAACATTCCGGCCAATGTCACGAGCATCGGTGACTACGCGTTCATGTGCGATTACTACATGAACAACCTCACCTTCAGCCCCGGCGACAAGAAGCTCACCATCGGCAAGGCGGCCTTCTTCGGCGACAACCACATGAGGTCCGTCGACCTCTCCAACCGCGTCGCGCAGATCGACCGCTGCGCCTTCGCCGGCTGTGAGATGCTCGAGGAGGCCTACTTCGGCGACAAGATCGACACGATCGAGGGCCGCGCCTTCACGAGTCTGGATAACGCCATGAAGATCGCCGTCGAGGGCGTGCTCAACGGCATCCTCCGCCCGGACGATACCGAGCAGAACGCCGATCAGGCCGGTGATATCAGCACGGCCCTGAACATGATCGCCAAGGTCACGAAGCTCAAGCGCGCCGTCTTCAAGAACGACCCCGCCAAGAGCATCTGCGCCGCGGCGGACTCCAACCGCTCCTTCCCGGATGACTGCGTGGTCTATTACTCGCAGGGCAGCTACACGTGGCTTGCCGAGCTCAAGGACGACGGCACGTGGCAGGGCTATCAGACCGGCTTCTGGCACGGCGACCACATCGCCGCGTTCACGGACACGGTCGTCGCACCCACCTGCACCGAGCAGGGCTACACGCACCACGTCTGCACGGTGAAGGGCTGCACCTATGCCCCCGTGGACGACACTTATGTCGCCGCCACCGACCACACCTGGGTCAAGACGCAGACGCTCCCGCCCACCTGCACCGAGCAGGGCACGGCGTTTTATAAATGCTCGGCCTGCGGCGCGACCCGCACCGAGAAGATCGCCGCGCTCGGCCATGATCTGAGCCGCTGCGATCTCCGGCCGGCCGCCACCTGCACGCAGCCCGGCCGCGCCGTCGGCACGTGCGCGCGCTGCGGCGTGCAGATCGACGAGGTCATCCCCGCCAAGGGGCATGACTACAGCTACGCCGAGACCAGCGTCGCGCCCACCTGTACCGAGCCCGGCCACTACAAGGGCACCTGCCCGACCTGCGGCAAGGACTATGACGATGTCGTTTCCGCCCTCGGCCACGACTGGGGCGAGTGGGTCACGTCGATCGAGCCGACCGTCTCGACTGTCGGCTACCGCTATCATGTCTGCAACCGCGACGGCTGCGGCTACCGCGAGGGGGAGGACATCCCGAAGCTGCACACCCACACGTGGGATGCCGGCGTCGTGACGCAAAAGCCCACTGCGGCCGAGCCCGGCGTCAGGACCTATACCTGCACCGTCTGCGGCCAGACCAGGACGGAGGCCATCCCCGCAACCGGCGTTCCGGAGACCTGCAACGGCGGCCCGGCCTGCCCGGGCTACGCCTTCCGCGATATGCCCGCGCCGAGCATCTGGTCGCACGCGGGGCTGGATTACTGCATCGATCGTGGCTATATTGCCGGCACGTCGGCAACGACCGTCACGCCGGACGGCGAATGCACGCGCGCCATGATCGTGAGCATCCTCTACCGCGTGCAGGGCGAGCCCGCGAAGGTCAACGGTTATGAGCTCAAAAAGCTCGCGGCGCCGTTTGACGACGTGGAGCGCGGCCGCTGGTATACCGACGCCATCTGGTGGGCGAAGCTCACGGGCGTCGTCTCCGGCATGAGCCCGAGCACCTTTGCGCCCGACGATCCGATCACGCGCGCGCAGCTTGCGGTCATCCTCTATAACTATACCAAGCAGTTTGCGCCCGAGAGCCTGACGGAGACGGGCTCGCTCGCCGGCTTCCCGGATGCGGGCAGCGTCCCGTCGTGGGCGCGCACGGCGATGGCGTGGGCCGTCGGCAACGGCCTGATCTCCGGCGTCGGTGAAAACGGCGTCTCGTACCTCAGACCGGAGGGCTGCGCCACGCGCGCGCAGGTCGCGACCATTCTCATGAACTACGACAAGGCGCTGGGCTGAGGCGCAGCCAATACCGATAGAAATAAATAGAAACAAAAACAGCTCCGGAAGCGTTACCGCTTCCGGAGCTGTTTGAGACTGTCAAAAAAGTACTACTTTTTTGACAAAGAGATTTGCGGCCTGACTGCAGCGCACGCGCTGTCCGCCGAGGCGGACAGCGCGCACGTTTGCAGGCCGAGAAGTATTTTCTTCGCCGCACATGTCGCCGAAGAAAATGATGGGACTTTCTTTGCGCCTGCGGGCGCAAACTCTACGAGGTTCTTTAACATGCTGAGCAGCTCCGGAAGCATCAACTGCTTCCGGAGCTGTTTGCCGCCTGTGAAGTTTACATAATTCAAAATTGTTTTATTTAAGCTGCGTAGATACTGCGATTTTCGTTCTTTTGATTTACATAATCATTATCCTTTCCTGCCGCGCAGCATCGCCGCGATCGTCACGGCGCTGTATCCGCTCTGCTGCCAGAGGTCGTCGGGCACCGTGCCGCCGTTGCGCAAAATGAGCGCGATCTGGCGCCGCGCATCGCTGCGCGCGGCCGTCTGTGCCTTGTCGCGCGCGGCCTTTTCCTTTTCGGCTGCGGTCTGCGCGGCCTTGGCTTTCTTGTCGGCGGCGGCCTTGGCAGCGGCAGCGTCCCTGGCCTGCTGCTGCAGCTTGCTGTCCGCGCGGTCGTAGGCGGCGTCGTCCATGTCGAGCAGCGCCGCAATCTGCGCCTTCGTCACGCCGTCACGGCTGTCGGCGGCGTCGAGCATCCGGTCGATGGCGCTCAGGCGTGTCTTGCGCTCGCCGCTGTAGCGCTCGTAGGCCAGCTGCGCCAGCTCCGGCAGCTTGCCTGCGAGCATGGCGCGGTAATAGCCGCCCGCCTGCTGCGAGGCCGCCACGGCCGCCGTCGAGGCCTGACCGCCCGTCAGCGCGGCCGCCTTGCCGAGGGCGTTTTCTGCCGCAAGCTCCGCCTGCCGCTCGTATTGCTGCCGGTAGGCGGCGTAGAGCTTGTCCGACGCGGGGTCGTAGTCAAACTGCTCGCCGAGCAGTGCGTCGAGCATCCGGTCGATCTGTTCGCGGCAGTCTGCCGTGCCGCGCCCGGTCAGCAGTGCCTCGGCCTCGCGGCGGTGCGTGTCGTCATAGTCCGGCACGTCTTCGATGGGCAGGTACTGCGCATAGTCACTCGTCTGTTCCTGACCGGTCATGCCCTCGCCGCGGATCTTCGCGTTGCGCTGCTGCTCATAGACGGCGGCAGCCGCGTTGTCACCGCGCCGGGCCGCCTGCTCCATGAGCGCGGCGTAGTCGGTGTCCTTGTCGTATTTGTATTTTGTCGCCATAGGTTCTCCTTTCCTCAGTGCTGCGGTCCGGCGGCGGCCTCCGTGCGTGTGAGCGATAAAAGCCGCCACGCCCCCGTGCCCGTCAGCCGCAGGCGAAAGTGGTCGCACCGGCGCGGCAGTACCGGCAGGGTGAACGAACGCTTTGCACCCGCCGTCACGTTTGCAAGCGTGTGCCACTGTCCGTCGGAGTCATACTGCGCCGCCGCTGTGATGCTTGCGCCCGCCTCAGCCTCCAGCCGAAGCTGCACGCGCAGCAGCCGCTTGCAGTCCGGGCTGCCGCTGGTAAAGTCGCCCGTTTCGAGCAGGCTCTCCATCTGTGCCGTGCTGCCCGCGCCGAAGCGCCACACGCCGCGCGTATCCTGCGCATAGAGCGCGCCGCCGCACTGCGCAAAGCCGCGCGCGTCAAAATCGTCCTCACGGCTCCACAGGCCGCTGCGTGTGTCGTATACGAACAGATGCCGTCCGCCCTGCTCGTCGCGCGCCGAGAGATACCAGCGCGTCCCGTCCGTGCCGGCGACGCCGTGCGTGAGCGTGCGCCCGAGCGCATCGCCGATGCGTACCGGCCGTCCGCCCGCCGTGCGCGCCGCGCCGACGGGGGAGAGGTAGTAGAGCGTCTCGGCCGCCGTCACGAGCGAGCGGCCGGAGTCCTGCTCCGCGCCGAGCGCGGCCGAGGCCACGAGCTGGAAGTTTGTAGGCCGCGTGCCGTAGAGCCGCCAGAGCCCGCCGGGCTTGAGAAACACTACGCCGCTGCCCGTCGCCGCGCAGCCGGAAAAATCCCCCGGCGCGCCGGCGTCCACGCTCCACGCAGCCGTAGCGACCGCGCCGTTTTCGTCCGCCTCGTACCAGAACCAGCTCAGCGGATCGCCGAGCTTTGTGCACCACACGCTGTCGTGTGCGCATGCCCAGAGGCGGTTGCCGTAGCTGCACGCGTGCTGCGCGTCGGGCACGCGCCGCGTGATCGTGACGCCGTTGACTGCGCCCGCGCGCACGAATGTGTCCGGGTCAAAGCGCAGCCGCGCCCCGTCGATGCCGCGCAGGATGTATGTGCCGTTGTTGCGCACGTCGCCGAAGCCGCTGAGCGTCACGGCGTCGCCTGTGCGAAAGTCTGTGCCCGCGCCGTCGGCCACGAGGATGCTCGCGCGCCCGTCGCCGTCCGTGTCTGCGCCCGCAAGCGTCACGCTGCCGCTCCAGCTTGGCTCTGCGCTGCCGAATGTGCCGTCTGCCGGACGGAACCAGATCTTGTCTGGCCAGATGAGCACCGTACCGCCGAGCGCTGCGAATACCTTCGGCGTGTCCGTGAGCGTGCAGCCCGGCACGGCCTTTCCGTTATAATACAGAGTCGTGCCGGCGCACCAGAGCAGCCCGTCTCCGGCTGCGAACAGGCCGTTCGGCGTGCCGCTGCACGGGTAGATGCGCGTGCGTCCGGGGCGTGTCGAGAACAGGGGGCTGTCCGCTGCCGAGCCGTTGGTCATCTCGTAGATGCCGCCCTCGGGGCAGGACGGGCGGTGGTCGTAGCCGCGAAAGTCCGTCTGCACATGGCGGACGGCAGCCATGCGCCGCGGAAATGTGGGTAGATACATGCCTTGCCTCCTTACAGGTTGAGCGGCTCGCCGTTGTGATACAGCTCGCCGCACAGGTCGATCTTCCCGGCCGAGAGCATCAGCTCCGGCAGATCGCCGCGCGTTGCGGAGATCACCGCGCCGCTCTTGTGAAAGATGAGATATTTGCGCTCGAGGCTGTTCTGGCTGCCGATATGCAGCGTGTCGGCCACGGTCGTGATGCCGTTGAGGTCGATCTTGTCGGCTGAGAGCGCGATGCTGCTGTCGCCGTTGTTGATGGCGGCGACGATGGCTGCCGCGTTCACGCCGTCGGCATCGGTCACGAGCGCGATGCGTGTGCCCTGATCGCTCACGGTCTGCTCGAGCGCGGCGACATTGCCCTCGGCCGACGTCAGGCGTGTCTGCAGGGTGCCGGCGTCGAGGCTCAGCTGTGTGATGCTGCCGTCCGCGCCGTCGATGCGCGCGCGGATCGGCGAGAGCAGCCGCGAGAGCGCCGCGGCGTTGAAGTTCTCCGCGCCGAGGTTCGACAGCGTGTACTGCAGCGCCTCCAGCAGCCGCGGCACGGTCTCCTCCAGCGCCGTGAGCCGCTGCTCGACGGTCTCCTGACCGGTGCGCTCCGGCAGGGAAAGCTCCAGCGGGGAATAGTCCGTCATGCGTCGTCATCCCCTCCGCCGTGCTGCGATATGTCTGCGCGCAGCACGGCGATCGCCCGCACGAGAAACTGCGGCAGCGGCGCGCCGAGCGCACCGGCGTTTTCGACCACACTGCCGAGCTCCGTCAGCAAATACCACGCCGTCACGAGCGGGCACAGCAGCACGTCATAGTGTGCGCCCAGTCCCGGCACACTGCCGAGCAGCGCCCGCAGCGCAAAGTCCAGCAGCGCCGACACCAGCACACCCGCTACGCTGCCCGCCTTGTGCCACAGTCCCTCGCGGGCACAGCGGCTGCTCCATGTGCCTGCGCGCAGAGCGGCAGCGCTGCCGGTGGCATAGTCGAGCAGCATGGCCAGAAACCAAGCGGCCGCAAGCCACCCGGTCCAGCCCCAGAATGCCGTCAGCGCTGCGGCGGCCGCCGAGACCGCCGCTTTGATCGTTGTGAGTCTGTCCATTTACGTCTCCTTTTGTTCGTCCAGCATTCGCTGGCACACGATCATCGTGCGCAGCATATCCTCCGACACGTCGAGCTTTCCGTCCGTGTTTCCCTGCAGTGCGCCGCGGTCGATGAGCCGCTGCGCGTCGGCGCGAGCCCATTGCGGCATCTCCGCCACGGAATCATAGCGCGGCATATCCAACGCCTCCTCTCGCGCTCCGTTTTTCATCGCCTCGGCGACGTCGCGCCGAAAGCCGTCCATCGTGTAGCCCATATCATATGTGCGCCACAGCAACTCGGGGTCTGCGTGGTTGCTTGCCACGCCGCGCCGGTGTCCCTCGGCGTGCCCGATGATTACGCCGTCCTGCGCCGGATCGAGGCCGTACTGCTTGCACAGCGCGGCGAACAGCTCCACAGCCGTGTGGTATGTGCCCGCGATCTGCTCCGCTCCCTCGCTGCGTGTCATGCCCGCGCTCGGCTCGGTCATCTCTACCCCGATGTGCGTAGAATTGGCGCTCCCGCCGCAGTGCCAGCCGCGCATCTCCCACGGCAGCGTCTGATACACCGTGCCGTCCGCCTGCGCGAACGCGTGCACGCAGACAGACACGCCGCCCGGCTGATACTGGTTAAAGCTGCGCGCAAACACCGCCGCCGATGGCTGCGGCGTTCCGACACTGTGCAGCATGATGCCGCGCGGCGTCAGCGGTGCGCCCGCCTGATAGCACTTGTTTTGCGTCACAAACGCCGGAATGATCTGCATTCCATCTCCTCCTTATTCGATCGGTTCGTCGAGCGTGATGATCAGGTTCTCGCCCTTGCCCATTGCGCTCACACGAAAATACGCCGCAGAGGCGGGCACATTGCTCGCTGCTTCCGTCACCTGAAACGTCATGGCCGTGGTGCTCTCCGGGATGCTGCTCGGGAAATACACACTGACGTCGATCTTGTTTGCCGGAATGACGGTTTTAAGCAGCTGGAATGTGCTGTCATACCATCCAACGCGGCAATACGCTTCCGCCTTCGAGAACACGATCCCCTCACCGGCGATGCGGTAGATGTGCTTCGTCACATTGCCGGGCAGCGGAATGAAGCCGGTCGTCACAAATCCGCTGCCACTCTGCGCGTTTCCGGACGATGATAGGTTGTATCCATTCTGATACGGCATGGACGCGCCGCTGCTGTCAACAGCCGTGGGTACAAGGTTTGTGTACGTCACAGGCTTTGACGCGGTCGCCGTGATGGTGATGTCCCCAGTCACGCGCGCGATGGACACCACGCCGGTCGCGGCATTGTATGCCGTCGCTGTGATGTCCGTACCGCCCATGCTGACCGTGACGGTGTCGAAGGTGTACCCGTTTTTCGGTGTCAGCGTGGTCGTGTATGCCGCGCCGTCTTCGACGGCGGCCGCGGCGTTGCTGCCGGTGCAGCCTGTGAGCGTCGTCTTGACGGTGCGCATGACCACTGTGAAATCGAACGACAGCGTGCGGTCATAGCCCGCGCCGTAGCAGAATGAATAGATTTTTTTGTCTGCCGGATTGATGACGTTGACGGTGAAGGCCGTGTCGGTCGCGCCCGGCGCTTTGCTGTGGGTCGTCTCCTCGCCGAATTCGATCTGGTTGCTGTCCAGCCGGTTGTTATCGCCCACCTCGTTCGTCCGGTAGTAGTTGGCGGACGGGCAGCAGATGCGCAGCGCTGCCATCTGCTGCGTCGGCGGGTCGGACTGGGAAACGTTGTCCGGCACAACGTAGATCCTGGATGTCTTGAAGTTGTGCAGATGCCCATGGAAATTCCCGTAGCAGACCGCGCCGTTTTTCCCCGCGAAGGAGACCGTCTCACTGCCGATCGTGACGCTGCCGCCGTCCAGATACGCCTTGAGCACCTTGCCGCCCGCCCGCGCGCTGCCCCAGTCCAGCGGGTAGTGTCCGAGGATCACAAAGCCCCACGCCGCGCTGTCCGCCTTGCTGCCGAGGTCGGTAAGCGTCTGCGCGAACCACAGCAGCTGTGCCTCCGAGAGCGCGTTGGCCGCGGTTTCTCCGCCGATGATCTCGCCCTCGACGGTGTTGAGATTGATGATGCGCAGCTTCTTTCCGGGAAGATCCCGGTAGCAGTATCCGGCCTCCGCGCTGCCGTAGACCGCGCCCGCGTTGTAGTCGGAAAAATACTTCCGGATCAGCGCCGCGCCGTACAGATTCGTGAGGCTTCCGGTCTCGGCTGCGAAGTATTCGCCCGTGTCGTGGTTTCCGGGCGTCCAGAGCTGCGGGATGCCGCGCAGGCCCTCCTCGATCCAGCGGTGAAATTCCCTGCACTGCGCCTCGAACTGCGCCGCCGTGGTCGTCTTGTACCCGAAGGTGAGATCGCCCAAAAACGCCGCGAAATCCAGCGGGATCACGTGCGACAGCGCCTTGATCGCACGGCAGGCGTCCATGTTTCCGGCCTCGATGTTTGCCTTCCAGCCCGTGGATTCGTCGGTTGCGTGGTGTGCATCAGCGACCGTCACAAAGACGATGCTCGACGCAGTCTTCACGGCCTGCACCTTCTGCGCCAGCGCGAGCACGCCGTTTTTCACGTAGTCCGGGAAATCTGCATGGGCGATCTGGTCGCCGGTCGTGATGCCTCTCACTGCGTTGCCCATCTGCGCGATCTTGTATGTTTCCGCGCCGCCGGTCTTTTCGCGGATGGCGTCGGCGATGTCCTGCACGGCGGCTTCTTCGTAGAGCTTTTTCATCAGTAGCTCACCTCCGTGCCGTCGGCGATCGTCACGGTCTGCGCCGTGCTGCCGTCGTACATAACCGTCGTGCCGCCGATGCGGATCGTCAGCGCCTTCGGGTTCGGCAGCGCGGCGGGCGCGATGTTCTGCGTCATCAGCTCGATCCTGACCGGGACATCCCAGACATCGCCGGTCGTTTTCGCCTGAAGCTTGACGGCGCAGAACGTGTGCCGCTCGGAATCGGCCACAAGCGACGAGAATGTGAGGATGCCGTTCGTCGCGCCCTGATAGAGCATCAGAAAGTGCTCGCCTTGAAACGAAAGCTGCGCATAGACGCGGTGCGTCGGGTTTGCGCTGACGTAGGCGTACAGCTCGGCCGGCGTCATGTCGGCCGTCGTGCCGGACAGATCGCCGCCGACGTGGATGATCCGCGTCTGCTGCGCCATGCCGTCGAGCTTTTTCTTGTCCGCTGCCGACATCAGACCGGCTGCCGCCGGCGTTGCCTCCGCTTGTCCGGATTTTTGGTCCCACGCTGCCGCCCGCTCCGCCGTGATGCCGTCGAGCACGGCCTTGTTCGCGTGCCGGTGGCGCATGGCGGAGTTCATGGCGATCTGATGGCTCTGCCCCGGCGACGGGACGGCGGCGCCGTTCGTGCGCTGGTGCCACTTTGCGTATTCATCGAGTGCGGCGTTGAACAGCGCCATGCTGTCGGCGTAGTGCGCGGTCTCGTGCGCGGCGTAGTCGCACATGGCAATGACGTAGTACACGTACAGCCGGTCAAACGGCGCCGGCACGAGCAGCGGCGTGCCGCGCTCGGTGTCCGCGTCATAGGTCACGCACTGCTCGGGCGCTGCGTCGAGGATGCGCATCTGGATCATGTGCTCGCACTCGTTGAGCCACTGGATCTTCGCCGCGTCGTCCCATGCGTTCGGGCAGATCGCGTCGATGCGCGTGAGCGCCTGCTGAAGCGTCGCCATGCTCAGAGCCCCAGCGCACCGCTCTCGGCGGCAAAGCGGGCGGTCTCGCGCTCGATGAGCGCGCCGGTGCGCGCATCCTGCGCCTCACCCTGCGCAAGCACGAGAGCAAAGCGGCGCGCGATCGTCACGTCCTCGCCGCGCGGGATGCGCACGGTCTCACCGTTGACGGTTACGATCTTATCCTCCTTGTAGCTGCCGTTGTCACGAAACAGGTGCACGGTCACGGGCTCGCTCAGCCAGGCCTCGGCGGCGCGGTCGGTCATTTTTCTGGTTGCCATAGTGTATTCCTCCTTGTGTGAATGCGTGCCTCCCGCCGCAAGGCGGGAGGCATTTGGTTTCTTACTCGGTGTAGGTGCTGCAGGTCTCGATGCGGCGGATGGCGCTGTCATCGAGGCGCACGGCGACCTTCGTGGCCTTCCAGCCGACGCTTGCGCGCTGGTTGAGCGGGTCGCCCGTACCGGCAGAGCCGAGCTGCTTGACGATGTGCTCGAGCCCGCCGCCGGTGATCTCGGTCGTGCCGTAGCCGTCCGCGCCGAGCACGAGCGTGGCGTACACGTCGCGCCCCTGCGCGCCGGCCTCGCCGGGGTAGAGGATGGCGTTGTCCTCGACTGTGACCGGGGCGTCGACGGTCATGGAGCTTGCGGTGTTTTCCTTGACGGTCACGCAGGCATTGCCGATGAGCACCTGACGGCCGACGAGTGCGCCGGGCTTGACCGTGCCGCCGTCGAACGCGACGGTGGTCTTGCCGCTCACTGCGCCGTTTGCGAGCAGCGTGCGGCTGTCGGCTGCCAGATCCTCGGCGTGGAAGATCTTTGCCTCCGTGCTCTCAACGAAGCGGCAGCCCTCGATCTTGCCGATCTCGCCCTCGTACATATGCTCCGTGTCCACGTATTGGTGCGGCGCGAGCCATTTCGGGTCGTTCATGAGGTCGTATGCCACGTCGGGGTGGATGATGACCGGGAACGCGCCGTCGATGCGGCGGCAGTTGGCGTTTTTGAGTGCGCGCACGGCGCGGCGGATGCAGTCGACGGTCAGGTAGTTGTTGTCGGCAGCGCCGGCATTGCCGCCGCGCAGCAGGTAGCGGGCGGACACGGACTCGTCGGCGTACTGCACGTTGTCACCGCCGACGAGCACCTCGCGCGTGATGGTGTCGAGCGTGCGTCCAGCCTGAGCGCCGAGCAGCTTTGTGGCCATGGTGAGGTTGTTGTCGATGGCGGTCAACAGCAGCAGGTCGCTCATCTGGATGTAGCCGCCGTACTGACGCACGGCCGCCTCAACGGTGCTCATGCTCAGACTCTGCCCGTCGGGGGTCACGCCCTCGGTCAGAGCGGTCAGCGCCTTGCCGAGCGGGGCGAAGCGGCGAAACTGGATCGTCTTGCCGCCGTTTGCGGGGATGGGATGCTTCTGTGCGAACTGATCGTGCACGAGTTCGGGCTCGGCCGCGTCGATGAGGTAGTCCGAATAGAACGTCTTCATCTCCTCGGTCAGGCTCTGCTGGGTGGTCACCTGCGTGTTTGCGTCAAACAGGCGCAGGTCCATGCGGATGTTTTCCATACTCATGTCTCCTTTTTTCTCTGCTGTCCGCTTCCGGGGACAGCGCCGGGGCAGCACCCGGCCGCTGTGCTGCCGTTGGGTTCCTCCTGTGCGGGGGCGCGGCCGGTGTCCTCCGCAACGTGACCGGGGTAGGCTTCAGCGAGCTGCCGCAGACCCGTCACGGCCACGGTAAACGCCGCACGCACATCGGTCCGGTCGTCGGCTGCGATGGCTGCGTGTCCGGCGCTGAGTGTCCGCTGCACGCCCTGTGCGCCGAGTGTGTCGAGCGCACCCGCCAGCGCGCACATAAGTGCCGATGCCCCGGCGCACACGATGTCGCTGCCCGGGCAGTACGCCGCGTGACCGTCCGCGCGCAGCACGCACCGCCCGTCCCGGCAGATGTACGCGAAGCGGGTCACAGGCTCAGCTTCACGCGCTCGCCGCGCTCCGCGCGCGCGGCAAGCTCCGCGCGGTCGGCGCGGCTCATACGCGACACGTCCGGCCGCACCACGATGCCCGCGCCGCCGCTGCCCAGTCCGTTTTCGACCGGGCGCAGACCGCGGGCGCGGATGTGCTCGCTCACGCGCTGCTCGGCGCTGCGTCCGGCGCGCAGACAGGCCGTCTCCAGCAGCGCCTGCGCGTGCAGCGCAAACCATGCCGTGCGCACGTCTATGCCTGCGCGCAGCAGCGCGCAAAACCGGTCATCCTTCAGCGCCGCGCCCAGATCAAAGTCCGGGCACTGCGCCGTCAGCTCGTCCGCCTCGCGCGACCAGCGCGCGGCGGTCTGCTCGGCCGCGCGGCGCATATTCTGCTCCTGCCTGCGCTCGATCGCGCCGCGCAGCGCGCCGACGGTCACGGTTTGTTCAGCGGCTTCCGCCGGCGCTTCGGTCTGTGCCGCAGCGGGGGCGGTCTGCTCGGCTGCGGTCATGTTGTTTTCATCCATGCTCTGCTCTCCCTTCTGCCCTCAGCGGGCGTTGGCTGTGATGATGCGGTTTTTCTCCTCCTGCGCTTTTTGCAGCGCATCCGTGCCCGCGTCCGCTTCCGGTGTCTCCGGCTGCGGCGGCGCAATGCTGCCGCGCACGGCCTCGAGCACCTTGTCGCGCCCGGGAAACTGCATCATCTCCAGCATCGGCACGGCCTGCTGCGCGAACGCGGGGTTAAAGACCCCGAGCTGGTACAGCTGCCGCGCCAGCTCGTTTTGCGATGCGGTCGCATACGGGCTCTCCTTTTGCGCGTGCACGGACACGTCAAAGGCCGGCGCGCGGCAAAGCGCCCCGCCATCTGCGTCCGTGCCCACGACGCGGGCGCGCAGCCCGGCGTTGGAGTAGGTGCAGAAGGTATAGCCCTGCGCGCCCGGCGCCGCCACGCGAAACGGGCGCGTCTCGGTGTAATAGGCGCGGATGAGCTCGATCACGAGCTCGACCACGCGCTCAAACGCGCGGTAGCTCGCGCGCAGCGTGTCGCGGCTGGATTTGCTTCCGGCCTCCTGCAGCGCGGCGATGGCGCTCGCCGCCGTCACGCCGCCGGACACGCTGCCCTGCGTCACATCGCGGCTGTTGCTCGTCTCCTTGAGCTCGTTGATCTTGAGCTGCAGCATATTCACCCACTGCCCGTCGAGGTTGTAGAGGCTGATCTGGCGCAGCCGCTCGTCGTCGATGCTGCCCTCGACCTCAACGAGCGGCTTTGACCAGTCGAGAAATTCCTGCGCATTCACGCCGCAGCCTTTCTTCACCCAGAAGCGCGGCGTGGAGGCCTTCATGCTCATCTCGAGCAGGTTGCCGCTCAGCCGGTCGATATACTGCTGCGGGTCTTTGCTCACGGCGATCATACCGAAGCCGCACGGCGTCCCGGCCTCGGGGTAGAGCACGTCGAACACGACCGGGTACTGCCCGTGCGGGTAGAAGCCACCGGCCATGGCGGGGTCGTTCTCGCTCGCGTAGAGCAGGTCGCGCCCGGTGAATTTCACGAGGTGCAGCGCCGTGCCGCCGCCGGGCAGCGGCTTTTTGTAGTACCAGTCGACGACGATGCTCTTGTTCGACGTGTCCACCGCGTCGTCGTAGAGATACTGCGCCAGCTCCACGCCGCAGCTTCCGGGACGCGCATCCGGCCATGCGGCCGCAATGTCGTCGTTGTCCACGAGCGCGCACACGAACAGGTTGCGGCTGGCCTGAATGTCGGTGATGCCCGGCTCCCAGAACAGGTTCAGCAGGTCGAGCTGCCGCACGGCCACGTCGCCGAGACCGCCGCAGCCGGCGCTGTCCCAGAACACGCCGTAGGCCGCGCACCCGTGCTTGAGCTTGTACCACCACGCGTCCGACCACACCTGCTCGAAGTGCGTCTTTTCCAGCACCGCCGGCACGATGGCCGACAGCGCCTTCGCGTCCGGCTCATCTTGCTCGCTGCGCGGCAGGATCACCGCCTCCGGGAAGCTGTCCATCGCGTCGGCGTGCTTCGAGACGATAGCGTTGAACAGCCACGCGCTCGTCGGCTCAACCACGTCGGCGCCCTGCTCGCGCCGCCGGTCGCGCAGATACTGCCAGTGCCGCAGGCGGTACCACTGCTCGTCGGCGATGATGCGCGCCTCGAGTGCGCGCTTGCCGTCCTTGTAGCGGCGCAGCAGCTCCGTGCCGCGCGCCACATCGTCGGGCGTGATCACGGGCTCACTCATGTCCGGCAGCCCGGCCTCTGCCGCCGCACGGTAGGGCAGGGGGTTCGTTTTTTCGTTTGTCATAGACGCTCCTTTGCTGCCGTTTCCGGCAAATAGTTTACATAACTTTTAAAATTTTGCGAGAAAAAGAGACTGCTGTCGCAGTCTTTTCCTGTTTACATAATTAATCATTGCTCAGAGGGTCGAACACTTTCGGCGTCCGCTGCACCGCCGGGCGCGGCGCAATGGGATCGGACTGGCACAGATACCGGATCTCGTCGGCGATGTGGTCCTCCTGCCGTGTGTCGACGTCCTCGGGCGCGTGCGCGTCGTAGCGCAGCAGCGGCAGCGTGCGCCGCGTATCCCGGCAGTTGCGGAACACGTACAGCATCGGCAGCCCGGCTTCGTCGAATGCCAGCCGGTAGTGCACCTGCATCCAGCCGGGCAGGCGCTGATGGTCGCCGGGCTCGAAGTACACGCCGTACCGGTCGGCGATGTCGGCGATGCTGTCGCCGCGCGATGCGTCCCAAATCGCGGGGTCTGCCACACCCCGGATGTCCCGTCCGCGCAGATAGGGGTGCGTGGTCTCGGTGGTACGGATCTGCGTGAAGATCTGCTCCGGCGTCCAGCGCACGCCGGTGTCCGGCTCGCCGGGCACGCAGCCGTACAGCTCGAGGATGCGGTACAGCCGCCCGTCGAAATCCACCGCCCACCAGCCCACGGAAAACGGCTTTGCATACCCGAAGTCGAAGCTGCGGTATACCCGCCATGTGTCCGGAATATCGAACGGCTCGATCACGTGCGTCCACTTTCCGTCGGCGTAGTGTGCAGGGTCGTCGCGCCATTCGGCGAATACCTGCCCCTCGTACACGTTCCAGTCGCCCTCAAGATGCGCGCGCCGCTTTGCCGGCGGCAGCGCCTCGAGCCGCTTGAGATAGCCGGGGTCGCGCTGCATCAGCACCTGATTGTCATAGACCTTTGCCGGGATGAACACGTAGTCCTGCGGGGACTCTCCGTCCAGGAACGCCCGGTCGATGAACAGACGCTTGATGTACGCATGCCCCGGACCGCCGGGGTTGCAGGTATAGTAGATGCGCGGCGTGAAATCCGTGCGCGTCGTGCGCAGGCAGGTCGCGATGAAGGTCAGCCAGTCGGGCTCAAAGTTTGTCGCCTCCTCGAAGCCGATCACCTCGTACTCCTGCCCCTGATACTGCGCGCAGTCGCTGTCGTTGTCGCAGTAGCCCATCACGAGCCGCGACCCGTTCGGAAAGCGAAACGCGCGCTCGGTGCTGCTCCACGCGGCGTATCCCTCAAGCTCCCGCTGCAGCGGCAGGATGTGGTTTGCGCGCAGCTCCGGCAGCGTCCGGCGCAGCAGCAGGAGCTTCAGTCCCGGGTAGCGCATGGCGAGCATGACGAGCTTGCGCCGCATGGCCCAGCTCTTGCCGCCTCCGCGCGCCCCGCCGTAGGCGACGTTTGCCGCCTCTGCGCGGAAAAATTCCTGCTGGCGCGGACTCGGCGTCTCGCGCCGCAGCACCTTATAAATATAGGGGTCGTTTTTGCGTGCCATTGCCTCACCTCACCGGCTCCATTGCTCGAGCGCGCCCTCAAAGCGCAGCACCTGCGGCTCTGCCTCGCCGGTGTCCTTGTCGCTCGCCTGACCGAGCACCATGCCCGCCGCCTTGAGCCGCAGCTCCGGCTTCACGGTCGTGTCGGCCGCCATCTCGGCCAGCTGCTCGAGGATGCGCGCCTTTTCGTCCTCAAGGTCCATCATGTCCCGCGCTCCCGGTATGAGAGCACGTAGTCCTCGCCCTCGGCCGCCGCCGCGAATTCATAGCGCGTGAGCGCGTCGTGCACATCCTGCTTCGGCAGCCGCAGCGTGCCGCCGTCGCCCCGGCGCACGCACAGCGCCGCCATGATCGCGCCCGCGAGCCCCAGCAGCTCCTCATAGGCCGCGCGCTGCGTGCGCAGCTTGCGCCGCAGCGCCGCGTTCGTCTCCTGTCCCATGTACCATCCTCCTTTTGTGTTTTTCCGCCCGCCCAGCCGCCAAGTGCTGCCCAGCCGCCGAGCGCCCGCTGACCGCGCCGCCGGCTGTCCCCACACCCATCTGTTGACCTTGTGCCTCTTCCGGTAAACGGTTTACATAATGCTTCGTACAGCTTTCTTTTGCGGCTGTCGTGCGGTTTTTTGGCGGTTGTATCTGCACCATGCGGTGTACACCCCTTCTATTTCCATTTTATTATGCATTTGAATATATGTCAAGCGAAATGTTATCTCGCTTTCACTTTTCCACGGATGTTGATGTCACCGGCTCGTGTCATAAGTCCGGAACTGTCCGGCATTTCGGTTGACATAACGATGAATTCTGCTTTCGCTTGTTTTCTTTTCGTCCCCACTTTGTGCTTCAAACCCGGTCAAAATTCACTGCTGCGCTCCACAAAAGCTGGAAAGGAAAGCAAAAAAGGTTGCAATCTCGTAACACTTGGTGTAAAATATGCATCTGTGTGTGCGTGTTATGTCAACACTCAGCAAAATCCGGAACAGAGGGTATTATCTATGAAGAAACGAATTGTCAGTCTGGCGCTGACGCTGTGCCTGCTCGCGGGGCTGCTGCCCTGTTTGACGCTGGGCGCCGCGGCGGCCAGCCGGGTCGATGCCGCGCCGTATGCGAGCGTGGAATATGCGAAATACTCCGGCGTGAAAGCGGGCACCGTGCGCTACATCTCGCAGGTGCCGTCCTATACGGATCAGTTCTGTGCCGACTACTGGGGCAGCTATGTCGGCTATGCCAACCATGAGTGCTTCACAGCGTGCATCTCCATGGCGCTGTCCTACCTCGGCATCGACGCCACGCCCGGCGCGCTCGGCGACTATTGGCGCAGCCGCGGGCATTACGGCACGCCCTTTGCCACCACGCCGGAGGATGTCGGCTTTTGCGGCGCGACGTATTACAAGACCTCGCTGGCCGAGGCCATCTCGCGCTATGTCGGCGGCGAGGGCAACTACAGCCCGCCGATCATCCACCTTGACAGCTACTCGGCCAACGGCCACTATGTCATGATCATCGGCCAGGTCTCAGCCACGGAGTACCGTGTGCTTGACCCGGCTCACCAGACGATCTATACCATGACGCTCACGAACGGCAGCACCGTGAACTATTTCAAGGGCAGCGAGCGCGTCACGGAGGCGGTGCAGTATTATTATCCCGTCCACCGCTGGAGCGCCTGGACGGCCATCGAGACCGACGACGGTGCCGTGAACATGGAGCGCACCTGCTCCATCTGCGGCAAGACCGAGACGGCCAGGATCCCCGACCCCTGCATCGGCGATAAGTATTGCGCCGGGAGCGCCTTTGACGATATGGTCTCCGCCGACAGTTGGGCGCACAAGGGCATCGACTACTGTGTGCTCTTCGGCCTCATGAGCGGCGTCGGAAACGACCTGTTCGACCCCGACGGCATGACGACGCGCGCCATGCTTGTTTCGATCCTCTACCGTATGGCCGGGGAGCCGGACGTGTCCGAGCTGCCCGAGACGCCATTTGAGGACGTCGGGCCGGATGCGTGGTACGCCGACGCGGTGCGCTGGGCATATGCAAACGAGGTTGCCGCCGGCATGGACGATACGCATTTTGCACCCGATGACCGCCTCACGCGCGCGCAGCTCGTCACGATGCTCTACCGTGCCTACGGGCCGGAAAAGGGCGTCCGCCCGCGCCCGATCGGCGGCTATACGGACTGGAACACGGTTCCCGAGTGGGCATACCCTGCTGCGACCTGGGCCGTCTCCATGGGCTTGCTCTACGGCACGAGCAGCTCGCAGCTGAGCCCGAATGCCGGCGCCAACCGTGCGCAGCTGGCCGCCTTCATGATGCGCACCTGTGAGCTGCAGAGCGAGCTGGATACTTGAAAAATCGGACAAACGAGTAGATTAGTTTCGCAAAGTGTGCAAAAATGTTACAAACAGAACATAATGGCCAATGAATTATGGTGACAGGTGGGTTACTATAAGAACATTCAAAACAACGGGCCGGCCTCTGCCGGCAGCGAAACGGAGGCACACTTCATGAAGCAGAATCGGACGCGCATGGCGCTCGCAGACGCCTATCTGCGTCTGCTCAACGACTATACGATCGACCGCATCACGGTCAAGATGATCACGGATGCCGTTGGCTGCAGCCGCAAGACGTTCTATTATTATTTCACGGATGTGTACGTGCTCACGCAGTATGTGTTTGAGCTGCGCGTGCAGCACTTCCTGAACACGAACGGCAATTTCGAGACCATGCGCGAGGGCTTTCTGACACTCGCATCGAACCTCTCGAACGACCGTCAGGCCATCCTGAATATCTACCATGGCTACGGCAAGGAAGAGCTGGAGCGCTTCACGTGGGAGACGAGCGATTACTATGCCCGTCAGGTCATCACGCGCTACGCGCAGAACATGGACATCGCACCCGAGGATCTCGAGGCGATCATCCGCATGTATACGGACATGATGTTCGGTATGCTCATCGACTGGATCAACAACGGCATGGAAGGGGACTATTCCCGCAAGCTGGACATCGCGCTCACGGCGCTCATGCCGGTGCTGCGCGCCAACTGCCGCGGCGCGAAAGCCGCCGCCGTGCAGCCGTGATCCGATAAAAACGTGATAAAACCGCGCAAAAAGCGCTCGGGCATTTTGCCCGAGCGCTTTTTGATTTGTCCGGTTTACTGTTCGCAAAATCCCATCACCACGGTCGCGACCTCTGCGCGCGTGCCGATCTTCTGCGGCGAGAGCGTGGTGGGGGACGTGCCGCAGACGATGCCCGTGCTCACGGCCCAGACCATTGCCTCCCGCGCCCAGGCCGACACGTTCACCTGATCCCGATAGGGGGACAGCGCGCCCGCGTCGCCGGTGAGCTGCTCGCTGCGGCTTGCGTAGCCGTAGAGCATCTTCACCATCTGCTCGCGTGTCAGCGGCTCGTTCGGCGCAAACTCCGTTGCCGACACGCCTGCTGCCACGCCCGCATTGTATGCCCAGATGACGGCGTCGGTGTACCAGCTGCCGCCGGCATCCGTCAGTGGGCAGCTCAGACCGCTGACGGACGGCGAGCCCTCCAGCGCGTAGAGCACCTGCACGAACATGGCGCGGGTCATCTGCGCGTCGGGCTGGAACAGGTTATTCCCGGTGCCGTACATCAGCCGGCCGTACTTGACGTAGTCCACGCCCGGCGCGTACCACGCGCTTGCGGCCACGTCGTCAAACAGTCCCGCGTAGCTGACGCGCTGTTTGTTGGTCATATATGTGTCCGACAGGCAGCGCATCCACGCCAGACAGCTCTCGCCGAAATGTGCGCTCATGATCACGAGCAGGTTCGCCAGCAGCGTCATCGTCGTGCCGGGGTACTTGAGCGCCATCTTGGACAGGCGCGGAACGAGCGTTGCAAACGCATCGCGGATGCCGTCAAGGTCATAGGTCACGATGCCGTTTTCCTTGAGCGCCTCGACCAGATACCCGGTGAGGAGCTTGACGGCGGTGCCGTTTTTGAGCATACCGGGGATGGTCAGCGAGTAGAAGAGCTTCTTGGCGTTGTCCTGCACCTTCTTGGCAAAGCTCTCCGCCACGCCGGAGGTGTCGCGGTCGGCAGCGCCGAAGATGTCACCGAGCAGCGCGATGAGGTAATCCTGCAGATTGTCGGCATAGTCCTGCCGCGAGGAGACGAGGCACGTCGTGATCGCCTCACACAGGTCGGCGTAGAATTCCGCCTGTGTCATGTTGACCTTGAAGATCTTGCCGAGGTCGCCGCTCGTGATGTCCTTCGGGTCGATGCCCCACGCCTGGAAGTGGTCGGGCCAGTAGATGTTGCCGCCGTTGTTCGGGATGCGGTAGAACTCGTTGAGCATCTTCGCCTTGTAGTTGAGGTAGTTTGCATCGCCCTTCGTCGGCACGACGCGGTCAACGCCGTAGCGGGCAAAGTCCCAGCTGTCGAACGCGACGTAGGTCACAAGGTCGTTGGTGTTGACGATGTTGTGGATGTTTTCATATACGCGCCCCTGCACTTCGTCCTTGGTTGCGCCCATGGGCGGCTCGTAGCAGTAGCAGTACAGGTCGTGCGGGCTGAGACTGACGCGCGCGCCGAGACTGCAGCCGTCGTCGAGCATACCGCCGACCATGTTGGCCACGGACGCGCTGCGGCTGTAGCCGCTGATCCAGAGCTTCACGCGGCCGGTGATGCCGGTCTCGGCGATGTATGCGCGCAGGTAGTCAAGCACCTGATCGCGGCCCATGGCGAAGCCTGCGTGCTCGCCGGAGGCACCGAGGCGTGCGTTGCCGCCCCACTCGGCGTGGTAGTTGTTGCCGCGCACGCCGACGGCGATGAGGGTGTATTGGCCGCCGTTGTCGCGGATGGTCTTGCTGGCGCAGTTGATACCGATCGAGTCGGTCTCGGCCGGCTGGGTCATCCACTTGTTGGAGCGGATGTTTTCAAAGCCGCACTGCTCGGCAAACGAGATGAAGTTGCGGTTGCTCGTTGCCAGCTGATCCTCATATTCGGAATCCTTGCTGGAAAATGCCGCGAAGGCGAGGCCCAGCGACATCTCCGCGAGATCCTGCCGGTACGTGTAGCCGCTCTTGGTGAACAGCTCGTCGCTGTAGGTAAAGGCCGCCGCGTAGTCATGGGTATTCACTCCGTGACCGGAGGCGTAGCGCACCGTGACGGTCTTGCTGTCGCTCGTGCTTGCCGCGGCCGCAGCCGGCATGAGCGATACGATCAAAACCAGACACAGCAGCAGGCTGATGATGCGTTTTTTCATGTTTTTTCCTCCCAATTTTGTAGTTTTGTATTCCAAATCCACCAAATCCAATTATACGGAACAAAGCCGCGCTTGGCAAGCGGCACTTTCCGCTGCGCCGCTCAAAAATAGAAGACAGATACAAAAACACCCCGCAGCGTGAGATGCTGCGGGGATGTGGATATCGGTCATGGTCACTGCCGGAACATGGTGTAGGCGCGTCCGTCGCCGACGGCGTCGGCGATCATCATGCGGCTGTTGAGCACGGAGAAGCGGTAGAACGCCACGGCGCCCTCGTCCGCGCTGTCATAGATGGCGTTGCCGCGGATGGTGCAGTCTTTTTCGCCGAGACCGGGTAGGGAGCAGGTCACGCCCGCGTCGGATACGGTCAGCTCGCCCGCGTCGCTGCTCCAGCTTCCGGTCAGGAATACCTGCGCATAGCTGCCGTTGCTCATGAGGAGCTGGTTCGTGTCGGAAAAGCCGATGAGATCCAGAAGCTTCTGCGCCGCCTGTGCGTTGGTCATGTCGGATGCAAGCGCGAGCTGCTGCAAGCTTTCGCACAGGTGGGCGTTTGTGAGAAACAGGCGCTTTGCGCTGTCGGAATAGTTGCGCTCGGCGAGCACGGTGTACTCGGCCAGCGCGGTCTGATAATCCTGCGCGCTGTAGTCGTTTGCGGCCGCGGCGTAGATCTGCGGCAGACTCTTGGCCTCCATGGCATCGAGTACGCCGCTGTAGACCACCAGCTCGCTGTCGGCGTAGTTTTCGTGCAGGTCGTCGATGTACATCAGCGTCTGCGTGTACTGTCCGGCCTGATAGAGCCGTCCGGTGCGGATGATCTCCGTGCGCAGGTCGTTGTCGCCTGCGGGAAAGAGCTTCACGTCGCGCCGCCGGGTCTCGGCGGTGTCGAACTGGAAGTTGCAGATGGCGTCCTTGACGCTGCGGTTGACGGCAGCGTCCTGTGAGGCGACGACGGCGAACCCCGCGCCGACGGCGACAAGCACAATGATGATCCCGATGAACAGTGCGCGCAGACGCTTGTTGTTCCAGATTTTTTCGTGCAGAATCGGTCGCCCGCAGTGCCGGCATCGGTGTGCGCCATGCGGCAGCTCCGCGTTGCACTCGCGGCATTTCATGTGCTTCCCCCCTCTTTATGCGATTGGCTGCGTCCGTTCGTTCCGGAACGAACGTGATGTTTATTATAGCCGATTTATGCCCGGCGCGCAAGTCGGCAAACAGGAAAAGCATAGGAATCCTGTCAGGACTCCGCTAAGAAACCGGCAGGAAACGCGTTTTTCGCCATCGTGCATGCCTTTGGGCGGCTGCGGAAGCTTGACATTGCGTATCATGCGCGTAAAATGTAAATAAACCGGTATTGCCGCCAACCATCCGCCGCCAATGTGTGTGTCGCGACGGAACGTAAAGAAAGGGGTAAAAAACCATGAATGCAAATGCTTTTGTCCACTGGGGGCTTGACCTTGCGTCCGAGATCCTCGACATCTGTCAGGAGGGAAAGGCCAAAGCGATCGTGGATGCGATCAACGACTGGTATCCCGAGCTCTTGTAAGCTGAAGCAAACGCAGGAATCCCGTCCCCGGAGCTCGTCTCCGGGGACTTTCTGTTTTCAGAAGCAAAGCACCTTCGGGAAAGAAATGTGTGCCGCAGGGGAGCTCGAGGGGGCAAGGCCCGCCTCGAATCCGATCGACAGCCGCCGGGCGGCGGCGACGCGCAGTCCAAAAGTCCGTCCCGGATTTTTGGACAAGCAGTCGTCCCCGGAGCTCGTCTCCGGGGACTTTTTCGTGTCGAACCGTGCCGATTGGGTGAATAACCACGCACGCAAAGGTTGAAATCCGGCGCGCGGCGCGCTATACTATCGCCAGGCCAGACTCCGGCTGGTCACTGTTTTTCATAAGGAGATTGACCCATGCAAAGGTTTGAAAAGCACAGCCCGGTCGTCGTGACTGAGGTCACGACCAGGCACGAGCTGCGCCAGTTTATGCAGTATCCCAACCGACTCTATGCCGACAACCCGAACTATATCCCCTCGTTTTACGGTGACGACCTCGATGACTGGACCCCGGGCAAGAACCCCGCATTTGACTATTGCGAGGCGCGCTGCTGGCTGGCCCGGCGCGATGGGGAGATCGTCGGCCGCATCGGCGCGATCCTCAGCCACAAGGCCAATGAAAAGTTCGGCACGCACTGCATGCGCTTCAGTCAGGTGGACTTCGTGGATGATTCCGAGGTCTCGGCGGCGCTCTTCGGCACGGTCGAGCGCTGGGCGCGCGAGAAGGGGTGCGATCAGGTGCACGGCCCGCTCGGCTTCACGGACTGTGACCGCGAGGGCATGCTCGTCGACGGCTTTGACCGCCGCAGCCTGTTTTTCACGAACTACAACGCGCCGTACTATCCCGAGCATCTGACCCGCCTCGGCTACCGCAAGGACGTCGACTGGATCGAGTACCGTATCGCCGTGCCCGAACCGGGCGGAATGGAGGCCGAGCGTCTGCACAAGCTCTCGCAGTACATTCTCAAGCGCAAGAACCTGCACGTGGCCACGCTGCATCACAAGAGCGAGTACGGGCCCTATGTCCGTCAGGTCTTTGAACTCATCAATGCGGCCTATGCGCCGCTCTACGGCGTCGTGGAGCTCTCGGACGCGCAGATCGAGCGCTATGCCAAAAAGTTCATCCCGCTCGTCGATCCGGAGTTTGTGTGCTTCGTGCTCGATGAGCAGGAAAACCTCGTCGCCTTCGGCGTCACGACGCTCGACCCTTCGGTCGCGCTCAAGCACTCCGACGGCCGCCTGTTCCCGTTCGGCTGGGCGGGCGTGCTCAATGACCTGCACCACGGCGACACGCTCATCATGCTGCTCACGGCCGTGCGGCCGGACCTGCAGACCGAGGGCATCAATGCCGTCATGATGGATCATGTCTGCCAGAGCTGCAACCGCCACGGCGTGCAGTTTGCCGAGACCGGTCCCATGCTCGAGAAGAACGACCACATCCTCGCACAGTGGAAGCGCCTCGATAAGGAGCAGCACAAGCGCCGCCGCTGCTTCATCAAGGATCTGGATCACGATGTGAACGCGGCCAATGCCGCCGCTGCTGCCGCAGAAGAAGCGGAGTGCGCGCAATAAGAACGGACAGCAATGCACAGCGCGCCGGCTCGTAAGAGCCGGCGCGCTGTGCATATCAACGAACGGAGCGCCTGAGCGCCTCGCGGAGCTTGCGCACACCGGCGGAAACCGTGTCCGTGCGCTGCAGTCAGGCCGCAAACCCCTCTGTCAAAAAGGAATACTTTTTGACAGTCTAAAAAAAGACGCTGCCGGAGGCAGCGTCTTTTTTATGCATGCTTTTCTCAGCCCTTCGCGCGCTCGAGGTACTCACCCACGCGGGTGTCGACGCGGATACGGTCGCCGGGGTTGATGAACAGCGGCACCTTGATCTCGGCGCCGGTCTCCAGCGTAGCGGGCTTGGTGGCGTTGGTGGCGGTGTTGCCGGCAAAGCCCGGATCGGTCTCGGCCACTTCGAGCTCGACGAACGTGGGCGGCTCGACCTGGAACACCTTGCCCTTGTAGGAGCTGATGGTGCACTCCATGTTCTCCTTCACGAAGCGGAAGTTGCTGCCGAGGGCGCTCTCGTCGATGGGGACGAGATCATAGGTCTCAGGATCCATGAAGTAGTAGAGGTTGCCGTCGTTGTAGCTGTACTCCATCGTCTTGCGGTCGATGGTGGCGCTCTCGAACTTGGCGGTGGGGTTGAAGGACGTTTCGGTCACGGCGCCGGTGATGACGTTTTTCATCTTCGTGCGCACAAAGGCCGCGCCCTTGCCGGGCTTGACGTGCTGGAACTCGACGACCTGCATGACCTGGCCGTCCATCTCGAACGTAACACCGTTGCGGAAATCACCTGCTGTAATCATATAGGAATCCTCCTCAAGAATGATCAGAATCAAAAATCTTATATAGTTTACACGATTTTGTATGGTTTGACAAGCGGATATTTACAGAATGATCAGATTTTTCGGGCTTCGTGTGAGAATTTCCGCCCCATCGGCCGTCAGATGCAGCACATCCTCGATGCGCACGCCGAATTTGCCGGGCAGATAGATGCCGGGCTCTGCGGAAATGACGGTGTGCTCCGGCAGCTTTGCGTGCGCGCCGGGCGCGGCGATGGGGTGCTCGTGGATGTCGAGCCCGAGGCTGTGTCCGAAGCTGTGACCGAAGCAGTCCCCGTAGCCCGCATCGGTGATGACCTTGCGCGCGGCGGCGTCCACACGCTCGCCGGTCACGCCGGCCTTTGCCGCGGCAATGCCGGCCAGCTGCGCGTCGAGCACGGTCTGGTATACGGTGCGCATCTCGTCGCTCGGCATGCCGACGGCGACGGTGCGCGTCATGTCCGAGCAGTAGCCGTTTTTGCGGCAGCCGAAGTCCATCGTCACAAAGTCGCCCTCGGCCACGCGCCGGTCGCCGGGCACGCCGTGCGGCATGCTCGTGTCCGGTCCGGTGAGCACGATGGGGTCAAAGCTCGTGCCCTCCGCGCCGAGGCGCAGCATGCGGTAAATGAGCTCGGCCGCGATCTCCCGCTCGGTCATGCCGGGGCGGATGACGGTGCAGATCTGCGCAAACGTCTCGTCCGTGATCTGCTGCGCCTGATACATCATTGCCAGCTCCTCCGGCTGCTTGGATGCGCGCAGGGTGCGCAGGATGTTCTGCGCCGGCTGGAGCTTGAGCCCGAGCAGCTGCTCATAGGCCGTGAATTCGGCGTAACTCGACGTCTGCTCCTCACCGCCGAGCAGCTGCACGTTTGCCTCGCGCAAAATGCCCTGCACGAGTGTGCGCATCGGCGCCTCGTGCGAACACAGCAGCACCTGTGCGATACCGGCCAGCGCGGCGCGTGCGGCCTCGATGTAGCGGGAGTCGGTGATGAAAAATGCCTGATGCACCGTCACGATCACCGTGCCGTCCGAGGACGGGAAGCCGGTGGCGAACCGGCGGTCGTTTTCGTTGGTGAGCAGGATGGCGTCCAGATGCGCCTGCCTCAGCGCGCGCTGGATGCGGGCAATGTTGTTGAGCATGGGATATCCACCTCCATGGAATGTCGGTTATGGTGTGTCTGTGGCGGGGTCTGTCAGGGCAAGCTCGTCGGCGGTCGTCGGCGCGTGCAGCACGTCGCCGTCCGCTTCGGCAAGGCCGACGGCCGTCACGCCGTCGAGCGCCGTGCACGTCAGCACCAGACAGGCCAGCGCCTGTGTGCGCGTGATGCTGCTCACCGTCTCCGTTGCCGTCACCGTCAGCCAGAGCGTGCCGTCATCGTCTACGCGGCTGCCGTCGATCGTCAGCCAGTCGCGCACGGGGTTCGTGCACGTGCTGTCGCCCGGTTTTGCGCCGAGCGCATCGAGCGCGACCTGCACCGGGTCTGTGCCGCCGGGCACGGTGACCGTCTCCGGGTGCAGCAGGGCCGTTCCGCCGGTCTCAATGCGGTATACCGTCACGGTCTGCCGTTTTGTGCAGCCCGCGCAGCCGAGCGCAAGCAGGCCTGCCAGCAGCAGGGGGAGCCATCGTCTCATGTCTCCGGTACCTCCTTTTGCACCTCGGGCGCATCATCTGCCGCCGCGCGCGGGAACGTCACGGTAAAGCGCGTGCCGTGCGGCTCCACGCCGTCCACGGTCACGGTGCCGCCGTAGAGCGCGGCCGCGTCGTGTACGATCGACAGGCCGAGGCCGCTGCCGCCGTGCTCGCGCGAGCGCGCCTTGTCCACGCGGTAAAAGCGGTTGAAGATGTTCGGCCGGTCGGCCTCCGGGATACCGATGCCGGTATCGGCCACGGACAGGATGCTCTGCTCGCCGCGCGCCTCGACGCGCACGGTCACGCTTCCGCCCGGAAGGTTATACTTGATGGCGTTTTCCACGAGGTTAAAGACGATGTGGTAAATGTCGTCCTCCGATGCGCGCACGGTCACGCCGTCGCTCATGAGACACGTGAGCGTCACGTCGCTCTTGGCCGCCAGCGGGCGCAGCAGATGCAGCGTCCCGTGCACGGCCTGCTGCAGATCGACGACCGTCACGTCCGACTGCACGCCGTCGTCGCGGCGCGACAGGTCGAGCAGCTTCTCGGTCGTGCGCTGCAGGCGCTCGGCCTCACTGCCGATGTCGGCCACGAATTCGCGCATCGTCTCGCTGTCCATGTCCGCGCTCTGCGAGATGCTGTCCGACAGCAGGCGGATCGACGCCAGCGGCGTTTTGAGCTCGTGCGATGCGTCGGATACGAACCGGCGGCGCTGCGCCTCGGTCGTCTCGAGGCGCTCGGTGAGGTTATTGAATTCGCGCCCGAGCTCGGTCAGCTCGTCGTCGCCCGCGAGCGTCAGGCGAAAGCTGTAGTCGCCGCGCTGCACGGTGCGCACGCCGTCGGCAAGCTGCGTGATGCGCCGCGTAAGCATCTTGATCGAAAACCACAGCACCACGAGCGCGGCCGCGCCGATGCCGATCGTGATGGTTGCGAGGCGGCGCTGGATGCTGCCGATGAGCGCCGCGCGCTCGCTGTCGCTCTCGCACACGTACACCGCGCCGACGGTCTTGCCGCTGCTCATGACGGGCATGGCCGCGCGGCTGAGAAACGCCTCGTTTGTGTAGTGCGAGTAGAATACGGCCTGTCCGTCGAGCGCGCGCACGAGCTCGGGATAGAGCGTGTACTTGCCGCGGATGTTGTTTTCGGCCGCGGAGTCATACACGGCCAGCCCCGTGCTGTCGGTCACGACGATGCGCGTCAGGTCGCGCAGATCGAGCAGCGCGAGCACCTGCCGGGTGTTGTCCGGCGTGAGGTTGTCGAGCAGCGACAGGGAGGAGGACACGACGGCGGCGCGGTTGGTGAGCGCGCTCTGCTTTTCGGCGAACACGATGTCGCGCGAGGCGCGCGTGGGGTAGGTGTTGATGAGCGTGAGCAGGATCGCCACGAGCACCGTGAACGTCACGGCGAAGCGAAACTGCACGCTCGATACCAGCTTGCGCGGCAGCCGGATGCGAAACGGATGCCCTTTCATCCGTCAGGCCTCGGCGAAGTAGTAGCCCACGCCCCACTTCGTGATGATGTATTCGGGGGCGGCAGGGTTGCGCTCGAGCTTTTCGCGCAGGCGGCGGATGTGCACGTCCACGGTGCGGATATCGCCCTGATAGTCGTAGCCCCACACGAGGTCGAGCAGCTGCTCGCGCGAGTAGACCTTGCCGGGGTTGCGCATGAGCAGCTCGATGAGGTCAAACTCCTTAAGCGTCAGCTCCACGTTCTGGCCGAAGCGGTGTGCGCTGCGGCGCTCGGGGTCGATCTCGATGTGGCCGCGCACGAGCTTGCCGCTGTCCGGCTCGGCGGGCGCTGCGGGCGCCATGCTCGAGCGGCGGATGAGCGCGCGGATGCGCGCCTTGAGCTCGAGGATGTTGAAGGGCTTGGTGATGTAGTCGTCCGCGCCGGATTCAAAGCCGATGAGCTTGTCCGCATCCTCGCTGCGGGCGGTGAGCATGATGATCGGCACGGTGGAAAACTGCCGGATCCGCTGGCACGCACCGAGCCCGTCGAGCTTCGGCATCATGAGATCGAGCAGGATCACGGCGTATTCGCCGTGGCGCGCCATGTCCACGGCGGTCTCGCCGTCGTAGCACACGTCGACCTGATAGCCCTCGTTTTCGAGGTTGAATTTGATGCCCTTGACGATGGTCTTTTCGTCGTCCACAACCAGAATTTTCATCGCAGCTCCTCCGTTTCGAGTCTTTTCGCGGAAATGGTTTGCTTTTCGCCGCCGGAATTATTATAATGAATCCAGATATCGCTTTTGTTCCGGACGTGCGGCTGTGCCGTCTCCGGCCGGATGTTTCATTATATCATAGTTCTATGGAGAAAGATATGAAAAAATATCGCATTTTGCCGCTGCTGCTCATCGTCTGCCTGCTGCTGACGGCGGCCTTTCCGGCGTTTGCCGCCAACAGCTCCGCTTCGACTGCGGAGCAATCCCCCGAACCCACTGCAAACGCCGCGTCCGACGGCGTGCCGCAGAGCATGGTGCAGGCGCAGGAGGGCAGCTATGTCCTCGGCAGCGATGCGGTCAAGACCGCGCTCGATGAAAAGCTGCAGGCCAACTGTGTCATGCTCGTCGACGAGGACAGCGGCCAGTATTACTATACCCGCAACATTGATGCCAAGGCTTATCCCGCGAGCCTGACGAAGATCATGACGCTCCTGCTCGCGGTCGAGGCTGTGGAGCGCGGCGATGTGCATTTGGATGACACCGTCACCGCCTATGCCGACTGCAATGCCGACATGGTCGATGGCGCGAGCAATGCCGACATCAAGGTCGGCGAGACCATGACGTTTGAGGACTTTCTCTACTGCGCCATGATCTCCTCGGCGAACGAGGCGTGCAACGTCGTCGCGGAGTATGTCTGCGGCAGCATCTCGGCGTTCGTGGAGCGCATGAACACGCGCGCGCAGGAGCTCGGCTGCACCGGCACGCACTTTGCCAATCCCCATGGCCTGCCGAAGGACGATCACTATACCACGGCGCACGATCTTTACCGCATCACGAAGGAAGCGCTCAGCCATGAGCTCTTTGCCACGATCTGCAACACGGTCAAGCATACCGTCCCGGCCACGAATATGTCCGAGGAGCGCACGCTCTCGAACACGAACGGCCTCATCAATCCCGATTCTCCGATGTACCGCGGCTATTACTATGAATATGCCAAGGGCGTCAAGACCGGCCACACGGATGCCGCGGGCTACTGCCTCATCTCCACGGCGGAGAAGGACGGCGTGCGTCTGCTGTGCATCGTGCTCGGCGGCAAGGGCACGGCCCGCGCCAACGGCACGACGGATTTCGGCAGCTTTTCCGATACGCTCACGGCCTACCGCTGGGTGTTCTCCCACTATGGCTGGCGGGCGATCGTGAGCGCCGGCGATCTGATCTGCGAGGTGCCCGTGCGCTACGGGCGCGACGGCGACAGCGTCACCGTCCGCCCGGCGCAGACCGTCTCGGCCGTGCTGCCCGCCGCCGACAGTGACGGCGCGCCGCAGTTTGAGCAGCAGGTCACGATCTACTCCGAGCGCGACGGCAAGCCGCTCGAAGCGCCAATCAAGGCAGGGGACGAGGTCGGCGAGCTCACGGTGTCGTATAACGGCACGGTCTACGGCACGGTCAAGCTCGTCGCCGCGGTCGATGTCGCCGTGTCCAAGGGCGCATATATCGCGGGGCATGTGGCCGCATTTTTCACCAATCCCATCGTGCTCGTCATTCTGCTGGCGATCGTGCTGGCACTGGTCGGCTACGTTCTGTGGCTGGTGCGCCGCCGCAAGCAGATCGAGGCCGAGCGCCGTCGTCGCCGCCGCGCGCAGATGGAGGCGGAGGAGGCGCGCCGCCGCGCGCTGGCGCACGAGACCCTGCGCGAATTTGACCGCGATCCTGCCGGCAGCCGCCGGCGCTGAGCGCGCACGCGCTCTCAAACGAGACCCGCTGCGCTGGGCTCTCGTTTGAAAAAGATGCGGCTCGCTGCAGCGCACGCATTGGACACCAGAGGTGCCCAATGCGCACGTTTGCGAGCTGAGCGGTATTTTCTCCGCCGTACATGCCGCCGGAGAAAATGATTGGGCTTTCTTTGCGCCTGCGGGCGCAAACTCTGCGAGGCTTTTTTGCATTTGCCCGTCTGAATCGCCTGCCGGTGTACCGGTGGGCGATTCTTTATCATTTGTTTACAATTGCACCCCTCAGGGCGCTCCGGACACATTGACCATTGCGGCACTTGATGCTATAATACACTGTCTAAGTATCACCATTCCGGCGCACACTGGAACTGCGCGTTCCCTCCGCCGGACAAGAGGAGCAGCTATGTGGATTTCGGATTCTTGGCAGGATTTTGAGGTGCTCGACTGTTCGCGCGGCGAAAAGCTCGAGCGCTGGGGCAAGTATACCCTTGTGCGCCCGGACCCCCAGGCCATCTGGGACACGCCGCGCACCGACCCGCGCTGGCGCACGGCCGACGGGCGCTACAGCCGCAGCCATACCGGCGGCGGCAGCTGGGACAAACGTACCCTCCCGCAGAGCTGGGACATCCGTTATCGGGAGCTGACCTTCCGCGTCAAGCCCATGAACTTCAAGCACACGGGCATCTTCCCCGAGCAGGCCGCCAACTGGGATTACGCCATGGCGAAGATCCGCGCGGCCGGCCGCCCGGTCTCGGTGCTCAACCTCTTCGGCTACACGGGCGCGGCCACGGTCGCGTGCGCGGCCGCCGGGGCGAGCGTGTGCCATGTGGACGCGGCGAAGGGCATGGTCGCCTGGGGCAAGGAAAATGCCGCCGCCTCCGGCGTGGCTGACCGGCCGATCCGCTGGATCGTGGACGACTGCGCCAAATTCGTCGAGCGGGAGATCCGCCGCGGCCGCCGCTATGACGCCATCATCATGGACCCGCCGAGCTATGGGCGCGGTCCGGGCGGCGAAGTCTGGAAGCTCGAGACGAACCTCTGGCCGTTTGTGGAGCTGGTGTCCGGCGTGCTGTCGGACGATCCGCTCTTTGTCATCATCAATTCCTACACCACGGGCCTGAGCCCGTCGGTGCTCACGTATCTCTCAGAAAGCATCTTCACCCGGCGCTTCGGCGGCCGCAGCGAATCGCAGGAGCTGGGCCTGCCGGTCACGGCGTCCGGTCTCGCGCTGCCGTGCGGGGCGACCTGCCGCTGGGAGCGCTGAGCGGAAAGGAACACCATGGAACCGATCTTACGAACCGAACATCTGACCTTTACCTATCCTGGCGAGGAGCATCCCTCGCTCGGCGACCTCTCGCTCGAGATCACGCGCGGCTCGTTCGTGGCCATCCTCGGGCACAACGGCTCGGGCAAGAGCACGCTGGCCAAGCTCTTCAATGCCATCCTGCTGCCGACCGGCGGCAAGGTGTATGTTGACGGCATGGACACGGCGGATGAAAATAACCTCCTGCCCGTGCGCGCCACGGTGGGCATGGTCTTTCAAAACCCCGATAACCAGATCGTCGCAAACGTCGTCGAGGATGACGTGGCCTTCGCGCCCGAGAACCTCGGCGTGCCGCCGCAGGAAATACGCGCGCGCGTAGATGCCGCGCTCCGGCAGGTCGGTATGTATGATTTTCGTCTGCACGCGCCGCACCTGCTCTCCGGCGGGCAAAAGCAGCGCGTCGCCATCGCGGGCGTCATCGCCATGCAGCCCAAGTGCATCGTGCTCGACGAGCCGACGGCCATGCTCGACCCGTCCGGACGGCGCGAGGTGATCGACACGGCGACAAAGCTCTGCCGTGAGCAGGGCATCACGGTCGTGCTCATCACACACCATATGGAGGAGTGCGTCGGCGCCGACCGCGTGATCGTGCTCTCCAACGGCGCCGTCGTTGCCGACGGTGCGCCGAAGCAGGTCTTCCCGCAGGTCGACCTGCTGCAAAAAGAGGGACTCACCGCGCCGGTCACGGTGCGGCTGCTCGACGCGCTGCGCGCCCACGGCATGGACGTGCCGATCGACGCGCTCACGGTCTCCGACTGTGCCGACGCCGTCGCCGCCGCCCTGAAAAAGTAACTACCGATCTTCACCGATAAAGGAAACGAAATTATGACGCCAATCATCCGGGTGGATCACCTCCGGCACGTCTACAGTGCCGGGACACCTTTTGAAAAAGTCGCCATCGACGATATTGATCTTGACATTCCCGCCGGACAGTTCGTGGGCATCATCGGCCACACGGGCTCCGGCAAAAGCACGTTCATCCAGCACCTCAACGGGCTGCTCGCGCCGACATCCGGCACCGTGTTTTTCGACGGGGAGGACATCCACCGCAGCAAGGAGGCCACGCGCGACGTGCGCTTTCAGGTCGGGCTTGTCTTTCAGTACCCCGAGCACCAGCTCTTTGAGGAGACGGTGTATCGGGACATCGCCTTCGGCCCGAAAAACGCCCGCCTCTCCACGGAAGAGGTCGATGCGCGCGTGCGTGAAGCGGCACGCTTTGCCGGCGTGGACGAGGCGCTGTTTGAGCGCTCACCGCTCGAGCTCTCCGGCGGGCAAAAGCGCCGCATCGCCATCGCGGGCGTGATCGCCATGCGTCCCAAGGTGCTCATTCTTGACGAGCCCACCGCAGGCCTCGATCCCGCAGGCTGCCGCGGCGTGCTCGAAAACATCGCGGCCTACCGGCGCGAGACCGGCTCGGCCGTGCTGCTCGTCACGCACAGCATGGACGATGCCGCGCGCATCGCCGACCGCCTCATCGTCTTTCACGACGGGCACGTCGCCTTTGACGGCACACCGGCGGAGGTCTTTGCCCACACGCAGGCGCTGCTCGACATCGGCCTTGACGTGCCGCAGAGCGCGCGCATCGCGCAGGCGCTGCGCGACCGGGGCGTTGCGCTCCCGCCGTCGATCTACACGCTCGAGCAGCTCACAGATGCGCTGCTCGCCGTCGGGAAGGAGGCGGGCGTATGCTGAAAGACGTCACCCTCGGTCAGTTTTTCCCCGGCACGAGCATCGTGCACCGGCTCGACCCGCGCTGCAAGCTGCTGATGACGGTCGTCTATATCGCGGCGCTGTTCACGGCCGAGAACTATGTGTCCTACGCCGCCATGCTCGTCGTCACGGGCGTGTGCATCGCGCTCTCGCGCATCCCGCTCAAGGTCATCCTCCGCGGTCTCAAGCCGCTGTGGATCATCATTGCGCTCACGGCCGTGCTCAATATGTTCTTCACCCCCGGCCGGGAGCTCGTGTCCTTCTGGAAGATCACGATCACCTACGAGGGGCTCGTACGTGCCGTGTTCATGGTGCTGCGCATCACGATGCTCATCGCGGGCACGTTCCTGCTGACTTATACCACATCGCCCATCGCCCTCACGGACGCGATGGAGATCCTCTTCGGACCGCTCAAAAAGCTCAAAGTGCCCGTGCACGAGATGAGCATGATGATGTCTATGGCGCTGCGCTTTATCCCCACGCTCATCGAGGAGACGGACAAGATCATGTCCGCGCAGAAAGCGCGCGGCGCGGATTTTGAGACCGGCAACCTCATCCAGCGCGCCAAAGCGCTGCTGCCGCTGCTCGTGCCGCTGTTCGTGTCGGCGTTCCGCCGCGCGGATGAACTGGCCGTGGCCATGGAGTGCCGCTGCTATCACGGCGATCAGGGGCGCACGCGCATGAAGCAGCTTGAGTGGCGCATGCGCGATACGCTCGCCCTGCTCTGGGGCGCGCTCGTGCTCGCCGGCATGATCGTGCTCTCGAGGTTCGGGCTGTGAGGCGCAACATCGCCCTGCGCCTGCAGTATGACGGCACGGCCTATCACGGCTGGCAGGTGCAGAAGACGGATGTCACCGTCGCTGAAACGCTTGAGCGCGCGCTCACGAAGGTCTGCGGCGAGCCGATCAAGGTCGTCGGCTGCGGCCGCACGGACGCGGGCGTGCACGCAAAGCGCTACTGCGCCAATTTCCGCACCAATTGCACGATCCCGATCGACCGTGTACCGCTCGCGGTCAATGCCCGCCTCCCGGCGGACATCGCCGTGGTCGACGCTGTCGCCGCGCCGGAGGACTTCAATGCCATCGGCTCGTGCATTCAGAAAGAGTACGTCTATCAGATCTACAATTCCCGCATCCGCGATGCGTTTCTGGAGCACCGCGTCTGCTTTTATCCCCAGCCGCTGGACTTTGCACGGCTCGAGCGCGCCGGCCGCGCCTTTGAGGGCACACACGACTTTGCCGCCGTGCGCTCCGTCGGCACCGAGACGCGCACGACCGTGCGCACGGTGCACTGGTGCCGTGCCGAGCGCGACGGGGCGATGATCTCCATCGCCGTGTGCGCCGACGGCTTTTTGTACAACATGGTGCGTGCCATCGTCGGCACGATGGTCTATGCGTCCTACGGCAAGATCGAGCCGGAGGATATCCCGGCGCTGCTGGCCACGCGCGACCGGCGGCTCACCGGACCGACCATGCCCCCGCAGGGGCTGTATCTCAACCGCGTGTGGTACGACGGCGTCGTCGGCGATATGATGAATCAGGCCTGACGCTGCGTCCGCCGGGCGCGGACAGGGGAGGAATGTCCATGAACGATCGTGCAAAACCAAATCCCAGACTGCGTCAGGCGCTCATCGTCGCGGTGTGCGTGCTGGCCGTGCTGCTGTTTTTGTACCTGCTGCTGCGCGACCGGCCGGGCTCGGCGAACGACTATCTGGACGACAGCGCACCCTACACCTTCGACTCCAGCGCCAACCGCACCTTCCGCACGGTGGGCAGCCGCCTTGCGGTCGTGTCCTCAAGCGGTCTGCAGCTGCTTGATGACGACGGCAAGACCGTCCTGCACGAGATCTTCACGCTCGCGCAGCCGTGCATCTCCGTCGGCGGTGAGCGCGTGTGCGCCTATGACATCGGCGGCACGACGCTGTGTGTGGCGGACTTCAAGGGCAACAAGACCGACATTACTCCCTCCGGGGAGATCATCAGCGCCGATCTGAGCGAAAGCGGCTATCTCGCCGTCTGCACGGAGGCCGCGGGCTATAAGGGCGCCGTCACGGTGTATGACGCCTCCGGCAAGGCCGTCTACGTCTGGTATTCCGGCACGGGCTACCTCGTGCGCGCCGCCGTGAGCCCGGATGGGAAGTATCTTGCCGTGCTCTGCCTGCAGGATACCGGCAGCGCCGTGCATACCTTCACCCTCACGAGCGCCGACGAGCGCGGCAGCACTGTGTGCGCCGATGAGCTCTTTGCCGACCTCTTCTGGCGCGGCGGCAGGATCTGCTGCGTGTCGCAGTCGCGTCTCGCGTTTTTTGACGACAGCGCCAAGCTCGCCGACGAGTATCCGTTCGGTGACCTGTATCTGTATGACTACGCCGCCGAGGGCGACGGGTTTGTCACCCTCGCGCTCAGCCGCTACCGCTCGGGCAGTGCGGCGCAGCTTGTCACGGTCAATTCCGGCGGCAATGTCCTCGGTGAATGCACACCTACCGGCAGCGTCACGAGCCTGTCTGTCAACGGCAAGCAGGTGCTCGTGCAGTACAGCGACCGGCTCACGCTCTATAACCAGCAGCTTGATGAGATCAAGTCCGTCGAGCAGAACCTGCTCGGCGTCCGCCGCTCGGTGCTGCTGCGCCGGGGTGCGGCGCTGCTCGTGAGCGGCTCGAGCGCCGCGGTGCTCGCCTTCTGACCCCCGCAGCTTAGAGAGAAAGAACAGGGATACGCTATGAAGATCGTCTTGACAGTGGTGCTCGCCGCCATCATTCTGGCCGCCGTCTGGAGCGGCTACCGCCGCGGCCTGATCCTCAGCGCCGCGCAGCTTGCCGCCATCGTCGTTGCGTTTTACGGCGCGGCGCTGCTCGCGGGGCAGGTTTCCGACCGCCTCCTGCCGGTGGCGGAGCCGTTTGCCGGCGGATATTTTGAGGGACAGCTTGTCGCCGTCGCGGCCGGTCTGCCGGATAACGACGCCGGCCTCTCGGGGGAGGATTGGGTGGATGCGCACCCCGACACCGCGCAGGAATATGCTGAGCAGTGCTTCGCCGCCGCCGGTGTTTCCGGCCGGGCGGGGCAGCGCATGGCGCGGCAGGCGCTCGCGCTGCGCGATGCGCAGGAGCTTTCTCTGCGCACGGCCATGACGCAGCTTTACTGTGCGCGGTTGTGCTACGTGCTCGTCACGGCGGTCGGCTTTCTGCTTTTGATGCTGATCCTTTCCGCGATCGGAAATTTACCGAATCTCACCTTCCGCATCCCGAACCGGGAGCGGCTCAACGACTTTGGCGGTGCCGCCATCGGCGCGGTCAACGGCGTGTGCTTTGGCATCCTGCTGTGCTGGGCATTGCAGTTTGCCGGGCCCGTCATCGGCTGCGACACGCTTGCGCACACCGCTCTGGCAAAAGCGCTGCAGGTCATCGACGTGCTCACGCTCGGCGCGAGCGTGTGACCTGTGCGCACGGAATCTATCGAACAGGAGAACCAGTCTATGCAGCCTACACTCTGCTCCCGCTGCAAGAAAAATGTAGCGGTGATCTTTATCACACGAATCGAAAACGGCGAGTCCCACAATGAGGGACTGTGCCTGCGCTGCGCGCGCGAGCTGCACATCAAGCCCGTCGATGAGATGATGGAAAAGCTCGGCATCTCGGATGCCGACCTCGACAATCTCACCGGCGACGTGGCGGAGATGCTCGGCAGCATGGGCATGCTCGGCGGCGACGCGGACACGGACTCCGACGCCCCCGACACCGACACGGACGAGGACGACGGCAAGACCGCGACGTTCCCGTTTTTGAACCGCCTCTTTAACCAGAACCCGCCCTCTGCGCCCGACGCGGAGACACCGGAGCAGCCGCGGCAGGATGCCGCCGCTGCCGACAAGCGCGGCAGTGCCCCACGCAAGCTGAAGTTTCTCACGAACTACTGCATCGATCTCACGCAGCGCGCCCGCGACGGCAAGCTTGACGCCATGATCGGCAGGGCGGAGGAGCTGGAGCGCGTCATCCAGATCCTCAACCGCCGCCAGAAGAACAATCCCTGTCTCATCGGCGAGCCCGGCGTCGGCAAGACGGCCATCGCCGAGGGGCTTGCCCAGCGCATCGCCGAGGGCAATGTGCCGTATAAGCTGCGCGACAAGCAGGTCTATCTGCTCGACCTCACGGCGCTCGTGGCGGGCACGCAGTTCCGCGGCCAGTTCGAGAGCCGCATGAAGGGGCTCATCGAGGAGATCCGCCGCGTCGGCAACATCATCCTCGTTATCGACGAGGTGCACAACATCGTCGGCGCGGGCGACGCCGAGGGCAGTATGAACGCCGCCAACATCCTCAAGCCCGCCCTCTCGCGCGGTGAGATCCAGGTCATCGGCGCGACGACGTTTGCCGAGTACCGCAAGCACATCGAAAAAGACGCGGCGCTCGAGCGCCGCTTCCAGCCCGTCACGGTGGCCGAGCCGGGCATCGACGACAGCGTCGAGATCCTCAAGGGCGTGCGCCGCTATTATGAGGACTTTCACGGCGTCGTCATCCCGGACGCCATGTGCCGCCTTGCCGTCGTGCTCAGCGAGCGCTATATCACCGACCGCTTCCTGCCCGACAAGGCCATCGACCTCATTGACGAGGCCTGCTCGGACGTGAACCTGAAAAATGCCGACCTCATCCGTACCGACGAGGTCGAAAAGGAGATCGGCGACTATGCGCGCGAGCGCGAGCTGCTGGCCTCCGCGCCGCCGAAGAGCGGCGACGCGTATGACGATCAGGAGCTCGAGCACCGCTATGCGCGCATTGCCGAGCTGCGCAGCCGCGAGATGCAGCTGCAGACCGAGCTCGACGCGCTGCGCGCCAAGGGCCGCCCGGAGCTCACGGCGGATAACCTCGCGCGCATCATCGAGCTCTGGACGAAGATCCCAGCCGCGAGCATCCGCGCCGATGAGTTTGAGCAGCTTGCCGGTCTCGGCGACCGGCTGCGCGCGCACATCGTCGGGCAGGACGCGGCGATCGATACCGTCTGCGCCGCCATCCGCCGCAATCGCGTCGGTCTGCAGGCCAAGCGCAAGCCCGTGAGCTTCCTGTTCGTCGGCGGCACCGGCGTCGGCAAGACGGAGCTTGTCAAGCGCCTCGCCGATGAGCTCTTCCACGCGCCCGAGTCGCTCATCCGGCTCGATATGTCGGAGTTCATGGAGAAGTTCTCTGTTTCGCGCATGATCGGCTCGCCTCCGGGCTATGTCGGCTATGACGAGGCCGGCCAGCTCACGGAGAAGATCCGCCGCCGGCCGTACTCCGTCGTCCTCTTCGATGAGATCGAAAAGGCGCACCCGGACGTCATGAACCTGCTGCTGCAGATCCTCGACGACGGCCGCATCACGGACGCGCAGGGGCGCACCGTGAATTTTGAGAACACGGTCATCATCCTGACCACGAACGCCGGCAGCAACACGCGCACCGGCACGCTCGGCTTCGGTCTGAGCGCGGACGATCAGAGCCGTGAGCGTGCGCAGCGCGCCCTCAATGAGTTCCTGCGGCCGGAGTTTCTCAACCGCCTCGACGAGATCGTCTACTTCAATCACCTCACGGAGGAAAACTTCCGTGCCATCGCATCCCTCATGCTCGACGAAGTGCGCACCGCCATGGCCGAGCGCGGCATGACCCTGCACTGGACGCCCGCCGTCATCGACTACCTCGTCCGCAAGGGCTACAGCGAGACCTACGGCGCGCGCAACCTGCGCCGCACCATCCAGCGCGACGTGGAGGACGCCATCGCCTCTGCCGTCGTCGCCCAGCGCAAGGCCGCCGGAGACGTCGCCATCGACGCGCAGAACGACCGCATCGTTGTCACCATCGACGGTAAGGAGGTAACTGCATGAACCGTTTCGAGATCATTCAGGGCGACATCACGAAGTCTGATGTCGATGCCATCGTCAACGCCGCCAACTGCTCGCTGCTCGGCGGCGGCGGGGTAGACGGCGCCATCCACATGGCCGCCGGCACCGGTCTGCTCAATGAGTGCCGCGGTCTCAACGGCTGCCGTACCGGCGAGGCGAAGATCACCCGCGGCTATCGCCTGCCGGCGCGCCACGTCATCCACACGCCCGGTCCGCGCTGGCGCGACGGGCAGCACGGCGAGCCGGAGCTGCTGGCCAATTGCTACCGCAACAGCCTGCGCCTTGCGGCCGAAAACGACTGTCATACGGTCGATTTCCCGTCCATCAGCACGGGCGTCTATCGCTTCCCGCTCGATCAGGCGGCACAGATCGCCGTGCGCGAGATCACGCGCTATCTTGCCGACCATCCCGAAATGGAGCGCGTGCGCATGGTCTGCTTTGACAGCCGCACCTACGCGGCATATGCCGCCGCGCTGGCCGCGCAGGAATGCGCCGGCTGACGCTCACCGTCACGCCGGAGCAGGCAGGCCGCACGGTCAAGAGCCTGCTCCGGCGTGAGCTGCATATGGCCGACGGTGCGATCGCCCGCGTCAAGACCGTGCCGGACGGCATCTGTCTCAACGGCGTGCACGCCCGCACCGTTGACCGCGTCGCGGCGGGGGATGTGCTCACCGTGCGCATCGATGATAAGCGCTCCGGCGGCAAGTTCACGCCCGTGGCCGTGCCGCTGGACATTTTGTATGAAGATGCCGACCTGATCGCGCTCAACAAGCCCGCGGGCATGGCCGTGCACGGCGGATATGACCGCGGTGAGCCCACGGTCGCCAATGCCCTGGCCGCCTACCTCGGACCGGACGCTGTGTTTCACCCCGTCAACCGGCTCGACCGCGGCACGTCGGGCGTCATGCTCGTCGCCCGCAGCGGTTACGTGCACGACCGGCTGCGCCGCGTGCTGCACACCGATGGCTTCCGGCGCACCTATCTCGCCGTCGCCTGCGGTACGGGGCTGCCGCCGCGCGGCACGATCGACCTGCCCATTGCCCGCGCGGACGACGGTTCGACCCGGCGCATCCCTGCGCCCGGCGGTCAGCCGTCCGTCACGGACTACACCGTCCTCGCCGAGCGGGACGGCTGCACGCTCCTGCGCGTCACGCCGCGCACCGGGCGCACGCACCAGATCCGCGTGCACTTTGCCGCCCTCGGCCATCCGCTGCTCGGCGATGCGCTCTACGGCGGCGATGCGTCCCGGCTCGCGCGCCCCGCGCTGCACTCTGCCGCGGCCGACTTTGCGCAGCCCGTCACCGGGCAGAGCCTGCATATTACTGCGCCGATCCCGCGTGATCTGCGCGCGTTTGATTTTGAGAGGTACTTATGAAGAAACGCTCCATCACGATCCTGTATAATTCGCCCGTCATCCTCACATTTGCGCTGTTGAGCCTGCTCGCGCTCGGCCTCGGCAAGCTCACCGACGGCTGGACGACGCAAAACCTTTTTTGCGTCTACCGCTCGTCGCTGACGGATTGGCTGACCTACCCGCGCTTTTTCCTGCATGTGCTCGGCCATCCGGACTTCGCCGCCTATTGCAGCAACATCGTGATCCTGCTCGTCGTCGGCCCGATGGCGGAGGAGCGCTTCGGCGGCAAGCGCATCCTGCTTGCCATCGCGCTCACGGCGCTCGTGACGGGGCTGGTGCTCTGGTTCTTCTTTCCGAACAGCGCGCTCATGGGCGCGTCCGGCGTCGTGTTCATGCTCATCGTGCTCGCGTCCTTTGCCGGCATGCGCACCGGCACCATCCCGCTCACGCTCATCCTCGTGCTCATCCTCTACCTCGGCGGTGAGATCTTTCAGGCCGTCACCGGCTCTGCCGGTCTCGCGCAGCTCACGCACATCGCAGGCGGCGTGCTCGGCATGATCTTCGGCTTCACGTGGAGCCGCGGAAAGCGCGGTGGACGATGAAACTGCTCGTCAGTGCATGTCTGCTCGGCGTCGCCTGCCGGTATGACGGCGCGTCCAAGGGGCTCTCTGAGGACGTCCTGCGCGCGCTGATGGCGCGGCACACGCTCGTGCCCGTCTGCCCGGAGCAGCTCGGCGGACTGCCGACGCCGCGCGACGCGTCCGAGCGGCAGGGCAGCCGCGTCGTCATGCGTTCCGGCCGGGACGTTACAGACGCCTATGCGTGCGGCGCGCAGCAGGCGCTCGCCCTTGCGCAGCGCTTCGGCTGCACGGCTGCCCTGCTCAAGCAGCGCAGCCCCTCATGCGGCCACGGGGAGATCTATGACGGCACATTTACCGGCACGCGCGTTGCCGGCGACGGCGTCACCGCAGCGCTCCTCGGCGCGCACGGCATCCGCGTCTATGGGGAGGACGACATCGCGGAGCTCTTGAACGAATAATTATGTAAACCAAAAGTCCAAAAACAGAATCCTTTTCCGGCAGTCTTAAGCGCAGTCTTGTGAGGCTGCGCTTAAGACTGTCAAAAAAGCACTGCTTTTTTGACAAAGGGGTCTGCGGCCTGACTGCAGCGCACGCGCCGCCCGCTTTCTGCGGACGGCGCGCACGTTTGCAGGCCGAGAAGTATTTTCTTCGCCGCACATGTCGCCGAAGAAAATGATTGAACTTTCTTTGCGCCTGCGGGCGCAAACTCTACGAGGTTCTTTGACAAGCTGAGCAGCGCAGTCTTGTGAGGCTGCGCTGCTTTTTTTGCGCCGATGGCACAAAAGACTTAAATAATTTGAAATCTCTGCGAAAACCGTTGAAAAATCACAGCCTTCCGTTATAATGAAAACAGTCGAAATCCGCAGAAAACAATGGAGGAGAAAACCATGCGCAAACGCTTTTTGTCCCTGCTGCTCGTGCTCGTCTGCGTGCTGACGCTGGCCGCCGCGCCGGTCGCCGCTGCAGAACCGGACGCTGTGCAGTCCCCGACACCTACGACAGAGCCTGCCGTCCCCTCGCCGGAGCCGACAGCCCCGGTCGAACCCAGCACCGAACCCAGCCCCGAGCCCAGCCCGGAGCCCAGCCCGGAGCCCAGCCCCGAGCCCACACCCACCGGCCCGTGGTATCAGGCGGCGATGGATTTTGCCTGTGCGCACGGCATCCTGCTCGGTGACGAGCACGGTGATCTGCTGCCGATGGGCAATGCCTCGCGCGCGCAGATGGCCGCCATGCTCGTGCGCGTGTTCGGCTGCACGGCAGGGAAGGACATTGCGTTCTTTTCCGATGTGAACCGGGATGCCTGGTACTATCCGGAGCTGAGCACCGCCGTCCAGATGAATATCCTCAGCGGCTACGGTGACGGCACGATCGGCCCGAACCGCAGCATCACGCGCCAGGAGGCGATGTCCGTCTTCGCGCGCGCCTTTGCAGTCCCTGACGGCACGGCTGCAGACCTTCAGGCTTTCCCGGACGCCTCCGGTGTCAGCGGCTGGGCGGTCGCCTCCGTGGCCGGTCTGGTCAGGGCCGGCATCGTCAACGGCGATGATACCGGCCATCTGAACCCCACGGCCAGCATCACCCGCGCCGAGATCGCGCAGATGCTCTATGAGCTCGGCCTGCAGTTTTGCAGCGATGCCGACGCGCTGCCCGATTCCGGCCGCGTGATCTATACCGGCGCCGCGCCCCTGACGGCGGACGCCTTTACCGGCACGCTCTACCTCGGCGGTGCCGCCGGGCGCGACCTCGGCGCTCTGAACATCACCGGTACGCTGGTCGTGCGCACCGATCCGAACGGCACGGTCACCGTCGGCGGCGCGGTCGATGCGCTCACCGTTGCAGCCGAGGGCACGACGGTCGCGGGCAGCGGCCATGCCGGCCTTGTGCGCGTGCTTATGCGCGGCTGCACGGTCACGCTCGCAGCCGATAAGACCAGTCAGGAATATGACATCATGCTTCAGGGTGTCGGCACGGTCGTGACCGATCCCGTGCCCGCGCTCTCGCCGGAGTGCCGCGCCATCGACCTGTACGTGACCTATCGCTATTTCCCCGCGGAATACAAAGCCGCCCCCGGCAAGGCGACGCTCGTCTGGTATGTTGACGGCGTGCAGCAGCCGACGCGCAGCTACACGCTCGACGGCAGCTCCATTACGCCGGGCTTCCACATTGCCGAGTCGGTCTGGAAGCGCGATATGCCCACGCAGCACACGGTGGAGATCCTGTTCTTGTGCGGCACGGATGCGATCCGCACGACGTTTGTCGTCCCGGTCAACAACTATTCGGACGCGGAGTATCAAAGCCTGCAGAGCGCGCAGTACCCGTATCAGCTCGAGGTCGTGCGCAACCAGTGCACGGTGCTGGTCTATGGTCTGGATAAGAGCGGAGAATACTCCATCCTCCATCACGCCTTCGTCTGCGGCCCCGGCCAGACCACGCCGATCGGCACGTTCCGCACGCCGTTCAAGGCGGCCTGGCATCCGCTGCAGGGCTGCTGGGGGCAGTACTGCACGCAGATCGTCGGCAACTATCTCTTCCACTCCTCGCCGTATAACAGCCCGAACAAGAATGACCTGTCCTACCGGCTGTATAACCAACTCGGCACGGTCTGCTCGCACGGCTGCGTGCGCCTGACGGTGGCGGATGCGAAGTGGATCTATGACAATTGCCCGCTCGGTACGACGGTGAAGATCTACAATGCCTCGTCCCTGCCCGTGCCGAAGCCGTCGGCTCCGTGGCTGGACATCACGAGCCCGAACCGCGGCTGGGATCCGACCGATCCCGACCCGGCGAACCCGTGGAGACAATAAAACGATTCCCCGGAGCGATCAGCTCCGGGGAATTTCTGTTCAGGTCTCAAAGCGGACGTCAGGTCTCAAAGCGGACGATCGTGCACAGCGTGTCCGCACTGTACAGACACACAAACGCGCCGTCGTCTGCGGCGGTATACTTGAGCGTGACGGTCTTCGTGTCCTTGACCGCCTTCGGATAGACGATGCGAAAGCCGCGAAATGCGTCGCAGCGCATGGTTTCCGGCAGCGCCTCAAGCGCGAACTCGAGATATCTCGTGTTGTGCACATGACCGTTAAAATCGATGTCGCAGCGTCGCAGCGGCAGCACCGTCTGCGTGTCAAAGACATCGGGCGCGCGCAGCCGCGGCGCAGTGTCGGGGAAGACGCTGCGTGCCTCCGGCCGGTAGGACGCGAAGCGTTCGCGGTCGATGCGCACGATCTTTTCCGTGCGCAGGTCGAACAGGATCAGCCGCGATTCGGCGCGCACGAGCTCCGTTCCGCTCGTGTCCGTGATCGTGTAATCGCGGAAGACGCGTCCCACGGGGGCATTGTCGCGCACCCAAGTCGCGACCTGCAGGGGGGCTTTGCTCTGCGGCCGGCGCACGATCTCGACGCGCCAGTCGGTCAGCACCCATGTGATGCCGCGGCGGCTGCCGTCGATCACATCGTCGCCGGAGGAATCGGAGTGGCGGCTTGCGGTGTTTTCCAGAATGCGCAGGATCGCCTCATAGGCGAGCTTGCCGTCGCGGTCAAAATCGGCGACGCCGGGGCAGTAGGTCTCGGTGTAAAACATGGCGCACCTCCCTCAGACTTCCGGCAGACAGCCGTTTGCGAACATCCAGCTGTATGCCAGCGCCCACGAGCCGAACAGGTCCGTCTCGTGCAGGGCGCGCACCTGTGCGCGCGTGTACCAGCCGGATTCGATCTCCTCCATGGGGTCGCTGCTCGGGCGGAACGTCCCCTCGGCGATGCCGAACAGGCACACCGTGCGCTCGTCGCCGATGCCGACCGTGCACGCCGCCGGCGGCAGCACGTGCGTGATGGCGACCAGCCGCAGCCCCGTTTCCTCGCCCAGCTCGCGGCGCGCGGTCTCCTCGGGGGTCTCGCCCGGCTCGATGAGCCCGCCGGGCAGTCCGTAGATGCGCTGGCCGAGCTCCATGCGAAACTCATGGTTGAGCGCCATGTGCTCGCGCTTTGCGTCCGTGAGCACCATGACGACGGCATCCGTGCGGTGCTGCTGCAGATGCTCGAGCGAGTCGATGTTCCGGTCACGGCTGACCATCTCATAGGTGCGCGGGCAGCCGGTGCGGTCAATGTAATGCAGGTCGTAGCGGTGCAGGTATGCGCCGCCGTCCTTTTTTTCAATGTCAACGAATTGCATGCTCTTCGCCTCTTTGCCAATAATAATTCAGCATACCACGTTTTTTGCCGCCAGACAACAAAAAGATCAGAGCAGCCGCCGTTTTTTCGGCAGCTGCTCTGATCTTTCGGGGAGAGAAAGAAGGGGTATCTCCGACGCGAACCAATCACCGCGTCCGCATGACTGTAGCACAGCTTTCTTAAAATATTGTGAGAGATCAGCCGCTTTCCGGCATGTCCACAATGCCGTGCGCGAGCTTGAGCTGCAAAATACGCAGCACGCTCTCGTCGAGTGCCGCGCGCGAGAGCGTCCCGTCGGCGAGCGCCTTTTCGATGGCCGCGACCGTGCCGGGTACGTCGCTGATCTCGAGCAGCATATCGTTTCCGGCGGCGAGCGCAAGCACGGCCTTTTCTCCGTCTGTGTACTGCGCGAGCGCCTGCATCTGCAGCCCGTCCGTGACGATCACGCCGCGAAAGCCGAGGTCGTAGCGCAGCAGATTCGTGACGATCTTGTGCGACACGGAGGCGGGCGCATCGTCCATCGTCGGCACGGTCAGATGCCCGACCATGACCATGTCCGCTCCGGCGGCGATGCCGGAGACGAACGGCTTGAGATCCTCCTGCCGCAGCTGCGGCAGCGTCTTGTCGACCGTGGCGGCGCCGTCATGTGAGTCGGTTTTTGTGCTCCCGTGGCCGGGGAAGTGCTTCAGGCAGCAGATGACGCCCCCATCGTGAAAGCCCTTGACGGCGGCGGCGACAAGCTCTGCCGCCTCGTCATAGTCGTCGCTGTAGGCGCGGTCGCCAACGGCGCTGCTGCGCTTGTTCGTCCAGACGTCGGCCACGGGCGCAAAGTCCGTGTTGAAGCCGTAGGCGGCAATGTCGCGCGCGATGGTCTGCGCGTTGTCGTGCGCGCCCTGCGTGCCCTGTGCGCGGTAGCTGTACATGCTGCCGAGCTTCGTCGTTCCGACGGTGTTCATCAGCCGCGCGACGCGGCCGCCCTCCTCGTCGACCGAGATGAGCGGCGCCGTTTTGCACCCGTTCGAAAGCGCAGCGGTGAGCGCTGCAAGCTGTTCGCCGGAGGTCATGTTCCCCGCCGAGAGCAGCACGCCGCCGACGGGGTAGGCACGCAGCGCAGCGGCGAGTTCGTCCGTCATGCCCGTGACGGTGCCGCCGCCGGTGAGCGCCTCCGGGTGTACGATCAGCAGCTGGCAGATCTTCTCCTGCGTGGTCATGCCGTCGAGCAGCGTCTGCGCCGCATCCTTCCGGACGGCGGCGGACGTGCGGGGCGTGGGCTCCGGCTGCGCGGCATCCTGTCCGCGCCGGACGCATATGACCACGAGCACGACCGCCAGCACCGTGAGCACGAGCAGGTAGGCGAGTGCGCGCCAGTTTCGCTTTGCAGTTATCCAAAAATCATTTCGTTTCATGCCTCCATTTTACCGCACCGGCGGCAAAAACGCAACGCCGTCTCCTCGACGCGCCGGACTTGTTTCGTTCACAATTATGTGCTATAATCATAGTCAAAATTTTGGGGGCGCGTGCTCCCGGACAGGAAGTGCTTTCTTTTATGACAAAAATTGATATTTTCTCCGGTTTTCTCGGCGCCGGCAAGACCACGCTGATCAAAAAGCTGATCGCCGAGGCGTACACGGGTGAAAAGATTGTGCTGATCGAAAACGAGTTCGGCGAGATCGCCATCGACGGCGGCTTTCTCAAGGACTCCGGCGTGCAGATCAACGAGATGAACTCCGGCTGCATCTGCTGCAGCCTCGTGGGTGACTTTGCCGGCGCGCTGCAGAAGGTGCTGGCGCAGTTTCACCCCGACCGCATCCTCATCGAGCCCTCGGGCGTCGGCAAGCTCAGCGACGTCATCCGCGCGGTGCAGGGCGTGCAGTCCGATGAGCTGGTGCTCAACGGCTTCACGACTGTGGTCGATGCCAACAAGTGCAGGATGTATATGAAAAACTTCGGTGAGTTCTTCAACAACCAGGTCGAGAACGCGAGCGCCATCATCCTCTCGCGCACCGAGGGCATCCGCCCCGAGAAGCTCGACGCCGCCGTGGCGCTGCTGCGCGAGAAGAACCCGACCGCGACCATCGTGACAACGCCCTGGACAGAGCTCGACGGCAAGCAGATCCTCCAGACGATGGAGCGCCGCGATACGCTCTCGGCCGAGCTCGAGCACCTCAAGGCCGAGGCCGCCGAGGAGGATGAGGACGAGCACGAGCACCATCACCATCATCACGACGATGATGACGACCACGAATGCTGCTGCGGCCATCATCATGACCATGACGAAGATGATGACGATGAGCATGAGCATCATCATGACCACGATGACCATGACCACGTCCACTGCTGCGATCTCGACCATGATCATCACGACCATGACCACGACCACTGCTGCGGCCACGATCATGACCACCATCATCACCACGCCGACGAGGTGTTCACGAGCTGGGGCACGGAGACGCCGCGCAAGTACACCGATGACGAGATCCGCACCGCGCTCGACGCGCTCATCAACGAGCACCGCTACGGCGTCGTCCTGCGCGCCAAGGGCATCGTGCCCGCGACCGACGGCGGCTGGATCCACTTTGACTATGTGCCCGGCGAGTCCGATGTCCGCCGCGGCAGCGCGCAGGTCACCGGCCGCGTGTGCGTGATCGGTTCGCATCTGGCGGAGGATGCGCTGAAGGAGCTGTTCCACATTGGCTGATAAAAAACAGCAGGCGCCGGACGTTCCGGTCTACCTCTTCACCGGCTTCCTCGAGGCCGGCAAGACGAAGTTCATTCAGGAGACGCTCGAGGACGACCGCTTCCACAAGGGTGAGCGCACGCTGCTGCTGCTGTGCGAAGAGGGCGAGGAGGTCTATGAGCCGGACAGATTCTGCGCCGGAAATGTCTATGTGCGCAACATTGACGAGGAGTCCGACCTCACGCGCGACTATCTGCTCGCGCTGCAGGACGAGCTGCACCCCGAGCGCGTGCTCGTGGAGTACAACGGTATGTGGATGCTCGACTCGCTCTACGGCAACCTGCCGGAAAACTGGGCGGTCGCGCAGGAGTTTCTCTTCTGCGATGCGACGACGTTCGTGAGCTACAATGCGAATATGCGCCAGCTCACGGTCGATAAGCTCAAGAGTGCCGAACTCGTCGTGCTCAACCGCTACAACGACAACATGGATCGCATGGAGATGCACCGCATCATCCGCGCCATCTCCCGCCGCTGCGACATCGCGTATGAGTACACCGACGGCAAGGTCGTCTATGACGACATCGAAGACCCGCTGCCGTTTGACGTTGACGCGCCGGTCATCGAGATCGAGGACCGCGACTTCGCCCTCTGGTACCGCGACATGTCCGAGGAGCCAAAGAAATACGACGGCAAGACCATCGAGGTCAAGTGCCGCTGCCTCGTGCGCAAGAACGTGCCGAAGGGCTGCTTCATCGCCGGCCGGCACATCATGACCTGCTGCGTGCAGGACATTCAGTTTGCGGGCGTCGTGTGCGTGTGGGAGCACGCCGATGAGATCCGCAACGACGAGTGGGCGATCATCACGGCCCGCATGGACTACAAGTTCCACCGCGCCTACGGCCGAAAAGGCCCGGTGCTCACGGTGCTGTCCGTGCAGGAGGTCGAAAAGCCGGAGGAACCGGTGGCCACGTTCTATTAAGTGCATAAACACAAAAAATCAGCCGCCCGATGGGCGGCTGATTTTTCTTTTCCGGAATTCAGTTTTCCGTGCCCTCTGCCGTGGACAGCAGGACGCGGTCGTTGTCAAACGCCGTGCCCGCCTGAGCGGCAAAGGCGTCGATGAGTCCCTGCACGGTCATGTCCGCGCGCTGCGCACCGGAGATGTCGAGCACGATGCGCCCGGCGTCCATCATGAGCGTGCGCGAGCCGAGCTCGAGCGCCTGGTGCATATTGTGCGTGATCATGAGGCAGGAGATGCTGCGCTCAGAGACGATGCTGCGCGTGAGCGCGAGCACCTTGTCGGCCGTCACGGGGTCGAGCGCCGCCGTGTGCTCATCGAGCAGCAGCAGCTCGGGCGTGACCATGGTGGCCATGAGCAGCGTCAGCGCCTGCCGCTGACCGCCGGAGAGCAGGCCGACGGGCGTGTTCATGCGCTCCTCGAGCCCCATGTCGAGCTGGGCGAGCGCATCGCGGAAGAATTCCCGGTCCTTGCGGCTGACGCGGCGCAGCTGCTTGTGCTTTTCCGGCGCGCGCAGATACGCCACGGCGAGGTTTTCCTCAATGGTCATGTGCGGCGCGGTGCCCTTGAGCGGGTCCTGAAACAGGTGGCCGATGCGGCGGCTGCGCTTGTGCGGCGGCAGGAACGTGATGTCCCGCCCGTCAAGCCGGAGGATGCCGTCATCGACATAGAACATACCGGCGATGGCGTTGAAGAGCGTGCTCTTACCCGCGCCGTTCGAGCCGACGATGGTGGCAAATTCTCCGTCGGCGAGCGTGAGCGACAGGTCGCACAGGGCGCGCTTTTCGTTCACCGTTCCGGCGTTGAATGTCTTGCTGACGTGGGAAAGCTCAAGCATCGGTCGCATCCCCCTTTCCGGACAGGGCGCGCAGCTTGCGCGCGTTGGAGCGGATCTTTGCCAGATGGACATAGTCCTTCATATTCGGCGCGGCGATGGCGACGGCGACGATGACGGCGGAGACGAGCTTGAAGTACTCGGCCGAGATGTTCAGCCGCAGCGCCAGCGCGATGATCAGGCGGTAGACGATGCTGCCGAGCACGACGCAGACGACGCGCTTGCCGACACCGCCGCGGCGGCCGGCAAAGACCTCGCCGATGATCAGACTCGCCAGCGCGATCGTGACCATGCCGGTGCCGAGGTTGATGTCGCAGAACTTGTTGTACTCCCCGATCAGGCAGCCGGAGAGCGCCGTGAGGGCGTTGGCGAGGCACAGGCCGATCGTGATGGTGACCTTGGGGTTGATGGAGGAGGCGCTGACCATGTCGAGACTGTCGCCCGTCGCGCGGATGGAAAGTCCGAGCGACGTGCCGAAAAACCGGATGAGCACGACCGCGATCACGCCCAGCAGCAGCGCGAGCAGCACCAGCGTACTCCACTGGCTGCCGCCGGTGAGCGCCTTAAAGAGCGAAAAGACCGTGGCGCGCCCTGTGATGGACACGTTGGACGAAAAGCCCATGACCGCGAGGTTGATCGTATACAGGCCGGTGTTCGAGATGATGCCGGCGAGGATGCTCTCCACGCCGAGGCGCGTCTGCAAAAAGGCGGTGATGAAGCCCGAGAGCATACCAGCAGCCATGGCCGCCGGCAGCGCCAGAAGCGGATGCCCCGCGATGGTGAGCATCGCGCCCACGGCGCAGCCGAGCGTAAAGCAGCCGTCGGTCGAGAGGTCTGCAATGTTCAGGATGGAAAAGCTGATGAACAGCGCCAGCGCGACGAGGCCGTAAATCAGGCCGACCTCAAGCGCGGTCTTCAACACTGTCAGCATAAACGCCCCTCCTTCAGGATGTCAGATATCAGTTAAAATTCTGCTGCGTGGTCGTCTCGAGCACGGAGCTGCACTTGCCGTCAAACGCCTGCTTGACAGCCGCGAGATCGTAGCCGAGGGCGGTGCAGCTGTCCGTATTGATCATGGCGATGCCGTTGTCGAAGGTCGCGACCGGCAGCGTGGCGGGGCTCTTGCCGTCGACCAGCACCTGCACGACCATGTCGGCCGTCATCTTGCCGAGCGCGGTGTAATCCACACCGTAGCCGACGAATGCGCCGTTGAGCGCGAAGGAGTCAGCGCCGCAGTACTGCGGGATCCTGGCGTTGAGAAACTTCTCGTAGATGGCAAGCTCTGCGGTCATGACGGTGTTGTCGGTCGGGGTAAAGACGGCGTCGACCTTTTCGGCGATGAGCGCGTCAACGGCGGAGGTGATCTCGTCGGTGGTCGTGCCGGTCTTTTCCACGCAGCGGATGCCCTTGCCCTCGAGGTAGGCCTTCGCGTCTTCGATCGGCTGCTTGGACGAGTCCTCGCTCTTGGAGTAGAGCAGGCCGACGGTCTTGGTGTCCGGGTTCTGGGCAAGCATCAGATCGAGCAGGCCCTTGGTGTTGAGCGCGTCGCTCGTGCCGGTGATGCGGCCGCCGGGCGCGTCGAGCGCATCGACGATGCCGCTGCCGACGGGGTCAGACACGGCGGAGAACACGATGGGGATCTCGGTGTCCTCGGTGGCGGACTGCATGATCTTCACGGCCGGGGTCGCGATCGGCACGATCAGATCCACGCCCTTGCCGACGAGCTCTGCGCCGATCTGGTTGAGGGTCGTGGCGTCGCCCTGACCGTTGTAGAGCGTGTAATCGAAGGTCACGCCCAGCTCCTTGGCCTTCGCGTCGAGCTCGGCCTCGATGGCCGCCTCGATCTGGTTGAGGGACGCATCATCCACAAACTGCACGATGCCGACCTTGTAGGTCTTACCCTCGGCCTTGTTGCCTTCGGTCTTGCTGCCGCAGGCAGCCAGGCCCATGAGTGCGGTGACGGCGAGCGCGCCGCCGACGATCTTTCGGAACGTTTTATTCATAGCAAATTCTCCTTATATTTTATGAAACGGTTGGTTTGTGATGTCCGGATACGGTCTGACGCGGCAAAAATTCTCCGGCCGCCACGCCATCGCCTGTTCCTCCGTGTCATATGCATCCCTCCAGCGGTGATTTGAGCAATAAAAAAAGCCTCGTCCACAAAACGGTTCCTTCCGTTTTATGGGACAAGACTGTAACTCCTGCGGTGCCACCCATATTGGCGCTCATGCGCCCACTTTGCACGTACGATCATACGCTCCGCCGGATAACGGCCGCGGCCACCGTCGCCCCTCATGCTGCTGCAATCGGTTTGCCCTCGCGAGTCCATTCGCCATTCGTCCGCTGCAGCGCTTCCACCGTCCGCTGCTCTCTGAAAGCTTCGTAAATGGGTACTCCTCTCGGTCATCGGTTTGTCGATGGTGTTACTCTACCACGTCCGGGAGCGGATTGCAAGCCCCATTTTCACGAAACTGCGCGGCCACGGCGAAAAAAGATTTGTGCAAGGCAAACAAACGTCCCTGACCGGCGGTCAGGGACGTTTCGGATGCCGTTAATTTCCGGCGTAGACAAAGGCGTTCGGCAGCGTCCGCCCGGCGGTGAGCGCGGGGTTGGAGCTGCGCATGATGTACTTGCCCTTGTACCAGATCATGGCGCTGGTGCCGCCGTCAAGGTTCATGGCCTGCATACAGTCGTGCTTGGCCATGATGGCCGCGCAGTCCGGCACGCTGATGCCGACCGACGTCGTGAGCCGGCCCTCGACAAGCAGAGCGATGATCTCGCCGTACTTCGACTGCCCGAGACAGGCGCGCGGCTGCAGGTCGGAGAAGCCGCTGCGGGCATTGACGACCGTCTCCCCGTCGATGATCATGGCGGGGGAGAACTCGACCGCGTCCGTCGTGTCGGACGAGACGGGGGAGGTGCTGTCGCGGATGTAGATGCGGTTGTCCGCATGCAGCTCGAGCCGCTTGTAGCCATAGCCCATGTGGTCGCCGTAGGCCCTGCCGTTGCACATGGCGTAGCCCGCGAGCGTGCCGCCGTTGCCGGTGCCGCCCGGATCGATGAAGCCAGAGCCGGTCATGCCGATGACGCCGCCGTGCGCCTGCGCGATCTGGCCGCAGTACTGGCCGATGCTGCCGAGCGTGGTCGCTGCGTGCAGACTCAGGCGCGACGGATCCTTCATCACGACAAGTACGCCGCGATAGGTGCTGCCCTTTTCGCGCACGATGAGGATCTCGTTGCGTGCGTCGATTGCGAGCACCTGCTCACCCTGAATGGTGCGGATGCTGGTGCCGTTATCCGTGAGCGCGGAATGGTCGATGTTGATGCGGCTCCATCCGGCGGCGAGGGCATCGGGATGCTCCTTGATATACGCCTGCATGCTCGGCACGTCTACCTCCCAGAAGAGGTTGTAAAACGTGATCTCTTCCTTGCTCATGCCCTTGGTGTCGGTGAGCGTCGGGTTGCGGGACTCGATCTCTCCCTCGTCCCACTCACTGTTGACGCCGATCTGCGCCTCTCGCGCGGCCTCCATTTCGGCGACAACCTTGTCGATGACGCTGCGCGGTATGAAAGCCGTTGCCAGCCACTGGTGGCTGAGCGTGTTCATAGCCGTCTGGATATAGGCCGTGCGCCACTTGGCGATGAACGGAATGTCAGAATAGACCGCCGTCAGGTACAGGCCGGCGAGAATGGCCAGCACGAGAAAGAGAATGAGCAGCCTGCGGCCGACGCTTTTTTTCTTCTTCGGCTTTTTGGCTTTTTTGGCCTTGCGGCCGTGCTTGCCGGTCGGGGACGGGGCAGTCTGCTGCACACGCCGGCGGTCGTCCGGCGCGCTGCGGCGCGGCTGCGCGGCGGCATTCTCCGTCCACATGTCGGCGCTCTGCGGCTTCCGCTGCCGGGCAGGCCGCTGCTGAGCGGGCTGCTGCCGGGTGGGTTGCTGCTGCACCGGCTGTTGCCGGGCGGGTTGCTGCTGCGCCGGCCGCTGCTGAGCGGGTTGCTGCTGCGCCGGCCGCTGTTGAGCCGGCCGCTGCTGAGCCGGCCGCTGTTGAGCGGGCCGCTGCTGAGCGGGTCGCTGCTGCATGTTATCGGTAGTCGGCCGCTGGGTACCCGTTGGACGCGGCGGCGAGGAAAACAGCTTCAAGGGGCAATTCCTCCTTTATGTGCGGGAGATTACGAAGGGCTTGACGTCCGGGCGCGGAAAAAGTTCCGCATCTGCCGGAAAAACGGGAAGGCTCGTACTGCGAGCCTTCCCGAACGTGTGCGGGATCGCTCAGCAGAGCTGTGCGCCGGCGGGCACGCTGTCATCGAGCATGAGCAGGTTGAGCTTGCCGTCCTTCTCGGCCGAGAGGAGCATGCCGTTGGAGGCCATACCCATCATCTTGCGCGGCGGCAGGTTCAGGATGGCGACGACCGTCTTGCCCACGAGCTCCTCGGGGCGGTAGAACTTGGCGATGCCGGAGAGGATCTGCCGGTCGGTGCCGCTGCCGTCGTCGAGCGTGAAGCACAGGAGCTTGTCGGACTTTTTCACCGGCTCGCACTTGAGCACCTTGCACACGCGCATATCGCACTTGGCAAAGTCGTCGATCGTCACATCCGGCAGCACGGGCGCGGACTTCGGCGCGGCGGCAGCCGCGTGTGCGGCCTTGAGCGCCTCGAGCTCGGTGAGCTCCTTGGCCATGTCGATGCGCGGGAAGAGCGTCTCGCCCTTGTGCACGGTGACATCTGCCGGCAGCACGCCCCAGACGGCGGCGTTATCCCATGTGGTCTGCTCCGGAGCGGCGCCGATCTGCGCGAAGGCCTTCTCGCAGCTGTCGGGAATGAACGGCAGCAGGAGCGTCACGGTGATGCGCAGCGTCTCAAGCAGGTTATACAGCACCGTAGCCAGACGCGCGCGCTTGCTCTCATCCTTGGCGAGCACCCAGGGGGCGGTCTCGTCGATATACTTGTTGGCGCGGGAGATGACCTTGAACACCTCGATGAGCGCCTGCTGCGTGCCGAAGTTATCCATATAGCCGGCGTACGTTTCGCGCAGGGCGGATGCCATGGCGATGAGCTCGTCATCGAGCGCATCGTGCTCGCGCTCGGTCGGCAGCGTGCCGCCGAAGTACTTGATGACCATGGCGACGGTGCGGCTCAGGAGGTTGCCGAGGTCGTTTGCAAGGTCGGTGTTGATGCGGGAGATGAGCAGCTCGTTGGAGAAGTTGCCGTCGCTGCCGAGCGGGAACTCGCGCAGCAGGTAGTAGCGCAGCGCGTCCACGCCGTAGCGCTCGGCGAGCACGACGGGGTCGACGACGTTGCCCTTCGACTTCGACATCTTGCCGCCGCCGAGCAGTAGCCAGCCGTGACCGAAGACCTTCTTCGGCAGGGGCATACCCATGCTCATGAGCATGGCCGGCCAGATGATGGAGTGGAAGCGCACGATCTCCTTGCCGACCATGTGCACGTCTGCGGGCCAGAACTGGTCGTAATCGTTGTACTTGTCGTTCAGGAAGCCGAGCGCCGTGCAGTAGTTGAACAGCGCGTCGACCCAGACGTAGACGACGTGACCGGGGTCGAAATCGACCGGAATGCCCCAGGTGAAGCTCGTGCGCGACACGCACAGATCCTCCAGACCGGGGTCGATGAAGTTTTTGATCATCTCGTTGACGCGGCTGGCCGGCTCCAGGAACGTGCCGCTGAGCAGCAGCTCACGCACCGGCTCGGCATATTTCGACAGGCGGAAGAAGTACGCTTCCTCCTCGGCATAGTGCACCTCGCGGCCGCAGTCCGGGCACTTGCCGTCGACGAGCTGGCTCTCGGTCCAGAAGCTCTCGCACGGCGTGCAGTACATGCCGGAGTACTTGCCCTTGTAGATGTCGCCCTTATCGTACATCTTCTTGAAGATGCGCTGCACGGCCTCGACATGGTAGTCGTCCGTCGTGCGGATGAAGCGGTCGTTGGAGATGTTCATCAGCTTCCACAGCGCGCGCACGCCGCCGGGACCCTCGACGATGTTATCCACGAACTGCTTGGGCGTGACGCCGGCGGCCTCCGCCTTTTCCTCAATCTTCTGGCCGTGCTCGTCCGTGCCGGTCAGGAACATGACGTCATAGCCGCACAGACGCTTATAGCGCGCGATTGCATCGGTCGCGACCGTGCAGTAGGTGTGGCCGATGTGCAGTTTGTCCGAAGGGTAATAGATCGGCGTTGTGATATAAAACTTTCCTTTGCTCATACTGCATTCTCCTCTGTATTAGTCTTCACCGGCGTCACCGGGGTCGTAGACCGACGGGTAGGGCGTCGGCTGCGGCTTCGGCGTGGGGGTGGGGGTTGGCGTCGCGTTGGGCGTCGGGGTGGGCGCCGGCGTGGTGTCGTGGGAGTGATAGGTGCTGTTGGCCTCGACGGTGCGGCTGATCTCGTTGCCGTCCTTGTCATAGACGGTGCGGTAGGTCGTGGCGCGCAGGCCGTTGGCGGTATAGCTCATCTTGACGTAGCTGCCGTCCACATCCGTGCCCCAGATCTCGACCGTGATGCTGTTCTTTTCCACATAGGCCTTGATCTCGATGGGGTATTCACGGCTGTTGGTGAACTTGAATTCCGGGCCGCCCCAGCTGACTGTGGCGTCCATGCCGGGCTCGATATAGGCCACGGGGAAGTAGTGGCAGGTGCGGGTGTTGATCTTGAGGTTGGAGACCATGGCGCAGTAGTACAGCGTGGACGACACCTGGCAGATGCCGCCGCCGACCTCCTGCACGACCTGACCGCCGGAATAGGCCCCGGCTTCCTTGAAGCCGTTGGCCTTTGTGCGCTGGCCGAGCACGTCGTTATAAGAAAACGTCTGGCCGGGCTGGAGAATGACGCCGTTGATCTTCTCGGCGGCGAGCCTGACGTTCGTGATGCGGTTGCTGCTGCTGCCGGAGAGGGAGGTGGTCTTGGTGGCGAGCTTGTCGGCCAGCAGATGCTTTTGCAGGCGCTCCTGCGTCATCTCCGGCTGTGTGAGCGTGGCCGGGATGGTGACGGTGTCGCCGGTAGAGGCCGCGTCCCACAGGGGCTGCGCCTCGGCCACGTCAAACGCGATGCCGACCTTGCTTTCCGTGGCGGACTGGGTCTCCGGGTCGTAGCCCGCGTTGACCGGGTCGCCGCAGATGGCGTCGTGCAGCTCCTGCAGCGTCATCTTATCGTCGCCGCTCATATCGACCGGGTAGGCCGACGTGCCGAACTTGCCGCTGCGGATGTCGCTGAGCACCCGATCGGCGACGGCGGCGGGGTCGAGCGTGATCATGCTCGCGCCCTTGACGACGCGGATGGTACTGTGCTCCTCGTCGATCTCGACACTGCCGCCCGAGAGCTTGACATTGATCTCGGCGGCCTCGCGCTCGATGCGTGTGCGCAGGGCGTCGGTGTCCATGTCGGCGAGGTTATCGGCCGCCACATCGTGCCCCTTGAGCGCGCAGCGCAGCCACGTGAAGAAGTTTGTGAACGCATTTCCGCTGCGTCCGTAGGCGTAGGCTGCCTCGGCTGCGGCGTCGGGCGTCGCCTCAAAGCCGATCTCCGTTGCGGTGACGGTGATGGTCCGGTCGCCCGGGAAGGTCATCGTGAGCACCGGTGCGCTCGTATCGTCCCAACCGGCGGCGCGGATGGCCTCTGCCGCCTCGATCTGCGTCATGCCGCCGACGTCGGTGCCGCAGACGGAGACGTTCGGGAAGATGGCATCCTTTTTCGCCACGAGCACCATGCCGACGGCGCCGGCCGCGATGATGACGGCCAGCACGATGAGTGCAGCGCGCAGGGCGATCTTACCGCCGCGGCCGCGGGGCTTCTTTTCTTTTGCTCGGGGCGCATCTTGCGCCGGGCGCTCCTGCCGGGATACGGGCGGGCGCTGCGCCGTCTGCTTCGGCGCGGCGGCGCGGCGGGCGGCCGCCTCACTCTGTGCCGAGCGGTTGGAGGCGCTGCGGTGCGCCGAGCGCTCCTGCGCGGCGAAGTCCGCCGCCTCGCGCTTTGCGGCTGCGCTGCGTTTGGAAGTGTTGCCGTTAAGTTTCATGATTTTGGCTCCTGTCTGTCCGCGTCAAAATCGGATTATTTAAATATGTGTCGCGGAAAGCCTCCGCCTCACCGGGCGGGAGCTTGGTGCGCGGCTGCTTTTCGATCTGCGGCTTCATCCACGGGTTGTGTTCGGCCTTGCGGTCGGTCTGTGCCTCGAGCAGCTTGCCGATGAGCACGTTCGATAAGAGGAACCCCGAGGGCGTGAAGTGCCAGCGCTCGCCGTCCGCGACGGCCCAGCCGCGGCGGACGAACTCCTCAAGCTGCTGCGCGATGCCGGAAAAATCGCTGCGGTAGAGCCGCTCATACTCCGCGCGCGACACACCGTGTACGGTGCGCATGCCGAGCATGAGATATTCGGCCGCGCGCTCAAAGTCGCCGATCGTCTCGTATTCATCGATCATGTCCTCACCGTGGAGGACGCCCGCAAGATAGCGGTCGAGGTCGCGCACATAGCTGTAGCGCGTGCGGCCGATGCACGAGTGCGCGCCCGGGCCGAAGCCCATATAGTCATCGAGCTGCCAGTACTTCAGGTTGTGCCGGGATTCATAGCCCGGGATGCTGAAGTTGGAGATCTCGTACTGTTCGTAGCCATAGTGCCGCAGCTCCTCGACCATGCACAGGTACATATCCGCCTGCTCGTCGTCCGACGGGATGAGGGGCGAGTCCTTCAGGGCGTACATGGGCGTGCCCTCCTCGAGCTTGAGCCCGTAGCCGGAGATGTGCTCCGGACGCAGGGCAAGCGCCTTGGCGAGCGTGTCTGCCCAGTCGCTGCGGGTCTGGCTGGGAAGACCGTAGATGAGGTCGAGGCTGATGTTGTCAAACCCGGCGGTGCGGGCGTTTTCAACGGCCATCTCCACCTGCCGGTAGCTGTGGCGGCGGCCGATCATTTTCAGGATATCGTTGTTGGCCGACTGCATACCGATGCTCAGACGGTTGAAGCCCGCCTTGCGCAGGACGCGCAGGTCGTGCAGACGGACGCTGTCCGGGTTGACCTCGACGGTCACCTCCGCGCGCTTGAGCAGGCGGCCGGTGGCCTTGACGGCGTCGAGCAGCTCAATGAGCCGCGCCGCACCGTAAAAGCTCGGCGTGCCGCCGCCGAAATAGACCGTGTCGATGTACGCCGGCGCGATGCGCCCGGCGCTCTCTTCAATGTGCTCGAGCAGCGCCTGCTGATACTCCGCCATGCGCTCGGCAGCGCCGGCACAGGAATAGAAGTCACAGTAGCCGCACTTGCTCGCGCAAAACGGGATGTGGATATAGATACCGAGACGCGGTTGCATAGACAGCTCCTTACTTGGGGTACCCTGACCGCCGGGGTGCGGCGGTCAGGGATAAGATCAAATCGTTTGTCAGATCAGCGTGCACACGAGCTCCGAATACGCGGCCGGATCCTCGAGCGGCTCGCCCGCGATGAGCAGCGCCTGCGCGTGCAGGATCTTGGCGATGCGTGCGGCCTTGTCCTTGTCGCCGGCGGTGAAGGCCTCCTTCATGGTCTGGTAGGCGTGGTGGTTGGCGTTGAGCTCCAGCACGCGCACGGCGCGGATGTCGGTCGGTGCGCCGGGCATGCTACGGAAGTAGCGCTCCATCTCGAGCGTGACGCCGCCCTCGGTGCTCAGGCACACGGCGCTGGACACGAGCTTATTGGACAGGCGCACGGATGCGACCTGCTCGCCGAGCGTCTCCTTGACGAAGTCGAGCAGCTCCTTGTCCTCGGCCTGCTTTGCCTCGGTCTCCTTCTTCTCTTCCTCGCTCTCGAGGCCGAGATCGTCGGTCGCAATGTTGCAAAACGGCTTGTCGTCGTAGCTCTTCATGGTGTCGACGAAATACTCGTCGATCTGCGAGGTCATGCACAGGACGTCAAAGCCCTTGTCGCGCAGCTGCTCCGCCTGCGGCAGGCTCAGCAGACGCTTGACGTTGTCGCCGCACGCGAAGTAGATCTTCGCCTGCTCGGCGGGCATGGCGTCGACGTATTCCTTGAGGGAGACGAGTTTGGTCTCGCTCGTGTGGTAGAGCAGCAGATCCTTGATCTCGTCGACCTTGTCGCCCGTCTCGGTGACGGCGCCGGCGCGCAGCACCATGCCGAAGGCGGCGTGGAACTGCTCGTACTTCTCGCGGTCGTTGGTCATGAGCTTCGTCAGCTCGGACTTGATCTTCTTGCCGAGGTTCGCGGCGATGAGCTTGAGCTGGCGGTCGTGCTGCAGCATCTCACGCGAGATGTTCAGCGACAGGTCGGGGGAGTCGACCACGCCGCGCGCGAACGCGTAGCACGGCGGCAGAAGATCGGTGCATCTGTCCATTATCATGACGCCGGAGCTGTAGAGCTCGAGACCGGGATCGGCGTCGCGCGTGTACATATTTGCCGGGACCTTGGACGGGATGAACAGCAGCGCGCGGTAGGAGATCAGACCCTCGGCGTTGACGCGGATGACGGCCAGCGGGTCGTCATTGTCGTGGAACTTTTCCTTGTAAAACGCGATGCACTCCTCATCGGTCGCCTCTTTGCGGCTGCGCTGCCAGATGGGGATCATGCTGTTGACGGTCTGCTCCTCGGTCTTGGTGACCATCTCCATCTTCGGCTCGCCGTTTTCGTCCTTCTCGCCGGAGTCGACCCAGTCGCTCTGCTCGACGTCCATGACGATCGGCCAGCGGACATAGTCGGAGTACTTGCGGATGAGCATCATGAGCTTCCAGTTTTCGAGGTAGGTGGAGTATTTCTCGCCCGTCTCGTCGGCCTTGATGTGCATGATGACGTCGGTGCCGACGGTATCCTTCTGCGCCTCGGTGATGGTGTAGCCGTCCGCGCCGGTGCTGACCCACTGATAGGCGGTGTCGCTGCCGTAGGCGCGGGTGATGACCGTGACCTTATCGGCGACCATGAACGCGGAGTAGAAGCCGACGCCGAACTGACCGATGATGTCGATGGCGGCATCCTCCTGCGCGCTCTCGCCGAGATCGTCCTTGAACTTCAGCGAGCCGCTGCGCGCGATGACGCCGAGGTTGCTGTCGAGCTCCTCCTTGGTCATGCCGATGCCGTTGTCGGACACGGTGATCGTGCGCGCTTCCTTGTCGGGGATGACGCGGATCTTGAAGTCGCCGCGCGCCATGCCCACGTTTTCATCCGTGAGCGACTGGTAGCAGAGCTTGTCGATCGCGTCCGAGGCGTTCGAGATGATCTCGCGCAGGAAGATCTCCTTGTGCGTGTAGATCGAATTGATCATCATGTCGAGCAGCTTTTTGGATTCTGCTTTGAACTGTTTCTTTGCCATATCTATGCCTCCAAAATTTTAATTACACCTTTGGGTCCGTACCCGGCCTGCACGCAATAGCGGCCCACGGTACAGATTTTAATATTATAGCACATCGACCGTTTTTTTCAACACCCGCCGCCGGAATAATTGGGTTGTGCGGCGCGTTTTTTGTGGTATAATGAGACGTTAAGAAAAAAATAAGATTCTGTGAGGTGGCACCCATGAACGATCTGAAAGACCTGCTCCATGCGCGCCTGTTCCTGCTGGATATGGACGGCACGCTCTACCTCGGGGACGATGTGTTTCCCGGCGCGGTCGACTTCATCCACACGCTGGCCGATACCGGACGGCAGTACATTTATCTGACCAACAACTCCTCGCGCGCCGGCACGGACTACATCACGCGCCTGCGGCGCCTCGGCTTCCCGTGCGAGGCGGAGAACGTGTTCACGTCCGGCATGGCGACGGCGCTGTATCTCAACCAGCACTATGCGGGCAAGCCCGTGTATCTCGTCGGCACGCAGGCGTTTCGCCGCGAGCTGCTCAGCTACGGCATCCCGCTCGTCGAAGAGGGCGCGGAGATCGTCGTTGCCGGCTTTGACACCGAGCTCGTGTATGAGAAGCTCGACCGCGCCGTGCATTTCCTGCGCCGCGGCGCGACCTTCATCGCCGCCAACCCCGACTGGGTCTGCCCCATGCCGGCCGACGAGGTGCTGCCCGACTGCGGGAGCATCTGTGCGCTGCTGACTGCCGCCTCCGGCGTCAAGCCGACCTACATCGGCAAGCCGAACCGCAACATGGTCGACGTCATCTCGGCGCAGACCGGCGTGCCGAACGAGCAGATCTGCTGCGTGGGCGACCGGCTGTATACCGACATTGCCGTGGCCGTGAATGCGGGCGCGCAGAGCGTGCTCGTCATGTCCGGTGAGACGGACGAGGCGATGCTCAAGGCGTCCGACGTGCAGCCGAAATACGTCCTGCGTGACGTGGCCGAGCTTGCGCAGATCCTGCGCGACGGCACTGTGTGAGAAAAAATCCAGAATTTTTTAAAAAGCGCTTGACAAACACGGACACAACTGTTAGGATATGTTCAGTAAGCATCGTTTTGTGCGAATGATGTTTACGCCCCCCTCGTTTGTGTTCTCTCTTCCATTTCAGCGTCCGGGTCTGCATCCGCCGCGGACGCGCAAGCACAGCAATCAACAGCCAACAGCCGAGCCGGCATTTGCCGGCTCGGCTGTTGGCTGTTTTTCGCGGTATGCAGGCTTGCCTTGCGCTCAGATGTCCGCGCGGAACCACGCGCCGGGACGGTAGTGCTCGAAGATGACGATGTCGTAGTCGCGCTCGTGCGTCCAGGCGCGGCTCGTCCAGCCGGCGCGCACGGCGCCCATGGCCTCGCACAGGCGCACGCTCAGCGGCTTCGGGCCGATCTTGTAGGCGATGAACTGCGGGCGCGCGATCACGTTCGTGAGCACATTGCCGACGATGGCGGCGGCGGGCTTGCTCAGCGCCGTGCCGTATTCCTTCGGCGGCTGGCTGAGCTGGCCGCGCAGGATGTCGGGCGCGTTGCGCCGGAACCATGCGACGATCATGGGGTCGAAGCTCTCGACGCAGTAGGGACCGGTGTAGGTGCGCAGCGCCTCGAGCGTCAGCGCGCACAGGCGGCGGTTATCGTGCCCGCGCTTGACCTCGAGCAGCAGCGGCACGCGTCCGCCGAGCGCCTCGAGCGCCTCGGCAAACGTCGGGATGACGCACTCGGTCTTTCCGAGACGCAGCGCGCGCAGCTCGGCGAGGGTGAAATCATCAATGACGCCCTGCACGCCGCACATGCGCTCGAGCGTGTCGTCGTGAAACACGACGAGCCGGTCGTCGGCCGTCAGATGCACGTCCATCTCGACGGCGTAGCCCGCCTCGGCCGCGGCGCGAAACGCCGGCAGCGAGTTTTCCGGCACGGAGCCGTCCTCGGTGTGCAGGCCGCGATGCGCGTAGTTGCGGCATAAAAACGGCGCCTTCTGCGCGCGCGTTGCGCGGCCCGGCGCGACAAGAAATGCAAACGCACCCGCGCAGGCTGCGGCCGGTGCGGCGATCTTACAAGCGGTTTTCCAATTCATAATGTGTCCTCCTTTTGGCGGCGGGGGCCGCCGGTCTGCCTGCTCATATTAAACAACAATTTCTGCATTTCGTCAAATGCCTGTTGAATTGCACGGCGAGGTATTGTAGAATGGTACGGATTTGAAACAAACTTGGAGGTAACCCTGTGAAGCTCAACTACAAACGCACCATCTGCGTTGGCTTTGCCTTTTTCCTGATCTGCGCGTTCTGGCAGGCCTACGACAACACCGTCCCGCTGATCCTGACCAACAAATTCGGTATGTCGCAGGCGTGGTCCGGCGTCATCATGGCGCTCGACAATATCCTGGCGCTGTTTCTGCTGCCGCTGTTCGGCGCGATCTCGGATAAGCACACCGGCAAGCGTGGCCGCCGCACACCGTTTATCCTCATCGGCACAATCGTCGCCGCCATCGCCTTCATCAGCCTGTCGCTCGTTGACGACGCGCAGCTGAAGAATCTCGACGGCGCTGCTGCGATCGATGATCCCGCCGCTCTGCGCATCGTCTATCAGAAGGAGGCGGACCGCACGCTCAAGACGCCCGACGGCGAGACCTTCGTGCTCGAGGATACCTTTACGGAGGACGAGTTTTCCGCCATCACGAGCCAGGTCACCAATGCCGAGGGCAAGACCGTCACGAACCACGACTACACGAATTATGTCGTGCCCGCGCGTCAGGCCTACGCCCATCAGACGACGCTGCAGCAACCGGGTGCGCTCATCGGCTTCATCGCGCTGCTGCTAATCGTGCTCGTCGCCATGGCCACGTTCCGCTCTCCGGCCGTTGCGCTCATGCCTGATGTTACCATCAAGCCGCTGCGCAGTAAGGCGAATGCTGTCATCAACCTCATGGGCACCGGCGGCGGCATCCTCGTGCTGGCCATCGGCATGGGCTTCGCCACGAGCTCCGTGCGCAACTCGCTCATGAGCTACACTGCCTACTTCTCCGTGATCGCGGGGCTCATGGTGCTTGCGCTGCTGATCTTCCGCCTGACGGTCAACGAGCCGAAGTTTGTCGCCGAGATGCAGGCCGACAGCAAGCGCTTCGGCATCGACAACGGGGACGACGGCGACACGCCCGCCGCCTCCGGCAAGCTCGGCAAGGCCGAGCGCCGCTCGCTTATTTTCCTGCTGCTGTCGATCGTGCTGTGGTTCTTCGGCTACAACGCCGTGACATCGAAATACTCCGTCTATGCGAGCAACATCCTGCACAAGGACTATAACCTCACGCTCATGCTCGCGCAGGCCGCCGCGATCGTGGCCTACCTGCCGGTCGGCATCGTTGCGTCCAAGATCGGCCGCAAAAAGACCATTCTCGGCGGCGTCGTGATGCTGGCCATCGCGTTCGGCGTGGCTGCGTTCCTCAATTCCGAGAGTCCCACGATGCTCATGAACGCGATGTTCTGCCTCGCCGGTATCGGCTGGGCGACCATCAACGTCAACTCCTTCCCGATGGTCGTTGAGATGTGTTCCGGCAGCGACGTCGGCCGCTACACCGGCTTCTACTACACGGCCAGCATGGCCGCGCAGGTCATCACGCCGATGTTCTCCGGCTTCCTGATGGACAAGGTCGGCATGACCGTGCTCTTCCCGTATGCCGCCCTTTTCGTGGCCGGCGCGTTTGTGACCATGCTCTTTGTCCGCCATGGCGACAGCCGTCCCATTGCTGTCATGGGTCTGGAAGCACTCGACATGGACGATTGATCAAGAATTCTAATTGGAGGTTGCTACTATGGAACGTCTGACCCGTAAACTCAAAAAGGGCGGCTACTCCGCCAACCGCCATCCCGCGGCACAGATCGATGAGCGCTTGAGCCAGCTCAAGGGCGTGCACAAGCAGTGGGTCGGGGATGTGTCGGACATGATCACCGGCATGAAGCAGAGCGAGGCTGCCGGACAGGCCGGCGCGCTCACGCTGGCGATGCTGCAGGCGAGCTATGCCGCGATCGTGCGCATCGGCCGCCGCTTTGAGGCCGTCTGCCCCGCCGAGGGCAACACCGACGACGCCGTCACGGCGCTCGGCAAGCTCGAGGATCTGTACGAGCAGTGCCTCTCCGAGCTCGAGGACGCCAAGGCTGGTCTGGATGAGTGCCGCGAAAACGGCTTCCAGGATGATCTCGCCTACGGTGAGCTCATGGTGACGAAGCTCGGTCTCACGCAGCTGACCAAGCAGTTCGACATCGCCACCGGCTATGCCGAACCCGATCCGGAGCCGTACCAGTACCGGCCGAAGACGGACGAACCGGCGCAGTAAGCCGCTGCCATAGAAAATAGAAAGAGGAGATTTCCGTATGAAACGCACATTTACGACCATACTCTGCGCGCTGCTTCTTGTGGCCATGCTCGCCGGCTGCGGCAGCACCGGCAGCGCCAACCCCTTTGACGCCAAAGCCAAGACCTTCTCCGACGATGGCATGCAGATCACGCTCACGACCGCCTTCAGCGAGGAAGACCTCGAGGGCTACACCGTTGGCTACGCTGCGGACACGGCAATCGTGCTCGCCCTCCATGAGACAAAGGCGGAGTTTGCCGAAGCCGGCGCGGAAGACGTGACATTCGAGCAGTATGTCGAGTTCGTCCGGCAGGCCAACAGCGACAAAGAGCTCGTCGACGGCGAGCCCATCGATGGCAACCCGACGCTGCTGTATGACTTCCTCAACGAGGAGCAGAACGTCACCTACCGCTACCTCACCGTTCTGTACGAGTCTGACGATGGGTTCTGGATGGTGCAGTTCGCGTCCCAGAAGAGCGACTTTGATGCCTATGAGCCGAGCTTCATCGAAGCCGCCAAGAGCGTCAGCTTCAGCGCCTAAGCGCGGGGATATCAAAGCCCCCGTCCGGCAGACCGCCGGACGGGGGCTCTTCGATTGCTGGAACAGATCCTTTTTGGACAGAAAAAGAGCAGACAGGATACGCCTGTCTGCTCTTTTCGCGAAAACTCAGTAGCGCACGTCGCTGACGGCGACGGTCGCGTTGTCATAGCGGTACACGCGGCGAACGCGGAAATGAATGTCCGCCGTGACGCCGCCGTTCGTGCCGTCCGGCAAGAGCGCCGCCAGCTCGTCGGCGGGGATGCACTGTCCGCCGTCCGCTCCGAGCAGCACAGCCTGATCGCCGACGGCAACATCGGGGATGTCCGTGACGTCGACCATGGTGAAGTCCATGCACGTCTTGCCGCGTACAGGCGCATACTTGCCATGCAGGAGCACCTGCGCCCGGTTGGAGAAGGCGCGGGAGTAGCCGTCGGCATAGCCGACCGACAGCACGGCCACACGCGTGGGACGCTCGGCGGTGAAGATGCGTCCGTAGCTGACGCTCTCGCCCGGCTCGACCGTGCGGATGTCAACGACCTTGGCGTACCATGTCAGAATGGGCTCAAGGGCGCATGCGCGCGCGCTTTCGGCGCTGTAGCTCATGCCGAGGGCGAACATGCCGGTGCGCACCATCTGGCAGCGGTATTCCGGATGCACAAGCAGACCGCCGGTGCTGGCGCAGTGGCGCAGACCGGGGTCGATGCCCAGTGCTTCCAGTCCGCTGCAGACCTCCTGAAAGGCTGCGAACTGCGCGTCCGTGAACGCACTGTCCGAGGGATCCGTCGAGTCGGCACAGGCGAAATGTGTATATATGCCAGTCACGTGCAGACGATCGAGCGCGCAGATCTGCGCGGCGTCCGAAACGGCCTGTGCGCAGTGCCCCGGCCGGGCGTGGAGCCCGAGCCGGTTCATGCCGGTGTCTACCTTGATGTGCACATCGATCTGCAGATCCATCGGCTGCAGGAGCGCCTGCACATGGCTGGCATATTGGAGTGAGAACACGTTGATGGTCAGACCGTGCTGTGCCGCCTGAATGATCTCCGGGTCGAGCAGGCCGCCAAAGATGAGGATGGGCGTGTGCGGTGCGGCTGCACGCACGGCAAGTGCCTCTTCAAGCGTGGCGGCCGCAAACCAGTCGACATAGGGCGCGGCATACTCGGCGCATACGCGCAGGCCGTGGCCGTAGGCATCGGCTTTCATGACCTCCATGATGCGGCAGTCCGGCCCGATGAGCGCGCGCAGGCGCTGCAGGTTGCGCTGGAGCTTGTTGAGGTCGATCTCCGCGCAGGTACGGTAGGGATACTCGTGCATAAGGGAAGGGTCCTTTCTTTGCAAATCTCAGCGATGCTGCATCAGGATCCCGCGGATCGCCTGCACGATAGGGGAGAGCTCATGTGCCTGCAGGCACTGCGGGTTGATCACGATCTGATCCTGATAGAGGAAGGTGTAGATGCTCGGTTCGCCGTCGATCAGTGCCTGACGCAGCGCAGCAGCGGGCATGGTCAGCGGCCGCAGGAAGAGCCGGCGGATGCAGGCGGGCTGTACGCCGGGCTCGGTCGGAATGCCGATGGTCATCTCCAGACCCGGGCAGTCGGAAAGTCCTGCGCGGATCGTGTCCACATAGCTGTCCCACTGCGCCATGATCTGATCATAATCGCGCTGCACGAACAGCTCCACCGCCTTGACAAGGCCGCAGATGTTCTCTTTGTCGACCTTCATGGGGCGGCCAATGCCGTAGTTCGGGCAGCAGTTGAGCTCGCACGCGGCGATCAGCTCGCGGCTGCCGAGGATCATGCCCGAGGCCTGCGGACCGCGGATCTCCTTACCGCCGCTGAACACGACGAGGGACGCGCCGTCGTCGAGGTATTTGCGGATATTCGCCTTCGGCGGCAGCTCGGCCGCCGCATCGACGATGATGGGGATACCGTGCGCGCGGCAGAGCGCCGCGATCTCCGGCAGCGGGATCGAGCCACGCATGGTCTCGGCCTCGGACGTGTAGAAAAACGCCGCCGTCCGCTCGGTGATGCGGTCCTCGATCTGCTGCAAAAACGCCGATGACGTCACGCCGATCTCCACAAAGTGCGCGCCTGAGAGCAGCATGCCCTGATCGTAGAGGTCGCGGTGGCATTTGAGGCAGAGGATCTCGTCTTTCATGCCGGTGGTGTCCGGCAGCTGATAGGCATACGAGCGGCGTGTGCCCGTCATGCAGGCGGCCGCCGCAATGGCAAGCCCTGCAGCTGCGCCGCAGGTGACGCAGCAGGCTTCCACGCCGAGGAGGTCTGCGATGCGCCGGCCTGCTGCCGTGTGCAGCTCGCTCATGTCCACGAAGGCGCCGGCCGCTGACTGCATGGCCTGCAGCACCTCGGGCGCCATGAGCGAGCCGCCCAGCGCCGTGACCGTGCCCCAGGCATCAATGACTGTGCGGACGCCGAGCGATTCGTAAATACTTTCTGCCATGGTTCAGTCCGCCTTTGCATCGCCCGTGACGATGGGTGTGGTGAATGTGGACAGAAATTCGCGCAGTCGTGCCGTCGGGCGCTCCTCGAAGATCTCCTTCGGTGTGCCCATGGCATCAATCTTGCCCTTGTCCATGAAGATGACCTTGTCGGACACTTCATAGGCAAAGCGCATCTCATGTGTGACGAGGATCATCGTGGCGCCCTCCTTGGCGAGGCTGCGGATGACGTTGAGCACTTCGCCGACCAGCTCCGGGTCGAGTGCGGACGTGGCCTCGTCAAACAGCAGGATCTTCGGATTCATGGCCACGGCGCGTGCGATGGCCACACGCTGCTGCTGGCCGCCGGAGAGCTCGCTCGGAAGGTTGTCCATCTTGTCGCCCAGGCCAACGGCCGTGAGCCACTTTTCCGCCAGCGCCTCGGCCTCGGCCTTCGGCATTTTCTTTGTGTGGGTCAGACCGAGCATGACGTTTTTCTTCGCCGTCATGTGCGGGAACAGGTTGAACTGCTGGAAGACCATGCCCGTCATCGAGCGCTGCTGCGCGATGACCTTTTCCGGCACGCGCTTGCGCTTTCCGTTGACGTCGTGATAGCCGATCTCCTGGCCGTCGAGGATGATCTTGCCCGCCTCAAACGGCTCCAGCAGGTTGATGCAGCGCAGCAGGGTCGTCTTGCCCGAGCCGCTCGAGCCGATGATCGACACGACTTCCTTCTCGTGCACCTCCAGCGAGATGTCGGAGAATACTGTGAAGTCACCGTAGCTCTTCGTTACGTTTTCAAATCTCAACAGTGCGTCACTCATGGTAGTTACCTCTTAGCTTTCTGCAGATAGTTGAGCTTTTTGCTCAGTTTCTTGCCGGCGTACTCAATGAGCGTGTTGATGGCAAAGTAGAACACGCCGATGATCAGGTAGTACACCAGCGCCTCGCCGTATTTGGCGACGATCTGGCGCGTGACCAGCAGCAGATCCAGCACGCCGATCATGCCCAGCAGCGTCGACGCCTTGATCATCTCTGTGGCGGAGTTGATCCACGGCGGGATCATCTGCACCACCGCCTGCGGCAGCAGGATGTTGAAAAAGATTTGCGGGAACGTCAGGCCGATGGCGCGGCCGGCCTCGATCTGCCCCTTCGGGATGGCCTGCAGCGCGCCGCGCGTGAGCTCGGTCATCTGCGCGGCGGAGAACATCGTCAGCGCGACGGCGCCGGCCGTGTTCTGCTGCATCTGGAAGCCGAAGAACATTTTGAGCACGGCGTTGACAAAGTAATACACCACGAAGATCGTGACCAGAACCGGCAGACCGCGCATGATGTCCACGTAGATGCGGAACAGCCACTGCCAGCGCTTTTTGCAGTAGGTCAGCACGACGCCCATCGCAATGCCCAGAATGGTGCCGAGCACGATGGCGATCAGCGAGATGTAGACCGTGTTGCCGAGTGCCGTGAGGACGTTGCCCCAGAGATTGGATATGTTTTGGAAGTACTTCATACGGACCTCCCCTACAGGAACAGTTTCTCGACCCGACGCAGAATGAACGCGATCAGGTAGCAGGCCGCCACATACAAAATGCCCGTTGTCAGCCAGACTTCAAAGACACGGAACGTCTGCGTGGTGAGGACCTTCGAGATGTACGTCAGCTCGCCGACCGTGATGGCCGAGGCGATGGATGTGTCCTTAAACAGCGAAATAAGGTAGTTGCCCATGGACGGAAGGACTTTTTTCATCATGATGGGCAATTCAATTTCTATTTTAATAACCGTTCCGCTCAAACCGATGGCCTGACCGGCCTCGATGATCCCCTTCGGGATCGCTTCCAGTCCGGCGCGGAACACTTCCTCCATGTAGGCGGAGGAATACAGAGCCAACGTGATGACGAAAGAGGGGACCTTGGGGATGTTGATGCCGATCGTCGGCATACCGAAATAGGTGATGTAGACGAGGATCAGAATCGGCGTGTTTCGGAAGATCGTGACAAAGATCTGCACGAGCTTGCGGGCAATCTTGGATTTGGAGACAGCGGCAAAGGCCAGCAGCAGGCCGATGATGGTACCGACTGTGATCGCGATGATCGCCATGAGCAGGCCGAAGCCAAGACCCTCCAGCATGGGGACAATATTCTTTTCGATAACTGTCCAGTTAAAATTGTAATTCATAGCGTTCTCCATCCGAAGCTTTGGAAAAATGCGGATCGCAAGGGCGATCCGCACCTTCCAAAATTCTGTTTACATAGGGATGCGGCTGCGCTGTGCTCAGCAGTACATAGCCGGCTTGCCGGTCTTGGGCGGGTCGAGCTTCACGCCGAACCACTGCTCAAACGCGTCGATGTAGGACTGGTAGGTCGCACCGCTCATGGCGTCCTGCAGCACGGTGTTGACATAGTTGAGCCAGACCTGGTCGCCCTTCTGGACGCCGGCACCGTAGTTCTGCGGGCGGCCGGCGATGCCGGTGGCAATGTAGTTGCTGTCGAGGGAAGCCTGATACTTGGCGTTGGACATGTCGCACACGGCGACGTCGCAGCGGCCGGAGGCCAGCGCCTGATAAAGCAGCGCCTGATCCTCATACTGGTCGACGGTGTAGTTGTCGTGGCCGGCAAAGACGTCGGCGACGATGTCCTCGGCAAAGCTGTTCTGCAGGATGGCGACGGTCACCTTCGTGCCGCTGTCCATGGCTGCGAGCAGCTGCTCGCCGGTCTTGTACTTGCTGTTGGTGTGCAGCAGAGCCTCACAGCCCTCGGTGTAGTACGGGATAGTGAACTCGATCTGCTGGGCTCTCTCGGCGCTGATGGTCATGAACTGGAAGCAGATGTCCACGTTGCCGTTGACCAGGTTCGGAACGCGCTCGTCAGAGGACTGCTCGACGAACTTGACCTTTTCCGGATCGCCGAAGAGAGAGTTGGCAACGATCTTCGCCATGGAGACGTCGAAGCCGCAGAGGTTGCCGTTGTCGTCATAGAAGTGCCACGGGGCGTTGGTGCTGCCGGTGCCGACGATCAAATAACCGCGATCGAGGACTTCCTGCAGCTTGCTGCTGCCGCTGGCAGTGCCGCCTTTGCCGCCGCTGCCGCATGCCGTGCAGGCGGCGACCATCAGGATGGCCATGAGCAGCGCGAGAATGGATCTGAGCTTTTTCTTCATTTGTTTTCCTCCTATTTTTATAATATGAAGTGGTTTTCACATCATTTTCCTGTGTTTGCTCGTGGTTTTCGGGGTGTCGTGCCGGTTCAGAGCTTTTCGGCGATGATCTCGATCTCGACCGAGGCGTTCGTGGGCAGAGAGCCCACGCCGATGGCGCTTCTGGCATGGCGGCCGTGCTCACCGTAGAGCGCCTCGAGCAGCTCAGATGCACCGTTGACGACGGCGGGCTGGTCGCCGAAGTCGGGCACACCGTTGACCCAGCCGTGCACGCGCACGATGCGGATGCGGTCAAGGTCTGCCACCGTGGCGATCGCGCTCAGGCAATTGACCGCGCTGATCTTGGCGGATTCATAGGCGTCCGCGATGCTGACGTCGCCGCCGACCTTACCGGCGTAGAGCAGCTTGCCGTCGACCCAGGCTGTCTGGCCGGATGCATAGATCAGGTTTCCCGCCGTCTGCACCGGAAGATATGCTGCGACCGGCGCCGGGCATGCGGGCAGCTTCAGGCCCATGGCCTGGAGCTTTTGTTCCACATTGGACATTGGAATCGTCTCCTCTCTCAAGCCGTATAATACTTGGCGCAGAAGCGGCGGATGCGTGCGATCGCCTCCGTCAGATCCGCGTCGCTGCAGGTGTAGGCGATGCGCACGAAGCCCTCGCCGCATGCGCCGAAGGCGCTGCCGGGGATGCAGACGACGCGCTCCTCGTCAAGCAGACGGTTACAGAAATCCTCACTGCTCATGCCGAAAGCACGGATGTCGGCAAAGACATAGAATGCGCCCGTGGGGTCGTTGCTGTTCATGCCGGGAATGGCGGCCAGACCTTCCAGCAGCGTCGCGCGGCGGCGCGCGAAGATGTCGCGCAGCTGCGTGCACAGCTCCGGATGGTCAAGTGCGGCAACCGCGGCGTACTGACCGATGGCATTTGCGCAGGCGTTGAAGTTTTCCTGACATTTGGTCATGCGGTCGACGATCTCCGCGGGGCCTGCCAGATAGCCGATGCGCCAGCCGGTCATGGCGTAGGATTTTGAGAAGCTGTTGATCACCACGCAGCGGTCCTTCATGCCGGGCAGCTCCGCGATGGACAGGTACGGCTCTGTGCCGTAGAGCAGGGTGTTGTAAACCTCGTCGGCGATGATGAGCAGGTCGTGCTTTTTGGCGATCGCGGCGATCTGCTCCATGTCCGCGCGGGACATGACGCTGCCGGTGGGGTTGTTGGGCGAATTGATCATGAGCGCCTTGGTGCGCGGGGTGATGCGCTGCTCGATGGCCTCGGGCTGCATCGTGAAGTTGTGCTCCAGATCCGTCGGGACGCGCACGGCCTCACCGCCGCAGTAGCGCACCTGCGCCACATAGTTGAGCCACTGGGGATCCTGAATGAGCACCTCGTCGCCGGGATTGAGCAGCACCAGAAACAGCAGGGACAGCGCGCCCATGCCGCCGTTGGTGATGATGATCTCGGTCGTGGGATCGTAGCCGACGCCTTTCAGGTTCGACTTCTCCGCGATGGCGCGGCGCAAAGCCGGCGTGCCGGCGTTCGGCGTATAGTGCGTGATGCCCTTTTCGAGCGCCTCGTTTCCGGCGCGGCACACGAGCTCCGGCGTGGCCATGTCCGGCTCGCCGATGCCCATGCTGATGACATTGTCCATCGTGGAGGCCTTGTCAAACATGGCGCGGATGGCGCCCTGCCGGAGCGTTTTGGCCTTCTCATTGATCCAGTCCATCGGAATCGCCCTCCTCTCAGCGCTGCACGCGGCCGGTGCCGTCGCCGCCGGCCAGCTTCTCGACGTCGGAGACGTCGACGCGGTTGAAGTCGCCGATGACGCTGTGCTTGAGGCAGGAGGCCGCGACTGCGAACTCCAGCGCCTGCTGGCGGTCGGCGTAGTGGTTCAGGCCGTAGATCAGGCCGCCGGCAAACGAATCGCCGCCGCCGACACGGTCGATGATGTCGCGGATCTCGTATTTCTTCGAGACGTAGAAGTGCTCGCCGTCGTTCAGGCAGGCGGCCCAGCCGTTGTAGTCGGCGCTGTGGCTCTCGCGCAGCGTGATGGCGATCATCTTCATGTTCGGGAACGCGGAGAGCACCTTGCTGCCGAGCATACGGTATTTCTCGCGGTCGAGCGAGCCGGACTCGACGTCCACGTCCGCCGTGATGCCGAGCGACTTCTGCACGTCCTCCTCGTTTGCGATGGCGACGTCCACGGACTCGGCCAGCTTGTTCATGACCTCGGACGCGGCCTTGCCGTATTTCCAGAGATTCTTGCGGTAGTTAAGGTCGCAGGAGACGGTGATGCCGCGCTTTTTCGCCTCGGCGACCGATTCGAGCGAGAGCTCCATGGCTGTCTCCGAGATGGCCGGAGTGATGCCGGTGATGTGGAACCAGTCCACGCCGTCGAACGCCTTGTCCCAGTCGATGTCGCCGGGCTTGGCCAGCGCGATGGCGGAGTAGGCGCGGTCATAGACGACCTTGCTCGGCAGCTGGTTTGCACCGCCCTGCAGGTAGTAGATGCCCATACGGCCCTCGCCGCGCAGGATGCGGGAGGTGTCCACGCCGAAATAGCGCAGCTCGCGGATGCACGCCTCGGCAATGTCGTTTTTCGGCAGCACGGTCAAAAATGCGGCGTCCATTCCGTAGTTTGCCAGCGACACCGCCACGTTTGCCTCGCCGCCGCCGAACGTGGCTTCCAGACTCGGGCTCTGGAAGAAGCGCTCGTGGCCGGGCGCTTTCAGGCGCAGCATGATTTCACCGAATGTCAGTACCTTCATTTGATCTTCTCCTTATTTCTGCAGCAGGTGGACCGCGAAGCCGCCGAACTCCTCTTTGAGGTAGATGGCGGTCATGCGCTCGCCCTTGTATTTTGCGGTAGACGGATCGCACACGAAGCCGCGCTTTTCCAGCTCCGCCACGGCGGCCGGCAGCGCATTGGTGCGGATGGCAATGTGGCCGTTTCTGCCCAGATACATGGACTTCATGACCTCAATGCCGGTCGAGGCAAAGTTGGAGGAATTGCCGGCCTTGACCGGCAGACCGAACGCCCGGTTCAGCGCCTCGCAGACGGCCATGGAGGCGTCCGCGCTCTCACAGTTGATGCCGATGTGCGCGACCTCAAAGCCGAGCAGCGCTTCCTTCGCCTGCGCGCACAGCTCCGTGATCTTGTCAAAGTTACCGGCTGCGATATCCGCCTTCGGGCAGACCCAGCTGCCGCCGACCGCGTGCACATAGGGCGCCGCGATGAACTCGCCCAGATTCTGCGCGTTCACGCCGCCGGTCGGGATGAAGCGGATGCCGCCGAACGGGCCGGACAGAGACTTCATCGCCGTCAGACCGCCGTAGACATTCGCCGGGAAGAACTTCACCACGCGCAGCCCCAGCTTCATGGCTGCCATGATCTCCGTCGGCGTGACGCAGCCGGGCGTTACGGCGATGCCGTGCTCGACGCACCAGCTCACGACCTCCGGATCAAAGCCCGGCGCCACGATAAATTTCGCGCCGCACGCTACGGCCTGCTCGCACTGCGCGAGCGTGATGACCGTGCCCGCGCCGACGAGCATATCCGGGCACTGCTCACTCACTGCGCGGATCGAATCCGCCGCCGCCGCCGTGCGGAACGTGATCTCCATCACATCCACGCCGCCGGCCAGAAGCGCCCTGGCGGTGGGGACTGCATCTTTCGCGTCGTCCAGCACGACGACCGGCACGATGCCGCTCTGCTCCAGTCTCTTTAAAACGTCCATCAGGTTACACAGTCCTTTCACAAAAAATAAAAGAATTTTTGTAATTTTTGTATTTTAGAATCATGCTATAAATTTATTTAATCATTGTTTCTGACATTCGTCAATAAATTTTTAAGATAATATTCGTTGAATAAAAGTTTTTTTACTATGTGTTCAGAAAACAAGACGCTTTTTGTGGAAAATGTCTGTTTTCCGAACGATTTCGTTTACTATTTGTCAAGGCGTTGTGGACCATAAGACATTTTTTGTAGAGAGCACTATCTTTTTGCGCGAAAATGTGGTATAACGATTTCCGGGATTCAAAATTTTATTTTGGGGGAGAAGGACCAACGCATGCTTTCTTATCAGGCAAACAAAGAGTGGCTGCATAAACTGATGGATCTATTGGAGGCACATTTCGGGCCGGATGTCGAGTTTGTGCTCCACGATTTGACGCTCGATTATGAACACACGATCGTGGACATCCGCAACGGGCACATCACTGGGCGCGAGATCGGCGGCACCGGAGATATTCTGGGGCTGGAATACATCCGAAATGCGTCCGAGGATAACGGAACCTACTATAACTTCATTGAATATACCAAAGAGGGCAAGACGCTGCGCTCGTCGACGCTGTTTCTCCGCGATGAAGACGGCAATCCCTCTGTGTGCATCGCCATCAACGAGGATATCACCAAGAGTCTGGAACTCGAGCGCTATCTCCACAGCCGCAACCGGGTCAATACCGACCAACCGAATGAAGACAAATATCGCGGCGATGTCAACGATATGCTCCAGCACCTGATGGATCAGGCGCAGCTCATGGTGGGCAAAAACTCTGCCCACATGACCAAGGAGGATAAGCTCCGCTATCTGGAGTTTCTCGACAAGCATGGTGCATTTCTGATTACTTACTCCAATGCGCAGGTTTGCAAGGCGCTGAACATCTCGCAGTTTTCGCTCTATAATTACCTGCGTATGATCCGCGGCGGAAAAGGCGGCGCGGCCGAGCCGCTGCCCATGGGCAAATGAATTGCAGACGCAAAAAACCGGCGGACAGCGATTTGCTGTCCGCCGGTTTTCCATTGCGGCAAAAAACCTCCGCGCCGGATGGCGCGGAGGTTTTTGCATCAGTATATAAGACCGAATTACTTGAGTTCGACAGAAGCGCCGACTTCCTCGAGCTTCTTCTTGAGCTCCTCGGCCTCGTCCTTGGAGACCTGCTCCTTGATGGCGCAGGGGATGCCCTCGACCTTCGCCTTGGCTTCCGCCAGACCCAGGTTGGTGATCTCACGGACGGCCTTGATGACCTTGATCTTCTGATCGCCGAAGCCGGTCAGAACGACGTCAAACTCGGTCTTCTCCTCGGCGGCAGCAGCAGCGCCGGCCACCGGAGCGGCGGCAACAGCAGCAGCGGCGGAAACGCCGAACACATCTTCGATCTCGTGCACGAGCTCGGACAGCTCGAGGACGGACATAGCCTTGATCTCTTCGATCATAGCAGTGACTTTTTCGCTAGCCATGGTAATTTTCCTCCTAAATAGTTAAGTGAAGTGGTCGCCTTATTCGGCGGCGGGAGCTTCGGCCTCGGCAGCCGGTGCGGCAGCACCGCCCATCTGCTCGACGACCTGGTTCAGGCAAACGGCCAGACCCGTGATGGGTGCCAGCATCGTGCCCAGGACCTTGGAGTACAGCGCGTCCTTGTTCTGGAGCTGCGCGATCTCCGCGATCTCAGCGTCACTGAGGACCTTGCCATCAAGGAACGCGCCCTTGACGATGAACTTATTGTCCTTCGCCATCTTTTCGCTCATGTCGTGGATCATGCGGATCGGGACGATCGGGTCTGCCGTGCTGGTAGCGAGCGAAGTCGTACCGTTGAGCAGATCGCTCATCGCCTCGAGGCCGGCGTCCTTGAGCGCAAAGCGGGTCAGGGTGTTTTTGACGACGGAATACTCCACGTCATTCTGACGCAGCTCGGTGCGCAGCTTGGTGTCTTCATCGACGGTGATGCCCTTGTAGTCGACGAACACGCCGGCGCTGGCGCTGTTGAGCCGTTCAGCCAGAGCGGCGACGATCGCCTGCTTCTCACTGAGAACTTTTGCGTTCGGCATAGTGTGTTTTCACCTCCGTGTGAAAGATACACGCCCAAAAAAAATTCCGCGGCCAAAGCCCCGGAAACAGAATAGAAACATCGTGATAGATGCATCCTCGGCAGGATTTCCGCGGTCAAGCCACCTGCTGTCTTTGGAGCGCTCCAATATAATACCAGACGTCTGCGCGCGTGTCAAGCATTTTTGCGGGCAAAAATGCATTTTCTCCTGCCGTGTGTGCGCTTTTTAAAAAGCGAGATGGCCCCCGGAGGAGTACCGGAGACCATCTCAAAAATCCCACAAAAAACTTTTACCCTAAACTGCTATGGTCAGTCTAACAAATATTCTCACAAAAGTCAAGCCTCACTTGTGACAAAGCGAGGCGTCTGCGCATTTTGCACACAGGCGTGTAAGTCTGCTGCATATGCCGCAAAACCGCACGTTTTTTTCACCAGCGGATATCAGCAAGCCCCTCACCGAGGGTCATACCGCAGCGGCCGTGGCCGGGATAGAGCGTCAGCTCGGGCGGCAGCGTGCGCAGAAACGGCACGGTCTGCTCGCCGAGCACGGCGGCGTCGCCGCCGCGCAGCCGCGTGATGACCGCGCAGCCCGGCACGATCGTGTCGCCGCTGAAAAATGCCTGCGCGCCGATGCGGTAGCATGCGCTGCCGCGCGAGTGCCCGGGCGTGGCGTAGCCCTCGATGTGCAGCGCGCCCCAGTCGAGCGAGACGCGCTCGGCAAAGGTCATGTCGGGCTCATAGGTCTCGGTCTTGAGGTGCAGCCCGCGCAGAAAATCGCGCGCCGCCGCGCCGCGCGACACGCTCAGCGCCGCGAGCAGTACGGGCGTCGTGTTGCCGGGATTGCGCAGCCAGGCGGTGCAGTGATCCTGCCAGAGGGTGCGCGCCGAGAGCGCGCGCTGCATCCGGCCGAGGCCGGAGGTGTGGTCGACGTGCTCGTGTGTGAGCACCAGCAGCACCCGATAGCCCTGCAGCCGCGCCATCGTCTCGGCGTCCGGCCACGGGTCGAGCACGATCGCGTCGCGCCCCTGCGTGACGATGTACATGTTCGAGCCGATCGGCGGGAAGGGGATACGTTGGATCTGCATACGGCTCAGTCCTCCGCGGGCAGGTCGAGCAGCCTGCGGCTGAGCGGCAGCTCCGACGGGAGACTGTTTTCGAGCGTGACGGTGCCGTGCGTGCCGCCGCGGATCCAGCCGCGGCGCACGAGCTGGCGCTGCGTCTCACGCGCCGTGCCGTCGCTGCCGTCGTAGAGCGCGACGCCGCCGAGGGCGGCGCGGATCGCGCGGCGGGCAAACGGGAAGTGTGTGCAGCCGAGCACGACCGCGTCCACATGCCCGGCGTAGGGGCCGAGCTGCCGCGCCAGATATGCCGTGAGCGCGGGGGAGTCGAGCTCGCCGCGCTCGACAAACTCGACCAGTTCCGGACACGGCAGCGGCAGGATCACGGCGCTGGCGGCGCAGCGCTGCATGAGCGCCGCGAATTTCTCCTCCCGCAGCGTCAGCGGTGTCGCCAGCACGAGCACGTGCCGGTGCTGCGCCGCGGCGGGCTTGAGCGCCGGCTCGATACCGATGACCGGGATGTCCGAAAAAGCGGCGCGCAGCGTGCCGATGGCAGCGCTTGTGGCTGTGTTGCAGGCGATGACGGCGGCCTTGATGCCGCGCGCATACAGCCGGGCGATGACGCTCTGCGTCAGCTCGCGCACCTCCGCGGCCGGGCGCACGCCGTAGGGCGCGTTTGCCGAGTCGCCGAAGTACAAAAAGTCCTCTCCCGGCATCCGCTGCACGAGTGCGCGCAGAACGCTGATGCCGCCGAGGCCGGAGTCAAATACCGCCACGGGGAGCTCCGTTCGCTCCATCACGCGCACCTCCTTTCAAAAATCAGCACAGAATGCCACCATTGTACCACAAACGGGATGATTATCAAGTCAGACCAGCGACAGTACCTGCCGCGCGGCATAGCCCTCGCTGCGCAGCGCGCCGTCGAGCAGCTCGTAGCGCGTGATGTCCAGACGCACCGCGTGCAGCATTGCGGGCATCTGCTGCAGCTGCTGCAGCTGCACGCCGCGCGCCTCGATCACGCTGCGGTACTCGTCGCTCAGCGGGTCGATGTAGGCGGCCTTGCCCGTCATCTGCAGCCCGGCGAGCGAGTCCATGCCGTCGTAGCTGTCGTACACGGCGGCGGAGATCGCGCCGTTCCACCAGATGCCCTTGAATTTCAGACCACCCTCGGTGAGGATGTAGAGCGCGCCGTTCACGCGCAGATATTCCAGCGGGGTGCACCGCACCCAGTTGCCGCAGCCGGTCGCGAGCGCGAGCGTGTTGTGTGCGGCCAGAAAGTCGTCGATGCGCGCCTTGAGCGCGTCCGTCGGCATGGGCGCTTCCGGCGGGCAGAAGGCCTTGGCGATCAGCTCGGCGGCGGCGACGGTCTCGTCCTCGCCCTTGGGACGGAAGGTCACGCGCTTTTGCACGCCGGCGGTCACGACCGGGCCGCCCTCACCGGCGGCGACGGTAATGACATTTGCGTATCCGCTCCAGTCGCGCGGCGCGCGCTCGGCCGGGAAGAGCTTGCAGTTGCCGATGACCGTGCCGAGGATGTAGGCCGTTTTGCGCACGGCGGCGTCATAGATGATGGCGGTGATGTTCATATGCTTTGCCTCCAGAAAAAGAATCCTGCCAAGAGTATACCACGCAAAGAATGGATTGTAAAATTGAAAGGCGGATGTTACAATGAGTATATCCAAATACAGATAGAGAAAAGAGGTCTTGCCATGATCTGTCCAAAATGCGGCGCGCAGCTCTCTGACAGCGCCGTCATCTGCCGCGCCTGCGGTGCGATGCTTCCCGAGCATGCGCTCCCCTCGCAGCAGCCCTGCCGGCCGACGCAGCAGCCTGCGGGCAATGCCGCGCAGAATGCCTCCGATACTCCGCGCACGTGCGCGCAATGCGGCGCTCCGCTTGAAGACGGTATGCGTTTTTGCACCAACTGCGGCGCGCCCGTTCCCGAGCGGCCCGACCCGGCGCAGTCCGTGCCGCCCCGGCAGGACACGGCCGCTTCCTTTATTCCGGGCGTCTGCCCGCATTGCGGCAGCCGCCTGAACCCCGGTGCGCGTTTTTGCACCGTCTGCGGCACGCGCGTACCCGAAGCGCCACAGGGCCAGACCGACTGGTATGCGTCCGCGCCCGGCGGTGCGGTCTCCTCGCCGGAGATCGGCGCCAAGCACAAGCCGAAAAAGCTGCTCATCGGTCTGCTGTGCGGCTTTGCCGCACTGGTCGTGATCGCGGCGGTCCTCATCGGCCTCTTTGCCGCGCACGGCGGCAGCCACGGTACGACCGGAAACACGGAGGTGGACCAGCTCATCGAGCGCTACTTCACGTATTTTGAAAACGACGATATCAGCGGCATGAACAAGATCTTCCTGCCGGAGGCGGTCGCCTTCATGCGGGATGATGACGACGGTCTGCTCACCGTTGAGGAGGCGATCGAGGAGCTCGACGACTGGTACGACGACTATGGGCGGACGATCGATGACTATGACATCTATGATTCCGACCGGCTCGATGAAGAGGATCTGACCCAGCTGGAGTGGGCGCTGGATGTGCGTATCGACGACAACCTTGTCGTCGCCTGTGATGTGACGTATGCAAGCGGCGCTGACGAGGACTTCTACTTTGAATTTGTGCAGGTCAGCGGCAAATGGTATCTGCTGTTTGTCATGGACTGATCTCAGAAACAACACCGCCCCCGGCAGCTTCGGCTGCCGGGGACGGTGTTAGACTGTCAAAAAGTATTACTTTTTGACAAGGGGATTTGCGGCCTGACTGCAGCGCACGCGCCGTCCGCCTTTGGCGGACGGCGCGTGCGTTTGCAGGCCGAGCAGTATTTTCTCAGCCGCACATGTCGCCTGAGAAAATGATTGGACTCTTTTTCGCCGCTCCGGCGGCGAAAGGCTACGAGGTTTTTGACAAGCTGATACGCCCCCCCGGCAGCTTCGGCTGCCGGGGACGTTTTTTGCATCGTTATGCCTGCACCTGCACGCGGCTGCCGCCGCTGCGGTCTTTGGTAACGATGATCTGCCGGTCGATGCGCTCCTTGAGCTCCGCAACGTGGGAGATGATGCCCACGATCCGGCAGCCGCCCGACACGCCCACGAGCGCGGTCAGTGCCTGCTGCAGCGCCTCGCTGTCGAGCGAGCCGAAGCCCTCGTCGACGAACATCGCCTCAAGCTGTACGCCGCCGGCGCTCGACTGCACCTCGTCCGACAGGCCGAGCGCCAGCGACAGCGATGCGGCAAACGTCTCGCCGCCGGAGAGCGTCTTGACGCTGCGCGCCGTGCCGTTGTAGTGGTCGACGACCTCGAGCTCCAGCCCGGTCTGACTGCGATTGTCGCCCGCACGCTCGCAGCGGCGCAGCTCGTACTGCCCGCCGGACATGATGAGCAGGCGCGTGTTCGCGCGCCCGAGAATGCGGTCGAAATACGCGGCCTGCAAAAACGCCTCGAGCGTGATCTTCTCCTGTCCGGGGATGGCGCCGTTCGCGGTCGCCGCCAGCGCGTGCACCCATTGCCAGCGCTCGTGCGCAGCGTCGTATTCCTGCCGCTGCGTGTTGAGCTTGGCGCGCGCCGTGCGGTTTTGCTGCAGGCGCGTGTCGAGGGCGTTCATCTGCGCCTGCAGCGCGTCGATGCGCGCGCTGAGTGCATCACACTGCGCTTGCAGCGCGGCGATGTCCGCCGCCGGCGCGGCGTCTGTCTGCGTGTGCAGCGTGGCGATCTTTCCGCGCAGCTGCGCGCACTTGGCCTGCGCCGCAGCGTGCTGCTTTTGCGCCGTGTCAAGTGCCTGCCGCAGCGCCTCATGCTGCGTCTGTGCCTGCGTGAGCGCGGCCTTCGCCGCACCGCTGTCCGCGTGCGGCAACTCGGCTGCACGGTTGGCTGCGGCGGCGTCCAGTTCATCGCAGCGCGCGGCACGCGCGGCGCAGTCGGTCTCACCGGCCCGGATCGCGTCGCGCTGCTGCTGCAGCTTCGCCTCCTGCTCTGACAGCCCGTCTGCAAGCGCCTGCAGCTTATCGAGCTGCGCTCTCTGCTCCGCCAGCCGGCCGGCACAGCCGCGCGCGTCCTGCGCGGCTTTTTCCTGCAGCGCGGGGAGCGTTTGCGCCAGCGTCTTCGGGTCGAGCGGCGGCGTCAGCGCCGCGCACGCCGTTTCCAGCGCTTCACGCACGGCTGTGAGCTGCCCGCGCAGAGCAGCGGCCTCCGCGCTGCGTGCCTCGGCGTCTCGCTGTGCCCGCTCGCTGTCGGCTTTTGCGCTCTTGCGCGCGGCAGCGTCCGGCGTCTGCTCCGGCGCGGCGGCAGGGCAGGGGTGTTCCGTCGCACCGCAGACCGGGCAGGGCTGCCCGGGCGTGAGCGTGCGTGCAAGGATGCCCGCCTGTGCGTCGAGATAGGCGCGGTCGAGCGCGCTGTAGTATGCCGATGCCGCCTGTGCCGCCCCGGCCGCCTGCGTGTACTTCTCCTGCGCGGCTTCGAGCTTTTTCTGCAGCTCGGCGCACCGTTTGCGCTGCCGGTCGAGTTCGGTCAGCGCCTTGCATCGCTGCTCGGCCGCCTTCTGCTCCTGCGCGGTCTGCTCGGCGGCCACGGCCAGCTTCGGCTGCTCGGCGAGCTGCTCACGTGCGCTTTTGCACGTCTGCTCCGTCGTCTGTGCCTGTGCGCGCGCCTGCTCCAGCGCTGCGGTCTTCTCCTCGAGTGCTTTGCGCTCCGCCTTGGCCTGTGCGCGCTGCTTGTCCAGCTGCTCGTATTGGCTGAGCGCGTCCTGAAGCCGCGCGATGTCCTGCAGCAGCTGCTCCATGTCCGGCTGCTTCGCTTCGGCGGTGTCGAGCGCCGTCCGCGCGGCCGCCTGCTCGTGCTGCGCCTGTTGGAGCTCCGCTTCCGCTGTTTTCAGCTCTGCGCGCGCCTGTTCGACCGCCTGTGCCTTGCCGAGGTCGGTGAGCAGGCGCGCGTGCTGCGCCTTTGCCTGCTCGTGCTCTGTGCTCGCCTGCGCCCGGACGTCTGCGTCTGCATCGATCAGCGCGTCGAGCGCTGTCAGCAGTGCATCCGTGTCCTCTGCGTCCGGCAGCGCATCCGGGTCGTCGCAGCCGATGGTCTCCGCCGTTGAACGCAGTGCCGCGACCAGCTCGCCGCACCTCTTTTCGAGCGCGGCGGCATCGTCCTTGAGCCGGTTTTGCAGCGCCAGATACTTTCCCGTTCGGAAGATCTGGCGGAAGATCGCCTTGCGCTCGTCCGTCTGGGCGAGCAGCAGGCGGCGAAACTCTCCCTGCGCGATCATGGCGATGCGCGAAAACTGCGCCCGATCCACGCCGATGACCTCCGTCACGGCGGCGGTCACCTCGCGCGTTTTCGTAATGACGCGCCCGTCCGGCATCGTCAGCTCGGCGTCCGCCTTCTGCACGGTCGTGCCGGTGCCGCGGGTTTTCGGGCGCGTATATTCGGGGTTGCGGCGCACGGTGTAGCGCTCGCCGCCGTTTGCGAATATCAGCTCCACGAACGTCGGCGTCTCGGGCTCGGCATACTTGCTGCGCAGCATGGAGCTCTCGCGGGTCTCGCCGCTCGCCTCGCCGTAGAGCGCGTAGGCGATCGCGTCAAAGATCGTCGTCTTTCCGGCGCCGGTGTCGCCGGTGATGAGGTAGAGCCCGGTCGTGCCGAGCGCGTCAAAGTCCACGGTCGTCTGTCCGGCATACGGTCCGAAGGCGGACATGGTCAGCTTCAGCGGTCTCATCCCTGCACCTCCATGATCTGCTCCATAAGCTGCGCGATGTATGCGCGCTGTACCTCGCTCATGGGCCGGTGGTTCTGGCGCTGATACAGCGCCTCAAACAGCTCCAGCGGTGTGCGCCGCTCCGTCTCCGCCGGTACGGACATACCGCCGGCCGCGCGTGTGCGCGCGTTGTCGTAGTCGAGCGTCATCAGGTACGGGTAGATCGTGCGCAGGCGGCTCATGGCGTCAAACACGTCCTGCTCGTCCGTGAGGATCAGGTGCAGGTAGTCGCTGCGGTAGGTCGTGTGCTCGTAAAAGCTCCGCGCGGTCAGCTCATCATAGCTCCCGCGGATCTCGCGCAGCTCCCGCAGCGGCGTGAGCGCGACGGTGCGCACCTGCACGTCGCCCTTTTCGCCCAGCGTCACGACGGTGACGGATTTGTGCTGCCTTGCCTCGGAAAACGAGTATTTGAGCGGCGAGCCGGCATAGCGGATCGTCTCGCGCCCGATGTGCTGCGCGCCGTGCAGGTGGCCGAGCGCCACATAGTCAAACGGCGCAAAGATACCGCTGTCGACATTGTCCGTCCCGCCGACGGACAGCTCCTCCGAGCCGCTGCGCGTGCCGCCGGTGACGAACTGGTGCGTCACGAGCACGTTGCGCGCGGCGGTGTCGATGTCCATGTGCGCGACGGCCTCGGCCACGGCGTCGGTGTAGCTCTCAATGTCCGCGTCCGGAAACCAGCGGCGCACGTGCGCGGGCTTCACAAACGGCAGCAGCCAGACGTGCACCGGTCCGAACGCATCCTGCAGCGTGACCGGCGCGAGCGCACCGTCATACACGGGCGAGATGTGGATGCCGCAGCTGTCCATGACGCGCCCGCCGAAGGCGAGCCGCTCCGGCGAGTCGTGGTTGCCGCTGATGAGCAGCACGGGCACGCCGCGTGCGCGCAGCTCGGTGAGAAAGCCGTCGAGCAGCTCGACCGCCTCGACCGACGGCACGGACTTGTCGTACACGTCGCCCGCGATGAGCACGCCGTCCGGCTGCTCGTCGTCCAGAATGGCGAGGATCTGCCGCAGGATGTGCGCCTGATCCTCGAGCATGGAAAATCCGTTGACACGCTTGCCGAGATGCAGGTCGGCGAGGTGGAGAAATTTCATCGTATCGTTCCGCTCCTTGCGCGGCCGGGCCGCGGTGTGATGCTTCCATTATAATCCGAACCGCACCGCGGCACAACGGCGATTTTCGCGCCGGTGCGGCAAAAACCGGAAACCGTCCTGCGCCGCCCTCCGGCCTTTACTCACCAGCCGATCAGCCGCGTCAGCGCCGTGAACGCCGCGCACAGCGCCATGCCCAGCGCTGTCGGCAGCAGCGCCGCCAGCAGCGTCCATTTTGCGCTGCCGGTCTCGCGCCGGATCGTCCAGAGCGTTGTCGAGCACGGCCAGTGCAGCAGGAAAAACAGCACGGCGCTCACGGCGGTCGTCCACGTCCAGCCGTTTGCGGTCAGCAGTGCGTGCATCTGCGCCAGCCCCGGCACGTCACTCAGACTGCCCTGCGCCAGATAGCCCATCACGGCGATCGGCAGCACGATCTCGTTGGCCGGAAAGCCGAGCACGAACGCCAGCAGCAGCACACCGTCCATGCCCATCGCCCGCCCGAGCGGGTCGAGCGCAGCCGCGCAGCGCGTCAGCAGGCTCACACCGCCAGGGTGCACGTTTGCCAGCGCCCACAGCACCATGCCTGCCGGCGCTGCCACGGCGGCGGCGCGCCCGAGCACGAACAGTGTCCGGTCGAAAACGGAGCGCACGAGCACCTGACCGACCTGCGGCGCACGGTACGGCGGCAGCTCCAGCGCAAAGGCAGACGGCTTGCCGCGCAGCACGGTCGCGCTCAGCAGCCACGTTGCGCCGAACGTCAGCCCCACGCACAGCGTGAGCGCCGCCGTGAGCAGCAGCGCGGCGGTGAGCGTGCTGCCGCTGAGGGAAAAGAACATGGTCATGAGCGCGATGAGCGCCGGAAAGCGGCCGTTGCACGGCATGAGGCTGTTGGTGAGCACGGCGAGCAGCCGTTCGCGTTCGGAGTCGATGATCCGGCAGCCGACCACACCCGCCGCGTTGCAGCCGAGCCCCATGCACATTGTCAGCGCCTGCTTGCCGCAGGCGCGGCACGCCTGAAACGGCCGGTCGAGATTGTACGCCACGCGCGGCAGATACCCCGCATCCTCGAGCAGCGTGAACAGCGGGAAAAAGATCGCCATCGGCGGCAGCATCACGGCCACGACCCAAGCCAGCGTCCGGAACATCCCGTCCACCAGCAGCCCCTGCAGCCATGGCGGCGCGTGCAGGAATATCAGCAGCGCGGAAAACCGTCCCTGCACCCAGCCAAAAAAATGCGACAGCCACTCCGACGGCGCGTTTGCGCCCGCGATCGTCAGCCACAGCACGGCCGCCAGCCCCAGCAGCATGATGGGGTAGCCGGTCGCGCGGCTCGTGAGCAGGCGGTCGAGCCGCCGGTCACGCGCGGCATATTCCGGCGTCTCCCGCCGGACGGCTGCACGGCAGATGGCCTCTGCGCGGCGCACATCGTCCGCCGGGTCTCCGGCCTCCGGCGCACCGTCCGGGCGCGGCTGCGGCGCGGCCATAACGGCGTCGAGCGCATCGAGCAGGGCGCGGAGCGTTTTCTTTTTCCGCGCCGTTACGCCCACGACCGGCATGCCGAGCTGCGTCTGCAGCGCGGGCAGGTCGATGCGGATGCGTTTGCGCCGCGCCTCGTCGAGCAGATTCACGCACACGATCGTGTTCGGCGTTACGCTGTGCATCTGCAGCGCGAGCACGAGCGTGCGCTCGAGACACGTCGCGTCGCACACGACGACCACGGCGTCCGCTTCACCGCCGCGCACAAAGTCGCACGCGACGGCCTCCTCCGCCGAGTGCGGCTGCAGCGAGTAGGTGCCCGGGAGGTCGACGAGCAGATACTGCTCCCGCGCCGAGCGGCAGCGGCCGCACGCGCAGCCGACGGTTTTTCCGGCCCAGTTTCCGGTGTGCTGGCGCATCCCGGTCAGGGCGTTGAAGACGGTGCTCTTGCCGACGTTCGGGTTGCCTGCCAGCGCCACGATACGCTCGCCCGCGCGCCGTGTGCCGCCGAATGCGGCCGCGTGCGTGCCGACGGAGCGGTGTGTCAGTCCCATGTGCGCACCTCCTCTACAGCACGGCGACGCGGATGGCACGGCAGTCGCACCGGCGCAGCGCGATCACACTGCCGCGGATGAGATAGGCGCTCGGGTCGCCCATGGGGCTGCGGCTGAGACAGACCACGCGCGTGTTTTCAATCAGCCCGAGGTCGCGCAGCCGCCGCTGCATTCCGTCGGGCGCGCACACACTGCGCACGGTCGCGCTTTGGCCGGGCTGCAGGTCGCTGAGCGTTTGGATTCGTGTCATTGCAGCTTCCTCCTCCTGCGGAGGCGAGCGCCTCCCATACCCATGGTATTCGACAGGGCGCTTTTGCGTGCCGGAGGATTGCGCGCGGGCGCCGGGTGTAGTATACTACAGGAAAATACCTGTATCAGGAGTGACCGATATGGCAGAGAAGCCGAAAACGAATGTGGACAAATTCTTTGAGATCTATGATGCCGACCCCGCGCTGCAGGCGCGCGTGCAGCAGGCGATGGACAGCTATCCCGGCAGTCTGGAGATCCGCGATGTCATGACCGAGCACGTGCTGCTGCCGGTGGCGGAGGAGCTCGGCTTGCCGTTCACGCTCAAGGAGTTGCGCAATTATGAGCTGCTCAAGTGGGGACGCCAGCATCAGGATCGGGAGCTGACGGAGCAGGACATGGCGGTCGATTATGAGACGACCTATTGGCTGCTCGACCGCGGCTGGTCGAACGACGAGGCTGCCTTCTGCGGCGGCGAGCATTGAGGTATGCAAAAAAGGCGCGCACCGGCTGGTGCGCGCCTTTTGCGTCGTATTCTATCTCGTTACAGCCGGCTGCGGATGTCCTCCACATCGCGCTTCACGCTCTGAATGAACAGCGCGGCGTCGAGGCTGTAGGCCATGGCATCGAAGCCCCTGCGGAAGCCGTCGATCACGCCGTCGGCCGTGCCGGTGAAGAACATGCAGTATTTTCCGGCTGCGCGGCAGGCGGCGACGATGCGCGTGACGGCCGCCTGAAACTCAGGCGCGTCGAACTGTCCCGGCATGCCCATCGAGATCGACAGATCGAACGGTCCGACGAAGATGCCGTCCACGCCGTCCACGGCGCAGATGTCCTCGATGATGGCGAGCGCCTCGGTGGTCTCGCACTGCGGGAAGAGCAGGGTCTCGCCGTTGAAGTGGCACATGGTCTCCGGCACGGAGCCGAGCCCGTCAAAGCCCCAGCCGTCCTTGCGCGACGGGCAGAAGCCCCGCTGACCGATGGGGTAATATTTCGCGTAGTTTACGAGTTCCTGCACCTGCGCGAGCGTCTTGACGTTCGGCACGATCAGGCCCTGCACGCCGACGTCGAGCAGCTTGAGCACGGCGGGGCGGCTGATCTCGCGCACGCGCGCGAGCGGGCAGATGCCGCTCAGCTCGGCGGCACGCACGAGCGCGGCGGTGGTCTCTGCCTCGATGGGGGAGTGCTCGTTGTCGATGATGGCAAAGTCGAGCCCCGTGCGGCCGAGGCACTCCATAAGGCTCACGCTGGCGGTGTCAAAAAAGGTACCGATAGGCCGCGCGCCGGCGGCAAGCTTCTGTTTGAGTGTGTTTTCCATGCGGATTCCTCCTTATCTTGTCTCGATGCTCCGATTATATTTGCATTTTGGCGGGATGGCAAGTGCCGCGCCGCGCACATTTGCGCCCGCCGCATAGGGAATAGCGGGACAGGAGGTGCGGGCATGGAACTCGGCATTGCGTCCGGCTGGGCCGCGACTGGCGTGCACCAGAGCGTGAAGCAGCTGACAAAACAGGAGCAACTGCGCCAATACGCCGGGGGGTGTGCGCGTCGGCGTGTTGCTGCATGTGCGGATGTGTGTTATGATAGGGCCATCGAATGGATTTGGAGAGGTGACAAATGCGCGTGGAAGAATACGATCTCTGCTTTTCGCCGCCGCTGCCGCCTACGGTCTGGGGCGAGCTCAGTCTTTGCTTTGATGTGGATTTCCCGATCGACGCGGTTTCTTCTATCCTTGGCGCGCAGCCGACAGAGGCCAAGCGGCAGCGGGCGTGCCGGTGGAACGCATATGCGGGCACGCAGAACCCGGGATACTGGACGATCACGTTTGACAAGACCGACACGTTTGATGGTGACGTTGTCCAGCGGACGATACATACTTTTATCGCAGAACACGAGCGGGCGCTCCATCAGGTTCTGGAGCGGTTTCAGCCGTGCACGATGTTCTTGACGATTTATGCCGCAGTGCATCAGGACGGAGAATATCCGTCCATTCGGCTAAACCCGTATTTTCTGCAGGATGCCTGCCGGCTCAACGCGTATGTGGATGTTGTTGTGGATAATGATTATGTGCCCGCGGAGCTGGATGGCGGCAATTATGCGGAGCGGTGAAATAAACGATGGCCATGCGCCAGCACATTTTACAGTGAAGTGAATAGTGAAGAGTGAAGAACGAAAAAGTAAAAATCTGCAAGCACACTGTGATGCTTGCAGATTTTTGGTGCTCCAGCGGGGATTTCCCCTGACGGGGATAAACTTCGACTCCCCGGGAGCGACCAGAAAAAATCTCCCCGCCAAAAGGCGAGGAGATTTTTTGGTGCTCCAGCGGGGATTCGAACCCCGGACACCCTGCTTAAAAGGCAGGTGCTCTGCCTACTGAGCTACTGGGGCATATCGGTGTGAAAAGTTATCCGCTATCCAAAACATCAGACGCACCCAACAAATACTCAGACGCGAATCCGACGAGAGATTCGCACCCAACAGATACTCAGACGCGAATCCAGCGAAGCGATTCGCGGCTGAAGAAGGAAGATGTTTTCAGAGGTGCAGGCTTTCCGCTTGCGGGAAGCCGAAACCGGCAGAAAATATCTGACGTGGCTGGGATGGCGGGATTCGAACCCACGATATCAGAGTCAAAGTCTGGTGTGTTACCATTACACTACATCCCAATATCGGGGCAAAAATCATCGGGGATCGGGATCACTCCCAATCCCCGATTTCGTGGGGTGGGTAAAGGGGTTCGAACCCTCGACACCCGGAACCACAATCCGGTGCTCTCCCGACTGAGCTATACCCACCATAGGTCTGAAATGGTACGCCAAGAGGGATTCGAACCCCCGGCCTACTGCTTAGAAGGCAGTTGCTCTATCCGACTGAGCTATTGGCGCGCATACAATATTTGGCTGCCCGCCCAGAAGGTATGGAGCGGGTGATGGGAATCGAACCCACGTATCCAGCTTGGAAGGCTGGTGTTCTACCATTGAACTACACCCGCAGAGGTCGTCCCACAATCAGCTTTACGAATATATCATCTCCGGATGGGGTTTGTCAAGCATAACCTTTCCAAAACTCGAAAATTTCGAAAAAAAGCGGGGACAGCATCGGCTGTCCCCGTGCTTTTCAGCGATGGAAGAGCTTTTTGGTCTGGAAATGCGGCTCAAACGTGATGTTGACCTCGAGCTTCTTGAACACATTCTCGTCCACGTGCGAGAGAATGACGGACGAGTGCGCCTCACAGTGCGCGAGCTTTGCCAGCTGCTGCATGGCGATCTCGGCGGTCGGGTCGCTTGCGGCGCAGATGCTCAGCGCGACGAGCACCTCATCGGTGTGCAGGCGCGGGTTGTGGTTGCCGAGGTGTTCGACCTTCAGGTGCTGGATCGGCTCGATGATGTCGGGCGAGATGAGCGTGACGTCCTTCGGGATGCCGCCAAGGTACTTGAGCGCATTGAGCAGGCAGGCGGAGCTCGCGCCGAGCAGGGAGGAGGTCTTGCCGGTGATGATCGTGCCGTCGGGCATCTCGATGGCGACGGCCGGGGCACCGGTCTCCTCGGCGCGTTTGAGCGCCGCGCCCACGACCGGGCGGTCGTCCGCCGTCAGACCGAGCTGGTTGAGCAGCAGCTCCTGCCGCTGCGTCTCGACCGGGGCGCACAGGCCGCGCAGCTGCGCGCAGGCGGTGGCGTAGTAGCGGCGCAGAATTTCCTGTTTGGCGGCGGCGCAGCAGACATCGTCGTCGCTGATGCAGTAGCCCGCCATGTTCACGCCCATGTCCGTGGGGCTTTTATAGGGCGAGCTGCCGTAGATGCGCTGGAACATGGCGTTGAGCACGGGGAAGATCTCCACGTCACGGTTGTAGTTGACGGTCGTCACGCCGTAGGCCTCGAGGTGGAAGGGGTCGATCATGTTCACGTCGTCGAGGTCGACGGTCGCTGCCTCGTAGGCAAGGTTCACGGGGTGGCGCAGCGGCAGATTCCAGATCGGGAACGTCTCGAACTTGGCGTAGCCCGCGCGCACACCGCGCTTGTGCTCGTGGTAGAGCTGGCTCAGGCAGGTGGCCATCTTGCCGCTGCCGGGGCCGGGCGCGGTCACGACGATGAGGCTGCGCGTCGTCTCGATGTAGTCGTTGCGGCCGAAGCCGTCGTCGCTGACGATGCGCGCGATGTCGGACGGGTAGTCCGGAATGATGTAGTGGCGGTATACGCGGATGCCGAGCATCTCGAGCCGGTGCTGGAATTTCTCCGCCGCCGTCTGCCCGCGGTAGTGCGTGATGACGACGCTGCCGACATAGAGTCCGCAGCCCTGGAACGCGTCGATCAGGCGCAGCGTGTCGTCGTCATAGGTGATGCCGAGATCGCCGCGGCGCTTGCTGCGCTCGATGTCGTCGGCCGAGATGGCGATGATGATCTCCGCCTCGTCGCGCATCTCCATGAGCATGCGCACCTTGCTGTCGGGGGCAAAGCCCGGCAGCACGCGCGACGCGTGGTAGTCGTCGAAGAGTTTGCCGCCGAACTCCAGATACAGCTTGCCGCCGAACTGACTGATGCGCTCGCGGATCTTTTCCGACTGCATCCGGAGGTATTTATTGTTGTCAAAGCCGATTGCCTGCATAGATCTTTCTCTCCTCTGCTTCATGCTATCAAACAAACAACTTATTCTACAACATTCGCCGCGTTCCGGCAACGGGAAAATACCGAATCCGGTAAAATTTTATTGCCGCGCCGATTCGCCCTTTCTTTATTCATAAATATATGATATAATCCGAAATTACACTGGACAAGGAGTGTCAACAAATGGGTTTTCTCAAAAAAATATTTGGTTCTCACAGCGACCATGAGCTCAAGCGGCTCTATCCGCTCGCTGATAAGATCGATGCCCTGTCGGACGAATACGCCGCGCTCACGGATGAGCAGCTGCGCGCCAAGACCGACGAATTCAAGCAGCGCTACGATGCGGGCGAATCGCTCGATGACCTGCTGCCGGAGGCGTTTGCCACGGCGCGCGAGGCCGCGTGGCGCGTGCTCGGCATGAAGCCGTTTCGCGTGCAGGTCATCGGCGGCATCGTGCTGCATCAGGGCCGCATCGCGGAGATGAAGACCGGCGAGGGCAAGACCCTCGTCGCCGTTCTGCCGGCCTACCTCAACGCGCTCACCGGTGAGGGCGTGCACATCGTCACCGTCAACGACTACCTCGCCCGCCGCGACAGTGAGTGGATGGGCAAGGTCTACCGCTTCCTCGGGCTGAGCGTCGGTCTGATCGTGCACGATATGTCGAGCGCCGAGCGCCAGCAGGCGTATGCCGCCGACATCACCTACGGCACGAACAACGAGATGGGCTTTGACTACCTGCGTGACAACATGGCCATCTACAAATCTCAGATGGTGCAGCGCGGCCACGCGTTCGCCATCGTCGACGAGGTGGACTCCATCCTCATCGACGAGGCGCGCACGCCGCTCATCATCTCCGGTCAGGGCGATGAGAGCACCGACCTCTACCGTCAGGCGGAGAACTTTGCCGCCCGCCTCAAATGCAAGGCCTACGCCTCCATCGACGACAAGGAAGAGGAGGACGAGGATCTCGATGCCGACTATGTCGTCGACGAGAAGGCGCGCACCGCGACGCTCACCGCCCGCGGCATCGCCAAGGCGGAGGCGGCCTTCGGGCTGGAAAACCTCGCCGACATCGAAAACGCCACCCTTGTGCACCACATCGATCAGGCCATCCGTGCCCACGGCATCATGAAGCGCGACATTGACTACGTCGTCAAGGACGGCGAGGTCATCATCGTCGACGAATTCACCGGCCGCCTCATGCTCGGCCGCCGCTACAGCGACGGTCTGCATCAGGCCATCGAGGCCAAGGAGCACGTGCGCGTGCAGAGCGAGAACAAGACGCTCGCGACCATCACGTTCCAGAACTACTTCCGCCTCTATGGCAAGCTCTCCGGCATGACCGGCACGGCCATGACCGAGGAGGAGGAGTTTGCCGCCATCTACAATCTCGACATCATCGAGATCCCGACGAACAAGCCCGTCATCCGCATCGACAACTCCGACGTCGTGTATAAAAACGAGGCCGGCAAGCTGCGCGCCATCATCGAGCAGATCCGCGTCTGCCACGAGAAGGGGCAGCCGGTGCTGGTCGGCACGGTGTCGATCGAAAAGAGCGAGCAGCTCTCGAAGCTGCTGCGTAAAGCGGGCATCCCGCACAACGTCCTCAACGCCAAGCACCACGAGAAGGAGGCCGAGATCGTCGCGCAGGCCGGTAAGTTCGGCGCTGTCACGATCGCGACGAACATGGCTGGCCGCGGCACGGATATCATGCTCGGCGGCAACGCGGAGTATCTGGCCAAGGCGGACCTGCGCAAGGCCGGCTTCACGGAGGAGGTCATCGCCGAGGCCACCGGCTACGCCGAGACCGAGGATGAGGAGATCCTCAAGGCCCGCACTCTGTTTGCTGAGCGCATGGCCGAGCACAAAAAGAGCATCGACGCCGAGGCCGACCGCGTGCGCGAGGCAGGCGGCCTGTATATCATCGGCACCGAGCGGCACGAGTCCCGCCGCATCGACAACCAGCTGCGCGGCCGTTCCGGCCGTCAGGGCGACCCTGGCGAGAGCCGCTTTTACATTGCGCTCACGGACGACGTCATGCGTCTGTTCGGCTCGGAGCGGATGCAGAGCATGATGGAGACGCTGCGCGTCGACGAGGACACGCCGCTCGACCACAAGATGCTCTCCAATGCCATCGAGCAGGCACAGCGCACGGTCGAGAGCCGCAACTTCCAGGCCCGTAAGAACGTGCTGGAGTATGATGATGTTATGAACGTGCAGCGCAACGTCATCTATGAAGAGCGCCGCAAGGTGCTCGACGGCGAGGACCTGCAGGAGCATGTCCAGCACATGATCCGCACCGTTGTCACCGGCGAGATCGCCGCCGGCATGGCTGAGCATCACCCCGAAAACGACAAGGATCTGCAGGAGATCCTCGCGCCCATGGCAAAGCTCTTCCCGTGCGAGCTGCACTACACGGCGGATGAGCTGCGCAAGCTCACGCCCGATGCGCTCGCGGACGCGGCCTATGACTGCGCCATGAAAGCCTATGCCGCGCGCGAGGAGACCTTCGGCCTGCAGCCGGACGGCACGCCGCTCATGCGCGAGCTCGAGCGCGTGGTCATGCTGCGCGTGGTCGACGAATACTGGATGGATCACCTCGAGGCCATGGACGACCTGCGTCAGGGCATCGGCCTGCGCGCCTACGGCAACGTCAAACCGGTCGATGAGTATAAGCGCGCCGGCTTTGACATGTTCGACGAGATGGTCAACGGCATCCAGACCGAGACGGTGCGCCGCCTGTTCACGGTGCGCGTGCGCCGCGAGCAGAAGCTCGAGCGCAAGACCGTCGCCCGCGGCGCCGTGGCCAATGCCGGCGGGGACGACAGCGAGAAAAAGCGCCCCGTCCGCCGTACCAAGAAGCCCGGCCGCAACGACCCGTGCCCGTGCGGCAGGCTGCGCCCGAACGGTCTGCCCATGAAGTATAAAGACTGCTGCGGCAAGGATCAGTGATGCACGCAGAGATCACATTCCCGCTGCACGCACAGCGCGGCGCAGCGTATCTGACCGCGCCGAACATCCCGGCGCGCCACGCCTTTTCCACCCGCCTCGGCGGCGTGAGCACCGGCGTGCTCGAGAGCCTGAATCTCAGCGTCCGGCGCGGCGACACGCCGGAAAACGTGCGCGAAAACTGGCGGCGGCTCGGCGCTGCCGCCGGGCTCGACCTCACGCGCGCGGTCTATGCAAAGCAGGTGCATAGCGCGGACGTGCGCATCGCGCACGCTGCCGACGCGCAGCCACCGGAACATGAGCCGCGCTTTACCTGCGACGGTTTTGTCACGAACGAGCCGGACGTCCCGCTTGCGGTTTTTATGGCTGACTGCCTGCCCGCGCTGCTGCACGACCCCGTCGCCGGGGTCATTGGCGCGGTGCACTGCGGCTGGCGCGGCTCGGTGGCGGATATCCTCGGCGCTGCCGTCGCGCAGATGTGCGCCCTCGGCGCGCACCCGGCGGACATCCGCGCCGCCATCGGTCCGGGCATCGGCGCCTGCTGCTTCGAGGTCGGACCTGAGGTCGTCGCCGCGGCGGAAGCTCTGCTGCATGAGCCGCTCGGTACGCTCGTGCGCCCGCGCGCGGACGGCAAGGCCCTGCTCGATCTCAAGGGCGTCAACGCCCGGAGACTTGCGCAGCTCGGCGTCCCGGCGGAGCAGATCGCCGTGTCGGACGCCTGCACCATGTGCCGGCCGGATGTGTTCTGGTCGCACCGCGCGACCGACGGCCGCCGCGGCGTGCAGGCCGCCGTCATCACCCTGTGACCCAAGGGGGTAACCCATGAAACATCTTCATCTGACCCGACTGCTGGCGTTCGCACTGGCGCTCACGCTGCTGCTCGGCTGCGCCGCCTGCGGCAAGGACGACGCGGACGATACCGGCGAGACCGTCGGCAAAAAGGACACGCAGACCGCCGTCGAGCTTGACGGAAAGTTCACGCTCAGCTACAGTGCGTCCGCCGGCATGAACCCGTACAAAACACAAAATACCGATAACCTCGCCATCTGCGGTCTCGTGTATGAGACGCTCACACAGCTCACCGACGCTTTTGAGGCCGAGCCCGGCCTGTTCACGGAGTGGAGCAGTGACGACGGCGAGACATGGACGTTCACCGTCGATACCGAGCGCGCCTTTCACGACGGACACGTGCTTACCGCACAGGACGCGGCCTATTCCATTCGCACCGCCATGGCCTCGAGCCTCTATGCCGGCCGCCTGAGTGCGGTCAAGGAGGTCAAGGACAATGATGACGGTACGGTAACTGTTACGCTCTCGCGCGCGAATACGCAGTTTCCGGCGCTGCTGAACATCCCTGCCATTGAAAACGACGCCGGCGACAGCGCCTATCCGTGCGGCACGGGGCTGTACACGTATGCCGCCGACCATCAGAGCCTCACCGTGGCGGCCGACCATCCGGATGCCGACAAGGCGCCGGTCGAGGCGTTTTACCTCGCCGAGTACAAGTCGGTCGAGGAGATCACCTCTGCGTTTGACAACGGAGAGCTCGACCTTGCGCTCAGCGACCCGAGCTCCGGCACAGACCTGACCTTTTCGACCCAGAGCGACCAGCGCCAGTATGCCACGACGAACCTGCAGTACATCGGCTTTAACACCAACAGCAGCTTTTTCATGACCGCACGCTACCGTCAGCCGTTCAACTATGTGGTCGACCGTGCGTTTGCCGTTGCGCTGCTGCACGACTGCGCCGTTGCGAGCGCGCTGCCCGTCCACCCGGCAAGCACGCTCTTTGACAGCTCCCTCAACGAGTCGCTGGCCTACGATCTGGACAAGGCAAAAAAGATGCTCGACGACCTGAAGATCGTCGACTATGACGGCGACGGTGAGCGTGAGTATATGCCCGACGGCTCGTCGCCGCTTGATATCAGCCTCTCGCTGATCGTCTATGCCGACAGCACGTTCAAGGTCAGCATGGCCAACAAGATTGCGGCCGATCTCACGAGCATCGGCATCCCCGTGAAGGTGCGCGAAATGAGCTGGGACAACTATCAGGCTGCGCTCAAGGGCGGCAAATATGATCTGTACTATGGTGAGGTCGCGCTCCCGGCGGACTTCGATCTCTCGGCGCTGCTCAAATCCGGCGGTGCGCTCAACTACGGCGGCATCTCGACCGGCACGTATGCCGATGTCATCAGCGCCTATCTCGCCGCCCCGGACACCGGCCGTGCCGCGGCCTGCCGCACCATGCTGCAGACGATCTCGGACACGGCACCCATCGTGCCCATCTGCTTTGAAAAGCACTGCCTGTATGTGCATCGCGGTGCCGTCGGCGGCTTTTCTCCCACAAAGTACAACATTTTCCGCAACATCACGGATTGGAAGATCAGTCAGGCATGAAACACGAGTGGATCGCACGCGCCAAGCGCTTTGCTACCTATGCGCTTGTCGGCTGCTTCGACACGGGCATGGACTGGGTGGCGTTTACGACCGCACATGAGCTGCTGCATTTCACGCCCATGCTCTGTCAGGCGATCGGCTATGCCGTCGGCACGGTCTGCAGCTATTTTCTCAACGGGCGCATCACCTTCCGCGACGGGCACATCGCCCGCTGGCGGCAGTGTGCGCGCTTTGTGGTGTGGAACGTGGTGTCCCTCGCGCTCAGCGAGGTGATGATCGGTCTGCTGACGCACTTCGGCATCAATCCGTACCTTGCCAAGGTCGGCGTCACGCTCGAGGTCGCACTGCTGAATTACTTCGGCTATAAGTATATTGTGTTCGCAGTCCCAAAAGAAACGGAAGGAGAGCAGGATCATGACAGATCGTCAGTTGATTAATCTGGCCGTGCAGGCCTCCCGCAATGCCTATGTCCCGTATTCCCATTTTGCCGTCGGCGCCGCGCTCGAGTGCCGCGACGGTACGGTCTTTACCGGCTGCAACGTGGAAAATGCCGCCCTCGGCAGCACCATCTGCGCCGAGCGGACCGCCGCGTGCAAGGCCGTCAGCGAGGGACACCGCGACTTCGTGCGCATTGCTGTCTACGGTGACGGGGAGCACTACTGCTACCCCTGCGGCGCGTGCCGGCAGTTTCTGGCGGAGTTCGCGCCCGATATGGAGGTGCTGTCCGTCATGGGCGGCGGGCGCTATGTCAGCAACCGCCTGAGCGAGCTCATGCCCTATACCTTTAATTATTAAAGGGTGCGCCATGGAACTGGAACAACTGCGCATCTTTTGCGCCGTCGCTGCCTGCCGCAGCTTCACACGCGCGGCCAAGGAGCTCTTTGTCAGCCACTCGACGACCAGCCGCGCCGTGACTGCCCTCGAGCGGGAGCTCGGCGTGCCGCTGCTCACGCGCGACCGGCACACCGTTGCGCTCACGGGCGCGGGCGCGGTGCTTCTGACCGGTGCGGAGGCGCTTTTGCGCGATGCGGACGCTCTCGCGGACGCCGTGCGCGCAGCGGCGGAGCCGTCGGAAACGGCGGAAAAATGAATTGGTCGGACTGCACAAACTTTTTTGTGAATTTTCTACATTTCGGTGAAAAACCCTCTTGACATACGAGAGGGTTTTTGCTATTCTTAGGGAGCGCCTGTGCGGAAACAGGTGCATTCTGCGATGAAGCGGGAGATTGCGGAGCTGATCTCCGGTAACTTCCGTGGAGTATGTCCGCTGCCGCGCCTTTGCACGGCAGACAATCGGGCGGTTGAGTCAGCCAGCACCAGCGTATATCACCTGCGCGGCTGCATACAGGCGAGAGCCTGTTTGTTTTTCGGGCAGGGTTTGATACGCACGGAACGGTGTATGGTGATCTCACCCGTGCGAACCGGCGGAGCCAATGCCGCCCAAAAAATTCGTAACGGAGGAAACAACATGGCAACCACGAGCAACAAGAAAATGATCCGTATCCGCCTCAAGGCCTACGATCACCAGCTGATCGACAAGGCGGCGGAGAAGATCGTCGAAACCGCAAAGCGCACTGACGCGAAGGTCTCCGGCCCCATTCCGCTGCCGACCAAGACCGAGATCGTCACCATCCTGCGTGCTGTTCATAAGTATAAGGACAGCCGTGAGCAGTTTGAGCGCCGCACCCACAAGCGCCTGATCGACATCATGAACCCGACCCAGAAGACGGTCGAGGCTCTGATGAATCTGGAGCTGCCGGCCGGTGTCGAGATCGACATCAAGCTGTAAGCACACCCCGTTAACCCTGCGCGAGAGCGCATATTTACAAACCCGAAGTCCGCAGCTTGCGTGTGCGGACGGGTCAAGTCAGCAGCCTCTGGCCATGAGCTAAGCGAGCTGACCAATAACCTGAAGGAGGAACATGTATGAAAACAGCCATCATCGGTAAAAAGGTCGGCATGACGCAGATCTTCGATGAAGCAGGCAAGGTCGTCCCCGTCACCGTGATCGAGGCAGGCCCCTGCACGGTCACCGGCAAGATGACCAAGGAAAAGGAAGGCTATGAAGCCGTCCAGCTCGGCTATGAAGACATCGCCGAGAAGAAGCTGACCAAGCCTGAGAAGGGCCACCTGGACAAGGCGGGCGTCGGCTATAAGAAGCACCTCAAAGAGTTCCGTCTCGAGGACTGCGCCTCTGTCAATGTGGGCGATGTCATCAAGGCCGACACCTTCAAGGAAGGCGACAAGGTCGACATCACCGGCATCAGCAAGGGCCACGGCTACGCCGGCGTCATCAAGCGCTTCGGCCAGGGCCGTACCCCGACCTCCCACGGCGGCGGCCCTGTGCACCGTCACGCCGGCTCCATGGGCTCGAGCACCGATCCTTCCCGTATCTTCCCGGGCAAGAAGCAGGCCGGCCACATGGGCGTGGATCAGGTCACCGTCCAGAACCTCGACGTGGTCAAGGTCGATCCCGAGCTCAACATGATCGTTGTGCGCGGCGCGATCCCCGGCCCCAAGGGCGGCATTGTCTATATCAAGAGCACCGTTAAGAAGCTGGTCGTCAAGAAGGGCGACGCCGGCGTCAGCACCAACCCGCAGAAGGCCTCCGGTCGTAACCCGCAGAAGGCTTCTGCAAGAAAGTAAGGAAGGGAGAGAGCGAATATGCCTACTGCTAAGTTGTTTAATATGGCCGGCGATCAGGTCGGCGAAGTGGCGCTCTCCGAAGCCGTTTTCGGTGTTGAGCCCAACGAGTCCGTTCTGCACGACTCCGTGAAGAACCACCTGGCCAACTGCCGTCAGGGCACGCAGAGTGCGCTGACCAAGGGCGAGGTTTCCTACACCACCGCAAAGCCCTGGCGCCAGAAAGGCACCGGCCGTGCACGCGCCGGCTACAAGGGCAGCCCGGTGTGGACCCACGGCGGCGTCGCGTTTGCGCCGAAGCCGCGTGATTACAGCTACACGCTCAACAAGAAGGTCAAGAGACTGGCCCTCAAGAGCGCGCTGAGCGCCAAGGCCGCCGCCGGCGAGATCCTCGTCGTGGACGGTCTGGCTGTCGAGGAGATCAAGACCGCCCCTGTCAAGGCGTTCCTGACCAAGATCGGCGCCGAAGGCAAGGCTCTGCTCGTGACCGAGCAGGTTGACGAGAAGGTCGTCAAGAGCTCTCGCAACATCCCCGGCGTGAGCAGCACCATCGCCACCATCCTCAGCCCCTACATGATCCTGACGCACCGCGTCCTGGTCGTTGACAAGGCTGCGCTCCAGAAAATCGAGGAGGTGTACGCATAATGAGAACCGCTTACGATGTCATTATCCGTCCCATCATCACCGAGCAGTCCATGGAAGACCTCGACATCAAAAAGTACGTGTTTGAAGTCGCCAAGGACGCCGGCAAGATCGAGATCAAAAAGGCCATCGAGGAGATCTTCGACGTGAAGGTCATCAAGGTCACCACCACGACGATCCACGCCAAGGAGAAGCGCGTCGGCGCCAATCCGTCCGGCATGACCGCCACCCGCAAGAAGGCCGTTGTGAAACTGTCCGCTGATTCGAAGAACATCGAGATCTTCGAGGGCATGGTGTAAGGGAGGAATTGAACAATGTCGATTAAAACCTATAAACCCACCACGCCTTCCCGCAGACATATGTCCGTTTCCGGCTTCGACGGTGTCGACAAGCACGCCAAGCCGCAGAAGGAGCTCGTGGAGGTCCTCAAAAAGCACGCCGGCCGCAACAGCTACGGCCGCATCACCGTTCGCCATCAGGGCGGCGGCAACCGCAAAAAGTACCGCGTCATCGACTTCAAGCGCGACAAGATGGACGTCACCGCGACCGTCCTGCGCCTGGAGTACGATCCGAACCGCAGCGCGAACATCGCTCTGGTCGAGTACGCTGACGGCGAGCGCCGCTACATTCTGGCTCCTGTCGGCCTGAACGTGGGCGATGTGATCGTGTCTTCCGCCGCTGCGGATATCAAGCCGGGCAACGCCCTGCCGCTGGCCAACATCCCGGTCGGCACCGTGATCCACAACATCGAGCTCTACCCGGGCAAGGGTGCGCAGCTGGTCCGCTCCGCGGGCGTCGCCGCGCAGCTCATGGCGAAGGAGAACGGCATGGCTACTGTCCGTCTCCCCTCCGGCGAGTACCGTAAGGTCCGCCTGACCTGCATCGCCTGCATCGGCCAGGTCGGCAACGTCGACCACGCCAACATCTCCATTGGCAAGGCCGGCCGCAAACGCCACATGGGCGTTCGCCCGACCGTCCGTGGTTCCGTCATGAACCCGTGTGACCACCCGCACGGCGGCGGCGAAGGCAAATCGCCTGTCGGCCGTCCCGGCCCGGTCACCCCGTGGGGCAAGCCGGCGCTGGGTTACAAGACCCGTAAGAAGAAGAACGCGACCGACAAGTTCATTGTCAAGCGCCGCAACGCCAAGTAAGGAGGGAATAGGTAATGAGCAGAAGTGTTAAGAAAGGCCCGTTTGCCGCTCCCGAGCTGCTGAAGCGGGTCGATGAAATGAACAAGGCCGGCGAGAAGAAGGTCGTCAAGACATGGAGCCGTTCCTCCACGATCTTCCCGTCCTTTGTCGGTCACACCATCGCTGTCCATGACGGCCGCCGTCACGTCCCGGTCTATGTGACCGAGGATATGGTCGGACACAAGCTGGGCGAGTTTGCGCCCACGCGTACGTTCCGCGGCCACGCCGGCAGCAAGACTGTTGGAAAGTAAGGGGGAGAGAACATGGAAGAACTGAAAACTGCACGTGCCCAGCTGGTGCACGCCCGTATCGCTCCCCGTAAGGTCCAGATCGTCTGCGACATGATCCGCGGCAAGGACACCAAGATCGCTGAGGCTTACATGGCCAACACGCCGAAGGCCGGCTGCGAGCTCATGCTCAAGCTGCTCAAGAGCGCCTGCGCCAACGCGGAGAACAACTTCGAGATGGATCCGGATAACCTCTACGTTGCCGAGGCCTATGCCACGGCCGGCCCGATCCTCAAGCGCGGCCGCCCGAGAGCTCAGGGCCGTATGTACCGCATCAACAAGCGCACCAGCCACATCACCATCGTCGTGGCTGAGAAGGCATAAGGGAGGAGGCAGAAGATATGGGACAGAAAGTTAATCCGCACGGCCTGCGTGTCGGCGTCATCAAAGATTGGGATTCCCGCTGGTATGCCCGTGACGAGAAGGTCGGTGACCTGATCGTTGAGGACTACAAGATCCGTGAGTACCTGAAGAAGACTCTGTATTCTGCAGGCATCCCGAACATCGAGATCGAGCGCGACAGCGCGAAGGTCCGCATCTATATCCACTGCTCTCGTCCGGGCGTTGTCATCGGCAAGGGCGGCGCGGAGATCGAGCGCATCCGCCTGAACGTTGAGAAGATGATCGGCAAGCCGGTCGCCCTCTCCATCGTTGAGGTCCGCACGCCGGATACGAACGCACAGCTCGTCGCCGAGAACATCGCCGCGCAGCTCGAGAAGCGCATCGGCTTCCGCCGCGCGATGAAAAACGCCATGGGCCGCGCCATGAGAATGGGCGCCCGCGGCATCAAGATCATGTGCTCCGGCCGTCTGGGCGGCGCCGAGATCGCCCGCACCGAGTGCTATCACGAGGGTACCATTCCGCTGCAGACCATCCGCGCGGACATCGAGTACGGCTTCGCTGAGGCTGCCACGACCTACGGCCGTGTCGGCGTCAAGGTCTGGATCTACAAAGGCGAGATCCTCTCCCAGAGCCTGCGCACCACCCCACGCACCATGGATCTGAACAAGCGCGACGACCGTCGTCGTGACCGCCGTGACGGCGATCGCAGAGGCCGCGGCGGCTACAACCGCGACCGCCGCGACGGCAACCGTCAGGGTGGCCGTCCGGGCTACCAGGGCGGCGGACGTCCGCAGGGCGGCAACCGTCCGCAGGGCGGCTTCAACCGCGGCCCGCGTCCGGCAGCTCCCGCTGCTCCGAAGGAAGGAGGCAACAACTAATGCTGATGCCGAAAAGAGTGAAGTACCGCAGAGTGCAGCGCGGTCGTATGACCGGCAAGGCCCTGCGCGGCAATAAGGTGACCTATGGCGATTTCGGCCTGCAGGCGCAGGAGCCGGCCTGGATCACCTCCAACCAGATCGAGGCGGCCCGTGTCGCCATGACCCGTTACACCAAGCGCGGCGGTCAGGTCTGGATCAAGATCTTCCCCGACAAGCCGGTCACGCAGAAGCCGGCCGAGACCCGCATGGGTTCCGGTAAAGGTTCTCCTGAGTACTGGGTTGCCGTCGTGAAGCCCGGCAGAGTTCTGTTTGAGATTGCTGGCGTGTCGGAAGAGGCTGCCCGTGAGGCGCTGCGTCTGGCCAGCCACAAGCTTCCCTGCAAGACGAAGATCGTCAAGAAGGAAGAGACTGAGATTGGTGGTGAATAAGATGAAAGCTAGTGAAATTCGCTCCATGTCCGCCGCTGAGCTGGAAAGCAAGCTGGTCGAACTGAAGAAGGACCTGTTCATGCTCCGTATGCAGCACGCTACCAATCATCTTGACAACCCCGTTAAGATTTCTGCTGTGCGTCGCGACATTGCCCGAGTCAAAACCGTGCTCCGCGAAAAGCAGCTCGAGCAGTGAGGAGGTAAGTGAGAATGAACGAAATGAGAACGACTTCCCGCAAGACCCGCGTCGGCAAAGTGGTGTCCGACAAAATGGACAAGACCATTGTCGTCATCGTGGAGGACCACGTTGCGCACAAGGTTTATAAAAAGATCATCGGCCAGACCTATCGCCTGAAGGCACACGACGAGAACAACGAGTGCCATGTCGGTGATATCGTCCGCGTGATGGAGACCCGCCCCCTGTCCAAGGACAAGAGATGGCGCGTGGTCGAGATCGTTGAAAAGGCGAAGTAAGGAGGCAACAACATGATTCAGCAGGAAAGTTATCTGAAGGTTGCCGACAATACCGGCGCCAAGGAAATCAAGTGCATCCGCGTTCTCGGCGGATCCAAGCGTAAATACGCCAGCATCGGCGACGTGATCGTTGCTTCCGTGCGCAAGGCAGCTCCGGGCGGCTCCGTCAAGAAGGGCGACGTCGTCAAGGCTGTTGTTGTCCGCACCGCGAAGCCGGTCCGCCGCGCGGACGGCACCTATGTGCGTTTCGATGAGAACGCCGCCGTCCTGATCAACGGCGAGGATAAGAACCCCCGCGGCACCCGTATCTTTGGGCCCGTCGCCCGTGAGCTCCGCGACAGTGACTTCACGAAGATCCTGTCTCTGGCTCCCGAAGTTATTTGAGGAGGGCGCAGAACATGAACATCAAAAAAGACGATAAAGTCGTTGTCCTGTCCGGTAAGAACAAGGGCAAGGAAGGCAAAGTCCTGTCTGCTGACCCGAAGGGCGGCAAGGTCATCGTGGAGGGCGTGAACGTCGCCACGAAGCACCAGAAGCCGAAAAACCAGCAGGATCAGGGCGGCATCATCAAGACCGAAACCCCGATCTATGCCTGCAAGGTCATGGTCGTCTGCCCGAAGTGCGGCAAGCCGACCCGCGTTGCGCACAAGATCACGGACGGCAAGAAGGCCCGCATCTGCAAGAAGTGCGGCGCCGAACTGTAAAGGAGGGAGCAACGAACTATGGCAACAATGCCTTCTATGAAGAAGAAGTATGTGGAGGAAGTCGCTCCCGCTCTGATGACGAAGTTCCAGTACGAGAGCGTTATGCAGATTCCGAAGATCGAGAAGATCGTCGTCAGCGTCGGCTGCGGCGACTGCAAGGATAACGCCAAGGCGCTCGACGCCGTCATCAAGGACATCACCGCGATCACCGGTCAGAAGGCCGTCGCGACCGTCGCCAAGAAGAGCGTCGCGAACTTCAAGCTGCGTGAGGGTATGCACGTCGGCGTGAAGGTCACGCTGCGTCAGGACCGTATGTGGGAGTTCTTGGACCGCCTGTTCAACATCGCGCTGCCCCGTGTCCGCGACTTCCGCGGCATCTCGGCCGACGCGTTTGACGGCCGCGGCAACTACAGCCTCGGCCTCAAGGAGCAGATCATCTTCCCCGAGATCGAGTACGATAAGATCGAGAAGCTCCGCGGCATGAACATCGCCATCATCACCACCGCCAAGACCGACGAGGAAGCACGCGAGCTGCTCAAGCTCATGGGCGCCCCGTTCGTCACCAAAGCATAAGGGAGGAGCGACACAATGGCTAAGAAATCTATGATCCTCAAGCAGCAGGCGCCTGCGAAGTTCTCCACCCGCCAGTACAACCGCTGCAAGATCTGCGGCCGTCCCCACGCTTACCTGCGCAACTACGGCATCTGCCGTATCTGCTTCCGTGAGCTGGCATACAAGGGCCAGATCCCCGGCGTCCGCAAGGCCAGCTGGTAAAAATTTTCCGCCATGCATCGTGAGCCGCGCTTGCTGTATAGAAATACAGCTGCGCGCGGCGCACATCGCCTGACGAAAAATTGCGAACTTGCCGTTTGGCATTGTGAGCTGTGCTTGCTGTATACCAGATACAGCTGCGCACAGCGCCCTTCGCCAACCAACAGAATTTCGCCCGGGGCGGGATAACGGCAGCGCGGTGCACACCGCCTGACGAAAAATGCTCGCCCAGCGCTGAACATTCCGTTCAGCCCTAACTTCCGTAAGTTCGCCCCTGCAGCCGCAGCTGGATCTGCGGCTGTCGGTGCGCACTGAAATACGGTGCCGGTGCTTATGATCTGAGTTCCGGTGCCGCACCCCGCAGTGCCTGTGCGTTTGACCCGGCGCGCAGGTACGCAGTCACCGCTTTTGTGCCGTCCGGCACCGCGGCCGTGCCGCTGCCATCCGGCGGCGACATGAAAATGGACCGCGCGTCACAAAAGCAAGCTTTTGCCCTTCGCTGAAAGGGCAGGGATGACGAAAGGCCGCAGGGAATCATGTATTCATGCGGAACCTCGCCGCCCAAACCGTATCATCGGTAACTTCTAACTAAGGAGGAAACAAACAATGCAGATCACCGATCCCATCGCCGATATGCTGACTCGCATCCGCAACGCTGGCAGCGCTCGGCACGAAACCGTGGACATCCCGAATTCCAAGATGAAGAAGGCCATTGCCGAAATTCTTCTCGAGGAAGGCTACATCAAGAGCTTCCAGCTCATTGATGACGGCACGCAGGGCGTCATCCGCGTCACCCTGAAGTATCTCCCCGGCAAAGAGAAGGCCATCCAGGGCCTCCGCAGAGTCTCCAAGCCCGGCCTGCGTGTGTACGCCGGCGCTGACGAGCTGCCGCAGGTCCTGCGCGGCCTCGGCATCGCGATCATCTCCACCTCGAAGGGCATCATGACCGACAAGAAGGCGCGTGCGCAGCACGTCGGCGGCGAAGTCCTCGCGTTTGTGTGGTAAGGGAGGTACAGAACAATGTCTAGAATTGGTAGAGCTCCCATCGAGATCCCCGCAGGTGTTGAAGTCACCTGCAACGGCACGCTCGTCACCGTCAAGGGCCCGAAGGGCACCCTGACGCACAACGTGCACCCGGACATGACCGTCACGGTCGAAGGCAACACCATCCATGTCACCCGTCCGAGCGATGACAAACTGCACCGCTCCCTGCACGGCCTGACCCGCACGCTGATCCACAACATGGTCATCGGCGTGACCGAGGGCTTCAGCAAGACGCTGGAGATCAACGGTGTCGGCTACAGAGCCGCAAAGGAAGGACAGAACCTTGTCATGCACCTGGGCTTCTCGCACACGATCACCATGTCCGAGAATGCGGACATCCAGATCGATGTTCCGAACCCGAACCAGGTCATCATCAAGGGTATCGACAAGGAAAAGGTCGGCCAGTTTGCAGCAGAAGTGCGCGCTAAGCGTCCGCCCGAGCCGTACAAGGGCAAGGGCATCAAGTACGACTATGAGCACGTCCGCCGCAAAGAAGGCAAGACCGGCGCGAAGTAATTGGAGGTGTGCCTGAATGATTAAGAGACCGAATACGAAAGCGCAGCGCGTTCGCCGTCACCAGAGAGTGCGCGGCAAGGTTTCCGGCACGGCCGAGAGACCGCGTCTGAGCGTGTTCCGCAGCGAAAACAACATTTATGCCCAGATCATCGACGATGTCGCCGGTAAGACGCTCTGCAGCGCCTCCACCGTGGAAAAGGGCTTTGAAGGCAATGGCGGCAACTGCGAAGCGGCAGCCAAGATCGGCAAGCTCGTCGGCGAGCGCGCCGTGGCAGCCGGCATCACCGAGGTCGTGTTCGACCGCGGCGGCAATGTGTACCATGGCCGTGTCAAGGCTCTGGCAGAAGGCGCCCGTGAGGGCGGCCTGAAGTTCTAACGGGAGGAGGAAACGAAATGGCATATAACAATGACAGACGGGACAATCGCCGCAGCCGCAGCGATGAGCCCCAGGAATTCACCGAAAAAGTCGTTGCCCTCAACCGCGTTTCCAAGACCGTTAAGGGCGGCCGCGTCGCAAAGTTCTCCGCACTCGTCGTCGTGGGTGACGGCAAGGGCCGTGTGGGCTTCGGCCTCGGCAAAGCAGCCGAAGTCTCCGAAGCGATCCGCAAGGGCCTGGAGGACGCTAAGAAGAACCTGACCACCGTGACCCTGCAGGGCACGACGATCCCGCACGAGGTCATCGGCGCGTTCGGTGCCGGCCGCGTGCTGCTCAAGCCCGCTGCTCCCGGTACCGGCGTGATCGCCGGCGGCGCTGTGCGTGCTGTGGTCGAGGCTGCCGGCATCAAGGACATCCGTACCAAGTGCCTGCGTTCGAACAACCCGGCAAACGTCGTCGCTGCGACGATGGAAGGTCTGAAATCTCTGCGCAACGCCCAGCAGGTCGCTGCTTACAGAGGCAAGACCGCCGAAGAGATTCTGGGTTAAGGAGGGGCTGAGACATGGCAAATCTGAAGATCAAGCTCGTCAAGAGCCTCAGCGGCCGCAATGTCAAGCACATTGCCACCGCCAACTCCCTCGGCCTGCACAAGATCGGCAACGAGACCGTGCAGCCCGATAACCCCCAGACCCGCGGCAAGATCGCCAAGATCGGCTATCTCGTCGCCGTCACTGAAGAAGAATAAGGAGGGCCCCAAACATGAATATCCACGAACTTTCTCCCGTTGTGGGCTCCACCCATGTCGGCAAGCGCAAGGGCCGCGGCCACGCGACCGGCAACGGCAAGACCGCCGGCCGCGGTCATAAGGGTCAGAAGGCCCGCAGCGGCGGCGGCGTCCGCATCGGCTTCGAAGGCGGCCAGATGCCTCTGGCGCGCCGCATCCCGAAGCGCGGTTTCCACAACATCTTCGCCAAACCGCTCGAGAGCGTGAACGTCTCCGCTCTGGAGAAGTTTGAAGACGGCGCAGTCGTCGACGCGAAGGTTCTGCTTGACGCCGGTGTGCTGAGCAAGTGCACCTACGGCGTGAAGATTCTCGGCAACGGCGAAATCACCAAGAAGCTGACTGTGAAGGCTTCTGCGTTCTCCGAATCCGCGAAAGCGAAGATCGAGGCAGCAGGAGGAAAGGCAGAGGTGGTGTAAGGTGCTCCAGACATTTCGTAACGCATGGCGGATCGAAGAGCTGCGCAAGAAAATTCTTTTCACGCTGCTGATTGTCCTGCTTTACCGTCTCGGCAATGCCGTACCCGTACCTTTCGTCGATACCAAAGCGCTTGCGGAGTATTTCCAGTCAAGCGGCCTGCAGAACACGATCCTCGGACTGTTCAACGTCATGTCCGGCGGCGCGTTCTCTCAGGCAACGATTTTCGCGCTGTCCATCCAGCCGTACATCAACGCTTCCATCATCATTCAGCTCCTGTGCATTGCGATCCCCGCGCTGGAGCGTCTGCAGAAGGAAGGCGGCGAGGAAGGCAAGAAGAAGATCGCCAGCATCACCCGCTACAGCACGGTCGCCATCGGCCTGCTGCAGGGCTTTGCTTACTATATGATGATGCGCAACTACGGCCTCATGAACGCCGACTTTGCCGGCAACATCTGGGCTGCCATCGTCATCATCCTGACCTTTACGTCCGGTTCCGCCCTCATCATGTGGCTTGGTGAGCAGATCACCGAGTTCGGCATCGGCAACGGTATCTCGATCATCCTGTTCGTGAGCATCGTCGCCCGTTTCCCGAACTCCATCATCCGCCAGATCAACAACGTCGCCAACGGCGACCTCGCCTGGTGGGTGCTGGTGCTGATGTACGTCGGCGCTCTGCTGCTGATCGTCATGATCGTGCTCGTCAACGATGCCGAGCGCCGTCTGCCGGTGCAGTACTCCAAGCGCGTCGTCGGCCGCAAGATGTACGGCGGCCAGAGCACGCACCTGCCGATGAAGGTGAACATGAGCGGCGTCCTGCCGATCATCTTTGCCCAGTCGATCGCGTCTCTGCCGGCCACCATCTGCGCCTTCGTTCCGAAGTGGCAGAGCAGCTGGATCATGAAGCATGTCTTTGATACGACCACCTGGCCGTATATCGTCCTCTACTTCCTGCTCATCATCTTCTTCAGCTATTTCTACTCCACGATCCAGTTCAACCCGATCGAGGTCGCGAACAACCTGAAGAAGAACGGCGGATTCATCCCGGGCTTCCGTGCAGGCAAGCCGACGAGCGAATTCATCCAGAAGGTGCTCAACAAGATCACGCTCTTCGGCGCGATCTACCTGAGCGTCATCGCGATCACGCCGCTGATCATCAGCGCGTGCTCGCAGGCGGAGCAGCTCACCGGTATCTCCCTGGGCGGCACGTCCATCATCATCGTTGTCGGTGTTGCACTTGAGACCGTCCGCGCACTCGAGGCGCAGATGCTCATGCGCAACTATAAGGGTTTCCTGAGCTGATAGGAGGATTCATAGTATGAAACTCGTTTTGTTAGGTGCCCCCGGTGCAGGCAAGGGAACGCAGGCTGAGATCCTCAGCCGCAAGCTGAACATTCCCACCATTTCCACCGGCAACATCCTGCGTGCGGCCATGAAAAACGGCACGCCCGTGGGTCTGAAAGCAAAATCCTATGTGGAAAGCGGCAAGCTCGTTCCGGACGACGTCATCATCGGCATCGTCTGCGAGCGTCTGGCCGAGCCCGACTGTGCCAATGGTTATATCCTCGACGGCATGCCGCGCACTATCCCCCAGGCGGAAGCGCTGGAGCAGCACGGCATCGACGTCGACACCGCCCTCTCGATCGAGATCGCGGATGAGACCATCATCGAGCGCATGTCCGGCCGCCGGACCTGCAAGGACTGCAGCGCCACGTTCCACATCGTCTCCAACCCTCCCAAGGTGGAAGGCAAGTGCGACTTGTGCGGCGGCGAGCTGACCATCCGCAAGGATGACGCTCCCGAAACCGTCAAGGCGCGCCTGGATGTCTACCATGCCGAGACCGAGCCGCTCAAGGACTTCTACGCCCAGCGCGGCAAGCTCGTCTCTGTGGACAACCAGCCGACCATCGAGGCCACGACCGCTGCGATCGAGAAAGCTCTGGGTCTGGAATGATCATCATCAAATCCGATCCCGAAATCGATATCATGCGGCAGGCCGGCCGGATCACCGCTGGCGCGCGTACCATCGCGCGTCAGATGGTGGCCCCGGGCGTGACTACCCGCCAGATCAACCGCGAAGTGCACAAGTTCATCACGAAGTCCGGCGCGACGCCGTGCTTCATGACCGACGGCGGCTTTCCGACGGCGGCGTGCATCTCCGTCAATGACGAGATCATCCATGGCATTCCCGGCGACCGCGTCCTGCATGAGGGCGATATCGTCAGTGTCGACGTCGGTGCCCGCTACCGCGGCTTCAACGGCGACTGTGCGGGCACGTTCCCGTGCGGCCAGTGCTCGGATGAGGCGCTGCGCCTGATCCGCATCACGCGGCAGAGCTTTTTTGAGGGCATCCGGTTTGCCCGTGTCGGCTACCGCATCTCCGATATCGGCCACGCCATTCAGGATTATGCCGAGAGCTATGGCTATTCACTCGTGCGCGAGTATGTCGGCCACGGCGTCGGCGCCGGCCTGCATGAAGCGCCGGAGATCCCGAACTACGGCAAGCCCGGCCACGGCCCGCGTCTGCAGAAGAACATGACGATCGCCGTGGAGCCGATGGTCAACGCCGGAGACTACGAAGTCCGCGTTCTTGACAACGGCTGGACCGTGGTCACGGCGGACGGCAGTCTGTCGGCGCACTACGAAAACTCTCTGCTCGTCACGGATGGCGAGCCGGAGATCCTGACGTTTGCAGACGACATGTGACGGGCGCGTCCCGAAAAACCTTAGGAGGTTCAAACACCTTGGCAAAAGACGATGTAATCGAACTGGAGGGCACGGTTGTTGAATCCCTGCCCAACACGACGTTCCGGGTTGACATTGGCAACGGCCACGTCATCCTGGCGCACATCTCCGGAAAGCTCCGGATGAACTTTATCAGAATCCTCCCCGGTGACAAGGTTACGGTTCAGATGTCTCCGTACGATCTGACGCGCGGCCGCATCACCTGGAGAAGCAAGTAGGAGGTTAACTACAATGAAAGTCAGACCGAGTGTCAAGCCCATGTGCGAAAAGTGCAAGGTCATCAAGCGCAAGGGCAAAGTCATGGTTATCTGCGAAAACCCGAAGCACAAACAGAGACAGGGCTGATCTGACCCTGTAAGTCCTAACACATCCGCGCCAGAAGGTCGGCTCCCTCCGGCGGGAGTAAGTCGCCTCCCTTTTTGCGCGCGGAACCAAAATTTCGAAAGGAATGATCGAATAAGATGGCACGTATCGCCGGCGTTGACCTGCCCAAGGACAAGCGAATTGAAATTGGCCTGACCTATGTTTATGGTATCGGCAGAACCAGCGCAAAAAAGATTCTTGAGATGACCGGCATCAATCCGGACACCCGTGTGAAAGACCTCACCGACGAGGACGAAGCGAAGATCCGTGAGTGCATCGACCACCACTTCATCGTGGAGGGCGACCTGCGCCGCAGCGTGGCGCTCGACATCAAGCGCCTGACCGAGATCGGCTGCTACCGCGGCCAGCGTCACAGACGCGGCCTGCCCGTGCGCGGCCAGCGCAGCAAGACCAATGCGCGTACCCGCAAGGGCCCGAAACGCACGATCGCCAATAAGAAGAAGTAAGGGAGGGATATGTAATGGCAAACGCAGCAAAAGGCAAGAAGGTTCGCACGCGCCGCAAGGAGCGTAAGAACATCGAAAAGGGAGCCGTGCATATCAGCTCTTCCTTCAACAACACCATGGTCACCATCACGGACACCCAGGGCAATGCGATCTCTTGGGCTTCTGCCGGTGGCATGGGCTTCCGCGGAAGCAAGAAATCCACCCCCTTCGCCGCGCAGACCGCCGCTGAGACGGCTGCCAAGGCGGCCATGGAGCACGGCCTGAAGACGGTCGAAGTTTTCGTCAAGGGCCCCGGCTCCGGACGTGAGGCTGCGATCCGCGCCCTGCAGACTGCAGGACTCGAGGTCACCATGATCAAGGACGTCACCCCCATTCCGCACAATGGCTGCCGTCCTCCGAAACGCCGCCGCGTCTGATTGAAGGAGGGAAATGAATTATGGCTAGATATACCGAAGCTGTCTGCCGTCAGTGCCGCAGAGAGGGCCAGAAGCTCTTCCTCAAGGGCGACAGATGCTACACCCAGAAGTGCGCGCTCGAGTGCAGAGGCTATGCCCCCGGCCAGCACGGCCAGGGCCGCAGCAAGACCTCTGAGTACGGCTCCCAGCTGCGCGAGAAGCAGAAGGTCCGCCGCTACTACGGCGTGCTCGAGAAGCAGTTCCGCAGCTACTTCGCCATGGCGGAGAAGCGTCAGGGCATCACGGGCGAGAACCTGCTCGCGATCCTCGAGACCCGCCTGGACAACGTCGTCTACCGTCTCGGCTTTGCGATGAGCCGCGCCGAGGCGCGCCAGCTTGTGACGCACGGCCACTTCACCGTGGATGGCCGCAAAGTCAACATCCCCAGCTTCCTGGTCAAGCCGGGCATGGTTATTACACTCAAGGACTCCAGCAAGAGTCTCGACAAGATCAAGGCCAACGTCGAAGCCAACGCTTCCCGTCCGGCGCCGAAGTGGCTGGATTACGACGCCAACAACATGGTTGGCAAGGTCGTGGCCATCCCCGCGCGCGATGACATTGATCTCCCTGTCGAGGAACACCTCATCGTCGAGCTGTATTCCAAGTAATAAAGAGACCCTCAAATTGGTAAGCTGACATCCGCAGCGCCGCAGTGGCGCAACAATACAGTAAGGAGGGTTAAGTCTAAATGATTGAAATTGAAAAGCCGCGCATCGAATGCCTGGAATCCCCGGACGACATTTCCTACGGAAAGTTCGTCGTCGAGCCTTTGGAGCGTGGCTACGGCACGACCCTGGGTAACTCTCTGCGCAGAGTGCTGCTCTCTTCACTGCCCGGTTATGCCCCGACGTCCATCCGGATCGCCGGTGTGCAGCACGAGTTTTCGACGATCCCCGGTGTCAAGGAAGACGTCACCGAGATCGTGCTGAATGTGAAGGGCATCATTGCACGCCTGCATTGCGACGGCCCGAAGACCGTCTATATCGAAGCGGCAGGCGAGTGTGAAGTCACCGCCGGTGACATCAAGGCAGACGCCGAGGTTGAGATCCTCAACCCCGAACTGCACATCGCCAGCCTCGGTCCGGACGGCGCGCTCTCCATGGAGATCACGCTTGACCACGGCAGAGGCTATATCCCGGCGGACAAGAACAAGAGCGCGCAGCAGGTCATCGGGACCATCCCGGTGGACAGCATCTATGCGCCGGTCCTGAAGGTCAACTACGCTGTCGAGAACACCCGTGTGGGCAACCAGACGGACTTCGACAAGCTGACCATCGAGGTCTGGACCGACAAGACCATCTCGGCGCGCGACGCGCTGAGCCTCGGCGCCAAGATCCTGTGCGATCACTTCACGCTCTTCACCGATCTGTCTGACACGATCGGCAACAGCTGCACGGTGGTGGAAAAAGAGCCGGAGCGCCCCGATACCGTCATGAAGATGACCATCGAGGAGCTGGATCTCTCCGTGCGCAGCTTCAACTGCCTCAAGCGCGCGAACATCAACACCGTCGAAGACCTCACCAACAAGACCGAGGAAGAGATGATCAAGGTGCGCAACCTTGGCCGCAAGTCCCTCGAAGAGGTCGAGCACAAGCTCGCTATGATGGGCCTGAGCCTGGCGAGCGACGACAATCAGTAATAACCAGCTACTCTTATCAAGGAGGAAACCGATATGCCCGGAACAAGGAAACTCGGTAAGACCACCGATCAGCGCAAGGCGATGCTCCGTCAGCAGGTCACGGATCTGCTCGACATGGGCCGCATGGAGACGACCGTCTTCCGCGCAAAAGAGATCGCGCCTCTGGCCGAGAAAATGATTACCCTTGGCAAGAAGAAGGACATGGCTGCCTATCGTCAGGCGCTGGCCTTCATCACCCGCGAGGATGTTGCCAAGAAGGTGTTCGAGGAAGTCGCCCCGAAGTATGCCGACCGCAACGGCGGCTACACCCGCATCACCCGCATCGGCACCCGCCGCGGCGATGCGGCCGAGATGGCTGTCATCGAGCTCGTGTAAGGTTTACCCGAACACAAATTCAAATGCACCGACCGCTCTGCGGCCGGTGCATTTTCAGATTGTCCAAAAACCTCGTAGAGTTTCGCCGCTGCAGCGGCGAAAGAAAGTCCGATCATTTTCTCCGGCGACATGCGCGGCGGCATGAAAAAGCAGTCCGGCATGGTTCATGCCGGACTGCTCCATCCAATTGGGGCGCAGTGCCCCGGTTCTCCCCCCTGCTGCACAAACGATCTACGCAGCAGCATTGGCACTTGGCCAGTGATCCGGCGCCGGGCATCCAATCCGGCGCCGGGTGATAACGATACTCAGTCGAACTTCGGCTGCTCGAGGTAGTCGGTGTAATCGCGCAGGAACTTCTTTTCCTCCGGCTTGAGATCCAGGCCGATCGTGCCGCCCGGGTTCATGTTGTAGTCGGGGTCGAAGTAGTTCTTGAGCACGCGGAACACGCCGTACTCCTTCTCACCGATGTAGCCCTCGAGCCAGGGCGCGAACATCTTGCCGATGCCGTGGTGGTGGCTCACGGCCGCGCCGGAGCGCTGGATCGCGTCAAGGATCGTGGTGTGGTAGGCCTTGAAGGCGTCCTCATCCTGCATACGGGTGAGGAAGATGAAATACAGGTTTGCGCCCTGCGGATAGCAGTGCGACATATGCGTCGTGACGACGGTGTTCGGCAGCGCGTGGCAGATCTTGCGCACGTCGGCGTGCACCTGCTCCATGTTCGACCAGTTGACCGTGCACTCGAGGGTGTCGGTCGTGATGCCGAAGTCCATGAGCGTGTCGCGCAGGTAGGGGTCGTTGAAGCGGCCCTTTTCCCAGCTGCGGGTGACGTAGCCGGTCAGCGGCATGCCGCCGTGCTTGCGCGCGATTTTGGCGATGTTGCGCGCGACGTTGCGGCTGTAGCCCTTCTCGCCGTCGGTGAAGCCGAGGAAGAGGCAGCGCTCCATGTCCTTGTAGCCGAAGGCGTCGAGCAGCGGCTGCAGCGGCGTCTCATCGACGTTGTAGAGCTTGAGCATGAGGTTGGTCTCCTCCGGGTCGGACAGACGGAACACGGACGAGTAGCCGCACTCGCACTGCATCATCTCGCGGGCGGCCTTCATGGCGGTGTCCCACGTCTTGAAGATGTAGGAGAAGCGCTTGCGGTTTTCCGGCATCCAGCGGAAGATGCGCAGCGTGACCTCGGTCAGCACGCCGAACGTGCCCTCGGAGCCCATCATGATCTGGTTCAGGTTCGGGCCGGTGGCCTCGCGGGAGTAGTGGCTGGTCTGGATGACGCCGATGGGCGTGGCGTACTTCTGGCTGAGCACGATGTCGGCAATGGTGCCGTAGTACGTGCTGTTCTGGCCGGCGCCGCGCGTGACGGTCCAGCCGCCGACGCTCGAATACTCGAACGACTGCGGGAAGTGGCCGCAGGTGTACTGACGCTTCGCGCCGAAGAGCTCGGGCGCGTTCTGCAGCGTCTTTTCCAGATCCGGACCGGACATGCCGGCCTGCACGGTGATGGTCTGGTCGATCTCGTTGAAGCTGATGACCTTGTTGAAGTTGCGGCGCATATCCAGCGAGATGCCGCCCTTGGTCGGCTCGACGCCGCGGGTGACGCTGCTGCCGCCGCCGTAGACGTACAGCGGGATGTGGTGCTCGGTGGAGTAGGCGACGATCTGCTCGACCTGCTCGCTCGTCTCGGGGTAGAGCACGACGTCGGGCACGCTGTCGATGCGCTTGTGGCGCAGACGCAGCAGGTCGTAAGCCGTGGCGCCGTAGGCCACGCTCAGACGGTCATAGTCCGTGGTGGAGAGGTTCTGCTCGCCGACGATCGCCTTGAGCGCGTCGATGTGCTCGGGCGCAAGCTGCACCGGGTGATCGGGCAGCTCCACGGGGTCAAAGCCGATGTCGTCGGAATACGCCTTGAAATCGTCGTCCGTCATTTTGAACGTCTCTTTCATGAGCGTGTACAGAGACTCTTTCGGATATTTGAAGAAGTTCGGATCGCCCCAGCGGAAAATGGAGCGGTAGCTGTCCGCCGGCGCGGGGGTGAGCACCCACTTCGGCTCGAATCCTTTGTACGGTTTGTTGCTCATTGTGCAATCCTCCTCTTGACTTGGATGAGTTTCTGATAGATCGGGCGCAGGCGCGGATAGATCTTGCGGTAGGCCTGCTCGTAAATGTCGTTATATACCTCGTGATTCCGCTCGTTTGGCTGGAACGTGTCCTTGACGTGGACCATGGCTTTGGCCGCCTCGTCAAAGTCGGCGAACACGCCCTTGGCCACGAACGCGACCATGGACGAGCCGATGGAGCACGCCTCGTGCGTCTGCGAGCGCACGACCGGCAGGCCGAACACGTCCGCCGCGATCTGGCAGACCACGTCGCTCTTCGCGCCGCCGCCGCCGATGCGGATCTCGTGAATGGTCAGGCCCGAGCGGTCCTCCATGATGCGCAGCGCCATGTACAGCTCCAGGCACAGGCCCTCGATGATGGCGCGGTAGAAGTGGTAGCGCGTGTGGTAGTCCGAAAAGCCGATGACCGCGCCGAGCGAGTCCGGGTGCAGGATGCCGGCCGTCCAGTACGGCTGCAGGAGCAGGCCGTCGCTGCCGGCGGGCAGGTCGCGGATGCGCTGGTCGAGCAGGGCCTCGGGCGCCATGCCCTTTTCTTTGGCGTCGATGGCGTCGGCCGTACCGAATTCCTTCACGAACCACGACAGCAGCCACAAGCCGCGGTAGATCTCGATCTCGGGATTGTAGTGGTCGTTGAGCACGCCGGGATAGGCGGGCAGAAACTGCTGCGGCTCGACGTACTGCGTCGTGCTGAACTGGATCGTGGCCGTCGTACCGAGCGAGATGGACGCCTTGTCGGAGTCGACCACGGCGAGGCCGAGCGTCTCGCAGCCCTTGTCCGAGCCGGTCGAGATGAGCGGCAGTCCGGCGGGGATGCCGGTCAGGGCGCTGACCTCGTCCGTGATCGTGCCGATGACCGTGCCGGACGGCACGAGGTCGCACAGCTTTTCGTTCGGCACGTCGCAGAAGCAGCGCGTGAGGCTGCCGGGCTTCATCCAGCGGCGGTTTTTGTAGTCGAACGGGATGTGGCCGATCTGGTTCGAGGCCGAGTCGATGAGGTTGCCCGTGAGCTTGTAGTTCAGGTACGTGGGCAGCATGACGTATTTGGCGGTCCTGGCCCAGATCTCCGGCTCGTGGCGCATGATCCAGTTGCCGACGGAGGCGGCGTAGACCACCTTCGCCGTCGGCTCCATGCCGGCGAGCTTAAAGACCATCATGTTCTTGGCAGGCATGGCGCCGTTCGGATCGACGGAGCGCTTGTCCAGCCAGAGAATGATGTCGCGCAGGGGATTGTTGTTCTCGTCCAGACACACAACGGTGTCGCGGATGACGGTGATCGTCATGGCGATCACGTCCGGCAGCAGGGCATTGCTGCGCGCGCACAGCTCGCGGCAGCATTCGCACAGGCGGTCGAAGTAGAAATCCGGCTTCTGCTCGGCCCAGCCGGGCTCTTTTGAAAAGTAAGGCTCGGCGTATTTGCTCTGGACGACGTCCACGATCCGGCCGTCCGGGTCGACGAGCAGGGCGCGTGCGCTCTGTGTGCCGATGTCGCAGGTCAGCACCAGCGGTTTGCTCAAGTTGATTCCCTCCTATGATATAGTTTGCTCTCTCTCCTATACTGTAAGCGATTTTCGCGCTGATTTCAATCGGGTTTGTGCTTGAGCAGACTGCTCGTGGCGATGACGTCCACGCCAAGGCCGAGCACATTCGGGATGACCACGTCGCCGCGGGCGATGCGTTCGGTCACGGTCACGGCGCGGATGGCGTCCATGACGTCGAAGATGCGGTCCTTCGGGATGTCCGCCGATACGCGCACCGGCAGCACCGGCGCGTCCGGGAAGGCGGTGCGCACGGTCGAGCAGATGGTGCGCCTGGGCGCGGTCATCTCCGAGACGGCAAACTCCCTGCCGCGCGGGCAGGTGTTGCCGGTGACGGACCAGCCGTCCCCGTCGCGTTCGATTTTCAAGGTGCAGCCGCGCGGGCAGCCGATACAGGTGAGTTCTTTCATGCCTTTGCCACCTCGATCTCAAAGTGAACATCGCTTGCATCTGCGATGCCGAGCTTGTCAAAGTCCAGCGTGAGCTGCTGCATCTCGGGCGGACGCAGGAAGGGATAGCGCCGCGACCAGACCTCGCTGCCGTCGACGGTCAGCACCACGCGGCAGGCACCGAGCACCTCCGCGCTGCGGAAATACAGCGTGACGGCGCTGTTGTCCTGCGTGCGGTCGAGCCGCTGCGGGACAAGATAGCCGAAGTCGTTCGAGATCGTGATGGCGACCTCGTCGCGCGTGTGCGCGGCAAAGTGTGCGGCGCTCTTTCCGGCCAGCTCGCCGGAGGCGGACACGTAGTCCACAAGGTCGTTGACGTGCAGCGCGTTGCCGCACGAGAAGATGCCGGGGATCTCGGTCATGAGCTGCCCGTCGCAGACGGGACCGCGGGTGTGCCCGTCGAGCGGGACGCCGAGCGACTCCGCCAGCTCGTTTTCCGGGATGAGACCGACGGACACGATGAGCGCGTCGCAGTCGATGCGCTGCTCCGTGCCGGCGATGGGGCGCATATGCGCGTCCACCTCGGCGACCTCCACGCCCGTGAGCCGGTCTGCACCGAACACGCGCGTGACCGTGTGGCTCAGGTGCAGCGGGATGTCGTAGTCATGCAGGCACTGGTGGATGTTGCGCGTCAGACCCGAGGGGGTGGGCTTGGCCTCATACACGCCGAGCACCTCCGCGCCCTCAAGCGTCAGGCGGCGCGCCATGATGAGCCCGATGTCACCGCTGCCGAGGATGACGCAGCGGCGGGTCGGCAGCTCGCCGAGCAGGTTTGTAAAGTTCTGCGCGGTGCCGGCCGTGAACACGCCCGCCGGGCGCGTGCCGTGGATAAAGACCTGCTTTGCCGTGCGCTCGCGGCAGCCGGTGGCCAGCACGAGCGTGCGCGTCTCATTGCGGGCGACGCCGTCGCGGCTGACGGTGTAGACCGCAAAGCCGTCGGACGTTTTTTCCACGCGCGTGACGAAGGTCTGCGTGCGCGCCTCGATCTGCAGCTGCTCGAGCCGGTCGATGAAGCGCTCGACATATTCCGGGCCGGCCAGCCGCTCGCCGAAGCGCGCGAGGCCGAAGCCGTCGTGAATGCACTGCTTGAGCATGCCGCCCAGACGCGCCTCGCGCTCGATGAGCAGCACGTGCGCACCGTTTTCGTGCGCGGAGATGGCGGCTGCAAGCCCACCCGGGCCGCCGCCGATGACGATGACGTCATACATCATGCCTGCACCTCCCCGGATTTCGTCGGGCCGAACGTGATGGGTGCGTCGGCCGAGGATTTGCGCACCTCGCTGAGCGGCACGCCGAGGAATTCGGCGATGATGCGCACCACCTGCGGCGAGCAGAACCCGCCCTGGCAGCGTCCCATGCCGGGACGCACGCGCTTTTTCACGCCGTCGACCGTCGGCACGCACACATTCGAGCGCAGCGCGTCGAGGATCTCGCCGCGGCTGATCTCTTCACAGCGGCAGACGATGACGCCGTAGTCGGGATTTTTTGCAATGTAGGCCGCGCGCGTCTCGTCGTCCATCTCGCGCAGCACGGGGATGCCCGGCCGGTGAGGGTCGAAGTCGGGATTCGCGGCCACGGGGCGGTCGTGCGCGAGGATGCTGACCGCCATGTCCGCCACATCCACCGCGACGGCGGGCGCCGTCGTCAGGCCGGGGGACTGGATGCCCGCGACGTGGATGAGGTTGTGCGTGCGGCGGCCGCGCTCGATGATGAAGTCCTCCTCGAACGTGGGGGCGCGCACGCCGGTGAAATAGGTGATGATGTCGCGCTCGGTCAGCGCGGGCATCGTGATCTTCTGCTTGGAGAATACGTGCGCGATGCTCTCGGGATACGTCGCCGTGTTCTCTTTTTCATAGGTCTCCACGGCATCGGGGCCGATGAGCAGGTTGTCGTGCACGGTGTGCAGGATGCCGCCGCCCTTCGAGTGCGTTTTGGAGACGGTGTCGGTGCCCTTGACGGACGCGATCGAGTGCATGAATGCACCGGCCTTGCGGTCGAGGATGCTGTTCGTGCCGCGGCGGGGGTGGATGGAGAAGAAGCGGTCGCCGGCCATGCGCGCCACTTCCTCGGCGAACACACCGGCCGCATTGATGACGAGCGCGGGGTGCAGCGTGCCGCGGTTGGTGTGCACGGCGGTGATCTTTCCGTTTTCGACGTCCATGCCCAGCACGGCGGTGTTGAGCGCGATGCGCGCGCCGTTTTGCACGGCGTTTTCCGCGTAGGCGATCGTCAGCCCGTAGGGGCAGACGCAGCCGGAGTCCGGGTTGGAGATGGCGAAGCTGGTCTTTTCGTTGAAGTTCGGCTCGCGCCTGAGCAGCTCCTTACCGGAGATGAGGCGGGTGTCCGAGATGCCGTCGTGGTATTTGCGCCACATACAGTAGCACCACACGGCCGGGCGCAGCCAGCCGTGCTGGAAGCAGACGTACTGCCCCACGCGGGAAAACGGCACGTCGAGTTCCTTGCAGATCTGGTCGAACATGGCGTTGCCGCGCCGGATGTACTTGTGCTTGACGCTGCCGCGGCCGAGGTCGATGCCCGGATGCACCTCGCCGTCGTTGCGCCCGGAGGCGCCGAGCGCGAGGTCACACTCCTTGTCGACGACCAGGATGTCGAGCTGCTTGCGCGCAAGCTCGCGCGCGATCGATACGCCCGAGATGCCGCCGCCGATGATGAGCACGTCGGGCGTCTGCCCGTCGAGCGCGTCGTCGCGCAGCGCGGGAACGTGCATGGGCGCATCCTTACCGCCGGTAAACGTGATGTCGTTGACGACATGGCACGTGGAATACTTCGTTGCGGCCATCTGACCGGCGCGCACAACGTCGTCCCAGCGGTCCAGCGTGCCGCGCAGGACGATGCAGTTATCCTCCAGCGCCGCCGTGACCTTGCCGCCGAAGGCCTGATTCAGTTTCCGGTTCAAAACGGAGATCCGCATAACAGATGTGCCTCCCAATTGGTGAGTCGGTCAGCCGACCGACTGAATAGGTCAAATATACCTTTTTTTCGGCGCAAAGTCAAGAACGGGGTCTGCGGCAAATCTGACGAAATTTTTTTGTCATACTAGACAAAACGACCAAAATCGCGTACAATCAAATGCGTATGATTACACAAAAGCAGAAAAGAGGGACACGAAATGGCCGCTCCGCGCAATGACAATGTCAAAGAAAAGATCCTCGATGCCGCGACCGGCCTGCTCAATACACAGACGTTTGCCGACATCTCGCTGGCAGAGATTGCGGCGGCGGCGGGTGTGTCCAAGGGGACACTGTACTACCATTATAAGAACAAGACGGACATTCTCTTCGGCATCACCAACCGGTATCTCGACCGCCAGTGGGACGATCTGATCGCGTGGACGGGCAACAAGGACAAGGACACGTCCGTGCACCGTCTGGTCAAGTACGTGGTCGAGCGCAACACCGCCTCCGCCGGAATGCGCCTGCACCTGATCCACGCCGCCATGCTCGGCGACGAGGCGCTGCGCGCCAGGCTCATCGAGCGCTATGCCGCCTTCGAGCGGCTCATCGCCGAGAAGATCGCCGAGCGCACCGACGCTGTTTCCGCCGATTACCTGACGCAGCTGATCCTGCTCGCGTCCGACGGGATGATCGTGCAGGAGGCGCTGCGCAACGATAACTTTGACGCGGCCGCCTTTGTGCGCCAGAGCGAGGCGTATCTGCGCGTGCTGCGTCCCGCGGGGCGTGACTGAGCGGCGGCGCACGGTGCACGCAGATTGTATCGGAAGTCACCCTCTTGTCCGGATTTGTGAAAGAATTAGCGTGTAGCGATTGACACCGGATGGAACACGTGGTAGTATTTTTGTAATAACCGTGGGGTGGAGCGGTTATCCTGTTTTACCGGCGGCAGCGTGTGCCGCAACCGCTTTTTTGTATGTCGAAGGCAGCGGAATGCATCCGCATTCCGTCGTCTTTTTACATAGCTGCAATGGGAATTATTTTGAAAGAAGGGACAATATGAAAGACCTGAAACATCTGATTTTCTTCGAAAATCTCCTGCAGGATGCGCAGAACGAACTCGTCACGCAGGCGGTCAATGACGGGAAAATCGCCCTCGGGTACAACTGCTATTACATCCCCGAGGTTCTGCTCAACCTGCCGGGCTGCTTCTCGAGCCGCCTGCGCGCGCCGCGCTGCGAGTCTACCGACGTTGCGACCTACTACATGACCAGCCGTGTCTGCCCGTATGTCCGCTCCATCCTCGAGCGTGCCATTGAGGGCGGCTACAACTACCTCAACGCGCTCTTCGGCGCCGAGTGCTGCGCGTCCATGGAGCGTATGGAAGAGCATTTCTTCCTCATCAATCCCGTGAAGAACGAGCGCTTCTTCGTCACGCAGATCGATCCCCCGCTCAAGGGCGATAAGACCAGCTATGACTACTATAAGGGCCAGCTCAAGCTCAAGGTCGTCGACCAGCTCGCCGAGCGCTACGGCGTGGACACCTCCGATGCCGCCATGCGCGCGACCATCGAGAAGTTCAACGAGCTGTGCGACGTCATCACCGAGATCGGCAACTTCCGCAAGCTGCCCAACCCGCCCATTACCGGCTATGAGTTCCATGTCATCCAGCTCGTGAGCCAGGTCTGCCCGCATGACCTGATCCTCCCCTACCTGAAGGAGACGCTTGCCGAGATCAAAAAGCGCAAGCCCGAGCCGGAGTTCCCGTTCCGTGCGCGCATCGTGGTCGCCGGCTCCGAGATCGACGATCCCGAGTTCACGAAGCTCCTCGAGGGCTGCGGCGCGATGGTCGTGGCCGACCGTTACTGCTTCGGCAGCTTCCCGAGCCGCGAGCGCATCGAGATCCGCGACGGCGAGACCGCGTTCGACGCCATCGTCCGCCACTACCTGCACTGGAACCAGTGCGCCCGCTTCATGGAGGGTGCGAAGATCGACCAGCGCCATGCTGAGGTCAAGCGCCTTGTCGACGAGTTCCATGCTGACGGCGTGATCTACGAGAACATGAAGTTCTGCGAGTTCTGGAGCTATGAGAAGGTGCTCGCCTCCCATATCCTGACCGAGGAGATGGGCGTGCCGTGCTGCACGATCGAGAAGGAATACGCGCTCGGCTCCGTCGGCCAGCTCCGTACCCGTTTCCAGGCCTTCGTTGAGAGCCTGGAAATCAAGAAAATCAATTCTTGAACAGGAGGGGAATGAAAACTATGAATTGCCCTGTTACGAAATTTATTGACTCCAAGATGCAGAGATTCGACCCCCTCTGGCAGGCTCAGAACGGTGTCGGCGGTCTCCGCAGCCGTTACTATGATAAGACCGGCGTCGCCAAGTACCGTGAGTGGCGTGGTCTGCACGACACCATGGTCGACTACCGCGCATGGCTCAAAAACGTCATGTCCATGGCTGCCATGGTCGCCTCCGCGCCGATCCCGTGCCTGAAGGGCTTCTGGGAATACCGCTGGATGGGCTCCTACCTCGGCACGTTCATGTTCATCGACCGTCTGTTTGAGGGCTACCGCGGCCCCGAGCTCGTGATCGCGCACATGAATATGCACGCCATCGTGCAGAGCCTGACCAAGAAGATCGCCCTTGTGCTGTCTCACGACCTGCGCATCGGCGGCAAGGACAGCGATAAGATCATCCCTGTGGACGAGGTCATGCCGCCGCTGTTCCTGACCGGCTTCAAAGACCTGATCCCCATCCCGCTGCAGACGCTGCCGGAGTTCATCATCTGCGATGTTGACCAGCAGCTCGAGCCGTACTACATCGACGTAGCCGAGTCCTTCGGTCTGCCGGCAGACGTCTGCTCCCGCTGCGCGGCGGAGACCGGCGTTGCCCTCAACGACGACTTCCCGCTCTTCGGCAAGGCCATGATCTCCACGAACATGCCCTGCAACGCCTCCGAGGCGACCTCCATGTTCCAGCGCCGCCGCATCGGCCTGCCTGACTTCCAGGCGACCATGGCGATGATCCACAACGAGCCGGCTGCCCACCCGTACTCCGCGCAGGTCCTGCGCGACTGCATCGAATTCGTCGAAAAGGAATACGGCGTTGAGTATGACTGGGATGCCCTGTTCAAGCGCGCCAAGCACATGAACGAGCAGAACCGTCTCGAGCTCGAGAAGTGGGATTACTTCAAGACTCCCTACTGCCCGCTGACCGGCATCAGCGAGACCCTGTACCGTCTGTATGCCTGGGCCTCCGCCAACGGCCAGGAGGACTACTTCACCAAGAACGACCGCAAGGTCATGAAGATCCTGCGCAAGTGCTACAAGAATAAGTACGTCCCGTACGGCGGCACCACGCGTCATCGTGCGTTCCTGTGGGGACCGTCCGCCGTGTACTACACCGACTTCCCGACTTGGACGCAGAACTGCTGGGGCATCAACATCGTCCTGAACATGGACTCCACCATGGGTCACAACATGATCAGCACGACCGACCCCGATCAGGCGCTCATGGATCTGGCGCTGTTCAGCGAAAAGGGCGTTATGCGTCACATGGCCGTCGGCGGCTGGGACAACGTCAACTCCGTCTGGGAGTGGGCCACGAACTTCAACTGCGACATGGTGCTCATGAACGACAACATCGCCTGCAAGGGTATGCTCGGCGTGCACGCCATGATGGAGGAGCAGGCGCGCGACCTCGGCTTCCACTTCATCTTCATCGAGCACGACCTCGAGGACTGCCGCACCGTGCCGCGCCGCGATATGCGTAAGTGCGTCAACGAGTATATGTCCATCGTGCTCAACGAGCAGCCGCTCGACCCGACGCTGGTCGACTTCGACGACTCCGCGGCGTACTAAGAAAGGCAGGTACCGACTATGAATATGAAACTCGCTGCAAAGATCATGGGCAAGGTCGGCCTTGTCGGCTTTATCGGCTTCGTTGCGACCTTCTCGATCTATATGTTCAACCTCGAGAACAAGCTCATCTACTATGTGCTGCGTCCGCTCCTGAACAAGCACTATGATTCTCAGGTGCGCGATAAGCGCATCGTCTGAGCGCCCGCAGAGCAACCACAAATCAGCAAACCCCGCTGCTTCGGCAGCGGGGTTTTGTGACGTTACGGAATTTTTTGATTGTCTGACTGCGGCGGCTCGGCCGTAGCTGCCGGTGAAGACAGGGCTTAGGCACACGCTCCACAGAGGACCGTTTCGCTGGGGCCTCTATGGAAGAGATCGCAGCTCGCTGCAGCGTACGCATTGTACACCAAAGGCGCCCAATGCGCACGTTTGCGAGCCGAGCGGTATTTTCTCCGCCGCGCATGTCGCCGGAGAAAATGATGGGACTTCCTTTCGCCGCTTCGGCGGCGAAACTCTACGAGGTTTTTGGACAAGCTGCACCCCCCCGCTGCTTCGGCAGCGGGGTTTTGTGGTGTTGCGGGGCTCTGTGATGCCTGACGGCATACCGCAGGGCGCGAAAAAGCCCGCGTGCATTGCACGCGGGCTGATTTCGCAGGAACGCAGATCCGATCTTACTTGATGCCGTACTTCTTGTTGAACTTATCCACACGGCCGCTGGTGTCAACGAGCTTCTGCTTGCCGGTGTAGAAGGGGTGGCACTTGGAGCAGATCTCGATGGAGATGTTCTGCTTCGTGGAGCGGGTCTCGTACACGGCGCCGCAAGCGCAGCGGATCGTGGTCGGCTGGTAATTCGGATGGATACCGTCTTTCATAGTCATTCACCTCATAATAAGCTGTCTTGAGCACGGGCTGGTCCATGGTTACAAGACGCAACCTGAATTCTACCATGCCGATGACAGAAAAGCAAGCGTTTTTGTAATTTTTTTATGCGTCCGTTTCCGGAACGTCGGCGCTGCAGCCGCAGTGCAGAAAGTACAGCGTCCTCCGGCAGACGGGGCGGCCGGTGATGCGCGCCATCGCCCCGGCATAAGCGCGCAGCTGCGCGGCATAGTACGCCGTGCGCTCCGGCACGGCATCGGGGCGGATGCGGTCGGTCTTGTAATCCACGATGACGAGGCCGTCCTTTGTTTCGAACCACGCGTCCACCACGCCCTGCAGCAGCACCTGCTCCGCATCCGCACCGGGGAAGAACGTCTCCGCCGGGCACAGGAGCGAGAAGCGAAACTCCCGCCGCAGCGTGCCCACGGCCTCTGCCGCCGCAAGCGCCGCGCCGAGCGGTGTGCGCATCAGCCGCAGGAGCGAGGCCGAGTTCACCGCCTGTGCCTCACGCGCCGTGAGCAGACCGCGCGCAGCGAGGGCCTGCACCTGCGCGGCGATGCCCTCCGGCGTGCGCGCGTCGGCAAAGTGCAGATATTGCAGCGTGCGGTGCGTAGCCGTGCCGCGCTCGGCCGCGGTGAGCCTGCGATCCCGCGCCGAAAAATCCGGCCGGCGGAAGGCCTGCGTGCGCGGTGCATCCCGGAGTAGCGGCGCACCGGCGTCCTCGGGCGGCGCGGTCTCCGGTTCAAGCCGCTTGAGCTCCGTCGCCGTCACCTTCGACGGCAGCTCGGTCGCCTGCGCGTGCGCATAGCGGAACGTGAGCGCGCGTTCGAGCTGCGCCAGCAGGGCGGGATCCGGCTCCGGCAGTGTGGGTGCGTTCTCCGCCTCCGCATTGCCGGCCGCAGTGTCCGCCGTCAGATAGACGTAGTTCCGGCGCAGATAGCGCTCATCCCGGTCGAGCAGCGCACTCTGCAGCAGCCAGTGCAGCGGGCTCTGCGCAGCGCGCAGCAGCTCCGGCGCGAGGGGCACGGTGGCCGTGGCGGTCAGGGTGCTGACGGTCTTGCCGATGCCGCGCACGGTGCCCGTGATGACGAGCCGCTCCTTCGCGCGCGTCATGGCCACGTACAGCAGGCGCATCTCCTCCGAGAGCGTCTCGGTCAGCAGCTGCGCCGCGATCGCCTGCCGCGCGATGGTCGGGTATTCCACGCCGTGCTCGAGATCCGTGCACTTCGGCCCGAGACCGAGCACCGGGTGCACGAGCACGCTCTCGCGTGCGTCGGATTTGTTGAACAGGCGCGCCGTGTCGCACAAAAACACGAACGGGAACTCCAGCCCCTTGGATTTGTGGATGCTCAGGATGCGCACGCTGCGGCTCTCGCCGCCGGGGGCGGCGGGCTCCACACCCTCGGTCTCCTGCCGCTGCATCCAGAGCAGGAAGCGGTGCAGCCCGCGCGCGCCCGTCTGTTCAAACTGCTGCGCAAGATCGAGCAGGAGCAGCACATTGCGCCGCCGCAGTTCGCCGTCCGGCATCGCGCTCGTGAGCGCCATGACGGCGCGGTCGTCCACGACGTGCCACAAAAATTCGCTCAGCGGCAGCTCGATCGACAGCGCGCGGTAGCGCGCGAGCACGTCGAGAAAGTCCCGGCAGTCGTCGCGCGTCTCGGCGGCGAGCGTGACGGCGGTGTAAAAATCGTGCTCGCGGTCGCACGTGCGCACGGCGGCCAGATCGTCCGCCGTCAGGCCGAACAGCGGCGAGCGCAGCGCCGCGATGAGCGGCACGTCCTGGTGCGGATTGTCCACCACTGCCAGCAGCGAGCGCAGCACCGACACCTCCTCGGATGTGTAGAACCCGCCGCTCGTCTCCGCCGACACGGGGATGCCGTGCGCCTCGAGCGCGGCGCGGTACACGGGGCCGACGCTGTTGGCGCTGCGCAGCAGGATGACCACATCGCCGTAGTGCGCAGGGCGCTCGGCGCCGTTTTCCCACACGGGCGTGCCGCCGTCGATGAGCGCGCGGATGCGCCGCGCGGCGTAGTCCGCCTCCAGCGCGGCCTTTTCCGGCGTGGGCGCGTCGTCGTCCGCGCCCGGCAGCTCGAGCACGGCGAGCTCCGGCAGCACATCGTTGCCGGGGTAGCTTGCTCCGGCGCGCAGGCGGGCCGCGTCGTCATAGTCCAGCTCGCCGAGCGCACGCGACATGATGTTGGAAAAGACGTGGTTGGCCGCTTCCAGCACTGCGCGGCGGGAGCGGAAATTCTCCCGCAGGAGGATGCGCCGCGGCGCACCGGGCGCAGCCTCGCGGAAATCCGCAAAGCGCGCGTATTTGTCGAGGAAGATCGTGGGATCGGCGAGGCGGAAGCGGTAGATCGACTGCTTGACGTCGCCGACGAAAAAGAGGTTGCTGCCCTCGCGCGACACGGCGCGGAAAATGAGGTCCTGCACCTCCGACACGTCCTGATATTCATCGACCATGATCTCGGTATAGCGCCCGGAGAGCTGGCACGCAAGCTCGGTCGGCGCGCCGTCCTCGTCCGTGAGCAGCTGCGCCGTCATGTGCTCGAGATCGGAGAAGTCCACGAGACTGCGCCGCCGCTTTTCGGCGGCGTAGGCCGCGCCGAAGTCGAGCGTCAGCGCCAGCAGCGCCTGCATGGCCGGGGCCGTCGTGTGCAGGTCGGCAAGGGCCTGCGCGGAGGGAATGTTGATCTGTTTTTGCAGCGTCTGGATGGCTTTTTTCGCCGCGTCGCGCTGCGCTTTGACGCGGTCGCGCACGTCCGGGTCTGGCGGCTTGCGCGTGCTGCCGAGCCGTGGGAACGGCACGTCCTGCAGCGCCGTTACAGCAGCATCCCAGCTCCGGTTGCAGGCGTACGCGAGCGCGCGCAGGCCGTCGGCCGTGGCCGAAAAGCTGTCGCCGTAGATGTCCATAAGCCACTCCATGTCCTCGTCCGCCATGATGTCGAGCTGCGCCTCAAGCACGCCGCACCAGTGCTCCGCACTCTCCTGCATGCGTGCCAGCAGCGACCGGCCCCACGGCGTGGCGCCGGCGTCGGTCACGCCGTCGAGCGCGAGCAGCTCCACCTGCTGTGCGGCCCACTGCTCGGGCCGCGCGTGGCACTGCATCTTGTCGTAGAGCGTGAGTACGAGCTCGCCCAGGCGCGCGTCGTCGCGCCCGCCGCCGACCGTGTCGGCCAGCAGGCGGAAGGCCGCGTCGGTGTCGATGTGCATATAAGCGCGCTCGAGCGTGTGTTCGAGCGCCGCTGCGCGCAGGGAGGCGCAGCGCTCGGTATCGGCGACCTGAAAGTCCGGTGCGAGGGCGAGGGCTGCGCAGTTGGCGCGCAGGAAGTCTGCGCAGAAGCTGTGGATCGTGCCGATCTCGGCGCGGGCGCACAGCGCGACCTGCCGCCGCAGGCGGCGGTTTTCGGGGTCTGAAGCAATGCGCGCATAGATCCCGTCGAGGATGCGGCTGCGCAGCTCGGCCGCGGCCGCGCGCGTGTAGGTGATGACGAGGAAGCGGTCGATGTCAACAGGATTTTCCGCATCTGTAAGGTAGGCCATGAGCCGCTCAGTGAGCACGCGGGTCTTGCCGCTGCCCGCCGCCGCGGACACGAGCACGGTGCTGCCGCGCGTGTCGATCGCGGCGCGCTGCTCGGGTGTGAAGTTCAGTTCAGGCATCCGGCGCGCCTCCTTTCAGGTTGCTCCAGACCTTGTCGGCCGGGAGCTTGGTGAGCACACGGTGGCAGTCGCCCCCCGCGCCGGGCGTGAAGTGGCAGACGGTCAGATAGTCGCAGTGCGTGCAGGCCGTGTCCTGCCCGGAGCGGAAGTAGGGGTCAGCCGTGATGCTGCCGCCGCGCAGCTCGTGCGCGAGGTCGAGCAGCGTTGTTTCAATGTGCCGCGCGAGCAGGCCGAGCTGCTCCGCGCTCGCGAGCGCCTCCGTTTTCCGCCGGGGTGAAACGGGCAGATACTGCGGCGTGTCGCTGTGCTCCATGGCGTGCAGCACGGCGGCATCGTCGAGCAGCAGGCCGGAGCGGCGCACCGCGCCGGCGCGCTCTTTGGCCGCCTCCTCGGGAGAGAGCCGGCGGTCGGCCGGGATGAGCACGTCGCGCGCCGGGACGTAGAGCACGCCCGCCGGCACGATCTCGTGCCCGTAGCGCGCGGGGCCGGAGCGCTCGAGCGCGAAGAGGTACAGCAGCATCTGCAGCCCCATGCCGTACCACACGTCCGAGAGCGAGAACGCCTTGCGCCCGGTCTTGTAATCGACGACGCGCAGGTAGAGCTTGCCGTCGTGCAGCCAGCCGTCCACGCGGTCGGCCACGCCGCTCATGTTGAGCGTCACCTCGCCGTCCGAGAGCGTGATCGGCGCGATCTGCTCAGGGTCCGCGAAGTTGAGTTCAAAGTCCAGCGGCACGAAATCGCCCGCGCGCAGCTCGTGCGCCATGTCGGTCACCACCTGCCGCACCTGCCGGCACAGGCGGCGGAAGAGGTAGATGAAGCGTGCTGATTTTTCCTGAAAATCATTGAGCTCGTCGTGGATGTAGCGCTGCGTCCAGTGGTCGGTGAAGCGCCCGAGTTCCTCGTCGGTCACGACGGCGAAGCCGCCGGCCTCCGTCACGTCCTGCGCCGTGTGCTGCAGGACGTAGTGGAAGAACGTGCCGATCTCCGGCGGGTTGAACGCCGCCGGGCGGCGGGGCTTGGCCCGGAGCCCGTACTGCAGGAAGTATGCATACCGGCAGGCGGAAAAGCGCTCGGCCTTCGACGCCGAGAGGTACAGCCGCTTGCCGTAGAGCGCGCGCACGCGCTCGGGCGAGAGACGGCCGCGGGCGGTGTGCGCCGCGCGCGTGAGCGCGGCGAGCGCGGCGGGGTCGTGCCGATCGAACCACGCGCGCGCCGCGACGGCGGCGGGGTCAGTCGCCCCGCGCAGCGTGCGCCCGGCCAGCTCCAGCGCCGGGGCCGGGGCCAGCAGGCGCTGCGCGTCCGGGTCCACGGGGCGCGGCAGCGTGCCGAAGAGCTGAGAGATGCGCGTGACGAGAAACGACGGGCGTGTGGGCGTGCCATTGCCGTCAAAGAACGGGTAGGTCACCGTGAGCGTCTCGGACGGGAGCGTCACGCACTGGTAGACAAGATTGTATTCGCGCCAGAGCACATCGTCCGTGCCGCCGCCGATGTCGAGCTCCAGCTCCAGCAGCTCGCGCCGCTCCTCGGGCGAGAACACGCCGTCCGGCTCACCGGCGCGCGGCAGCCGGTCGTCCGACGCGCCGAGCACGATCAGATGCCGGATGCCGCGCCGGCGCATCCGGTCGAGGTCGCCGGCGGTCACGCGGTCGAGCGCGACGGGGATCGTGCCGATGTCGTAGCACGAGAGCATCCGCAAAAACAGCGTCGCAAACGTGTCGGCGTCCATCTGCGTGCCGCCGAGGATGGCGGCAAACTGCTCGAGCGCGCCGACCGTCAGCTCCCAGAGCTGCGCATATTCGGCCGCGAGCGCGCCGCGTCCCTCGGCGCGCAGGCTCTCGGCCAGCGCATCAAGCCGCTGCGCGAGGTGCAGCCGCTCGAGAAAATCCGCCAGCGCCATGGCCTGTGCCTCGGCGGTGGCGGCGGCGTGGCTCTCCGCCCCCAGCAGGCGCAGCGGGTCTGCGGCCCGGCGGCGCAGGTCGTTGATCTCGGCAAGGCGGGCGGCGGCCTCGTCCGTGTCCGGCGCGCCGTAGCCGTCGGGATGCTGCCGCCACGGCTCGGGGCGCGTCCATGCGCCGCCGCGCAGCGACCAGAGCAGAACGTAGTTTTCGAGCGTGTCCGTCTCCTCGGGCGTGAGCCCGGCGAGCCCCGTGCGCAGGTAGGCCGAGACATCCTCGGCGTCCCAGCCGCCGGTCACGATGTCGTAGGCCGCGCGGATGAGCGCCACGAGCGGCTTTTGCAGCAGGTCGGTGCGGCGGGCAAAATAGAGCGGCACGCCGTAGTAGGCGCACATGCGCTCGAGCGCGGGCGCGTAGTCGGAAAAGCCGCGCGCGGCAATGGCAATGTCGCGCCAGCGGCAGCCCGATTGCACGAGCTGCAGCGCGCGGGAGGCTGCCCATGCGCACTCGGCCGTGAGATCGTCCGCCGTGTGGACGGTGATCGTCTGCGCGGGATCGTCAAAGTGCGCGGAGGTGTAGGAAAACAGCTGCTGCTCGAGCACGCGCAGCGGCGTGTCGGCGGCGCGGGCGGGGCAGGCCTCGACGGTGGACTGCACGCCGCAGTCGTCCGCCATGTCCAGCAGCACGCGCGCCGTGTGCCGCGCCGTGCCGAAGATCTCGTTGCCGTCCGCGAGCGCGTCGAGCGTGAGGCAGACCGTCACATCCGCGCCCGCCGTCAGCAGCGCGCGCACGACGGCCAGCTCCTGCCGCGTGTAGTCGGTGAAGCCGTCGAGATAAAACTGCCCCGTGCGCCCGAGCGTGCTCTCGGGGATGCGCTCGGCCAGATGCGTCAGGCGGTCGGTGGGGTCTGCGTGACCCTGCGCAGTCACGGCGTCATACGCCGCGAGCACAAGCGCGAGATCGCGCAGCTTGTCGCCCAGATAGCCGGGGCAGCGCGCGGCGGTCTGCTCGAGCGCGTCGGGCGTGACGCACGCGGTCTTGAGCTCGTCGACCGCGCCGAGCAGCGTCTGCTGCATCTGCGCCCGGCGGGCAGCCGCACCGAACAGCCGCAGCCGCGGCGCGACCTGATCGAGCGCCAGCGCCATGCACAGCAGCCGTCCGCCCTGATCGAGCAGCGGCGCGTCACCCGCGCCGGTCTCCGCCGCGACGCGGCGCGCCAGTCCCGTGAAGCTCAGCACCTCAGCGTACAGACTCAGACTGTCGCCGCAGGCGGCGCACAGCGCGCGCTCGGCCTCGTGGCTGTATTGCTCCGGCACGAGCAGCACCTGCCCCGGTGTGCGCGCCGCGACGGCTGCGCGGATGCGCCCCATGAGCAGATCGGTCTTGCCGCTGGCGGCAGGACCATAGAGCAGATGCAGCATAACATTGCCTCCTTGTGTGTTTTCTAAAGTGTAGCATATCTGGTGTCCCGATAAAAGGACAGTGCCCGGCGGTGCGGCTCACCACACCTGCCAGCGCAGGGCGAACGCGGCGAGATAGCCGAGCGCGGCAAGCGCGCTCAGAGCGGTGAGGGCAATGTTCGCGGTGCGCTTTTGCGCGCACTGTGCCAGCGCCAGCGGCACGGGCAGCAGCACGAGCAGGTAGCGCGGCGCGCTCAGCAGCCATGTCGCGCCGACGGCGATGATGTAATACGCGAGAAACCACGCCGTCTGGCTTGCGCGCAGCCGCGGCGCGGCCTTCGCCAGCAGGATGAGGGCGGAAAAGCACGCGATGAGGTTCGGCAGCCAGAGACCGAGCGCATCGCGCCAGTTGCCGCTGCGCAGACAGCGCAGCAGGTAGTCCGTCTGATATGCGGCGGTGCTGAAAAACAGTCCCGTGCGCTGGTTCCAGTGCTCGCGCTGGTAGATGAGAAACTGCAAAGGGTTGCCCGCCACGCGCCAGTTGATATAGCAATACGCCGCGAAGCCCAGCGGCACGAGCAGCAGCCCGGCAACCTGCCGGATGCTGATGCGCCGGTGCTGCACGGTATCGTGCACCAGCTCCCACAGCAGCGGCACGAGCAGCAGCAGCCCGAGCGAGCGCGTGAACGCGGCGTATGCTCCGCACAGCCCGCCGAGCACGGGCCTGTGCGTGCGCGCGAGATAGAGTGCCGCCGCCGTCAGCAGCAGAAACAGACTCTCGCTCATGGGCGCGGCGAAGAAAAAGCTGCCCGGTGCGAGCACGAGAAACCGCAGCGCGCGCACGGCGTCGCGGTGCGGCAGGTCGAGCCGCAGCAGCCGGTAGACCACGCACCCCGCGCCTGCAAAGCACACGGCCGATGTCAGCAGCCCCGCGCAGATGTCCGACGGGACGAGCAGCATCACCGCGCGCACCGCAAGCGGGTAGCCCGGCAGAAACACGAGCTGCACGACGCGGTCGCGCTCGCCGGCGGAGATGTAGCCGTCGCGCGCGATGTCGAGATAGTGCCGGCTGTCGAGGCAGCGCCAGAATTCGAGTGCCTGCGTGATCGCCTCCGGCTGCCCGGCGAGGGCGCGGACGCCCCACGTGAGCAGGAGCAGGACGAGATCGAGCGCGAGCAGCGCGGCAAAAATACGCGCGGCCATGTGCTCCGGCTCCTGCGCCGGGACGGCGGGCGCGGCGTCCTCCCGCTGCCAGAAGCGCACCCACGCGGGCACGAACCGCAGCCCCACGGCGGCAAACAGCGCCGCGCTGCATCCGGCGGCGATGCCGCCCGGGACGGACAGGCCCGGCGTGCGCGCGCACCAGAGCACGAACAGCGCCGCGAGCGCGGCAAGGCCCAGCGCATCGAGTGCAATGACGGCGCGGGTTTTCGGCTGCATGGCGGCACCTCCTGTGTGGATCGGATGATGATAAATTGTAGCACGTGCGGCGGCTAAGGTACAACCGTTTGCGTCAATGAAAAGCAAAAAAGAGGACATCGTTTGCAGGCTCTGGAAGCATGCAGTCGGCACGCAACCATTCGAAAGGAGAGCGCAAACGATGTCCGGGATACTTGTACAGTGAAACGGGAAAACGATCTGAGATGCGTGCCCGCTGCGTGCTTCGCATCTCCCGCGTGATTCCATCATAGCGATTTTTCACCCGAAATACAGCCGACGCTCCGAACGATACGGAGCGTCGGCCGTTTTTCATCTGCGGGTCATGGCAGACGGCTGTCGCCGCCCATGCACGCTGCCAGCTCTTCGATCCGCTCGAGCGGGAAGGGCGGGGCGCACAGCGGCCTGAGCGCGATGCTCATGAGCTTCATGGGGTTGTCGTCGGCAGCCACGCGGTTGGCGCTGAGCGCACCGCAGCGGCGGCAGCGATGAATGAGCGCCCACTCGCCGTTTTTGCGTACCCAGACGGCCACAGGCTCCATGATGCCGCCGCAGTCGGCTGCGCGGTCACCGGGCGTGATGTCGACGTGCAGGCTGTACAGGCAGTTCGGGCGGTGGTTGCGGTGGCTGCTCCCGGCACCCTCCGGTGTCACGAGCCGTCCGCAGACTCTGCAGGGAAAGCTGTCGCGGCAGGGGTGGGTTTTGTAGTAGCCTGCTTGGTATTGCTGTCGTTTGTTTTCGTGCTTCATTGGTTCCTCCCAAAGGCATTCCTGCGCCGGGAGGCGTGGCGTGTGTGGATTTGCCGGCCTCCCGGTCAGCGCACACGCTCCGATGTTCTTGTCTGTTTCAAATAATGTCTCCTGAATATAAATATAGATAGAATTTGCGGTCATTCCCGCCGTCTCCAGCATACTGCGCATGCACGCCGCTGTCAAGTGCGCGCAAAAAAGCGGGGAATTCCGGTTGCCGCGGCGGAAAAAATTCGTTATACTGAATCAAAGCACCCTGCAAGGAGGTGTCCCCCGCATGAAACAGTATCCGCGCATGGCAGCCCTGCTGCTGGCGCTGCTGCTCGCGCTCGGCTGCACCGGCTGCGGCGAGAAGCAGGAGCCCGTGACCGTGACGATCTGGCACGTCTACGGCGGCGAGACCGAGTCCCCGCTCAACGACCTCATCGACACGTTCAACGAGACCGTCGGCCGCGCGCAGAACATCCGCGTGCAGGTCGGCAGCGTCACGAATACGAACACCATCCACGAGGCGGTGCTCGCCTCGGCTTACGGCGAGCCCGGCGCCACGGCGCTGCCGGACATGTTCGTGTCCTATCCCAAGACCGTGCTGGCACTGCCGGATGCGGATATCCTCGTCGACTACCGGGACTATTTCTCGGATGCGGAGCTGGATGATTTCATCCCCGCGTTTCTTGCCGAGGGCGAGATAGGCGGGCATCTGACCGTACTGCCGGTGGCTAAGAGCACGGAGATCCTGTTTGTGGACAAGACGCTCTTTGACCGCTTCGCCGCCGCGACGGGCGCGACGCTCGATGATCTGTCCACGTGGGAAGGGCTCTACCGCACGGCGGAGGCCTACACCGCCTGGACGGACGCGCAGACGCCCGACACGCCGGACGACGGCAAGGTGTTTTTCGTGCACGACTACCATTTTAATTATTTTCAGGTCGGTGTCGAATCTCTCGGTGCGGATTTCTTTGACGGCGATCAGGTGGCGTTCGGCCCGGCGTTTCGCCGCGTGTGGGAGCCGTATGCCCGCGCAACGCTTGCCGGCAGCGTCTGGCTCAAGAGCGGCTACGCCACAGAGCCCCTGCGCACGGGCGACGCGGTCGCGTCCGTGGCATCGTCGGCGAGCGTGCTGTACTACGCCAACACCGTCACCTACCCGGACAACACCTCCGAGCCGGTGGAGATCATCTCCCTGCCGTGCCCGACGTTTGCGGGCGGGGAGAAGCTCGTCATGCAGCGCGGCGCCGGCATCTGCACGGTCAGGTCCACGCCCGAGCGTGAGCGCGCGTGCATGACGTTTCTCAAGTGGCTCACGGCGCCCAAGCGCAACGTCGATTTTGTGACGCAGCTGGGCTATATGCCCGTCACGCAGACGGCGTTTGCAAACGAGCTGCCCAGCGCTGTGCGCACGCTCGATGACCCCATGTACATCTCGCTCTATCAGGCGTTTCTCGACACGCAGAGCAGCTACACGTTCTATACTCCGCCGCAGCGCAGGGATTATCTCGAGCTCGAGACCCGCTTTGAAGAGCAGGTGCGCCTGCAGCTCACGGCCGGGCGCGTGCTCTGCGAACAGCAGGGCGGCGGCGCGCGTGAGGAGCTGATCTGGTCCACGCTCGACCAATTTGAAAAAACCTACGTCCGCTGAGGCGGCAGAAAGGCGGTGACAGCCATGCTCCGGTTACGGGAAATGCGCTCGGCGCTGGAAAAAGCAAAGACGCAGGGCGTGAGCATGCAGCGGCGGCTCGTGCTGTACTGGTTCAGCATGGCGTTGGCGATCCTGGCCGCCGTGCTGCTGGTCGTGAGCCTGACGGGGGTGTTTTCCAACACGGCGCAAAAGTTCGGCCAGTCGCTGACGATCCAGAAGCACAACACCACCTCGGCGCTTGCCGGGCAGATGGACCAGCTCACGGCGCAGAGCATCGCCCTGTCGGAGGAGCTCACGCGCGAGCTGGACAAGCAGCTCGCCGCCGGCGGGCGGACGTTCTCCGCGCTCAACGACGATCCGCGCGCGATCGCGCTCGTCGAGACGGCGCTCTATCCCGCGCTGAACACCTATTTGAAATCCGGCGCGTGCAGCGGCGCGGTCTTTTGTCTGGATGCCACGGCCAACACGGCGCTGCCGGGCGCGGCGACCTCGCGCGCGGGGCTGTACCTGCGCTATTCAGCGCTGCGCGCCATCGGTGCGACGGACCAGCACGTCACGTGCTTTCGCGGCACGGCGGAGACGGCGCGCAGCGCGCAGGTGCAGATGCACAACCGCTGGAATCCGGAGCTGAACGTGCAGGCCATCCCCGGCTACACGCAGCTGCTGCGCGCATCGGACGGCCGCCTCGCCGAGCGCTGCCTGTGGACGGGGCGCATCGCCCTGCCCGACACGTGGGAGTCGGTGACGCTGCTGTGCGTGCCGCTGCTCGACAGCGCGGGCAATGTGCGCGGCATCTGCGGCGCGGAGCTCAGCGATCTGTATTTTCGCCTCACCTATCCCGCTGTGGACAGCGCCTACGGCAGCATGGTCACGGTGCTCGCCCCCATAGACGGCGACCGGCTGCTGCTCGGACAGGCCATGATCGGCAGCCCCGGCGGGTCGTATCTCACGGCCGACGGCACGCTCACGTGCAAGACCGGCCGGTATTATAATACGTATTCCGACGGCAGCCGCACCTATCTCGGTCTGCACGAACCGATCGGCGCGACCGACGCCGCAGGGCGGAAGCTCGCCGCCGTGGTGCTCGTGCCGGATGCCGGGCTGCGCGCGCTCGAGGCGCGCAGCCGCACGACGTGGATCATCGTCTCGCTCGTGTTTCTCGCGGCGATGCTGCTGCTGTCAACATACCTGTCGCGCCGGTTCGTGACGCCGATCTCCCGCAGCCTGCAGGCCATCCGCGAGCAGGCCCCCGGTGAGCACCCGTCCGGCATCTCGGAGATCGATGAGCTGCTGGCCTTCGTGCGCTCGCGCGCGGCCGAGCAGCTCACGGCCGGAGGTCTCCCGCCGAACATCGAGGAGCTGCTCTCGGGCTTCCGCGACCGGGTGCAGACGCTCACACCCATGGAGCGCACCGTGCTGCAGTATTACATCGACGGCTGCTCGCTCGAGGAGGTCGCGGCGCGCGCGTACATCAGTGTCTCCACCGCCAAAAAGCACAACACGAACATCAACCGCAAGCTCGGCGTGACCTCACGCGAGGAGCTCATGCTGTATATCGACCTCTTCCGCCGCTGCGGTCGTCTCGATGAGATCGCCGCGCCGCGGGCAGAGGATACTGCAAGGTGCACAACCTGACCGTCGTCAGGCTGTGCACCTTGTCTACTACTCAGTCGTATTTTGCGGTTTCGGCGGGGTTTTTGCGCCGGGAACGTAGCATTTCCGACCCCGATGCCTTATACTATCAGCATAGCTGAAAAATCATCAGAAACAGTTAGATATGATGAAAAACATCTGCGTAAAGGAGCAAGCTTATGGGACTTATCAAAGCGATCGCCGGTGCTGCCGGCGGTGTCATGGCCGACCAGTGGAAAGAATTTTTCACCTGCGAGGCGCTGCCGGCCGACGTGCTGGCGGTCAAGGGACAGAAGAAAACCACCCGCCGTTCAAGCAACACGCACGGCGATGAGAACATCATCACCAGCGGCTCGCGCATCGCGGTCGCCGACGGTCAGTGCATGCTCATCGTCGAGCAGGGCAAGGTCGTCGAGGTCTGCGCCGAGCCGGGCGAGTACACCTACGACGCGTCCACCGAGCCGACGATCTTTGCCGGAAACCTCGGCGAGAGCATCGGGCAGGTGTTCCAGAACATCGGCAAGCGCTTCACCTTCGGCGGCGAGGCCCCGAAGGACCAGCGCATCTACTACTTCAACACCAAGGAGCTGACCGGCAACAAGTACGGCACGCCGAGCCCGGTGCCGTTCCGCGTGGTCGATCAGCGCGCCGGCATCGACATCGACATTGCCATCCGCTGCTTCGGCGAGTACAGCTACCGCATCACGAACCCGCTGCTGTTTTACACCAACGTCTGCGGCAACGTCACCGAGGCCTACACCCGCGACACGATCGACGGTCAGCTCAAGAGCGAACTGCTCACGGCGCTGCAGCCGGCGTTCGCGCGCATCAGCGATATGGGCATCCGCTACTCGTCGCTGCCCGGCCACACGCGCGAGATCGCCGAGGCGCTCAACGAGGAGCTCTCGGCGCAGTGGCGCGACCGCCGCGGTCTGGAGATCGTGGCCTTCGGCGTCTCGTCCGTGAAGGCGAACGAGGAAGATGAGCAGATGATCAAGGAGATGCAGCGCGAGGCCGCCTACATGGACCCGACGCGCGCCGCCGCGATGCTCTCGCGCTCGCAGGGCGAGGCGATGAAGGCCGCCGCGTCCAACACGGCCACGGGTCCGGCCATGGCGTTCATGGGCATGGGCATGGCCGGTCAGATGGGCGGCATCAACGCCCAGAATCTCTACGCCATGGGTCAGCAGCAGGCCGCCCAGCAGGCGGCGCAGCAGCCCGTTGCCGCACCGCAGCCCGCGCCGCAGCCCGCCGCCCCGGCGGCAGCGCCGGCGGCCGATGGCTGGACGTGCGCCTGCGGTCAGACCGGCAACACCGGCAAGTTCTGCGGCAACTGCGGCCAGCCCAAGCCCGCGGACGAGAGCTGGACGTGCACGTGCGGCGCGGTGAACAAGGGCAAATTCTGCGCTGAGTGCGGTAAACCGCGCCCGGCCGCCGTGAAGAAATTCAAATGCGACAAGTGCGGCTGGGAGCCGGAAGACCCGACCGACCCGCCGAAGTTCTGCCCCGAGTGCGGCGACCCGTTCAACGACGGCGACACCGTTTCCTGACCCACAACGAAAGGAGGCGCGCACATGCCCACCCAGGTAACCAACTATCAGTGTCCGGCCTGTACCGGCCCCCTGCATTTTTCGGCCGAGACCGGCAAGCTCACCTGTGACTACTGCGGCTCTGCGTATGACGTCGCGGAGATCGAGGCGCTCTATGCGCAAAAGGAGGCCGAGGCCGCTGCTGCCAAGGAAGCGGCCGACGCAAAGGCGGAGGCGGCGAAGGCGGACGCCGCCGACGACGGCGGCTGGGACACCTCCGGCCTCAGCAGCGACTGGGGCGCGGACGCCGACGGTCTGCGGGTCTACGGCTGCCCGTCGTGCGGCGCGGAGCTGATCTGCGACGAGACCACCGCCGCCACCTCCTGCCCCTACTGCGGCAACCCGACGGTCGTGCCGGGGCAGTTTTCCGGCGCGCTCAAGCCGGAGTTCGTGCTCCCGTTCAAGATGACGAAGGACGACGCGGTGCGTGCGCTGCGCGCACACTACCGGGGCAAGCCCTTCCTGCCGCGCTCGTTCACGGCCGGCAACCACATCGAGGAGATCCAGGGCGTGTATGTCCCGTTCTGGCTGTTTGACGGCGGCGCGGAGGGCGAGGTCGACTACAAGGCCGCCAACTCCCGCACCTATAGGGACGACGACTACGAGATCACCGAGACCGACCATTACGACGTGCACCGCGGCGGCTCGATCGCGTTTGAGAAGATCCCGGTGGACGCCTCGAGCAAGATGCCCGACGACCACATGGACTCCATCGAGCCGTTTGACTACACGCAGATGCAGCCGTTTTCCACGGCGTACCTGCCCGGCTATCTGGCCGACAAGTACGACGTCACCGTGGACGACAGCCGCGCCCGCGCCGACCGCCGCAGCAGGGAGACGCTCGAAAACGCCTTGCGCGAGACCGTGACCGGCTACGGCACGTGCGTGACCGACCGCACGGACATCCGCCTGCACCGCGGCAAGGTGCACTACGCCCTGCTGCCGGTGTGGATGCTGAGCACGAAGTGGAACGGCGAAAGCTTCCTCTTCGCCATGAACGGACAGACCGGCAAGCTCGTCGGCGACCTGCCGACCGACCGCGGCCGCTATTGGGGCACGTTCGGTGCGATTGCAGGCGTGGTCACGGTCGCGCTGACGGTCATCCTGCAGTTTATGTAAGGAGGCGGACACCATGAAACAAAAACTGACCGCGCTGCTGCTCGTGCTGCTGCTGGCTGTCACGCTCGTGCTGCCCGTCATGGCGGCAGCGCCCTATGTCGACGATGAAGCCGCGATCCTCACGCTCTCGGAGGTCGAAACGCTCGAGGCGCGCGCCGCCGAGATCTCGGAGCACTACGGCGTCGGCGTGTACATCTGCATAGTCGATGACTTCGGCGACTATGGCTATCCCGACGTTGCGACCGCGTCCTATTCGATCTACCATGCGCAATCGCTCGGCTATGGCAGCGGGCGCGACGGCATCCTCCTGCTGCTGAGTATGTCGAACCGCAAGTACGCCACCTTTGTCTACGGCGACAAGGCAGAGCCCATCTTCCCGGACGGCAAGCTCATCAAGCTCGAGAACGCCTTTCTCGACGACTTTGCGGACGACGACTGGTACGACGGCTTCTCGGACTATCTTGAGGGCTGCGCCGGGATCCTCAGCGTCGACTCGGGCGAATTCACGTGGCCGCAGTTTCTGCGCCGCCTCGGCATCTCGTTCGGCATCGGGCTCTTGCTCGCGCTGATCGTGTGCCAGCTGCTGAAGATGAAGATGCGCTCCGTCTACCGCCAGGCTGAGGCCTCGGCCTACGTCACGGCGGAGGGACTGAACCTGACGACGCGCGAGGACGTCTTTACCCACACGACCACGGTGCGCCACAAGATCGAGCGCAAGAGCGACTCGAGCAGCTCAAGCGATTCGAGCAGCTTTTCCGGCGGCGGCGGCCACGGACGCAGCGGCTCGTTCTGATACGAAAGCCCACCCCCACATATTCCAAACCAAGGAGGCGGAAACAGATGAAAAAACGCATTCTCAGCATTGTCCTGTGTCTGGTCATGGTGTTCAGCCTGCTGCCGTTCACGGCAAGCGCGGCAAGCGCCATACCGATCAACGAAGAGACCTTCCCCGACCCGGTGTTCCGGGAATACGTGCTCAAGATCGTCGGCAGCTCGGTCCTGACTGAGGAAAAGGCCCGGCAGATCGAAGTGCTCGACGTCAGCGATGATAACATCAAAAAGGTGCTCGGCGACCGCGCCCCCATCACGAGTCTCATGGGCATCCGATACCTGAGATATGTGAAGGATCTCAATTGCAGCGGCCAGGAACTGAAGAAAACACTCAATCTGGAGCAGAACTCGAGAGTGGAAAAGCTCAACTGCTCCGGAAACCAGCTCACCGGTCTGTGGTTTCACAAGGGCAGCTCGCTCAAGTATCTGACCTGCAGCGTAAACGAGTTCACCGCACTCGACCTGAGCAAGTGCTCAGAGCTCATCGAGCTGTCCTGCGGCAGCAATAAGCTCACCGCGCTCGACCTGAGCGCCAACACAAAGCTCCAGAAAATCAGTGCGGGCAGCAACAAGCTGACAGCCCTCGACACCCGGAACTTGCCGGAGCTGACGTATCTCAATCTTTGGGGCAATCATGACCTCAGATCCATTGATGTCAGCAAAAACACCAAGCTGGAGTTTCTGAGTGTCTCCCATTGCAAGCTGACCTCGCTCAATGTGAGCAACAACCGGAAGCTGGTTGAGCTCTATGTCGATGATAACCAGCTCACCGCGCTCGATGTGCGCAGCAACTACATGCTCAAGAAGCTGGGCTGCTATGAAAACCAGCTCACCGCGCTCGACCTGAGCAGCAACGTCGCCCTCGAGTATCTTGGTGTTAACGACAATCCGATCACCGAGCTCAATCTTCACCCGCTGAGCAATCTGCAGGAGCTTTCGTGTTACAAAATGAAGCTCAAGAAGCTGGATGTGAGCCGCTGCCCCAAGCTCCGGCGGCTGTACTGCAACGACAACCAGATCGAGACGCTCGACCTGCGCAGCAACAAAAAGCTCGAAACGCTCTACTGCCAGAATAACCGGCTCTCGTGGCTGGACCTGAGCAGCAACACGGCGCTCGATCCGCGCTATGTGGACTGCTCGGGCAACGCCTACGACATCAAGGTGGATGAAAACCTCCAGTATAAGGTCTATCCCGACCTGCCGTGCTACGGTGCGACGGAGGGCACATACTTCACGGCCGCCCGCGCGAGCGACTGGACCGGCGGCACGGTCAGCAAGGTCGACGGTTGGGACGTCCTGACGCTCGATAACCGCGACGTCAAGGAGGTCACCTACAAGTACGACACCGGAAACGCCAGGATTGGCAAGGTGGCGTTTACGCTCAAGACCGAGGTTCCCGCAAAGTATATCACCATCTCCTTCGACCCCAACGGCGGCACGGGCACAATGAAGCCCATGAGGGTCAAAGCAGGTGTTGGCTACACACTCCCCGAATGTACCTTTACGCCGCCGGAGGGCAAGGAGTTTGCCGGCTGGCTCGCAGTAAACGGCAATGTGTACCCCGCCGGTCACGACGTATACTCCACCTACGACCAAAGCCTCAAGGCGACATGGAAGGACAAGGAAGCAGCAGAAATCACCATCTCCTTTGACCCCAACGGCGGCACGGGCACGATGCAGCCCATGAAGGTCAAGTCGGGCGAGAACTTCACGCTCCCCGAATGCACCTTTACGCCGCCGGAGGGCAAGGAGTTTGCCGGCTGGCTCGCAGTAAACGGCAATGTGTACCCCGCCGGCAATGTGGCAACCTTCTCCATCGACCAAAGCCTCAAGGCGACGTGGAAGGACACGACGGAAGTCGACGTGACGGAGATGTTCTCCGACGTGACGAAAAACTGGGCGTACCCCGGCATCCAGTACTGCGTGACGCACGGCATCATGGGCGGCATGGGCGACGGCACGTTTGCCCCGACCGGCACGACGACGCGCGCGCAGATCGTGCAGATCCTCTATAACCTCGAGGGCACACCGGCGGTGAGCGGCACAACGCCGTTTACCGACCTGACCGCAAACTGGTACAAGCCCGCCATCCTCTGGGCGTACCAGAACAATGTGGTCGCGGGCACATCGCCGACCACGTTCGCCCCGGAGAGGCCCGTCACGCGCGAGCAGATCGCAGTCATCCTCACGCAGTACATGTTTCATGTCCTCAAGATGAATCGCACGTGGACGCCCGCCGATCTGAGCACGTTCCCGGACGGTGCGAACGTGAGCAGCTGGGCGAAGGAGGCCATGCAGGATGCGGTCGCGCTCGGGCTCATCAACGGCACCAAGGCGCCTGACGGCAAGGTCTACCTTGACCCGCAGGGCAGCGCCGCCCGCCAGCAGGTCGCAACGATCCTGATGAACTTCTGCCAGAACGTGAAGAAGTAATCACCGTTGCGCAAGACGGAATAACCGCAGCAAAAAGCACCCCCTCGGGCTCTGCCCGAGGGGGTGCTTGACATTGCCGGAAGCTCCTCCGGGGGTTTCCGGCATAAGACTTGCAGCTTGCTGCGTGCGGCGCGTCAGCCCTCGCCGGGCAGAAGCTTGCCATGCCGCCGCAGCACCAGAAATGCGATCACGCAGATGATGACCGACAGCAGCGAGCCCGCCGCCGTCGCCAGCCCCATGGGCAGCAGCGTCGCGGGGAAGAACCTGCTCGTCAGGTATGCGCCCGGTACGCGCACGAGCACCACCGCTGTGATGTTGTGCACGAACGACAGCTCCGAGCGGCCGATGGCGCAGAAATATCCGCTGAAGCAAAAGTGCACGCCGGCAAAGCAGCAGTCGAGGATATACCCGCGCAGATACGGCCCGCCCGCCGCGACGACGGCCGCGTCATGCGTGAAGAGCGCGACGACCGGTTCGGCGACGAACTGGATGACGACCGAGGTGAGCACGCCGAAGCCGAACGCGACGGCGATGGCATACCACAGCGTCTGCAGCGCGCGGCGGGGCTTGCCCGCGCCGATGCATTGCGCGCCGAGCGCCGACACCGTCGAGAGCATGGACGACGGCACGAGGAACAGAAAGCTGATGATCTTCTCCACGATGCCGACGGCGGCTGCGTCCGTGAGGCCGCGGCGGTTGGCGATGACGGTGATGAACAAAAACGCGATCTGGATCAGTCCGTCCTGCAGCGCGATCGGCACGCCGATGCGCAGAATGCGCCCCATGACCGCCCGCTGCGGGCGAAAATCGTCCCGCGTGAGGGCAATGCCGCCGCGCGCGCCGCGCATGACCGCGAGCGACACCGCCACGCTGACCGCCTGCGCCAGCGTTGTGCCGAGCGCCGCGCCCGCCGGGCCCATGTGCAGCGCGCCGATGAACAGGTAATCGAGCGCGATGTTCACCGCGCACGCGATGGCGATGAAGTACATCGGGCGTTTGGAATCACCGAGGCCGCGAAAGACGGACGCGATGATGTTGTACGCCGTGATCAGCGGCACGCCGAGAAAACAGATGCGCAGATACGCGACCGTGCCGGACACGGCCTCGGCCGGGGTGGACATGACCGCCGCGATCGGCCGCGCCAGCGCGAGCAGCAGCCCCGTGACCGCAACGCTCAGCACCAGAAACAGCGTCATCGTGTTGCCGGTATAGCGCGCGGCGCTCTTCCGGTCGCGCGCGCCGACGGCCTGCCCGATCGTGACCGTCGCGCCCATGGCGAGGCCGACGATCATGAGCGTGAGCATGTGCATGACCTGACTGCCGACGGACACCGCCGTCGTGCCGGACGCGTCGGCGTATTGGCCGATGATGAACAGGTCGGCCATGCCGTAGAGCGTCTGCAAAAAGTACGAAAACAGGTATGGCAGCGAAAAGCGAACGATGTTGCCGAAGACGCTGCCGGTCGTGAGATTTTTCTCCATGGTGTTTGCCCTCCCGACGAAACGTCAGAACGTCAGGCGCATCTGATACCACACGACGCCGCCGTGGGTGGAGGCCGACACGCCCTCACTCACGAAGCCGAACTTCGCATAGTAGTGCACGAGCCGATCCTTGCACGTGAGCACAAGGCCGCGCCGCCCCTGCGCGCGGGCGTCGGCAATGGCGCGCTCGAGAAGCTGTCCCGCATAGCCGTGCCGCCGGTAGTCGGGCAGTGTGTTCACGCCGAAGATCATCTGCCACGCGCCGTGCGCGTCGTGCAGGGATGCATCGGCATAGAGATCGTCCGTGAGGTCGGCGCGGTCGGTGACCATGCCGTCGACGAACGCGATGAGCGTGCCGCCGTCAAACATCAGCCAGAAGTGGCTGCCGTAGTGCGCCAGCCGGTCTGCGAGCTCCGCGCGCGTCGCGGCCTCCGCCGCGGGAAAGCACGCCGCCTCCACCGCCGCCACGGCGTCGAGATCGGCGAGGGTCGCCGTGCGAATGATCCGGTCCATATTCATGCCTCCGTTTCGTCCAGCAGCAGCGCGGTCAGCTCTGCCACCGTGCGGCAGTAGTGCGGGCTGATGCGCTGCATCGTTTCAATGATGTGCGGCACGGTGTGCGTCCACCCGGCCGCAATGAAGTCCACGCCCGCGCGGTCTGCCATGTCCTTGCCGGGCTTGAGGTCGTCGATGACCACGAGCTGCTCCGGCCGCAGGCCGAGCGCGTGCTCGATCTGATAGATCGGCCACGGTGCGGGCTTGCGCCGCTCCGGATCGTCGTCCCAGCCGTAGATGAGCTCCGGCGTGGGCAGGCCGTGTGCGCGGTAGTCGCGCAGGATCGTCTCCGGCACGGAGTGGCTCACGACGCAGATGTGCCCGCCCGCGGCATGATACCGCTGCAGCAGCTCGCGCATACCGGGGAAGGTGTCCGGCACGTGCGTGCGCGCGCTCTCCAGCCACGTGCGGTACTGAAAGTCCATCTCGCTGTCGGAAAAATGCAGAATGTCGCTGCACAGCGCGCCGAAGCCGGGCTCGAACGAGTAGGAAAAAAAGTCGTCGAGCGTCATGTGCACGTCCGGCCGCAGCGTTTTGAGCGTCTGCACGAAGGCCGGGTAATTGACGGACGCGGTGCTGTTGACGACCGTGTCGTCATGGTCGAGCACCAGACATTGGTAGCGCACGGGCGACGCCTCCTTCGGGTTGAAATATGGATGCATTTTATCACACGGCGCGCGAAAATGCACGCGCGTGCACGAAAATGCCCGGACGAAGTTTCCCTCCGTCCGGGCCGATACCTTGTACAGTTTGCTTAGAAGCTGCCGGCGGCCGTGCTTGCGCCCGCGCCCCAGAGCAGCACGCGCAGCACGCCGATGAGCGCGAGGTGCGCGGGATAATAGACGTAAAAGAGCCTGCCCATAGAGCGCCATTTGCCCCGCGTGCCGTCATAGCAGCGCAGCAGCGGGATGGAGAGCGCCGTGCCAAGCTGCACGAGCGCGTAGATCTTATCAATAAAGAAGAAATACACGAGCGCATACACGGCCGACCACACCATGAGCCAGCACATCTGGCGGCGAAAATCGCCCCGCGCCTGTCCCATGTATAGGATCGCCACCGCCGCGATGCAGCTCCAGTCCGACGGGAAGGTGATGGCGCAGATCACAAACGTCAGCACGAGCTTGACCCAGCCTTTCAGCCGTGCGTCATCGTGGATGACGAGCAGCATGAGTCCCCACGCGAGCGACCAGACGACGCCCGTCTGGTTGAACGGCCCGGTGGACAGCGGCAAAAACGGGATGCCGAAGCAGAAATCATACGCAAAGTGCGACACGACCGCGAGCGCGAACAGACGCACGGCGTATTTTTTCACATCGTGCGTGTAGTGATAGCCCTCGACGACGAAAAACCACATGATCGGCGCCGTCACGCGGCCGAACAGGTGCAGCAAAAGCGCCCACCACGCGGTGCTGTATCCCGGCCAGAGCGTCCACGTGAGGTGGTCGAGCGTCATGGCGAGGATGGCGATGCCCTTGAGCGCATTGCCGCTCAGGGCCGGTCTGCGGGTCTGGAGCATGGAGACACCTCCGGAAAACGAGTTTTCTCTTTTTCAGCATAGCAAATCCGCGCCGCCGCGTCAATGCCCGCGGCGCAGAATGAAACCGCCCGCGGCAGCTTTGGCTGCCGCGGGCGGAAATGTCCGGCTGCGCGCGTCAGGTTTCGTCGGTCCCGGCCGTCTCGCCGAGGCCCGCATCGTCCTCCCCGAGGATGCCGAGCTTGCCGATGGCGTGGCGGCAGAGCGCGGTATACGTCTGCTCGCTGATGTCGTGCTCCATCTTGCAGGCGTCCTCTTCGGCGGTCTCAGCGTCCACGCCGAGCTCCATGAGAAACTTGGTCAGCGTGTGGTGCCGGTCGAGCATACGCGAGGCGATGTCCATCCCGCTCGGCGTGAGCGTGATGAGCCCGTCGCGGTCCATGGTGATGTAGCCGTTTTCGCGCAGGCGCTTGGTCGTGTAGGTCACGCTCGGCTTCGTGACGCCGAGGTGCTCTGCAATGTCGATCGAGCGAATGTATCCATGCCTCTGCTGCATCATCAGCATTGCCTCCAGATAGTCCTCCGCGGCTCTGAGTATCTGCATAGCGGTTTTCACCAACCTTTTCGTGAAATCCTTTTTAGGTTAGCACACTTTAACCAAAATTGCAAGAGACGCGGCTTTTTTATATTTTTCTCTTGACATACGATGTTAGATGCGTTAAACTTTGGCATGGTTAAGTAAGTTTAACTTCTGTTAAACGAATGTAACCGATCTTTTTTCATCTAAGGTTAGCACGCTCTAACCGTTTACCAGTGGAGGGATATCTATGATGCCGCTGAATCTCGCCAACATCGGCGAGGAGACACTGATTCTGAAAGTCGGCGGGAACCCGGAGATCAGAAAGCATTTGGCCGATCTGGGGTTTGTCCCCGGCGGGACGGCTACGGTCGTATCGGCGATCGGCGGGAATCTGATCGTGAAGGTCAAGGAATCCCGCGTTGCCATCAGCGATGAGATGGCACGCAAGATCATGATTTAAGGGAGGAAGTACGATGAAAACGCTGCGAGACGCCAAGATCGGCGAAACGGTCAAGGTCGTGAAGCTGCACGGTGAGGGCGCGATCAAGCGCCGCATCATGGACATGGGCATCACGAAGGGCACGGATGTGTACGTGCGCAAGGTCGCGCCGCTCGGTGATCCGGTTGAGGTCACTGTGCGCGGGTACGAACTGAGTCTGCGCAAGGCCGACGCCGAGATGATCGAAGTTCAGGCGTAAACATCTGTAAGCAAAAAATATTTATTACATAAGGTAGGATCCCCCGAAGCAGAGGAGAATATCACAAAGGAGCATCCGAATGGAAAAGCAAATCAAGATTGCCCTAGCCGGTAACCCGAACTGCGGCAAGACGACGCTGTTCAATGCGCTGACCGGCTCCAATCAGTTTGTTGGCAACTGGCCGGGCGTCACGGTCGAGAAAAAGGAAGGCCGGCTGAAAAAGCATGACGACGTCGTCATCATGGACCTTCCCGGCATTTACTCACTCAGCCCGTACACGCTGGAGGAGGTCGTCGCCCGCAACTACCTGATCGACGAGCGGCCGGACGCCATCCTCAACATCGTCGACGGCACGAACCTTGAGCGCAACCTGTACCTGACCACGCAGCTGACCGAGCTGGGCATCCCGGTGGTCATGGCCGTGAACATGATGGACATCGTGCGCAAGAGCGGCGACCAGATCAATATCAACCAGCTCTCGCAGCAGCTCGGCTGCAAGGCCGTGGAGATCTCGGCCCTGAAGGGTGACGGTGTCATGGCCGCGGCGGAGGCCGCCATCGAGGCTGCCAGATCCACCAAAACCGTGCCGATGCACACGTTCTCCGGGCCGGTCGAGCACGCGATCGCCCACATTGAGGAGGCGGCCGTGCACAAGCTGCCGGAAGAGCAGCAGCGCTGGTACGCCATCAAGATCTTTGAGCGCGACGACAAGGTGCTCGCAAAGCTCCACATCCCCGAGGATGTGCACGCGCACATCGAGGCGGACATCAAGGCCGCCGAGGAGGAGCTCGACGACGACGCCGAGTCCATCATCACCAACGAGCGCTATGTCTACATCGCGGAGGTCATCCGCGCCTGCTACCGCAAGAAATCCAAGGCCACGCAGTCCACGTCCGACAAGATCGACCGCATCGTCACCAACCGCTGGCTGGGTCTGCCGATCTTTGCCGTGGTCATGTTCCTCGTCTACTGGGTCGCCATGGTCGCCGTCGGCGCGCCCGCGACCGACTGGGCCAACGACGGCGTGTTCGGCGACGGCTGGCACCTGCTGGGCATCGGCTCGGGCGCCTATAACGACGCCAACGACGAATACACCGCCGCGACCGAAGCGGTCGACGCGTTCCTGGGTCTCGACACCGAAGCAGAAGACTTCGACGCCGACGCCGCGCTCGCGGACATGAAGGACTTCGTTCCGAGCTCCGACACCGCGACCGTCACGGTCGAGGACGAGGAGACGCTGGCCGAGAACGAACTGACCGCTTACTACGACGCCATCCCCGATGACGCCGACGAGGACAGCACCGTCGCCATGACGTATCTGGACGCTGTGAAATATTTCGAGCAAAACGGCTTTGACGCGCCCGATCCGGCCAATTACGGCGTCTGGGTCCCGGGCATCCCGGTCCTGATCGGCAACGGTCTGGAAAAGGCGGGCTGCGCCGACTGGCTCAGCGGTCTGATCCTGGATGGCATTGTCGCCGGTGTCGGCGCGGTGCTCGGCTTCGTGCCGCAGATGCTTGTCCTGTTCTTGATGCTGGCCTTCCTTGAGGCCTGCGGCTATATGTCCCGTATCGCCTTCGTGCTCGACCGTATCTTCCGCAAGTTCGGTCTGAGCGGCAAGTCCTTCATCCCGATGCTCATCGGCGTCGGCTGCGGCGTGCCGGGCGTTATGGCCTCCCGTACCATTGAAAACGAGCGTGACCGCCGCATGACGATCATGACCACCACCTTCATCCCCTGCGGCGCGAAGGTGCCGTTCATCGGCATGATCGCCGGCGCCCTGTTCGGCGGCAGCGCATGGGTCTCCACCTCCGCGTACTTCATCGGCATGGCCGCCATCATCATCTCCGGCATCATGCTCAAGAAGACCAAGATGTTCTCCGGCGATCCGGCTCCGTTTGTCATGGAGCTTCCGGCCTACCACTGGCCGACGCTCGGCAACGTCCTGCGCTCCATGTGGGAGCGCGGCTGGTCCTTCATCAAGAAGGCCGGTACGATCATCCTGCTGTCCACGATCTTTGTCTGGTTCACCACGTACTTCGGCACGGTCGACGGCACGTTCCGCATGCTGTCCGAGGACGAGATCGACCACTCCATCCTCGCTGCCATCGGCGGCGTGCTCGCCTGGATCTTCAAGCCCCTCGGCTGGGGCAACTGGCAGGCGGCAGTCGCCTCCATCACCGGCCTCGTTGCCAAGGAGAACATCGTCGGCACGCTCGGCATCCTCTACGGCGGCGGCGACGGCAGCGTGTACCAGAACATCGCGGCTGCCTTCAACGGCATCAGCGGTTACAGCTTCCTGGTGTTCAACCTTCTGTGCGCTCCGTGCTTCGCGGCCATCGGTGCCATCAAGCGCGAGATGAACAGCCAGAAGTGGACCTGGTTCGCCATCGGCTATCAGTGCGGCTTTGCTTACCTGTGCGGCCTGATGATCTACCAGTTCGGCTGCGCCTTCACCGGCAGCCTGAACATCATCGGCCTCATCTGCGCGGTCCTGGCGCTGGCCGGCATCATCTACATGCTGGTGCGTCCGTACAAGGAGGCCACCACACTCAAGGCCTGAGCCTTGCTGAATTTCGCAAACGCAAAGGAGTGAATACCTATGCTGCACTGGATCGGTGCAAACCTCTCTACGATTTTGATTTCGATCTTTCTCATTACCATTGTCATCCTAATTTCCCTTTCCCTGATCCGCCAGAAGCGGCAAGGGCGCTCCTCCTGCGGCGGCAGCTGTGCCCATTGCGGTGCACAGTGCCATAGCTGCCACCCCAAAGGGCAGTGACACCCCCCACATGGACAGACAGAGACTCCTACTCTGTCTGTCCTTTTTTTGCCTGTCCTTTTTTCAGAATCCTCGCAGCCTTTCGCCGCCGGCAGGCAGACCCTTAACAACATTTTCAGGCGTTTCTTCACAGATTCGTCACCCTTTTTCCGGGAACTTCTTTACAATGGAGGCGTCTATCCTGTCAGGACTGCGGCGCAAGGCCGCGGGGAAAGGAAACCTACCGCCATGAAATTTCTCAAACGGGCACTGCCCATCGTGCTTGCCGTGTGTCTGCTGGCAAGTCTCGGCGCGGTGTCGGCCATCGACGCCGGTGAGACGCGCACCGTTATCGGCGCCGACCTCACGGACGAGCAGATCAAGACCGTCTACAAGACCTTCGGCATCGAGCGCGGCAGCGTCAAAGAGCTGACCGTCACGAATCAGGACGAGCGGCAATACCTCAGCGGTGTCATCAGCGACGCGCAGATCGGCACGAAATCCATCTCCTGCATCTCCATCGAGGTGCTTGCCGCCGGAAAAGGCATGACCGTCAACACGTCGCACATTACCTACTGCACGAGCCAGATGTACATCAGCGCGCTGGCGACTGCCGGCATCATGGACGCGAAGATCAGCGTGGCTGCGCCGTTCGACGTCTCGGGCACTGCGGCGCTGACCGGCATCTACAAGGCGTATGAGGACATTACGGGCACGAAGCTCGATGAGACTGCCAAGGCCGTCTCCTCGCAGGAGCTGGCGACGACGGCGGAGCTCGCGCAGGCCATCGGCGACTATGACTCGGTCGAGATCGTCAACGAGCTCAAGCTCATCCTCAACGAGACCAAGGACATGACCGACGCTGAATTGCGCGCCAAGATCAAAGAGATCGCCGCCGAGTACAACGTCACGCTCACGGACGATCAGATGACCCAGCTCGTGAACCTCTGCCGCTCGCTCGAAAAGCTCGACACGAACGCCCTGCTCTCAAAGGTGCAGGCCGTGCAGGACACGCTCAAGCAGCTTGCCGGCGCGAAGGAGAAGGTCGCCGCCTTCACCGGCAAGGTCAAGGACGTGATCACCGCCATCGGTGATTTCTTCGACCGCGTCATCGCGTTCTTCCGTAAGTAAATCCGGATATGGAAATCCCCGCCCGCAGGCACAGCCTGCGGGCGGGCTTTTGCATACCAAAGCGCGGGCGGTGCATCAGCACCGCCCGCTGCGATCCATGCTTTTCTTACTTTTCTGCCTGCCGCTTTTTCCGGCGCTTTTCGCGTGCCTTTTTGCGCTTGGCTTTCCATTTCTGCCAGTCGCGCGCCCGCTTCTCCTTCGCACGCGTGTAGGTTCCTGCTCGCGACTGAAACATGGGTTTGTACCGTTCCGGAAGATATTCGCTGAACGCCGCCGCATCCCGCATCAGGAACTGATACTTGATCAGTCCATCACCGCTGCGGATTTTATCAATGCGGGTTTTAGGCAAGGAATCTACAGACATCAGAACGTACTCCTGACCGGTGCGATACAAATCCGCATTTCGCATCACATTTCCTTCCCGGAATTGCCGGATCTCTACGTGCCGGAGCTCCGAATACGGAATTTTGACGCTGCGTATAAAGAGTCCATGCCATTTGACATAGTTCTCTGTCAACGTCAATTTTCCAAAACATAGAGGCCAATAATGGGGGATAAAGTAAAAGAATGTTGCCGCAATTACAGCCAATGAAACAACTATACCCAAAAGATCAGCGAAGTTGAATCCGCCTAACGCCAAAGACTTTACTTCCATAAGTAAAAACCAAATGGGGAATAGAGCAAATACAACACATCCCAGTCTGCCTTCTGTTAACAAGAATATATGAGGATATAATGTTTTCCGCTTCTTTCGCGCGGCGGTTTGTCTCTCTACTTCATGCATGGCGTCATTTTTCCAGCGCGGCGAGCTTCTCGCGGCGGATGCGTCCGGCGTCCCGGCGGACGAAGTACGCGGGGATGAGGATGAACACCGCGCTCACGGCCGCGGCCAGAAACAGCTCATACGGATAGAGGTAGCTGCCGGCATAGCTCGGATATTTGGCGAGTACCTCCGCCGTCGGCTCGAGCGCGACGGCCTTGATGATGAGCGGGTCGATGATGCTCGCAAGCACCATGGGCAGCATGATGTAGATGACCATCTTCACGCTCTGCGACGCACCGGCGCGCCCGGCGGGCGTGTAGTCGCGCGACGAGGCTGTGAACAGGCCCGCCATGGCGAGGTTTCCGGCCATGATGCACGTGCCGCCGACGCACAGCAGCGGCATGGCGTGACCTAGGAATTTGATGCTGTAGGCAATCACCCCACCGAGCACCTGCATGGCGGCCACGGGGTAATAGAATTTCTCCTTGCCGAAGCGGTCCATGGCCTTACCCGCGAGCACGGACAGCACTGCCGAGGCGAGCACGACGATGCCGATGGGCAGGATATAGTTCTCGATGCCGAGCGTGACCTCAACGAGCGAGATCATGTACGGCTGCCACAGCTGCATGGCAAGGCCGGAGAACATCATGCCGAGAAAGCAGACGTAGATCATCTTGTTGGCGCGGATGTTTGCCGGGCGGAAAGCGTAGAGCACGTCGCGCAGGTACGTGTCGCCCTGCACGGGGCGCAGGGCGGGGCTGTCGCGGAAGATGCACAGGCCGAGCACACCGGCCGCGCTCGTCAGACCGCCGAGCATGAGGAAAAAGCCCGTCCAGTTGCCGTGCACGGTCATGCCGTCAAAGCCCGCGAAGATGACGATGAGCGCGACGATCGGCAGGATGCTCAGCACGATGTCCACGACGCCGCGGTTCGTGACGTCGGTCACGTCCGTGACCCAGGCGGAAAAGGCCGAGTCGTTGGCCGTGCTGCCGATGGCGGACATGACGCAGTCCATGACGACGAAGAGCGTCACCGCGAGACCGACGCTGCCGCCGACCTGCCCGTTGCCGAAGAGCGCGAACGCCGCCGTCGTAATGCCCCAGAGGATGTAGCCCCAGCAGACGAAGGCGCGGCGCTTGCCCACGCGGTCCGACCACGCGGCGCTGAAGATCGTCGCGAGCGCGGCAGCGATGGCGCTGGCGGCAACGGTCGCGGAGGTCGCCCAGCCGGCGGCCGTGATATTTTTTTGAATGTAGGTGGAGAAGTAGACGTTTTCGACCATCCAGGCAATCTGCCCGATGAAGCCGAACACCAGCAGACTTGTCCAGACGCGCGCGCCGAGCGGCGTAGCCTTTTTGACGACCAGAGTATCTTTCATAGCGTGCCTCCCTCTGTCCGGTGCGGACATAAAAAGGATACCATGCGCGCCGGAAAACGGCAACCCGTTTCCGGTGCTGCTGCGCCTGCACAGGGCAGAAAAAATTTTTTCAAAAATTTTTTCTTTCTTTGCATTAAAAACGAAAGCTGGCGCATTATTACGGCAGAACGGAAACAAATTAGATTTTCGTCAGACAGAGCACGCTTTCCTCTTAAGGTTGTTTACCGGTTATTTACAACTTTACCCCACACACACAAACTTTTGCTTGCTCTGCGGCGCCTGCGCGACACACACGCGTGGGCGCATTCTTTTTTAAATGCCGCGTTCCGGTCTGCGCTTTTCCGAGCAGACTGCGCCCTCGGAGAAAAGTGCTCTGCGCTCGCCCGCCGCGCGCCGGGGCGGGGGAAACCGGCCGCGTGCGCAGCGGCACAAACTGTCCAAGACGCGAAAAAGGCTCGCCCAATCGGGCGAGCCTTGTTCGGTGCAATGATTGCAATTCACACAGCGCGGGTGACCTTGCCGCTGCGGAGGCAGCGGGTGCATGCGTAGACGTGCTGGGGTTTGCCGTCCACGATGGCCTTGACGCGCTTCACATTGGGTTTCCAAGTGCGGTTGGAACGGCGGTGAGAGTGGCTCACCTGAATGCCGAAGCTCACGCCCTTGTCGCAAAACTGACATTTTGCCATTGGTTGAAGCACCTCCTTCTCTAATATCTGCGAGAACAGCTTTCTCATAATAGCAGAAACGATGGCCGATTGCAAGATGATTTTCACATTTTCTGCGCATTTTCTGCCGCGCGGCCGGAAAAATCCCCGCCGCGGCGCAAAAGCCGTTGCCAAATGCCGCTGTGTTCGCTACAATAGAATACGGGGGAGCAGACGCTCCGCCCATAGGATCACAGGTTTCCGCCGCCGTGCGCGGCGTTGTCAGAAAGGAGATGCGCACCATGGGCGCACCGCGTTATACCGTACCGCTGCAAAAGATCGTCACTGAGCAGGGGCTGACCGTCCTGCACGCCGCCGCCGATTACGCCACGCGCGCGATCAGCACGGCCGACGTCAACCGGCCGGGGCTGCAGCTTGCCGGCTTCTACAACTATTTTGACCCCGAGCGCCTGCAGATCATCGGCCGCGTCGAGAGCACGTTTCTCGAGACGCTCACATCCGCGCAGCGGCGCGAGCGGTTTGAGACGTTCATGCGCTATAACATCATCGGCCTTGTCATCTGCCACGGCATGGACCCGTTTCCGGAGTGCCTGGAGATGGCGGAAAAGTACGACCGCAACCTCTTTCTCGTGCGCAAGGACACCTCGGAATTCATGGCCGACCTCATCGCCTCGCTCTCGAGCTATCTCGCCCCGCGCCTGACGCAGCACGGCGTGCTCGTCGAGGTGTTCGGTGAGGGCGTGCTCATCACGGGCGACAGCGGCGTCGGCAAGAGCGAGACGGCGCTCGAGCTCATCAAGCGCGGTCACCGGCTCGTCGCGGACGATGCCGTGGAGATCAAGCGCATCAACCGCACGACGCTCATGGGCTCTGCGCCCGAGATGATCCGGTATTATATGGAGCTGCGCGGCATCGGCGTGATCGATGCGCGGCAGATCTACGGCGTCGGCGCGGTCAAGCCCGAGTCGCGTGTGGATCTTGTCGTGCAGCTCGAGCCGTGGGAGGACGGCAAGGCCTATGACCGGCTTGGCCTGACGACGGAGTATTGCGAGATCCTCAACGTGCGCGTGCCGTGCGTGACGATCCCGGTCGGCCCGGGACGCAACCTCGCCGTGATCCTCGAGCTTGCCGCGATGAACAACCGGCAAAAGGGCATGGGCTACAACGCGGCGCAGAAGCTCGCCGCCGAGCACGACCGCGGCATTGACCTCGGCATCGGATTTTGACCCGGAAAGGACAGAACGAACACTATGGCAAATTTGGATCTCATCGTCCAGGCGCTGCGCACGCAGTGTCCGGGACTGGAGATATTGGAACACGAACCGATGCGCGCGCACTGCTCGTTTCGCATCGGCGGACCGGCGCGTGCGCTAGTCCGTCCCGCGTCCGCGGAGGAGACGGCGGCCGTGTGCCGCATCGTGCGCGAGGGCGGCGCGCAGCCGCTCATCATCGGCAACGGCACGAACCTGCTCATCACCGACGGCGCGCTCGAGCGCATCGTCGTGCAGATGGGCGACAACATGGCCGCCGTCACGCAGCCGGACGCGACGCATCTGAGCGCGGGCGCGGGCATCCCGCTCGCGCGGCTGGCACAGGCGGCACTGAGCTGCGGTCTTGCGGGGCTGGAGTTTGCGCACGGCATCCCCGGGTCGCTGGGCGGCGCGGTGTCGATGAACGCCGGCGCTTACGGCGGCGAGATGAAGGATGTCGTCGTCTCGACGCGCTACCTCGACGGGGAGCTGCGCCTGTGTGAGGCGCACGGCAGCGCGCATGACTTCGGCTACCGCCACAGCGCGTTTTCCGACACGGACTGCGTCCTGCTCGGCAGCACGCTTGCGCTCACGCCGGGCGACCCGGCGGACATTCAGGCGCGTATGCGCGACCTGAGCGAGCGCCGCCGCAGCCGCCAGCCGCTCGACCTGCCGAGCGCCGGCAGCACGTTCAAGCGCCCCGTGGGGGGCTATGCCGCCGCACTCATCGATCAGGCCGGGCTCAAGGGCTATATGGTCGGCGGCGCGCAGGTGAGCGAAAAGCACGCGGGCTTTGTCGTCAACCGCGGCGGCGCCACGTTTGACGATGTGCTGCGGCTCATGGACGATGTCCGCAGCGCGGTGCTGCGCACGTCCGGCGTGGAGCTCGAGCCGGAAGTGAAGATCATCCGGGGGTGACGAGAATGCAATTTCTGATCGTATCTGGGCTGTCCGGCGGCGGCAAGAGCCGCGCGGCCGACGTGCTGGAGGATCTGGATTTTTACTGCGTGGACAATATGCCCACGGCACTGCTGACGAAGTTTGCCGAGCTCTGCCTCGCCACGCGCGGCCGGTATGAAAAGGTCGCGCTCGTGACGGATATCCGCAGTCAGGAGAGCTTTACCGAGCTCTTTGCCGCGCTCGACGAGCTTGCGGACATGGGCGTGGATTACCGCATTCTGTTCGTCGAGGCGTCGGAGAGCGCCATCGTGCGCCGCTATAAGGAGTCGCGCCGCCCGCACCCGCTGCAGGCCGAGAGCCGCTGCTCCCTGCCGGAGGCCGTGCGCCGCGAGAGCGAGCTGCTCGCCCCCGTGCGTGAGCGCGCGGACTATGTCATCAACACCACGGGCCTCACGCTCTCGATGCTGCAAAAGCGCATCTGCGAGATCTTTGTCGACGGCGGCACGCGGCGCGATATCCTCATCAACGTCGTGGCCTTCGGCTTCAAGTACGGCATCCCGATCGACGCCGATCTGGTGTTTGACGTGCGCTTTCTGCCCAACCCGTATTATGTGGAAAAGCTCCGGCCGCTCAGCGGCATGGACGATGAGGTGCGGGAATATGTCCTGCGCAGCGACGTGGCGCAGCGTTTTCTCGAAAAGCTCACCGGCATGATCGACTTTCTCCTGCCGCAGTACGCTGCCGAGGGGCGCTATGCGCTCACGATCGGCATCGGCTGCACCGGCGGCCAGCACCGCAGCGTGGCCGTGGCCAAGGCGCTGACGGATTATCTCGCCGCGCGCGACGCGAACGTCCGTCTGCGCAACCGGGACTTTCCGAGAACCTGAGCGGAGGCGCACCATGTCCTTTGCAACCGAAGTGAAAAATGAGCTGTGCCGCGTGCCGCTCAGCCGCCATTGCTGCGCCGTGGCCGAGGCCTACGGCGTGCTGCTGTACTGCCACACGTTCACGACGCGGGAGATCCGCATCGTGACGGCGTGTGACGCCTTTGCCGAGCGGCTGCCGAAGCTGTTCCGGCGTGCATTCGGCGCGCATTTTGTGCTCCCGGTCACGGAAAAGGCCGGCGGCCGCCATGTGCTGACCATCACCGACCGCGCTGCCATCGAGACGGTGTTCGCCGCCTTCGGCGCGGATCTGTCGCGCACGGTCGCGCACCACATCAACCTCGGCGTGCTGGAAAGCGACTGCTGCAGGGCGTCGTTCCTGCGGGGCGCGTTTCTCGCCGGCGGCAGCGTCACAGACCCGAGCAAGAACTACCACCTTGAGCTCATCACGGCGCACGCGAGCGTCAGCCGCGAGGCGGCCGCCCTGCTCACGGAGCTGGGCTTTGCCGCGCGCAGCATCGACCGCGGCGCCAACACCGTGCTCTATTTTAAAAAGTCCGAGGCCATCGAGGACTTTCTGACCAAGATCGGCGCGCCCTGCGCCGCCATGGACATCATGTCCGCCAAGGTGGAGAAGTCTATGAACAACTCCATCAACCGCAAGGTCAACTGCGACACCGCCAACGCCGACAAGGTCGTCGCTGCGGCGCAGGAGCAGATCGATGCCATCCGCCGCATCGAGCGCGATTACGGGCTCGACGTGCTGCCGGAAAAGCTGCAGAGCGCGGCGCTGCTGCGCATTGCCAATCCCGAGGCCAGCCTTGCCGACCTCGCCATGCTCTCGTATCCGCCGGTGACGAAGAGCTGTCTGAATTACCGGCTGAAAAAACTCATGGAATTTCACATGGACGACTGAAAGGAACGCACGATGGGGTTTGCACATCTGCACGTACATAGTGAATACAGCCTGCTCGACGGCGCCTGCCGCATCGGGCCGCTCGTCGAGCGCGCCAAAGAGCTGGGGCAGACCGCGCTGGCGATCACCGACCACGGTGTCATGTACGGCGCGGTCGCTTTTTACAAGGCGGCCGTGGCTGCCGGCATCCGGCCGATCATCGGCTGCGAGGTCTATGTCGCCCCGCGCGGCATGACCGACCGCGTCCACGGTGTGGACGATGCGTATACGCACCTTGTGCTGCTCTGCCGCGACGAGACGGGCTACCACAATCTGTGCTATCTCGTGTCGGCGGCGTTCGAGCGCGGGTTTTACGGCAAGCCGCGCATCGACTGGCCACTGCTGCGTGCGCATGCCGAGGGGCTCATCTGTCTGAGCGGCTGCGTCGCGGGTGACATTCCGCGCGCGATCCTGCGCGGCGATTATGAGGCTGCCAAGGCGCGCGCCGTGGAGCTGCAGGCGCTGTTCGGCGAGGGGAACTTCTACCTTGAGCTGCAAAACCACCGCATGACCGATGAGGCGCGCGTGCGCGCGGCGCTGCTGCGCATCCACCGCGAGACGGGCATCCCCCTCGCGGCGACGAACGACGTGCATTATATCAAAAAGCAGGATGCCTACGATCAGGACGTGCTGCTGTGCATCCAGACCGGGCAGACGCTCGACAGCCCCGACCGGCTGCGCTTTCCAAACGACGAATTTTACCTCAAGAGCGAGGCGGAGATGCGCGCGCTCTTTGACGAATATCCGGACGCTGTGGAAAACACGCAGCGCATCGCGGACCGCTGCCGGTTCGATTTCACCTTCGGGCACTATCACCTGCCGCGTTTCCTGCTCCCGGAGGGGGAGACGGATGCCGACACCTATCTCACGAAGCTGTGCGAGCGCGGCTTTACCCGCCGCTACGGCGACCGGCCGGAGGTGCACGGGCGCATGGAGTACGAGCTCGATATGATCCGGCGCATGGGCTTTGTGGACTATTTTCTCATCGTCAGCGATTTCATCGGCTACGCCAAGCGCCAGCGCATCCCGGTCGGTCCCGGGCGCGGCAGCGCCGCCGGGAGCGTCGTGTCCTACTGCCTCGGCATCACGGACGTTGACCCCGTGCAGTATAACCTCTACTTCGAGCGCTTTCTCAACCCCGAGCGCGTGAGCATGCCGGATATCGACGTGGACTTCTGCGTGCAGCGGCGCGGGGAAGTGATCGACTACGTCATCCGCAAATACGGCGCCGACCACGTGGCGCAGATCGTCACCTTCGGCACGATGGCGGCGCGCGCCGCCGTGCGCGATGTCGGCAGGGTCATGAACCTGACCTACGCCGAGACCGACGCCGTGGCCAAGGCCATCCCCGGCGGCATCAACACCACGCTCGACGAGGCGCTGCAGCAGTCGAAGCCTCTGCGCGCGATGTATGACGGCGACGAGCGGCTGCACCGGCTGATCGACACCGCCCGCGCCATTGAGGGCATGCCGCGCCACGCGTCGACGCACGCGGCGGGCGTGGTCATCACCGAGCAGCCGGTGTATGCCTATGTGCCGCTGGCGAGCAATGACGGCGCGCTCGTGTGCCAGTATCAGATGACGACGCTCGAGGAGCTCGGGCTGCTGAAGATGGACTTTCTCGGTCTGCGCAACCTCACCGTGCTCGAGGACGCGGCGCGCCGCGTGCGCCGCCGCGTGCCGGATTTTCAGGTCGAGCGCATCCCGCTCGACGATAAGAAGACGTTTGATATGCTTGCCGCCGGGCGCACCGTCGGCGTGTTCCAGCTCGAGAGCGCGGGCATCACCTCCGTGTGCATGGGCCTGCGCCCGCGCAGCATCGAGGACATCACCGCCGTCATCGCGCTCTACCGCCCGGGCCCGATGGAGAGCATCCCACGCTTTCTCGCCTGCTCGGCGCATCCGGAGCGCATCACCTATCAGCACCCGCTGCTCGAGCCGATCCTCGCCGTGACCTACGGCTGCATCGTCTATCAGGAGCAGGTCATCGAGATCTTCCGGCAGCTGGCCGGGTTCTCGCTCGGTCAGGCGGACATGATCCGCCGCGCCATGTCGAAGAAAAAAGAGGCCGTCATCACGGCCGAGCGCGCTGCCTTCGTGCACGGCGACCCGGCGCGGAGCATTCCCGGCGCGGTGGCCAGGGGCGTGCCCGAGCAGACCGCCAACGCGATCTATGACGAGATCCTTGCCTTTGCAAGCTATGCCTTCAACAAGGCGCACGCGGTGTCCTATGCCATCGTGTCCTACCGCACGGCGTATATGAAGCGCAACTACCCGCACGAATACATGGCGGCGCTGCTGACCTCCGTGCTCGACAACACACCGAAGGTCACGGAGTACATCGCCGAGTGCCGCGAGCTGGGCATCCGCCTGCTGCCGCCGGACATCAACGCGTCCGACGCCGACTTCACCGTGGAAAACGGCGACCTGCGCTTTGGCCTCGTGGCCATCAAGGGCGTGGGGCGCGGACTCATTCAGGCGCTCATGCGCGAGCGGGAGATCGGCGGGCCGTTCACGGCGTTTGACGAATTCTGCCGCCGCATGAACGGACACGATCTCAACCGCCGTGCCGCCGAGAGCCTCATCCGCGCCGGCTGCTTTGACCGCATGGGCTATAAGCGCAAGGCACTCATGCAGTCGGTCGACCGCGTGCTGGGCGGTGCCGCGAGCGAGAGCCGCATGAACCTCACCGGCCAGATGAACCTCTTCAGCACGCCGGATGACGGGGGAGAGGCCGCCGACACGACACAGCTCGTGCTGCCGGACGTGGAGGAGTTCACCCGCGCCGAGCTCATGGCCATGGAGCGCGAGACCACCGGTCTCTATCTCACCGGCCACCCGATGGACGCGTACCGCGCCCTTGCGCAGCAGGCGAAGGCTGCGCCCATGGGCGACATTCTGGCGAGCTTTCACGCGCCGGATGCCGCCCCGCACCGCTACCGTGACGGGCAGCGTGTGGTCATCGCCGGCATCTGTACCGCCAGCCGCGAGCGTGCCACGCGCAAAAACACGCGCATGGCCTACCTCCAGCTCGAGGACGACAGCGGCAGCATGGAGGTCATCGTCTTTTCGCCCGCGCTCGATGCCTGCCGCGACCTGCTCGCGCAGGAGACGCCTGCGCTGTTCGTTTCGGGGCGCATCTCGACGCGCGACGAATCCGACCCTCAGCTCGTGGCGGATCAGGTCCTGCCGCTCAGCGAGCAGGGACTTGAGACACTGCGTATGCCGCCGCGCCGCGACCCGCCGCCCCGGCCCGAGGCACCGCCGCGGCACCGGCTCTGGGTGCGGCTGCCGGATAAGGAGCACCCGGCCGTCAGGCGCATCGAGCTGATCCTGCAAATGTTCCCCGGCGACGAGCAGCTCGTGCTCGTCTTTGAGGACACCGGAAAGCGCGCCGCTGCGCGCTGCTGCGTGCATCCTGCGCTCGTCGAGGAGCTGCGATCCCTCGCGGGGCAGGGAAACGTCGCCGTCACGGAGGAGAAAACGCGTTGACGCGGCGGGCATTATATGGTATACTAATCGCTAATTTATTTCCCGCCCCCGGATAGGCACCGGGCGGGGAGACAACTCAGGAGTGTGATGATCCGCAATGGACGCTGGCCCTAAGCAGGATTTATGGAATCTTTTGCCTGTTATCATCGTGCTGCTCCTTGGTGCGGCCTATTTCGCCATCATGGAGACAGCCTTTTCATCCGCGAGCCGCATCCGGCTCAAAGCCGCCGCTGACCACGGCAACCGCCGCGCCGGTCAGGCACTGTACGTGCTCGATCATTTCGATCAGGCGATCACGACGCTGCTGATCGGCACGAACATCCTGCACCTGACGATCGCGACGATCGTGACCGTGGCCGTGCAGCGGGTGTGGGGCATGTGGGCGGTCACCGCCGCGACGCTGGTCACGACCGTGGTCGTGTTCTTCGCCGGGGAGATGCTGCCGAAAAGCATCGCCAAGAAATACGCAGAGCGTCTGGCCATGGCCACGGCGCGTTCGCTGCGGTTTTTCATGGTGCTCTTTCAGCCCCTGTCCGTGCTGCTCACCGCCATCGGCAACGCTGCCGCCCGCTGCATCCGCGGCGAGCCCGCCGTGACCGTGACGGAGGATGAGCTGGCCGATATCATCGAGAACATGACCGACGACGGAGAGCTGACCGCCGAGCGCGGCGAGCTCATGAGCTCGGCACTCTCGTTTGCCGAGGTGCCGGTCGAGAGCGTCATCACGGCGCGTGTCGATGTCGCCGCCGTGGATGTGGACGACCCGCCGGAGGAGATCCTTGCCTACGTGCGCGAGCAGCGCCACAGCCGCCTGCCCGTGTACGCCGACAGCGTGGACAATGTCATCGGCATCCTGCAGATCCGCAAATACATCAAGGCCTGCATCAAAGCCGGCGGCAAGGCCGTGGACATCCGTCCGCTGCTCGACGAGCCGGTGTTCGTGCACCAGAGCACGCTCATCGCCGAGGTGCTGCCCGAGCTCAGCCGCCGCAAGGCAAATCTCGCCATCGTCACCGATAACTACGGCGGCACGCTCGGCATCGTCACCGTGGAGGACATCGTCGAGGAGCTCGTCGGCGAGATCTGGGACGAGGACGACGTCGTTGAGGAGTCGTTCGTGCCGCTCGGCGGCGGCCGCTATGAGGTCGATGCCGAGATGACCGTCGGCGAGGTGTTCGACCGCCTCGACTACACCGACCCAGAGGACGACGAGGAGCTGTGCTACAAGCTGCTCGGCGAGTGGACATACGAGCAGTTTTCCTACATCCCGCGCGAGCGGGAAGGCTTCCGCTATCACCGGCTCGACGTGCGCATCTCCGATATGCGCCAGAAGCGCATCGTCAAGCTCATCGTGCGCCTGCTGCCGGAGGAACCGGACGAGGCTGCGGCCGCTGAGGCCGCCCCGGAGAAAGGGGGCGAGCCGGCATGAGCATCGTGTGGTATTTTGTCGCGCTCGTCGTGCTGATCGCGCTGTCCGCGTTCTTCTCCGCGTCGGAGATGTCCTATTCGTCGGCCAACCGTCTGCGGCTGGAAAACGCCGCCGAGGACGGCAGCCGCCGTGCCAGGGCAGCCGTCGGCATCCTCGACCACTATGATAGTGCCCTGAGCGCCATTCTCATCGGCAACAATCTGGTCAACATCGCCTCGTCGTCGCTTGGCTCCGTGATCGTGATCCTGCTCGCGGGCGAACAGTGGACGTGGGTATCCACGGTCGTGCTGACGCTGCTGGTCATCATCTTCGGCGAGACGATGCCGAAAATCGTCGCCAAGCAAAACGCCAACGGCATCGCCCTGCGCAATGCTTATGTCATCCGCGCGCTGTCGATCGTGCTCTATCCCGTGATCTGGCTCGTGGTCGGTCTCGTGCACCTGATCACGCGCCCGCTGCGCGGCGACACCGGTGACGGCGATCCGGAGGAGGCTGCCTCGCAGGAGCTGCAGTCGATCATCGAGACTGCCGAGGACGAGGACGTGCTCGACGAGGACCGCAGCGAGCTGCTGCGCTCCGCGCTCGACTTTTCCGACATCAGCGCGAGCGAGGCCATGACCGCCCGCGTCGACATGGTCGCCATCGACATCGACGACGACTGGGACGAGATCCTGCGCGTCATCGACGAATCGACGTATTCCCGCCTGCCGGTCTACTCCGACAGTGTGGACAACATCATCGGATTTTTGTACCTCAACCGCTTTTTCAAGGCCATGATGGACGGCCGGCCGGAGGATCTGCGCGCGCAGCTCATCCCGCCGTGCTTTGTCTACAAGACCACGCGCCTGCCCGACGTGCTGGCAAAGCTCCGCCGCGAGCAGAAGCACCTCGCCGTCGTCACGGACGAATACGGCGGCACGCTCGGCGTCATCACGATGGAGGACGTGCTCGAGGAGCTCGTCGGCGACATCTGGGATGAGACCGACGAGGTCGAGCGCGAGGTCGTTGCACGCTCCGACGGAGGATATGAGCTCGACGGCGACATGACGATCTCGGACTTTCTTGAGCTGCTCGGCTGGAATGAGGATGCCCTCGACGATGCCGACAGCGCCACCGTCGGCGGCTGGACGCTCGAGCGCTTCGGCACGTTCCCGAAGCCGGGCGACAGCTTCCGGTACGAAAATCTCACCGTCACAGTCCTGGCCATGGACGGCCGCCGCGTCGAGCGTGTGCTCGTGCAGCCCGATCCGGCTTCCGACAAGGACGAATAAGTGCATACAACCCCGAGTCCGGTCTGTGCAAAAACTGCACAGACCGGACCTTTTTCTGTATGGAAAAGGTATCTTGTACCCGATGAGGGAAAATCTGCCCAAAAGGCGCAAAATGTGGCGATTTGTATCATAATTTCACTAATGCGTGAAAGATTTTGCACACCGAGCGTGCCAAAGTTTCATTTTTTGCTTGAAATTTACGCTCCGCGCAGGTATAATGAACACATATTGAATCTTCTGAAGAGGAAAATTTCAAAAAGGAGAGAAACCATTATGAAGTTCAACAAAATCGTGGCGCTGGCTCTAGCCCTCGTCATGGTGTTTGCGCTGTGCGCCTGCGGCGGCGGCAACACCAACAAAAAAGACGATTCCGGTTCCACGGCCAAGGTCGACACCAGCACCGTCTCCGTCGGCGCAGTCGTCATCGCGCGTGACGATGTTCCGACCGACCAGATCTATGCGTTCGTGTCCACCATCTTCAATAACCTCGACGCCATCGCCGCTCAGCACGGCAAGGGCGCAGAGCTGAACCTCGAGGCTGCCGCTTCGGTCAAGGGCGTGCCGTATCACCCCGGCGCTGCCAAGTATTTCGAGGAGAAGGGCCTCAAGGTTGACGCGGTCAAGGACGGCGCCGGCACCGGCACCGCCGCTGCGCTCAGCTTCGGCACCGGCGGCGACACCGGCACGTACTACGGCTTCGGCAGTGTGCTGGCCAACTACGTCTCCACCAACTCCGACTGCAAGGTCACGGCGCTCACCTCCGGCGGCTCTCAGGCCAACGTTGAGGACCTCACCAACGGCAACGTCCAGATTGCCTTCGTGCAGAGCGACGTTATGAACTATGCCTACAACGGCCAGCGCCTGTTCGAGAGCCCGGTCACCGGCTTCTCCGTCGTTGCCCAGCTGTATCAGGAGCAGGTGCAGATTGTCACCACCAACCCTGACATCAAGACCGTTGCCGACCTCGCCGGCAAGAAGGTCTCCATCGGCGCAGCCGGCTCCGGCGTGTACTTCAACGCCATTGACGTGCTCAACGCCTATGACCTCAAGGAGAGCGATATCTCCGCCGTGTACCAGAGCTTCGGCGACAGCGCCGAGAGCCTGAAGGACGGCAAGATCGACGCCGCGTTCATCGTCGCCGGTGCGCCCACCACGGCCATCACCGACCTCGCCACTGCCGGCAGTGTCTACCTTGTCAGCCTCGACGACAGCCACGTGCAGTCCCTGCTGTCCGCGTCCCCGTACTACACCGCCGCCACCATCAAGGCCGGCACCTATTGATGCCTGACTCGGTGATGCGCCGCATCCCGTAAATGTTCGCTACGGCGTCAGTACCCCTGACGCCGTAGTTTTTCCATTCTACCCGGAACGGAGGTTTCCCCCTATATGTCTGACACCAAAAAGACCGCAGCCGCTGCGGAAGCCGCTTCTCTGCAGGAGGATATGGACGCCGTCATGCGCAAGTATGACCGCGAGTCTGCCACCCGCATCTGGGCGGGCAAGCCCAAGATCGTCATTTCCGTCGTCATGGCGCTGTTCTCGGTCTACTGCATCTGGTCGACCCTGTTCAGCACCGCCGCGCTCGAGGTGCGCCTGACGGCATTCCTCGGCCTGATCATCATCATGGGCTATCTGACCTACCCCGTCAGCAAGAAGCACGTGCACGTCAACCGCCTGCCGTGGTATGACATCGTCATCATGGTCATCGGCGCGGCTGCATTTTTCTACTACTGCTTTAACTACGGCACGCTCATCAAGACGCTCACCAGCGCCGCCAAGATGACGCCGTTTCTCATCGCCGTCGGCGTGGCCGGCATTCTGACGCTTGCCGAGCTCTGCCGCCGCTGTGTCGGCGTACCGATCCTTGTGGTCGTCGGCGCGCTGCTTGTATACACGTTCGTGAGTATGCTCAAGGGCGGCCAGACGTTTGATCAGGTGCTCGGCCGCGTGATCTACACGCTCTTTTTCGGCACGTCCGGCATGCTGAGCACGCCCGTACAGGTGTGTGCGAAGTTTATCGCGGTGTTCATCATCTTCGGCGCATTTCTGGAGCGCACCGGCATCTCCAGCTTCTTCATTGATCTCGCCAACGCCATCGCCGGCTGGACCTCCGGCGGCCCGGCCAAGGTCGCGGTCATCTCGTCTGCGCTGTGCGGCATGGTGTCCGGCTCTTCCGTCGGCAACACCGTCACCACGGGCTCGGTCACGATCCCGATGATGAAGCGCACCGGCTACAAGCCCGAATTCGCCGGCGCGGTCGAGGCGGCGGCCTCCACCGGCGGCCAGATCATGCCGCCCATCATGGGCGCGGCCGCGTTCCTGATGGCCGAATACATGAATGTCACCTACGGTCAGGTCACCCTCTGGGCGATCCTGCCTGCCGTGCTGTACTTCGGCGGCATCTTCATCTCCGTGCATCTGGAGGCCAAGAAGCTCGGCCTGCGCGGCATCCCGCGCTCGGAGCTGCCCCGCTTCAAGTACCTCATGCGCAATGTCTACCTGCTGCTGCCGCTCGTGTTCCTGATCTGGGTGGTCACGGCAAACATCCGCTCGCTGCAGTATGCGGCCTCCATCGCCATCCTCATCTCCATCGCCGTGAGCCTTGTCGGTACGATCCGCGACGCTGCGGCCGAGGCAAAGGAGACCAAGACCGGCAGCGCCGCCGGCATCGCCGTCAAAAAGACCGGCCTGATGATCCTCGAGGCGCTCGAGGCCGGCGGCAAGGGCAGCATCACGGTCGCCGTGGCCTGCTCCATGGCCGGCATGATCGCAGGCTGCATCACCGTCACGGGTCTGGCGTCCAAGCTCATCAGCGGCGTCGTCGCTCTGAGCAGCAAGATCCCGAACCCGACGCTCTCGCTGCTGCTGGCGCTGTTTTTGACCATGCTCTGCTGCATCGTGCTCGGCATGGGTGTGCCCACGACTGCAAACTACTGCATCATGGCCTCGACCTGCGCGCCGATCCTCATCACGCTCGGCATTCCGAAGATCGCGGCGCACTTCTTCGTGTTCTACTTCGGCATCGTCGCCGACATCACGCCGCCGGTCGCGCTGGCTGCCTATGCTGGCTCTGCCATCGCCAAGTCCGACCCCATGAAGACAGGTATCAATGCGACAAAGCTTGCCATTGCGGCGTTCATCGTGCCGTACATGTTTGCGATGAACCCGTCCATGCTGCTCATGGATCAGGGCGTGCTCGCCGCAGTTCAGGTCATCATCACGTCCTGCCTCGGCATCTTCGGCATCGCCGCCGCGCTCGAGGGCTATGTCGTCACACGCGCACCTTGGTGGCAGCGCATCCTGCTTGCCGCAGGCGGCCTGTGCCTGATCGACCCCAGGCTTATGACCGACCTTGTCGGTATCGCGGCGATCGTGATCGTCGTTGTGCTGCAGATCGTCATGCGCAAGCACGGCAAGCCCGCCGCCGCATAAAAAATCCGGAACCTTTTTCGCAGGAGCACGTCAGATATTTCTGGCGTGCTTCTTTTTGCACGTCGTGCGCCGCGCCGCGCGGGGCTTTACACGTGCCGGCCGATGGCGTATACTATTCTCTATACAAGACACGGAAAGGAGCAATCTGCATGAAACGAAGCATTGCGGTGCTCATATTGGCACTGGCGCTGGCGCTGACTGCCTGCGGCGGCCAGAAGGCGGCAGATGCACAGGCCGAGGCGAAGGACATCACGCTCTGCCCGACGTATGACAACGGTAAGGGCGGGTATTTTTCCATCACGCTGCCCGCCAGCTGGGGCGATCATTACGTGACCGAGTGCGGCGCGAACGACGGCGGCTATTACGTCGGCTTTTACGAAAAGACCGATCATGACAACGGGCTCGGCGGCTTTTTGTTTATGCTCGAGGTCTTTCCCACCGATTATGACTATACCGAACTGCCGGAGTATCAGGCCATCTGCGGCCTGACGGTCGACGGGGCGAACTACAACCTCATTGCCGAGCTGCCGACCGATGTGCAGTTTGCCAACGAAAATGCGGATCTCTACCGCAGCATGTCCAACGATTTTACGACCATCCTCAAGAGCCTGACGTTCTCCAAGGGTGTCACGCGCACGGAGGTCACCGCGCCGGTGCCGCAGTCTGAGAGCGACACGTGAGCAATAATGAAAACGCCGTCTCCCGACAGGGAGACGGCGTTTTTTGCGTTCTGGTGCGCTTTTGCTTTCTGTGCGACCGCCAGCACACATATTTTTCCGAAAAACGTGCAAACTTTGTCATGTGTAGGTTCTGATGCAAGGCCTCACATGCGTCACAAAACGGCGGCCATTCCGCCGAGGAGGATGCCGAGATTATCCGACCAGATGTCCGGAAACTGACTGAGCGGCAGGGGATTTTCGCCGCTGCCCGCCTCGATCGTGAAGCCGGGACGGCGGAAGTCCTGAAGGAACCAGTCCTTGTAGCCCGCGTGGCCGGAGGCGTAGGGCGTCTCGGCCACGGCATAGCCGCTCGCGGCGGCAAAGCGCTCGGCGATGGCCTTGCTGCCGGGCACGTCATAGCCGTCGTACTGCCAGTAGATCACGCGCCCCTGCGTGTGGTACGACAGGGTGAGCTGCGGGTCGAGCGCGCGGGTGAAGCCGTACATGGCGAGACTCTCCGGCGCTGTCAGCGGCGCCGGACCGACATAGTCGCGCGGTCCGGGGCGCGTGTAGCCCGCGGCGAATTTGATCTCGCGCGCGGTGCTCCATCCGGCGGGGTACTGGAGGTTGAGGTCGATGCCGCGGATGTTCGCCTTCCAGCCGGACGGGAAGGGGATGGCAGGGTAATTCTGCGCGAGCGTGTGCGCGGCATCGGTGCGCTCGCGGCTGAGTGCGCCGGTCACAAGGTCGATGCCGTCCGGGTCGACCGCCGGAGCGAGCACGAGCGTGACCTGCCGCAGCAGTGTGCGGATGTCCTGTCCGCCAAGCTCACCGCCGTCGCCAAGCCGGGCGCAGAGCTGCTCGCAGAACGTGAGCAGCAGCGGCGTCGTGATCCACTCGTTGGCGTGGTGTGCGGCGTTATAAAATACACATTTTTCGCCGCTGCCGAGCGTCAGATACCACAGCGGCTTTCCGAGCACGCTGCGCCCGAATTCCCCGATCGCAAGCGTGGGATAGCGCGCAGCCAGCCCGCGCACCACATAGCCGATGAGCGCCGAGGAATACGGGATGCGCACCGGTGTGACCGGAAACGGCAGCGGCACGGTCACCGCCCGGCCGATCGGTAGGCGCTCCGGGTCAAGGTAGGGGTTGGCCAGCCGGATGGCCTCCACGCTCGTTCCGTACTGCTGCGCGAGGGCGGAGAATGTGTCGCCCGCGCGCACGGTGCGCAAAACGAAGCCCGTGTAATACGGCAGCAGCGCACGGTGCGTCTGTGCGCCCGCGATGCCGTCCGGCGTGAGGGCATTCGCCGCCTGAAACGCGCGCACGGCCGCTGCGGTCTGTGCGCCGAAGATACCGTCGAGCGCGCCCGGCATCTGTCCCGCGCGTTCGAGCGCGAGCTGCAGCAGCGCCACGAGTGCGCCGCGGTCGCCCGCTTTCAGGGTCTGTGTCATGAAAATTCCTCCGATGCATCGAATTACCAAAGCTGGTTCCGTACATCGTATGCGCGCCGCCGCAGGCATTTGCGCCCGCACAGGCAAACGAGCAAGAATGTTCCGCCGCTATTTTGTCCGAAAGCCGGCATACTGATACTGCACGCAAAAAAGGGGGGATTTTTTGCAGACAAAACCAAGGAGACTGTGCCGCACGGCCCTGCTTGCGCTCGCGTTTGCGCTTTGTATGGGCATGGCTGCGCAGGCGGCGTCACTTGTGCCGCTCGGTCAGGCGGTCGGCATCCAGATGACCACGGCAGGCGTGCTCGTGGCGGATCTGGCCGAGGTGGACACGCCCGACGGTACGTGTACGCCCGCAAAGGACGCGGGACTGCGCCCCGGCGATGTGATCTGCCGCATGGACGGGCAGGAGATCGTGTCGTCGGCAGACTTTCTGGCGGCGCTCGACGCAGCGGGGGATACCGTGACCGTGACCGTCCGGCGCGGCGGTGCCGAAATCACGGCTGCGGTCACGCCCGCCGTTATGCCCGACGGCACGCGGCAGCTCGGGCTCTGGCTGCGCGACGGTGTGACCGGCGTCGGCACGCTCACGTACTACGATCCGGCCACGGGGCGCTATGGCGCGCTCGGCCACGGCATCGCGGATGAGACGAGCGGCGCGCTCATGCCGCTGCGCGACGGCAGCGTGCTCTCGGCCGTCGTTGCGGATGTGCGTCCGGGCGGGCACGGCACGGCCGGTGAGCTGGTCGGCAGCTTCGATGCCGCAGACCGAATCGGTGTGATTGAGCGCAACGGCCTGTTCGGTATCTTCGGCACGCTCGACGCGCCGCCGGACGGAACGCCTGTCGAGACCGTGCCCGCAAGCGCCGTCAAGACCGGCAGCGCGACCATCCTGTCCACTGTCGCGGGCGACACCGTGCAGGCGTACACCGTGAACATCACGCGGGTCTATCACGACGGGGCAAGCACACGCTTTGCCATCACCGTCACAGACCCTGCGCTGCTCTCGGCGACCGGCGGCATCGTGCAGGGTATGAGCGGCAGCCCCATCCTGCAGGACGGCAGACTCATCGGCGCGGTGACGCACGTGCTGCTCTCCGACCCCGCCAAGGGCTACGGCGTGAGCATTGACGATATGCTCACGGCGGCGCAGGCACAGGCAGCGTAAGCAGCAGGAGCGGGCGAGCGTGCGCGGGTGTTACCCGCGCACGCTTTGAGACTGTCAAAAAGTATTACTTTTTGACAAGGGGGTATGCGGCCTGACTGCAGCGCACGCGCTGTCCGCCGGAGGCGGACGGCGCGCACGTT
>ERZ1673747.31-NODE-31-length-219633-cov-216.024010_pt1 | contig 219633 bp, 205 predicted proteins | sample MGYA00580220_ERZ1673747 | MGnify/ENA primary metagenome ERZ1673747 (study PRJEB41218, sample SAMN15661769) | gut metagenome | host: Homo sapiens | place: Canada: London | collected 2015-08-20/2019-03-30 | study: EMG produced TPA metagenomics assembly of...
CCTTAGGAGGGGGCTGTTATATCCATTTAACTAAGGAGGCGTATATGCTTTTTGACGCTCAATATTTTATCAGATAAGCTCTTCAAAGTCAAGAAGAATCGGTTCGGACAAAACAATATAAAAACTTTTGGGATAATTGCCTGTTTTACATGGTATCATACATACAAATACACTTGAAATATTTACATTTATGTTATAAAATAATCAGTGGTGCAAGCGTAAAAAGCTGGCAAATTCAACTTTTGAAAGGACGATCAAAATGAGCGCACTTAACAAAAAGTCAGTTAAGGATATCGACGTTTCCGGCAAGAGAGTGCTGGTACGCTGCGATTTCAATGTCCCGCTCCAGGACGGCAAAATCACCTCGGACAAGAGAATTGTTGCCTCCCTCCCCACTATCAAATATCTTATCGATCATCACGCAAAGGTTATTCTTTGCTCCCATCTGGGCAGACCCAAGGGCGAGTTCAAGCCCGAGTTTTCCCTTGCTCCCGTAGCCGCAAGACTCTCCGAGCTTCTCGGTCAGGATGTCAAGATGGCTAAGGACGTTATCGGCGACAGCGCAAAAGAGCTTGCCGCTAATCTCAAGGACGGCGAAGTCATGCTCCTTGAGAACGTGCGTTTCCACGCAGAAGAGACCAAGAACGATCCCGCATTCTCGAAGGCTCTCGCCTCCCTTGCGGATATCTATGTAAACGACGCTTTCGGTTCGGCTCACAGAGCTCACTCCTCCACGACCGGCGTTGCCGACTATCTGCCGGCAGTCTGCGGCTTCCTCATCCAGAAGGAGATCGAGTTCATGGGCGGCGCTCTTGAGCAGCCGAAGAGACCCCTCGTCGCTATCCTCGGCGGCGCAAAGGTCTCCGACAAGATCGGCGTCATCAACAACCTCCTCGATAAGGTCGATACCCTTATCGTCGGCGGCGGCATGGCTTATACTTTCTTCGTCGCCAAGGGCTACCATGTCGGCACCTCCCTGTTCGAGGCCGACAAGGTCGAGCTTGCCAAGAAAATGATGAAGAAGGCAGAGGATAAGGGCGTTAAGTTCCTTCTCCCCATAGACAATGTTATCAGCAACGAGTTCGCAGAGAACGCCGAGTACAAGACCATTAACTCCGACGAGTTCCCGGACGGCTGGATGGGCATGGACATCGGTCCCAAGACCCGCGAGCTGTTCGCAAACGCCATAAAGGGCAGCGGAACCGTTATCTGGAACGGACCGATGGGCGTTGCCGAGTGGGATCACTTCGCAGGCGGCACCATTGCCGTTGCAACCGCTGTTGCTGACAGCGGCGCTATCTCCATCATCGGCGGCGGCGACTCCGCAGCTGCTGTTCAGAAGCTCGGCTTCGCCGACAAGATGAGCCACATCTCCACCGGCGGCGGCGCATCTCTTGAGTTCCTCGAGGGCAAGGAGCTGCCCGGCATCGCTGCGCTCAACGACAAATAATTATCTGCAAATTTTAAGCCCGCGGGCGGCAAACCCGCGGGATTTTTCAGGAAGAAAGGAAGTTTCAGAATGAATAAGCAGCTCAGAAAACCCGTTATCGCGGGCAACTGGAAAATGAACAACACTCCCGCAGAGGCTACCGCTCTCATCGAGGCTCTCAAGCCCCTTGTAAAGGACGCCGACTGCGAGGTCGTCTGCTGTGTCCCCTATATCGATCTCTATGCGGCTCTTGAGGCTGCAAAGGGCAGCAACATACAGATAGGCGCCGAGAACTGCCACTGGGCAGAGAAGGGCGCATTCACCGGCGAAGTCAGCGCAAAGATGCTCAAGGCAGCAGGCGTGCCCTATGTTATCATAGGCCACAGCGAGCGCAGACAATATTTCGGCGAGACCGATGTCACCGTTCGCAACCGCGTCAGAGCCGCTCTCAACGAGGGTCTGAAGGTTATCCTCTGCGTCGGCGAAGTCCTCTCCGAGCGCAAGGACGGCATCACCTCTCAGATAGTCAGCGCGCAGACCGAGATAGCTCTCGGCGGCGTATCCGCTGACGAGCTCAAGAACATCATCATCGCCTACGAGCCCGTCTGGGCTATCGGCACGGGCGAGACCGCAACTCCCGAGCAGGCGAACGAGGTCTGCGCCGTTATCCGTTCTCTTATCGAGAGACTTTACGGCAAGGACGCCGCGGACGCTATCGTTGTCCAGTACGGCGGATCGATGAACGACAAAAACGCCGCAGAGCTGCTCGCTCAGCCCGATGTCGACGGCGGTCTTATCGGCGGAGCTTCGCTCGTTGCCGAGAAGTTCACCGCTATAGTCAACGCCGCAAGCGCAAAATAAACAAGATTTGCCGCCGGTCGGTCACATGCCGAACCGGCGGTAATTGAAAGGAAAGTTAAAATGAGTAAAAAGCCTGTGCTTCTTTGCATCATGGACGGCTTCGGCAAGAATCCCGACACCTACGGCAACGCTATCGCCGCGGCGAAGAAGCCGAATCTCGACAGAATATTCGCGGAAAATCCGATGACATATATCGGCGCATCGGGTCTCGATGTCGGTCTGCCCGACGGACAGATGGGCAACAGCGAGGTCGGCCACACCAATATAGGCGCCGGCCGCGTTGTGTATCAGGAGCTCGTGCGCATAACCAAGGCTATCGAGGACGGCTCGTTCTTCAAGAATCCCGCTCTCGTTGACGCCATGGAGAACTGCAGGAAGAACAACTCCGCGCTTCATCTCGCGGGTCTGCTCTCAAACGGCGGCGTCCACAGCCACAACACCCACCTCTATGCGCTGCTGAAGATGGCAAAAGATTTCGGCATCGAAAAAGTTTTTGTCCACTGCCTCATGGACGGACGCGATGTCTCCACAACCTCCGGCAAGGGCTTCATCGAGGAGCTTGAGCAGAAGATGAAGGAGATAGGCGTGGGCAAGATAGCTACTGTCGAGGGACGCTACTACGCCATGGACAGAGAGCGCAAGTTCGACCGAGTCGAAAAGACCTATCGCGCCATGACAAGCCTTGATGCTCCGAAGTTCGACGACGCAGCCGCAATGATGGAGAAGTCATATGCCGACGGCGTGACCGACGAGTTCATCGTCCCCTGCGTCAGCAAGGATGCCGAGCCCGTCAAGGACGGCGACAGCATCGTGTTCTTCAATTTCCGCCCTGACAGAGCGCGTGAAATTACCAGAGCATTCGTCGATCCCGATTTCGACGGCTTCAAGCGCGAGAAAGAGCCTAAAGTCTTCTATGTCTGCATGACTCAGTATGAGGCGGAGATGCCCAACGTCGAAGTCGCATTCAAGCCCGAGAGAATAGACATGCCCCTGGGCGAGGTATTCAGCAAGGCGGGTCTTCGCCAGCTGAGAATCGCCGAGTTCACAAAATATGCCCATGTCACATTCTTCTTCAACGGCGGCGAAGAGACTGTCTACGAGGGCGAGGACAGAATCCTCATCGACTCCCCCGATGTCGCGACCTATGATCTCAAACCCGAGATGAGCGCATACGAAGTCACCGACACGCTTGTTAAGAAGATAAACGAGGACATCTACGATGCAATAATCCTCAACTTCGCAAACTGCGACATGGTCGGTCACACCGGCGTATTCGATGCGGCTGTCAAGGCTGTTGAAGCGGTCGACGCCTGCGTCGGCAGACTCGTTGACCTCGTCGCTTCCAAGGGCGGTGTAACGCTCATCACTGCTGATCACGGCAACGCAGACCGCATGATAGGCGACGACGGCAAGCCCTTCACCCCGCACACGACGAACCCCGTTCCGTTCGTTGTTGTCGGCTATCCCTGCAAGCTCCGCGAGGGCGGCAAGCTCGGCGATATCGCGCCGACCATGCTCGAGATAATGCATCTCCCCCAGCCCGAGCAAATGACAGGCAAGAGCCTGATAGTAAAATAAGACGAAAGTATAAACCCCGGAGTTTTCGATAAGCTCCGGGGTTTCAGTCTGTCGAAAAAGTCCGTCATGCACGGTCTCAAGGCTCCACTGTGTAAGGGGAGCTGTCACGGCGAAGCCGTGACTGAGGGGTTGTTGCGTAAAAGTTCAAAATACCCGACAATTTTGAAAAATTACAACTTATTCAAAGCAATGCCTCCATTTACACAAGAGAGGCATTGATTCTGAGCCCTGCGAAGCCCAAAAAACGGGTTTATCGATAAGCTATAACCCCGGAGTTTTTGATAAAAGCTCCGGGGTTTTATTATATCTTTATCTGCCTATAGGCGATATACTCGCGGTCGTATGTGTAGGTTATGTGCAATATTCCGTCCCGCTCGGTTATCGCAGGATAGGAGAACTCGCCGCCCTCCCTGTCCTCAAGGCGCATGAGCAAATTGAACGTCTCGCCGCCGTCCTCGGAGACGAGCAGATCGAGCGGCGAACGGCCGCCCCAGTTCTTTTTGACAGGGTTGCAGACGAGATAAATCTTCCCGTTCCCGGCGAGCACAAGATCGATGCCGCTGTTATTGTTCGGCATCTTCGTGCGGTAAGCTATGCACCATGTCTCGCCCTCATCGGACGAATCGCTGCGGTATATCTTGCCGCGCGAGGTTCTTGTGAGCATATGCACATTTCCGTCCTCGCTCTGCCACAGGGTCGGCTGGATCATCGGGACATAAAAGCCCCTGAGCGACTTTGTCGGCACGATGCGCATCCGCTTCCAGGTGCGGCAGTCGTCATCCGAGATATCAACAAAGCAGACCCAGAGCGTATTTCTCTCATCCGAGGCAGGCGCTATGACCCTGCCGCTTCTGAGCCTTATCGGCTTATTCTTGACGGGTCCTCTGCCGCCGCTTATATCGCCCGGCACAAGCTCGGCGGGCTCGCTCCAATCGACGCCGTTATCCGAGAGCGAAAAATATGTTTTCCACATCGGTATCTTCTTGCCGACCTTGAAAAAGAGCATGATTTTCCCGTCCGTGCGCCGAAAAAGCACCGGGTTCCAGTGCGGGATATTTCTGTCCGCGCTGACCCTGACCGGCTCGCTCCATCCGCCTTCGCTGCGCACGCTCGTCAGGATATCGACATCGTCGGCACTCTCTTTCGTGCCGGCAAACCATGCGACGACGACTCTGCCGTCGTCCAGCGGCAGAACGGTCGAGGCATGGCAACTCTCAGTCGGCTTGTTTTCAAATATAAATTCCTTCAAAATTTCCAAAGCTTATCCCTTACCTTAACTTTTGTTGTTATCATTATAGAATCCCGCGCCCCGGAATGTCAACTTCGGGTCGCAAATTTCAACTCATTTTCAAACAATATATTTCGCGCATCGAACCATTTCCGCAAATTACATTTATATTTTAAAATTTCTCTCAATCATTGACAGTATTGCCATAAAATGGTACAATGGAGTCGAAATAGGGTATAGGTCAAGTATAGGAGGTCTTTAAAAATGGAATCATTGGGTATCGTCAGAAAGATCGACGAGACCGGACGCATCGTGCTGCCAAAGGATTTCAGGCGCAGGCTCGCGCTTGAGCCCAACGCGGACGCGGTGGAGCTTTTTGCGGACGGAGATCAGATCATTATCCGCAAATATGCCGCGCGCTGTATCTTCTGCGGCTCGTCCGACGACACGATCGAGTTTTCCGGCAAGCGAGTCTGCAAAGACTGCTCTTCGAGACTCAGCGAAGTCATTCGACTGCAGAGCAAATAATAACACAGAGAGAAAAATCCGCCGAATGTTTTTTCGGCGGATTTTTGCTATTCAATATTTTTTACAGATTCTCTATAGCTTCGACGGCATCTTTTACATACTTGTCGCCGACAAGCTCCGCTGCGCCCTCATCAACGAGCTTCGCGGTCTTTTCTTCCATCGGGATCCTGCCGAGCACGGGCACGCCGAGCTCCCTGGCGGTCTCGTCGATGTGGCTCTCGCCGAACACCTTTATCTGCCTGCCGCAGTCCGGGCAGAGAACATAGCTCATGTTCTCGACCAATCCGAGTACAGGGATGTTCATCATCTTTGCCATGTTGAAAGCCTTTTTGACTATCATTGTGACAAGATCCTGCGGGGTCGTGACGATAATTATTCCGTCGACGGGCAGGCTCTGGAAAACGGTCAGCGGCACATCGCCCGTTCCGGGAGGCATATCAACGAACATGTAGTCGACATCACCCCAGACGACCTCCGACCAGAACTGCTGAATAACTCCGGCAATAACAGGTCCGCGCCAGACGACCGGCGCATCCTCTTTTTCGAGCAGGAGGTTAACTGACATTATTTTTATCCCGGTCTTGCTCTCCATGGGCAGGAGTCCGCGCTCGTCGCCGACGGCGTTGCCGTGGAGACCGAACGACTTCGGTATGGACGGACCGGTGACATCGGCGTCCATTATAGCGGTCGCGTGTCCGCGCGCCTGCATAGCAGAAGCGAGCAGGCTCGTCACAAGGGACTTGCCGACGCCGCCCTTTCCGCTGACTACGCCGATAACTTTTTTAACGTTGCTGAACTGACCGCACGGAACGCGCAGGTCTTTTTCAGAGCACTTTGATGAGCATGTTGAGCAATCGTGTGTGCATCCTTCACTCATTTTAAAACTTCCTTTCGGTTATATATCTGTTGAATATCTTTTAGTATATGCATCGTCCGCATGGACAACACATCGATTATCAATAAAATCGGATCTGCCTTTTATTGCTGGGATTGAGACTTTTGGGCATTTCCTGTCGTCGAGGTCGCCGACCCCTACAAAAGCGCTTATATGAGAAACTTGTTATTTTGCTATGATCTTTTCAACGACCCAGAGTATGCCGTAGATGATCGGCTGATGGGCTATGTATATCACGAGCGCGTGGCGTCCGAGAAAACACAGAGCCTTTGAGCGCTGGCGATAAGTGAACGCGGGGAATCTGCCGTTCGTCGCATATATGCCGACGAATGTGCCGGTCAGGAACATAAACAGATGCGGCAGCAGCGGGAAATAATCCGCCGAATGGAACGAGGAGTTGAAAAATCCGAGCGGCATGAAGTAGTTGGTTCTGTAGAGCACGGCGGGCAGATTAAAAGTCTTGAGCCCCGCTATGCCGACATAGCCGGCCGACACGCCGTAGGTGAAAATATATATTGCTATACATATTATAATGCCCACTATCGGGTTTATCTTATCGAGTCCCGCGCGCAGCGCCGAGAAGATGAGCATCGACAGCGAGAGCAGATGGAGGATTCCGAAATATATCTCCGCGCCCTCGAAGTGCATCATCGGCATGATAACAGCCGTCACGACGGTCAGCGCGAGCGCGACGCATAAAAGGCGCACGCCTCGTTTAGTATTATTGTGAGACAGGCGCGAGGATATGCCGGATATGACTATAAACAGCGCCGCAAAAAACGGCTCTGCAGGGGTGAAGAAATCGAGCAGCTTCGTGCCGACTGCAATGTTAAAGAACTCGGACATGCTGTAAAACGCATGATAGAACACCATGCAGAACACGGCAAGCCCGCGAAGCTCGTCGAGCAGATATATTCTTTTCTTTCCGGCTGCCACGGCGCACCTCCCTGTATTCGGTAATGTATATTCTATCACAACCGCTCTATTTTGCAAGCCTTTCTTGACAACAGACGGGGTTTCGCCGTATAATTTTATAGTATGTCAATACGACTTCAAATAAAACGGCAAAGGATGGGCTCAGCATGAAAGACACCTATGAATCCCCGCTCAACTCCCGCTACGCGAGCGACCGAATGAAATATATCTTCTCGCCGGACTTCAAATTCAGAACATGGCGCAGGCTCTGGATAGCTCTCGCAGAGAGCGAAAAGGAGCTCGGGCTCAACATAACGGACGAGCAGATAGCCGAACTCAAGGCACATAAGGACGACATAAACTATGATGTCGCCGCCGCCCGCGAAAAAGAAGTCCGTCACGATGTTATGTCCCATGTTTACGCCTACGGAGTGCAGTGCCCGAACGCCAAGCCGATAATCCATCTCGGCGCGACCTCCTGCTATGTCGGCGACAACACCGATGTAATAATTATGCACGAGGCCATGCTGCTTATACGCAGGGAGCTTGTCAATCTGCTCAATGTCCTCGCGAAATTTGCCGTTGAATATAAGGACATGCCCTGCCTTGCATTCACTCATTTCCAGCCCGCTCAGCCCACGACTGTCGGCAAGCGCGCGGCGCTCTGGCTCAACGAATTCCTCATGGACTTCCAGAACCTCGAGTTCCAGCTCTCACAGCTCAAACTTCTCGGCTCAAAGGGCACGACCGGCACGCAGGCATCGTTCATGGAGCTTTTTGACAACGACACCGACAAAGTCAAGGCCCTCGACAAGATGATAGCCGAAAAAATGGGCTTTGACAGCTGCTTCGCAGTCTCCGGTCAGACATATTCGAGAAAGCTCGACTATCAGATGCTGACCGTCCTCTGCGGCATAGCGATGTCGGCGACAAAGTTCTCAAATGACATTCGTCTGCTCCAGCACATGAAAGAGATAGAAGAGCCGTTCGAGAAGCATCAGATCGGCTCGTCGGCGATGGCATATAAGCGCAACCCGATGAGAAGCGAGCGCATAGCCTCGCTCTCGCGATATATCATAGCGGACATACAAAACACGGCGATGACCTCCGGCGCGCAGTGGTTTGAGCGCACGCTCGACGACTCGGCAAACAAGCGTCTGAGCGTCCCAGAGGCATTTCTCGCCGCCGACGCGGTGCTCGACCTGTGCATCAATGTTGCGGACGGACTCGTAGTATATCCGAAGATGATAGAGAAGCACCTGCTTGAAGAGCTGCCGTTCATGGCGACCGAAAACATCATGATGGAGGCGGTCAAGCGCGGCGGAGACAGGCAGGAGCTGCACGAAAAAATCCGCGTTCACTCGATGGACGCCGGCAGAGTCGTCAAGGTCGAGGGCGGCAAGAACGATCTGCTCGACAGGATAGCTGCTGACAGCGCGTTCGGCGTAACGCGCGAGGAACTCGAGGGCATAATGAAGCCCGAAAACTTCGTCGGCCGCGCTCCCCAGCAGACCCAGGAATTCGTGGACAACGAGATTCAGCCGATACTTGACAAATACTCCGACCTGCTCGGACTTGATGTTGAAATAAAGGTGTAAAGAATGGAAAATCTAAAGGCAATATTCAAAAAGATAGTCAACAAAGAGACGATACTCTATGTCGTCTTCGGCGTGCTGACAACGCTCGTCAACTTCGTCGCGTTCAAGCTGTTCACGATGGTGTTCGACAAGCTCATATCCTCGCAGCTCGGCGTTCACATCTCGAACGTTCTCGCATGGATATTCGCGGTCGCATTCGCCTATGTCACGAACAAGCTGTTCGTCTTCGAGAGCAAGAGCTGGGAGGGCAAGGTGCTCGCAAAAGAGATTCCGTCGTTCGTCGCGGCAAGACTCTTCTCCCTCGGCGTCGAGGAGCTCGGACTCATTATCTTCGTAAACTTCCTGCACTTCGACAGCAAGGTTTTCCACATTCCGCTGATAAACTTCGACCTCAGCGGCGAAATGACTGCAAAAATAATCCTCGCAGTCGTCGTGGTTATTCTCAACTACTTCTTCAGCAAGCTCGTTATCTTCAAAAAGAAGAAAGCTCCAGAGCAGGAAAAGGCAGAATAAAGCAAAAAGCAGCAGTACAAACCTCCCGCCAAGCACACGGCGGGAGATTTTTTCGGCAAATCCGAACTTTTTATGCAAAAAGGCTTGCAATTTCTGAAAAAGTGTGTATAATATAATAACGCACTGAGGAACAGAATATATCGCGGAGTAGAGCAGTTGGTAGCTCGTCGGGCTCATAACCCGGAGGTCGCAGGTTCAAGTCCTGCCTCCGCAACCATATCAAGCGGATGTAACTGAAATCAGTTACATCCGCTTTTTCTCGCCATGTCCGGAGCAGGTTTATGCCTGCTCCGTTTTTTCGTCGAACCTGTCTCTGTCATACTCCGAGCACGGTCACGCAACCGTACTCCTTCAGTGTTTCCGTCATCCACGCGTCCATTTCTGTAATAATCTCTCTTGTTGTGACGCAATAGTTTGCAGAGGCCTCTTTAATCTTTTCCCATTGTTCCGTATTAATTTCGCATCCGCATGTAAACATATCGAATTCCGGTATGACTTCGGAAAACAAAGGTTCAAGATCCAAAAAGTAAAAATGGTCATCCCAAAGATACATGGAATCTTTACGATGAGATTCATCTGTGACACTTCCCTTTTGAAACTCAATATCGCAGGTTGGGTCCCCGCGTTCGGAATCATCGAAAAAGTAATGCCCGTTTGTTTTGTAATCCCAGTCCATGATAAAACCTCCTTTTTAACAGAATACCATATTCCGAGTCCGAAAAACAGTACAGTGATAAGATTTTTCGTAGCGGGTCATGCCCGCTATGTCTTTATGCCGATAAAAAACGCTTGCTATGCAGGCGGAATGTACGGACTTAAGTGTCCGTATTGCAAAAAGCTTTATAAAATGATATAGTGATTGAGGTAAATCGTAATTTGCGGGAGGATATTATGCGTTTCGGTTTCAGGCAAATGAAAAACGAAGATATTTCCGTATTTATTGATGAGATGTTTGAGATTTTAGCAAGCAACATGAGTGCTGTTGCTCCGACGGGGAATTCCTATGACGAGGATTACAAAACCTGGTCGGAAAGCGCAGTACCTGCATGGCGCGAAGGAAAGCGCAGTGTAATTCTGATTTTTTGCGAAGATAAGCTGTGCGGATTCTTTCAATATTTCGTAAACGATACGACCTTCAGAATGGATGAAATACAGTTTAAGAAAGAATATCAGGGGTGCGGATTATTCGCCGAACTGTATCATTACTTAACAACAGTGATCCCCGCCGGGACAAGATATGTTGAGGCATTCGCACGAAAAGAAAATCTGAAGTCTCAGGGAATTTTAGAGCATCTCGGTCTGTCGGTCGTCGGAGAGAGCAAAAACGGTAACTCTCTGCATTTCAGGGGTGAGTATAAGGCTTTGTCGGAACGGAATTATTTTTATAAAAACGCCGCGGCGTCTTGTCCTCCGGCACCGATATGTTTTTGCGCTTAACAAAGGGCGCTTAAAGAGCAAAAACCAAATAAAAGAAGGTCATAATCCGCGCCGGCATACGTGAATTATGACCTTTATATTTTGCTCTTCGGTCTGCGCCGAATGCGAAGCCCCGATTTTATTTTGCTTTGTTTTTCGCGGTTATCCTGAACGTGAGCTCAATCATCGTTATCATCAGGACGAAGAAAAAGATGAGATATATCGGCATTATCTTAAAGCTTACAGCATTGCCGAGCAGCCCGAACAGCGGCGGAATGAATGTCGAGCCGACATAGGCGCTCGCCATCTGTATTCCGATTATAGCGCCGGAGTTCTCCGCCCCGAAGTTGTTCGGCGTGGAGTGAATGATGCACGGATATATCGGCGCGCAGCCGAGACCTATCACAACGAATGCCGCGGCGGCGAGAAAATAAGAATTCATCGGCACGAACAGGCAGCATACGCCGCATATAAGTATGGACGTTCCGATAATTATCATCCTGCGGTCGCCGAGCTTATCCGTGATAAAGCCGCTTATAAACCGCCCGACTGTGATTCCTATGTAGAAAAGCGACGCGAATGTAGCCGCGCGCTCTGCGGATATGCCCTTTACTTCAACGAAATATGTGCTCGCCCACTGCATGGCGGTCGTTTCTGCTGCGCAGTAGGCAAAAAAGCCTGTGAGCAGAAACGGCACTCCCTTTATTTTCAGCGCGCCGACGAGTCCGACGCTCTTTTTCTCCGTCTCGTCCGCCGCCTTGTTGACTTTCCACACCGGCAGGGTCACGAGCAGGAGTATCGCTATCGCGAGCTGTATCGCGCCGACAATGCGGCAGCCGCTGTTCCATGTTCTGTTTGTCAGCGCATAGCCCATGATGAACGGGCTGACTATCGTTCCGACGCCCCAGAAGCTGTGCAGCCAGCTCATGTGCTTCGCCTTGTAGTGCAGGGCGACATAGTTGTTGAGCGCCGCGTCTATCGCGCCCGCTCCGAGCCCGTAAGGCACGGCGAAAACAATAAGCATCCAGAAGCGGCTCGAAAAAGAGAAACCGAACATCGCGATGACCGTCAGGAACACGCTCATCACCGTGACTATCCGCGTGCCGAGCTTCCTGTTGAGCCTATCTGACATCAGACTCGACACAATCGTTCCGCCGGATATGGCCATGGATACGATGCCCATATATGATATCGGCACGCCGAGCTCAAGATGCATGACCGGCCAGCCCGAGCCGAGAAGCGAATCGGGCAGTCCGAGGCTGATAAAGGCGATATAGATAAGCGCGAGCAAAAACGAATACATTCGGGTTCTCCTTGTCTGCGTGGCGCAGCACCGCATGAAATCATACAATTTATAACATAAATAGATATTTCTGTCAATAAATCCGCCAAGCGATTTTATAATTTTGAACCACAGGTTCAATGACAAAATCTTCGCCGCGATGTAAAATATCGGCATAACAAACAGCGAGGTGAAAGATATGAATCTCAAAGAAGCATTCAGATATCAGAATAAAATCCAGGCGCTCATGTGCGAGGCAGAGAATATTCTCCGCAACAGGGCGAACATAACAAAAGTCACCAACACCAATCTGCGCCACAAGGTCATGCCGGAGGCATCCGACGAGACGGTCGTTGAAATTCCCGAGACCGAATACTGCGGCAAAATAACCGATGTCGCGCTGTTTCTCGTATTTCTTCTCGAAGAGAAGTCGGCGCTCGCCGCCGCGATACGCAGGGCGAAGAACAATCTCGACATAGACATGGACAGCGAGGTCGCGCTCAACTCCGCGCGTCAGACCGTCGCCGAGATTTTCAGGACGATGAACGGCATCCGCAGCTCAGAGCAGACCATTGCAAACGGCGGCACGGGCTACCGCTTCAACACCGACGGCAATCAGGTCACCTACCGCTGCGACGTGCGCCGCGTCACGACGATAAATTACGACCGCAATGTCATCCGCGCCGAGCTCGGCAGGCTCGACAGAGCCGCCGATGAGATGTCCGCAAAGCTCGACATCTGCATGGTCACATCCTCGGTCGATTACACTCCCCCGTTTGATGTGAACTCCGGATTCGCCGACGCTTTCGAAAATTATCTCGAAAACAGGCGCTGACTTTATGCCCGGCTGTTTCGGGTGAGGCAGGATAAGAGAACGCAGGATCGGTTCAGGTGCAGATGAACTGTAACGCTGCACGTCAACTCCCGGAAATCCGGAACTCAACTACTTACTTATTGATTAAAACGATGTTCGCTTCCGTCCGCGCCAAAAGCTCAATCGCTTTTCGCTTTGACGCAAACGCGCTCCTATCTCTATATCCCACTCACGCCGCGCCCAATATCTTTGTTTTTTGCCGCTTTCGGCATCGAAGCCCCGGCTTCATTCGCAGGCATTCGGGAAATATTTTCCCGACACGCCGCAAAATTGATCATGCCGCATCGGACTTCTGACGCATCCGGAACAGCCGGGCATAGAAATGACTCGAGCAGCAGGCATCTTCCTGCTGCTCGCTGTAACTTTTGATATTTTTGGCGGGAACCAGTATCTGATCCATGGGCACGCCGAGGAGATTCCCGAGCGCATAGAGGTTATCTACAGTCGGAAGGCTCTCGCCGTTCTGCCATTTATAGACGGCGCGTGGCTCCTCAAAGCCGAAATAGCTCTGGATGTCCCGAACCGTCAGCCCGCGTTCGATGCGCAGGCGGCGGATATTGTTTCCCGTTGCTGCGAGGTCGATGACCGGGAAGAACTTCGTGTTCATATGAACACCTCCTTGAAGAGTGATACTATAAGATAGCAGAAAGCGAAGAAAAAAGCAAGGAAAATTTTATACACCGGGCAAATTTTTTTGCCCCCATGAAAGGAGAATAAAAATGAAAAAGATGGTTCCGCTCTCGAAGCAGAGCAAAAAAGAGCGGCGCAAATATTATGCGTCAAAGCGCGGGTCGTGGAACGGGGTTTCGCCCGTGACGCGCGTTGTTCAAAGCCGCAAAATATATGACCGTAAGCGCATGAAATCAGCCGACAGAAAGATATGCGCAGAGTGAATCTCCCCCGCAGAGCAATTCCGCGAGGGAGATTTTATATTATTTTATCAGCGAGAACACGAACACGACTATCCCGAGCACGACGAGGACGACGCCGGTCGCGCGGTTGAGGGTCTTGGGCTGAGCTTTGTTCGCTAACACTGCGGCGATGCGCGCCCAGATAAGCGTGAACACGACGCAGAGGATAAGCACCGTAATGTCGGGCATTCCGCCTATCGCAAAATGCGATATCGCGCCGGTGAGCGCGGTAAAAGTCATGATAAATACGCTCGTGCCGACCGCGGTTTTCAGCTCATAGCCGAGCACTGTGGTGAGGATAAGCAGCATCATCATGCCGCCGCCTGCGCCGACGAATCCGCAGATAAGACCGATTATCGTTCCGCAGATAACGGACTGTATCGCACGCTTTTTCGCCGGGACTTTTTCCATCGCCTCTTTCGTCGTCATGACCGGGCGGACGATGAATTTTATTCCGAGCAGGAATGTCATTATGACCGAGAAGCTGCCCATCGTTGCCGACGGGAGCAGGCTCGCGAGATAGCTGCCGACGACTGTGAACGCGAGGACGGTCGCCATCATAATGAGTCCGTTTTTTATATCGAGGTTCTTTTTCTTGCCGTATGTATACGCCGAGACGGCGCTCGCGAGCACATCTGAGGCGAGCGCGATGCCGACCGCCATATACGGATCCATTCCGAGGAAGGTTATGAGCATCGGGCTTATGACCGCCGCCGCGCTCATGCCGGCAAAGCCCGTGCCGAGTCCCGCGCCCATTCCGGCAAAGAATGTTACAAGTACTGTTATAAATATTTTCATTTCTCTCACCCTTTGAGCATCTCATCGAGATTGCGGTCAATAATCCCGACCGTCTCGGTGAAGTTCTTTTTCATTTCGTCCGTCGTGTTTTCAAACAGCATATCGAAAAACGACTGCTGGAGCTGCTTTCCGCGCCCGACTATCGGCTGAGCCTTTTCGGTCAGCGAGAGGCGTATTTTTCTCCTGTCGCCCTCGATATTCGTGCGCTCAATATAGCCGTCTTTTGCAAGCTTTTCGACATTGACGGAGACGAGATTCGCCTTTATCTTTCTGACATTGACTATGTCGCCTGCGGTGCTGTAATCCGGGTTGTTCGCGAGAAACATCAGGATATCAAACGCCGTCTGCGGTATGTTCAGCTCACGGCAGAGCGGCTTGCATACTGCGTTATACGCCGCCGCAAGTTTCTTCGGGAAGTCTATTCCCATGTTCATGCTATCATCTCACTTCAAATTTAGACAGTTCATTTTTGAAGTATTATAATCTAATACAGCGCATTTGTCAACAGCCGACGGCAAATTATGTCCCGCTCTGAAATCTGTTGCAAAATCCGCGCCCGCCGTGTACAATGGACATACTGAAAATTCGGAGGATTCTATGTCTACTTACAACTCAAGAGCCGCTGTGCAATCGATAATGGCTATCGCGGAGAGTGAGAATTCAAAGCCCGGCCGCGTCACGATGCCGAAAGTATTTCTCGGTGTCGGGATATTCGACGTTATCGCGATGGGCGTTGGTATATATTTTTCTCTGCGGTTTAAAGAGATAATCCCCGCTGTAATATTTTCGATTTTAGCCCTGCTCGGGATTTTTCTCATCATCGGATATTTCAACCAACGGATATATTACAGCGCCGATAAATTCGTCAGCAGCAACCTCTGGGGAGTCAAGCGCACCTATAGCTACGGCGACATAAGCGGAATAATGGGCTATGGCAGAAACACGGATGTCAAGATATATATCGGCGACAAAAAAATCGCTATTGACCGCATGGCGGTCGGCAAAAAGGAATTTATCGAATTTGCTCTCAAGCGTCACCGCGAGCTGAAACATAAAAACATTCCGCTGCTCCGGGCGGCAAAAAAGAAAGATCTGTTCAACGGCAACATCGCAAATCCCGGCGAATTCATCGCGGTTTACATAATAATTGCGATCGGCGCCGCTCTGCTTTTCGGTATAATGCTGTTCGTTGAGTTCAGTCCGCAGACGCCGGAAACCGATCTTCGTTATTCCACCGTCGCGTTCAACAGCTGTGAGGTATATGGCAACGAGCTGTGGCTGCGCACCGGCGGCGACATGGACTACAAAATAGCCCACTACGACGAAGTGCTCCCCGATGTGGACGCTTTTCTTGCAAAATACAAAAACGGCGGCGTTTTGAAGCTCGGCTATCAGTCGGTCAGCCCGAGATACGATCCCGACTATTACAGAGTATATTACGCCCGGGGCGCAGCGAACGAGATGTTCGTAACGCAGGAGAAGGAGTGCGAAGTCCGCGCACGCCACACAAAAGAGGAGCGCCCGAAAATCATCGCGCTTTTCTCGGCGCTCATGCTCTTCCTGCTGAGCATCATACCGGGAAGCATCTACGCCGGTCGGCACGCGGACACGCTGAACCCGAAAATAGTCCGCATCTTCTTCAAGCCCGATTATATTCTCTGTTCGGGAGCTTCCGCACCGAAGAGGAAAAGACGCGGAAAGAAATAAAAAAGCAATAAGCGAAAACGGCAGCCGCAGCAGATTTATTGCTGCGGCTGTTTTGCCACAAAATCGCGCCGTATGCCGCGCGGCTGGTTGTCGTGCTCTGCAAAAAGCTCGGCAAAAAAACGGACAAAGTCAAGCTCCGTCCGTCTGCAATTCTATTAAAATAATCTCCGGCCTGTTGTTGACGCGAAACGGGAAAATGCTGTTGCCTATGCCGCGGCTGACAATCATTTTCGTTTTTCCCTCGGAAAACAGTCCCGCATCATATTTCGGAAACAGCCCCTGATTCGGAGCCGCCAGACCGCCTATAAACGGCAGGCGGAACTGACCGCCGTGCGCATGGCCGCTCAGGACAAGATCCGCATTGCAGGTTACGTAAACCTCAAACAACTCCGGTCGGTGGGAAAGCAATAAAGTAAAGCCGTCATCCTTGTCAACAAGCGCTTTCAGCTGCGACTCCATTATCGCCTCTTCGTCATGGAATAAGTAGTCGGAGCTGAAGCTCGGGTCCTTTACACCGATAAGAGTGATTTTTTCGCCATCTCTCTCCACTTCTGTCTTTTCGTTTTCGAGCACGGTTACACCGAGCTTTATTAAGCCGGTCTTTAAAGCGTCATATTCCGATGCCCCCGCCTCGTGATTGCCGGTGACATAATAGCAGGGCGCGATTTTGACCGCTTCGCCCGCAAAGTGCAGTGCCGCGGCAACGTCGGTTTTTCGGGAATCTATCAAATCTCCCGTTATAGCAATAATATCGGGCTTCGCCTCTCTCAGCATATTAAGAAGAGTTTCATTGTTTTTGCCGATTTCGGTGTTGTGCAGATCCGAAATATGCGCGATTTTGCAGCCGTCAAACGCTCGGGGCAGCCGCTCGCTCGAAACCGTGTATTTGTTGAGCTGCAGCGCCGTGTTGCCCCAAATTATCCAAAGAATCAACGCCGTAAGCAGAGCCGAGACGACCGCGAGGGCGATTATCGGCTTTTTCTTTTTTGCAGTCATCGGACATCCCTCCCGACGGTCAGTATAGCATGAATTTGTGAATTTTCTGCATTTTTTGAGAAATTATCGGCGTCTGCTGCCGAGAGCCCGTGGTTTCAGCTCCCGATTTGAGGTGAATCGCTGCTTTTCGCCTGCGATTTTTTCCACAAATCCGCGCGGGATGTTGCAATGCGAAAGAAAAAATTTATACTTGTTTGGCTTTAAAAGAAGAATTATTCCCGTATAAATATTAATTCCGCACAATCTACGCTATAATTACTAAATAATCACATGAAACGGAGGCTTGCCAATGTCTACCTGGGAGGAGCTCAGGCAGGAGTGCCTGAACTGCCGCAAATGCAGTCTGTGCCGGACGCGCACGAATGTTGTTTTCGGCGTCGGCAAAGAGGATGCGGAGGTCATGTTTATCGGCGAAGGACCCGGTCAGCAGGAGGATCTCAAAGGCGAGCCGTTCGTCGGGCGCAGCGGTCAGCTGCTCGACAAATTAATGGCGACCGTTGACCTGTTCAGGGACAAGAATATCTATATCGCGAACACCGTCAAGTGCCGTCCGCCGCAGAACCGCGATCCCCTGCCCGAGGAGCAGGAGGCATGCTCCGCATGGCTCGACAGCCAGATAGCCCTGATGCGTCCGAAGATAATCGTCTGCGTCGGCAGGATATCCGCACAGAGATATATCTCGAAAGACTTTCGCGTCACAAAAGAGCACGGACTCTTCTATGACCGCAACGGTATACTCTATATGGGCACTTTCCATCCGGCGGCGCTGCTCCGCAATCCCAATCAGAAGCCCGCGGCGTTCGAGGATTTTATTGCCCTGCGCGACAAGATAAACGAAATCTGCGACCACACCTACTGAGCCAATCGCCGCTTGAGCGGTTGAAATATACTTAACGGCACGAGCCGAATTTTTGAAGAAAGGATCGATTTCAATGCAGCAGAAGTTTCTTGAAAAGACTCTGGGTCAGCAAATCGCCGATATGGCGGCAAAGTACCCGGACGACAACATGATCGACTACACTGACAGGGACTACTCCAGAACATGGAAAGAGTTCAACGACGAGTGTGAGACGATAGCCAGAGGCTTCATGGCACTAGGCCTTAAAAAGGGTTCACACATTTCCATCTGGGGCACAAACGTGCCCGCATGGCTGCTAACCTTTTTCGGCAGTGCAAAGATGGGCGGTATTCTTGTTACCGTCAACACCAGCTATAAAGTTTTCGAGCTCGATTATCAGCTCAAGCAGTCCGACTCCGAGGCTATTGTCCTCATTGACGGCTACAAGGGCACGAGCTATATCGATATAATAAACGAGCTGTGCCCGGAGCTCGAATCCTGCGAGCCCGGCAAGCTTAAGAGCCGCAGACTGCCGCTTTTAAAGAGCGTTATCTACGCGGGTGAGGGTGAATGCCCGGCGGGCATGGTCGACTGGAAAGATCTCTATACTCTCGCTGAGCAGACTCCGGTCGAGGAGTTCGAGGCGGTGCGCGACTCGTGCGACTGCCACGAGGTCGTCAATATCCAGTATACCTCCGGCACGACCGGCTTCCCCAAGGGCGTTATGCTCACTCACTATAATATACTCAATAACGGCCAGACGATAGGCGACGGCATGAAGTTCACCCACGACGACAGGCTGTGCATCACGGTTCCGTTCTTCCACTGCTTCGGCATGGTGCTCGCGCTCATGTCCTGCATATCCCACGGAACGCCCTTTGTGCCGATTGATATGTTCAACGCCAAAAAGGTCATGGATGCGCTTGTGACAAAGAACTGCACCGCAGTCCACGGCGTGCCGACCATGTTCATTGCCATGCTCGAGCATCCGGACTTCGACAAATATGATTTTTCGCATATGCGCACGGGCATAATGGCGGGCTCGCCCTGCCCGATAAAGACTATGTACGATGTCAGCGAGAAGATGAATATGCACGATATCGTCATCGTTTTCGGTCAGACCGAGGCGGCGCCCGGCTGCACCATGACCACAACGGAGGATTCCCTCGAGACACGCTGCGCCACAGTCGGCAAGGCGTTCCCCGGCGTCGAGTGCAAGATAGTCGACCCCAATACGGGCGAGACTCTGCCCGCAGGCGAGATAGGCGAATTCTGCGCGCGCGGCTACAACATAATGAAAGGCTACTACAAGATGCCCGAGGCCACGGCTCAGGCTATCGACAAGGACGGCTGGCTCCACTTCGGCGACCTCGCCGTCTGTGACGAGAACGGCTACTACAAGGTCACGGGCAGGCTCAAGGATATGATAATCCGCGGCGGCGAGAATATATATCCCAAGGAGCTCGAGGAGTGCCTCTATCATAATGACCGCGTCAAGGATGTTCAGGTCATAGGCGTGCCGAGCAAGAAATACGGCGAAGAGGTCTGCGCCTGCGTCATCCTCAAAGAGGGTGAGGATATGACCGAGGAGGAGATAAAGGCCTACTACAAGGAGAATGTCGCGTTCTTCAAGATCCCGAAATATGTCTGGATAATGGACGAATTCCCGATGACCGCGAGCGGAAAAATCCAGAAATTCGTTCTGCGCGACATGGCGGTCGAAAAATATTCGCTTCAGAGCGACGACTCAATAGAAACTGCGTAAAAGAATATTACGAAAGGATCTGTTACGATGAAACTATCATTTTCAACCCTCGGCTGTCCGCGCTGGACGCTAAAAGAAATAGTTGCGACTGCCAAGGATTTAGGCTTCGGCGGCGTGGAGATAAGGGGTATAGGCGACAAGATAAACGCGCTTGAAATCCCCGAGTTTTCGGACGCCGAAATCGAGCAAACGAAAGAAAAAATCGCTCAGACTGGGCTTGTCATTCCCTCTCTGACCTCGGGCGCAACGCTCGCCGTGCGCGACAGGGCGCAGGACTCGTTCCTCGAGGCGTGCGGCTACATTGACCTTGCGAGAAAGCTCGGAGTAAAATATATCCGTGTCATGGGCACGGGTGAGCCGCACATCACCGTCGGCGATTTCACGCTCGGCGCAGGGCTCTACCGCCAGCTGTGCGAGTACGGCGCGAAGAGAGGCGTCACTCCGCTGATAGAGACCAACGGAGACCTCTCGAGTTCAAAGGCCATGCTCGCCTTTCTCGACAGAGCCGGAAGCGACAACTGCGGCGTGCTCTGGGATGTCCACCACACGGTGCGCTTCGGCAGCGAGAGCCCGGTCGAGACCTTTGCGGCTCTGGGCACCTATGTAAAGCATGTTCACTTGAAGGACTCCGTCATGCGCGGCTCAAGGGTCGAATACCGCATGATGGGCTACGGCGATGTGCCCGTTGCGGATGCAGTGACCCTGCTCGACAGAGCCGGCTTCGACGGCTTCTTCTCCCTCGAGTGGGTCAAGCGCTGGAACCCCGACCTTCAGGAGCCGGGCATAGTCTTTGCCCACTACAAGAACTATATGGACTCGCTTCCGGAATAAACTTAACGGGACTGCTATCCGCAGTCCCGTTTTTTTATATCAGTTCAAATTCAATATCATCTTTCGGCTTCTTATAAAACACCATGCACCAATCCGGCTCATATTCCGGCTCATAATACAGTGACGAGCAAGCAGTTCGCCCGCTCGCCGATGATGTGACGATGACGGTCGGGCCGTCCGCGCCGCCGATAATGCCTATTGCCGACACCGCTTTGCCGCGGGGCGCGAGAATCCCGCGCGGTTTTTCCGGCTTTGAACGGTCATTTACGGATATCTCATCCCTCGGAATTTCCGGCGAGATATCATAATTTATTATTGTACACAGCGGCGGTTCTTTTTCGCCGATATGCAGCAGCTTTGAAAACTTCTGCTGTTCGACAGCCGTAACCGTCAGCGTATGCTTTTTTCCGGTCACGGGATTTATAAATTCTGTCTTGTCGCCGGGGCGATTCGCCTTGAAATGCGCTCCCGGGACGGGTATCTTTTCCGCGCGAAGTTGCAGGGTCAGGGAATCTGATTTTTTCGGTTTTCTGCCGCGCCACGGGATACTCATCCTCACCGCAAGCCAGCAAAAAGATTTATCGAGCCCGTATCTGTCGAGCAGAGCTTCCGCCGCATCACCGCTGTCGGGGAAAAGCGGATTCCAGCAGTCGGAGCTTGAAAACTCCATGTCGCTTTTTCTGCCGCCGAACTGAATTGAGGCGAAGATATCGCTGTTCAGCGGATTTTCAGCTTCTATTTCAGCCTGCTGTTCGTCTGAAAAGCCGTCACAATCGCTGTTTTCATCGAGCCCGAATTTTTCTATAAACTCACGAAAGCTGTCAACGCTCACTTTCTTGAACATATCTGCAACAAGTCCCTTGCCGCAAACATAGACAGACGGCACGAGCCATTCTTCACCGCCCCAAGTGAAGCTTTTGTTGACTGCAATTTCCTTTCCCGCGCGGTCGCGACCGAAGTGGCCGTAGAGCGAGCCCTGATAAAAGACCTTGTATTTTTTCTCCATATCAAAACCTCATCATGTTCCCGAGCTCGAGTGACCCGTCGGCGCGCTGCAGCTCGGACGAGTTGGAGAAGCGTATCGGCTTGCCGTTTTCGAGCGGCGCTTCTATGCGGACAAAGAGCGACTGCCCGTCGTCTATGCTTATCTGCGCCGAGAATACTGCGCTCTTTCCGGGCATGAGGCGGCAGAGCTTTTGATTTTCCGCTTTAGTCCACTGCGCATTTTTCTCGTTTCCGACGCCGAAAGACACGCCGAGATCATAGTATATCGGGGCGACGCCCGTATTTTTTATCGTGACAAAAGCATAAATTTTGCCGAAAATTTTCATCACTCTCGCGTCTGTGACAGTAAAATCATAGCCGAGAGCCGCCGAAGCTGTTTTGGCGCGCTCGATTTCGTCCGCGCCGAGATTTTCTTCAAACGCGCCCGCCATCATCAGCCACGAGCAGTGGGTCACATTGACGCACTCGGAGTAGTCCTGATATCCGTCGAGCGGCGCGCCGGACAAGAACGCCGACTGCCCCTCCGGGCGGAACTCGCCGCCGATTGGCTGATTTTTCCAGGCCCCGGTCTGATGCGCCTTTTTCATCTTGGACATAAAATACCAGCTCTCGCCGTAGAGTGTCGAGTGGGTGAAAGAATCGTCGTGGAAGCCGACATTGCCGCCGCGCGTAGTGCCGGGAGTCCCGGGATAGCGGGTCAGAATGCGCGTAGTCTTGAAATTTTCCGCAAATGCGGAGATAATTTTTGCTTTCTGCTCTTTTGAAGCTTCGAGCTCCGGCAGGCAGACATGCCACTCGCCCCAGTGGCCGAGAAGCCCCGTTGTGATATAGGCTATGCGGCGGTCGCCGTCGTATTCGCGTGCCAGCTCGCGCACAAAATCGCAGAGGATATCAATGAGCCTGCTGTCCGAATAGTCGGGGCACCAGCCTCCGCCGTATTCGTCGTAGTGCTCTTTTTTTATACCCATATCCCAGATGAACCGCGGCACGGCTTTTTCGCCGATACTCGAGCCGGGATAGTCTAAATAGACTCTGAAAACCGCCTGATTCCCGCGCGCCGATATCTCTTCAAGATACGGCTCTAGTCCCTCGCGAATAGTGTATTCGCCGCTGTCGGACATGAGCGCTGAGAGCGGAACATAGAACCACTCCATGCTGTAAGGCACACTGTCGGCGGCTCCGCCCTGTTTATAAAACGGCATGAAGCCTTTGAGCGGATTGCCGACCGCCTGCTCATATTCCAAATTATAAGCTGCAAAGCCCCCGAGCGGCGAGATACACAGCGAAAGCCCGAGCAAAAGCACAAATAGACGTGCAAAGAATTTCAAGAATCTTCTCATCGGCGGTTTCCTTTCAATATTGCTTTCTTCAATAAGTATAACATTCTTTCCGCCTTTCCTCAAGATAAAAAGAACCGGAGCCCAAACGAGCTCCGGCGAGAAAATATTTACTTTTTCGGTTTGACTGCGATCCATATCTCGCAGGAGTAGTCAGGGTTCTGCACGTCCGCCGAGGGATAGGCCTCAATCTCAACGCCGTTGCCGTATTCATATCCGCTCTGCGGGAAGAATTCGGTGCATATCTTTCTATAGGTCTCCCTGAACGCGTCTGGCATCTTGCCTCGCACGGTGAACACCGCGTAGGTATAGGCGGGTATCTCCACGATTTCGAAATCCTGCGGGTCGGATTCGCCGTCATACTCCGCACCGATGCCGTAGGGAAAGCCGCTGTCCGTCATCTCGGTCGAGAAGCACACGCCGAGAAGTCCCTTGAACTGCGCGCTGTCCTTGATATACCCGCAGAGCTTTTGCATGCTCCCGTCGCGTCCGCACTCGTTCCAGAATTCGGGTATCTCCCTGTTCGTGTAGTCGTCGCCTGGCTTTGTGAACTCCCTGCGGCGGCAGATAATCTTCGCCGCCTGTTTCTTTTCTATTCTGTACTCCATAATGCTGCCTCCTGTTAAAATGAGTTTAACACAGATGCGGGAGAACGAGCGGATAGCCGCGCCCTTTCGGACTGCGGACGGGGATACGCCGCGGAAGCGGGTGAACGCGCGCGAAAAGCTCTCTGGCGAGTCATAGCCGTATTTGAGGGCAACATCGATAACCTTGGCGTCCGTCGAGAGCAACTCCTCCCCGGCGAGGGTGAGCCGCCGCATACGCACATAGTCGCCGAGCGTATAACCGCACAGCAGAGCGAACACGCGCTGAAAATTAAACGGCGACGAACAGGCCTCTTTCGCCGCCCGCGCGTAATCCGTGGGCTCCGTGATGTGTTCCTCAATATAGTCTATCGCTTTGCTTATCCCTGTTATCCAGTCCATGCTTTCCCTCCCTGTGCAAGGACATTATAGAGCGAAGAAATTTTTTATTCCTGACTTTTTGTGCTCTCTTGTGTCAGGATATTATTCTTTCTTTTCAGCTTTCTCTCCCGAAGTTTCTCTATGCCAGTGCCGATCTCAAGACCGGCGGCGGAGACGGCCGCACCTATGGGCAAGGTGATTAAATCGTCGAGGTTCACCGCTATATCGCCTGCGGAAACGCCCGTTGAAGCGGCGTTGGCGAGGGTGAAGGTCAGAAACGGAATGAGAGTGTACATAAGAGCGAGGATAGGCACCGCCCACCATTTTCTTCTGCCCCAATAGCCGTTTGCGCCTATAAGCAGCGAGATGACGAATGTGGTCAGCGGGATTGCGCCCCATATAACGAGCACGGCGTACGCGCCCGCGTCCGACCCGGAGACGGCGAGCCAGAAAAACGCGACCGACACCGCCCATATGACGAGATATGCGGCGACGAGCACGAGCTTTCCGAGTCTGCGGCGGCTCTTGACGACGTTTGTGCTCTCTTCGAGATAGTTGAGATAGTTTGACACGGTTTTTTCCTCCTTCAGCAGGCAGTCGAGGCTGACGGAATAGAGGCCGCTCATTCTTATGACGCTCACTATATCGGGATAGGTCTTGCCCGTCTCCCAATTCGATACGGTCTGGCGGCTCACGCCGAGCGACTCCGCCGCGCTCTCTTGAGTCAATTTAGCCGCGTTTCTCGCGTCCCTGAGCTTCTTTCCGATATCCATCTGCCGCGCCTCCTTTTTTCGCTTTCAGTTTACGCAAAAAACAGTCGTGTGTCTATCAAAAGCGTTTTACATCTGCGCATTTTCCGTGTCAAAATGCTTTTACACATCGATTATATCATGCCGCGCAGGTGTTTTCCATATTGAATTTTGGGTGCGGGGCTGTGTATCAATAAATCCGTGCGAATTTTGCAGGTTATGATATTCGTCACTATGTGGTAGGATAAATGTTTATAAAGATTTCGTGCCGCTTTCGCGGCATCGGTGCGTCGAGTCGCCGCACCCTACAAATTCCGCGCCAATAAAATTGTACAGATTTCGCGGGCGATTATATCCGCCCGCATTGCGCACTTTTTCACTATTCACTTTTACTTATTACTTTGAGCGAAGCGAAACAACCCCCTCAGTCTCGGCTCATTCCGCACCGGTTTTCTTACAGGGGAGCCAATATCGAAAAACAGCCGCCCAGGGATCAATCCTCGGGCGGCTGCGGTTATTATTTTTCTATGCTGTTAAAAATCTCTTTCGCCGTCTGCGCGTCGGCGGCTATCTGGTCGCCGAGCGAATCGAGCGAATCGAAGACCCTTTCGGGGCGGATATATCTGAGCAATTTTACTTCGACATTTTTTCCGTAGAGGTCGCCGGAGAAGTCGGTTATGCAGGTCTCGCTGCGCAGATCGTCGCAGGTGAACGACGGGCGGCGTCCGATGTTCGTGACCGCAGCGTGCAGTTCTCCGTCTATCGGCACTGCCGAAGCATATACGCCGAACTTCGGGACGATGAAGCCCTCGGGGAAATGCTGATTTATCGTCGGCGCGCCTATCAACCTGCCGCGCCTGTCGCCGCTGACGACGGTGAATTTATAGGAAAATTCGCGCCCGAACATGGCGTTTGCGTCTTCGATATTGCCTTCGGCGAGCGCGTTTCTTATCCTCGTCGAGCTTATCGCCGCACCGTTATAGTCGGTGCGCTCCGCCACGGCGCATAAAATTCCATGCTCCCTGCAGAGCTCTTCGAGGTCGCGGGAATCCGCGGCGGCGCTCTTTGCGAAGCGGTAATTATATCCGCAGCAGACAGCACCCGCGTTCAGCTCGCCGATTAAAATATCATTGACGAACTGCTCCGCCGACATATCGGCGATGCGCCCGAACGATATCTTTTTGACGGTTATACCGAGGCTTTCGAGCATTTCGTCGCGCGCCTGCGGGGTCATCAGCTCCGGGGGAGCTCCAGCACCGACAACTTTCAGCGGGTGCTCGTCAAAGACGAGGGCGCACGGCTCGAAGCCGTCTTTTTCAAACGAGAGAGCGAGGTCGAGCACAGCCATGTGACCCCGATGGAGTCCGTCAAAGCTGCCCAGAGCAACCGATCGGCGCTGTGTCATTCCTGTCTCCCCTTTCAGATTACTTGCCTCTGAACTGCTGCTTGAGTCTCTTTTCTTTCGAAAGAATACGCTTTCTGAGTCTGAGCGACTTGGGCGTAACTTCAAGCAGTTCGTCGTCCTTTATGAATTCCATGCACTGCTCGAGGCTCATCTCCGTATAGGGCACGAGGCGCAGCGCGTCGTCGGAGCCCGATGCACGGGTGTTGGTCAGATGCTTGCTCTTGCAGATATTGCAGACTATGTCTTCATTCTTGGCACATTCGCCGACTATCATACCTTCGTAGACTTCGACGCCCGCGGGGATGAACAGCCTGCCTCTGTCCTGAGTGTTGAACAGACCGTATGCGGTGCTCACGCCGGTCTCATGAACGACTATAGAGCCGCGCTCACGGGTGACTATCTCGCCTTTGTAGGGCTCGTAGCCGTCAAACAGCTGGTTCATGATACCGTTGCCGTTTGTGTCTGTGAGGAACTCGGCGCGGTAGCCGATGAGTCCTCTCGACGGGATGCGGAACTCAAGATGAGTTGCGCCGCCGTCGCGTGTGCCCATGTTGACAAGCTCTCCCTTGCGGGATCCAAGCTTCTCTATAACTGCGCCGACATACTGCTCGGGAACTTCGACTATGAGCAGCTCCATAGGCTCGCAGGTCTTGCCGTTTATCTCTTTGAGAATGACCTTCGGGCGCGAAACCTGGAACTCGTAGCCCTGACGGCGCATGGTCTCAATGAGAATTGACAGATGCAGCTCGCCGCGTCCGGAGACTTTGAAAGTATCGGTCGAATCTGTCTCTTCAACGCGCATGCTGACGTTCGTCTCGACCTCCTTGAACAGGCGGTCTCTGATATTTCTCGAAGTAACGAACTTGCCCTCGCGACCTGCGAACGGGCTGTCGTTGACCATGAAGTTCATGGATATTGTGGGCTCGTCTATTTTTATGAAAGGCATCGGCTCGATGCAGTCCGGAGAACAGGCGGTCTCGCCGATATTTATGTCGCCTATGCCGGAGATGCAGACGATATCGCCCGCAGCGGCGGAATCGACCTCGACACGCGAGAGTCCCTCAAACTGATAGAGGCGCGACACCCTGACATTCTCCTGAGTGCCGTCCGTTTTGCAGAGCACTATCGGCTCGTTCTTCTTGACTCTGCCGCGCTCAACTCTGCCGACGCCTATTCTGCCGATATAATCATCGTAGTCAAGGCTCGTGAAGAGTATCTGAAGCGGGGCATCGACATCGCCGTCGGGAGCTTCGATATGCTCGAGAATTGAGTCGAGCAGCGGGCGCATATCACCCGAGCGGACATTGGGATCGAGCGAGGAATAGCCGTCTCTTGCCGAAGCGTAGACAACGGGGAAGTCGAGCTGATCCTCCTCGGCGCCGAGGTCGATGAACAGATCAATGACTTCGTCAACGACTTCTGCGGGGCGCGCGTTGGGTCTGTCGACCTTATTGATAACAACGAGTACTTTCTTCTTGAGCGCAAGAGCCTTCTTAAGGACAAAGCGTGTCTGGGGCATACAGCCCTCGAACGCATCGACGAGCAGAAGCACGCCGTCGACCATCATGAGTATACGCTCGACCTCGCCGCCGAAATCGGCATGGCCGGGAGTGTCAACGATATTGATTTTCACGCCGTTATAGTGGACGGCGGTATTCTTTGAAAGTATTGTTATTCCGCGCTCACGCTCAAGGTCGTTTGAGTCCATGACCCTGTCCTGAACCTGCTCGTTGGCTCTGAATATGCCGCTCTGCTTGAGCATCTCGTCGACGAGGGTAGTCTTGCCGTGGTCGACGTGCGCTATTATGGCTATATTTCTTACGTCTTCTCTCTTTGCCAAAAGAATTCACCCATTCCTGAAAAATTTGTGATGATAAAAGTTGAAAGCGGTCTGCGGATGGTCGTTTTTCCGTCAGCGCGCACAAAAACAAGAGCGCATCTTTGTGCGTCCTGACGAAAAAACCCCCGTCAAACGACCGCGCTGCCGCCAAATACGGCAGGAATATAAAAGCTTCTAAAAAGCACTATTTCGGCGGAACATAAAAGTTCCGCCGAAAACGAGTGTATGTTTTGATTATTCGCCCTTCATCTCAAGGAGCTTAACCTTACCCTCATAGGAAGCAACGCTGACCTTGATGGAATCGGTGATAGCGGCCTTGATGTCGTCCTCAGTAACACCGAGCTCTTTGTAAGCATAATCGGTGGGCATGAAGAGATCGAGATCCATGATATCCGGAAGACCCATGGGATTGATACCGCTGTCGATGCCCTTCTCGGCATACTCCTTGACAACGCCCTTGAGTCCCATTCTCATCATCCACGGCGGGATGCCGATGATCTTTCTGTTATCGCCCATGCCTCTTGCGGCGTAGACTATCTTGAGGAACGGAGCCCACTTCATGTTATAGCAGCTGATGGGCCATGCCTTTGCACCGGTGCTGCGCTCAGCCGCGCCGACGATGGACTCACCGACCTGACGGACGGTAAGCATAGCTGTACCTCCTCTGGGATACATGGTGAAGGGAAGCTTGTCCATTCTCTTTATCTGCTCGATAAGGATAACCCAAACGGGCTTTCTGCCGGGCTGAGTGCCGAAGATGTAGGGCAGCTCGAGAACGGCAACATCGAAGTTGTCATCGGCATAGGAGAAAGCGACGTTCTCCTGGTCGATACGGCTTCTGATATAGGGGTGCTTCTCGCAGAGCTTCATATCCGGACGCTCTTTGGCAAGGTAGGAGAAGTAAGAGCCGAGGATAACGGCCTTCTTATAACCGAGCTCCTTGCAGATGGGAAGAAGTCTCTTGAGGGGAGCGATGTTGTACTTGTAGTAAGCATCGTAAACGGGTGCGGGGAATTCGACTCTCTCGTCGACGCCTGCGGCGAAAACGAAGCAGTCGCAGCCGGCCATAAGCTCTCTGATCTCATCGTCGGTCTTCTCGTAAATATTGCACATTACGATCTCCATCTCCTCGGGGATGGGAGCTCCTTCGGGAAGGGGCGGAAGAGCAACGGACTTGACGCTGTGGCCTCTGTCAATGAAAATACGTGCTGCGGCGCTGCCGAGAAGGCCGGTGCCGCCAATCATAAATACCTTCATTTTGTTTACCTCCAATTTATTTGCATTAGCTTCTTTATTATACTTTTTATATCGGTAATAGTCAAGCGATAAACGACAAAAAAGTGTACTAAAGTACAAAAATTTTCGCCGCTTTCTTTGTATAAAAAATCATCGCTCCTGAATTTCCTTGCCGCTCATGTGCTCTATATCTATTTCATACATCCGCACAGCCTTTCCCGAAGCGGCGATTTCCTCATCCGCAAGGCGCTCGTCGGGATAATATTTCATCGCGAGGCGTTTGACCAAAATCAGCGTCTGAGCGCGGTCTTCAATGACGCGGCACCTGCCGAACACGACGGCGCTGCGCATGAACGGCGCCCATACCTCTTCACGGATAATCTCATCCCCGTAAGCCGTGAAGCACACTTTATCGCATTTATTTATCGAGTCCGCCTTGTGACCCGCTTTTGCGCCGTGGAAATATATCTTTTCCGCCTCTTCGTCATAGAGATAGTTTATCGGTATCGCGTAAGGATATCCGCCGTCGCCGGTGACTGCGAGAACTCCGCGGCGGGCGGAGCGCAAAATTTCTTTTGTCGCTTCTTCGCCGAGAGCGTTTTTACTTTTGCGAACAGGTCTGAACATAATATCGTCTCCGGTGATTTTTGAATTTATTGTAGCAGAAACGCGCGTGAAAATCTATAGAGAAACGCCCGAAGAGCGTCTGAACTCTCCGGGCGTCTTTATAGTTTTATATCAGAGAGCTGTTATCAGTCCTCTTTTTTCCTCTTTGCAGAGCAGCCGATAACGAATGCCGCGCCTGCGAATGCAATGAGCATTACGGGAGCTGCCGCACCGGTGTTCGGCACTTTGCTGTCGCCCTCGGGCTTATTTGTCTCGGGCTTCGTCGATGGGACTATCGGGCTCGCGGGATCGGAGGGATCGAGCGGCTCGCTCGGATTCGACGGGTCTGAGGGCTCTTCCGGCTTCTCGGGCTTTTCGGGATTCTCGGGCTCTTCCTTCTCTGCCTTTGAGAGCGCGAAGGAGTCGATTCTCGTTGCGCCGTCCTTTGCCTCATCGTCGAGCATATAAGCGTCGAAATAGAGCTTGCTGCCGTCGATGGTTATCGCAGAGAACACAGCGCTGTGGGCATCGTAGATAGCCTCGGCTCTCGGGAAGAGCTTGTCGGTATCCTTGACGTCCTTGGTCTGGTAGTCCTTGACACCTGCGCATGCGCTGATGACATAGACTGTGCCCTCGGGATTGAGCTTGGCGGTGTACTCTCTGCCGCCGAAGGTTATCTTCTGCTCCTCTGCCTTGACAACCTCGTTGTTGTCCATGACATCGGTGCGCAGGTAGACATGGTCGTGACCCTGGAGGACGATATCGATGCCGAGGTCGGGCATGAGTCCGCAGAGCTGCTTACGCATAGCCTTGACATCCTTGTCGTCATAGTGCGAGCCGTTGGAATAGAGCGCCTTATGGAGAACGACTATCTTCCACTGAGCGTCGCTTGCCTGGGCGTCCGCCTTGAGCCATGCGAGCTGATCGTCGCTGAGTGCCTTGGAGTCGCTGAGATTGTTGGTGTTGAGGACGATGAAGTGAGCGTTGTTGTAATCATAGGAATAGAACACGCCGCTCTCTCTGTCCTGATCGACCGTCTCGGGCAGGACGAAGTTCTGGTCGAGCATATATCCGCTCTTCTCATGGTTGCCCGCTGCGGGCATGATAGCGGTGCTCTTGATGTTCTCAGAGGCATTGAAGAACCACTGCCACTGCTTGAAGTGCTTGGTGTAATCGACCTGGTCGCCTGCGCTGGCAAAGAACTTGCCCTCGGGGAACATCCTGAGCGCGGTATCGACTACCTTGCCCCATGTGCCGTACTGAACAGCGTTCTGCGACTGCTCGTCGCTGACATGGAAGAAGGTGAAGGAATCGGAATTGTCCGCGGTCTCGATTATACCCGTACCGCTCCACCAGCCGTACTTTGCATCGCCGACTCTGTAGCAATACTTCGTGCCGGGCTTGAGACCGGTTATGGTCGCGATGTGGCGGTTGACATTGATGCCGTAGGAGATGAAGCCGATAATGCCGAGATCGACGCCGGGATACTCCCTCTTGACGAGCTCGGAGGCCGTGCTGACCTTGACTCCCTTGGGAAGCTTATCGGTGAAGGTCGGGTTCTCCGAATACTCTGCTATCTGAATGTCGGAATTTTTGAGGCTGTACTTTGTATACCAGTTGATGCTTCTCTCGGTCGATGCGTCGCCGGTGAAAGTTGTGCCTATATTCGAGGGCAGGCGCATATTGTCAACCGTGACCTCGGGCTCGACGGGGCCGTCATAGACGAGAGTCACATCGAGGTCGGACTTCTTGGCAGGATTCGTATCCTCGACGAGGCTGCGAAGCATTCTGCCGACAGTGTAGCCGATGCTGTCATACTGGCTCTGAGTCATATACTCATCCATAACGACGGTGTTGAGTATATTGCGCAGGCTGCTGTACTTCTCGGGCAGGAGGTTGAGCACGCTGTAGATAACGTTCTCATAGCTCGGGTTGCCACGGAAGATGATCTGCATGATGATATCGGTCACAACGCCTATGGGGCTGGTGACAGAACCGACGGGGAAGAGCTTGCCGGGGTTAAACTGGAGGGTCGAAAGGATCTCACCCTCGACGACATCGTTGAGCAGAGTGTCGATAAGGAAGTTGATGAGTTCCTTTGCGCCGTCTCTGTTCTCGAAGTAATCAAGAACATCGTTCATGAACTTGTCGTCGCTGATATCCTCGTTGGCGTTGTAAAGAGTGTAAAGAACGGTGTAAGCGGCATCCTCAAAGGTGCCCTTCTCGTTCTTGCTCTCCATGCCCATAGCCTCATAAAACTTTGTGCATTTATAGTCGGAGACCTGATAGTTGAGAGCCTTTGTGACTACGCCGTCAATGACCTCCATAACATGGTCGGGGTTATTGATATAAGCCTCGTCGACCTGCGCGCACAGATCCTTGATGAAGCTCATAAGATTAGTGCTGACAGTCAGTATCTCGACGCTGCCGACCTCGAAGCCGTTCGTGCCGAGCGCGTCGATGATTATCTTTTCAAGGTCGATTCCCGAAGCCTCAAGATATGCATAGAGTCCGCCGGCCTCCTGAATGTCCTCGAAGATGCCGGAAAGGGCATTGTCGATCATGGTCATGGCGAAGTTGTGGAGATCGCCGGGGCCATAGGTCTTGAAGAACGAGAAGCTGTCCTTATAGGGCTGGGCATAGGTCTTCGATGTGCCGTTGGGGAAGTTGACAACGATAGGCTTATCCTCGTCAATGTCGTGGGACTTCGCGTCGCAGATTATCTTGCCGTCCTGAGTGTTGTCAAAGGTGACGGTTCTGAACTTGTTCGGGAAAGCCGTGAGAGAGGTCGTCTCGATATCATAGAGCGTCTCGCCGTTGTCGCTGACATGGGAGGCGATATCAGGAGTGTGGAGATGTCCGCTGAAGGTGAAGTGCATGCCCGCGTCCGCGAGGGTCTCGGCGCACTCCATCCAATCGTCGAGCACGAAAGCGAAGAACAGCTCAGGCTCGATGGTCATGTGCGGCGCGAAGTTGTGGTGAGCCATGCCGATGATGGTCTCGCCGTTCTTCTTCGCCTTTTCGCACTGCTTGAGAGCCCACTCCATGAGCTCGGGGGTGATGCTGCCCGCGGTCTCCTGAACATCGTCGCCCTTGGCGGTGACATCGGACGAATACTTGTTGGTATCCATGACGATGAGTCTGTAGCCGCCCTTGAGGCTTATAGCGTAGGAGAGCTGACCCGCCTGACCTGTAGTGGGGGTGAAGACATCTTCTTTTTCGTCCGTCACAAGGTCGCGTCCGAGATTCTTATAGATCTCGCGGAACGCCTCAGGAGAGGTGACTTCGCCGGACTCTTTGACGCCGTTTTTGAATGTAACGCCGTTATAGTTGTTGACATCGTGGTTGCCGTTTACAACGATGACCTGTATTCCGCTCTCCTTTTCAAAGGCTTCGAGCTTTGCGGCAAGAGCCTTGTGGCCTGCAAGCTCGCCGTTGAGGGTCAGGTCGCCGGGCAGGAACACATAGTCGCTCTTCTCCTCAGCGGCCTTGTCGAGAGCCGCTGTCAGGAGCGCGTCAACCTCGTTGTGCTGACGGGAACCTTTGTCGTTCCATTCGTTGTAGGCTTCGCTGAATCCATTCTTTGTGTCCCCGGTTCCTTTTTCGGAATCAGCAAAATAGTGAATGTCGGAGATGGATGTGACTTTGAGCTTGCCCTTCTCGGTCTGCGCAAAGGCACTGAAAACTCCGGTCGGGAGGGCGGCAAGGACGAGGGTCATGCAGACTATAACTGCAATGATGCGTCTTGCCAGTCTTCCTTTGTTTTTCATTTCGTTTCCTCCTTTTTTCTGGTTTTATATTAAACAAAAACGAAAATGCTTAATCCTCCGAGCCGTCCGTCTGCTCGGCTATGCCGAGATATGCGTCCGCCTCCGCGGCGTCCATGCTCTCGATCCCCTTGAGCTTGCCCGCCATGATACGGTTTCTGTCCTGCGCGGCGACAAGGGTGCGCCCCGCCTCGTCTATCTTTTTCTTCGCTTTATCGAGCACATCGCCGAACTTTTCATACTGCGCCTTGGCGACGGAGAGCAGACGGCGGACTTCGTTCGCCTTCTCGTTTATCGCCACGGCTCTGAAGCCCATGGAGAGGGAGTTGAGAAGCGCCGTTATCGTGGTCGGTCCCGCTATCATGATGTTATATTCGCGCTGGATTCGCTCGGCTATTCCCGTACGCGAGGACGCGATTTCGGCATAGAGTCCCTCGGTCGCGAGATACATTATCGCAAACGGGGTCGTCGCCGGAACATTTATGTATTTGGTGACGAGCTTCGCCTCGCTCAAAACTCTATCCTCAAGAGCCTTGCGCGCCTTGGCGACTTCTTCGGCGTCCGCGCTGTCCGCGGCGGAGCAGAGGCGCACATAGTCCTCCATCGGGAACTTCGAGTCAACGGGGAGATATGCGTCCGCGCCGCCGTCGCCGGCAGGGATGCGGATAGCGAACTCGACGCGCTCGGAGCTGCCCGGGCGGGTGGCGAAGTTTTTCTCGTACATATTGGGTATCGTCTGGTCGAGTATGCCCTCGAGCTGGACTTCCGCCCATGTGCCGCGCGCCTTGACATTCGTCAGCACGCGGTTAAGATTCGTGACATTCGTTGTAACACCGGTCGAGAGCTCTTTCATCTCGCCGAGCGATTTGTAGACATTTTCGAGCTGCTCGGAAACTGTCTTGAACGAGCTGTCGAGTCTGGTAGTGAGGGTCGAGGAGAGCTTCTCGTCGACGGTCGCGCGCATCTCATCGAGTTTTTTCTCGTTGCTCTGCTGCATTTTTTCTATCGACTCTGCAATAATTCTCGACTGCCTGTCGTTTTGTTCTATGTTGTTGCGGCGGATAGTGTCGAGTGATTTCGAGAACATATCCGTCAACTGCTGCTGATGCTTGAAATTCGCCTCGGTCATGAGTGCGAGACGCTCGTTCATCTTGTCGAGCGATTCGGTGAGCTCGGAGCGCATGTCCTTCTGATTGCCCGCGCTCTCTCTGCGGCTGCGCTCGAACTCGTCGCGCAGCTGACCCTCGAGCGAGCTGACTTTATGCTCAAGCTCCTTTATCTGCCCGTCCTGCGCGGAGGGGCGGTTGAGCTTCATTATAACAATCACGAGCAGCACGGCGCAGACAGCCGAAAGAGCCGCCGCGATATATAAAACAGCGTCCATAATTCCAATCTCCAAAATCTGTAAGATATGATAAAGAATTGTAACAGATTTTTAAAAAAATTGCAACATTTATACAGATATATTTTTAACAATAAAAATTTTTTGAACAATATTATATTTGCCGGATAATCTTTGCAATTAACGGTTGATAACGGGAGTGGTTTTATGCTACTATATAATGTATCTGAAAGGGGCTGCGCGCCCCGAAAAAATTATGCCTCAGACCGCCCGCAGAATTTGTATAAATACGCCGCGGTTTTTAATATACGGAGGAAAAGCATGAAAAAAATCACGAGAATAGCTTCAATATTTCTTTCGCTCGCGCTGATATTCACAGCCGCCGCCTGCGGCAAGGACGGCTCGGGCGCGGCGCTGAGCTATCCTATAGCAGCCCAGCCGGATTGTCTCGACCCGCAGATAGCGCAGGGCGCGGAGGCAAAGACCGTTGTGCTCAACTGCTTCGAGGGGCTTGTCCGCAAGGACGCGGAGGGTAAGTATTCCCCCGCCGCGGCAAAGAGCTGGAGCTATGATGCGTCCACTCTCACCTATACATTTAAGCTCCGCGAGGACGCGCGCTGGGTCATAATGAAAAAGGCATTCAAGCCCATACTCGGCGACAACATAGACAAGACTTTCGACTCCCGCGTCACGGCGGCGGATTTTGTCTTTGCGCTCAGGCGCGCGGTAGCCCCCGCAACGGGTGCGCCCGAAGCGCTGAGCCTCGGCGTCATAAAGAACGCAAAGAGCATAATAAACGGCAAGATGTCCTCCGACAAGCTCGGCGTGCAGGCGGTCGGCGACTTTGAGCTGCGCATAACGCTCGAAAGCGCAACGGACGAATCGGCTTTTCTCGATCTGCTGACAAAGGCAATATGCATGCCCTGCAACGAGACTTTCTTCAACGCAACCAAAGGGCGTTACGGGCTCGACTATTCGACGCTCCTGTGCAACGGTCCGTTCTATCTCTCATATTGGCTGCACGACTCCGCACTGACTATAAAAAACAACGACGACTACACCGGACCTTTCCCGGCGAAGCCCGCGAGCGTGTCGCTCGTAATTGACAGCGACAACGAGCAGAAGCTCACTTCCCTGCTCGACGGCACTTACTGCGCCGCCCAGCTCGGCACGACTGCGCCAGATTCGTCCGGCCTCTCCGTAACAAAGAACTACGACACCGTCTGGGCGCTGTGCTTCAACTGCGCCGACGCGCCGCTCTCCAATGTGTCGCTGCGCCGCGCGCTCTGCACGGCGGTCGACTATAACTCGCTGACGCTCGAAAGCGAGGATATGCAAAAAACTTATTCTGTAATCCCGCCCGCCTGCTCTGTCGGCGAGGGAGCGGATCTTGGCAGCGAGCCCGTCAGCATTCTCGGCTACGACATGAACAGATCCGCCGGATACTGGGCTCAGGCGCAGAAAGATCTCACGGGCAAACTGAGCCTTGAGATAATCTGCCTGCCCGAGCACGAAAACGCCATGCGACGCATGATACAGGGCTGGCAGAAAGTGTTCGGTCTGAGCGTCAATTTTACAGTCACTGCGCTCGACAGCGCGACTCTTTCCTCGCGCGTGCAGGACGGCGACTATCAGATAGCCCTGACCTCCATGTCCGCGGGCATAACGGACGCTGCAGGTTTCCTTTCGACGCTCACCTCGCAGGGGACGAATAATATAGTCAGACTCAGCGACGCGCAGTTTGACGCATCCGTCAAAAACCTCAAGGCGCTGAGCGGCTCTGAGCTCGTCAAGGCTTGCCGCAGCGCGGAGGGCAGACTGCTCTCGCTCGGCGCGGTGCTCCCAATGTTCATAACCCCGAGCTATTTTGCAACGGCGAAGGGCGTAAACGGCCTGAGCGTTGACCCGGAGAGCTCGGCGGTCGATTTTGTTTTCGTAACGGCGAAGGACTGACAAGATGAAAAAGGAAAATAAACTCAAATATATACTCCCCGAAAATCGGACGGTGCGCATCGTGCTCGCCGTCTTTTTCTGGTTATTGGCGGCGGCGTGCGCCGGATGCATATTCTGGCTTTCGAGCCGTGACGGCAACCAGTCAAAGGACATGAGCGACAATGTACGCGGAATTTTAGCCAAAATTCTCGGCTCGCCGCTCGGCAGCTTCATTGTGCGAAAATTCGCGCATTTCTTTGAATATGCGGCGCTCGGATTTCTTATCGGCTGCGCGCTTTTCCTCAGCCGCAGGCGTTTTTCGCCCGTTACCTCCGTCATTTGCAGTGCCCTTTATTCAGTCAGCGACGAGATACACCAGTATTTCGTCCCCGGACGAGCATGCCGCATTTTCGATGTCGGAGTCGACACCCTCGGCGCGCTGACGGGTACACTTATCCTCACGCTCATAATTCTTATCGTAAACTCAATCGCAATGCGCAGAAAGGAAAAATATTCCGCGTAAATTTTTAGCATTTCTATTGTCGTTTTATAGCAGTATATGATATAATAAAGCTTATATAGAGACTTTTTGGCTGAGAGGTATATTCAATGGATCATAAAGAGGGGCTCATAGTCGGGCGCAACGCAGTGCTTCAGGCTCTCGAAAGCGGCAGAACGATAGACAGCGTGACCGTTGCACAGGGTCAGCGCGGCGGACAGGCAGGCAGAATAATCGACATCTGCCGCGAGCGCAAGATCCCCGTCAAATTTGCCGATCAGCGTAGGCTCGACCGCCTCTGCGACGGCGCGGCGCATCAGGGCGTTGCGGCATTTGCCGCGGCTCACGAATACGCCGAGATGGACGATATTTTTGCCCTCGCCGAGAGCAGGAACGAAAGCCCGTTCATAGTCGTGTGTGACTCACTTGAAGACCCGCACAACCTCGGCGCTATCCTCAGAAGCGCGGAGGCTGCCGGAGTTCACGGGGTAATTATCCCGAAGCGCAACTCCGTGACCCTCAACTACACAGTCGCAAAGACCTCGGCTGGCGCTATTGAATATGTCCCCGTAGTAAAAGTCGCGAACCTCCCCGCCGCCATAGACGAGCTCAAATCGCGCGGCGTCTGGATATTCGGCGCGGACATGGACGGCACGGATTACACCGCCCTCGACTACAGCGGCAGCATCGCTCTCGTCATCGGCTCCGAGGGCAAGGGCATAGGCCGCCTCGTGCGCGAAAAATGCGACTTCATCGCCTCCCTGCCGATGCGCGGCAAGATAAATTCTCTCAACGCCTCCGTCGCGGCGGGAATCCTCATGTTCGAAGCGGCGAAACACAGAAACTGACTTTTATCCGATTTTTCAGCATATAAGCATATATAAATTGGGGTGAGATGAGTGGAAAACAAACCTTCCGATAAGCGGAGCAACATGCCGCTTGACAAAGTTCTCTACCAAGTGGCGAAGATTGAACACGACAGCGGCGAACCGGACAAGATCTGGAAAATAACCGACATAGACGATCTGATAGCGAGCACGGACGCCGATTCCACAGCACTTGACTACGATGACGACGATGAGCTTCTGATGAGCATCGCCTACTATAAAAACAGATACTCTGACGATGACATATCGTCGGAGTATGAGACTATATATACAGACCCGAAAGAGCCGGAATCCGAGCCCGACGAAGAGCCCGAGCCGGAAGAAGCCGAACCCGAAAATCCGGCGGACGAAGCGGAGGCTTCGGCAGAAGCAGAAACCGAAGAGCCTGCCGAGCCCGCAGAATCAGACGAGGCGGAGCAGACCGTCGAAAACAAAGAACCTGTAAGCGAAGTGTCTTTTGCGAAGCCCGAAGAGACGGAATCAGCCGGCGAATCATATTTTACAGAACCCGAAAGCGAAGCGGCAACAGAGTCCCCCGCAGAGCCGGAAGAAACCGAAGCGGTGCAGGAGTCTGCCGACGAAATTGAGCCGGAAGCCGAGGAAGTTAAGGCTGAAGAAGTTCCCGCCGATGAGAGCGAGGATATATACTCCGATTCAAAAATCGAGCTATCTGTTGTGAAAGCCGACGGCGAAGATGATGATATACAGGAATCGGAACCTAAAGATGAAGTTGACACGGACGAATCAAATAAAACCGACGAGTCCGACAACAGCGATAACATTCTGACGCTCCACGGCGAGGAAGAAGAATCCGAGGACGAGGATGAAGCCGAGAAAAAGCCGACGGTAGAGGAGCTTTTCGGTGCGCCCGCTTCGAGATATTTCGGCGAGCCGACAGAAGAGCCGGAGGAGGACTCCGAGCGTGAGAGCCGCGCCATACCCGGCCTGTTCGGCGACACAGTCGTGTTCGGTCCGATGAAATCCCTTTCCGAGCCGACGCAGAATAAACCCGACGACGAATATAAAACAAAGCTCATGACCGCGATAGGCTCGGCAAAAGCGCCGCAGAGCGCCGAGACGATAGAGAAGCCCGGCGTTATCTTAAAGCGCGGTCCGCTCTCCGAAACATCGGGGCTCGAGCCTCTGCCGCAGGTCATTCCCGCCGAAGAATTTGTCGGCTCGGGGGACGATAAGCCCGCGTCGATAGAGGATCAGCCTTTCACTAATCCCGCCGCCGGCAATCAGCCGGAGGAGGAGCAGATGATGCTCAGCGGCTTCGGCGAAGAGCCGGAGACTGAAAAAATAGACGAAGACGAGCTTCGCAGCGAGCTCGACAAAAAGAGGGCGGAGAAGAAGAAAAAGTTCGTTCTGCTCGGCGGACTCGGCGACGATGAGCCGCAGGAGGACGAAAATCTGCCCGAAGAGAAAGAGGACGAGCCGGAGGAGCAGCACGAGAAAAAGAGAAAGCACTCCGAGAAAGCTCCCCTCGAATACGAGAAACCCGAACAGCGCGGCAGAGTCTATAACAGCCTCAAGAACGCCGCATCGCAGTTCAAGACCTCGGTTATCGGTCTGTGCGTGCTCGAAGGCGTATCGCTGCTTCTGCTGCTCATACCGAAAATTCTCGAGTGGGCGGCGATAGACGCGCCCGCGTTCGACCGCGGAGGCGCGGGACTCGCGGCGGCTAATATAGTGCTTCTGCTCGCGTCGTTCTATCTCGCGTTCCCGAATATTTTATCCGGCGTAAAAGCGCTTGCAAACGGCCGCGTGACCGGCGGCGCAGTCGGCGGGCTGACATTTATACTCGCCCTCGTCCAGACGATACTCTCGTTCTTCAACAAATCACCCGAGGGCGCTTCGGGCATGTTCTACTGCGCGGCGGCGATATTCGCCCTGCTCATGACCGCCGAAAACAGCAGCCGCGGCACGGCGCGCGTGATGCAGAATTTCCTCTTCTGCACCGCAAAACGCAAATCAGGGCTCTACGGCATAAGGGCTATCGAGAGCGAGAAAGACGCATTTGAAGTCGGACGCGCGCTCAAGATGGGCAACCCCGACATTTTATATTCCGGCAGGGTCGAGTTCCCCGCCGACTTCATCAAAAATTCCGAAGCCAACTCCCCTGCGGACAGCTGCATAAAGCGCAGCCTGATAATTTCTTCAGCCGTCTCCGTGCTGCTCGCGGTTATATCGGGCATAATAACAAAAGATATCTTCCAGGCGTTCGGCGTGCTCACCGGCGCGTTCTGCCTGACTTCGCCATGCGCTATTGAACTCGCGCTGATGATTCCGCTCTATCTCGAGAACAGAAAGCTCAACTCAGAGGGCGGTATGATTGCGGGCTACGACGCGGCTCTCGAATGTTCCGAGGCGGTCGCCGCTTCTGTTGACAGCGCCGATCTCTTTGACCGCGCGGCGTGTGAGATGCACGGAATGAAGGACTTCCACACCGTGCGCATAGACGACGTTCTGCTCTACGCAGTCGCTATAGTGCTCAAATCCGGCGGTCCGCTCACAGATGTCTTCAACCGCATTATCGGCGGCTCGACCGAGCTTCTGCCGCCCGTGCGCGACATGATATACGAAGACAGACTCGGTCTTTCAGCCACAATATATAATCAGCGCGTGCTGCTCGGCAACCGCAACCTGCTCACGCACCACAATATTGAAGTGCCGCTCAAGTCCGAAGAGGACAAGGTAAAGCGCAACGGGCGCAAGATTCTCTACATAGCCATCGACTCGCAGGTCGCGGCGATGTTCGTTTTCAACTACGCCGAAGACGCATCGCTCAAGGATTCGATAAACGAGATGGCGGACAACGGCTTTAGCCTTGTCGTTCGCACGGACGACCCGAATGTGACCGACGAGCTCATCGCCGCCCGCTTCGGCATAGCGCAGAAAGATATCAAAATGACGCTCTCCCACGGCGCGCGCATATTCAGCGCATACCGCGACAGCGTTGTTGATTCAGCCCCCGCAAAGGTCATGCACGACGGCTCCGCCCGATCTTACTTCAAGAGCATCGCGGCGTGCGGCAGGCTCGCAAACTTCGCTTCGCGCTGGGCAGTGTTCGCCCTTATCGTGCAGGCGGTCGTGGCGGCGGGTGCGATACTCTGCGTCGCGCTGAAGGCGTTCGCATTTGTGTCGCCCCTGACGGCGGTTATAGTTCAGGCCGCGATAGTGGCTTTCAGCGTAATACTGGAAAAATTCAAAAGATAAATATACTACCCTGTAACATCTAAAAGTCTACATCCGGTTGAAGACGCAGTTAAACGCAATCAGATGACGCAATGCTTGTAAAGTTTTAGGTGTTGCAGGGTAGCAGTGGCTGCGCTGAGAATGCGACAGCCCCTTTCTGAAAGGATAAGCGGATATGCAGGAAAAATCAGTCAAGGCAAAAATTGATTTAAAAGGCAAGACCGTGCTCGTGACGGGCGCGGCGGGATTCATCGGCTCTTTTCTCTCGGAGCGTCTGCTCTCGGACTTTGAAGATATCCGCGTCATCGGCTTCGACAGCGTCAACGACTACTATGATATCCGCCTGAAAGAATCGCGGCTCGAAAAGCTTCAAAAGCATAGAAATTTTATTTTTATCAAAGCGAACCTCGCGGATAAGGACAAAGTGAGCGAAGTGTTCCGCGAATACTCGCCGCAGATAGTTGTCAACCTCGCGGCGCAGGCGGGGGTTCGCTATTCGATAACGAACCCCGACGCCTATATCGAGTCGAATATAATCGGCTTTTATAATATCCTCGAGGCCTGCCGCCACTCATACGACGACGGTGCAACACCCGTCGAGCATCTTGTATACGCTTCGAGCTCGTCGGTCTACGGCAGCAACAAAAAAGTGCCCTACAGCACCGACGACAAAGTTGACAACCCCGTCAGCCTCTACGCCGCAACGAAAAAATCCGACGAGCTGATGGCTCACGCCTATTCGAAGCTCTATAATATCCCCTCGACGGGACTCCGCTTCTTCACGGTCTACGGACCCGCAGGCCGCCCGGACATGGCGTATTTCGGCTTCACCGACAAGCTTCTGCGCGGCGAGACAATCCGCATTTTCAACCACGGCAACTGCAAGCGCGACTTCACATACATCGACGATATAGTCGAGGGCGTTGTGCGCGTCATGCAGGGCGCGCCTGAGCGCAAAGACGGCGAAGACGGTCTGCCCGTTCCGCCATATGCGGTCTACAATATAGGCAACCAGAACCCCGAAAACCTGCTCGACTTCGTCGACATTCTCCAGCAGGAGCTTATCGCCGCGGGAGTTCTGCCGAACGATTACAACTTCGAGGCGCACAAGCAGCTCGTCCCGATGCAGCCCGGCGATGTTCCCGTGACCTATGCGGACACGACCCCGCTCGAGCGCGACTACGGCTATAAGCCCTCGACAGATCTCAGAACCGGGCTTCGCAATTTTGCCCGCTGGTACAAAGATTTTTACAAGATTTGAATAGCATATATTATATAATGTATGTCTTTCGGGTCAAAGATGTGGACGAAAGACAAATTAAGATTTGTATTATTTGGAGGCTCAATTATAAAAATTATTTGAGTCGCTCACTTTACCATGATTCAAGTGATAGCCCGCTCCCCATTCATTTCGTGCCTTGACTCGAAATGTTTCAACAAAAAAATCCTACCCGATGCTGCTGCGCGGGTAGGATTTCTGTTATATTCACTCTCTGATATCAATCCGGATTATGTTCATAGAAATAGTCATACGCCTCTTCGTAGTCCTCGAAGTCGTCGTAATAATAGTCGTAAAAGTCCTCGGGGTCATTGAAGTCGCGGGCGTTATACGGATCGTCGTCATAGTAGGCTTTTTTAGTGGTAGTCACCGGGCGGTTGCCGGAGGGTCTATACGAGCCGCCGGAGGATGAACCACCGGAAGAAGAGGTCTGCTTCGGCACGGTCTCATATTCCGGATAATGCCACACGCTTTCCACGGCACCGTTTCTCACATCTACCGAATAATATGCGTATAACCAAGCTGAATACTCCGACTGCTTTGCGTAATAGGGGATCTTCCAATAATATTTATGATACCCCTCGCGGCGGGCAACTGTCTGATCGTAGAACTTTGAATATTTGAGCGGGTCATAGTTGACGGCGGTCGCCTTGCCGAGCTTTGTCGAATTTATCAGTGACTCCGGCATTCCCTCATACGGCAGAATCTCCGAGACGGGGGTTATCCCCTTGTCGGTTTTTATCCCGAGAAAGTGAATCTCTCTGCCGTCATTGACCGATATCAGGTTTTGTCTGCTGATGTAGACACTGTAGTTTATTTCATGCTCCTCGCCCGACCCCGTCACATACTCGCCGACATAATATGTATGCAGGGAGATATGGATAAACGGGTAGTCGGACTTCACGCCGTCGAGCTCGTCGAGAAAATAATAGAACTTCTTCCAGTCCTTTATTTTTTCGGGCGGGTCTAATTTCAGCGATACTTCAATTTCATATTTTATCGGGTCCTCGGTTTCGTCGTAGATGTATTTGTTGCTGTACGGCTCATGAATAACTGATTTGACCGTCAGTTGCGCGTTGACCTTGTGCTTTTTGCAGACGGCGGCAAATGCTTCTCTGAGCCTCAATTGCTCGGCGTCCGCCGTATCGTGTCGGTACAGGCTCTCGTCGGCCTCGCTCTGCCGGCGTGATTCGTCCTCGCGGGCGGCATTTATTACGTTTCTCGCGAAAAGTCCCAGCGTGACGATCAAAATAAGCACGCATATTATGCTGACAACTATCTCCGCCGTATTCGGCTTGTTCTTGGTCTGTTCGCTCATGTCCTCCCTCCTTACAGCTCTGCAAACCCGGGATTATTTCTTCTTTCTGCCCTTTTTCTCAGTATATTCATTGCCCTTGACTCCGGGATTGACGAGCTTGAGCTTGCGTCTCTGGCGGCGCTTGTAGTTTTCATAGATGAACAGCGCAATATAGCCGACAACGAGAACGGCGACTATCGATGCGATAATTTTAAATACTGTGCTCGAAGCGACTTTCTTTATCGTTGCGCCTATGAACAGCAGAACATTTCTCGACACATCCTCGGACGCGACGAGCTTTATCCGCGCTATCTCCTCGCCGGCATAGAGCACACGAGCCTCGCATATCTCCTGACCCTTTTTGACCGGCGCGTCAATACTTTTAGGCACGGTCTCGGGCACGGGCTCAATAAGCACGCTTCCGGCGTCAGCCCCCGTCGGGACGAGAGCCAGCACTTCTTCGCCGGGGACGAGCGAAATATGATCGGTTCTGAATGAGAGTTTGAGCGGAACTTCGGTTATTATCTGAGTCGGGCTCGCTATCGACTTTAATTCGATGTGGTTGAACACCCAGTTGAACATCCTGCGGCAGTCGACAAACGCGCAGTTTTCGAGCGGCTCATCGTCGTCGATATTCTGCATCGGCGCGTTCATTATCACGCACAGATAGTTGTAGCCGTTGCCCGTGCCTTTTGATATGACGCAGCGTCCGGCGTTGTCGGTCGAGCCGGTCTTGATACCCACGGCGTAGGGCGAATAATAATCGGCATACGCCTTGTTCATAAGATTATTCGTGTTGCGCAGGGTGCGCTCCTCGCTCTTGTTTGTGGCGGGGACTTTATATATTGTAGTCGAAGTTATCTCCGAAAAATACGGCAGGGTCAGCGCGTGCTTTGTTATCGTCATCAGGTCGCGCGCGGTGGTGTAGTGGTTCGGGTCGTCGAGTCCGTGGACATTCGCAAAGTGCGTATTCTTGCAGCCGAGAGCCGCCGCCTTGTCGTTCATCATCTTGACAAAGCCCTCGATAGAGCCGCCGACGTGCATCGCAAGAACATTCGCCGCATCGTTGCCACTTCGCACGAGCAGGCAGTAGAGCAGATTCTTTATGCTCATCTTCTCGCCCGGCTCAAGCCCGACTATCGAGCTTCCGGTGCCGTCGAGCAGGTGGATAGCCTCGTAGCTCGCCTCGACTTCTTCATCGAGATCCTTGCAGTTTTCGAGCACGACGGTGGCGGTCATTATTTTAGTCAGCGAGGCGGGAGCCGCCTGCTTGTCCGCGTCTTTTTCAAAAATGACCGTGTCGTTGTCGAGGTTGACGAGCAGATAAATCTGGGCATAAATAGGATTATCTCCGCTGTCTGTCAAACTTTTCTCGTATACCGCGTTATAATTAGCGTAGGCAGGCATGGTGCAGAGCACCGACGCGATAAGAATAAAACAAAATAAAATTTTTATGAGTTTTTTCATAGACAGTCACCGCCGAATGTTGTATTATATATATAAACGATAGAAGACAACTTTGTCCTGACACTAATTGATTATACCAGTTTCAGGCTGTAAAATAAAGTAATAAAACGGATTTTGTTTATCAGGGGGATTAAAAATCATGCTTTATGTTACGGGAGACACCCACGGAGATTACGAGCGATTCACATCTTCCGCGCTCAAAAAACTAAAAAAGGGCGACACGCTCTTCATCTGCGGCGATTTTGGATTCATCTGGGACGGCTCGAAGAACGAAGAGAAGATGCTCAAAAAGATAGGCAAGCTCAAATACAACGTCTGCTTTATCGACGGCACGCACGAGAATTTCGAAAGACTCAGGAGCTACGAGGTCTCGGAGTTCAAGGGCGGAAAAGTCCATCATATCACCGGCAACCTCTATCATCTCATGCGCGGTCAAGTCTATGACTTCGACGGCGTGAGCGTCTTTGCAATGGGCGGCGGCGAGAGCCCGGATATAGATATCCGCTCCGATCTCAACTCCTGGTCGGGCGACGAGATACCCACCGAAGCGGAGCTGACCGAGGGCGCGCAGAATCTCAAGAAGCTCGGCAACAAAGTTGATATTATCATCACCCACGAGCCGCCAATGAAGATAAAAGGTTTCCTCAGGCTCAAGGACAAGGAGCCCGTGCGCGTGACGGGACTCAATACATATTTCGAGGAGCTCGGCGCTGCGTGCGAATACAAGCACTGGTTCTTCGGCTCGATGCATATCGACAAGTTCATCTCCTCGTCCCACATCGCAGTGTTCCAGCATATCATCAACGCCGAGACCTGCGAGATTGCAAAATAAATATCTTATTCAAAAGATCCCGGAAAATTTCCGGAAGCTTTTTATATATTTTTTTGCTTCGTACCCAAAAACGGGCGGTTCGTACCGCACGCACATAAAGCATATTTAAGAAAAATATGTTATGATATATGCGAATAAAAAGGAGGATAAGAAATGAATATTAAAAGAACCATTGCGGCTATCCTCGCTTTTCTCGCGCTGGCTTCCTTCGCGGGATGCAAGGGAGAGAAGAAAGACAATTCGACTTCAACCTCGGCAGAAGCTGCCGGTGCCCAAGCATCTGAGGCAGAAAATGGAAGTGAGGCGGCCGAGAGTGCTTCAACCTCGCAGGCGGCCACTGCCGAAGAGAGCAAATATCCCCAATACTATATTGATATGTCCGGGGTTAATTGGAATCACTGGACGCTTCACAAAGAAAGAGATTTGTCCTATTTTGAGAAAACCCCTAAAGATATCTCAATCTTAAACAATGATTTTGATTTTGACGACCGTGGGAACCTCGTTCTCACAATTGCATATGAAGACGACAACCGAGAAAACTGCAACGGCTCTGTAGGCTGCAAATACACATACAACAGCGACGGCACTATAAAGCGCGCGGATTTTACCGATGGCTATACTACAAGCGAATCATATGAATATGACTCTGCGAAGCGCCTTGTCAAGACGGTTTCCGTGAGCCGAGACAAGGCGTATGAGCCCAAGACGACCTATTATACTTACAACTCCGCAGGTCTGCTCACCTCGGAAAAGTGCTATTCCGGCGGCAAAAAGCTTATTGATAGCAAGGATTTCAAGTATAATACCGACGAAAAAATTACCGAATGCACCATAAGTGTAAGCAAAAACGAAACGCAGGGTATAACCACATACGAATATGACAGACAGGGAAACTGCTTGATTGAAAAGCATTTTGATTTAAATCGCAAAGCTACCGGCAACACGGATTTGTAATATACCAAAAGGAAACAAATCTTAAATCCAATGAAATCGCCGAGATTTATTACACCCTTGACAAATATGAAAATCCGACCGCAGTAAAGGTGTATTTGACAACGGGCGGCAAAAAGGATTTGAAATACGAACACAGATATTCATATGATTACGGCAAGTCCGAAATCAAAGTGACCGGCAAAATCATCGCCTATGATTCAGACGGCACGCTCATCCTCGACGGCACCAGAATTTATAAATACCACGAGACCAAGCCTACCGAGATGTACTTTGCAAATCTCGTTTCAGAATTCAGCTGCAACTATGGATTCTTCGCCGATTGAAGCCTGCAATCTATCGGCATGGCAAAAGAAATATATCGCGGCAGGCAGTATTAAACCAGAGGACAAAAACATGAAATTAAAAAGGCTCGCTGCGGCGATTCTCGCGGCGGCAATGATTGCAGCAGTATTTGCCGGATGCAGCAGCAAAAAGCCCGAAGCGACGGAAACGTTCGGCGCGATAGTCGGAACCGAGGACGAAAAGTATTCGAAATATTTTCTCGGCATCGGCCACCCGAACTGGAACCGTTGGAACTGGACATCGGAAAAAGATAACCCCCGGAATAACGGAATCCGCGGGATAGACGATCTCCTCGACTGGGAATATTCAAAATATCAGATGCGATACGACAATGCAGGTAATCTTCTGAAAGTAGATGATTATTCTATAAAATTTTTTCTGTGCTTCCCGTTTGATGTGGAGAGTGAGGGCGTCGTAACGGAATATCAATACGACAACGACGGGCATATACGTTCTGTGCGCTTTCGCGGCCAATGGCCCAATAGAAGATACATGACATGTGAGCGCGACGACCGGGGCCGCATCTCAAAAACTGTTATTAAATATTCATCCAACTCAATTATCACTCTATATGTCTACGACGACGCGGGAAACATAGTCGAAGAGAACAGCATTTGTGCTAACAGTTATTTCTTCGAGTCTACTTTGGATCATAGAATAAAAACCGTGTATACATATGACGAAAACGGCTGTCTCATCCGTTCGATGAGCACTAAATATGACCGGGACGAAAATTTTGAAAACAGCACTGAACGCGAATTTGATCCGCAGACCGGCGCGCGCACAAAGGAAACAAAAACATATATCAGAGGCGTCGAGGAATGCACTTACGAAAATGACAAGTACGGAAATCCCACGACTATAAAAACATGCCGTATAAAAAAATCGGATGATGGCACCGAAGATAAAGAATACTATCCGGAAATCAACATCGAATATACTTATGAAGAGAATAAAATTACGGCAACAGAAGACTCGGGCGTCCGTACATATGAACATTTCGGATCACGCCGGCTGGACGACGTATTATACTGAGACAACGGGGGGATGTGGTGATTTTAATGAAAGCAAAAAGAATCCTTGCGGCGGTGCTGGCGCTGCTCATGCTTGTTTCGTTTGCCGGCTGCAAGAAAAGCAAAAGTAAAAAGAGAGGCAACTTCGTCTCCGGCGAGGTTTCGCAGCGGTATTCCGACGGCGAAGGCAAAACCGATATTTACGAAATAAATTCTAACGCCGAACTGCCGAGCGCCGCGCAGCAGCCGGGCGTTTCCGCCGCGAACGCTCCGGCGGGCGGTGCTTCCGGCAAGGGTGCAAACACATCTTCCGGCAACAAAGCTTCGGCAAACCCGCACTATTATCTCGGACTTTACCGCAGTGAATGGCAGCACTGGGTCGTTGTCAAAGACGCCACATATGATTCATCAAACAAATACATGACCGGAAAAAGCGTCAAATTTGACTCGAACGAGAATATAATAGGCGAAGAATATTACCCGTACGGTACATATCGCGCGGAATATAAATATAACTCCGACGGGACTATCGGCTCGGCGCAGACAATGTACTGCTCGCCGGCAAACTATTCTTACAAATACGACTCACAGAAGCGGCTCGCAAAAGTTACGGAAAAGTCCGGAAATATTATAACCACTGTCACAGAGTTTACATATGACAACAACGGCAGGCTTGTCTTTGTCCGCGAACGGCTCAACGACGGGAACCTGGACACCGAATACAAATATGACTCAAAGGGCAACCTGACGGAGTGTATCAGCGGTGGGAGCAGGTATGTATATAAATACGACTCAAGCAACCGTCTTATACTCAAGCAGTGCTACGACACCGAAAACGGCGGCAAGCTCACAACAGAAAAGGAGCGAAAATACGACAAGAACGGATATGTGATCTACTATCGGGATATGTATTATTCCGACGAAGGGCAGGTCACAACCGAAGAATTCATCACCAACGATATAAACGGCAACCCCGATCAGGTGAAATGCTACTCAACAAAAAACGGGAAAAAGGCACTTGACTACACTTCGAAAACGGTATACTTCTACAAAGAAAAAGTGACCGCCGCCACGCGCTTTACCTACGCAAAAAATGAAGAAGGCAACAAGGCGTTACAGGTCACCGAGTATGAATATCACCGCAAAGAAGCGTTTAATGTTTCGCCGGATACAATAATGTAAGCAGGCAGGGACGGTTCAGCCGTCCCTGTTTTTTAAAAAATAGGCCTATATTTCAAATTTTGTGGTATAATGTGTCTGCTACAAAAAGGGAGGCAGGACAATGAAGAAATTTATGGCGGCACTTTTGGCTTTTGCGGCGGTTATATTATTTGCCGGGTGCGGCGGAAAGACTGTGGACATCGACAGCACCCTGCAGGGCGAAAGCATTGCGGACGCACAGATGAATTCGGACGGTCAGGCGAGCAAAGTGATCTCCGCATATTATCTCGGCATCGGGTTCGACAAAGAGAGCCGCTGGAAGATGACCGAAGAGGACAAGCAAAGCGCGGACGGCAATTATATCAAAAACAAAGCCACCGAATATGACTCCCACGGGAATCCTCTGAGCAGCGATACGGATACTTATAAATATACCTACAACGGCGACGGCACCGTGAAGGAGATAACCCGCTCGGGCAGCCGCGAGTGCGTATATAGCTATAAATACGACTCGGACAAGAAAATCTCTCAGATATCCACGCTGAACGCTTCCGGCAAGGAAGAGGATGTGCTGAAATTCACTTATAACAAGTCGGGAAAGCTTATCTCAGCGCAGAACGGCAGCAAAAAGGCAGTGTTCTCTTATGACGGCAACGGCAGGCTCATTAAAAAAGACATCACCGACTCCGATGGGTATACAGTTTCCGATATTTTTGAATATAACGACCGCGGCGAGCTTATACGCGCGACAATATCGCAGGACGAGTCCGGCATGGCGAATTCGACGGAAGAATATCAATATGACGAAAACGGCGTGCTGACAAAGAAAGTTTCAAAAAATTTCCGCGGCATGACGGAGGAATACGAATACAAAAACGACGAGCACGGAAATCCGATTGAAATAAGATACACCGAAAAAGAGCACGACGAGATATCATACTCCTCCACCGAGACCTACTCCTATGAATACGGCGCGAAGAAAATAGTTGCCGTGGGCAAAACAGATCGCGGAGGGGTAAAAAGAACATACGAATATCAAAAAAGCCAAAGCGTAATCACGCCCGAGTCGGATATATTCTGACGGCATCAATTATTATCCCGGTCACGCGCCGGGATTTTTTCACTTTGTGAATCGAAAAATCAAAATCCGCACATTTTTTATAAAAAATGTGCTATTATATAGACGAAAAAAACTTTCAGGGGAGGTATTCCATGAAACTCAAGAGAATTTTTGCAGCCGTTCTGGCGGCGGCGATGCTGATGTCGTTTGCGGGATGCGCGAACAAGGACACTAAGGGCGACTCTTCCGAGCCTGCGGGAGAGCAGACGACCGAGGGGCGAACCACCGAGCCTCAGACGAACGAGGACGGCAGTCTCGTCAAGCCGAAAAACGCCGTCTCGGTCTCCGACGATGTGAAGATCAAGACCTACAGCGGCACTTCGCTCATCGAAATCGGCAACCGCGTCATGGAGCCCTACGGCAACGCGTATAAAAACATGAAAAACTATGCCGACGCACTCAACCGCCTCAAGGCGGAGATGCCGAACACCAAAGCCTACTGTCTCATGGCGCCGACCGCCATTGAGTTCTACGCCCCGAGCAAATATAACACCGGCGTGTCGAAGTCGCAGTACGAGGGCATGTGCTACATCTACGAGCAGTTAAAGAACATAACGCCCGTCAACGCCTATGCCGAGATGGCGGCGCACACGGACGAATATCTCTATTTCAGAAGCGACCACCACTGGACCACCCTCGGCGCGTACTACGCCTATCGGACCTTCGCCAAAGTCGCGGGGTTCACGCCCGTTGACAAAAACACTCTCCAGACCGGCAAGCTATCGCCGTTCCTCGGGCTTTTCTACAAAGACACGAAGAGCACCGCGCTCTCGAACGACCCCGACTATGTCGAATATTTCATTCCGCCCGTCAACACAACGGCTATAGCCTCGGACACCGACGCCGCGATGAGCAACAGCTACAGCATCAAAGTTATCAACACAGAAACGACTTCGTCGAACAAATACTTAGCCTTTGTCGGCGGCGACCACGGCGTTGTCAAGATAACGACCGACGCACAGAGCGACAAGAGCATCGTTGTTATCAAAGAGAGCTACGCAAATGCCTTTGTGCCGTGGCTCTGCGCGAATTATAAAACAATATATGTCCTCGATCCGCGCCAGCTGACCGTCAAGCTCGCCGATTTCGTCAAGACGAACTCGATAGACGAAGTCCTGTTCCTCAACTATATGTTCATTCCCAGCAACCCGAAGTTCATGAACGCGCTGGAGAATATGGCGTAAATAAAAACACAAGAAAGCCCCGGAAGATTTGACTTCCGGGACTTTTTGTTTAAGCGAGCTTTCTGCTCTCATCTTTTTTCAGCGTGCGGTAAGTATAAATTATCACTATCGCCGAGGCGATAAATGCGAGGATATCCGCCGCAGGCATCGAAATTATTACTCCGTCGAGCCCCCACACGAGCGGGAGTACAAGCACCAGCCCGACGCCGAAGACTATCTCTCTTATCATCGACAGCGCGGTCGAAGCGACCGCCTTGCCCATAGCCTGCAGGAAGATGAACGCCGCCTTGTTGACGCAGGCGAGCGGCATCATGCACAGATATATTCTGAAGCATTTCACCGCGAACTCGGTATAATACGCGCTCTCGTTCGCCGCACCGAAGATTGCTATAAGCCCGGTCGGGAAGAGCTCGACTATGAGCGTCGCTATCGCGCCCGCAGCCGCCTCGCATATCAGCAGGCGGGTGAACAGCCCGCGCACGCGGCCGTATTTTTCCGCGCCCATGTTGTAGCCGACAATTGGAATACATCCCGCCGCCATGCCGATGCACACGGACATAATTATCTGGAAGAATTTCATCACTATTCCGACGACAGCCATGGGTATCTGCGCATATTCCGCAAGCCCGAAAACCGGGTCGAGCGCGCCGTATTTTCTGATCATATTATTCGTCGCCGCCATCGCCGCGACGAGGGATATCTGCGCCAAAAAGCTGCAAATGCCCAGCGGAATGAATCTTTTTATCACGCCGCCGCAGAGCCTGAACGACTCTTTTTCGAGCTTCACGGAGCGCATATGGAACAGATAATATACCGCCATCGCTGCCGTGAGCAGCTGGCCGAGCACCGTGGCAACCGCCGCGCCCATCATACCCCATTTGAACACGAAAATAAATATTGGATCGAGAATAATATTGACCACCGCGCCTGCGACCGTAGACACCATCGCAAAGCGGGGGCTTCCGTCCGAGCGGATGACCGGATTCATCGCCTGACCGAAAACATAGACGGGGATGCCCAGGGCTATCCAGAAGAAATATTCTTTCGCGAACGCGAATGTTTTTTCGTTGACCGTGCCGCCGAACATGGCGATAAATTCATCCGAAAAAATCAGATATAATATGCACAGCACTATGCCGCCCGCAGCGGAGAGCACAACTGCGTTGCCGACTCCCCTGTGCGCGTCCTCGCGCCTGTCCGCGCCGAGGGATATGCTCACAAACGCGCAGCAGCCATCGCCTATCATAACGGCTATCGCAAGGGCTATGACCGTCAGCGGGAACACAACAGTGTTTGCGGCGTTGCCGTCCGAGCCGAGATATGCGGCGTTCGCGATGAATATCTGGTCGACAATGTTATAGAGCGCCGCGACGAGCAGGGAAATCACGCAGGGTACCGAATATTTGCCCATGAGCCTGCCGAGCTTTTCCTGCCCGAGAAAGGTCTGATCGTTATTTTTCATGGTTTTCTCCTTTGCAAAAAAATAAAAGACGCAAATCCATCCGGATTTACGCCTTTGGCTACACGATGAAAAAATTATATCAGCTTTTGCCGTATTTTTCAAAGGCAGTAATTGTCAAACTTTTATTTTTTTGCGCCGATGATTTTATATAAAAAACGCAGAGATGCTTGAACGGCATTTGTGGTTATGCTATAATCTTGAAAAAAGCAGGAGGAAGTTTATGAACAGCAGAAAAACAGCGGGTGCCGTTCTCGGAACGCTCGGCGGGCTGACCGCTCTGACCGCAGCTTCGGCGGAGATATTCTATAACTTCGCGATAAACACGAAATCGCCCATACATATGAGCAAGCTCAACAACCTCGTTCAGAAGGCGACAAACACGAGCGCCGATGAAGAAGAGGCGAGCGCAAAATACAGCGGCATGACTGGGACGCCGGAAATGAAAAAGTGGTACGCCGACGAGGGCGAGGATGTCTATATAATTTCCGACTCTTTGCGCCTGCACGGCAAGAGATTCAAAAATTCCGGCTCCGACTATGCGCTCGTCTGCCACGGATACACGAGCAAAGCGAAGCACATGGCGGGGTTCGTCAAAAAATTCTATGATCGCGGCTTCAATGTTCTCGCGGTCGATGCGCGCGCCCACGGCGACAGCGAGGGCGCAAAAATCGGCATGGGCTGGCCCGAGCGCAGGGACATAGCCGGGTGGATAAAGCTCATTCTCTCATGGGATCCCGACGCGCGGATAATCCTGCACGGCGTGTCCATGGGCGCGGCGACGGTGCTCATGGCATCGGGCGAGACGCTGCCCGAAAATGTCAAGGCCGTTATCGCGGACTGCGGCTACACCTCGGAGTGGGATGAGTTCATCTGGGAAGCGGAAACGCTGCACATCCCGTGGTTCCCGGTGCTCAACGCCGCGTCATTGCTTTCAAAGCTTCGCGACGGCTATGATTTCAAGCAGGCGAGCGCGCTTGACCAGGTCAAAAAGAGCCATATACCGACGCTGTTTATACATGGCTCTGAGGATGAGCTCGTGCCGTATAAAATGCTCGGCGAGCTGTACTTAGCGGCGGCGTGCGAAAAAGAAAAACTGACCGTTGAGGGTGCGGGACACGCGCTCTCGTCATCGGTTGACCCGGAATTATATTGGAGCACGGTTGAAAGATTCATAGAAAAATATATCGGCAACTAAAGCAATAACCACCGTCGCGGACGGTGGTTATTTTATCGCACAAAAGAAAATCCCGACCGGTTAAGGTCGGGATTTTCTTTGTATAAAACGGGGGCAAGAAGATGGTAGGTGTCTGATTTATTCGGCCTGCTTCGAGTATTTCTTGAGATAGATAACTCTCATGAGCAGGCTCTCGATAGGATTGATCGGCTTGCACTTACCGAAGAGGCCTGAGCCTATGTAGGTAAGGCAGCTCTTCTCTGCGATCATCTCGACCGCACCTGCGTTGCTCTCATTCGAGCCGCAGCAGAGCGCGCCGCCGTCCTTGACGAGAACGCAGTGGCGACCCTTGAGCGCCTTGACGACCTTCTTGGGCGAATTCTTCGCGCACTTGAGGCTCACGCCGATTATCTGGGCGCTGTCATCAAGCTGAGGTTTGACAGTCTTGCCCATGGCGGCAACTGCGAGCACCTCGGGAGCCTGGGAATAAAGAATAGCATTGATATCCTCGCGCGCTTCATATATGGCGCGATGAAGCTCGGCTGTCGGAATTTCGCCCTCGCCGCTGACCGCTGAAGTTGCGGGATCGACGGTGACGGTATGCTCCTTGTCGCCTGCAGCGTAGAACACTATCTTTCCGCTTGCGTCTCTGTACGAGTTATTATAACAGGTTTCGTCATGCTTTACAATAGTTTTTCCGTGCTTTTGTGCCCAGGAAACACACATTTCGCTCAGGTCGGCAATTTTTTCGCCGAATTTACGGTCGAACTGGTCGAGCACATAAAGTGCGCTCTCGCGCTCGAGCGTGGCGGCGACATTGAACGCCTCCTCGCTGTCCTTGCCGTAGCAGACGGCTCCGTGATGCGCCATGATAACAGCCTTGCTGTCCATGTCGGCAGCGATAGCGGCGGCGACGCCCTTCTTGAGCTTCTTTGTGCCGGGCAGACCGTATGCGCCGAGCAGAACCTTGTCGCCTATAACTTTGCGGCCTTTTTCGCTGAGCGTCGGGATGCCCTGCATGGTCGCGCTTATAATGGAAGCGAACTTCTGATGGGTGTGAATAACAAAGCCCGCCTCAGGATGAGCCTTGTAGACCTCGGCATGAACGCCCTTTTCGGAGGAGGGCTTGACATTGCCCTCGTAGCTCAAGGTATCGATCTTGACCTCGACGATATCGTCGGGGGTCAGTCCCTCATAGGGCTTTCCGCTCGGGGTTATGACAAAGCTGTTCTCGTCAACGCGGCAGCTGACATTGCCCCATGTTCTCGCGATGAGGCCCTTTTCGACAAGGCGCAGACCGGCTGCGATAACTTCTTTTTTTGCCTGTAAAATATCCATGAAAACCGTCCTTTCACGATAAAATCCGAATTGTGCTTGCGAACAATTTTGTACTACAGTTCAATTATAACACAAGAAGCCCAAAAGTCAACAAATTACTCTTTCATCTCGCCGTCGGTCTCCTGATTCTCCTCTTCGGCTGAAACATCCTCCGGCTGCACCGCCGCGGCGTCCGCCTCAACAGATTTCTTCGAGCTGCGCCAGATATGGATAACGCCGTCGTCATTGAGTACCTTGAGCACGGTTATAACTATCGGCATAATAAAGATTCCGATGAAGCCGAAGAGCTGGAGTCCAATATACATGCCCATGATGCTGACTATCGGCGGGATGCCGAGATTGCTCGCGACTATCTTCGGCTCGATTATCTGGCGTATGACAGTTATGCAGGCATATATGACAATGAGTCCGATTCCGAGTCCGTAGCTGCCGTTTATCAGCGAAAACACCGCCCACGGGATAACGACAGTACCTGTGCCGAGCACGGGCAGGATATCGACTATTGCGGTTATTATTGCGATAATAAATATATATCCGCTCTTGTACGCGCCGATGACTTTCAGCACGCTAAGACCTATCGACATCTCAGCAAAAGTTATAAGCATTATCAGCGCATAGGACTTGACGAGCTTGCCCATGGATGAGAACACGATTTGTTTAGTTTTCGAGAGCGTTCTGCGCTTCTGCGGGGTCAGCTGATTCTTGATGAAGCCGACTATTCCGTCATATCCGGCGGTCATGAAGCAGGCGGCGATAATAAACAGGAGCACGCCGACCAAAATACTCGGAATCTGCTTCGCGGTTGACCAGACGCCGCTGAGCGGAGTCTTGAGGATAGACAAAAGATTGATATTGGAGTTCTGCTCGCCGCCCTGCGCGCGCTGAGCCGCACGCTCTTCTGATGATAGCAGGAGCTTGTCCGAGAATGATTTTATCGCATCCTCGGCTGAGCTTTGAAGTCCGTCCGGCAGACGCTCTGCGAAGCGATAGAGCGAAGTCTCCCAGCTTTTTACATAATCGGGAACTTTCTTGAGCCACTCGGTGAGTGTCGAGGCGAGTCCCTTGACCTCGGACACGACCCTTGCGCCGGTCAGGGCAACTATTGTTATCAGCAGCGCGATTATCAGCAGCACCGCGATAACCGAGACAATTCCCTTTTTGATATGGGTTTTCTTCGAGATAAAATTGGTCGGGCGCTGGAGCGCGGCGGCGACCAAGAATGCGAACAAGAACGGAGCGACTGTCCAGAATGCATATTTCATGAACAGATAAAACGCGCCGAGCACGAGCGCGATATATGCGACATTGATAAGTACCGCTCTTCTCTTTTCCACAGTGGCAGGGGACATTTTCTGCACCTCTTCTTTCAACCGTTTTTTCCTGCGTCCAATGACAAAACAGCATAATTTATTATATATATTATACTATTTTATCTTAAAACTCAATGAGTTTGAAAAATACTTCATAAAAATGTAAGAAAGTTTTCCTTTGGGGCTTTATCGCCGGGGCTGTTTGTGATAAAATAATAAAAACCAATGACAGTGGGGAGACAGTTATCATGTATATAGCGATAATGGGCTACGGCGTTGTCGGAAGCGGCGTTGCCGAGGTCATCAACAAAAATCACGACAGCATTGTGCGCAAGAGCACGCAGTCGGAGCTTGAGATAAAATATATTCTCGACCTCAAGGATTTTCCGGGCGACCCGAATGAGAAGCTTTTTATAAAAGATTTTAATATTATTCTCAACGACCCCGAGGTAAAGGTCGTTGTCGAGACGATGGGCGGGCTTCATCCGGCGTATGAGTTCGTCTCCGCCTGCCTCAAGGCGGGCAAGAGCGTTGTGACCTCGAACAAAGAGCTTGTCGCGGCGAAGGGCTGCGAGCTGCTCGGATACGCCGCAGAGCACAATGTAAATTTCCTCTTTGAAGCGTCGGTCGGCGGCGGAATACCGATAATCAGACCGATAAGCCAGTGCCTCGCCGCAAACGAGATAAACGAATTCGCGGGCATTCTCAACGGCACGACGAACTTCATTCTCACCCGCATGATAAACGATGGCATGGCGTTTGAAGACGCGCTCAAGCTCGCGCAGGACAACGGCTATGCCGAGCGCGACCCCTCGGCAGACATTCTCGGCTTCGACGCCTGCCGCAAGGTATGCATCCTCGCGTCCCTGTGCTTCGGCAAGCATGTCTATCCCGACCAGGTTCACACCGAGGGCATAACCGAAATAACGCTCGAAGATGTCGAATACGCCAAGGACTGGGGCGGAGTTATAAAGCTTCTCGGCAGAGCGCGCAAGAGCGAGGACGGCAAGCACATCTATGCGATAGTCAGCCCCGCATTCGTCGATCATCACAGCCAGCTCGCAAGCGTTGACGATGTTTTCAACGCGATTCTCGTGCGCGGCGACGCGATAGGCGATGTCGTATTCTACGGCAGAGGCGCGGGCAAGCTGCCCACCGCAAGCGCGGTCGTCGGCGACGTTATCGACTGCGCACGTCACGAGAACAAGCAGAAGTTCTTCGGCTGGGCGGACAGCGAAGAGGGCTATGTCTCCGACTATCTCGACATGCCTACGGCGCTCTATGTCAGGGCGCGCGCTCAGCAGAAGCAGCAGGTCATATCCTCGGCGGAGAAGACTTTCGGCGAGATAAAGCTCCTCAAGCGTGCCGGCGCGCCGGAGGACGAGTTCGCCTTTGTCACCCCCGTCGCCTCGGAGCGCGAACTGCGTACAAAGCTTGAGACTCTTCTCGGCGCCGAGATCATCTCGACGATAAGAGTTACGGATTATTGATAGTTTCTCAAAAGGGACTGCCGTTTGGCAGTCCTTTTTAATTTTGCGGGAGTGATTGTGGGGTGCAAAGCGTTGTTTTATAGATTGAGAGTCCTCTATCGCTTAAGCCATAGCAACCCCCTAATTTGTCGCTGTATCTGTTTTCGCACGCCGGCGCCCGTTCAGAATAAAATCACCGCTCCGTATCGCCAATTCCGCAGGCAGTTTTATCCCACACCGATATTGATAATCGCGCGGTCTTGTGGTATCATATGAGCATAAATTTCGGGAGACTGACGCATGAACAAAAAAGAGATTGCCGCCTTCTTTGACCGCATGGCGCCCGAGTGGGACGCCAACATGATAAAGAGCGACGAAAAGATAAATTTCATACTTGACGCCGCCGGAGTGAAAGAAAACTCCGTCGTGCTCGATGTTGCCTGCGGCACGGGGGTCATGTTCCCGTATTACCTCGCGCGCGGCGCGGATCGCGTTATCGGCGTTGATATTTCAGCTCAGATGGCGCGGATAGCCGCATCGAAGATGCACGACCAGAGAGTCGAGGTGATCTGCGGCGATGTTGAGGAGATTCCCGTTGAGCGCCTGTGCGACTGCTGCGTTGTTTATAACGCTTTCCCGCATTTTGAAAGCCCGGAGAGGCTCGTTGAGCGGCTGTCCCATTGGCTTAAAAGCGGCGGACGGCTGACCGTGGCGCACGGCATGAGCCTTTACGCGCTGCGCATGCACCACAAGGGCAGGGCTGACAGCGTCTCGCGCGAGATGCTGACTGCCGAGGAATTATCAGCAGTGTTCGCGCCGTACTTTGATATTGATGTCGCCGTTTCGGACGATGAAAAATTTGTGGTCTCCGGCGCAAAAAGATAAATAATATTAAAGGCTGCCCTTGAGGCAGTCTTTTTTAATGCGCAAAGCCCCGGGAGGATGTTGCCCCGGGGCTTCGCAGAAGAGTCATGATGAAAATAGAAGTTGTCTGTTTAAAGAAATTTGACAGCGATGACTATCAGCGCGACAACTGCCGCAAGAGCGGCAAGCGCCTTTGCTATCATCGGCTTTGCCATGTCCACGGTCGTGGGGACTACGCGCCATATCGCGTCTTTTATCGGCGTGTTGAGCTTGCCGTCGCAGAGCTGCTCATATGTCTTGGTATATGTCTTATAATTGCGCGGATCGTTCTCGTCGAGGACGAAGCAGCGCACGCCGCGCTGTTTTCCGTTGCCGTAGACATTGAAGCCCGCCGATTGAGTGAAGCCGACATCGATATTGCCGACTTTTCCGACATAGGAGTTTTTGTGGTCGTGACCGACATATACGCCGAGCACATCGTCTTTTTCGCTGAGCGCTTCGAACTCGCCGGTGTTGATGTCCGGTATCGACGGAGGCTCTAATAATACAGAACCCTCAACGCACTTGGTCTCGTCTATTTTATAATGCTCGCCCTTGTGTATTCTGAACGCAGGTATCGCGCCCTTTTCGCGCTTGCCGACTCTTTTGAGAACATTGTAGTGCTCGAACATCGGTATGTGCTGGAATACAAGGGACGGAATGTAGTCTCCATTTTTGGCTTTCAGCTCGTCGCGCTTTTTCTTATACCAGTCTATTATCTGCGGGTCAAACGGCTCATATCCGCCGCCCTTTGCGTCAGTTCCGCTGTCGAAAAGATAGAGATTAAACGCGGTGCGTTTGCCGTCGGAGGACAAGATCGGTATATTATATGTTCCGCCTCCGTCGATGCCCTCCGCCTGCTCGCCCACGCATCCGGGCAGGGCTTTGTATATCTTTTCGAACTGGTCTTTGTTGCTTATCCCGACCTGCCTGTCGTGGTTGCCGAAAGTGACGGCGAACGGGATGTGCCTGTCGGTCACGGGCTTTAAGAGCTTGCCGACAGTCTCGGCGACGCTCTCTATTAGCGCATCGCCCTTGCCCTTATACGAGACTCCGTAGCCCTTTATCTGATCGCCGGTGAGCACGACGAGATCGGGCTTCTCTTCTTCGAGAGCCGCATTGATGAGCTTTATCGTATCGGGCGACACATCCGGTATTTCCTGAATATCGGTTATCTGCATTATTTTAAATTTTCCGTCGGAGTTGAAGCGCATATTCACTCCCCCTGTTCTGCAACGGGCTTTTTCTTTCTGTGGATAACGAACCTGTTGAGCGGATATGTCCAGAGGGTCGGCACGGTCATAACGACGACCTTTGTCAGCAGCTCGATGAGCGCGTTGCTGCGGCCGCTGTTCTTGATGAGCGTGCCGAGGAATGCGCCAAACCAGGTGTTGAAAATAATCGTACACACGACCATTATCGCATACAAAACAGTCGAGAGCAGCGGATTCGCGTCCGCCTTGAAAGTTATCTTTCTGTTCATGACGAACGCTATCGCGTAGCCGACGACGGTCGAGATGAAATACGAATACATATAGCCCTTATACTCGACCCCGAGAAACGCAAGAACGGGGCTGTCCGTCACGGGGACATCGTTGAGGGACTTGAACACAACATACTGGAGCAGAGCGAACACGCCGAGCTCTATCAGCGACGAGGACGCGCCTGCAAAAGTGAATTTTATGAATTTCCATATCTCTGCGTGCTTTTCAAAAAAGCTTCCGCCCTTCTTGACGGCATTGGTTTCTTTCATGACTTCACCGACCGGGCGCGTGCGTTTTCGTTGGTTTATATGCCCGGTTTCTCCCTTCCGATATCAGTTTAACCCGTAGGAAGCCGAAGCATCAACCGACTTTTGGTAAAGCGAAAGTAAAATCCGTGTAAAAGCAAAAGAGCCCGCTGTCCGCAGGCTCTTTTATAAAATTATGTTTGTTGATATTCGCCGTCATTTGAAGAGTTGGTCGTAATCATAAGATTTTATTAAATCGTCGGCGTTCTTTTCGTATTCGGCGAGATTCTCTTCTGTGATACGGTATTCGTCATTCTTCATCCACTGCAGCATCTGCGAGTTCACCCATTCACCGTAGTGCTTTGCATCCTTGTAGTTATCGAGGTTGCATATGAGCTCGGAGTTGCCGCGGAATGAATACAGTCTGACATTGTCATATTTCAAAAGCTCTTTTGTTATCAGATTTTCCGCTCCGAGCGTCCTGTCGAGCTGACCGTTATTTATCTCCATGCCCCAGTGCGCTATGCTGTAAGGCGGATAGAAGAAATAGAATGTGGTCTCGGGATGCGCTTTGACAATACTGATAACATTCTCGTTCAGATTTTCCGTTACAACGGCGCGGTCGGCATCGGTCAGCTGCTGCATCTTGCTCGCAGAGGCGTTGAGCTCGCACGACTTTATAACCTCGTCGCGCCCGTACTCATAGCCGGCGCTCCAGTTTTCATAAACATCAAACGAGGTTGCCGCTCTTCCCGTAACTGTTGATTTCACAACGCTTCCGGCGAGCTTTACAACGACCGGATCGAAGAAATATTTTATATCGTCGAGGCTGCTGTCGTTATACAGATAGTCCGGAAAATCGCCCTTTTCGGTATAGCGGTAATTCTTGCCGTAGATCATCTTGTCATAGTCAAGACCCCATATGACATATTTGATGTCGTGTCCGGAATCATACGCAGTCTTGAGATTGTCGCCTATTTCCGTATATCCGCCGCCGGAGAACGCGACCTTTATAAAATCAGAACCGAAGAGCTTCTGAGCCTCACTCGTCTTGAAATTTTCCGTCATGGAGGTTCCGGTGATAACCGAATCATAGTCAAAGTGCTTGACTATTCCGTTATTCTGATAGCGCTCGTTGACAAGCGGATACGACAGAAACTTCAGCGGAGCATGATAATGGAACATCGGGTCTATTGCGAATATAGACAAAATAAATATAAGCACCGCCGCCGCTGCGGCCGCCAATATTCCGATTATCCATTTAGCGGCAGTATTTTTTCTTTTCCCTGTCTTCATGTTGCCACCCCATATACCTTTTGTTGATATCTCGCTTTTATCACATTTCTTATAAATACTCAAGCCTTTCATTATCTGACTCCGAACCGTAAAAAAGAGCTCCGCTGCTTGGCTGCACAAAACAGCAAAAAGCCGTAACTCACTTTGAAGAGTGAATTATGGCTTTGATTTTATATGCTGTTATTCTCAGCCGCCTATTTTCTCCTTGCCGCCCATATACGGTCTGAGGGCTTCGGGGATATTGACGCTGCCGTCGGCATTGAGGTTGTTTTCAAGGAACGCTATCAGCATTCTCGGCGGGGCAACAACGGTGTTGTTGAGCGTATGGGCAAAGTGCTTGCCGTCCTTGCCGTTGATGCGTATTTTCAGCCTGCGCGCCTGTGCGTCGCCGAGGTTCGAGCATGAGCCGACCTCGAAATACTTCTTCTGTCTGGGCGACCAAGCCTCGACATCTATAGACTTGACCTTGAGATCCGCGAGGTCACCCGAGCAGCACTCGAGGGTGCGCACCGGGATATCGAGAGTGCGGAAGAAATCGACCGTGTTCTGCCAGAGCTTGTCGAACCACATCTTGCTGTCCTCCGGCTCGCAGACGACTATCATCTCCTGCTTCTCGAACTGGTGGATGCGGTAAACGCCGCGCTCTTCTATGCCGTGAGCGCCCTTTTCCTTGCGGAAGCAGGGGGAGTAGCTCGTGAGGGTCAGGGGCAGAGTCTCAGGCTGGATTATTGTATCAATAAACTTGCCTATCATCGAATGTTCGCTCGTGCCGATGAGATAGAGATCCTCGCCCTCGATTTTATACATCATCGCGTCCATCTCGGCAAAGCTCATAACGCCGGTGACGACATCGCTTCTTATCATGAACGGCGGCACACAATAAGTGAAGCCGCGGTCGATCATGAAATCGCGCGCATATGAAATAACTGCCGAATGAAGTCTGGCAATATCGCCCATGAGGTAATAGAAGCCGTTGCCCGCGACCTTTCTTGCGGAGTCGAGGTCGATGCCGCTCATCTTCTCCATTATCTCTGTATGATACGGAACTTCGAAATCGGGCACTACGGGCTCGCCGAAGCGCTGGATTTCAACATTCTCGCTGTCGTCGCGGCCTATCGGCACGCTCGGATCGATGATGTTCGGGATGACCATCATTATCTTCTTTATCTTCTCGCCGAGCTCCTCTTCGAGCTTCTCGAGTTCAGCGAGTCTCGCGGCGTTCGCGCTGACCTGAGCCTTCACCTCTTCCGCCTCGTCGCGCTTGCCCTGAGCCATGAGCGCGCCTATCTGCTTCGACAGGCGGTTGCGGCTGCCGCGCAGCTCATCAGCCTCGCCCTTTGCGGCGCGGCAGAGCTTGTCAAGCTCAATGACCTCGTCGACGAGCGGAAGCTTCTGATCCTGAAACTTCTTTTTGATGTTTTCTTTGACTATTTCGGGGTTTTCTCTGACAAATCTGAGATCCAGCATTTTATATCCTCCTGCATCATATTTAATAGAAAACACCCTCAGAACGGCTCCCGCCGTCCCAAGGGTGCAATAAGCACGGTACCACCTTGTGTTTAACTCTCAGCCCATAACGCGGGCACGCGGCAGAACTCATCGCCCTGCGGCTCGAAAGCGGAATAGATCCTGCGGACGAAGGAAACTCGCAGCAAACATTTCCCTCTCTGATCGTCCCGAAAAGATCCGTGTTCTTCGTCACAGCCTTTATAATATGGGATTATTATACCCCGAAGAAAAATCAAAGTCAAGCCTGTTTTTGCGCCTGTCTGCGCGGCAGGAGCTTAGCTTTTGCAAGAACTTTTACGAGGGTCGGGATTATCACGAGCTGGATAGCGAGACCCGGCAGGCAGGTGACGAACGACGCAGTCACCCAGACGGAGAACGAATAGTTTCCGGCGGAGAAGATGAGGGCTTTGAGTATGCCCGAAACGACGCGCCCGGAGATGAGCGCGACAACGAGGCTCGTGTAGAGCGAGAGATATGTAGTCTTATATTTAAACGCATACATCATAAGACCCGTCACTGCGCCGTAGACCGCGAGCTCCGCCATCATCGACGGCAGGATAGCCATCGGCGGCATCTGGGTCAGGAGCGACGAGAGCAGGGGGCCGAGCAGACCGCATACGAGCCCGTACTGCCAACCGCAGATAAGTCCGCACAGCAGCACCGGGATATGCATCGGCAGGAATATCGTTCCGGCGTTTTTGACCATGTGGAACGCCATGGGCAGCACGATACACAGCGCGACGCACAGCGCGGTTATGACCGTCTTTCTGATTCGCATTGAATTCTTGTTTGTCATGGGGATCGTCCTTTCAAAAGACAAAAAGCGGGGGTACGGCACTCCCTTCTGGAAGCGCAGTTACCCTCGCGGCAATGTTTTCACGTTATTTTAAAAAAATCTTCGCTCTCTTCTGAAAGCCCGATCCCTTCATGAGATCGCGATTATTATATCACATTTCAAGCGAAAATCAAGACCCTTTTCCGATTTCTTTCACGGCGGACTGAACGAGCTTCGCCATCGGGATATCCCCGACGCCGACGACTATATTGTCGCAGTGGTTGACAGGGACGAGTACACGCTTTGCGTCGCTCTGCCCTATCGCCGTCGCCATCTTCGGAGTTATCTCGCCGAGCAGCGCATCGGCTATGACTATGCCGACGGGACCCGCTATGACATCCGCCTTGCGGCACCCGACACACACTGCGTTTTCGCCCGTCGCGGCGGCATCGGCGCCCGCCTTGAGCATGGCGGAAGTCGCGATGCTGTTCGCGCCGACGGCGGTCACGAAGAAGTCCGGATATTCGCTTTTTATCCCGGAAACGAGCAGCTTGCCTATTCCGCCGCCCTGTCCGTCTATAACAAGTATGTTCATATCAGTCTCTCCGTCAGTTTTTCACGGGCTCGAACATGTCCCCGTCAACGCCGCAGTTTTCGCAGCGGTCGGGCGCTGTGTCGCCCTCGATTTCAAAGCCGCATATCGAGCAGCGCATACGCGCGATGCCGTCCTTCTGAGCCTTGAACAGCTCGGCGGGCGACTCGCACTTTGGACACTTCTCGGGCGCATTTTCGCTCTTTATTTTAAGCCCGCAGACCGTGCAGACCCATGTTCTTGTCAGCGCGGGACGGCGCTCTTCAATCAGCTCGCCGCCGACTCCACAGTTCTCGCAGCGGTCGGGCGCAGTCCTGCCCTCGTGGACATGTCCGCATATCGTACAGACGAATACAGGTTCTCTTTTCTCTTCCCTTGGCTCCGAGACGGGCTGTGAAAGCGACGCCGGAGCCGAGCAGTTCGGGCATTTATCCGCGGCCGCGTCAAACGTGCGTCCGCATACGGCGCAGTGTATCTTCGCGCCCGTATTTCCCTCTTTGCTCACAGAATCCCTCCGTTTTTATGTTTTTTATTATGCCTCATCTTATAGATGCGCCACTCATGGTATCTATATTTTATCATCTGATATGCCAAAAAGTCAAGTTGCATGAAATACGCAGATATGATAAAATGAGTGGCAGAAAGAGAAAGGGTGAACGATATGGGACTTTATATACTTCTCGCCGTGCTTGCGGTTCTTGTTATATTTATATGTATACTGCTGATAAGAGCCGCGCTCGCCGCGAAAAAAGCCGAGCCGATAGGCGAAAAGCCGGTCTATACAACCGAGCAGGAGGATATCGAAAACGGCGAACGGCTGATGAAAATTATAGAATGTCAGACCGTATCGTCCCGCGAAATATATGACGACACGGAGTTTGCGAAGCTGCGCGCGGCGGTCAAAGAGCTGTTTCCGCTGCTGCACGAGCGCGCCGAGATAAAATATTTCAGCGAGGACTGCTGGGTCTATAAAATCCCCGGGCGCGACGAGAGCCGGAATATACTGCTCATGTCGCACCACGATGTTGTTGCCGCGACGGGCGACTGGACTCACGAAAAGTTCGGCGAGATATCCGACGGAAAGATATGGGGACGCGGCACGGTAGACACAAAGACTTCGCTCTTCGCGGAGCTCTCCGCAGTCGAGGAGCTGCTCGCCGAGGATTTTGACCCCGCATGCAACTTATATATAGCCTCGGGACACAATGAAGAGATTTTCGGCGACGGAATACACGAAGCCGTGAAATATTTTGAAAAGCAGGGCATCGAATTTGAATTTGTCATCGACGAGGGCGGCGGGGTCATCAGCGCACCGATAGACGGGATAGACTGCAAGTGCGCGATGATAGCTGTTCACGAAAAGGGCTACCACAGAATAAATGTCCGCGCCGTTCAGGGCGACTCCGAAGGGCTGACCCTCAGCGACAATCCCGTGACCCGAGTTTCAAAATTCATCGCTGAGGTTTCCGCGCTGAAGCTGACGATAAAAATGCCCGCTCAGGTGCGCGAGATGTTCACGGCGCTCCTGCCCTATATGAACTTCCCGCTGAGACTTATCTTCGCGAACCTATGGTGTTTCGAGCCGCTGCTGATAAAGCTCATGCCGAAGATAAACTCCCAGGCGGCAGCGATGCTCGGCACGACCTGCGTTTTCGGCAGCATCGAGTCAAAGAAGGGCAAGACCCCGCGCGACAACGAGTGCTCTGCGAGCGCGCTGATAAGATACATCGACGAAGAGGATCTTGTCGGCGACATGGAGAAGATAAGAGAGCTCGCGAAGAAATATGCGCTTGAAATAACCGAGCCCGCCGACGGGCACGAGTTCCACCGACCGGCTGATACAGGCAGCAGGGCATTCAAATATGTCTGCCGCTGCGCGAGAGACGTGTTCCCGCACGCCGCAGTTGCCCCATTCGTCCTCGCCGCCGGAACCGACGCCCGCTGGATGAGCGATGTCTGCCCGTGCACGCTGCGCTTTGCTCCGATCGATATCAACATGCAGCAGTTCAACAGCGTCCACAGCGTAGATGAAAACATCGACCTCTCCGCCATCGGTGCGGCGATAGAGTTCTACAAAGAGGTTCTGAGAAACTACAAATAAATATATTTCCGTGCCGCAGAGCGTAAAATCGCCCGGCGGCACGGATTCTTTTCGTTTTGGCGGGTTTTCGCTCCCGACCATATATATTGTATGAATATTAATGCAAAGTACCTGAATTTGTGTATCTGCCGTGCGAGAATTGTATTTTGTAATTCAATTGATAAAATTAACGAAATTTCAGATAAAAATTAGTTAAATATTACTAAAAAGTTGACTTTTTCTGTCGAAACGATGTATAATAGTTACGATATAAACGGTGGCTGCCGATCTCCATTACCGCTTATATGGCGCAGGTAATGAATATCCGCAGCCTCGAAACATCTAAAGGATCGGATAACCGGAAAAAATCGAGACCCTACGGAGATTTGTGAAATGAAAAGATTTTTAGCTTTAGCCATTGCAGTTCTTATGATCCTGTCATTTGCCGCCTGCGCTTCGGACAGGAGCGGCAGCGACGGCAGCGACACCACCGCGGCATCCGACATCAAGACGGATGCGGCAACGGCCCCTGCGGCGGATGACACCACTGCCGCGCCCGAGACGACCGAGCCTGCGACGAGCGGCACCGATGCCGTTTCCGCCGCGCCCTCAGTCAGAAGAGGCCCCACAAAAACAACCCCCGTTGCCGACACCACAAAGCCCGCATCGGGCGACAACAGCGGCTCGACTACCGTCCCCTCCAAGCCGGACGACAACAAGCCCTCAGCGGTTGAAACAAACCCCAAAAAGATAATCGTCTCTGCTGAAAAAGAATGGATATTCACCGAAAAGCCCACCGACTCCTGCCACGCTTCGACCGTTCTGCCTCTTGACAACGGTACAGTTGTTGCGGCATGGTTCGCAGGCTCGTCCGAGAGCAACGACGATGTCAAGATACTCACAAGCGTGCGCGGCACGGACGGAAAATGGGGCGAGCCCATCAGAGTTTCCGCCGATCCGAATGTCGCCCACTGGAACCCCGTTCTCTTCCAGAACGACGACGGCACGATAACCCTCTATTTCAAGGTCGGCAAGGACACCGAATATTGGAAGACCTACTATTCCGTCTCGGCCGACGGCAAGAACTGGGCAGCTCCCAGAGAGCTTGTCCCCGGCGACAACAGCGGCGGCAGAGGTCCCGTCAAGAACAAGCCCATCAGACTCAAGAACGGCACTATACTCGCTCCCGGCTCGACCGAGCTCGGCGGCAAATACAGATGCTTCGTTGACATATCTACCGACAACGGCAAGACCTGGAACAGAACTCCCGAAATTGATTCGTCCTTCCTCGGCTTCTTCAAAGTTCCGATGATTCAGCCCACGCTCTGGGAGTCGAAGGATGGTTCCGTACATATGCTGACAAGGACAAAAGTCGGCAGAATCTACAGAAGCGATTCCTATGACGGCGGCAAGACCTGGTGCAGAGCATATCCGACCAACCTGCCGAACAACAACAGCGGTATTGACCTCGACACCGACGACAGCGGAAGAATTTTCCTCGTCTATAACCCCGTCGGCATCCCCGGCATCAGAACGCCCCTCACCCTCGCCGTTTCGCTTGACGACGGCAAGACCTTCACAAAGATAAAGACCTTTGAAAAGGGTCTCGCTGAGTATTCTTACCCCTCAGTTGTAGTCAAGGGTGACACCATCCACATCACCTACACCTACGAGAGAGACTACATCGCATACTGGCAGATAAAGATAAAATAAGATTTTTTTACAATCGGCCTGAGGGTAATCAAGGCTGAGAATAAGGGAAACTGCAACCCATAAAAATATGCGCCCCGAAAGACAGTGCACAGTTCTTTCGGGGCGTGTATATTTTTTTAATCTATTCCGTACTTCTCGTGGATGACATTTCCTATCTGTGGGAACGGGATGACCGGCGGCTGATTTTCAAGATGCTCGCCGATAAGCTTCTCCATCCAAACCATGCCGTACCAGCGGTGGAATTTATATCCGCATTTTGTGAAGCCGCCGACCATCCGGTATCCGAGATGCGCGTGGAATTCCGCGCTGTTTTTCGTCAGATATTCGTCCTCAACTTCTGGATAGGCTATGCAGGCGTTCATGTTGAGAAAGCCCTGCTCGCGCAGCACGGCTTCGAGCGCGTCGTGCAGCTTTCTGCCAAGCCCGCCGCCGCGCGCATTTTGATCGAGATAGATCGATGTCTCAACCGCCCAATCATACGCCGGGCGCGAATGAAGCGGACCCGCATAGGCATAGCCGAGGATATCGCCCTCCCTTTCGAGCACGAGATACGGATATCTCCTGAGCGTAGATTCGATTCTCCTGCGGAACTCCTCCTCGCTCGGCACATCGTATTCGTATGTTATCGAGGTGTTTTTGACATAGGGCGCGTATATTTTTAGCAGCGCCGGCGCGTCGTCGGGCGTTGCCGCGCGGATTTTTATTTCATCGGCCATTTTATTTTGCCTCCCCTTTTTTCTGCGCTTCGAGCTTCTTCATTGCCTTGCCGAACTGAATTGTGAAGAGTATGGACGTGAATGTTATCGCGATAACATCCGCTACGGGCTCCGCCATATAAACGCCCATCGTCTTGTCTGCGACAAACGCCGGCATGATATAAATAAGCGGCAGGAGCAGCACGAACTTGCGAACGACCGCAACCGATATCGAGCACAGTGCGCTGCCTATCGATACGAAAGCCATCTGGCACGACATCTGTATGCCGAACAGGCAGAGCACGGCGCAGTAGATGCGCAGGGCGTGCGCGGTGAAATCAATAAGCGCGGCGTCGGAGCTGAACATCCTTGCAAAGCCCTGCGGGAACAGCTCGATGAATCCCCAGAGCAGGAACGAATAGGTGAGGCACACGGCAAGAAGCAGCTTAAATGTCTTTTTGACGCGCTCGCTGTTTCCCGCGCCGTAGTTGTAGCTGAGGATAGGCTGAGAGCCCTGTGAGATGCCGTTGAGCGGCAGCATGGCGAACTGCATGACGCTCGTCAGTATCGTCATCGCACCGACGGCGATATCGCCGCCGTATTTGAGCAAAGACGAGTTGAAGCAGACCGAGATAACGCTCTCGCTCGACTGCATGATAAAAGTCGCGAGCCCGAGCGTAATGCACGGCAGGATAATTTTAGGAGAAACGAAGAAATTCTTCGCCTTCAGGCGCAATATTGTCTTTTTGCCGAAGAGGAACGCCACGACCCAGACGCACGAGATACACTGCGATATAATCGTCGCGAGCGCGGCGCCCCTGACTCCCATATGCAGCCCAAAGATAAATATCGGGTCGAGCACAATATTCGACACAGCGCCTATCATGACGGTCACCATGCCGATATTCGCGAAGCCCTGCGCCGTTATAAATGCGTTCATGCCGAGCGTCAGCTGGACAAAGACGGTGCCTATGGCGTAGATGTTCATATAATCGACCGCGTATTCGATAGTGTTCTCGCTTGCGCCGAAGGCGAGGAGCAGGTCGCGGTCAAAGATAAGCAGCAGCGCAGTCAGAACGGCAGATATTATTATCTGCATGAAAAAGCAGCCGCCGAGTATTTTTTCCGCCGAGCCGTTGTCGCCCTTGCCCATGGAGATGGACGCCCTGGGCGCGCCGCCCGCGCTGACGAACGCGGCGAACGCCGAGATTATCATAATTATCGGCAGGCACACGCCGACTCCTGTCAGCGCAAGGCTGCCGTCGCCGGGCATATGACCGATATATATGCGGTCAACTATATTATAGAGCATGTTGACTATCTGCGCTATGACCGTAGGCAGCGAGAGCTTGAAAAGCAGCTTTCCGACCGGCTGAGTGCCGAGAAACGATTTATCTTTTTCCATTTAATTACCCCCATGCATGCAAAAAACGAACAGTCTAATTATATAACCGCTCCGCCGGTTGTCAAGGGGGACAGGTTAATATACAAAGCGCCGCCGAAAATGCTGCGGCTGTTTTTTGTTTTTAAGGCTCGGGGGGTAATGCTTCAAAAGAGTTGCAATGGCGGCGCGGAAGTTGTATAATTAATTGATTTTGATAAATTCGCGTCGAGGGGCGGCGCATTTTGCGGCGACAAAGCGCGTCAAGCGCAAAAAATATACTGTGAGGTTTTACAATGTTCAAAGTGGGATTCGATAACGACCTTTATATCCAGAAGCAGTCCGAGCAGATAAGCAAACGCATCAAGGAATTCGGCGGCAAGCTCTATCTTGAGTTCGGCGGCAAGCTCTTCGACGACTACCATGCCTCGCGCGTCCTGCCCGGCTTCAAGCCCGACAGCAAGCTGCAGATGCTCAAGAATATCGGCTCGGATGTTGAGATAGTCATTGTCATCAACGCGAGCGATATCCAAAATAACAAGATCCGCCGCGACCTCGGCATAACCTACGACAGCGACGTGCTGCGCCTCATCGACGCGTTCCGCGCGATCGGTCTTTTCGTCGGCAGCGTCGTTATCGCGCAGTATAAGGGTCAGCCCGCCGCGCTTGCATTCAAGAACAGGCTTGAAAATCTCGGCGTGCGCGTCTTTATCCACTATCCCATCGAGGGCTATCCTTATAATATCCCACACATCGTCAGCGAAGAGGGCTTCGGCAAGAATGAATATATCGAAACCGAGCGCCCGCTCGTTGTTATAACCGCGCCCGGCCCCGGAAGCGGAAAGATGGCGACCTGCCTCTCCCAGCTCTATCACGACAACCTGCGCGGCATCAAGGCGGGATACGCAAAGTTCGAGACGTTCCCCATATGGAACCTGCCCCTGAAGCACCCCGTCAACCTCGCATATGAGGCGGCAACCGCCGATCTCAACGATGTCAACGTTATCGACCCCTACCACCTCGAAGCATATGGCAAGACCACTGTCAACTACAACAGAGATGTCGAAGTCTTCCCCGTGCTCAACGCTATATTTGAGAAAATCGAGGGCAAGAGCCCCTATAAATCGCCCACGGACATGGGCGTCAACATGGCGGGCTACTGCATCTCCGACGACGCCGCAACCCGCGACGCCTCTTTGAACGAGATAATCCGCCGTTACTTCAGCGCGCTGTGCGACCACAAAAAGGGTCTGACCGGCGACGCGGAGCTGACGAAGATAGAGAGCCTGATGAACCAGGCGGGAGTCACTGAAGAATATCGCCGCTGCGTACGTCCCGCGCTCGACAGAGCAAAAGAGACGGGCGCTCCCGCAGTTGCAATCGAGCTGCCCGACGGCAGACTGATAACCGGAAAGACTTCTTCTCTGCTCGGCGCGAGCTCGGCGGCGATACTCAACGCCGTAAAGCTCCTCAGCAATCAGCCCAAGGAGCAGCTGCTCATCGATCCCGGCGTTATAGAGCCGATACAGCTGCTCAAGACGAACATCCTCGGCAACAACAACCCGCGCCTACACACGGACGAAGTTCTCATCGCGCTGACCATGAGCGCGATACAGAGCGAGCCCGCAAAGAAAGCGTTCGACGCGCTCTCGCTCCTGCGCGGCTGCGAGGCACACTCCTCTGTCATCCTTTCACAGGTCGACGCGGATGTCTACCGCAAGCTCGGCATAAACCTGACCTGCGAGCCGCATTATCAAGTCAAGAAGCTCTATCACAAAGCGTAAATATAAATAATCAGCCTGCGGGGATATCCTCGCGGGCTGTTTTTTTGCAAGATGAGTCCTATAAATCACCCAGTGAAATGTAAAGTCGCACAAATGCCTTGAATAAGCAAAAGTGCGTGCTATAATGAAATCAGAAAAGCAAATTGCGGGGTGACCATCAATGATAAAACTCACTATTTTCGGATTTCTTCTTGTCTGCGCCATGTCCGCTTGGTTTCCGGACTACGATTGGCTGACGATTCCCATTTTTGTAGCAGTCGCCCTGATTTGGTTGGCGGCTAAAATACTGCGCAGTCTTTCAGGACCGAACCCGCCCGAAAACAGAAAAGACCCCAGGGATTTTTACGACGAGTTTGACTGGTGGCAGGACAACCAGGGATTATAAATAGAAGCCGCAACCCACGCCGAATACATGAGTTGCGGCTCTTTTTGCTCTTTGATCTGCGCCGAATGTGGCCATCCTCTTTCCGGGCTGTCACAGTCGGATGCAGAAAGCGTTTTCTTTGCCTCGAAGCTGTATGCAGATACTGCGAGTGGGCAAAAAAGCGCTTAAAAGAGCAAAAGTAAATATGACAAAAGCCACAGCCTATGATAAAAGCCGCAACCCACGCTAAAACGCAAGTTGCGGTTCTCTTTTTTGCTCTTTGGTCTGCGCCGAATGTGACAGCCCTTATTTTGCGGGGACGGTGTGCCAGATGTTCTTTGCATACTCGTTTACCGCTCTGTCGGCGGCAAATCTGCCGGAGCAGGCGGTGTTCATCAGCGACATCGAGTTCCAGCGCGTTCTGTCCGCCCAGAGCTCGTCGATTCTGTTCTGCGCCTGACGGTAGTCCGCGAAGTCCGCGAGAACCATGTAGGGGTCGTGATAGACAATAGTTCCGCTGATTTCCGGGAACTGCTTGCCGCAGAAGCCGCGGTTTATGAAATCGATGACATTGCGAAGCTCCGCATTGTTGTTGTAGAAATTCATCGGCACATAGCCCTTGCTCTTGAGTTCGTTGACCTCGGGGGTGGTCATGCCGAAGATAACAATATTCTCGTCGCCGACTGCGTCGTGAATCTCGACATTCGCGCCGTCGAGCGTGCCGAGAGTTATCGCGCCGTTCATCATCAGCTTCATATTGCCCGTGCCGCTCGCCTCGGTTCCGGCGAGGGATATCTGCTCGCTGACATCGGCGGCGGGCATCATATATTCAGCCATGGAGACGTTGTAGTCCTCCATGTAGACGACCTTGAGCCTGCCCTTGACATCGGGGTCGTTGTTGATGAGATCCGCGAGGGCGCAGATGAAACTGATTATCTTCTTCGCCATGAAGTAGCCGCTCGCCGCTTTTGCGCCGAAGATATAGGTGTGGGGCGTGAAATCGCCCGAGGGATTCGCCTTTATCGCGAGATATTTCGCGAGGATGTTAAGCGCGTTGAGGTGCTGGCGCTTATACTCGTGCAGGCGCTTGACCTGAACATCAAAGATGGAGTTCGGGTCGAGCTCGATGCCGGTCTTTGCCTTGACGCGCTTTGCGAAGTCCGCTTTGTTCGCGGTCTTTATCTTCTCTATCTCTGCGAGCACGGCGGGGTTATCTTTATATTTCGCAAGCTCCGAGAGGCACTCGGCGTTATATACGAACTCGCCGCCGATAAGGTCGCTGAGCATCGAGGTCAGGCGCGGGTTTGCCTGGCAGAGCCAGCGGCGGTGGGCGATGCCGTTTGTGACATTGCAGAACTTGTCGGGCGTGAGGGTATAGAAATCATGGAACACGCTGTCCTTGAGTATCTCGCTGTGGAGAGCGGAGACGCCGTTGACGCTGTGGCAGCAGGCGACGCAGAGGTTCGCCATGCGCACGACTCCGTTTGAGATAACAGCCATTCTCTCGACCTTATTAGCGTCGTGGGTCTGCTCCCAGACGCTGCTGCGGAAGCGGTTGTCTATCTCCTTGACTATCTGATAGATTCTCGGCAGCAGACGACGGAAGAGATCCTCGCTCCAGCATTCGAGAGCCTCGCTCATGACGGTATGGTTCGTGTAGGCGAAAACTTTCGTCACAACATCCCATGCGTCATCCCAGCTGTAGCCGCACTCGTCGAGCAGCAGGCGCATAAGCTCGGGGATAGCGAGAGTCGGGTGGGTGTCGTTGATATGGATAGCCATCTTGTCGCAGAGATTGTCGAGCGAGCCGTACTTGCGCAGGTGGCGGTTGATGATATCCTGAACGGATGCGGAGACGAGGAAATACTGCTGGCGCAGACGCAGGCTCTTGCCCTCGGGATGATTGTCCGCGGGATAGAGCACCTTGCTTATGACCTCTGCCATGGCGTTTTGCTCCATGGCGCGCAGGTAATCGCCCTGATTGAAGGAGTTCATGTCTATCTCGGAGCTCTTTGCGCTCCAGAGACGCAGGACGCTGACGCCCTTGCCGTCCTTGCCGGCGACCATCATATCGTAGGGAACGGCGTGAACCTTCTTCGCGTTCTCTATATCGACGCTGTGATAGCCGTCCTCCCAGCGGTCAACGACATTGCCCTCGAAGCTGACATCAACGCTCTTCTCCTCGCGCGCAACGAGCCATACCTCGCCGCCGGGGAGCCAGAAATCGGGCATCTCGGTCTGCCAGCCGTCAACGAGCTTCTGCTTGAAGATACCGTATTCGTAGAGAATGGAGTAGCCCATGCCGAGATAGCCGTCGGTTGCGAGCGCGTCGAGATAGCACGCCGCGAGACGGCCGAGACCGCCGTTGCCGAGACCCGCGTCCGGCTCGCAGTCATAGAGCTTGTCGAGCTTTATGCCGAAGTCCTTGAGTGCCTCCTCCATGACGGGGATGAGATTGAGGTTATAGAGCGTGTTCTTGAGCGAGCGTCCCATGAGGAACTCCATGCACATATAGTACACGCGCTTCGAGCCGCTCTCTTCGCAGCGCTGCTCAAACTCGTGTCTGCCCTGTCTGAGCATATCGCGGGTTATCATCGCGATAGCCTTGTAAAACTGCTCGTAGTTGGCCTCCTCGGGAGTTACGCCGAAAAAGTGCGAGAGCTTTGCGGTGATCTGCTCCTCGGCGGCCTTCTTTGTCAGTGAATAATCCATTGTATCAAACCTTTCGTTTGCTTGTGCAGCATATACTGCCGGATATATAAAAATATACCAGATGTTATTTTATACCGAAAATGTAAATAATACAACCGAATACTCGCAATTACCGCTCGAACGCCCTCAGAAAAAACGAACTCCCCGGCGAGAATTTTCAACAAAAATGCCTAAAAATGTCAGAGACGATTGAAAAAGCGGTTATTGTTTACAGTTTGTTCACATTTATGTATACTTGATGCAACACGGCGCAATTATTCTATATGTGTACCCAAGAGGTACCGAAGAGACAACTACCTATCTGGTTTTAATAATTGTCAACTTCTTTTTTCATTTTTATTTTCTCTTTCCCCAAAGCTAAAGCCGAATGCTGCACACATTCGGCTTTAACTTTTTTCGGGGAACTTTTTTATTTTTACAGGTCGTCTACATCCTGCACGGGCTGCGAGCCGTCGAGCGGAGTGCCCGAATAACTGCCGAGAACATCGGTCGGGATAACTCCCTCTTTGTTCATCGGGTCGTTGTACTGCGGAATTTCGATTATCTTTTTCTTCTGCTTTTTCGGCTTGTCCACAAAAAATTCTCCTTTCTCTGCGTTTGCGTTTTTAGCTTTCCGCGCTGGCGCGCCGATATTCCGCGAAGAAGAAAGTTGAATTTGCTCGTTATTTCTGATAGAATCATCTTGTCCGAAAGACGGAGGTGCAAAAAATGAAAAATTTCAAAAAATATATTGCCGCTTTGCTGATTTTTGTTCTCGCGCTGAGCCTTTGCTCGTGCTCGCTGATTGACCGCCTCAAGCCCGCTCCCGCGCCGGAGACGGTCAGGCTGACCTTTCCCGAGGGCACGACTGTCATTCAGGCGGCGCAGAAGCTCGAAGAGGGCGGCGTATGCACAAAGGACGAGTTTATCTCGGCGGTCAACAACACCGAACGGGACAACAAATTCGTTAAATCTATAAACAATCCGCAGGAGCGCCCGTTCCTGCTCGAGGGCTATATCTATCCCGACACATATGATTTCTATGTCGGCGAGGGCGCGGAAAAGGCGCTCGGACGCTTTCTCGCAAACACTGAATCGAAGCTCACAGACGATATGTATGCTAAAGCTCAAAAAATCGGCATGTCCATGGACGAGATAATCACGCTCGCTTCGATAATCCAGCAGGAGGCGTCGGTGCCGTCGGTCATGGCGAATGTCTCCTCCGTGCTCCACAACAGGCTCAATTCATCGAGCTATCCGCGCCTGCAGTGCGACGCGACGGTTTTCTATTTAAAGCGCAGCGTCAAGCCGTATATAAGCGAGGATCAGGCGGACAAGTACGATGAGTTTTACAACACCTACGACCGCAAGGGGCTCCCGGCGGGTCCGATAACGAACCCCGGAATTGAAGCGATAAACGCCGCGCTGAACCCGGCGGACACGAACTACTATTTCTTCGTCACCGACAACGACGGCAACTACTATTTTGCAAAGACATATCAGGAGCATCTGAAAAACTGCAAAACGGCTGGAGTCGCGCAGTAAAAATTTTGCAAATATTGCTTTTCGTATCATTGAATTTTTCAGCCGCGCATAGTATAATTGGATTTTAGGCAAATCAAATATACTTCATCACAGGGGTATAAAAGAGGTATTATGAACGGTCTTATTGCATCGGCAAAGAGAATAGAAGAATACGGCGCACTGCTCGACTGCGTCAAAAACACCCGTCTGCCCATAGGCATGACGGGTCTTTCCCATATACACAAGGCGCATTTCGCCGCCGCACTGAACGCGGACTGCGGCAGACCCGTGCTCGTGATAACGGCGGATGAGGCGCAGGCTTCGCGCCTTGCGCTCGACATGAAAACGCTCGGCTGCCGCGCCCTGCTCTATCCCGCGAGAGATTTTGCGTTCCGCTCGACGGAGAGCCAGTCGCGCGAATATGAGCACAGGCGGCTCGGCGTGCTCGACAAGATGCTGCGCGGCGAGGCGCAGGCGGTAATCTGCTCCGCAGAGGCGGCGTCGCAGCTGACTCTGCCGCCAGAGGAGCTTAGAAACCGCACGATTGAACTCGCCGTCGGCGACGAGATGCCGCTCGAGGATATAGTAAAAGCGCTGCTTCGCGCCGGCTACTCCCGCTCGGCGCAGGTCGACGGAGTCGGTCAGTATGCGGTGCGCGGCGGAGTGCTCGACTTCTTCACGCCCGGCGAGGAATATCCCTGCCGACTCGAGCTGTGGGGCGACGAAATCGACAGCATGGCGTATTTTGATATAGAAACTCAGCGCCGCACGGACAACATTGAAAAGATAAAAATAACCCCGTCAAACGAGATTCTCCCGCCCGGAACGGACGAATTTGTCGAGCTGCTCGAGCGTTTCCGCTCGGAGATACGCGGCAAGGGTGCTGCCAAGGCGCGCGAGTGCGTTGACAAGGATATAGACAGAATAAAGGGCGGTCTGCGCCTGCAATCTACGGACAAATATATGCCCCTGCTCTACGATGTGGCTTCGATATTCGACTACGCGAAGGGCTATATTCTCTGCGTGAGCGAGAGCTTTTCCGTCAAAGAGCGGTTTAACGCCGCCATCGGGCTCATGCATGAGGCGATGAAGGCGATGTTCGAGGAGGGCGAGCTCTGCCCCGGACTCGACAGATTTTCTCTGCATCTCTCAGACCTGCTGAACAACTATGAGCAGATGGGCGCCATATACATGGACAATCTGCCGCGCGGCGGATTCGACACGCCCGTAAAGGAACTTATAGGCGTCAACGCAAGACAGATAACCGCATGGAACGGCTCGTTCTCTGTTCTCAAGGATGACCTCGACGCGCTGACGGACAGAAATAAACGCACCTGCGTTATCTTCGCGGGCACGCGCAAGGCCGCCGACGCACTGCGCGGCGATCTTATAGACGACGGCTACAGCGCGCTCTACATGGACGAACTGCCGAACGAACTGGCTCCCGGCACGCTGACCGTTGTGCCCGGCTGTCTCTCGGCGGGATTTGAATATCCGCTGGCAAAAATAACCGTATTCACCCACTCCGGCAGGGCGGCGGTCGCTCAGCCGAAGAGAAATGTCCGCAAAAGCTCGAACGCGTTTCACAGTCTCGATGAACTGCACCGCGGCGACTATGTCGTTCATGTCGCGCACGGTATCGGCATATTCGAGGGCATAAACAAGCTCGAAGCGAGCGGCACGATAAAAGATTATATCAAAATTCGCTATGACAAGGGCGACATTCTCTATGTCCCGGTCACTCAGCTCGACCAGGTCTCTAAATACATCGGTCCGTCCGGCGACGACAAGCCCGTCCGCCTCAACAAGCTCGGCGGCAAGGACTGGCAGAAGACCCGCTCGCGCGTGCGCAGTGCGGTCAAGGATATGGCAAAAGAGCTCACGGAGCTGTATTCGCGCAGGCTCAAAATCGAGGGTCACGCATTCTCGCCCGACACGGATATGCAGAGCGACTTCGAGCGCAGGTTCGAGTTCGATGAGACCTCGGACCAGCTCAGATGCATCGATGAAATAAAGGGCGACATGGAGAGAAGCTGCCCCATGGACAGACTGCTCTGCGGCGACGTTGGCTTCGGCAAGACGGAGGTTGCGCTTCGCGGCGCGTTCAAGTGCGTTGCGGACGGCAAGCAGTGCGCCATTCTTGTGCCGACCACAATTCTCGCCTATCAGCACTATCAGACGGTGCTCAAGAGAATAGAGGGCTTCCCCGTGGAGGCGCGTATGCTCTCGCGCTTCTGCTCGAAAAAGGAGATAGAGGACACTCTGAACGGTCTGCGCCGCGGCAGTGTAGATATAGTCGTCGGCACGCACAGGCTCATTTCAAAGGATGTTCAGTTCCGTGACCTCGGGCTGATAATAATAGACGAGGAGCAGCGCTTCGGCGTGGCTCAAAAGGAGAAGCTCAAGGAGCTCTATCCCAAGGTCGACGTTCTGACGCTGACCGCGACGCCCATACCGAGGACGCTCAACATGGCGCTCTCCGGCATACGCGATATGTCGATTCTCGAGGAGGCTCCGCACGACCGCTCGCCGGTGCAGACCTATGTTGTCGAGCACAATCCCGAGATGCTCGCGCAGGCGATGAACGCGGAGCTCAGGCGCGGCGGTCAGGTATATTATCTGCACAACCGCGTTGAGAGCATCGAGCACACGGCGGCGGCGATAAAAGATATGCTGCCCGACGCCGTTGTCGGCATAGCCCACGGCAAGATGAGCGAAGACGAACTGAGCGAAGTCTGGCGCAAGCTGCTCGAGGGCGAGATAGATATATTGGTATGCACGACTATAATCGAAACGGGCGTTGATGTTCCGAATGTCAACACCCTTATAATTGAGGACGCCGACCGCATGGGTCTCGCGCAGCTTCATCAGATACGCGGGCGCGTCGGACGCTCGTCGCGCAGAGCGAGCGCGTATCTCACATTCAGACCCGGCAGGGAGCTGACGGAGATAGCCACGAGCAGGCTTGATGCGATAAGAGAATTCACGGAGTTTGGCTCGGGCTTCAAGATAGCCATGCGCGACCTTGAACTGCGCGGCGCGGGCAATGTGCTCGGCGCACAGCAGCACGGTCACATGGAGGCTGTCGGCTACGAGATGTATCTCCAGATGCTCGAACAGGCGATAAGCGAGGAGCGCGGAGACCAGACAAAGAAGCCGAAGAAGGAATGTCTTGTCGATCTGCCGATAGACGCACACATCCCGCCGACATATATCGAGAGCGTGCCGCAGAGGCTCGGCATCTACCGCCGCATCGCGGACATAACCTCGCGCGCAGATGCGGACGATGTAACGGATGAGCTCATCGACCGATTCGGCGAGCCGCCCGCTCCCGTGCTCGGACTGATAAGGACTTCACTGCTCCGGGCGTATTCCGCTCAGCACAACATCTATGAGATCGGGCGCAAGGGCGACAAGCTGCTGCTCTATATCGACGACCTCGACATGCAGGAGATCTCCGCGATAGCCGCGGGCTTCCCCGGCAGGGTGACAGTCAGCGCCGCAGGCAAGCCGCACATAGCAGTGCGCATCATGCCACAGGATAAGATGCTCGACCTGCTCGAAAAAGTGCTCATGCTCATGAACACCGCGAATAAACAGAAAGACAGCTGACCGAAATCAGCTGTCTTTTTTCAAAAAAGGGAAGCGGCCGGCTGACAGATATCAGACGGTCGCTTGTCTTCTCCCCAAATAGATGCTGCACGCCTGACGCACAGCCTAGCTTCTTTTTTCATAAGGCTATTATATACTGTTTCTGTTTGGGAAGTCAATATTTTTCGCAATAAATAATATTTTACTTATTCGCCGCGTTCTCTTCTCGCCTGCTCGGGCGAGATCTCGGCGTGGGGGCAGACTATCTCGTCGATGATTTCATGAGGAGCCGCCCATCGCACGGCGTTTATTAAAATCTGCTGAACCTGCGGGATATAATATGTGGGGTTAGCCTCATGACCGGGCTGGAAATAGAATACTTTTCCGCGCCCTCTTCTCCAGCAGCAGCCCGAGCGGAACACATCGCCGCCGGAGAACCAGCCCATAAAAACAAGCTCGTCGGGTTCAGGGATATCAAAGCGCTCGCCGTACATCTCTTCGACGGGTATCTCAACGTATTCGCCGATGCCCTTTGCTATCGGGTGCGCGGGATTGACTGTCCAGAGGCGCTCAAAATCGCCGTCGCGCCAATGCAGGGCGCAGGAGGTACCCATAAGGCGCTTGAAGGGCTTTGAAAAATGCGCGGAGTGCAGCGCTATGAAGCCCATGCCGCGCAGAACTCTGTCATGCACGCGCTCAACAAGCTCGTCGGGCACTTCGTCGTGCGCCTTGTGTCCCCACCAGATGAGCACATCGGTGTTTTCGAGCACTTCGGGCGGCAGACCGCAGTCGGGGTCGTTGAGGGTCGCGGTGCGCACCTCGATATCTTCCTGCGTGTCGAGGAAGCTCTTTATCTGACCGTGGATTCCGTGGGGATAAACTGCCGCTATCTCGGGCGATTCGACCTCATGGACGCCCTCGTTCCAGACGGTAACTCTTATCATTTTATCAGTTCCTTTCGGGAGAAATTTTATCCAAGTCAAGTATATATTTTTGCCCGCCCGCTGTCAATGGATTTTCTCCCGTATTGCAAAATCGACCGCCGTTTGATATACTTTAATAAAGATTTTTCGGGGTGATATTTTGCTTCTCAACAAAAATGACGACATTGAACTTCATATAGATTCGGTCTCGCTGACGGGCAGCGGAGTCGGCAGATACAACGGGCTCGCCGTGTTCGTCCCCGCGACCGCGCCCGGAGATATAATAGAAGCGCACATAATCAAGGCGAAAAAGAGCTACGCCGTCGGCAAGTGCACGAAAATAATCAAGCCGTCGCCGGACAGAACCGACAACGACTGCCCGGCATATCCCGGCTGCGGCGGCTGCTCGTTCCGCCACATGAGCTATGGCGCGGAGCTAAAGCTCAAGGCGGACGCCGTGCGCGACGCGTTTTCGCGCATCGGCGGACTTGATGTTGAACTAAAGCCGATAATCGGCGCGGACTCGCCGGACGGCTACCGCAACAAGGCGCAGTACCCTGTAGGGTGCGAAAACGGCGAACTGAAAATCGGCTTCTACTCCCGCCGCTCACACAGGATAGTTGACTGCCGCGCGTGCCGCCTCGCGCCGCCGGAGTTCGAAAAAATACTCGGCACGGTCGCGGACTGGATAGAAAAATATAATATTTCCGTCTACGACGAAACAAGCAGAAGCGGGGCTGTCAGGCACATATATCTGCGAAAAGCGTTCGCGACGGGCGAGATAATGCTCTGCCTTGTAAGCGCACAGGAAAACCTGCCGCACACCGACAAGCTCATCGAATCGCTCAAAGATGAAAAAGCTATAAAAAGCGTGCTGATAAACATAAACCCCGACGACACGAACGCAGTGCTCGGCGAAAAGTGCATCCCGCTCCTCGGCGACGGCTGCATAACGGACATACTCTGCGGAGTAAAGGTACGCATATCGCCGCTGTCATTCTATCAGGTCAACCGCGCTCAGGCGGAAAAGCTATATAAAAAGGCTGCCGAATACGCCGTAGACAAAAAAATAAAGCTCCTGCTCGACCTCTACTGCGGCGCGGGCACGATAGGGCTTTTGATGGCAGACAAGGCGGAGGAGCTCATCGGCATAGAGACCGTCGCGCCGGCGATAGAGGACGCAAAGAAGAACGCAGCCGCAAACGGCATAGAAAACGCGCGATTTATCTGCGCGGACGCGGGCGAAGCCGCCGAAAAGCTTCTCGGCGAGGGCAAGCGCCCGGAGGTAATAGTCCTCGACCCGCCGCGCAAGGGCTGCTCCGAGCAGACGATTAAAGCCGCCGCAAAAATGGCTCCCGACAGGATAGTGTATGTCTCCTGCGACCCGGCCACGCTCGCACGCGACTGCGCTGTGTTCAAAGAGCTTGGATATGAAGTCGAAGAAGCGACCCCTGTCGATCTTTTCCCGAGGACAGCGCATGTTGAGACGGTAGTACTGCTTTCCCACAAAAAGCCAGACGGACATATCAACGTAAAAGTTGAGTTTGGCGAGGGTGAGGGAAAAGTTCCACTTGATAATATTGCTAAAAGAGCGGAAAGCTATAAGCCCAAAGAACGAGTGACCTACAAAATGATAAAGGAGTACATAGAAGCTAAATACGGCTTCAAAGTACATACCGCATATATCGCAGAGGTAAAGAGAGATTTAGGCTTGCCGATGTACGATGCTCCTAATGCGGTAGAGGAATTGAAACAGCCGAGGAAGCATCCGACAGTGGAGAAAGTGGAAGCGATAAAGGATGCGTTGAAGCATTTTGAAGTGATTTAATGAGGATAGGCGTATCATTAGAAATAGTGGTACGCTTATTTTTGTCCTTTTTCGCAGATTTGTCCTTTCCCCTGCTTTCCAATATAATGAAGCTAAAGAAGTGGAGGTGTGCTTATGAGAGAGAAATTTAATCATCTGTATTTGGATAGCCACGAAAGAAAACTTTTGATACATAGCCTTGTAGAGTTAAAAAATCAACTTATTCAGCAAGACAGATATACGGATTGCATTGACGAGCTTATTTTTAAGGTCACAAATGCACCGACCAAGAGAATGAAAATTGAATATGTCTAAGGCAGATTACAAAGCCGCTTATTCTTATTGATTTTAAGAGTAGGCGGCTTTTTTGCGTTCTCTGGTACTGTTTACATAGCCACCTTGACAAAGTGGCTAAATCTATGCGAAAGGAGGACGCATTTATGTCAAATTGCAAAGTGATTGCTCTGACTAACCAGAAAGGCGGTGTCGGAAAAACAACAACAGCGGTCAATCTGGGCGTAAGTCTGGTGCAGCAGGGTAAAAAAGTCCTGTTGATTGATGCCGATGCACAGGCAAATCTCACGATGGCTCTGGGTTATAACAGACCAGACGATATTCCCATAACGCTCTCTACTGTGATGCAGAACATCATAGACGATACAACGCTTGATGTTTCACAGGGTATTATCCACCACAGAGAGGGCGTTGACCTGCTTCCGTCAAACATTGAGCTGTCGGGCTTTGAGGTAAGGCTAATCAATGCAATGAGCCGTGAGCGTGTGCTGAAAACCTATGTCAATGAGGTTAAAAAGAATTACGATTATGTGCTTATTGATTGTATGCCGAGCTTAGGTATGATAACCATCAATGCTCTGGCGGCGGCTGACAGCGTGATTATCCCTACACAGCCCCACTATCTCTCGGCTAAAGGTCTGGAGCTTTTACTTCGCTCCGTATCAATGGTCAAGCGGCAAATCAACCCCAAGCTGCGGATAGACGGTATCTTAATGACTATGGTAATACCCCGTACCAACATTTCTAAGGAAATTACGGCAACGGTCAAAAGTGCATACGGTAAGAAAATCAAGGTATTTGATACCGAGATACCACATTCTATCCGTGCGGTGGAAGCTACCGCAGAAGGCAAAAGTATTTTTGCTTACGACAAAAGCGGCAAGGTTGCCGCAGCCTATGAGCAGTTAGGAAAGGAGGTGGCAGAGATTGGCGAGAAGCAGAGAAACCAAAATCGAGCTGACCGCATACGATGACCTTTTTCAGACGGACGAAAGCCGTGAGGAAGCAAAGCTAAGCAAGATACGGGATATTCCCATATCGGAGATTGACGAGTTTCCAGACCACCCGTTCAAGGTTTTGATGGACGAAGATATGGAACAACTTGTTGAGAGTATCAAGCGAAACGGTGTAATGACCCCTGCGACAGTTCGCTTAAAAGAGGACGGACGGTATGAGCTTATCAGCGGTCACAGGCGAAAAAAGGCTTGTGAACTTGCGGGGCTTGAAACGCTGAAATGCGAGGTTAAAGAGCTTACCCGTGACGAAGCCATTATTGTGATGGTGGAAAGTAATCTCCAACGCTCCGTTATTCTACCAAGTGAAAAAGCCTTTGCGTATAAAATGCGGTTGGAAGCTATGAAACGACAAGGTGAAAGAAGTGATTTAACTTCGTCCCCAATGGGGACAAAGTTGAGGAGTGATGCTGAACTTGCCGAAAAGGTTGGAGAAAGCCGCAATCAAATTCAGAGGTATATCCGTCTAACGGAGCTTGTTCCCGAAATCCTGCAAATGGTAGATGAAAGGCAGATTGCTTTTCGTCCTGCGGTTGAGGTTTCTTATCTGACCGAGGAACAGCAATACACCCTGCTTGAAGCAATGGAGTACAACGATGCTACCCCGTCATTGGCACAGGCTATCAAAATGAAGAAGTATAACCAAGACGGCAAGCTTACTTCCGAGGTTATCCAGTCCATTATGGAGGAAGAAAAGCCCAACCAGAAGGAAAAACCTGCTTTCCGTGACGAGAGGATAACCAAGCTCATTCCCAAGACTGTTCCCAGAGGGCAGGAAACGGATTTTGTTGTCAAGGCGTTGGAGTTTTATAACCGACACTTGCAGCGGAACAAGGCTCACGAGAGATAGCCACACATCGAGGGCGAGGTCTGCCCATTTGAGTGGATAGCCATTATTTCGGCTTCCCCCTCTCCACACCTCACCCCCTAACTACTGCCAGTAACTATCCGAGAAAAGAAATACTTTAGGCTGTCCATAACGGGCAGCTTTTTTCGGTCAGTAAGGCAAAATATTCAATCCAAATTACAGGAGGTAACTATGAAAATCCCTAAATTGTTCAAAAAGGCTGCGGCTTTTGTAATGGCTGCGGTCACGGCATTATCCATAATGCCTGCGACGGCGTTTGCTGCGGGTGACATCGGGACGATTTCCTTTTCCCACACCTATGACAGCAACGGTAATGCGATGAGGTACAATTCCAGTGCGAATATCGGCGGCTATACCGCAGGCGGAACGGGAAATTATAAGTACCGTATGTTTGTGGACGGAGAGAATGCGTTTTGTATTCAGCCGGGAGTACCGCTGAAAACAGGAAACACCTTGAAAAAGGCTTCCTCTGATACTTGGAACGCCCTTTCAGCCAATCAGAAAAAGGCGGTTGGACTTGCCCTGCTCTATGGGTATCAGGGCAACCGAAATAATCTGTCGGGAAGTGATGATGAAAAATGGCTTGCCACGCAGACCCTCGTATGGGAGTTTGTCACAGGCTGCCGTGAAGCCACAGGCTCATATAACCAGACAAGCACCACCGTTTACAGCCTGCACTTCGGTTCAAATTATGCCAACAGCGGAGCAAGGGCAGTGTATGACCAGATTGTTGCAATGCTGCGTGAGCATAACACCATTCCGAGCTTTATGTCGGGCGGTAAGAATGACATCACAAAGGAGCTTGCCTACAAGGACGGAAAGTACAGCATCACATTGACGGACAGCAACGGCGTCCTTTCCGATTACAGCTTTTCAAGCTCTGACAGCAATGTGAGTGTATCGAAGTCTGGAAATAAGCTGACAATCAGATCCACCGTAGCTATCAGCGGTTCTGTCCGCATTACGGCAAAGAGGAACAATGTGCCGACTGTCAGCAGCAGTGCAAAGCTCATTGCCTATGGCGACCCGAACTTGCAGGATTTGGTAACAGGTGTGGAGAATGCTGATACCGTGTCTGCATATATCAATATCGAAACGCCGACAGGCACGATTGCCCTCAAAAAGACTTCTGAGGACGGAGTTGTGGAGGGCATCTCTTTTATAATCAAAGGTGATAACTTCAATAAGACAGTTAAGACAGGAAAGGACGGCTCTGTCTCAGTGGAGGGATTATTCCCTGGCACTTATACCGTCACAGAACAGTCCATTGACCGTTATGAGCCGCAGAAAACCCAGACCGTCACACTTATCGGAGGAAAAACCTCTACTGTGACCTTCAGCAATACTTTGAAGCGTGGCAGTCTGGAAATCGTCAAGACTTCCGAGGACAATCTGGTGGAGGGAATGAAATTCCACCTTTATGGCACATCTTTAAGCGGCTTGCCTGTTGACGAGTATGCCGTGACTGATAAAAACGGACTGGCTAAGTTTGAAAATGTCCTTATCAGTGGCGATACCCCGTATGTGGTTGAGGAAGTGGATACCGCAGTCCGCTATGTCGTTCCTGCTTCCCAGACAGCTCCGATTGAATGGAACAAGGTCACAAAACGCAGCTTCGACAATGTGTTGAAGAAATTCCAAGTGACTGTGACAAAGACCGATGCAGAAACAGGTTCTCCGCAGGGCGACGCTTCCCTTGCAGGTGCGGTTTACGGCATCTATAAGGGTGAGGAACTGATTGACACCTACACGACTGATGAAAACGGTCAGTTTACGACCAAGTATTATATCTGTGACAATGATTGGACTGTCCGTGAAATCAGCCCGTCCGAGGGGTATCTTCTGGATACCGCAATCCACAAGGTAGGTGCAGAACCAGAGCTATACACGGTAGAGCTGAACAGTACCGCAAACGATGTGAATGAACAGGTCATCAAAGGCAATATCGCAATCATCAAGCATACGGACAACGGAGAAACCCAGATTGAAACACCTGAAGAAGGTGCGGTATTTGAAGTGTTCCTCAAATCCGCAGACAGCTATGAAAATGCAAAGGAAACCGAGCGTGATGTGCTGACCTGTGACGAGAACGGCTTTGCCCAGACAAAGGATATGCCGTATGGCATTTATACCGTCCGCCAGACCTTTGGTTGGGAGGGGCGTGAACTGATGAAAGACTTTGATGTGTTTATCAGCAAGGACGGTCAGACCTACCGCTACCTTATCAACAACGCTAACTTTGAGAGCTATATCAAAATCGTAAAGAAAGATGCAGAAACAGGCAATACAATCCCGTATGCAGGTGCAGGCTTCCAGATTTACGACCCGAATGGAAATCTTGTGACTATGACTTTCACTTATCCCGAAGTGACGACCATTGACACCTTCTATACTACGGCAGACGGCGACCTTATCACACCGCAGACATTGGAATATGGCAAAGGCTATTCTCTTGTGGAAGTACAAGCCCCGTATGGGTATGTCTTAAATTCCGAGCCTGTTTATTTTGATGTGGTGCAGGAAAATTCCGAGGAAGAAAGCGGCATTACCGTTATTGAGGTAGTACGTTCCAATATGGCACAGAAAGGCACAATTACCGTAGAAAAGTCTGGCGAGGTATTCAGCTCCGTTGCAGGCGATAAGGGATTGTATCAGCCGATTTTCTCTGTCAGCGGTCTTGAGGGTGCAGTCTATGAAATTACCGCAGCCGAGGATATTGTCACTCTGGACGGGACGGTCAGAGCAAACAAGGGCGAGGTTGTAGATACCGTTACTACAGGAAAAGACGGTACAGTAAAATCCAAAGAACTGTATCTCGGAAAATATGAGGTTAAGGAAATCACAGCTCCGTATGGAATGGTGCTGAATGAGGAAGTCCGTTCTGTTGAGCTTGTGTATGCAGGACAGAATGTTGATGTAACGGAAACGGCTACTTCTTTCTATAATGAAAGACAGCGTGTTGAAATCGACCTCATCAAGAGCCTTGCCATTGATGAAGCCTACGGCATTGGCAAGAATGGAGAAATCTTTGATGTGACCTTTGGCTTGTATGCGGCGGAGGAACTCACAGCCGCAGATGGAAAGACCATTCCTGCGGACGGTCTGATTGAGGTCATTTCCCTTGATGAAAGCGGTCACGGGAAAGCTATCAGCGACCTGCCGATGGGCAGCTATTATGTGCAGGAAATCTCGACCAACTCCGCATATATTGTCAGCGATGCAAAACACCCTGTTACTTTTGAATACGCAGGACAGGATACCGAAACTGTCCGCATCACAGCCAATGAGGGCGAAGCTATCACAAATGACATTATTTACGGCTCTGTAAGCGGTAAGAAATCTGATGAGGACGGAAAGGCTCTGGGAGGTGCAGTTATCGGTATCTTTACGACAGGAACTACCGAGTTTACAAAGGAAAATGCGATTGCAGCTACCACATCAAAAGATGATGGTAGTTTTTCTTTTGCCAAAGTGCCGTATGGAACTTGGATAATCCGTGAAATCGAAAGCCCGAAGGGATATGTACTCTCCGAGGAAGAAATCGCCGTGACAATCGGCAAGGTGGACGAAGTTGTGGAAATCGAACTTGTCAACTACTTCATTAAGGGCAATATCGCTTTGACAAAGGTTGATGAGGATTATCCCGACAACAAGCTGTCTGGTGCGGTATTTGAGGTTTACTCCGATACTAATGGCGATGGGAAACTGGATAAAGACGATACGCTGCTTGGCGAAATGAAAGAACTTGACGGCGGCGTTTACCAGATGAGTGAACTCCGCTACGGCAAATATCTGGTAAAGGAAACCAAAGCTCCGACAGGCTTTGTGCTTGATGAAAATGTGTATTCCGTATCCGTTGAGGAGAACGGCAAGACCTACACCGTGGAAAATAAGGCGGGTGTAGGATTTATCAATGCAGCACAGAAAGGCTCTCTTAAAATCGTAAAGACTTCCTCTGACGGTAAGGTGGAGGGCTTCTCTTTCCGTGTGACAGGCGTGGACTATGACCAGACCTTTAAGACAGATAAGAACGGAGAAATCGTGATTGAGGGCTTGCGGATTGGCGACTATACCGTATCCGAAGTAAGCGACAAGGCTTCCGCAGGATATATCCTGCCTGCCGATAAACAGGCAACGGTCAAGGTGGACGCTACGGCTATCGTGCAGATGCACAATGAGTTCAGGGATACCCCGAAAACAGGCGATGACTTCAATCTGGGCTTATGGGTAAGCCTTGCAGCGTTGTCTGTTGTTGGTGCGGGCGTTCTCGGATTTGTCGGCTATAAGAACAGAAAGAAGAAAAAGGAGGACTAATTGATGGACGCTAAAACCATTATCGCAATCGTGCTTGTCGTGTTCATTGTGGGTGCGGCGGTATGGCTGAATATCCGTAACAGAAAGAATAAGTAAGTGGTTTGGGCGGCTGAAAGATGCCGCCCTTTCCTTTATGGAGGTAACAATGAGAAACCTAAAAACCATTGAAAAGAAAGTCAGGGCTGTTCTGGAAAAGAATGAAGATGCCAGAAATGACGATATGGTGTTGTATCTTGCACTTTGTAATGCCTGTCTGAAGGATGCAGGGGCAATGCCGCTTGCGGAGATAATGACGCAGCACAAATATCTCGGTCTGCCGAGCTTTGAGAGCGTCAGCAGGACACGCCGCAAGCTGCAGGCACGGTATCCAGAGCTTGCAGGGAGCCGCCCTGTTCAGAAAATGAGAGCCACGGGCGAGAAAGCTTATCGGCGTTATGCCAAAGAATAGAGAGGTGCTTATGGACGAAGAAAAACGCTCCAATCAGAACTATGAAATCATCGAGAGCTGTACTATCGGGAGTACAGAGCTTGTCATCGGTCACAATCCCAACGCACCCAATCCTTATGTGTGTTGGTACTGCAAGGGCGGCTCAAATTATTTCTGGGGTTATTATACGAATGAGCTTGATGATGCACGGAAAAAGCTGAATGAACGATACCAGTCAGAGTGCCGTATGCCCTATAATCAGCCTGCCCAGAAGCAGAAAAACGGTGATTACCGTGAGCGATAGATCAAAGTATGACTGCACGACCTGTCCTTATCCCCGATACAAGGACGGGTCAGTTATTTTCTGCGATGTTTGTATCCGCAAGATTTTAGACGAGCAGAAAGAGAAAAAGGAAAGAAAGGAGCAGCCGAATGAGTAATGAAATAAGGACAAGACCTTTGACCCCAACAGAACAGAAATACACCTATGCTCAGAGTATGCAGCTTGAGGGGCAGACAGGCACTATCGGGCATCTGCGTGGTGACTTTGCCACAACGGGCTATGGCTTTTACACCACTTGGTTTGATACCAGACCACAATGGAAATCTGATGAATTTAAGGCAGACCTTGATACAGTCATCAATGCTTTACGGGAGGATAAAGGGCTTTTGCACAACCGCTATGATATGAGTGCGTTTGCAAGGCATTTTCCCGAAAGTGCGATAAAGGGCAACTATTGTACTGAGTACGGTTTCCGTGTGGATACGGAGAAACACGCTTTTCTGCTTCGATGCAATCCTACCAAAGGCGACTATAATTTTTATTGCTATTGCTATGTGAAGGAATGGCTTGATAAGCATATCCAGAAAGCAGAACAAGGTATCCGATTTATTGACCCTCAATATAAAGAACTGTTCCGTATCCCAGACGGTGGAAAGGTCATTGTCACGACTTCTTGGGGAGAGAAAAGGGAGTATCCCTGCCGCTTCATTGATGAATACCACACCGAAGTCGGCAGCAATCTGTACCACATCTGCGAGTTTGCCGAGCGTATGCAGAAAAACGGGGTGACCTATGAGCCGAAATCTGCGGAACAAACGCCGCAGAAAACACCGAAGCACAAGGATTTAGAACGATAAGGAGGATTTAGAATATGGCTGTTAATCAGAAAGCCGTCAAGGTCTTGAATAAGGTCTTGGAAGCAGGCTTTACCGATGAAAAAGCGATTGCCGCTATGACTATGGACGATATTCTTTCTATGCAGGGCATCACGGTTGGGGATATTACTCTCATCAATGACCTGCAAAAGAGCATTAAATCGAACAAGGTCATTTCTTTTCTTGGCGGTGGTGCGGAGTGAGTAAACAGAAATATTTGAAACAGAAACGATAAGGAGGTGTAGGTTGAATGGCTGCGAAGTATCAGCTAATCACAGAGCTGTATCGGCGTACAGGCGTTGCGGTTGCAAAAAATCCGCAGGCGTGGCAGGGCTTTCTGTCCTCTGCCTGCCGCAACTATAAATGCCGTTTTGACGAACAGCTTTTAATATACGCACAACGCCCCGATGCTGTCGCCGTTGCGAAGCTCGAAACTTGGAACAGACAGTTTAGGCGTTGGGTCAATAAGGACAGCAAGGGTATTGCCGTATTTGACTCGAAAGGTCGCAGGAATACGCTGAAATACTATTTTGATGTGTCCGACACCCACGAGGGCTATTACGGCAGCCGCCCTGTTCCGATATGGCAGATGGATGAGCGATACGAGCAGGCTGTTATGGAAAGGCTCTCGGACAGGTTTGGAGATGTGGAAAGCACTGACCTTGCTTCTGCCTTAATGGAAACGGCAAAGAACGCCGTGGAGGACAATCTGCAAGACTATTTTTCTCAGTTAAAGGACTGCACGAAAGACAGCTTTTTGGAAGAACTGGACGACTTTAATATAGAAGTCATTTACAGGCGGCTGGCAGCAAACAGCGTTGCTTTTATGCTGATCAGCCGCTGCGGTCTGGATGCGAATGAGTTTTTTGACCGAGAGGATTTTGCGGATATTGTAAATTTCAATACCCCTGCAACGATAAACGCCATCGGCGTTGCCACGAGCGATATTGCGGAAATGGCGTTACGGGAAATCTCACAGTCTATCCGAAATGTGCAAATGGCGGAAAAAGACCAGAATCGCACCTTTGAACAAAGAACGCAGGCTCTGTATGATAAAGGCAGACAACAACCCGAAAGGAGCGAATACAATGAGCAAAATCACTTACAGCAGACAGGGGGATTATCTTATTCCCGACCTAACATTACCGACAGAGCCAGAGCTTCCGCTTGGCAGGTACGCTTTGATGCACAGGGATTATCTGGAGAAGAACAAGCGAGTGACCTATCTCAACCTGCTGACATCGGGCAGGCTGAACGGGCATCTGCACGAGGTAGAGCAGACAGCACTCCAGAGGTTGGAGCTTCTGACGAAGCAGCTCTCAGCCGAGCAGGGCGTAACAGAGGAACTGAAAGAGAAAGCTCCGATGCAGTGGGTCGGACTGATGAACAACATCCGCAGCCAAGCGGAGGAAGTGATACTGACCGAACTGATTTACAGGTAAGCGTTGCCAAAGATGATGAGGTCAGGGTCAATCTTCCAACCGTAGATGAACAAATCGAAATGATAGCAAAAGCAGAGGACGAAAATGCCTCTGCTTTTACTATTTCCAAAGAAGATATTGACTCCGTACTTCAAAAAGGCAGTGGCGTTGCGGACGGAAAATACCGCATCTACCGACAATTCCAAAAGGGCGAGGACAGACAGAAAAATATTGAGTTCCTTAAAAATGAGTATGGAACGGGCGGCGGTACGTACATCTTCCCCGATGGTTTCAGCGGTCACTCTTGGCATGACAGCAAAGGTCTTGCCATTGACCGAAACGGCACTTATACCAATCACGACCTTGTGTTGAAATGGTCACAGGTTGAAAAGCGTCTGCGTGAGCTGATTAAGGATAACCGCTATCTCAATCCAAAAGAAAAAGACCATTATGCCGATTATCTGGAGAGCGTGTCAGCTCCCCAATATGAGGTTGACACCCAGAGGAAAATAGCAAGGCAGCGTTTTATCGACGCCCACCGTGACCTGCCGCCTGCCGACAAACGGGATACCCTTGCTTTGCGGCTATCTGACTTTATCCGTGACTTGGACAGGTACGAAAAAGACCTGTTATCTGTTGTGGGACGAAGCGACCTTGCTGATATTACCGCTGAGCAAATGGAACAGCAACTGTCCGCCCCCTCAACTGTTCAACAGCTCATAGACTTTCTTGCACAGGTACAATGGAAAACGACCTCAGTTTTCAGCCGCAGTAATGGGTGGAAGTTTACCGAGGAATTAAGGGAGCTGCACCCACTCCGCTACCTCTACAATGAGGGCGATGTGGTGTATATCGGTGCGGATAAATATGAGATTGCAACACTTACCGAGGAAAAGGTCTATCTGCAAAATGCCGAATTCCCTATCTTGGGGCAGGAATACAGCCGAGCCGACTTTGAAGAAAAGCTAACGGAAAATCCTGCAAATGACCATCTGAAAGTGGTCGTAACCGAGAAACAGAGGACAGAAACACCGTCCGAGAAAAAGCAGGACGGAATACAGTTTTCTATCGGTTTTTCCGAACACCCTGCCTTTTATGACAGACAGCTTAATGACCGCTATACGGATTTGAGCTTTGCTCTGTGTAATAAGCTGCTTGGTATTTTGGACGAGAAACAGCACCGTGAGCGTGAGGGCGATAAAAATATCGGGTGGTATCACAAGACAGATTTTGTTATCAAGGCTGTTATCGGCGGCGAGGAATTTAACTATGAAGGGCGGTTTGATATTGGCGATGGTGAGGGCGATTTAATTGCCCACATTAAGAATTTTTACGATTATGCCTTATCGCCAAAGGGCGAACAGCTATATGGAGATGACCGAGAAAGCCTGCTCCGTGGCAGAGATGAGTTTATCCCATTCTTGGAACAGCACACCGAGCTGACCCAAGAGGATGAGAAGCTCCTTGATGAGATTATGGCTACCGAAAGTGATTGGTACAGGACAGCCGAGGAAGCCGAAGAAAAACCACAGGCGTATGCCGATATAATGAATGGCTCAGAAGCTCCTGCCATTGAAATGGAGCAATCCACAGACGACCTCATAGGCAGGGAAATCGCCATAGATAACCGTAAATATCTCATTGAGAACATTGGCAAAATCAGCGGCGATGTGTCCCTGCGTGACATCACATTCCAGAATAATGTGGGCTTTCCGATAAACCGAGTGGAGAAAATCGGCTATATCCAAAAGCTATTGGAACAGGAAAAAACCGAATTACCGTCCGAAGAAAAAACGGAAGCTCCTGCCGTTCCTGTTACTGACCGTCATAATTTCCGTATTACCGATGACGCTATCGGTGTCGGCGGAGCAAAAGAAAAGTTCCGTAACAACATGGCGGCAATCAACCTGCTGCACGAGCTTGAAATCGAAAACCGCCTTGCCACACCTGAAGAACAGGAGGTCTTATCTCAGTATGTCGGTTGGGGCGGTCTTCCTATGGCATTTGATGAACACAATGCGGCGTGGGCGGAGGAATTTAAGGAGCTATATGCCAGCCTATCCCCAGAGGAATACCGTGCCGCTATGGAGTCAACGCTGACCGCTTTTTATACGCCGCCTGTTGTTATCAAGGCGATGTATGACGCACTTGACCGCCTGGGCTTTTTACAGGGAAATATCTTGGAGCCATCCTGCGGGACAGGCAATTTCTTTGGTCTGCTTCCCGAAAGTATGCAAAACAGCAAGCTCCACGGCGTGGAAATCGACTCTCTCACAGGCAGGATTGCAAAGCAGCTCTACCAAAAAGCGAACATTGCCATTGAGGGCTTTGAGAAAACAAATCTCCCAGACGACCATTTTGATGTAGTCCTCGGCAATGTGCCTTTTGGGGAGATAAGGGTCAATGACAGCCGATACAACGCCCAGAAATTTCTCATACACGACTACTTTTTTGCAAAGGCTCTGGATAAAGTCCGTGCCGGCGGCGTTGTGATGTTCATTACCTCAAAGGGTACGATGGATAAAGCAAGTCCAGAGGTACGCAAGTATATCGCCCGGAGAGCCGTGCTTTTAGGTGCTATCCGTTTGCCTGACAACACCTTTAAGGCAAACGCAGGCACGGAGGTCACGAGCGATATTCTTATCCTGCAAAAGCGTGACCGAGTGATGGATATAGAGCCAGACTGGGTACACCTTGATACGGACGAAAACGGTGTTACGATGAACAGATATTTTGTCGAACACCCCGAAATGGTGTTGGGCGAAATAAAGATGGAAAGCACACGCTTTGGTACTTTTGAGCCTGTTTGTAAAGCCCGTAAGGATATACCACTTTCCGAGTTTCTGTCCAATGCAGTTCAGAGGATAAACGGCGAAATCCCAGAGCTTGATAATGGGGTTGATGAAATCTCTGATGAGCAGGAGCTTTCCGTTCCTGCTGACCCGAATGTGCGTAACTTCTCTTTTACTCTGGTGGATGGCAGGGTTTACTTCCGAGAGAATGACCGTATGCAACCTGCTTCTGTGTCGATGACCGCAGAAAACCGTATCAAAGGGCTTATCCAAATCCGTGACTGTGTTCGTAAGCTCATTGAGTATCAGACCGATGACTACCCAGAGGAAATGATACGCACCGAGCAGGAAAACCTCAACCGTCTGTATGATGTTTATACCGCAAAATACGGTCTAATCAACAGCCGAGGAAACTATCTTGCTTTTGCTTCAGATGAGAGCTACTTCCTTTTATGTTCTCTGGAGGTGCTTGATGATGAGGGTAACTTCAAACGGAAGGCAGATATGTTCACAAAGCGGACTATCAAACCCCATCGAGAAGTAACTTCGGTTGAAACCGCAAGCGAAGCCCTTGCCCTCTCTATCGGAGAGAAAGCCCGTGTTGATTTGCCTTATATGGAGCAGCTCGCAGGCAAAACGCAGGCTGAGCTTGTGCAGGATTTACAAGGTGTTATCTTCAAAGTACCGAACTGTGAGCCTGTTTCCTATGTAGCCGCAGACGAGTATCTGTCGGGCAATGTCCGAAACAAACTGACGATTGCGGAGCTTGCTGCGAAGAATGACCCAGAGCTTGCAGTCAATGTGGAAGCATTGAAAAAGGTCATTCCCAAAGACCTATCGGCGGCAGAAATCTCTGTCCGTCTGGGTGCGACTTGGATACCGCAGGAAGATATACAGCGGTTTGTGATGGAGCTTTTAACTCCGTCAAGCTATGCCGCAGGCAGATTAAAGGTACGATACACCCCGATAAACGGAGACTGGTTCATAGAGAATAAAAGCTCCGATATGGGGAATGTAAAGGCGGACAGCACCTATGGTACGAAAAGGGCTTCCGCATATCGTATTATTGAGGACACCTTAAACCTGCGTGACACCCGTATCTTTGATTATGTGTATGACGAACACGGCAATAAAAAAGCGGTGTTCAATGCAAAGGAAACTACGGCGGCACAGGCGAAGCAGGAAGCCATCAAGCAGGCATTTCAGGATTGGATATGGAAAGACCCAGAACGGCGAAACCGCCTTGTCCGTTATTACAACGACACTTTTAACTCTGTGCGACCCCGTGAATATGACGGAAGCCATATCACTTTCGGAGGTATCAGCCCAGAAATCACACTAAGACCCCATCAAGTCAACGCCATCGCCCATATCCTTTATGGCGGCAATACGCTCCTTGCCCATAAGGTGGGAGCAGGCAAAACCTTTGAAATGGTAGCCGCCGCACAGGAAAGCAAACGGCTCGGCTTATGCCAGAAATCCATGTTTGTTGTGCCAAATCATCTTGTCGGTCAGTGGGCTTCCGAGTATCTGCGGCTCTATCCGAGTGCAAATATACTTGTGACAACAAAGCGAGATTTTGAAACGGGAAATCGCAAGAAGTTCTGCGGTAGGATTGCCACAGGCGACTATGATGCAGTCATTATTGGGCATTCTCAGTTTGAAAAAATTCCGATGAGCATAGAACGACAGCGGGAACAGTTGGAGAAGCAGCTTGATGATATTGAGCGTGGCATTGACGATGTGCAGGCTTCCAAAGGCGAGCAGTTCACGGTCAAACAGCTAATGAAAACCCGAAAGGCAATCAAGACGAAGCTCGAAAAGCTTAACGACACCAAGCGTAAGGATACGGTTATCGACTTTGAACAGCTCGGCGTTGACAGGCTTTTCATTGATGAGAGCCATTTTTATAAGAATTTGTACCTCTACACCAAGATGCGAAATGTAGGCGGTATCGCCCAGACCGAAGCCCAGAAATCAAGCGACCTCTTTATGAAATGCCGCTATCTGGACGAAATCACGGGCAACCGTGGCACGGTTTTCGCAACGGGTACGCCTGTCAGCAATTCAATGGTTGAGCTGTACTCCGTTCAGAGGTACTTGCAGTATGACACCCTTGCACAGAACGGTTTGCAGCATTTTGACAGTTGGGCTTCTACCTTTGGAGAAACGGTTACAGCTCTGGAATTAGCACCCGAAGGCACGAATTATCGAGCCAAGACGAGGTTTGCCAAGTTCTATAATCTGCCAGAGCTGATGCAGATGTTCCGTGAGGTGGCGGATATACAGACCGCCGATATGCTAAAGCTCCCCGTGCCAAAGGTCAATTATCGCAATATTAAGACCAAGCCAAGCGAGATACAGACCGAAATGGTAGCTTCCCTTGCGAAGCGGGCTGAGAAAGTCAGGGCAAGGCTTGTCGAGCCGAACATCGACAATATGCTCAAGATAACCAATGACGGGCGGAAACTGGCTCTTGACCAGAGAATGATTGACCCGATGCTGCCAGATGACCCAGACAGTAAAGTCAATGCCTGCGTGGATAATGTGTACCGTATCTGGGAGGAACACGCCGATACCAAAGCGACACAGCTTGTGTTCTGCGACCTGTCCACCCCGAAAAATGACGGTACTTTCAATGTCTACGACGATATGAGGGAGAAGCTGATAGCCCGTGGTATCCCGGCTGGGCAGATACGTTTTATTCACGAAGCGACCACCGATGCACAGAAAAAAGAGTTGTTCGGCAAGGTCAGAAGCGGCGAAGTCCGTGTGCTGCTCGGCTCTACTCCGAAGATGGGAGCAGGTACGAATGTGCAGGACAGGCTCATAGCAATCCATAACCTTGATTGTCCGTGGCGTCCTTCCGACCTTGAACAAAGGCAGGGACGTATTGAACGGCAGGGCAATATGTTCCCAGAGGTGGAGGTTTACCGCTATGTGACCGAGCAGACTTTTGATGCCTACCTCTATCAGTTGGTGGAGAGCAAACAGAAATTTATCAGCCAGATAATGACGAGCAAAAGCCCTGTCCGTTCTGCCGAAGATGTGGACGAGGTTGCCCTGTCCTTTGCGGAGGTTAAAATGCTTGCCACAGGCGATGCCCGTTTTAAGGAAAAGATGGATTTGGATATACAGGTTTCCAAGCTCCGAGTGTTAAAGCAGAGTTACCTTTCCGAGCATTACGACCTTGAGGACAGAGTGCTGAAATACTATCCCCAGACCATTAAGGAGTATGAGGAACGCATTGCAGGCTATGAAAATGATGCAGCTCTTGCCGAGCAGCACAAGCCGCAGGGTGAGGATAAGTTTTGCCCGATGACCCTAAAAGGCGTGACCTATACCGAAAAGGCAGATGCAGGCGAAATGCTCCTTGCAATCTGCAAGGACTATCCGATGTCCGCAGCTACCGAAATCGGCAGCTATCGAGGTTTCCGAATAGAGATTTATTATGATACCGTCAACGCCCATTATTGTATGAACCTTTGTGGAAAGACAAAGCATAAGGTGGATTTAGGCTCCGATGCTCTCGGAAATCTGACTCGAATTGAAAATGAGCTGTCAAAGCTCCCTGCCAGACTGGAAGCTGCCAAGACCAAAAAGGCGGAAATTATTGCACAGCTTGAAATCGCAAAGGAGGAAATCAAGAAGCCTTTTGCCTTTGAAGATGAGCTGAAAGAAAAAACAGAACGGCTGAACGCTCTTAACATTGAGCTGAATCTGAATGAAAAAGATACTTCCGTTATGGATACCGAGCCAGAGCAGGCAGAAGAACAGCCCGAAAGAAAATGTGCAAGTCGGGAGAGATAATGCGGTTTGCATATTTGTATTGCTGATTTCTGGGAAGTATAATAGGTGTAGATTAGTAAATGTCGGAGGTGAAAGGTGTGCTTGATAATTTCAGATTTGAAACCTTTGTTGATGTGCATAGCAACATCTTTGATGAATATCTAAGCTCCGTTATCGCAAAGCTGTCCAAAGAAAATCCAGAATACTGTTCCATAGAGGAAAGGATAGAGGAACTCTACAAGGAGTATCCAAAAGTTATGGGAGCTCTGGATACGGAAAAGCCGAGCGATTTATCCGAGCAGGAGTGTAAGGCTTTGATAGAAGTTTTGGAGCTTCGGAACAGGCTCAGCGATATGCAGCAGGAAGCAATCTATTTCAGAGGGTGCTATGACAGCGTTGGGTATCTCAAAAAGGCAGGAATTTTATAACCAAGAACGGCGGCATTGGCGTGGAGCTGATGCCGCTTTTACATAGCCGCAGAGGTGGAAAAATGCATACCTTTGTGGTACAATTAGAACAATAAAGTAAGCAAGAAGGTTGGTTTAGATATGGATATTAGATTTAGCACATATAATGATTTTCTAACTGAATATCAAACATACAAATTAGATAAATGCAGTAATTGTGAAGGAGTGCGAGAGTTAATTGACGATGATGTAACAGTCGTTATAGAAAATAGAACGCTCCATTTTCCAGAGTTACTTGTTCTTTGTTGTAATAAATGTGGAGATAAATGTCTGCCCGAATATTCCAAACAAATTATAGATGGTGCATATAAGTCTATGATAGAACAAGAACAGTTTGTAGGAGAGTTTGTTTCAAAAAGCTACAAAAAGAAATTTGAATATTGTAAAGAAACAGATTATAAATACGACCATAAAGATTATTATAATATCCCTGGTCTTTGTTATGATGAGGAACATTCAACAGAAGGTTTTTTGACACCTGTTTATTTCGATAGAAAAGCACTTATATATTTTATTTCTGTTCCCGATTTTGAAGTGGATATTTTCTCAGAAACCTATGGACACATAGGTAAGAAAGACCCACAGGGAGTATATATATATGATTGGGATGTGCCATTTGGTTTTAACAGTAATGGAAAGTTAGTATTTTGGTTGGGCGATTTGAATTATATGGATACTCAGAGCCAAGCGATTTTAAAAGGATTTAATGTTGACTCAGACCATTTAATCGTTGATTCAGAGTTCTTTCAAGCACAAATGAACTGTACTTTTAGTAAGCCTATTATAGAGAAACAAATTCTAATGAATAAGGACAGCTTCATTTCAAACATTAAGAAAAAATACAACATTGATTTAGCCCATTTAGACGAAGAATGTTCGGAACACGCTAAAAACATCAAGCGTCCGCTTGTTTTCACAGAACAAAGTGTTTCTGGTGTAATAAATGCTTTTGACAAGGTGTTGGTAGAGGGCTTTAATGTTGGACGGTTGAGAGAATTGTATGAGGCATTATATTCTGAAAATGAAAGAGATGCTCAATACGGAAAGTGGCAGTCAATTCGTCTTATCAAAGAAATATTGCTGAAATTCTGCAATGGAATTGGAAATACGATTGATGTTGAAAAATTGATTTCGCCGTTGTATATTCTTCACGATTATCGAATATATTTTGACCATTTGCTTTCAATGGATAAACAAGAAAGCACCAAAGCCCATATAGTTGAGACATTAGGTGTTCAAAATTTTAGTGAGCAAGAAGCAATTTATTTAGAGGAAATAGACCGTCTTAATAAACTGTTTCAGTATTTGGTGTTGCTATCAAAATAACATATCGTTTACATAGCCGAGAGGTTTTCATTTAACGAAAGCCCCTCGGCTTTTTCTATTTCTGGAGGTGATTTTATCCATTGAGAACTAACCGACGCTATGTACAGATTGACCCAGATGTGCTTGAACGGGTGCGGCAGATTGATTTGTTATCCTATCTGCGTGAGTTTGAGCCGAGCAATCTCGTTAAGGTCAAAGGCACAAGCAATGTGTACTGTACCGCAGAACACGACAGCTTAAAGATTTCCAACGGCAAATGGTATTGGTGGTCGAGAGGTTTCGGCGGCTATTCTGCCCTCGATTATCTTATCAAGGTCAAGGAATATGACTTTGTGGAAGCCGTGGAAATTCTCACAGGGCAGACAATGGCGGACTGGAAACCGCCTGCTCCAAAGAAAAATGAACCGAAAGTCCTACTCTTGCCGCTAAAGAATAAGGATTGTAACCGAGTGATACAGTATCTTTTCGGGCGTGGTATTGACTATCAGCTCATACAGGAGTGTATCGCAGACGGCACGCTTTATGAGAGTGCCAACTACCACAATGTTGTTTTTATCGGCAAAGATGAAAGCGGAACACCGAAATATGCCGCTCTGCGAAGCACTCTCGGTAGCACTTTCAAGCAGGACGCATCGGGCAGCGACAAGCGGTATTCGTTCCGACTTCTGGCAAGAGAGCCAACGGATACCGTGCATTTATTTGAAGCTGCCATTGATTTACTGTCCTATGCCACTTATCTGAAATGCGAGGGCAAGGACTACAAATCGGAAAGTCTGCTTTCTCTTTCAGGCGTGTATCAGCCAAAGAAAGAGATGAAGGACAGCAAAATCCCCATAGCTCTCACAACTTTTTTGAGTGCCAATCCACAAATTAAGACCATAGTTCTGCATCTGGATAATGATAAGGTAGGCAGGCTTTGTACCGCTACTTTGAAAGAACTGTTGCAGAAAGACTACAAAATCGTTGATGATCCACCGCCTGTCGGCAAGGACTTCAACGATTTTTTGTTGTCCTATCTGGAAATTGCAAGACCTATGCCCAAGCGTGAAAGGAGTGATGCCCGTTGATTGTGTAGTAGATTCTCACCAGAAAGACACCGAAACCAAATCAAAATTTAGTGCTGAAAGCGAGGAATGAACCATTGAAAAAGTATGATGTAACCCTTACCGCCCATTATCAAAAGACCGTTTCCGTCTATGCAGAAAGCCCCGAACAGGCAAAGGAAAAAACAAAAATTATCCTGTTCGACACAGACCTTATCGACTTTACTGATGATGATTTTGTCTGCGGCGAAGCCGATATTACCGAGCAGAGCGAGGACGGTCTTGACGTTGCGGGCGAGAATACACTACAGGAAAATGAGGATTGTTCGGACTGTCCGTACTTCTGCCCCGTGTGCGGTGAGTGTATGTACGAGGACGACTACGAAGAATGAGATGTCTTACCAAGCACTGAATTTGGTTAGCCAAATTCGCTTGTTAGGGGGCAGCCCCTAATACCCCGTGAGAACAGAAAGGAGTTCAAGAATGAGTGAGTTCTTATTTTTCATTATCGGCACAATGCTCGGCGGTCTGTTCGGTGTTGTGTGTATGTGCTGCTTGCAGATAAACAAACTTTCCGAGAGAAAGGAAGAGGACAATGCGAAAAAGAAATGTGCAGATACTTTTCCGTCTGACTGAGGAGGAAGCCGAACACCTTAATGAGATTGTGCGAAAATCGGGTCGCTCAAAAGAAGCCTTTTTAAGAGAAATGGTAAGGGGCTATCAGCTCTGCGAGAAGCCCGACCCAGAGTTCTATAAAATGATGCGTGAGCTGTCCGCCATTGGCAACCGTATCAATCAGCTTGCGGTTAAGGCAAACGCCCTCGGTTTTGTGGATACCCCGATGCTCCGTGAGGAAGCAAGGAAATGGCACGAGTTTCAGATTGACATTCGCAAAAGGTATCTGCTTCCACGCAGGTCATCGTAATGGCGGTCTGCGAGATATGGGATGTGCGTGGCAGGCTCGACCACCCAATCGACTATGCCGAAAATCCTACAAAGACCGCCAATCCCAAATACACCGAAGCCGACCTGCAGGCGATGGTCGATGTAATGGAGTACGCTACTAATAAGAATAAGACCGAGCAGCGTTTCTTTGTCACAGGTGTAAATTGCGACCCGACCACCGCCAGAGATGAAATGATGATTGCCAAAGTCCAATGGAACGATACGAGTGAGATTGTCTGTTACCACGGCTTTCAGAGCTTCAAGCACGGTGAGGTTACGCCAGAGCAGGCTCACGAGGTCGGCGTTAAACTTGCCGAGCGAATGTGGGGCGACAGATTTCAAGTCATCGTTGCCACCCACCTGAATACCGACTGCCTGCATAATCACTTTGTCGTGAACTCTGTTTCTTTTGCGGACGGTATGCACTACCACGACAACAAAGTAAATCTGCGGCTGCTCCGTCAGCGTTCCGATGAGCTTTGCCGTGAGTATGCCCTGTCTGTCATCAAACACCCAAGCGGCAAGAAAAAGCCCTACGCCCTTTACCAAGCCGAAAAGCAGGGGCGACCCACGAGGGATAATGTTGCAAGACAGGCGGTGGACGAAGCTATCAGCAAATCATTCACGCTGAAAGACTTTGACCGCCAGTTGGCAGAAATGGGCTACCGCATAAACTTTGACCCCAACCGCAAGTATTGGACGATTATCGGTAAGGGCTGGCAAAGACCCAAGCGGCTTTATAAGCTCGGAGAGGAATACACCAATGACAGGATTATGGAGCGTATCAGAGAAAATTCCTATGCGGTCAAATTCCAGAGCTTCTCGGAGCCACAGCCGCAGGTCAAGGTCTATCGAGTCAAAGGTTCATTGAAGAACGCTAAGAAAATCGGTGGCTTGCGTGGACTGTATCTCCATTACTGCTACAAGCTTGGTATCCTGCCAAAAGGCAGAAAACAAAATTATGCACGGCTTCATTATCTCTTAAAGGACGACCTTATGAAGATGGAAGCCATCACACAGGAAACAAGGCTGCTTTGCCGCAATCACATTGATACGGCGGAGCAGCTTTGTTCATATAAAGGCTCTCTGGAAACGGAGATGTCTGCCCTGCTTCAGAAGCGAAAGGAGCTTTACTCCAAATCCCGCAGGATAAGCGGCGAAGAAAAGGAAGCGGTCAAGGCGGAGCTTTCCGATATTTCTGGACGGCTGAAAATTATCCGAAAGGAGGTCAGAATGTGCGAGGGCATCGCCGCCCGTAGTGATACCCTCAAAGAAAAATTGCAGACGATACGGGCAGACGAACACGAACAGCAAAGAAAGGAGCTGATGAAGAATGAACACAGGCGGCGAAGCGGCAGAACAAATCGTCCGAATGAGCTTGGAGGGCTTTGAGGTCGCTGCCAAAATCACAGGTGCAGGTGCGAAGAACATCGCTATCCTGTTGTATTCCATTCTCAAAGAAGAAAAGAAAACCAAAGGAAAAGCAAGGCTGACAAGTATGCTCCGTTCTGGCAAGGAGCTGAAAGTCTTTACCGTCAAAAGCGGCGACTTAAAGAAGTTCACGCAGGAAGCAAAAAAATACGGTGTGCTTTACTGCGTCCTCACGGACAGAAAAAACAAAGACCCAAATGCAGAGGTCGATGTCATCGCTCGTGCCGAGGACGCATCGAAAATCAGCCGTATTGTGGAACGCTTTAATCTTGCTTCGGTGGATACCGCTTCTATTGTGACGGAAGCCGAGAAATCCAAAGATGCAAAGGACGGTCAGCCAGAGCCAGATATTGGTGTGCAGGAAAAGGCGGAGAAAGATAAGCTGCTTGACGAGCTTATGGGCAAGCCTGTCCAGAAGGAGGAAAACGCACCAAACCCCTCGGTGGCAAAGACAGAAAAATCCCCTCAGTCCGAGCCTACCTCAGAGCAGCCAAAGAAATCCGCAGAGGGGGCTACTATGACTAAGGAGAAACCTTCTGTCAGAGAGGAACTGCGGAAAATCAAGGAGAGCCGCAAGGAGCAGGAAGCAGAGATTGGCACTTCCGACCTGGACAAAAGCGGTGCTTCCGACAGGGCGAAAAGTGCTAACAGGAAAACGGAGCATAAACAGCCCACAAGAAAGAAAAAGAAACCAAAATCCAAAGAAACGAGGTAAACAGCTATGAGTATTTACGATGTATTCAGCGGCGGCAACAGACCTTTTGATAAAGAGGAATGGGCTGCCGCAAAGCAGGCACAGCGGAAAGAAGCCTATGAGCTGATTGATAATACCTGCTCTGAAATGATGGCAAGCGGCGACAGCTTCCGTCAGTATCTTGATGTGCAGGGTTGCTTTGACCGCTACTCCGTGGCTAACGCAATTCTGGTATCAGCACAGATGCCCGAAGCAACGCAGCTTAAAGAGTACAGCAAATGGAAAGCGAACCGTGTCTATGTGAACAAGGACGCACAGAAAATCATTATCCTTGAGCCGAGCAAGGAATACACCCGTGAGGACGGGACAAAGGGCGTCTCTTACAATGCCAAAGTGGTTTATGACATTTCCGAAACCTCGGCAAAGGACAGGCAGCAGGAACAGGAGCCGAAATCCATGCGTGAGCTTGTGTCGGCTCTGATTGATGCAAGCCCTGTATCCTGTGTTCCTGTCGGTGAGCTTGAACTGCCTGCCTATTATGACAGTTCTCAGCAGACCATTTTTGTCAAGAAGGGGCTTTCCGAGGAAGTGCTGTTCATGAGTATGGCAAAAGAAGTGTCGGCGGCGGTCTATGACTTTAAGTACAACGAGAGCCGTGATGTTTCCGATTTCAAATCCTTCTGCGTTGCCTATATGGTAAGCTCCCGTTATGGCATGGATACCAGAGGTTTTGATTTTTCCAGACTTCCCAGAGAGTATGCGGAAATGGATACGCAGGCGTTCAAGGGAGAGCTTGGCACGATGCGTGATGTTCTGGGCGAAATCCAGAGTGATATGTATAAGAGTATGGAGAAGAACAAGCCTGCAAAGAACAAAGAGCAGGAACGCTAATCGGAGGTGCAGACTATGAGAGAGGAACGATACCATATCGCACTTGATAAGTACGATAAGAATATCGTCATCAATGCCTTAAACACCCTGCGTACACGGCAGTTACAGGAGGAACGCCCCACCGAGCCTGTTGACGAGCTGATAAGCAAGGTGGCACACGCTCCGACAAAAAAGGTTAAGGTCGTGCATTGCAGGTGCAATGAGGAACGATGACCAGAAAACGAGCCTAATCCTTACTGTTTGCGGGATACTTCCTGTCGTATGGCTTGCCCTGCTGACAGCACCCTATGTCAGCGGCGGTCTTGTAGAGATTATCCGAGGTCTGCCCGTGGCGATGGGCAATCCGTTTGAAATAGCGATGTGTGAGGACAGCGTAAAGACTGTCCTTATTTTTTTACTTGCCTACGCTATGGGCATCGGCATTTATTTCTCTACACGCAGGAATTACCGCAGGCGTGAGGAACACGGCTCTGCGAAATGGGGCAATGCAGGTGCTTTGAATAAGAAGTACCGAGATAAAGACCCGTCAGCCAATAAGCTCTTGACCCAGAATGTCCGTATCGGGTTGGACGGGAAAAAGCACCGCAGGAATCTGAACATTTTAGTATGCGGTGGCTCTGGTGCGGGTAAAACAAGGTTTTTCTGCAAGCCAAATGCTATGCAGTGCAACACATCTTTTGTAATACTCGACCCAAAGGGCGAAATTGTCCGTGACATCGGCGGTCTGTTGGAAAACAAAGGCTATGAGGTGCGTGTGCTTGACCTTATCAATATGCACCGCAGCCATTGTTACAATCCCTTTGTCTATCTGCGGAACGATAACGATGTTCAGAGGTTGGTAACAAACTTATTTAAGGCGACCACGCCGAAAGGCTCACAGTCGCAAGACCCGTTCTGGGATACGGCGGCGAGTATGCTGCTTCTGGCTCTGGTGTTCTATCTGAAATATGAAGCACCGCCAGACGAGCAAAATTTCCCGATGGTTATGGAGCTGCTCCGTGCAGGCGAAGTCAGAGAGGACGATGACAGCTATGTAAGCCCTCTGGATGAGCTGTTTGACCGTTTGGAAATGGTAAACCCAGAGCATATCGCCCTCAAGTATTACAGGGATTACCACTCTGGTAGTGCAAAGACCCTAAAGAGTATCCAGATAACCCTTGCCGCTAGGCTTGAAAAATTCAATCTGGAGAGCCTTGCAGGGCTTACCGCCACCGATGAGCTTGACCTGCCAAGTCTGGGAGAAAAGAAGGTCGCTCTGTTCGCTCTGATACCAGACAACGACACGAGCTTTAACTTCCTTGTCAGTATCCTTTATACCCAGCTCTTTCAGCAGCTTTTTTATCTGGCAGACCACAAGTACGGCGGAAGCCTGCCTGTGCATTGCCATTTCATAATGGACGAATTTGCGAATGTTTCATTGCCTGATGACTTTGATAAAATCCTGTCCGTTATGCGTTCCAGAGGGGTATCAGTATCCATTATCCTGCAAAATCTGGCACAGCTCAAAGCCCTTTTTGAAAAGCAATGGGAAAGCATTGTCGGCAACTGCGATGAGTTTCTGTATCTGGGCGGCAACGAGCAAAGCACCCACAAATATGTGTCAGAGCTTTTGGGCAAGGAAACCATTGATACCAACACCTACGGGAAAAGCTCTGGGCGGAGTGGTAACTATTCAACAAATTATCAGATTTCGGGGCGTGAGTTGATGACCCCAGACGAAGTGCGTATGCTTGATAACCGTTACGCACTTCTTTTTGTGCGTGGGGAACGCCCCGTTATGGATTTCAAGTATGACATCTTGAAGCACCCGAATGTGAAGTTGACGGCTGACGGAGGGCAACCGCCGTATATCCACGGAGAGCCTACGCAGGTTGTCGCAACTCTTGTGTTTGACAGTGATATTCCAGATAACGCCGTGAGCGTCAAAGCTGTCAGCACTTCCTATGAGCTTCTGTCCGATGAGGACTTGGAAGAAATATTCAATTTATAAGGAGGATTTACCCTATGAAACTTTTTAAGAAGAACGAGAACAAGAAAACCACGAAGCTGCCGATGACTGGAAAGGTTAAGAAAGGCTTCCGCTATTACTGTATGGCTGTTATGGCAATGACATTTGTGCTTGGTACTTCCGTAACCGCCTTTGCTGCCAATGACCCCATTCAGGTAGTCAACAATCTGTCCGATTTCATTTTCGGTCTGGTGAGGGCTGTTGGTATGATTATGCTCGGCTTTGGTATCGTGCAGATTGGTCTTTCCCTCAAATCCCATGACCCGTCCCAGAGAGCTAACGGATTTTTGACCCTTGCAGGCGGCGTTGTCATTACCTTCGCAAAAGAAATCTTGACTCTTATCACAGGCTAAGATAATAGACTGACACAAGACGAAAGATAACGGGAGCAGATCCGCCGAGTGCGGAACTCGCTCCCGTTATCTAATATCATCAAGGAGGTGGTCAAATGTCTGATAACTGGGTGGTACAGAATTTAGAGAACGCCCTAAACACTTGGAATGAGAAATTAGCCGAGATATGGCAGCTCATTACCCAATCCCCAGAGAACTTTAAGGGCGGCACGATATGGAATGTCATCGTGGATATTCACGGTGCAGTGCAGGCTATCGGACTTGCCCTGCTCGTGCTGTTCTTTGTTGTGGGTGTAATGAGAACCTGTGGAAATTTTGCAGAAGTCAAGCGACCAGAGCAGGCGTTGAAGCTGTTTATCCGCTTTGCCATTGCCAAAGGTGCAGTGACCTATGGATTAGAACTGATGATGGCACTGTTTAAGATTGTGCAAGGTATGATTTCCACGATTATGAATGCCGCAGGATTTGGCTCGGCACAGCAGACGGTGTTGCCGCAGGAAATCGTGACAGCCGTTGAAGACTGCGGATTTTTTGAGAGTATCCCGCTATGGGCGGTCACGCTGATAGGCGGGCTGTTTATCACGGTGCTGTCATTCATTATGATTATGTCGGTATACGGCAGGTTTTTTAAGCTGTATATCTATACTGCCATTGCACCCGTACCCCTTTCCGCTTTTGCGGGAGAGCCGAGCCAGAGCGTTGGCAAGAGCTTCATTAAGAGCTATGCCGCCGTGTGTCTTGAAGGTGCGGTTATCGTGCTTGCCTGCATTATCTTTTCCCTGTTTGCTTCTTCTCCGCCTGTGGTCAATCCCGATGCTGCGGCGGTTACAATGGTATGGAGCTATATTGGGGAGCTTGTGTTCAATATGCTCGTCCTTGTCGGTGCGGTCAAAATGGCAGACCGTGTTGTAAGAGAAATGATGGGCTTGTAAGGGAGGTGCTATGATTGGAAGTCAAGATAAATAAGGAAATCCGTAATTATACGGAGAGTATGTTTTTTGGACTGTCCCTCAGACAGTTCATTTTTTCTGTCCTTGCCTGCGGCGTGGCGGTGGGTTTGTATTTTCTTCTTCGTCCACGGTTTGGAACGGAAACCCTCAGTTGGGTTTGTATCTTAGGTGCGTTCCCTTTTGCGGCTATGGGATTTATCAAATACAACGGTATGACCGCAGAACAGTTTGTCTGGGCGTGGATTAAATCAGAATTTCTGATGCCGAAAAAGCTGATGTTCCTGCCAGATAATCTCTATTACGAAACGATGAAGCCGACTATTGAAGCTTATGAAAAAGGATTGGCGACAGTACGGAAAAAGCAGAAAGGCAGGACACCGAAACCAAAGAAAACGAAAAAGAAAAAAGCGAAACGCAGCAAGGAGGTAAACAATGCTGAGAACTCTTAAAAATCTGTTCAAGCAGGACAGGGAAAAGTTTGTTGTGCCGAAGTCGGTACAGAATGTTATCCCGATTAAGACAATCTGGGAGGACGGCATATTCCTTGTCGGCAGGAACAAGTACGCAAAGACCTTTAAATTTGAGGATATAAACTATGCCGTGGCAAGCCGTGAGGATAAGGAAGCAATGTTCCTTGAATACTCGGAGCTTCTTAATTCCCTTGACAGCGGTGCGACCACGAAAATCACTATCAACAACCGTCGCCTGAACAAAGCTGATTTTGAACAGACCATTTTAATCCCAATGGCTGATGACGGTCTGGATAAGTACCGCAAGGAATACAACAAAATGCTTCTGGATAAGGCGACAGGGGCTAATTCCATCGTACAGGATAAGTATGTAACTGTATCTGTCTGCAAGAAGAATATCGAGGAAGCCCGAAACTACTTCGCCCGTGTGGGTGCTGACCTTATCGCCCACTTTAACCGTCTGGGGTCGAAGTGTGTGGAACTGGACGCAGGCGACAAGCTGCGTATCTTCCACGACTTCTACCGTACAGGAGAAGAAACAGCATTCCACTTCGATATTACCCAGACGATGCGGAAAGGTCACGATTTCAAGGATTTTATCTGCCCTGATACCGTTGAATTTGAGAGCGACTACTTCAGAATGGGTGACAGATATGGGCGTGTGATTTTTCTCAGAGAGTATGCGGCATATATCAAGGACAGTATGGTTGCGGAGCTTTGTGAGCTGAACAGGAATATGATGCTGTCCGTTGACATTATCCCTGTTCCCACGGATGAAGCCGTGCGTGAGGTGGAAAACCGTCTGCTTGGTGTGGAAACCAATATCACGAATTGGCAGAGGAAGCAGAACCAGAACAACAATTTTTCAGCCGTTATCCCCTATGATTTGGAACAGCAGCGAAAGGAAAGTAAGGAATTTCTGGACGATTTGACAACCCGTGACCAGAGAATGATGTTTGCTGTGCTGACGATGGTGCATACGGCAGATTCCAAAGAGCAGCTCGACAATGATACAGAAGCTCTCTTGACTACTGCAAGAAAGCACTTGTGCCAGCTTGCGGTGCTGAAATATCAGCAGATGGACGGATTGAATACAGCCCTGCCATTTGGTGTACGGAAGATAGATGCCCTGCGTACCCTCACAACAGAGAGCCTTGCAGTGTTTATCCCGTTCCGTGTGCAGGAAATCTACCATGAAAACGGTGTGTATTACGGTCAGAATGTCATCAGCAAAAATATGATTATCGCCAACCGCAGGCAGCTCCTTAACGGCAATTCCTTTATTCTTGGTGTGTCAGGTGCAGGAAAATCCTTTACCGCAAAGGAAGAAATGACGAATATCATTCTGACCGACCCTAATGCCGATATAATCATCATTGACCCAGAGCGTGAATATTCCCCGCTTGTGAAAGCAATGCAGGGAGAGGTCATTCATATCTCTGCGACAAGTGAAAATCACATCAATGCTATGGATATGAACTCCGATTACGGTGACGGTGCAAACCCTGTCATTCTGAAATCTGAGTTTATTTTATCCCTTTGCGAACAGCTCATCGGCGGCACGAACTTGGGAGCAAAGCAGAAATCCATCATTGACCGCTGTACGGCAAGCGTGTACCGTTATTATCAGCAGGGCAACTATATGGGAACGCCGCCCACCTTGCAGGACTTCCGTGAGGAACTGTTAAAACAGAATGAGCCAGAAGCACAGGAAATCGCCCTTGCGATTGAGCTGTTTACGGACGGGTCGCTCAACACCTTTGCAAAGCACACGAATGTTGATACCCACAGCCGTCTTATCTGCTATGACATTCTGGATTTGGGCAAGCAGTTACAGCCTATCGGTATGCTTGTGGTGCTTGACAGCATCTTAAACCGTATCACCCAGAACAGAGCCAAAGGCAGAAATACCTTTATTTTTATTGATGAAATCTATCTGCTCTTTCAGCACGAATACTCTGCAAACTTCCTCTTTACTCTCTGGAAGCGTGTGCGTAAATACGGTGCGTACTGTACGGGTATTACGCAGAATGTAGACGACCTTTTGCAGAGCCATACCGCAAGGACGATGCTTGCTAACAGTGAATTTATCATTATGCTTAACCAAGCGTCTACGGACAGGCTTGAGCTTGCCAAGCTCCTTAATATCTCCGACCTTCAGATGAGCTATATCACGAATGTCGGTGCAGGACAGGGATTACTCAAAGTTGGCAGCTCCCTTGTGCCGTTTGTAAACAAGTTCCCACGCAATACCGAGCTTTACAAACTGATGACGACCAAGTTCGGTGAGGTCTAAGAAAGGAGGTCTTTTATGGCTGATATTAAATTCCGTGATACGGCTCATCGTGATTTCTTTCTGGAAAATATGATGAAATGCAGAGTGAACGACTGTTATCACAGGGCATTTTTCTATGTAATGGGTATCGCTTCGGAAACGAGGGCGAACATTAACCAGATGTTCAATTTCAAGGAGGACTGCATCGAGCCAGAGGGTATGCACGGCGGCTGGCAGACAAGCGGAACAGTTAAGGTCTGCCATATTGCTTTTAACCTTTGGAACGGGTATGCAGAGGAAGGGCGGGAACGGTATTTCACGCCAGAGGAGTTGTTCTGCTGTGAATTTGCTCCCTACTTTATGGAGGGTATCAAGGTCAGATACCCCGAATATTGCAGGGAGCTTCCTGCTCCCAGAAAACAGACAGAAATTTCAAGATAAGAAAGGAAAAACCTATGAAGAATTATAAATCTATTATCTGTATTGCCGCCGCCGTGTGCCTGTTAGGTACGGCGGCTTTTTGCGGCTTCCGTATTTACCATCACTATGCACAGGTGGACGAGCAGACGGAAGCCTTTGAGGAGATTGCCGAAATGGTAGAGCAGGCTCCCACGGAGAAAACCGTGCCAGACGATACCCCTGTCAGCGAGGGAGAAGATGTGCTTGCCAAGTATCAGGAATTGTATTTACAGAATGAGGATATGGTCGGTTGGATTTCCATTGCCGGCACGACAATCAATTATCCTGTGATGCAGAGTAGGAACAATCCGAATTTCTATCTGAAGCACAATTTTGAAAAAGAGTACAGCGACTTAGGTACGCCTTATGTGCAGGAGAATGGTGATATTGTCGAAAGTGAAAATTTGGTTATCTACGGTCATCACATCAAGGGTGGCAAGATGTTTGGAGCGTTGGAGGATTACAAGTCCAAGAACTTCTATGAGGAACACAAGACTATTCAGTTTGATACCCTCACAGAGCAGGCAGAGTATGAAATCGTCGCTGTGTTTAAGACTGTGGCGTACAGTTCTGAGGGCTTCCGATACTATGACTTTGTTGATGCGGAGAATGAGGAAGATTTTAATTCCTATGTCGGGAAGTGCAAGGAGCTTGCTTTGTATGATACAGGTGTGACCGCTGAATACGGCGACAGGCTCATTACCCTTTCCACCTGCGAATACTCCGCACAGAACGGCAGGCTCGTTGTTGTGGCAAAAAAGGTCGGCTGATTTGAACGCAAATCCTCTGGGAAAGGAGGTTCTCTATGGCTGATATAAAAACCAGGGATGCGGTCAAAGGTACGATAAAGACCATAGATAAAGCCGCCATAGCCAGTGAGCGTATGAAGTCTGCCTATGTGGGGATAAAGGGCAAGGCGGAACAGGGATATTACGCTGATGAAAACTCTGCCACTGAATATGCTGCGGATAGGATTTCTTGTGCAGCAGACCGTGTAAAAGACGAAGTTATCCATCAGTTCAATAAGCGGGGGCAAAAGGCAGTCAAGACAACGCAAGAGAATATCGGTAAGGCAAAAGATAAAATAACCGATTTCAAGCAAAGTCGGGCTGTCAAAGCCGCAGAACAGGAAGCAGCACAGAATATGTCAGAACAACACGGCTTGCAGATCCGTCACGGGGCTGCAAGCCGTTCCTCTGCCCCCGATGTTTCCCAGACAGCAAAATCGCAGTTGATAAAGACCCGACAGCAGGGGCAAAAAATGATTAAGACCACAGCCCGAAATACAGAAAAAGCGGTGAAAGCAACTGCTAAGGGAACGGTCAAGACAACCGAAAAGGGAATTAAAACCGCACAGGCAACTTCTAAGGCGGCAATCAAAACGACAGAAACCTCGGTAAAAACCGCACAGGCAGCGGCAAAGGTTTCTGCGAAAACTGCCCAAAAGGCAGCACAGGCGGCAAAAGTCACCGCAAAGGCAACCGCCGAAGCCACCAAAGCGACGGTCAGAGCCACCATAGCTGCGGTCAAGGCGATTATTGCAGGAACAAAAGCTCTGATTTCTGCTATAATTGCAGGCGGTTGGATTGCAGTTGTGATTATTCTCATTGTTGTCCTGCTCGGCTGTGCTGTTTCCCTGTTTGTCGGCGGAAGCGGAAGCAACGCCTATACCCCTGTCAGTGCAGAGGTGGAAGCCTATGAGCCTTTGATACAGAAATATGCCAAACAGTACGGCATCTCCGAATATGTGGAGCTTATCAAGGCGGTGATGATGCAGGAAAGCGGCGGGCGTGGGCTTGACCCCATGCAGGCGGCGGAGGGCAGCTTTAACACAAGGTATCCCCATGAGCCGAACGGGATACAAGACCCAGAGTATTCCATCCAGTGCGGCGTACAGGAGCTGAAAGCCGCCCTTATTTCTGCCGAGGTGGAAAACCCGATTGACATGGAGCGTATCAAGCTCGCCTTGCAGGGCTATAACTTTGGCAATGGGTATATCTCATGGGCAAAAACCAACTACGGCGGTTATTCCTATGCCAATGCGGTAGAATTTTCCACCATGCAGGCACAGCGGTTAGGGTGGGAAAAGTACGGCGACACACAGTACCCCGCCCATGTGTTACGCTATTATCCGTATGGACGGGCATTTACAAGCGGCGGCAACCAAGCCATTGTAGAGGTTGCCTTGACGCAGCTCGGCAATGAGGGAGGTCAGCCTTATTGGAGTTGGTACGGCTTTGAGGGGCGTGTGGAATGGTGTGCCTGCTTTGTGTCATGGTGTGCTGACCAGTGTGGTTATATCGAAAGCGGGATTATCCAGAAATTCGCAGGCTGCGTGGACGGCTCAAATTGGTTTAAGGGTAACGGACAATGGCAAGACAGAAACTACGAGCCGCAGGCAGGCGATATTATTTTCTTTGATTGGGAAGGCGACGGAGAAACCGACCATGTAGGCATTGTGGAGAAATGCGAAAACGGTGTCGTTTACACCGTGGAGGGTAATTCTGGCGACGCTTGCAGACAAAAGCAATATACGGTTGGAAGCAGCTCCATCTATGGTTACGGTGTTCCTGCCTATTAAAAATGGGCAAAAGAAAAACCAGAGGTTTATTCCTCTGGCTCTTTTGCCTTACATAGTCCGCTGACAGTTGCTTCAACTATGGACAGCTCTTTATCGTTTAGTTTGTCGAGTTCTGCGTCTAAGCGTCTGCGGACGGAACTTCTTTTGACCTCATTATCTGGGAATATGTATTCATCAACCGATACACCGAACATTGTCACAAGCTGAATGAACAGCTCCAGACTTGGCTTTTGTCCCTCATTTTCAATCGCTTGAAGATGTCTTGGGTCATAATCTACAATACGAGCAAGCTGCTCTCTGGTCAAACCTTTTGCTGTCCTTGCTTTCTTGATTGCCTGTCCTATCGGTGTAAAATCGAAGTCAAAATCATTGTTTCTTGTGTCCATAAACTCACCACCTTGTATCTGCAAAATGCTACTGTTATATTTTACAGAAATGTGAGCTCTTATAGAACGGTTTGAAATCTCTGATATTAGGATATAAAATCTCTTATTACAGGCGGTCAAAGTTCATAATTGCACACTTGATACTGTTCGTTCAAACGGCTATAATATATACAGTACACCTTAGGAGGTCAGATATGTTTGAATATATGACAGCACAGGAAGCCGCTGAAAAGTGGAATGTATCGTTAAGATGGGTACAAAGACTTTGTAAAGGAAACCGTATTGAGGGGGTTATGAATATTAACCGTGTGTGGCTTATTCCGAAAAATGCTGAAAAGCCTGCTGATGCAAGAAAAAAGTTGATGAAAAATTGAAAAATTTTCGTTAGTGTTTATTATGGAGGTGTTATATGTGAGGTACAGGATTTTAATTTCCGATGATGAAGTTGATATAGTTGAAATGCTTACAGGATTTTTTAGAAGCAAGGGCTATGAGGTCTTTTCTGCTTATAATGGAGTAGAAACCCTCAAATTAGCAGAATTACAACCAGATATAATCTTATTAGATATAAATATGCCGAAGCTTGATGGGATTGAAGTCTGCAAGAAAATTAGGGATTATGTTTCTTGCCCTATACTCTTTTTAACTGCCCGTATTGAAGAAAATGATAAGGTACAAGGATTTTCCGTAGGTGGTGATGATTATATTGTTAAGCCGTTTTCTCTTGTTGAACTTGAAGCCAGAGTGCAAGCACATTTAAGAAGAGAAGAACGACATCAAACGAATACAAAAGTTAAGTTTTCAGGAGAACTTTTAATTGACTACTCTGAAAGAAATGTTTATATACAGAACCAACCTATTGGTCTTGTAAAAAAAGAATTTGACATTGTTGAGTTATTATCTCAAAACGCAGGACAAGTTTTTGATAAAGAGAGAATTTATGAAAGAGTTTGGGGATATGACAGTGAGGGAGATAGTAGTGTTGTTGCCGAGCATATTCGCAGAATACGAACAAAAATTGCAGCATACACAAATAAATCTTATATTGAAACAGTTTGGGGGTGTGGATATAAGTGGATAAGATAAAGAAAATGTGGCGTAACCTGTCATTGCGAAAAAGTATAATACTTTATATCTCAGCGTTTGTAATTCTTGCCATTCTATTAAGTGCAGGAACAGCTACTTTGTGCAATAATGCTACAAAAACGATTGAAAGCAAATATCCCCCAACAGGAGAAAAATATTATTTAACAAATGAAAATGGAGAAAGACTCGGTGATGGCAATTATATTGGAGTTGCACCTGTTGCAATGTCTGAAAAAGACCAACGGTTACTTTCAATATGTGAAGTTGCCCCAATAATTGCAACTCCGATTTATTCAGCGTTATGTATCATTACGGCGACCTTGTTATTCTATAGAAACAAGTTAAAAAAACCACTTACAGAATTAAAAGCCGCTTCTGAAATGATTTCTAATAATAATTTAGACTTCTCAATTAAATATGACAGCAAAGATGAATTAGGAGAATTGTGTTCATCATTTGAAACAATGCGTTTTACCCTTGCTAATAATTTCTCTGAAATGTGGCGGCAAATGGAAGAACGAAAACAACTCAATGCTGCGTTTGCTCACGATTTACGTACTCCACTTACCGTATTAAAAGGGTATAATGAAATTTTACAGTCCAACCATGACCCAATAACCAAAAGCACCGCTGCAACAATGAGAAAACATATTTTCCGTTTGGAAAGATATGTTGATAGTATGAGCCACTTGCGTCGTTTAGAAGATGCTCAACCCATAAGTGACAAGTCTAATATAAGCGGTTATGTGACCGCAATAGCTGATAGTGCAAGAATTTTGTGTGAGCAAAGTGGAAAAACTCTTTCTATTCAAAATAACATTTCCGATATTCCTATTGGCATTGATTATACTTTTGTTTCACAAGTGAATAATAATTTGATTTCAAACGCAATCCGATACGCAACATCAAAGGTAAACATCACTTACACAAGTAATAATGATGGCTTTTATCTCTCTGTTTCAGACAATGGATGTGGCTTTTCAAAAAATATTTTAAGCAAAGCAACCAATCCATATTTTACGGAAGAAGAAAATCACTCTGAGCATTTCGGACTTGGGCTGTACATCTGTAAAATTTTATGCGAACATCACGGTGGTTATCTGAAAATTGAAAATTGCTCAATCGGAGCAAAAGTGACTGCTTTTTTCAAATCTCTCGATTAGTAGATAAAAAGTAGAAAATTGCATTCTATACTCTCTATGTAAACACATGGAGAGTATTTTTTTGCTCCCTAAGACGAAAGGAGTTTTTGATATGGAACTTAAAGCAATTCAACTAACAAAGCAATATGGCTCAAAAACAGCCGTAAACCATTTGAACCTCTCATTATCAAATGGCGTTTACGGTTTGCTTGGTGCAAATGGTGCGGGAAAAACTACCCTTATGCGGTTACTCTGCGATATTCAGACACCGACCTCTGGGAAAATTACTTTGGACGGGAAAAACATATCTGTACTCGGGGAGAAGTACCGTAATTTATTGGGATATTTACCGCAACAGTTTGGATATTATCCAGATTTTACAGCTTGGGATTTCCTTATGTATGTTGCGGCATTAAAAGGACTGAGTGAAAAACAAGCTCATAAGAAAGCAACAGAATTGTTGGAAGCTGTTGACTTAGCAGAGAAAAGAAACCTCAAAATCAAAACTTTCTCTGGTGGTATGAAACAACGTTTAGGTATTGCACAGGCGATGTTGAATAATCCACGCATCTTAATTTTAGATGAGCCGACAGCAGGTCTTGACCCAAAAGAGCGTGTCCGTTTTCGTAATCTGATTAGTGCATTTTCTAAAGATAGAATAGTTATTCTCTCTACGCACATTGTTTCTGATGTCGAGTTTATTGCTGAGGACATTATTATGATGAAAGACGGTCAGATTCTCCATTTTGGAAAAACGCAGGAAATTACCACAGAAATTGACGGACAGGTATGGGAATGTACAGTTCCGACCAGTCGTGCGGAGCAATATTCTGAAACTCTGAATATAAGCAATTTGCGAAACATTGAAAATAATTGTACGGTTCTGCGTGTGATTTCTGAACAGTCGCCTATGGAAAATGCGATAAAAGTAGAACCTACATTAGAGGATTTGTATCTATTCTATTTTAAAGGAGTGAACGAATAATGAAAAATCTAATCAAGTTTGAATTACGAAAAATATTGACAAAACGCTTTGCGGTTATTTCTGTTGCTGCCGTATTACTATTGTCCTTGATACTGTCTTTTTCCACGCTTCACAGTATGTACGCATTTGACGGAAACGGTACAGAGGAAACTGGAAAAGCTGCGGTTGAAATTGATAAGCAAATTGCATTGAAGTATGAGGGAAAGTTAACTGACAATAAAGTACAGCAGATGATGTCTGAGTTTAAGCCTACTCAAGATTTACATGGAATGAACGCAAAATACATTTATCAAAATGCTTTGCAGTCTTCTGTATTCTCCCATTTTGCTGATATAGATGGTAGTTGGAACGGGTTAAGCGTAGCTGATGTATTTGGCGATAAAGAAATAAAAGTTGGGTATGTAAACGGTTGGCTTAGTACAAGCCAAAATATGGCGAAGATTTTTATTGTCCTTTCATTAGTAATTATTTTGCTAATTGCTCCTGTTTTCTCTGGCGAGTATGGTGGAGTGGATAACATTATTTTGACAAGTAAATACGGAAAGACAAAATGTGCCACGGCAAAAGTATTAGCAAGTTTACTTTCAGCCGTTTTCATAACGACTTTGGTTGTTATTTTCAATTTGCTTATTGCGGTTGCTATTTATGGAACAGAGGGGCTGGACTGCTCTATCCTTTTTGCTCCAATAGATTTTTTAGAAGGGTATATTCCATTTAATATTACTTGCGGAACAGTATTAAAGTATCAAATCCTGTTGGCGTTTATGAGTGCAATCAGTGTAACAGGAATAGTTTTAATTCTGTCTGCTGTTTGTAAAAGTCAAATGATAGCGTTTGTAATTTCAGCAGCTATTCATGTGATACCGATAATGCTTCCTATCTCTGAAACAAGTGCATTATATCGAATTATTGTGCTGATGCCCCTTTTCTATTCACAGTATATTTCCATAATGTCTGTTGAACAAATGCACAATGGTATGCTTTATGCAGTATGGTCTATTCCTGTTGCGATTGCTTTAGTAGTAATAGGTTCAATCATTTCCCATAAGGCATTTTCAAAACATCAAGTAAGATAAGCTTTAAAATCAATATGAAGCAAGCCCATCAAATAAAAAAACGGTGCTTTGGTGGGCAGTATAAACATGCCCAGATGAAAATTTAACTTCCCTCTGAACCCGTTTTCGAGTTTGGAGGGATTTTTTATGCGATGGTCGCATATGACCGCAATGCTGCTCATCAGAAGCAGCTACTATTTACGGAGTGTCACAGTGGAGTGAAGATTATCTTTTAGAAAAAATCATCACTTACTCGTGGCACTCTTACATTTTACAAGCAGAGATTACATCTCTTGATTATAGATATGTTTACGCTCATTGCCGTAGAGGTCTTAGTACCTTTGCGGCTTTTTGTTTGTCGAAAGATGTCTTAACACAAAACAAGGCTATTTCTTGCGTTGGTTGCCGTTCACCGCCTGCCAATCTGGATTTTCAAAAAAATTCAGATTGGAGGAAACAATATGGCATACAACAAAGCCAAAGAAGAAAAGAAATGGCGGCTCTGGAAAGAAGCCGAGGAAAAACAGTTACGGAGCTTGGGGGTTAATGAGGACGATATAGAAAAGCTCCGTGTTCACGATTGGACGATTTTTAATTCAGACAGACGGTATTATCAGCGAGTGCAGGAAACAGGTACATATCTTGACGAGCTTGTTGAAGATACTACACAGCCCGAAGTCAAAACGGTTGAGGATTTTCTGGACAGTATCGAAAACCAGCACCTCTATCAAGTTTTGATTAAGGTGGACAGGCTTACATTGCAGATTGCTTTGATGAAGATACAAGGATATTCAACCCGTGAAATTGCGGTGTATCTGGATATTACTGAAAAAGCAGTTTACAGAAGAATGGATAGGCTCAAAGAAAAATTAAAAAAGTTATTTGAGTAGAGGGGAAAATTGAATATTCCCACGGGCTACAGGGTGAGAGGACAAAAAACTCTTGCCCTGTTTTCCTTTGTGTGGCGAAAACGGGATTGCTCCTTGACAACCGAATACTCATTCGCCAAATACTTCCTCTTTGTGATTGTGATGAGCATAAGCGTGTGCAGCGGTACGCCATGACCTGCCAAATGGCAGCGAGCGATGAAAGGTGGTGAGCCAGTCTTTACCGACTCAAAATATCGGGCAGCTCCCGATTTCGCCATGACCCACAAAGAGAATAATGGTACTCCCGTCCAGTCACAGTCCGAGCGTGAAAAAAACGTCGCAGGCAATGAGGGCGGCTCTGTCAGAACGACAGTTGGGGTGGAACTCCCGTGGCGTCAGTTCGCTGCTGACCGTTTGGCGACTTCCCATAGCATTTCGGGGTGTCGAGGACAAATTGAAATGCTTCTATCATATCAGCCAAACGAAAGGAGGTCATAAGAACAGAGATATTGTTAATATTCTTCCGACCTTAAATACTTCCTTTTGTTTGGCTGCCTACATAGGCAGAACTAATCTGCCTGAATCCAGATGGGAGGTCAAACACAATGGAAAGAATTATTAAGCGTGGCGACATTTACTACGCAGAGCTTAACCCCATTATCGGCTCAGAACAAGGCGGCACAAGACCTGTACTTATCATTTCCAATGATATAGGAAACAAGCACAGTCCGACGGTAATCATTGCAGCAATTACGAGCCGAGTACACACAAAAGCAAAGTTGCCCACACATACCGCAGTAAGTAATTATGAAGGGCTTGACAAGGACTCTATTATCCTGCTTGAGCAGATACGGACGATTGATAAGCAGAGGTTAAAACAGTATATGGGAATGATGCCCGATAACATAATGGCAAGAGTTGACAAGGCTCTTGCCATTAGTGTTGCACTTAAAAAAATATGAAAAAATGTGTAAAGCAGGTATGAGGGATATATTTGCACATTGGTAAAATGGCGGCTGTATTTTTATAATTTAGAGGTACAGCCGTTTTAGCTTTAGCGGAGGTATTCGTTTATGGGAAATGAAAATTTTATTCAAAATACAGAACTGAAAAACGAACAGTTGAAAGATGAAACCGAAATATTCAATTCTTTTATCAATGTTATGGTGCAGATAGTTGAAAAATACGGAAAGACTGTTTTGCAGGAATTAGATTGTGCTGCGTAGGTTACGCAGCCTTACATATCACATTTCCCTATAAATTTATGGAGGTGGTACGATGAACAGAGAAGGAAAGAAATGTGTCCTATATCCGAGAGTAAGTACTGAAATGCAGGTGGACGGATATAGCCTTGAAGGGCAGAAGAATAGCCTGAAACGATTTGCTGACAGAGAGGAAATGGAGATTGTTGGTATATATGAAGATGCGGGTAAATCGGGAAAATCTATTGAGGGGAGACCTGCTTTTAAGAAGATGCTTTCCGATATAAAGAACGGATTGGAGATAGATTATATTCTGGTCTATAAACTTTCACGATTTGGAAGAAACGCAGCAGATATTCTAAATTCATTGGAGTTTGTGCAGTCGTATGGAATAAATCTTATTTGTATTGAGGAAGGTATTGACTCATCACAGACAAGCGGAAAACTTTTAATTTCTGTATTATCTGCGGTTGCAGAAATTGAAAGAGAAAATATCATTGAACAGACAATGAACGGACGCAGAGAAAAAGCAAGACAGGGAGGTTGGAACGGCGGTTTTGCTCCGTATGGATATTATCTGAAAGACAATCAGCTCTTAATAGAAGAAACCGAAGCTGAAGCAATCCGAATTATATTTGATAAGTTTGCCAATTCAGACGTAGGGCTTGGCGGAGTAGCAAAATATCTTAATCTGCAAGGAATAAAAAAGATACCTCGTCAGAATGGAACGTTAGAAACATGGAGCAGCCATTTCATAAGGTTGATATTAGATAATCCTGTTTATTGTGGTAAGATTGCTTATGGCAGAAGAACACGAGAAAAGGTAAAAGGCACAAAAAATGAATATAAGCAGGTTCATACAGATGATTATATTCTGGAAGATGGACAACACGAAGGAATAGTTAGCGAAGAATTATGGCAAAAAGCTCACACAAAACGTATGGCAACAGGAATTAAGCAGCCGTCCAAAATAGGTAAGGACAGGTCGCATCTGTTGACGGGAATATTAAAGTGTCCTATTTGTGGAAGCTCAATGTATACGAATAAACATGCGTGGACGAATAAAGATGGCACATACAAAGAAGTTTACTATTATATCTGCGGTAGGAACAAGCAGGAGCGAGGGCATCATTGTGATTACAAGGCATCGCTTAGAAAAACAGACATTGAACCACTTGTAATTGAAGCTGTTAAAGAATTGGTAAGTGATAAATATTTTGCAAAAGAGATAGAAAAGCGTATTGGCGTACAGACTGATACCACTGCTATTGATAAGGAACTTGCCAATTATGAGAGCAAGCTGAAAGAAGTAGATTTGAATAAAGCTCGTCTGGAGCGAGAGATTGATAATCTGCCTATTGATGCTCGTTTCAGAGAAAGAAAAATCCACGACATGACATTAAGGCTTGATGGATTGTATGATACGATTGTCGAGTTGGAAGAACGGATTGAAGATGCAAAGCTGAGAAGAAGTTCTATCGAAATGGAAGCAATCACTCTGGACAATATTTACAAGCTTATGCTGAATTTCGGAAAGCTCTATGATATAATAAGTGACGAGGAAAAGAAAAATCTTATAACTTATCTAATAAAGGAAATTCAGATATATCCTAATGGAGAGTCAGAGATGCCTTTGAAGTCGATAGAGTTTAATTTTCCGATATATCGTGATGGACAAGAGGTAAGGCGGCTCTTGTGGGAAAAAGGTAATACCGTTGAGACGGTATGCTTGCTGTCTCGAGCGATATGAATTTCCGGCGACTTCGTGAGAAGAGTTGGAGAGATATCCGGCTTACCTATATGAAGGAGGAAAAATGATAGCATGGAAATCAAATTATACGAAGACAGATACAGGGACGATATGATTTTCATGGTTTTGCAGGCCAAGGACGCGCTTGGAAGAATACCGAGTATCAACGAAGACCTGCTCGATATCAAAAAGAATTACTTTGACCGTGGGGATATGTTCTGGATCGCGGCGGATGATAACGACAGGGTGATCGGCTGCGGCGGATATTCGAGGATTGAAGGAACGAATGAAGCGTTTATTCATCGGCTGTATATAAAGGCATCGGAAAAGCGCAAGGGCATCGGTTCGGCTCTGCTTGAAGCTATTGAGGCGGGAATGCGCGGCAACGGCATTACGGCAGCGCGGGTGCATCTCGGCGATCCGCCGGAGCAGTGGTTTGAGTCCTATTCATTCTATCCGAAGCACGGGTATGCCGAATACGAGCCGCGGTATATGAGAAAGAAATTATAAAGACAAATAGGAGTTCAAAGGGGAGAAAATATGAATAAAGCAGGAACGCAAAGAATAGAAACCGATAGATTGATACTTCGAAGATTCAGATTAGAGGATGCAGAGGATATGTATGCAAATTGGGCATCTGATCCCGAAGTCGCGAGATTTCTGACATGGCCGACGCATTCGAGCGTTGAAGTGACAAAGAGCCTTCTTGCCGATTGGATACCCGGATATGAAGATGGCGGATACTTTAATTGGGTTATGGAGTATAAAGAAACAGGAAAAGCTATTGGTAATATTTCTGTTGTAAAGCTTAATGAGAATACAAAGGCTGCTGATATGGGTTATTGTATGAGCCGGGCGTACTGGGGGCAGGGATTAATGCCTGAAGCATTAAATGCCGTGATGGATTATCTTTTTGATGTTGTTGGACTAAATCGTATTGCCGCCTGTCATGATGCAAACAATCCAAAATCAGGACGCGTTATGGAAAAAGCCGGAATGAAACGGGAAGGTATTCTTAGAGCTGCCGGAAAGAACAACCTCGGAATCTGTGACGAGGTGTGGTATGCGATGATCCGAAATGACAGGAAGAAATGAAGAATCGATTTTTTGTTACAGAAAAACAGTGAACAAATTTCACTTTACCGAGGCAATGAAGTCGATTCGAGTGCCTTGACTTAGCCGCTCGACGGCATATTCCTGACGGGGAGAGTGTGCGGGTAGCGTGAATATGCTTCTTTTTATTCACACTAAAGAAGAATACAAAACAGCAGACAGAATCGTAAAAAGATGTTCGCGATAAGCTCAAAATCCGACCGACACACAAAACCGCATAAAAGACGGGCACCGGTTTCACGGTGCCCGTAGTTTTATCTTGTCTCATCCATCCAATCGGACAGGCGCGTCATGCTTTTTTCGCTGCCGACAGCATAGAGAATATCGCCCTCACGGAACATATAATCTGGATGCACATTGTCTGTCAAATTTCCGTTGTTTTCTATAGCGATTATGTTTACTCCGAACCTTCCCCGCATATCGGCGGACATTATCGTCATTCCGACGATCTTACGCGGAACTTCAAGCTTAAGGAGATTCAGCTTTCGGCTCAGCTGAACAAAGTCCAGCATATTGGGAGTTTCCAGTTTGTGGGCGAGTCTGACTGCCATATCCCTCTCGGGGTAGACTACTTCTGCGCCGAGCTTCTTGAGTATCTCGCCCTGCTCGGCGCTCGCGGCCTTTGATATGACCGTCGGCACGCCGAGAGAGACAACGTTGAGAGTAGTCAGAATCGAAGTGTCCATCTTTTCTCCGATGCAGACCACCACGACGTCGCAGTTTTGTATTCCGGTCTCCGAGAGAGTCTTTTTGTCAAAGCTGCTGACGACAAAAGCGTTCTCCGTGTATTCGCGCATCTCGCGCACCTTTTCCTCGTTTCCGTCGATTACGAGCGGCTCCGCGCCCGATTTCGCAAGCTCCACAGCCAGAGCAGAGCCGAAGCGCCCGAGTCCGATTATTCCGTAAGATTTGCTGTCGCTTTTTGATTTTTTAAACATCTTTGTCCTCCGTTCTCAGCCTATGGCTATGTTTCCGTCGGGATATTTTATTCGATCTCCGTTTGTGAAGTACCAGAGAGTCGCTATTGTAAGCGGCCCCAAGCGGCCGATATACATCATGACTATTGATGTAAGCTTGCTCGCGGTGCAGAGTCCCGTGGTTATCCCGGTAGTGAGTCCCACCGTGCCGAACGCGCTCGTCATCTCGAACAAGGCATCCCTTATTGCTATATCCGGCTCAAAGGCGCAGAGCATAAACGTTCCCACTGCTATCACACTTATACCCATGACCGCTATGACCGACGCTTTGCGGAACACACCGTGCGGCACAGAATAGTGAAAAGCCTTTCCCGAGGTGTTTGTCGCGGCGGTCTTTATGCCCTGTATCAGCGCAAACAGCGTGCTCGTCTTTATTCCGCCGCCGGTGGAGCCTGGCGACGCGCCGACGAACATTAAAAAGATCATAGCGAGCAGTCCCGCGTTTGAAAATTCGCCGAGCGAATATGTCGAGAAGCCCGCCGTCCTCGCGGTCACGCTGTTGAACAGGGCTCCTATCCACGGCATATCCTCGGTAATTCTGAAAATCACCGCGCCGCCGACCGTCAGCGCGACGCTCATCGTGAGCACTACTTTTGTGTGCATGGAAAATCTGCGCCAGCGAAATCGCTTTTCGACAATCTCGCGGATAACGAGAAAGCCGATTCCGCCGAAGAATATCAAAAAGCAGGTCACGAGATTTAAGAACACATCCTCTTTGTAGGCGGAGAGGCTTTGGAAGTTTCCGAGGATGTCGAAGCCGGAGTTGTTGAACGCGGCGACGGAGTGAAAAAAGCTTATTCCGAGAGCTTTGAGCGGCGGGTAATCGCGCACGAAAACAATGAAGCTCAGCGCCGCACCGACAAGCTCAAATGCCGCCGTAGTCAAAAACACGCTTTTTATAAATTTTACTATTCCCTTGCCTGAGTCGAGATTCATCGCATCGCGCAAAACACGCCGACCTTTCAGATTTATCCTCTTTCCGACAGCCAGAATGACTCCCGCGCCCATTGACGCGACTCCGAGTCCGCCTATCTGTATCAGTGCCGCAACAACGAACTGACCGAACGCGGTGAACGTGTCCCCTATATCGACGGTCACGAGTCCCGTCACGCAGACGGCGCTCGCCGAAGTGTAAAGCGCGTCTATGTATTTTAAGTCTACGCCGTTTTGCACGCTGCACGGCAGCATCAGCAGACCCGAGCCTATAAATATCGTGGCTGCAAAACCGAGCGCAATTATTCTTGCAGGCGACATTCTTTTTAACAGCTTTCTCATAATTCACCTCGTATCCCGCAAAAAAGACCTTCGGCAGAATCGGTCTGCCAAAGGTCTTGCCTCATTCACGGCCAACGCCGCCAATGTCCGCTGCCAGCACAGCTCCTGTGCGGTTGGTGACAGGCGGATGGATAACCCATAGCTACTCCCCATTGGTTGTGGCTTAATTATATCCCTTTGCGGGCGAAAGTCAATATATTTATGAAAAAATTATCCGACATTAAAGGCAGAAAAGGTCTGCCGAGCTAATCGACAGACCCATGTCTTTATGAAATTCCTATTAATAAGCGAAAGTGTACTGCTGCTGCCATGTGCCGGTGAAGTCGGCGTCGATGGAGATGCCCTTCTTGAGCTTGCAGACAACGTTTGCGGGCTCGCTGACATTGATGCTCGCAAGAGTGCCGTTCGCGTTGAGCACGAAAGTGAATGTGCCGCTCTGATAGTTGACCTTGGTGCTGACAGGCTCAAACGGTCCGAAGGAATCCTTCGTCAGCGAGAGAGTGTCGAAGCAGGAGCCGTGGTGCTTGGGAACATATGTAAGTCCCTCGCCGCTCTCGGTAACGAGAGTGATGCTGACCTTCCAGCCGCTGCCCTGCTTGACGCAGGAAGCAGACTTGACGCCTGCGGGATCGACTTTATAGGAAGCGCGCTTTGCCGCGGGCAGGAAGCTTGCAAGAGTTGTGCCGTCGGAAGCTTTGCCGCCGTTGAAGGTCTTGTTGTCGGTCTTCGGATAGTCGTTGGGAAGCAGGGGCTCTGCGATGCCCGCGATAGCCGAACCGCCGGTGATGCTGTTGATCTTCGAGGTAGTGCCCTGGACTCTCTTGACAGAGACCTTGCCGGTGTAGCTTTTCATAGCCGAAGCGTATTTGTTGAAGAACGCAACGATCTCAGCCTTGCTGCCGTTGACGGGAGCCTTTATCTCCGCTGCGGGCTTGTTGCCCTGCTGGCCGCCCTGAGAACCGCCCTGCTGACCCTGAGTAGCCGCCTCGCTGCCGCCCTCGGAGGGTGCGACTGCCGTGCTGTCGTCAGCGGTGCTCTCTGCCGCGTTGCTCTCCGCGGCGCCCGTCTGGGTGTCCTGAACGTCTGCGTTCGCGTCCTGCGAGCTCTCAGCCGTTGTGTCGTTCTTGTCGTCCTTGCCCTTACATGCCGCAAATGCAAATATCATTATCAGCGCGAGCAGGATAGCAATAATTCTCTTCATAGTTTGTCTCCTTTCATCTTTCGGCAGAGCATCCTCTGCCATGCTACGATTCAAGTTTACTTTATGTTTATTCGTTTGTCAAGAGAATAAACTTTATTTTATATTTCCATAATTTCCATAATTTTTTATCGATTTTTGTGCATTATATATTATATTCGTTCTTTATACAATATATAATAATTCGCCGCATTCCGGGCACACTATACAGCGAAAAAGAACAGAAAGGGTGCATAAAATGAGCAAAGACACACTTGAGCTGCTGCGAGAATGCGACAGCGGAATAAAGATGGCGGTCGGCAGCATTGACGAAGTGAGCGGACACATAAAGGACGAGGATCTAAAAAATCTGCTCGAAAAGAGCAAGGAGGAGCACAGCCAGCTCGGCGGTACGATAAAAGAACAGCTGGCATCGCTCGGCGACGACGGCAAAGACCCGGGGATAATGGCGAAGAGCATGTCGTGGATAAAAACCAACGTCAAGCTCGGCATGAACGACTCGGACAGGACGGTCGCAGGGCTGATGACCGACGGGTGCGACATGGGCATAAAGAGCCTGACCCGTTACCTCAACGAATATAAGGGCGCGGACGGCGCTTCGCGCAGCACGGCACGCCGCCTAATCGGGATAGAAGAGGATCTTCTCAGCGGACTCAGACCGTATCTGTGATATATTTATTTGCAGGACGGCAGCATTATTTTATAAAATCACGCCCACCGCGGCGCTTCGGACGAAGCTGCTGCGATGGGCTTTTTTAGTTCAGTCAGATATTGACGCCGCTCTCTTTAAAGCAAATCTTTTTGTTATCGAGGTCGATTTGATATTCAATTCCGAGGGGGAGCAGCCCCATGGGAGCCGCATGACCGATGTTTACATTGTAGATTATCCCCAAGTGTTCGCAATTGAACTCTTTGACTATCTTTTTGTATACTTTTTTATACTCTTCATAGTACACCTCGTCCTGCGGCTTGCCGACGATAATGCCGTTTATCTCCTGCAATATGCCCTGAGCTCCCAAATTTCTCAGATAGTATAAAATATAATCCGGCTTCGCTTTGTCCTCGCTCGTTTCAATAAGCAGTATTTTTTCTTTCCACTCGGAAGTATCCGGCCAGATCTCCGTGCCTGTGATTATCGGAAAAACATCGATGCATCCTCCGATCAGTTCGCCGGAAATTATACCGGAGCCGTTTATGACTTCATAGCCGTGCTCATCTTCACGCAGCTTTTTCAGATGGTTTATATTCTTCTCTTCCCAGTTCACAAAATCATCCGACCAATATTTGCTGGGCTTCACTTCATAGCCCGCTGTGTCTTTGAACAATATGTTCTCTACCGCCTCTTTAGTGTAGTCGAACATCTTCACATATTCGCCGAACTCGCACATAACGGACGGGCCGTAATAAGAAACTATACCCGCTTTTCTCATCACGAAATGGCTCACAGTCGTGTCCGAATAGCCCATGAATATCTTGGGATTGTCATGTATAACATCGTAGTCTATATATGGCAGAAGCCTTATCGAGTCGCTTCCGCCGATGGCGCAGAAGATGCCCTTTATTGACTTGTCGCAAAAGGCTTCCATTAAATCCTGCGCTCTCAGCTCCGGATGGTTATACACAAAATCGGTTCCCTTGAGGGCGTTTGGCATGGTGACCACGGTCAAACCGAAGTCTTTTTCGAGCCTATCTTTTGCGATATAGTATTTGTGGATCAGCCCTGCGTCGCCGAGCCCGCCCCACGACAGGCTGACGATGGCAATTTTATCGCCTTTTTTCAGCGCGTTCGGTTTTATCATTTTCTCATCTCCCGCAGAAATTGCCGGGTATATTTTCGGCGATGTTTAAATTATTTTCTGTGTGATTCAATTATAATATAGTTTAAATCATTCCGCAACCCGAAAATATTTATACGCTGCAAATATGAAAAACGGCACTCCCGATTGAGAGTGCCGCTATGTATTTTAATTATTTGAGCATACCGTGCTCTTTTGCATATTCGTAATACGCCTCGATGCTGCGTCTTCTCGCCTCGTTGACGCTCGAACCGGTTCTGGTGACGGTCGTCATCGGGATACCCTGCAGGCTGACGAGATACTTTGCGCTCGCGTTGAAGCCGCTGTCGATAGCGTTGTCGAGCAGGATTATCTCGTTGAAAGTCTCTCTCGCCTTGACTATGTCCTTCTCGACGAAGAACTCGTCATACATCTTGCGGAACAGATTTGCGCCACAGGAGGTCGGGGTTGCGCACACGCCGCGCGCGCCCGCCATATATGCATCAAACAGCAGCGGGATGTTCGCCTGGAGCACTGCGGAATCGCCCTGAACGGCGATTTTGTCCTTTATTCCCGCCATGGTGCAGGTGGTGTCCTTTATTCCGTGGAATCTGCCGGTCTTGACCAGCTCGCCGTATGCCTTGCCGGACATATTGCACGGCTGCATTCCCGGGAACTCATAGAGAATTATCGGCAGAGTAGTATATCCCGCGAGCTCGCTGAGATATTCAACAAGTCTCTGGTCGTTATCGGCATAGCCCTTTGAGACGAAAACGAGTCCGTCAACGCCGGTCTGCTCCATGCGCTTGACCTCTTCGACCTGCATATGCCATGTCGGCTCAAGGTTCGCCGTGGCGACGACTTCCGCGCTGCCGGAGTGCTTTGCGGCGATAGTCGCGCACTTGACTCTCTCCTCGGGAGTGAGCGTCGTCATCTCGGAGCTTCCGCAGACGGAGAACAGATGATGGGTTCCTCTCTCGACCTGCCACTCGACATACTGCGCGTAGACATCGTAATCTATCGACTTATCCTCTTTGAACGGGGTGAGCAGGAGGGAATAAACTCCCCTGTAGCTCTCGGGCTTATCAGTAAACATTGTTTCCACCTTCCGGATATTGTTTTTTCCAACGCTGATATCTTACTCCACAATGCACAAAAATGCAATAGAAAAAGGCTATTTGTTGCATTTGCTCTTGAAAAAACTACGGATTTCGATATAATTATTATTGATATTTATGCCGCCCGATGCGGCTTCGATTTTTTTACAAAAGGAGCAGATAAATGAAAAAACGCAGTATGGTATGCCGACTCGGAAAGTTTCCCCAGCTGACGAGAACGGTATTCACCTCCGCCGACGGTCTCGCGTCGGACAACATAACCGCGCTCTGCTACGGCGCGGACAACTGCCTCTATGTCGGAACGGACAGAGGTCTTTCAAAGATAGACGGAAAGAAAATAACCACGGTCGATATCGGCATTGAAAACGCGCCGATATCCATGCTCTTCTGCGCAAACGACGGGCATATCTTCGTCGGCACGGGCAAGAGCATAATCGAGCTCAGCGGCAAAAAAATTATAGCGTCCCGCGAGTTCTCGTCCGATGCCGTCGCAATGAAGCAGGACTGCGACAACGTCACATGGATTCTCACAAAGACCGTTCTCTACCGCTTCCCGCAGGGGGCTAAAGAATTCGATCTTAAAATCGGCGTGCCCGGCAAGGGCAGCTGCATCGCCGTTTTCGGCAACAACAAAGTCTATGTCGGAACCGAGAGCGACGGTCTCCATGCGCTCGTCGGCAAGAGATGGCACTGGTCGGAGCTCATGGAGGGCGTGACCGGAATACTCAGCAACAACATATCCTGCCTCGACATTGACCCCGCGGGCGATGTCTGGATAGGCACGGACAAGGGCGTCTGCGTCTACGACGACAACAGCTACTGGCTCGACAATTCTAAGATAACCGGTCTGCCCAAAGGCGAGATAACCGGCATGGTGACCGACAGCGAGGGCAGAAGATACTTCACGACCTCCTGCGGTCTCATAATCCTCCACAACGGCAAGCTCTCATATTACGGCTACAAGCGCTGGCTGCCTGATATGCATGCAACCGGCATCGTCCTCTCGCCCGACGGCAGCTTCTGCGTCTCCACCGCCTCCGGCGGCATCAGCGTTTTCAAGACTGAGATGATGACGCTCGAAGAGAAGGCAAAGAGACTTCGCGCATTCAGCGAGAAATACAACGTCCGCAAGGACGGCTTCGTGCTCGAGCGCGCGCTTGAGCATGAGGGCGTTGTGTCCGAAAATGAAGGCTATGTCTGCACCGGCGACAACGACGGACTCTGGACAGGGCTTTATCTCGGCGCGCTGTGCTTTGAATATGCCTGCACAAAGGACCCGGAGGTTCGCGCCGCGGCTCACCGTTCGCTGCTCGCAATGATAAAGCTCACCGAAGTTACGGGCATCGAGGGCTTCACCGCCCGCTCGATAAGATACATCGACGAAGTAGGCTACGGCACGGGCGTGCGCCACGAATGGCACCACACCGCCGACAAGGACGGCAACGAGCTTGAGTGGCTCGGCGAGACTTCGTCCGACGAGATGGTCGGTCATTTCTACGCATACTCGAACTACTTCGATCTCGTCGCGGACGATGAGGAGAAGAAGCTGATAGCCTCCGTTGTCAAAAAGATTCTCGACCATATTCTCGACAACAAGTTCAGACTCGTTGACACCGACGGCGTGCCGACCACATGGGCAAACTGGGACCCCGATCTGCTCAACAACGACCACAAGTGGATATATGAAAAGGGCACTAACTCGCTTCAGATTCTGACCTTCCTCAAGGCGGGATATCATATCACCGGCGATAAGAGATACGAAGATGCGTTTGAATATCTCATCAGGGACAAGCACTTCGCCATGAACCTCATGCAGTACAAAATCCTTGACGGCCACCTGCTCCACATTGATGACAACCACGATTTCCTCATGATATCGCTGCTCATGCGCTATGTTGACGACCCGAAGCTTCGCTCCGTGTTCGCCATGGGTCTGACGCATCACTGGGACGACGAAAAGGCGGAGCACAACGCGTTCTTCAACTTCGTCTACGGCGCATGCACGGGCGAGCAGTGCGACATCGAGACTTCCGTAGACGAGCTTGCGGACTACCCGATGGATCAAATTCTCTGGACGCTCTACAACAGCTGGCGCGATCTCGACTGGGACATGCGCCCGACAGAGGTCGGCATGATCCCGCAGCTCTATCACCCGCTCCCGGCGCACGAAAGGCGCATTAACAGCTGCGACAGCAACCGTTTCATCGCGGACTCCGGCATCGCCGGCGAAGCCGAGCGCCTGTTCACGAAGTCGGACGACCCGACGGCGTTCACGATGTTCCCCGGCACGGGCGACGACCACGGAATGTACCTCATGGCGTGCACAAACTACACCCACCCCTACTGGTTCGCGCGCTACTACGGACTCATCGAAGAGGCGGAATAAAATATAAAACAAAGCAAAAATCCTACCCGGGATGGGTAGGATTTTTTGTTGCAAGTAAAAGTGAGCAATGGAAAGGCTCGCGATATCAGCGGATATCATCCGCCCGCGAAATCTGCGCAATTTTATTCCTTCTCAAAACTCACAGTCTTTTCTTTCATCTAAATTTTCCCGACCTGGTAGCCGTAGTTTGTAAGCTCCTTTTTGAAATTCAGAAACGAGTGGTCTATCGGCACGCCGGCGATATTTTGTATTTCATCAAAAGTGAGCTTCAGTGACTGTTTACCGCTGTTTTTGACATATTCCCAAAGTGCGTTGTATTTGCTCCTTTTTTCGCCTCATTATTCGTCAATATAGCTGTTTTTCTTTTCGAGCACCCACGGGATATCCGCATCGAAGTCGAGCTGAATAACTGGAAGAGGAAAATCCGGCTCCGGCATGTCGATACGGTCGCTGAACGAAACGCCAAAATTCGGCGAGAGCGGATATGTTGCTTTTTCGTCCCAACAGGCTGTAGAGTCGCTTGTCGGTTTCCACGCGCTTTTGCCGCTGAGTAAAGTTCCGCAGATGTGGCAAAAGCCGCCGTAGTACAGCGTGTTTTCGTCTTTGGCGCAATAGACATAACATTCGCAGATTTTTTTCATGTCAACGCCGAGCGCGGAGAAAAAGTCCCGGATATTCTGCGGAAGTTTGTCGACGGCTCTCTCGAAGTTAAGACACCCGTCGCATTGGCACCCCTCGCTGACCGTTTTGGCGCGGTCATAGAACTGCCGTGTCTTTTCAACATCAACATCGATTTTGTATTCGCCGAATTGAAATATCAAGTTTTGCACCTCCGATATGAGCGGTTTCTTTGATTATATCAGCAAAGCGCGAAAAAATCCACCGGGATATGCCAAAAAGGACGCAGTTTGCACTGCGTCCTTTTTTCTGTTCTGTTGTGCTTATCAGCTGTGCTTTTTGCCCTTTTGCTGATTCGCGCTGTGGCAGGAGCCTGCCATAGCACAGTGGGCACAGTTGCAGCCGCAGGAGGATTTGCCCTTTTTCTTATTTTTTATGAGGCTGAATATTATCAGCGCCACGATAACGGCAAGCACAAGGCATATTATAATGGTTGCAATATTCTTTGATAACCACGCGAGCATTTCGGAAGACTCCTTTCACAGCATATAGCTTGGTTTATTTTGTGACCTTTACATCGGATGCGAGCTTTGTGGCCTCTTTGTAGGGGCGCACGAGCATGAAGATTATCAGGGCGAGGAACGCGAACGCGAACACAAGGCTTACGATATCAACTGCGCCGTGGATGTTGCCGGTGAAGAGGTTGCCGAACTGATTTATCATAAGGGAGATAACATAGGCGAAACCGCACTGATAGCCGATTGCGAACCAGGTCCACTTTGCGCTGTTCATCTCACGCTTGATAGCGCCGATAGCTGCGAAGCAGGGAGCGCACAGAAGGTTGAAGACGAGGAACGAATAAGCGGTCAGGCCGGTGAACGCCTTTGCAAGGGTTGCATAAACGTTGCCCTCTGCGCCATAGAGGATGCCCATCGTACCGACGATGTTCTCCTTTGCGACAAGTCCGGTAATCGAAGCGACGGTAGCCTGCCAGTTGCCCCAGCCGAGCGGAACGAAGATCCAGGCGATAGCCGAGCCGACCTTTGCGAGCAGGGACTGATCAAGCTGATCCTCTGCAAGCATTCCGAAGTGGCCGTCTACGAAGCCGAAGTAAGAGGTGAACCAGACAACGATAGTTGAAAGAAGGATGATTGTACCTGCCTTCTTGATGAAGGACCAGCCGCGCTCCCACATGGAGCGGAGGACGTTCTTGAGGGTCGGCCAGTGATAGGCGGGAAGCTCCATAACGAACGGAGCGGGATCGCCGGAGAACATCTTGGTCTTCTTGAGCATGATGCCCGAGCAGATGATAGCCGCCATGCCGATGAAGTAAGCGGAGGTCGATACCAGAGCGGAGCCGCCGAAGAGCGCGCCTGCGATCATGGCGATGAACGGTACCTTAGCGCCGCAGGGGATGAATGTTGTTGTCATTATGGTCATACGGCGGTCGCGCTCATTTTCAATGGTACGCGAAGCCATGATTCCGGGAACGCCGCAGCCGGTGCCGATAAGCATCGGGATGAAGGATTTGCCGGAAAGACCGAACTTGCGGAATATACGGTCAAGAACGAATGCGATACGGGCCATGTAGCCGCACGCCTCAAGGAATGCGAGGAGCAGGAACAGGACGAGCATCTGGGGAACGAAGCCGAGGACAGCGCCGACGCCGGCTACGATACCGTCGTTGATAAGTCCGCTGAGCCAGTCGGCCGCGCCGACCTTTTCAAGTCCTTCGCCGACGAGAACCGGAATGCCGGGCACCCACACGCCGTAAGCGGCGGGATCGGGCTCGTCGAATCCCTTCTTTTCAAGGTACTTGACAGCGTCAACATAGGTCATGCCTACTGTTGCTTCTTTGTCAGCCTTGGAGAGGTTTGCGGGGATTGCCGAGTAATAAGCGGTCATGGCGTTGACGGCGAGGGTCTCCTCATCCTCAACATCAACCGTTGCGGTGTCCGCTGTGGGCTGATAAGCCTTCATCTCGGCAAGAGCCTTGTCGGCGTCAAAATCTTCTGCGCCGAAGTCAATGCCGGTGAATGCGCTGACAGCCTCGGTAGCTGCGGTGTAGTCGTCAGCGTCGGTCGAATAAGCCTTCGAGCCGATGCCGAGCAGGTGCCAGCCGTCGCCGAACACTCCGTCGTTCATCCAGTCGGTCGCGAACGAGCCGACAGTGACCATGGAGATGTAGTAGACGAGGAACATGATAACTGCGAATATCGGAAGTCCGAGCCAGCGGTTTGTGACGACCTTATCGATCTTGTCGGAGGTCGAAAGCTTGCCGACGTTCTTCTTTTTGTAGCAGGCTTTGATTATAGATGCGATATAGATATATCTCTCATTCGTGATGATGGACTCTGCGTCGTCATCCATCTCTTTCTCAACCTCTTTAATGTCGCCCTCGATGTGCTCAAGGGTTGCCTTGTCGAGGTTGAGCTTTGCAAGCACCTTGTCGTCGCGCTCAAAAATCTTTATGGCGTACCATCTCTGCTGCTCCTCGGGGAGTCCGTGGACGGCGGCCTCTTCAATGTGCGCGAGAGCGTGCTCGACGGAGCCCTCAAATGTATGCATCGGAACGGTCTTGGTGCTCTTTGCAGCCTCGATGGCAGCCTCGGCGGCGTCCATGACTCCGTCACCTTTAAGGGCGGAGATCTCAACTATCTTGCAGCCGAGCTGGCGGGAGAGCTCATCGACGTTTATCTTGTCGCCGTTCTTCCTGACGACGTCCATCATGTTGATGGCGATAACAACGGGGATGCCGAGCTCGGTCAGCTGGGTGGTGAGATAGAGGTTTCTTTCGAGGTTCGTACCGTCGATTATGTTAAGTATAGCGTCCGGGCGCTCATCGATAAGATAGTTTCTCGCGACAACTTCCTCAAGGGTGTAGGGCGAGAGCGAGTAGATACCGGGAAGGTCGGTGATGATAACGCCGTCATGCTTTTTGAGTTTTCCTTCTTTTTTCTCCACCGTAACGCCCGGCCAGTTACCGACGAACTGGTTTGAACCGGTGAGAGCGTTGAACAATGTGGTTTTACCGCTGTTGGGGTTACCCGCAAGAGCAATGCGTAAATCCATTTTGATAGCCTCTCTTTCTTGAAATTATATCAGCTTCTCTGCGCGGGGTCTTATTCGACCTCGATCATGTCCGCGTCGGCCTTTCTGAGCGAGAGCTCATAGCCGCGCACCGTGATCTCGACCGGATCGCCGAGAGGCGCGACCTTACGGATATAGACCTCCACGCCCTTGGTCAGTCCCATGTCCATGATGCGGCGCTTTGTTGCGCCCTCTCCGTGGAGCTTGACTACCTTGACCGTTTCGCCGATCTTAGCCTGCCTGAGAGTTTTCATTGCTTATATCCTCCTTTTGTGCTTTTTCTCTTGGTGGTGTTGTGACCAATGGGGACAAATCGGTTTTGAAGTTTGCTTCAAAACTGCTCTGCATCCGAAATCAGCCGTTTATCGGGCGGTTTGTACCTATTGGGCACAACACTATATGTACTGCGCCGCAACGCCGTCATATCATGATTTTCTTCGCCATCTCTTCGCTGATGGCAACGCGCGACTCCTTGACGTTGACTATAACATTTCCGCCCAGGGCGTTGACTACCTTTACAGTGCCGCCGACGACAAATCCGAGATTTTCGAGATGCTGTTTTACTTCCGGGCTGCCACCTATCTTCTTGATGATATTCTCTTCGCCGACCTGCGCGAGCATCAAAGGCATCATATTGAGTCCCTCTTCCTCTTTTGTATTTCCGGGATTAGCATACGCTAACCTTGGGGCTTTAAAATTGATTAGCACCAGCTAACCGTGATATATGGTACTCCTATAGTTGTTCCCTGTCAATAGAGTTTTTTCAATTTTTTGCCGCAAAACACAATTTCGGCGACATCCACAAACAATTAGCTTATGCTAACCGCCTGCTTTGGACATTTCAAACATATCCTCCCGCCCTTGATTTTTCCTAAGTGAAGTGATATCATACCTTTAATACATAACAATATACACACCTAAAAGGGAGGAACAGATATGCATCTTCAGGAATCGGGTGAAATGTATCTCGAAACTATATATGTGCTTTCAAAAAACGGCGTTGTGCGCTCGCTCGATGTCGCGGAATATATGGGCTTTTCAAAGCCGAGCGTCAGCCGCGCCGTGGGGCTTCTCAAACAGGGCGGCTATCTTCTCATGGACAAGGAAGGGTATCTGACCCTCACCGAATCGGGGCTCGATGTAGCTAAGAAAATATACGAGCGCCACACTCTGCTCTCGAAATTTCTCGTCCGTCTCGGCGTTGATGAAAAGACCGCCGCGGAGGATGCGTGCAAGATGGAGCACGACATCAGCGACGAATCATTTTCGGCGATAAAAGAGCATATCCGCAGGAGCATGAAAAATGCCGATGAATAAAGAAATTTTTGCTCAGACCGACAGGCTCGTGCTGAGAAAATTCAATCGGAATGATTATTTCAATCTGTGCGGAATATTGCAGGACGAAAAAAACAATGTACGCCTATGAGAGCGCCTTTTCGGACAGCGAAGCGCAGAGGATCTGCTTGAAGTAATAAAAAGAATCGATGCAGGCGAAAGCTCGGGCATTCGCTATTCAAAATATGATCTCTCGCCGCGCTTCGAGCCTCCCGAATGGGACTACAGAAAATACAATATTGAAAGCGACAACGCTCTATTCAAGGGCGAAACAGATCTTATCCGCGAGGCGTATGAGAGCTGCTGATGGCGATATTTTGCGATTCATCCGCCCGTCTCCATTCAAAACAACCGACATAAAAAATCCTACCCGAGATGGGTAGGATTTTTTCACTCCCCGTCAAATCAACGGGGTTCATTTTTAATTATTATCAAAGATACTTCTTGATAAACTTATCAACTGTTGACCAATATTTTTCGGGGTCGACGGTCGAGGCCTCTGCGTGCGGTGCGCCGGGGATAACCAACTTCTCTTTGTCGCACGCGGCGGCGCGGTAGACGCGCTCCTGCATCCAGAACGGGACAAAGTCGTCCTTGTCGCCATGGATGAACAGGGTCGGCGTGACGGAGCGCGAAACCTGCTCGATGCACGAAGCTTTCTTCATATCATAGCCCGCGCGCAGCATCGTTGCGCTTCTTGCGGCGGAGAGGAACGGGAAAGTCGGCAGACCGTAAGCGTCCTTCATGTTGGCTCTGCACTCATCCCAGACGGATGTATATCCGCAGTCCTCAATAGCGCAGACGACATTCGATTCGAGCGGCTCGCCGGTGGTCATCATGACTGTAGCCGCGCCCATCGAGAGACCGAAGAGCACTATCTTCGCGTTCGCATTCTCGTTGATTATGTAGTCGATCCACGCCTTGATGTCGATTCTGTCGTTCCAGCCCATGGTGACATAGTTCGACTCGCTCGCGCCGTGGCCGCAGAGATACGGGAACAGGCAGTTGTAGCCCATCTCATGGAACCTCTTGCCGAACGAACCCATTCTTCTGGGCGAGCCGGTGTAGCCGTGGATGACTATCACCCAGACATCGCTCGGCTCGTCTGCAAGGATTATCTCGCCGTGGACATATCCGCCGCGGGGAGTGACTATCTTCACCTTTGCGGGACTCGCGGAGTTAAACCACTCCATGCCTTCTTTGGTGATACCGTCATACTCGTTCTTTTTCTCGTCCATTTTTTTGGCGATGGACTTTTTGCTCATGGTCTTGTTGAAAATCGCGTTGCCGACAGCAAGATACGCCGCGCCGACTGCTGCACCTGCGGAAGCGGCTGCTATAACAAGCTTTTCAGATGAACTTTTCTTTCCCACTGAAATTCATTCCTTTCATTTTATATGAGCCTTATACAGGAGTATTCTATCATAAAAAGTCCGCAGTTGCAATAACAAAAAGCCCCTGCAAAAGAATACAGAGGCTTCGGATATGTACCCGCCGCGCGGCGGGTGAGGTTTATTCCTCGTTGAGCTTATTGCGCTTGTTCTGGGCCTTGTTCTCCTGCTGATTCTGCTGCTTGTTGTTCTGCTGCTGATTCTGCTGGTTCTGACCCTGCTTGTTCTGCTGATTGCGGTTTTCCATTGAGAGCACACTCCATAGATCCCTTCGCGGGAAAATTAGGATTTTTTCAAATCCGTTTTATATTCTTTCCCCCGGTTCGCGTTTTTATGAGCCTGAAACTAATGAAAATTTTGCCTTTTTCTGATATAATTTATAATAGAAAGCTTACGGAGGTCAGCAGATGGAAATATCCGACGAACTTATATCGCATCTCGAATCGCTCGCGCATATTGAGCTTGACACCGACGAGCGCGAGGATTGCCGCAGAGATTTTGAAAAGATAATATCATATATGGACACGCTGTCGGCGCTCGATACCGACGGCGTTGAGCCGCTGACCAATTTATCCGACACGGTGAATGTCCTGCGCGAGGATGAACCGGGCGAGACGCTCGGCGTAGAAGAGGCTCTGTCGAATGCCGCAGAAACGGCGGGCGGCTGCTTCTGCGTCCCGAAAACAGTGGAATGAGGTGCGCTATGAGAGATATTATTAAAGATTCCGCCCTCGTTCTGGCAGAAAAAATCAGGTGCGGCGAGATTAAAATCGTCGAAGTCTTAGACGCCGTATATGAATCCGAGGAGCAGAATAAAGAACTCAACTGCTTCATCACGCTCTGCCGCGAGCGCGCATATAGCAAAGGCACGGAGATACAAAAACGCATCGATGCAGGCGAATATATATCGCCGCTCGCGGGCGTGCCGATAGGCATAAAGGACAACATCGCAGTAGAAAATGTCAAAATGACCTGCGGGTCGCGGATGCTCGAAAATTATGTGCCGCCCGTAAGTGCGGCAGCAGTAGAAAAGCTCGAAAAAGCGGGGCTTATTATCGTCGGCAAGCTCAACATGGACGAGTTCGCCATGGGCTCGACGGGCGAGACTTCGTATTACGGCGCGGTGCTCAATCCCGTTGACAAAACGCGCGTGCCCGGCGGCTCGTCTTCGGGCGCGGCGGCGGCAGTCGCGGCGGGGATAATCCCGCTCGCGCTCGGCTCGGACACGGGCGGCTCGGTCAGACAGCCCGCGGCGTTCTGCGGGGTCTTCGGCTTCAAGCCGACCTACGGCACCGTCTCCCGAAACGGGCTTGTCGCCTATGCCTCGTCGTTTGACCAGATAGGCGCGATAGCGAGAAATGCCTCCGACTGCGCGGCTCTCGCGGCGATAATATCCGGGCGCGACTGCGGTGATTCTACAACAGAGGATACTGCTCCCGTCCGTTCGGATTTTGTCGAGTCCTATTCGCTCTGCGGCAAAATTATAGGCGTGCCGAATGAATTTATTGATAATTGCGGCGAAGATATACGCAGTGCGGTGAATAATGCGCTCAAAAAAGCTGAATCGCTCGGCGCGAGGGTTGAATATTTCTCGCTTCCGCCGCTCAAATTTGCCGTGCCCGCCTATTATATAATCGCCTGCGCGCAGGCAAGCTCGAATCTTGCGCGGTATGACGGGGTTCGCTTCGGACTGCGCGCACAAAATTCAGACGACCTGATAAAAATGTATATCAAAAGCCGCTCCGAGGGCTTCGGGCGCGAGGTCAGGCGCAGGATAATGCTCGGTAATTTCGTGCTCAGCGCGGGATACTACGACGCATATTACAACAAGGCGCTGAGAGCGCGCAGGGTTATACGCGACACGCTTTCGGACGCTTTCAAAAAATATGATTTCATCGCGGGCGCCGTTTATCCGTCAACTGCGCCGAAGCTCGGCGAGAGCCTTGACGACCCGCTGAAAACTTATATCGGCGACGCATACACCGTTCCGGCGAACCTCGCGGGACTCCCGGCGATAAGCGTGCCGTGCGGAAAAACAGCCGCGCTTCAGCTCATGGCGGCGCCGTTCGCGGACGAGAATCTTTTGGGCGCGGCGAGATGTCTGACCCTGTAACATTTAAAAATTTACAGAGTATGATCGTGTTGAACAAGTTTGAAGACACAGCTAAACGCAGTCGGACGGCGCAATGCTTGTGAAGTTTTAGGTGTTACAGGGTACTATGGGAGGCTTTCAAATGAGATACGAAACTGTTATCGGGCTCGAGGTCCACATAGAGCTGCTGACTGAGACAAAGATATTCTGCTCCTGCCCGACTGAGTTCGGCGGCGAGCCGAACACGCATGTCTGCCCGGTATGTCTCGGACTGCCCGGCACTCTGCCGACGCTGAACAAAAAAGCCGTTGAGCTTTCCGTCCGCGCGGGTCTCGCGGCGGGCTGCGAGATAACACCGATAAGCTACTTCGACCGCAAAAATTATTTTTACCCCGACCTGCCGAAGGCTTATCAGATATCCCAGTTATATCTGCCGCTGTGCCGAAACGGCTCGGTCACGCTCGACAGCGGCAAAATTATACGCATAAAAGAGATGCACATGGAGGAGGACGCGGGGAAGCTCATGCACTCCCCCGACTTAAACCGCACGCTCATCGACTGCAACCGATGCGGAGTGCCGCTGCTTGAGATAGTCAGCGAGCCGGATATGAGAAGCGCAGAGGAGGCAGTCGAATATCTCGAAAAGCTGCGCGAGCTGATGCGCTTTGCCGGCGTTTCGGACTGTCGGATGCAGGAGGGATCGCTGAGAGCGGATATAAATCTCTCCGTCCGCCCGGAGGGTCAGACAGAACTCGGAACACGCACGGAGATGAAAAATCTGAACTCATTCAGAGCCGCCGAGCGCGCGATAAAAAGCGAGAGCGCGCGGCAAATCTCGCTGATTGAAAACGGTGAAAATATTATTCAGGAGACCCGGCGCTGGGACGACGGCGCGGGTATGAGCTATGCTATGCGCTCGAAAGAGGACACGAGCGACTACAAATATTTTCCCGAGCCGGACATTCCGCCGGTAGTCGTTTCAACCCCCGACATTGAGAAAATCAAAAATCAGATGCCCGAACTGCCGCAGGCGAAGCGCCGTCGCTGGAGCGAAGAATATAATCTCGGCAGAGCGGACATTGACACACTGATGTCCTCGCCGTTCACGGCGGAGCTCTTCGACCGCACGGTTATGCTCTGCAAGAGCGCAAAGGACGCCGCATCGTGGATAAATGTTGAGCTCCCAGCCGTACTTCGCGGCGCGGGAATGAGCATTGAAGATGCAAAATTCAGCCCCGACTCGTTGGGCAGGCTCATAAATATGCTCTCATCAGGGGAGATAAACCGCGGCACGGCGAAAAAAGTCTTTGCAAAAATAGTGACCGAAAACGCCGACCCGGCGGAATATGTCCGAAAAAACGGACTTTCTCTGATGACCGACGCGGCGGCGATAGAGGACGCGGTCAAACGCGTTATCGCCGAAAACGAAAAGAGCGTCTCGCAGTACAGAGACGGCAAGACGCAGGCATTTCAGTATCTTATCGGGCAGTGTATGCGCGCGCTCGGCGGCAAAGCCCCGGCGGCAGCAGTCACGGAAGCGCTCAAAAGGCTGATATAAAAAATAAAACTTCCGTTTTGCGGAAGTTCATATAAACAGCAAAGGACTGCCGTTACCCGGCAGTCCCGTTTTGTTTTCAGCTTTATGCCTCGACTTCGGTGAGGTTCAGAGTGCCCCAGCTGTCGTTATTGAGCGTGAGCACATTGTTGTCTTTATTATACGACGCGGTGAAGGTTATCTCCGTGCCCGCCTTGAATCCTGCGATAGCTATCTCGGGGACTATGGTCACGGTCGCGGGGTCAGCCTCGGTGTCGACCTTGTATGTACCGGAGACCGAAGTGCCGACGGAGATGCCGAGGATATTGAGGTTGCTCGAATCATACTGGAAAGTGCCGTCCTCTTTGAACTCGATAGTCGCGTTGTTCTGCGAGTCGCTCCACTTGCCGACGATGAGCTTGTCAATTTTCGCTCCGCAGCCCGCAAAGGCGCAGACGATTATCGCGACAGCCATAACGAGAGCTGTCAGCCTGAGAGTCTTTTTCATTGGTGATTACCATCCTTTCTGTTTTGCCGCTTTTCTTCCATGCTCATTATATCACACTCCGCTCAATTTTGTCCATAGGTGTTACAGGGTACCATTGTGTCGAAAAAAGGTATAAACAGATTATTTACATTTTTGTAAAAATAATGTATAATTTTCCTGTTGCACATATGTGCTTGCGAAAGGAGAATACAAAAATGAAGAAAAATCCGTTCAAGCGGATACTCTGCATTGTCATCGCCGCAGTGATGCTCTGCTCGGTATTTGCTTCGACCGCGGCGGCCGCCACCAAGTGCGCCTGCGGCCATTCGCCCGTTGTCATGATCTCCGGATTCGGCGCGACGATTCTCTCGGAGAAGCAGGAGGACGGCTCATTGAAGCGCGTTTTCCCGCCCGACACCAAAGAGATTCTCAAGCTCCTCGGAGTCAATGCCCCCGACCTCATCACGGGCATAATCGAGCTCATCGCACAGAAGGGCACGGACGGCATCGAAAAGCCGCTTCGCGACATCATCACTTCTATAGTTGAGCCGCTGAGAATGAACGACGACGGCACCTCGTTCTATGACATAGTGCCCATACTCAGCAGCGCAAAGGATACGAGCCTTGAGGCGTTCACGAAGAACGACCAGCTCGACCTCGTTCCCTACACGGGCTCCGAGTTCCTCGACATGGAGGTCATCGGCGACGAGATAGGCGACGACCATGTTTTCAACTTCCTCTATGACTGGAGACTCAGCCACACCGATGTCGCGGCTCAGCTCCACGAGTATCTCGCAGAGGTCTGCGCCCTCACCGGACACGACAAGGTCAGCGTATACAGCATCAGCCAGGGCAGCCTGCTGCTGGGCGTGTATATGTACGAATATCCCGACGACAACTATATCGACCGCGCGGTGTTCGACACTCCGCTTCTCGCGGGAAGCAACCTCGTCTCCGATCTCTACACTGACAAGCCCCTTGCATTGAACTTCGACACCACCCTCGATATTCTCAGAGCTATCCTGCACACCGAGACCGACTTCTCGTTCGTCATGGACATCATCCCTGCCGACGGCGCGAACAACATCGCCGACTACGGTCTCAAGAGCATGGTTCTCCCGAGCGTCATAAACATCCCCGCATTCTGGGAGATGTGCGACCCGGAGAATTACGAATATATCAAGTCCCTGCGCCTCGACTCCGTCAAGAATGCAAAGCTCATTGAAAAAGTCGAGAAAGTCAGAAACGGCTTCATGTCTCACATTTCCGAGACCCTGTATGCTCAGCAGAAGAAGGGCGTCAGCGTTTCGATAAAGGCTTGCTCCGGCGTTCCGCTCGCATCGGGCACCGTTGACAACAGCGACGGCATAGTCAACATGAAGTATTCCTGCGGCGCCGTCTGCGCGCCCTTCGGCGAGACTTTCCCCGCCGACTACAAGCAGGCTGTCAAGACCGGCAAGAACAACATCTCGCCCGACAGAACGGTTGACCTCTCGACCGGCTATATGCCCGAGCGCACATGGGTAGTCAACCGCCACTACCACGGTCAGGCGGAGTGGGATCCCCGCACCTATGACCTGCTCATGGAGCTTCTGCTCACCGACAACATCAAGGACGCATATTCGCACATCGAATATCCCCAGTTCATGGAGAGCCTCTCTCCGACGAGCGATATAGTCGTTCTCTTCAAGAGCACGAACTCCTCGTTCCTGCCGACTCTCTCGAAGCACCTCTTCTCCTGCAACTCCGTCATGGTCAAGAACCTGTCGAAGAAGGACAAGATAAAGGTCTCTTCGATAACCTCGGAGAACGGCACGCTGAACTTCGCCCTGCCCTATCCGATAGTCCTTGAAGCAGGCGAGAGCGCCGAGATAGCGTTCACCGGAAAGGTTCCCGCGACCGAGAGCTACGACAAGATAACCGTTGCCTACAAGCGCATGACCGTCACCGGCAAAGACGCGACCCGCGACTTCGGCTTCACCGTGACCCGCAACTATTCGGGTATTACAAAAGCAGACCTCACCCCCGCATATATCATCACCGCTATCCGCATAGCGCATGATATACGCGATATCATTGCGCGGATAGATGCGATCTTCTCGTTCATCAACGGGATAAAATAACAATATAAAATTAAAGCGAGCGGCATAACCGAGATTATGCCGCCCGCTTTTTGTTATGCTCTTTTATCCTATAAGCTCCGCAACATACAGGCTCTCGTATATGCTCCCGTCGGAGGGAGATACATATTTCCCGAGGTCAACGAGTATCGCGTCTGCTTTTCCTTTAAATTCATAGCACTTCACACCGTTGACTTCGCCTAAATACTCGCCCTTTTCGGGGACGGGACAGATATAAGCCGTTTCGCTCACTATCCCGTATTTTTTTCCGCGAAGCTCAAAAATGCCGTCCAATATGCAGTCATAGCGCAGGACAATACCGTTTTTCTTGTCCCCTATGCTCTGTTCCATGGGGATATTTTTCAGCGAATAGACGGCGATTTCCGTGCCGTTTATTTTTTCGCGGTGCAGCGGACCTAAATCGGAATCCGTCAGCGCGAGGTTGTCGCCCGCATACCCGTAAAGTCTGTGATTCCAGACCTTATATGTCGGGATGCAAACACCCGCCACGCTGCCGCCGTGGGAAACGGCCGCTGTCGTTTTCTCCGCCGTCTGCGAAACAGTCTCGCCTGGCACTTTCTTTTCGGGCTCTCCCGCTCTGTCCGTCGCGATTTGACCACCTCGCTCCGTGCCGTTTTCGGTATTCAAAGTCGAATCGGAAGCGGGAAGTCCCAGGCTTTTGCCGACTGCTAAAACGGATATGAGAACCGTGCAAGCCGCAATGCACGCCGCCGCGGCATACCAAACCTTTTTCGGATGACCCTTGGCTTTGCTTTCCCGAACACTTTGAATCGGCTTATCCTTGATTTTATCCCAGACCTCCTCCGGGGCTTTAAAACTCATTGCGTCTCTCATGAATTTTTCTGTTGATTTACGCCTCATCCGTATGCACTCCTTTTCGGTCGAAATAACGCCTCAGCTTAGTGAGAGCGTAGCCGTATTTTGAACGGACAGACAAATAGGGGAGGTTCAAAACCTTGGCGATCTCCGTCTGCTTCAGGCCGGAATACAGATACAGCGATACTATCTGCCTCTCTGTTTCGCTCAGCGTTTTCAAGGCTTCCAGCGCAAGCATCGCGTTTTCGGTCTGCTCAAAACCCTCCGTGTCACCGGGCAGCAAATCAAGGCTCTCGCTGTCTACCGTCAAAAGCCTTGCGTTTTCCTTCATGCAGTCCATGCAGCAGTTGCGCGCTATGGCGAAAATCCACGCCCTCGCATTTGTGCCGGGCTTGTAGCCGCAGGCAGACTGCATAATATTAAGAAATGTCTCCGCTTCTATATCCTCCGCGAGCTGCCTGCTGCGAACCAACGACAGCGCAAACCGAAAGATCGGATCTTTCATGTCAAGATATAATCGGCTCAGAGCGTCTCTGTCTCCCGCGGCGATTTCGCAAATACACAGATCCAACTGCCTGCCTGTCATCAATTTCACTTCCCGTCTTTGTCTTTCGTCTATATATCCGTTTGAACGGTCGGAATGCATAAAATTTTTACCTTTTCTTTTGGCACAAGCATAAAATTATCCCGCCGAAAAACTCGACGGGATTTCTCTTTTTCCGTTACGGGGTGAGTCTGTTCGGGCCTCTGAAGAGGAACATCGCTTCCTTGATGTGCAGTCCGAGCATGAGCATGGTCAGGCGGTCGATACCGATTCCGAAGCCGCCGTGGGGCGGGCAGCCGTATTTGAAGAACTCGAGATAGAACTCAACATCCTTGTCGAGACCCTTCTCCTGCGCCTGGCTCTTGAGCACGTCGTATCTGTGCTCGCGCTGCGCGCCGGTGGTTATCTCGACGCCGCGCCAGATGAGGTCGTAGCCCTGCGGCACGCCGTTCTCGTCGCGCATATGGTAGAACGCGCGCTTCTCGGCGCTGTAGTCGGTGATGAACAGGAACTCGTGACCGTATTTCTTCATGACCCAGTCGTAGCTCAGACGCTCGGCGTCGGTCGTGAGGTCGCCCTTTTCGCTGTCGGGCACGGTATAGCCGAACTCCTTTTCGAGCTCGTCATAGAGATCGGCAAGCTTTATGACCGGGAACGGGGTCGTCGGGACGATAACCTCCTTGCCGAACAGCTCCTTTATCTCCTCGCCGTACTTCTCCTTGACCGATTTAAGCATATATGTCAGCAGCTCCTCCTCCATCTTCATGACATCTTTGAAAGAGGTGATGTAGCTGAACTCGAGGTCGAAGCCGGAGAACTCGGTGGTGTGCTTGTTGGTGTATGATTTTTCAGCTCTGAAAACGGGACCGACTTCAAATATGCGCTCGAAGCCGCTCGCCATTGCCATCTGCTTATAGAACTGGGGGCTCTGCGCAAGATAAGCGAGGCGGTCAAAATACTTGACCTCAAAGACCTCGGCTCCGCTCTCGCTCGCCGCGCCGATGAGCTTCGGAGTGTGAATCTCGATGAAATTATGGTCTATCAGGAACTGACGCATGGCGTTGACCATGACGGTCTGAACCTTGAACATGAGCTGATTTTCGTCGGTGCGAAGGTCGATCCAGCGGTAGTCAATGCGCTGGTCGATGCTCGAACGCTCGACGCCCGGGCGCTTCTTGGTCGCAGGGATCTCCTTGCGCACTATCGGCAGCGCGTCGGCTATCGACTCTGCGGTTATCGACTCGGGGATAATCTCAATTCCGCCCATCTTGACGAAATCGTTCTCGACGGCGGTGCCGACGACCGAGATAACGGAATCCTGAGTCAGAGTCGCTATCACGGGGCAGAGCTCCGGCAGCTTCTCTTTCTCGACGGTTATCTGGATTTTTCCGGTGATATCCTTGAGCACGATAAAAGCCATATACTTGCTGTCGCGCAGGTTCTCGACGAAGCCCTGAACGAGCACGGGTTTGCCAAGATTATTTTTGATGTCCGCAATGTAAGTTCTCTCCATTATCTGAGCCCTCCAAAGAGATTTGATATATCGGCAGCGTTGAGATCTCCGTCGTTGATGCTGTCCGCAAAGGCGTTTGCCGCAGCCTGAACGAGAGCCGACGAGAATTCATCGCTGAAGTTTTCGATTGAAAAAGCGGTCTTTTCGCCGTTTTCCATGTTCTTGACGAGGACTTCGCCCTTTGCGATATCGTCGTCGCCGATAACGCAGGTGAAGCGTGCGCCCAGTTTGTCGGCGTATTTCATCTGAGCCTTGACCGAGCGTCCCGCGACGTCAAACTGCGCGCTGACTCCGTCCGAGCGGAGATCCGTGCAGAGCTTCGCCGCAACGAGCGAAGCGGCATCGCCGATTGAGCCGATATAGATATCGCACTTCTGGTCGCCGGGCAGCTCAATGCCCTGCGCCTCGATAACGCTGAGCAGGCGCTCAAGTCCCATTGCGAAGCCGAGCGACGGGGTGTGCTGACCGCCGAGCTCTTCAATGAGTCCGTCATAGCGTCCGCCGCCGCCGCAGACAAGTCCGTCGGTCTTGTCGTTGTGCGAGACGAATTCGAAAACGGTTTTTGTATAGTAATCAAGTCCGCGCACGATGTGCGGGTTGACAACATAGTCTATCATCAGCGCGTCGAGGTAGCTTTTGACTTTTTCAAAGTGCTCGCGGCACTCGTCGCAGAGATAGTCGAGCATAACGGGCGCGCCCTCGGCTATCTTCGAGCAGACGGGGCTCTTGCAGTCGAGAATACGCATGGGGTTGCGCTCGAGCCTGTCGAGGCAGGTGCCGCACAGCTCGTCTTTATACTGCTCAAAATATGCCTTGAGCGCCTTGTGATACTCGGCGCGGCAGGTCGGGCAGCCGATCGAGTTTATCTCGAGCGTCAAGTCCTCGATTCCGAGGAAAGCGAATATTTCGGCGGCGAGGGAAATTATCTCGGCATCGGCGGCGGGAGCCGGAGTGCCAAAGACCTCAACGCCGAACTGGTGGAACTCCCTGTATCTGCCGGACTGCGGCTTCTCGTAGCGATAGCACGAGGTTATATAGCAGGTCTTCTGCGGCAGGGGCTCGTTGAAAAGCCCGTGCTCCAGGAATGCGCGCGCAGCGCCCGCAGTGCCCTCGGGTCGAAGCGTTATAGAACGTCCGCCCTTGTCGAGGAAAGTGTACATCTCCTTCTGCACGACATCAGTGGTGTCGCCGACGCCGCGGGCAAACAGCTCCGTATGCTCGAACACGGGAGTGCGAATCTCCTTGAAGCCGAAACGCGAGGCTATATCGAGCAGGGTATTTTCAAGAAAGCGGTTTTTATAGCTCGCCGCGGGCAGCACATCCTGAGTGCCCTTGACAGCTTTCGTAAAAAGAGCCATGTTTTCGTTCCTTCCATAAAAACATTAAATCCCGCCGTTGGCGGGATGAGCGAAAAAGCTCCGGAAAAATCCGCCCGGCGGGAAATACCGCCGGGGCGGGGCAAAGCTTATTTCGGGTTGACTATATCGCGCCAATCAAGGTCGCCGCGCGCAAGGCTGTGAATAAGAGCCTCAGCGGTGGCTATATTGGTGGCAACGGGGATGTTGTGCACGTCGCAGAGTCTGAGAAGATTTGCTTCGTTGGGCTCGTGCGGCTTGGGTGTGAGCGGATCTCTGAACATGAGCAGAAGATCGATCTCGTTGCAGGCTATTCTGGAAGCTATCTGCTGGTCGCCGCCCTGACTTCCGCTGAGGAAGCGCTGAATCTCAAGTCCCGTTGCCTCGGCTACGAGCTTGCCCGTAGTGCCGGTCGCGCACAGGGAATGGCGGCTCAGGATACCGCAATAAGCTATACAGAACTGGGTCATAAGTTCTTTTTTTGAGTCGTGAGCCATGAGAGCGATGTTCATTGTGTATCCCCCTTTTCCGAGTTGTTGACTTCGCTGGTCATGTTAATATCATATCAGAGAAACCGGGTTATGACAAGAGTTATTTGTAACTTCTTACAAAATTTTAATAAAAACCCGACCGATTATTCCTCTGTTTCGGAATTTTCGCTGTCTTCGGCAAGTGACACTTCCTCAGCCGCGGTTTCTTCCGGCTTTTCCTGATCTTCCTCGCTCGGAGTGCAGGCGACGGTAACCAACTGCTCGCCCTCGGACACACGCATGACTCTGACGCCCTTGGAGGGTCTTGCAAATGTGCTTATCTGTGAGACAGGGATGCGGATTATAATGCCGTCGGACGAAATGAAAATAACATCCTCGCTCTCGTCAACGACCGCTATTGCGGCAACGTCGCCGTAGGTCTCGGTGCGGTAGTTTATCGTACCCTTGCCGCCTCTCGACTGGAGTCTGTAGTCGGAGGGCTCGCTGCGTCTGCCGTAGCCGGTGGTACTGACTGTGAGGACAGCCTTTGCATCGTCGAGCACTTCCATGCCGACGACCTCGTCGCCCTCGCGCAGCTCAATCGCCTTGACGCCGCGCGCCGTTCTGCCGAGCGGTCTCGCGTCGTTTTCATTGAAGCGGATGCCCATACCCTTGCGCGTGGCTATGAGCAGGTCGTCGTTGCCGGAGGTAAGGCGCACCCATGCGAGCTCGTCGTCATCGTCGAGATTTATCGCGATAACGCCGTTCTTGCGGACGTTGCGGTAAGCGTCGAGGCTCGTGCGCTTGATGATACCCTTGCGCGTGACCATGCACAGGAACGCATCGGGGTCATATTCGGGCACTCTTATCATCGCCGACACCTTCTCGCCCGCCTCGAGGGGCAGGAGGTTGACTATATTCATGCCCTTGCTGTTTCTCGAGCCCTCGGGCACTTCGTAGCCCTTGAGACGGTAAGTTCTGCCGCGGGTGGTGAAGAACATGACATAATCGTGAGTCGAGCAGGTAAACATGGTCTTTGCCACATCCTCCTCGCGCCTTGTCATGCCCTTGACGCCTCTGCCGCCGCGGTGTTGGATCGTGTATGCGTCGGCGGGGATACGCTTGATATAGCCGAGGTTCGTCATGGTGAACACGCAGGTCTCCTCGGGGATAAGATCCTCGATATCGACCTCGCCGCTGACATTTTCAATGACGGTGCGGCGGTCGTCGCCGAACTTCTCGGCAATGGCGCCGGTCTCCTCGCGGACTATAGTAAGTATTCTCGACTCGTTCGAGAGAATATCTATAAAGTCGGCTATCTTCGCCTTGAGCTGAGCCATCTCGTCCTCGACCTTTATGCGCTCGAGTCCGGTCAGCTGTCCGAGTCTCATCTGGACTATCGCCTGCGCCTGAATCTCATCGAGACCGAAGCGGTTCATGAGCGCTTCGCGTCCCTCGGGGATGCTCTTTGACGCGCGCAGGATAGCTATGACCTCGTCGATGAAATCGAGAGCCGTGAGCAAGCCCTCAAGAATATGGGCGCGCTCCTGAGCTTTTTTCAGATCGTACCTTGTGCGGCGGGTGACTATCTCGCACTGGTAGTCTATATACTGCTGAAGAATCTGCTTAAGGGTGAGTATCTTCGGCTCGCCGTTTACGAGGGCGAGCATAATCACGCCGAAAGTAGACTGGAGCTGAGTGTAGGTATAGAGCTGATTCAAAACTACCTGCGGATTCGCGTCGCGCTTCAAGGTGATGTCGATGTGCATACCGGAGCGCGAGGAATAGTCGTGGATATCGGATATGCCCTCGATGCGCTTATCCTTGACGAGATCCGCCATGCTCTCTATGAGCTTCGCCTTGTTGACGCCGTAGGGTATCTCGGTGACAACTATCTTGTGGCGGTCGCCCTTTGTCTCGACTATCTCGGCGCGGGCGCGGACTATAATTTTGCCGCGGCCTGTGCCGTAGGCGGCGCGTATGCCCGCTCTGCCCATGATTATTCCGCGGGTCGGGAAATCGGGGCCTGGCAGATAAGTCATAAGCTCCTCGAGAGTCGCGTCGGGGTTATCTATCAGGCAGTTCATGGCGGCAACGACCTCGCGCAGATTATGCGGAGGGATATTTGTCGCCATACCGACCGCTATACCTACGGAGCCGTTGACAAGCAGGTTCGGATATCTCGACGGGAGCACCGTGGGCTCCTTGAGTCGGTCGTCGTAGTTCGGGATAAAATCGACCGTGTCCTTGTCGATATCCGTCAGCATTTCGAGAGAGAGCTTTTTGAGCTTTGACTCGGTGTAACGGTATGCGGCGGGCGGGTCGCCGTCGACGGAACCGAAGTTGCCGTGGCCGTCAACGAGCGTATATCTCATGGAGAAGTCCTGCGCCAAACGCACCATGGCGTCATAGACGGAGGCGTCGCCGTGAGGATGATAGCGGCCGAGCACCGAACCGACCGTGTCCGCGCATTTGCGGTACGGCTTATCGGGATAGAGGCCGTTTTCGTACATGGTGTAAAGTATGCGTCTGTGGACGGGCTTCAAGCCGTCGCGCACATCGGGCAGAGCACGCGAGGTGATGACCGACATGGAGTAATCCAGAAAGGATTTACGCACTTCTCTATTGATCTCGACATTGATTATTTTTTGTTCGTTATATGCTTCGTCAAAGCTCACAGAGATCTACTCCTTTCCGTTATATATCCAGGTTCTGGACGTATTTTGCATTGGTTTCGATGAACTCGCGGCGCGGCTCGACCTTGTCGCCCATAAGAATGGAGAAAGTCTCGTCCGCGAGCATCGCGTCCTCGATATTGACGCGCAGCATCGTGCGGAAGTCGGGGTCCATTGTCGTCTCCCAGAGCTGCTCGGCATCCATCTCGCCGAGACCTTTGTATCTCTGGATATCGCAGCTGCCCGAGCCGCCGAACTCCGCCATGAACTGGTCGCGCTCCTCGTCGGAGAAAGCGTATCTTATCTTCTTGCCCTTGCTGACTTTGAACAGCGGGGGCTGAGCGAGATAGACATGACCCTGCTCGATAAGCGGGCGCATATAGCGGAAGAAGAAGGTCAGCAGCAGCGTTCTGATATGCGCGCCGTCGACATCGGCATCCGCCATGATAACTATCTTGTTGTAGCGAAGCTTTGTTATATCAAACTCGTCGCCTATTCCGGTGCCGAGGGCGATGACAATAGGCATGAGCTTCTCGTTGCCGATAACCCTGTCGAGTCTCGCCTTTTCGACGTTGAGCATCTTGCCCCAAAGGGGAAGAATCGCCTGGAAGCGTCTGTCGCGTCCCTCTTTTGCGGAGCCGCCTGCGGAATCTCCCTCGACGATGTAGAGCTCTGTGCGCTCGGCGTCGCGCTCGGTGCAGTCGGCAAGCTTGCCGGGCAGGGAGTTTGAATCGAGAACAGATTTGCGGCGAGCCAGTTCGCGCGCCTTTCTCGCAGCTTCTCTTGCGCGCGAAGCGTCGAGAGCCTTCGAGAATATCGCCTTTGCGACTGCGGGATTCTCTTCAAAATAGGTCATCAGCTTCTCATAGACCGTTGTCGAGACGAGCTGGGTTATGTCGGTATTGCCGAGCTTGCCCTTTGTCTGTCCCTCGAACTGCGCCTCGGTGAGTTTGACGCTGATGACGGCAGTCAGTCCCTCGCGGACATCGTCGCCCGAGAGCTTCTTGTCGCCGTCTTTGAGAATGGAATATTTGCGTCCGTAGTCGTTGAAAACGCGGGTCAGAGCGGTCTTGAAGCCGGTCTCGTGAGTACCGCCGTCAACGGTGTGGACGTTGTTTGCAAACGAGAGCATTGTCTCGTTGTAGCTGTCTGTATACTGCATGGCAATCTCCGCGCTTCTGTCGCCGTGCATGGCGGAGAAGTGGATCGGCTTTTCATGCAGGGGAGTCTGACCGCGGCTTGTGGTCAGATATTCGACGAAGCTCGAAAGTCCGCCTTCGTAGCAATAAGTGCGCTCGATGATATTCTCGGGGTCGCGCCTGTCCGCAAGGGTTATGCACAGTCCCGCATTGAGGAACGCGGACTCGCGCAGGTGTCTTTCAAGGGTCTCGAAATCATAGACCGTGGTCTCGCGGAAAATCTCGGGATCGGGCTTGAAGCGTATGGTCGTGCCGGTCGCCGACGAGGTGCCTATCTCCTTGAGGTCATAATCGGGGTGGCCGCCGTTCGAGAAGCGCTGCTGATAGACATGGCCGTTCTGCGCAACTTCAACTTCGAGCCACTCGGACAGGGCGTTGACGACGGACGAGCCGACGCCGTGCAGACCGCCGGAGACCTTGTAGCCGTTGCCGCCGAACTTACCGCCGGCGTGCAGTACGGTCAGAACGACCGTCACGGTGGAGATGCCCATCTTTTCGTTCATGCCCACGGGGATACCGCGTCCGTTATCCTTGACGCTGATAACATTGCCCGGGAGTATCTCAACATCGATATTCGTGCAGAAGCCCGCGAGAGCTTCGTCTATGGAGTTGTCGACTATCTCATACACAAGGTGGTGCAGGCCGCGCGGACCCGTCGAGCCGATGTACATACCGGGGCGCTTGCGGACCGCCTCAAGTCCCTCAAGAACCTGAATCTGGCTCGCGTCGTATTCCTCGGTGACCTTGGTGTTCATATCCTTGTCGAGCTCAATGTCTTCGTCGAGCACGAGCTCGTCCTGATTCTCGGCGTTCTCTTCAAGGATCTCGTTGTTATCATTGTTATCCAAAGCTTTTATCCTCCTTCTCCAAAGCTCTTGCCCCTAATCACTGATTTGCCAGGGTGGAGAACATATTCTTTTTCTTCTTTTTCTTTTTGGGCTTGTACTTCGGCGGATTTTCGAGCCTCATTCTCGCGCTCTTGGACTTCGCGAGATACTTGTTGACCTGGACAACGGGAGAGATCATGTCCGCGCTCATGTAGTCGACGCAGTTTGCGAGCAGATCCTGATCGTTGTTGAGCTCGCCGAGGACGGTGACGGCTATGATGCTCTGAATCTCGTTCGTGCCGTCGTCATAAATCTCGTTGAGGAGATTGAAGAGCTTTCTCATCTTCTGCGGGTCGTTCTCTTTTATGACCTTGATAACCACGGGAGCGGCGTGATTCTTGAAGAAATCCTCGGGCAGGAACTCGCCGTAGGTCTCAATATTCTTTCTGTATTCGTCGCGCAGCTCGGGATAGATAACGCTCAGGCGGTTCGCGAAAGTGTTCGCGTCATAGCACGCCTCGCCGCTCTTTGCCGCAGCCTTCGATACGGGGGTGGGGAGCTTCACTTTCTTTTTATCGACTGTGCCGTTCTTGCCGAAGCTCTCTTCGATAAGCTCGGCATACTCGTCCGAGATAAACTTGATGTCCTTGTCGTCGGCGGTCTCAATGTCGAGCAGAGAATGAGCTATCTTCGCGAAGTCGGTCTCGTTCGCGCCCTCTTTCTGCGCCCAGAGCAGGGCTATTTTGTTGTCGTAGTGCTCGATACGCAGAGCCTTGTTGTCGCCGGAAAAATCCATAACGGCGCGTCCGCTCGTGACGGAGACGGGGATACCGTCGGAGATATCTGCGGGAGTGGTGATTCTGAAGCCGCACTTCGTGAGGGTCGGCTCGAGGTTCTTGTAGATGTCGTTCATCGCTATACGGATATCAATCATAACTGTTCTCCTTAAAAAATACTCTGCACAGAGTATATATCAGTCCGCCGAAAAAGTCTGCCGTTGCACGAGGTCTCAAGGCTCCCCTGTGTAAGGGGAGCTGTCACGGCGAAGCCGTGGCTGAGGGGTTGTTGTAATGAAAGTTCAAAACAATCCCTCCGGCGCTCCGCGCCACCTCCCTTTGCACAAGGGAGGCTTTGATTCCCGAGAAACCAAAAACAGGTTTACCGACAAGCTGTTATATACTCTGCACAGAGTATATATTATATATACTAATATAATATATCATAATATCGGCGCGTTTGCAATGCTCTAACAGAAAAATACTGCACCCGTTTTCAAATAAAACGGGTTGACGAAAGGCGTATAACTGTGGTATTATAAAAAATCAAAAGAACGAGGTTTTTCATAGCCTCAGAGCAAGAAAGAAAAGGACTTTTCCGATGGAAAAAAAGGTGTTTATAAACATTGAGGACAGCCACTCCGGGCATGACGACAGCTACTCGTCGCAGACGAGCACGCAGGGCGTTCTGCGCCTGCTCGAAAACGGCTACGAGCTCTCATATGAGGAGCCTGCCGCCGAGATGGAGGGCTGCGTGACCACCCTGCTCATAGAGGACGGCGGACTCGTCACAATGACGAGAAACGGTGCATATACTACACAGATGGTCATGGAGCGCGGCAGGCGCCATGTCTGCCACTACGCGACACCGTTCGGCGATATGCTCCTCGGCATATTCGCCAAAAAGGTCGAGTCGTCCGTGACAGAGGAGGGCGGCGAGCTGCTGCTCAACTACACTATCGATGTCAACGCGGATCTCGCCGCGTCGAACGAGCTGAAGATAACGGTCAGCGGACAGTAAAAAAGACGGTTTGCCCGCAGAAACTGCGGTTACACGAAAGGATGGATAAATTTTATGTCAGTGTTTGTAAAACAGGTCGAGGATAAGCTCTGCGAGCTTGTCAGGGACGCCGCGAAAAAGGCGATGGCGGCAGGTGAACTGCCCGAAGCCGAGCTCACGGATTTCAAGGTCGAAATCCCGGCGGACAGAAAGAACGGCGACTACTCCACAAACGCCGCCATGGCGTGGGCGAGAGCTTTCAGACGCGCGCCCGCTATGATAGCCGCGGCTATAACAAAGAACATTGACCTCGAGGGCACCGCATTCTCATCCTGCGAGGCGGCGGGTCCCGGATTCATAAACTTCCGTCTCGCCGACCGCTTCTATTCGGAGATTCTCATGGATATCCGCAAGAAGGGCAGCGACTACGGCCGCTCCGACTTCGGCAAGGGTGAAAAGGTAAATATTGAGTTCGTCTCCGCCAATCCGACGGGTCCGATGCACATGGGCAACGCCCGCGGCGGCGCTCTTGGCGACTGCCTCGCGGCGGTCATGGACTTTGCGGGCTACAATGTCAGCCGCGAATTCTATATCAACGACGCCGGCAATCAGATCGATAAATTCGCCCTCTCGCTCGATATCCGCTATCAGCAGATATACAAAGGCGCCGACGCGCCCGAGCTGCCCGAGGACAGCTACCACGGAGAGGACATAGCCGTGCGCGCCAGGGAATTTGCCGATGTCTACGGCGACAAATATATCTCCGAGAGCGAGGAAGTCCGCCGCAAGGCGCTCGTCGATTTCGCGCTGCCGAAGAATATCGACTCGATGCACGAGATACTTTCAAAATACAGAATAGAATACGACACATGGTTCAAGGAGAGCACCCTGCACAACGGCACGGAGCTTCGCGACACAATAGAGCTGCTCAAAGAAAAGGGACTCACCTACGAGCTTGACGGTGCGCTGTGGTACAAGAACATTGAGGTTCAAACAAAGCGCCTGCTCGCCCAGGGCAAAACGCAGGAGGAGATCGACAAGCTCGGTCTCAAGGACGATGTTCTTATCCGCCAGAACGGCAACCCGACCTATTTTGCGGCGGATATCGCATATCACCGCAACAAGCTCGCCGTCAGAAAATTTGACAGGGCGATAGATGTCTGGGGTGCAGACCACCACGGCCATGTCGCCAGAATGAAGGGCGCACTCGACGCGATAGGTCTCGACGGCGACAAGCTCGACATAATCCTCATGCAGCTCGTTCGCCTGACGAGAAACGGCGAAGTCGTGCGTATGTCCAAGCGTACCGGCAAGGCGATAACCCTTGTTGACCTGCTCGAAGAGATACCGATAGACGCGGTGCGTTTCTTCTTCAATCTCCGCGAGCCCGCAACGCAGATGGAGTTCGACCTCGATCTCGCTGTTGCCGAGAATTCGCAGAACCCGGTTTACTACTGCCAGTACGCCCACGCGAGAATTTGCAGCATTCTGAGAAAGCTCAAGGAGCAGGGCTGTGACATCCCCGAGTGCACGCCCGAGCAGCTCGACCTGCTCACCGCACCCGAGGAGCGCGAGATAATCAGGCATTTAGCGTCGCTCACTGACGAGATCGCTCTCTCCGCCAAAAACTATGATCCCGCGCGCATCACACGCTACTGCATCGACCTCGCCACCCTATTCCACAAGTTCTACAACGCCTGCCGCGTCAACTGCGACGACAAGAACTTGAGTGCGGCGAGAATATATCTGTGCCTGTGCGTCAAAGAGGTTCTCAAGAACATTCTGACACTGCTCAAGATAAGCGTACCGGAGAGAATGTAAAAAAACAGAATCAAAAAATCATTCCGCAGGGGCCCGGCGTTCCTGCGGAATATTAAAATGCGGAGTTTTTCCTGCATACAAGCGGCGCAAGGCTGTAATCGAGCGATTGTAGGGTGCGGCGACTCGACGCACCGCTGCCGCGTGAGCGGCACGAAATCATTTCGGCGCCTGTATCCGCATACCTGCATATTACCCCGGAGGTTATCATGACAAAGCTTCTGATAAAACTCTTTATCAAGGACAGCGAAAAAACCGACGACCCTGCCGTGCGCTCGCGCTACGGCACACTCAGCGGCATCGTCGGCATACTGTGCAACATTCTGCTGACCGCCGCAAAGTTCATTGTCGGCTCGGCGACTGGCAGTATCGCCATAACCGCGGACGCCGCGAACAACCTCTCGGACGCGGGGTCGTCTGCGGTGACGCTCGTCAGCTTCCGTCTGGCAAATAAGCCCGCCGACGACGAGCACCCGTTCGGCCACGGCAGGATAGAATATGTCTGCGCGCTGATAGTCTCGTTTATTATCCTGCTCATGGGCGGCGAGCTGATCCGCTCGTCGGTAGACAAAATTCTTCACCCGGAGCCGCTCCAGTTCAGCATGACTGCACTCATAGTGCTCCTCGCCTCGATCGGAGTCAAAATATGGATGGCGGTCTTCAACAGAAATATCGGCAAAAGGATAAACTCGACCGCCGTCGGAGCGGTCGTTATGGACAGCGTCAGCGACACCGCGGCGACGACTGTATCTATGATAGCCCTTATTCTCTCGAAATTTACCTCTGTGCCGCTCGACGGGTACATGGGAATAGTAGTAGCCCTGTTTATCATCGCGACCGGAATAGGCATATTCAAGGACACGATGAACGAACTGCTCGGCGCGCCCGCTTCGCCGGAGATGGTGCAGGAAATCGAGAGCGACATTCTCTCATACGAGGGCGTTATCGGCGTCCACGACCTCATGGTTCATGACTACGGACCGGGCAGAATGTTCGCCTCCGCCCATGTCGAAGTGCCGTCCGACTGCGACATAATGGCATGCCACGACACCATAGACCGCATCGAGCGCGACATAAAGAAGAAGTTCGCCATCAACATTGTCCTGCATATGGATCCGATAGTCGTTGATGACGAACATATAAACGCCCTGCGCGAAAAGGTCGGCGAGCTGATAAAGGAAGTTGACCCGAGATTCACGATGCACGACTTCAGAATGGTGGAAGGTCCTACGCACACCAACCTCATTTTCGACCTCGTCGTGCCGCACAAATATCCGTTCACGAAAGGGCAGATAAAAGAGCTGATAAGCGACAGAATATCGACCGAGATCGGCGAGAACTACTACGCCGTTATGACCATAGAAAACAGCTTCGTCGAAGACGAGAGAAGGTGAGGGCAACATAATGGGAAACATTGAAAAGACTGAGCTTACCGTGATGTGCATGATCTGCGACGGCACGAAGATACTCGTGCAGGACAGAGTGAATAAGGACTGGCCGGGCGTAACCTTCCCCGGCGGTCATGTTGAGCCGGGCGAGGCGTTCACCGACGCCGTGCGCCGCGAGGTTAAAGAGGAGACGGGACTTGATATCTTCCGCCCGACGGTATGCGGAATCAACGATTTTATCCGCGACGACGGCACGCGCTACATAGTGATGTTTTTCCGCGCCGACCGCTTCAGCGGCGAGCTCAAAGACTCCGACGAAGGCAGAGTATTCTGGATCGAGCGCGACGAGCTGACGCAGTATAAGCTCTCGCAGGATTTCATCGACATGGTTCATGTCATGGAAAACCCGTCGCTGACCGAATTTTTCTATGAGCGCGACGGCGAAAATTGGAAGAAGAGAATAATATAAACCCGTATTCAAAGCAAAAAAATCCTGCCTGCGTTTTTTCCGTAGGCGGGATTTTGATTTTGTGGGGAGAAACAATCTTTCCGTTGTTTGCAGATATGTAGACTTCAAAATCAGGCGGTATATAAAATAAACTTTGCGGAAATTCTGTGCCGCTATCGCGGCATCGGTGCGTCGAATTGCCGCACCCTACAAGTTTCACATCAATAAAATTGTGCAAACTTCGCGGGCGGATAACATCAGCTTCAGCAAGGTTGTGATGATTTCCAATATTACGGCGGTTGACCGTTGCCGATACTTATATCCGCAAATTCCTATCCGCCTAATACTCACAGCCCATCAGCAGCCTTTCACCTCCTCCGAGCATTTACATTTTGGAAAAAATATGCTATAATGCGGGCACAAAACTCTGGGGAGAGATAATAAGATGATAAGATTGGCATCGGTCGGCGACGCGGGAGAGCTTGAGCGCCTCAATGCAGAGTTCAACGGCAAGGGCAAGACTACGGAAGAAAGCATTCGCGCCTCGCTTCTTACAAACAGGCGCGAGGTTGTCATCGTTGCGGACGGCGACGGCGGACGGCTCGCCGGCTTCGTCTGCGTTCAGCTGAAAAAATCGTTCTGCTACGACGAATATATGCCCGAGATAACGGAGGTCTATGTCCGCCCCGAGTACCGCGGGCGGGGAATCGCACGCGAAATGCTGATTTTTGCGCAGGAATACTGCAAAAAAATATACCCGCTCCACAGCTTCGAGCTGTTGACGGGCAGCGATAACACCGCCGCGCAAAAGCTCTACTCCGCCCTCGGCTTCGAGTGCAGCGGCGAAATGCATATGTCAAAGCAGGTAAAATAATTTGAGAGAATCGCAGGAACAGAGCTATGAGAATAATAAATACTTTTGATAAAATACCCGGCTGCTTTAAGAACAGCGCCTTTGATTTGGATGCATGGAGAGTATACGCCCGCGCGATTTCACCGGAGCTTGGCGAAAAATGCGAACGGGATTCGAGGGAATATGATTTCAATAATGACGTGCTGCCCGTAGTCAATAACGTGCTGCTCAATAGGGATGCGGCGATTGCGGCAAACGACTCCTTTGTCGCCGTGACCGACAAGCTTGCGAGCAATATAGAGCGGCTTTTTGAAAACGGCGTCGAGACGGATATTATTCTCTATTTGGGGCTGTGTAACGGCGCGGGCTGGGCGACGGCGCTTGACGGCAGAGACGCGGTTTTGCTCGGAATAGAAAAAATTATCGAATTGAATTGGCAGGATGAATCCGCCATGCAGGCTCTGATTTTTCACGAAATAGGCCACATATGGCATAAAACCTACGGGAATCTCTATCCCGAGGCTCGGTCAGAGGGCGAAAATTCACTGGCTCAGCTCTATCAAGAGGGACTTGCCATGGTCTGCGAACATATTTTATGCCAAGATGACAGATACTATCATCAAAATCAAAACGGCTGGCTCGATTGGTGCAAGGAAAACGAAGCCGAAATAAAGCGTGAATATCTCCGCCGCGTCGACAAAAATATCAGCACGCAGGATTTCTTCGGGGATTGGTGCAGCTACAAAAATCACAGCGACGTGGGCTATTATCTGGGCTGCGAGTTCGTCAAATATTTGCAGCGGCAATACTCGCTTGTCGATATAGCAAGCCTCAATGTCAATCAGCTATATAATCATTTTAAGGAGTTTGCGTCGGCCGAATAAGTGGACGGCAAGCCACTAAAAAGCTTTTAGATAGAAAGAGTGTACTGTTCGCGGTGTTTTTGATTATTCGAGATATCCGAATTATCCTGATTATACCGGCAGTGTTATCGGTTTGTTATCGAGACTGATAACACTCGCCCTGCAGCTATGATAACAGTAAGCTATGCCGCTTCAAAATATTGTGTTTTTACTTAGAAAAGCGAGAACTTATATGTTACTAAGAAACATATAAGGCAAGTTGTTCTATGATTTCTTCATGCTTATGCTAAGAAAATTTCTCTCATTTAATATATTTTTCTCCGCCTTGACGGTATGTCAAAACGGAATTTTTATCGAATATGTAAAAGGCTTCCGCCCCTAACAGGGCAGAAGCCTTAAAAATTATGCGATTTTTAGGTTTAGTTGTACGCCAAGTGTTACTTTTTCATCTGTTGCAAAAACGGTTACTCGAAGAGTGCCGAGTCCCTAAACCCGCATAAATACTGGGCTTTTTCGGCACATCTAAACCAAAGGGAACTATTCCCACTCTTTGCCGGACCCTGTAATCTAACGGTTTTCGTTTAGATTCTGTGATACCCGGTATTTTGATTCTTTGTATTCTCCATATTTTCAGCCCCATACGACGGTTTGTTATCATATGGGTATCGCCGCCGATAGCGATCCATTCCGGTTTTTCGTGGATAGTATCCGGCGGCTGTGTTACAGATACGAATCAACCTTTGGGTGGAAATGGATCGTGCCCATGCGAATCTTTGTCTCGAATTTGGCCATTCATCCTATGAATAACCAACTCCGATTCTTGATTCCGGGAGATGCCACGAGCAATTTGAATAGCCTCCGCCTGGGTTTGCGTACGAGCGGTAGCACGTACGTTTCCTTCCCCTTTGACTTGCCAGCCTCCATTGGGGTGGGGAGTGACATGCTGATTTTTACCTTTTGACATAATTCATCGTCCTTTCAAAAAATGAAAGGATGAAACCGCCAACATCCTTTGCTTAGGTTGCAGTTACTTACTGCGTTTTACAGGAATGTAGAACGCCTTCAGTCCGTACTGACTTGCGTAGATACGCTTGCCATTTTTGAGCGTAATGAACGCAGTGTAGATGTACTCTACAGATTCGTTACGAAAACTACTTATAGGCGCAACACCTCCTCAAGCAAGATTTTTTCCGGGCAAGTTCCGGATCTGCTTGCAAAAGGAAGTCTCGATCGTTATACTTATAATGTACGGGAAAGTATAGACGGTTTGACCGAGCTTACTTTTCAAGCAAGGGCTTATCTGAGCGGCAACTCAGATAGGCCTTTTCTTTATGTCATTCTGCCTTGAGGCAGATAGACAACCAGCTAATTGAGTTCTGCTGCTGCATTGAGATCAAACAGCATGGCATGATCCGCTTTCAAAAGTGTTCCTTCAATACGGAACCCACCTTTTGATAAATCCCATCCCATCATGGCCTGGATAGTATTCAAAAGGTCACGACCATTCCAACGGACGGAGATCACATTGTTTTTTTTCTCTTTGTAAAAAGAGGCGGCGTTTGGCGTATCAGGCGAGCAAACTTGAATTGCAATCCGCCGAGTTTCATTGTCAATCAGCAGGACAACTTGCTCCGGATAGTCTAACTTCATCACAACGGATTTGTTGAAAGTCATGCCGTTATTTGTGATCGACACATACGGAACGCCTTCGCTAAAATTGAATGGCTTGAATCCTTCGAGCATCGTCATATAATCACCTCCAAGCTTCCACGTATAGTATACTATATGTAACGAAAATATGCAACACCTTTTATGCGTATTTGCTTCGCCCTTGCTTCGTTTGCTGCTCTAAAATCATTATAATCTTTCACTTGAAAATTAAAAAAGCTGGATGCACTGTTTTCGCGCAGTTCATCCAGCTCCTCTTTTTTGATTTTATTCTGCGTGCACCTGTTGCGTGGTGTGGTTTTTATAAGTGCTCCACGTGGGCTCATAATCTGCGGTCGCTTGGTTTCCCCACATATCCCAGCCTTCACGATCTCCACGTGCAAACAGTTCAAGGAACGGACCGGGAGAGCAGCTTTCAATGATCGGGATAATCTCGTCAGGCTTCCGTGAGTGTTCGCGCTTTTGCGTCCGAATGAGATTGACCTGCGAACGGGCTGGGGCCAGCGTCCTAAAATTGTCGCCTCTGACCCCGAAAAGGAGAATTTCAGTCACATTACGGAAATAGAAGCCGACTCCTCGTCCGTCCGGGCCACCATCTTTCCGCACCTTTTCCCAGATGATATTTCCCTTATACTCAAATCCCCACGCTTTCATAACAGCCAGACCATCCGGCAGAAGAGCATTGGGAACCCAAAGGTACAAATGGCTTTTTGCGGCAGCGACCTGCTCAACGGGCAACGCCATTATGTCTTCTAGTGACATTGTCTCATATCTATTCAGTTTCTTATTTTCTGGAGCGACTTTTCCGGTGCGGTTTTGAAAGCGCCAAGGCGGATCAGCATAAATCGTTGAATAGCGCTTATCACCGCAAAAGGAGAGAAGATTTTCAGATGTTTCCTGAAGCGTGCTCATCTATGTATCCCTCCTTCCAATCTGAAACACAAGTTTTCTTAATGCCAATAGCCAAAACGGGGCATCCGCCATTACGGCGTGACTCTAAGCGATACAGCAGTTTCCCCATCCAAGTAGTGCTTGCGCCGTATTTACGCATAATAGGCTTCCAAGTGCGGGAATTCTTATCATAGTCATATACGGTTTTGAACACATCGTTCAGGTCTTGCGACCGGGTGACAATAATGCCAGCACTTACAATATCGCAATCATAGTATGTCCGCATTGCAAGCAGATCTCTGTCAAAGGTCTGATCCTTACTGTTCCATTCGAGGTCAAATGCAATTCGGCCCTTCAGAAAATCAATATTATGACCGTCGATGTAGTTCTCCGTCACACGCTCCTCAAAGGGAACGCTGGAAAAGCGTCCCCTTTGATCGGCTTGTCTTGGATAAAACTTAATGTGTAAGTCGCCAGAAATTCGGATTTCTCTCCACCCATACGGGTAGAGAAAATCGTCAAATTTCTTGGGAATCTTAGTCTCGTTTCCACCCGCTTCACGCAGGTCATCTGTGGTAATGTCGAGTTTTCTTAGGCACTCAACGACCTCACGCCACTCCTCAGGAAAGGCTTGAGTAATGATTTCAATAGCGTGGTTATAGTTGTGGAACTCGAATTTATCTAAAAGATCGGCGTCTATATAATCCGCAATCTGCATTTCGGCACCTCCAGATACTTATACAAAATATAGTATATCATATTTGCTTAGGCTTTTCAATGGCTTTTGGGCTTTTCTCAACAACATTCTTCAAAAAACGCCGGATTACAAAAGCCGATAATCCCGTAGCGGCAGCATATTCACTCAACGAAATCCTTTTACGCCGGTACAAATCGTAGTATTTCCAAAACACTTTGGGTGGCTCCAAGGCTTCCACAGAAGTAGAAATACGGGCTGCTGGATCTCTGGCGTAAATCAGTTCGCCATTTACGATCTCCATAGCTCTGCTTCGGATATTATTCATCCTGCCGACCCACGCCATAGGATTGGCGGCTTTTACTGCCTCCGTGACACCTTCTGCATCTGCCATCTGCTTTACCAGCCGAAGAAACATTTCCTCTGCCTGACGGTCAATGTCGACAAGATAGCTGTTCAGCCTGCCGCTGGTGAGCAGGGTGGCATAGGTTGCCCGGCGATGCTCCTTCAGATAGCGCCGGTGGCGCTGTCCCCACACGCCGATGGGCTGCTGTTCTTCTTCGGGCAGCTTCAGATCGGGGAGAAGATAATCCCCGACCTGCGTATAAGTACCGCCCATTTCCTCAAAAATCGTCTTTGCCATTGTCTGTTCCTACCTTTCATAATTTGTATTTCTGCGCCTTGTGCGCTGGTTTTGCTTTCGTTGCTGCTCCATATCTTTTGCCTGCGCAATCAGATTATCGATCTGCTGACTTCCAAGAACCTTCCGCAGAAAGCGGAAATCCTTCAGTTCCGAGCGTAGGGCATCATTTTCTCCTTTGAGCCGGTCGTTGGTTGCGGTCAGATGTTCATTCTCTCGGTAGAGCCGCCCGTTGGTGGTGTTCAGCCGGTGATAGCTGTCCAGAGCCTTGTAATAGTGGTAGAACACCTCTCGGATAACCTCTTTCAATTTCTTAATGAGTGGGTCAACAAACCGCTGTTTATAGGTCTTGGCGGTCATTAGAGTGGGAGGATCGGGGAGTTGAAACTCTGCATCCGACTCAATCCGCTGCTCCAACTTTTCAATAGACTGCACACCCTGATCGAAGTTGTCGATCCGATTCTGTACAGTTTCCAGCTCGTTCTGCTTTTCGGCAAGCGTGCTGTCCAGCGCAGCAATCTCTTTCTCCCGTTCCTGTTTCTTGTAGTCCAGAACAGAGAGGTGCTTTTCGTGGGTGCCTTTCTGCTCCCACTCAATTCCGTGCCGTTCCATCACAGTGGCCAGTTGCTCCTTTTCGGACTGTACCCACTGCGCCCACTCGGTAGCACCACGAGTCCCGCCCTTGAAACCCTGCACCGCCAGCGCCTGCTTGAGTGATACTCGTGTATCAAGTCCACGCTTGCTCCCGGTGGTGAAGGGCACAAAGTCAATGTGTAGATGAGGCGTAGCCTCGTCCATATGCAGGTGCGCCGAGAACACCCGAAGGTTGGAATTTCGCTCCTGAAAACCTCGATAGTATTCATTCAGCACAGCCCTTGCCAGATCTGCATACTCGCCGGTGGCGCTCATATCGTCCTTATTTCCGATTTGCAGGATGATCTCGTGAAAAGGCTTCTCCTGGTTGCCGGAGCAAATTTTCTCATAGTAGTTTGGAATGCGCCTGTCTGCACGGGTCTGCTTCTCATTGTAGCGTTTCAGAGCTTCATCAAAAAGCTGATGGTACACGGTTTGGATACGCTCGTTGCAGTAGTCGATGTTCAGATGTGTGCGGCTTCCGTCTACATTTTCTGCCCGAAATTTGCGGCTGTTGTGGTTGACAGAGCCTTTGCCGACCTCGGCACTGATCGTTCTCTTCATAAAATCTCACTTCCTTTCACCTTCCGGCCGCAGCCGGGGTTCTGTTACTCTTGTCAAGAGTAACGCAAAAGCACTTTTGACAGCCTGCGGCCATCAAAAGATGCTGTTTGCGCTCTCCCGAGGGGGATGGTACAGAGCCGGTGCATCGAGCACCAACCCTGTACCGGGACTTCGCCCCAGCAGCCTGCGGGCTGCTCCCCAGTGCTCAATGCCCTTTGGAAAGGGCAGCCGCACGGCTTGCCGAAACTTCAAAGCGTGACAAACCGTGACGGTGGTGACGATGTTTTAGACCACGCCACTGCCCACCAAAAGATCGTCACGGTCGTCACCCTTTGACACGCTGCCCATCTCCTTCCACAGGGAGATTTTGCGTCCACCGTGATTGCGGCTTGCCTTGTAGTGAATGTTGTGATCTCGCAACAGCCGCACAGAGCCAATGCTCAGCCGAAGGGATAGCACATTGGGCTTGCAGTCCAGCTTCAGCAGGCTGCACAGCTCAGAGGCAGTGCCTTCCCATCGTTCACCCGCCGAAGAAAGAAATGTTGCGATGCTTTCCAGAAACGGATCTGGCGGCTCCTGCCAAAGCTCCGTTTCCACGCTTTCCAGCTCCCATACCAGTGTTTCGGGATTCTTGGTAAGGTGCAGCCGCTGATCCTCCTGATCTCTCCCGGTGACATCCAGTACCGCCGCATTGGAGGTGCGTTTTTCCTTGCTGAGAACAAAGCCGCCATCCGCTGCACCTAATAGGCCGTTGGTTCCGGCAATCATATCGAATTTGTCATCCGCTTCCAACTTGCGGGTGTGGTGGACGATTACCATCGTTACCTTATAGCTGTCGGCAACAGTCTTCAGCCGGGACACAATATCGTAGTCACTGCTGTAGCTGAAATCCGCTCCGCCGACCTCACGCACACGTTTCAGGGTGTCGATGATAATCAGGCCGGTGTGGGGATGTTCTCGCATAAAGCTGCGAATCTGATCCTCCAGACCACTGTTGGCTGTTTTGCAATGGGTGGCAAAATACAGATTTTCCGCAGCCTCAGCACCGAACATTCGGAATAGTCTCCGCTGTAAGCGGGCATAGTTATCTTCCAGCGCAAAGTAAAGAACGCCCGTTTTTCGAACCTTATAGCCCCACAGGGGAAGCCCAGTGCTGACCTGATAGGCAAGCTGGGCCATCAGGAAGCTCTTTCCGATCTTCGGGGAGCCTGCCAGCAGATAGGCTCCCCGGTACAGCAGGCCGTCGATCAGAGGCTCCTGCCCCTCAAAGTCGGTGTCATAGAGGGTGGTCATAGACACCGTTTCCAGATAGTCCGGAGCCATCCTCCTTTGAATTTCTCGGTATAAATCGTCGTCAGACCCCTTGAAATCCGGGTCAAAATCGGTTAAACTATTGTCAGTAAGGGTTTGGGATGACTGCTCCGTATCTGCGCCAACAGATACAACGGGAGCGGTCATTTCTTTTTCAAATTCCATCTGCATCGTCTCCTTTCATTCCACTCAGCGTTGCGCTCAGCAGCGCCAGCGTGTCCCGCATTTCGTCGGTAACGCTGCCTGCATCGTTGAGCCGCTGAAGCTCCAATAAAATCTTCTCCATCGTGGTTTTTAGCGCCTTATATACCCTCGGATTGGGCTGCACCACAATATCCCGCTGCATACAGCGCCGGTAGCAGTATTCCTGCTTGGGCAGGCCGGACAGGGCCACCGCCTCGTTAAGCTGCTTGTTTTCCTCCGGCGACACTCGGAAGCCGACCGTGATGTTCCGCCAACGGTTGTGTTCATCTCTGTTTTTTGCCGACATTACAATTCACTCCTCTCAAAGTCCAGCTTTTTCGCCATTTCCGACTGCTTGGACGGGAACAGATGGGCATAGCGATAGGTGATCTCGATGCTCTCGTGACCCACCCGGTCCGCAATGGCCACAGCGGAAAAGCCCATATCAATAAGCAGGCTGATGTGACTGTGCCGCAAATCGTGGATCCGGATGCGCTTGACCCCGGCGGCCTTGGAGCCTCTGTCCATCTCGTGATGGAGATAGCTTTTGGTCACGGTAAAAATGCGGTCCTTCTTTTTAAGCCCGTAGAGCATCCCCAGATAGTCCTGCATTTCCTCACAGAGAAACTGCGGCATCTTGATGGTACGGTTGCTCTTCCTGGTTTTCGGGCTGGTAACTACATCCTCGCCGTGAAGCCGCTGATAGGACTTGTTGATCCGCACAGTGCTGTTCTGAAAGTCATAATCCGTAGGAGTCAAGGCTAACAGCTCACCTTCCCGGATGCCGCACCAGTACAGCATTTCAAAGGCGTAGTAGGAAACCGGCTTGTCCATCATTTCGGCGGCAAACTTCTGATATTCCTCTTTCGTCCAGAACAGCATCTCCCGGCGTTCCTCATTGCCCATATTTCCGGCCTTCGATGCAGGATTTGCCCGCAGATCGTAAAACCGCACGGCGTGATTGAAAATGGCGCTGAGTTGATTGTGCAGCGTCTTAAGATACGTCTGGGAATAGGGCCTGTGCTTCTCGTCACGATACACCAGTTGCTCGTTCTGCCAGGCAATCACATCCTTGGTGGTGATCTCGCTGATCTTCCGCTGCCCGAAATAGGGGAGAATCTTGGTTTCCACAATGTTCTGCTTGGTAATCCAGCTATTCTCCTTCAGCCGGGCTTTCATATCCTTGGTGTAGATTTCGTAGAACGCCTCAAAGGTCATATCCATATCGGCAGCATTCTGCATATGGAATTTCTGCTCCCAGTCCTGTGCTGCCCGCTTGGTGGCAAAACCACGCTTGCATTTCTGCTTTCGTTCGCCCTTCCAATCCCGATAGCGGGTCATTACATACCAAGTGCCGGTTTCTTTACATTTGAAAACTCCCATTCAATCAGTGCTCCTTTCTTGCTCCGTAGAGCCGTTCGTTAAAATATTCCCGGTTGATCCGACCGGAGATGGTAATAAAGCCCTGGGCTTTCAGCTCCTCATTGAGCTGACGGATGAGCTTGTAAGCGTAGGGCTTTGATACGCTCAGCTCCTGTGCCACTTCCTCGGCACGAAGAAATTTCTGTTCCATTTGAACACCCCCTTTCGTTTGGTTATAGTTCTCTTGTTTAGTGTCGGAGAACTTTCTGGCCGCATTCCGATTTGCCCGAGCGGTTACGCCATTACCGTGACGCACGACGGATATTCTGTTGTCTGCAAATAACTTAACGCTATTTGCTATAGCCATTATACTAAACGAATTTGCTATTGTCAAGAGGCTTTCTGGAAAATATTTAACTTTTTTGCTTTTGCTATCTTGACACAACTTAAATCCATATGCTATACTAATTGCACAGTACATAAAGGAGTGTTGCGCTATGGCTATCGGTGAGAGAATTCGATTTTTTCGCAATCTGCGGGGAATGACACAAAAATACTTGGGGCAGGTGGTCGGTTTCCCGGAAAAGACCGCCGACATCCGTATGGCGCAGTATGAGTCCGGCAGCAGAACGCCCAAGGCGGAGCTGACGGAGAGCCTTGCCAGTGCGTTGGGTGTCTCGCCGCTGGCGCTGTCCGTGCCGGACATTGACAGCTATCTCGGCCTGATGCACACCCTGTTCACCTTGGAGGATCGCTACGGCCTGACAGTGGAAACCGGTGAGAACGGTGTTTCGCTGCGTGTTGATCCCCGCAAGGGGAAGGACGCTGCCGAGCTATCCGAAATGCTCACTGCGTGGGCTGAGCAGGCGGAAAGGCTCCGCAATGGCGAAATCAACCGGGAGGACTACGACAAGTGGCGTTATAACTTCCCGAAATATGACGAAACCTCCGGCTATGTGCAAGTCCCGCCCCAGCAGCTCAGCGATGCGATGGTGGCGGCGTTCAAAGACCGGCTGAAAGATGATAAATAACCCAGAACGACAAAAAGCCCGTACCGATGTAGACCCATCGGTACGGGCTTAAAATATGGTTCTGTGCTTCCGCCAAGCCGCCGGAAATCATCTGCAACCCCGAAACCCTCGGAATTTCAGAATAATGGCACTTGGAAGAAGTGTTATCAAAGTGTTATCAAAACGGGTGGGCAAAACCGGAAAACTGTTGGTATGACTGGAGTTTTCGGCTTCCGTTTTTTATTCCCACTCGCCAAGCAGAAACGCAATCTAAGCTTTTTTGTATAGATCGTTTGATTCCATTTGGCTTTATTTGATACCAGTTATCCCAATCCTACGGGGTATCCGACTTTCTGCTATCAAAAAGCTATCAGGGGATGCTATCAAAAAACGAGATAAACTAATAATCTACTTTTTCTGAAACCAAAATGCGCTCCATAAGATGGTTGGCAAACGATAGAAGCTGAAGTGAGCGTTCTTCAGTATCTTCCCAGTCAGAATCGTGGGCTCTGGGATTTCTAATTCCAACCATGCAGCCAGCCAGAATCTGCATATATCCAGATTGCTCATTTTGCTCAGAAGTACTCACACATTCATTTAATCTCAGCAATGGTTTGTTTGGAGAGAAAGCAGTTTGCATTAGTTTAGCTCCTGTAAGGTCAGTTTGTTGAAGTCCTGCCTTTACTTTAACTGTGTTGTCTAACAATTTGTATGCTTCTTCAACAGCACGGGCATGATGGCCATCCTTGAAGAGCTTCTCTGTTTTTCTCCGTAACGCTTTGTTCGTTATAACTGCATCGTAAGTTGATGTGTTGTTGGATTCCGTTTCTGTTGCATCTATTATGCTAAAGTCATGATTAATGCCTTGCGCTATTAAGAGAATATCTGTTGCGCACCCCATTAGTTTCCAGCTCCATATAAGTGTTTGGCCATACTCGCAAAGATTGCTTCAATTTGCTCTGGCGTTGATTCTGGAGATATATGGATTTGCAAATCAATATGAAGATTTGGGCGATTCCCGTGGGGTTGGGGCTTAACTACAGGATCAGACGGCTCACTATCTTCCTTCGACTTTGAAGGAGCTTGCGGTTTGGCTATTTTTGAAACTGCTTTGCCAGATTTTTTTGGCGTCGCAATATTCTTATCTTTGATTTCTCCACTTTTTAATAGCATAAACAGAGCTACCATCTTGTCAGCAGCACCTTGCCCAACACCTTGACTCATGAACCAGTTCCTTGCCGAAGCTCTATCCACGTTTGAGTCAGGGAATAAGTCCAGAAGCTCTGTGGGGTAGACATTCTTTATGATTGAACTACAAACTTCCTTGTATTTGTTGTCCAAGCGCCAGTCATTCGCAAGTGCTGTCGGTTTATTCTCCTCGTCTAATAACCCAATTCGACGCATCGGAGTAATAACATTACTATTTGCAGAACTATCACTACTAAGGGTCAGAAGAGTTTTTACATAATTAGGTGTTGCTATAGCGGGTAGGGATGCTTTGAACTTTTCTCTGATTGTCCACCAGTTCTTTTCAGAAATCATAGGATAACTATTGCTGTCTGCCATACTACTACTTCCTTTCATAGATTTTAATTTTTCGTTAGAGTGTATGGACTATATGTAAATCCATAATATCACAGTTCCAACCGCTTTGCTTCCGCGCGAAGAAAACTTGTGCATTGCTGAATGATCTGTTTTTCCACATCGCTGCTTTTCACCATTCGTTTAATAGTACATTCCCATACGATCAAACACTTAATGCCATGCTCCAGCAATTCTGCTTTCACTGCACTATCCCGTCTGACATTATCATCAAACTTTTTCTGCCAGAATTCCACGCGACTCTTTGGTGTATATGCGTATTTGCAGCCTGGGTGACGATGCCAGAAGCAACCATTGACAAAAATCGCAGTATTATATTTGCGCAGAAAAATATCAGGATGCCCCGGAACAGACTTGTCTGCAATCCGATAACGATAGCCCTGTGCAAAAAGCAGTTTCCGCAGATACACTTCAGGCTTTGTGTTTTTTGATCGTATCGCAGACATATTCTGACTGCGTTTTTCCGGAGAAACAATATCCGCCATCAGAGTCCTTCGACCTCACGCACATAAGAAACGAACTTTGAAAGCGTCCATATTCTGTCCTGACGATCTGCAGGATAGGATGTAATGTATTGTCTGGGAACAACAAGAATAACATTCTCGCTCTGCATTTCGTCCATCTGTGCAGGGGAGATTCCCTGCTGGAGTGTACAGAGATATTTGGGTCTGTCACGCAAACGGTCGGCTTCATTGATAACCTGACGCCAACGATCCTTGCAGGTCGTTTTTGCAGCCAGAGAGATCAGCCTTTCTGTAGGGAAAGTCATATCATGATACGATGCCTGCGAAGGAAAGATAAAGTCCGGTTTCTTGTTGCCCTCTGTAACAGCCTGTGCGGTGTATATGATTTCATTGCCGTCAAAGATTGCAGAAAGGTGATGCTCCAGACTCTTTCCTGCACGGCTCTTTCTGCGGTTCAGAACCATATTTGCCATCGTGATAAATTCGTCTACGGACGTAAATCCGCGTGCGATGGCATCCCCATATCGTGCGTGTTCAATCGCACGAAAAAGTGCATACTCCGTATTTGTCCAGTCGATGATCTTACGGTCAGGATTCGTGCGGATAAATTCAAGATGGTCATATACACGGTTCTGAATGTCACGAGCTGCTGCGGACATTTCTTCTGAGAGAGGAAAATCTACTGTCAGCCCTGCAATAAACTCCTGAATGGCAATCCGTTCCTGCGTTTCTTCCTGTACCCGCCCAGCATCAATCAACTGATTTGTCTCTGTTGGACTGATGCCGAATGCGTCAAGGAACTGGTCGATATCTTCTTCGGAATTCAGTACAAATGCCTGATAATCCTCAGCATCACATTTTGTAAATACAAAAAGCGCCCCTGTATACTCCGGTCGCAGGAAAGGAAAACCGCGCCCGAAGTTTGTAATCCGATACTCGTTTCGTGTACCCTTTCCGTAGTAAATAAAGCGGGTATCTGTTTCAATACCGTCCTGCCATTTGACCTTTACCCATTTTTCCTTGTTCGTCCCCTTGATACCCGGTTCATCAAAAAGGATGGGGATTGACGGCTTTGAAATATAGATTCCCGCCTGATGCCCTCCGGTCAAGCCGGTATCATTTGCCGCAAGAAACTTGCAATAAGCTCTCTGACCGCTCAGAACAGCCTGTATTGCCTGAATTGCGTATCCTTCTGGCATTTATATCACCTTCCTTTGCGGAATATTGGAAAAAGCAATTTCGATTTGCGGGTCAGTATCGAGTTGTTCCAGCTTTGCAACAATCAGCTTTGCGACATCGGACATAAGCGGAACAACAACGGAATTTCCAAACTGTCGATATGCCTGCGTATCCGAAACCGGGATTTTGAAGCTGTCGGGGAATCCCTGCAATCTTGCACACTCACGCGGCGTCAAACGACGTGGATTCTTTCCGCGCTGTTCGATCAGAATTTCAGAACCGTCTTTATAATAACGGGCGCTGATCGTTCTGGTCACTCCGTCCAGGGGGGCGATTCCGTAGCCAAAACCATTGCCTGCTTCACGGTGTTTTGCAGCATAGTTTTGAAGGTAAATCCAGAGTTTATCTGAAAGCGTATACTTCTCACTAACCTCTTTTTCAAGAATATCACGCACGACCGGCTGCTTCTTCAAAGGGTGCAGATCAAAAGAAAAACTGACATTCTCTCCATACCGTTCTTTATCAAAGCCGACAATGACAATACGCTCTCTGTGCTGCGGCACATAGCCTTTTCCGTCAATGATTTGGAAGAATACTTTGTAGTTCAGCTCCCGCAGAGATTCCTGGATAATCTGAAAAGTTCTGCCTTTGTCATGGCTGCAAAGATTTTTGACATTCTCCAGCATAAACGCTTTCGGACGCTTTGCTTTCAGGATACGGCATACATCAAAGAAAAGCGTTCCCTGGGTCTTGTCCTCAAAACCGGTAGCACGCCCCAAACTGTTTTTCTTTGAAACCCCGGCGATTGAGAACGGCTGACAGGGAAATCCCGCTACAAGAATATCATGATCCGGGATGCTTTCAGCCTGAACCTTTGTAATATCACCGTCCGGTTGCACACCAAAGTTTGCGTAATAGGTCTGCTGGCTGTACTTATTCCATTCGTTAGAATAAACACAGCACCCACCGGCTGATTCGAATGCAAGTCGCATACCGCCAATACCTGCAAATAAATCAATAAAGGTGTACCCATTACAATCCTGAGAAGGTTCTTCCTTTGCCTTGACGAGCATTTGCCTAATTGCTACAGACAGGCAGTCCTGCATGGACTGCCCACTTACTACAGAATAGTCGCTGAGTTCCTTATAAATATCATCATCTACGCGGATGTGAACCTGCTTTGCCATTTTGCTTTCCTCCATCTGGGACAAGAACAATACCTGATTTTTCCCCATTATAACACACCTCTCGTTTGAATTCAATATGATGGGGAAAGGTTATGTACCTGATTTTTCCCCACATGGTTAATGCTCATTTTGCATTTCTCAACCGATTTGTATTTCCTTTGGCAAGCTCGCTTGCTGCGTGACGGCGCTCGTCGGAATACGGTGCGGTCAGGCGAACGGCGAACCGCCTGCGGTCGATCTCGAAGGTTAACCCGCCCTGCTCGTCATCGTCGGTCTGGTTGCACAGGTTGGGATACTCTGCTGCATACTGTGTCAGCCGCTTTTTGAGCGCGGTATTGTGCGTCTGGATTTCAACGGTTTTGCTGGCTTCGTCAAAATAGATGCAGGTCGTTTTCTGCCGCTTGGTCAGTCCAGTTTTCATATTGCCTCCATTTCTGCCTGTTCTACAAAAACAGGCACATTTTCAAGATTTTTTCTCAGCTCTACACCTGCAAAAGCAGGGTGACTTTTGAATGGGGAGCGCCCGGACGATACGCTGCTCGATCTGGACGCTCCCATTCGATAAAAACCGTTTTTCTCAGCTCAACACGGCATCAGCGGACATCGCCACGCATCACTTCTTTTTCTCTGTGCGGACGGAAGAAACGCCACAGATTGTTGCGCTGAATCACATCCTCATAGCTACTGACTTTTCCGCGAAGCTCCGCGTTTTCAATCTCCAAATCAGATGTGCGGAGTTTGCTGCGGACGGATTTATACTCGGAAAGCTCCTGCTTCAAACCGGCGATCTCTGCCTTGAGTTTTGCAATCAGCCTGTTTGCTGCGTCCAAAGCCTTTTGCAACTTGGATTCCTTTTTCTCTGACGCAGCGTACTTCTTCGCCGCCGTTGCCAGCGATTCATACTCAGAACGCTCCAATATCACCTTGGAGGACAGCGGGACGGGCTTTGCCTCAATCTTTTCGATGGCTGCTACATCAACCTGCTGATTCCGAATTTTCTCAATCTGCTTGCCGAGCGTCGTCGCCTGCTGCTCCTGCTGGCGGTTCTGCTCTGTGAGTTCTGCCAGCCGCGCCTGCTCCTGCTGTACCTTGAACTGCGTCACAGTCAAGTGTTCCTCCGAGCTGCCACGTTCACCGCGCTCCACATCGTCGTACCCGGCGTCACGCATATACCGGAAGAAATCATCCTGCAAAACGCTGTAGGATTTTTTGAGAACGGGCTTGCCCTTGGTGCTCAGAATCGGCGTACCGTTCTCGTCCAGCGCGGGCTTGGAAGCCCATTTCTTGCTCATGCTGACCTGCTTTATTGTTTCCTTGACCGTGCCGCGAAGCGTCTCATCCTTGCAGCGCTTCGACCACAGAATTTGTTTTTCCACGACGGGGAGGTAGACCACATGAAGGTGGTAGTGATACACGTCTTGTCCCAGCGCGTCGGACATGGCGCGGTTGCGCTCGTCGGCGTGCATGACTGCCGACAGGATGTACTGCTCACCGCCGACGATTTTGATTGCAGCTTTGTAGGCATCGGCGTAAAATTGTTTTGCAAAGTCATAGCCGCCGTGGTTGAAGAAATATGCGGAGTTGACGTCGAAGATCAGCTCTCCGAACTTCTCAGCATCCGCTTTCAGACCGCGGGTGGAAATCACGCCGTTAGAGCGCATCCGCTCGAACATCTCCTTATACCCGGCGGTTGGTGTTTTGAAATGGACATTGTATTGTGTCCGTTCGGGAACGATGTCCTGATTGACATACGACGATTTTTCACGCTCATTATGCGCCTGTGCGTTGTCGATGTCTGTATCTTTCATTCTTGCGTTTCTTGCGCTGGTACGGTGGATACCGTCGCCTCTTGCCATAGGCAGTTTACCTCCTGATTTCAGATTGTGCAGGACGGGGCAACTTTCGGGGAGGCACTTCTGCGGAAGTGTAATAACCCACTATAATACTTTCATCCTGCGGCTGCAAAGTATCGTGGGCTCTCCGAGGGGGTATGCGGCTTCTGCGGAAGCCTCTGCCGGTTTTGCGGTTTGCAGTGTGGATACAAACCGCAAAACCGGCGTGCCAGCAGCTTATTTGCAGACAAGTTCCGCTCATAATCTCCTGCCCACATCCATCTCAAACTCTGCGGATTTTTCGATGGGGACGGGGGACGCGAGGGGACAGCAGCCAATGCACTGCCTTGTCTGCCCGCTACAGGAGCGTGGCACGCTCCTGTCATAGTTCCCACGGAGGAACAGTCCAACGATAGCTCTGCGGAACGCCGCGCCGGTCAAGATATTCCTGCCGCGCCTGTTCGCGTTCTTCTTCAGTCGGTGCCGTCTTATACCGGGAATAGAGCTGCCGGTTCAGCATGGCATCGAGCTTCTGCTCCAAGCCCCGACGGATTTCTTCTTCGTAATCATCCTCGCCCCGCAGATGGTACATGGCGAGGTCGAGAAACAGGTCATAGGGGATTTGCACGGATTTCATCTTGTTTCGCTCCTTTCCGCGACGGTCGCAACGATTGCGACGGTTGTTTTGGTGGTATCAGATTTACCGTCGCAACCGTCGCAGCCGTCGCACGGCTTATTTGCTTTCAGCATCATAGGTCAGCGTAATACGCCGCCCCTCGTGCCGGACTTTGTTCTCATAGCGGACGCGGTATTCGTCCAGCAGCCTGCCAGACTTCACATTCAAATACTTACTCAGCGCGTTTGCTGCCATGCCGACATGGACGGCATCGGCAAGCTCGGAGGGCGAGCCTGTCCATACCGGCTGTTCTGCGGACACCAGCCTTGAAACGGATTCCAGAATATGATCGGGTGGCTCTTTGTGCAGTTCGTTTTCCACCTTTTCGAGATTCCAGATCTGCGTATCGGCGTCCTTTCTCAGATAGAGGATCTGATCCTGCTGGTCGCGCCCCACCACGTCGATAGTTGCCTCCAGCGCTGTGCGCTTTTTCTTCTGCATAAGCAGCGAACCGTCCGCACAGCCGAGCAATCCCGTTGTACCGGAGATCATTTCGAAGCTGTCACCGGCAGGCTGCTTGCGGGTGTGGTGAACAGTCAGAACGCAGATGCAGTGCTTGTCGGCAAATTGCTTGAGCCGACCGATGATCTCATAATCGCTGGCGTAGCTGTATGCTTCGCCGCCGACCTCGCGGATTTTCTGCATGGTGTCGATGATAATGAGTCTGGTGTCGGGATGTTCCCGCACGAAGTTTTCAAGCTGTTCGTCCAGCCCGTTTCCGATCTTGCCCGCTGCGGTTGCAAAGTGCAGACGGTCGGTGTCGTTGACGCCGTACATCATGAACATACGGCTCTGGATGCGCTGAAAATCATCTTCTAGAGCGAGGTACAGCACCGTACCGGGATGGACTTCGCAGCCCCACAGAGCTTCGCCCGTGCTGACATGATAGGCGATCTGCGCCACCAGAAATGATTTGCCGATCTTCGGCGCGCCTGCGAGGATGTACGCGCCCGCGTAGAGCAAGCCGTCGATGATCGGCGGTCTGCTCTGATATGCGGTCTGGTACAGCTCGGTCATGGAGATCGTGTGCAGGTAATGCGGATCGGTCAACCGCTGCATCCTGCGGTAGATTTCGTCCAGACTTTCCGTGCTGTTTTGAAAATCACCGTTGATTTCTCCCTCAAAAGCGGATATACTGTTCTCAGTTGAATTGTGAAGCGGCTGCCCATCATCTGCGCCAACAGATGTGTCCGGGGCGGTCGTTTTCTTTTTGCAGAGTTCATTCTCCATAGGCATTTTCCTCCTTCATGCCGTCCATGATGGCGGCGATCATTTCGATCACATCCAGCAGCTCGTCATTTATGCCGCCCGCTTCAATGCGTCGCAGCTCGTCCAGCACGGCGGCAAGCTGGTCACGCAGTGCCTTGTAAACTCTCGGATTGCCCTGCACCACCACGTCCTTGCCAGTCAAACGGCGGGTGATGTAGTCCTGCTTCGTCAGCCCGGAGAGCTTGACAAAGGTTTCGATTTGTGCATCTTCCTCCGGTGATACCCGGAAGGCAACAGTCTTGTTGCGCCAGCGGTTGTGGTTGTCTCGGTTTTTCAGTGACATTTTAATTGCTCCTTTCGACGTTCAATTTATCTGCCATTTCCTTCTGCACAGTAGGAAACAGGTGCGCGTACCGGTAGGTGATTTCCACGCTTTCGTGTCCAACACGATTGCCGATGGCAACGGCGGAATAGCCCATGTTGATAAGAAGGGAAACGTGGCTGTGTCTCAAGTCGTGGATTCTGATGACTTTGACGCCAGACGCCTTGCAGCCAAACGCCATCCCGCGCTTCAAGGCATATTTGGACAGCGGAAAAATACGGCTGTCCGGTTCCAGTCCGTAAAGCTGCTTGAAATAGTCCTGCATCTCGTCACAGAGAAAGTCCGGCATCTGGATTACGCGATTGCTTTTCTTCGTTTTCGGCGTGGTGATAACGTCCTTACCCTGTAAGCGCTGATAGGATTTATTGATGCGGAGCGTTTTCTTCTCAAAATTAAAGTCCGCAGGCGTCAGTGCCAGCAGCTCGCCCTCGCGGATGCCGCACCAGTACAGGATTTCAAAGGCGTAGTATAGCATGGGCTTGTCCATCATGGCGTCGATGAATTTGAGGTATTCTTCCTTCGTCCAGAACAGCATTTCCTTCGGCTGCTCGCTGCCCATATTTCCGGCCTTTGCAGCGGGATTGATCTGCAAGCCGTAATACTTGATGGCGTGGTTGAAAATACAGCTCAGTTGGGTATGGACGTTCTTGAGATAGTCCGGGGAATAGCTTTCGCCGCTTGACTTGGTGTGCTGCCGTATCTCGTTCTGCCAGTCGATCACATCACGGGCGGTGATCTCCGAGAGCTTGCGTTTTTTGAAATACGGCAGAATCTTTGTGCGGATGATATGCTCCTTGCTGAGCCATGTGTTGAGCTTCAACTTGGGTTTGACGTCCTTTTCATAGAGCGCCACAAAGCTCTCGAAGCTCATATTGACATCAGCCTGCTTCTGCATCAGAAACTCGCGTTCCCATGCCTGAGCCTCTTTCTTGGTCGCAAAACCGCGCTTCAATTTTTGCTGGCGCTCACCGCGCCAGTCGGTATAGCGGAACTGCACATACCACGAACCGTTTTTCTTATCCTTAAACGCTGCCATTCGATTCCCTTCTTTCCTTCGGTTCTCTCGTTCCGTAGAACTTCTCATGGAAGAACTTGCGGTCGATCCTGCCTGCAATGGTGATGCAGCCGGTCTTTCGCAGCTCTTCATTCAGCTTACGGATGAGCTTATACGCATACGGAACCGATACGCCAAGCTCTTCCGCGACTTCATTGACTCTCATAAAAATTTCTCCTGCCATAGGCAAAATACCTTCCTTTCCTGTTTTGTGGTTGATTTCTTCTGCCGTTCTATCCGCAGGACTCTGGCAGGCAACCCTTTTCGGCGCTGTGCCGTTTTCTTTCCTCTTTGGCACGCTCGTCTCATCGCCTGCTTCCCCGGAGAAAGTATCCTTTGGACGGTCATTCAGTTTGGCTCTTTTGGATTTCACCCCCTCTCACCTTACAACGGACATTTTTTCTGCATTTGGTGACTATCCTAATTGTAAAATTTCTATGAATTAAGCTAATATGCTTAGTTTACAACTATTGTACTATACATATAAGTTTAAGTCAAGCCGGTTTGCAGGAAAATATTAAATAAATTTGCTTAGATTTTCCTTGACGAAATTAAACATATCTGCTATACTCGTTATCAAAGACGACCGACACAGGAGATGGCTATTATGGCGATTGGTGAACGCATCCACTTTTTCCGCATGATGCGGGGCATGACACAGAAATACCTTGGCATGGCGCTGGGCTTTCCGGAGAAATCCGCAGATGTTCGCCTTGCGCAGTACGAGAATGGTTCCAGAACGCCCAAAGCGGACGTGACCGCTGCGCTGGCACAGGCGCTTGACGTTTCGCCCAAGGCGCTGGATGTACCGGACATTGACTCCTATATTGGACTGATGCACACGCTGTTCACGCTGGAAGACCGCTACGGTCTTGAGGTCTGCGAGTGTGAGGACGAGGTGCATCTGCGCGTTCATATCCACAAAGGACGCGACGCAGCGGAGCTTCACAAAATGCTTGCCGCGTGGGGCGCGGTTGCCGCCAAGTTGAAAGCGGGGGAGATCACCAAAGAAGAATACGACCGCTGGCGCTACCGCTATCCTGAACTTGACACCTCCGGTCAGTGGCACAAGATCACGCCGTCGCAGGAACTGAGTGATCTGCTCCTTGCTGATCTCAAGGAACACACCGAAGAATAACAAAAGGCTCTGCCGACCTTCTTTTACAGAAAGTCAGCAGAGCCTTTTTCGCTCTCAATATAGGATTGGATGCGACAGCAAACCTGCAAACCATTCGCTCGCCAAAATAAGAACAAATAAAATGGCTTTGGTATCTGCTATCATTTTGCTATCAAACAGGAAATGAGATTTTCAAAAAGTGAGTATTTTCAAGGCTTTTCAACCTCTCATATTCACTTTTTTCTTATTCCCACTCAATCGTTCCGATCGGCTTGGGGGTGAGATCCATTACGACGCGGTTGATACCCTCGACCTCATGGGTGATGCGGTCGGTGATATGATGCAGGAGGGCGTAGGGGATCTCCTCGATGGTGGCGGTCATGGCGTCTGTGGTGTTCACCGCGCGGATGATTGCCGGCCAGCCCTCATAGCGCTTGCCGTCGCGCACGCCGACGCTCTTGAAGTCGGGCACGGCGATGAAATACTGCCAGACCTTGCCGGCAAGGCCGTTCTTGTCGAACTCCTCTCTGAGGATAGCGTCGGCTTCTCTCAGGGCGTTCAGGCGGTCTCTCGTTATCGCGCCGAGGCAGCGTACTCCGAGTCCGGGACCCGGGAACGGCTGGCGGTATACCATGCTGTGCGGCAGACCGAGAGCCTCGCCGACAACACGGACTTCATCTTTGAAGAGCAGCTTTACGGGCTCGACAAGCTCCATTTTCATGTCCTCCGGCAGGCCGCCGACATTGTGGTGAGCCTTTACGCCGTGGGATTCGAGGATGTCAGGATATATCGTTCCCTGTGCAAGGAACTCGATACCCTCAAGCTTCGACGCCTCTTCGTCAAAGACCTTGATGAACTCGCCGCCGATTATCTTTCTCTTCTTTTCGGGGTCGCTGACTCCGGCGAGAAGATCGAGGAAGCGGTCGGTAGCGTCGATATAGACGAGGTTCGCGTCCATCTGGTTTCTGAAAACCTCGATGACCTGCTCGCTCTCTCCCTTGCGCATGAGTCCGTGGTTGACATGGACGCAGACCAGCTGCTTGCCTATCGCGCGGATAAGCAGAGCCGCAACTACGGACGAGTCAACTCCGCCGGACAGAGCCAGCAGAACTCTCTTGTCGCCGACCTGCTCGCGTACGGCAGCGACCTGCTCTTCGATGAACTTGTTCGCAAGCTCGGGGGTAGTGATGCGTTCCATGGATTCAGGACGTACATTACTGCTCATGATTTGTTCTCCTTGTGAATTTTATTCCCATTCCACCGTTGCCGGGGGCTTTGTAGTGACATCGTAGACTACGCGGTTGACTCCCTTGACCTCGTTGGTGATGCGGTTCGAGACCTTTGCGAGCACATCAAACGGGATGCGCGCCCAGTCTGCGGTCATGAAGTCGTCTGTGGTCACTGCGCGCAGCGCGATAAGGCTGTCGTAGGTTCTCGCGTCGCCCATAACGCCGACGCTGTGGACGTTGGTGAGCACCGCGAAATACTGGTTGATGTCGCGGTCGATGCCGGCGATTTTGACTTCCTCGCGGAAGATAGCGTCCGCATCCTTGAGAATATTGAGCTTCTCCTCGGTGATGTCGCCGAGGATACGCACGGCAAGTCCGGGGCCCGGGAACGGCTGACGCCAGACAAGATCCTCGGGGATGCCGAGCTCGAGTCCGACCTTGCGGACCTCGTCTTTAAACAGGTCGCGCAGAGGCTCGATGAGCTCATCGAAATCGATGTGGTCGGGCAGTCCGCCGACATTGTGGTGGCTCTTGATGACCGCCGCGTCGCCCACGCCGCTCTCGATAACATCGGGATATATTGTGCCCTGAACGAAGAAATTCATCCTGCCGAGCCTCTTGCTCTCGTCTTCAAAGACGCGGATAAACTCCTCGCCGATAATTTTTCTCTTCTTCTCCGGCTCGGTCACGCCTGCGAGCTTGGTGAGGAAACGCTCCTGGGCGTTGACTCTGACGAGCTTCATGTCAAAGCGCTCGCGGAAGATGTGCTCGACCTCGTCGCCCTCGTTCTTTCTGAGCAGACCGTGGTCAACGAAAACGCAGGTCAGCTGCTTGCCGACTGCTCTGTGCAGAAGCACGGCTGCAACGGAGCTGTCGACTCCGCCGGACATGGCGCAAAGCACGGTCTTGTCGCCTATCTTCTCGCGCAGGTGCTTTACCTGCTCTTCGACGAAGCTTGACATGACCCAGTCGCCCTTACATCCACAGATATCAAAGAGGAATGTTTTGAATATCTCCTCGCCGTACTGCGTATGCATGACCTCGGGATGGAACTGAACGGCGTAGATTCTCTTCTCGTCGTTCTCCATCGCCGCGCAGGGGCAGTCGCGCGTGACGGCAGTCACTTTGTAGCCCTTGGGCGGGTTGCTGATATAGTCCGTGTGGCTCATCCAGCAGACACTCGTATCCTCGGGGATATTTCTGAGCAGTCGGCTGTCCTTGCTGCGGGTCATATCTATCTTGCCGTATTCGCTCTTCGAGCCGCTCGTTTTGACAACGCCGCCCGCCATATATGCGATAAGCTGAGCGCCGTAGCAGATGCCGAGCACGGGGATGCCCGCATCGAGTATCTCGGGCGAATAGTGGGGCGAGCTCTCGTCATAGACGCTGTTGGGGCCGCCCGTGAATATTATTCCGACATAGCCCGCCGCCTTTATCTCGTCGACGGTTATGCGGCTGTACGGTTTTATCTCGGCGTAGACATTGTGCTCTCTGACGCGGCGCGCGATGAGCTGATTGTACTGGCCGCCGAAGTCCAGCACGAGAACCTTCTCATGATTGTCCTGCATGATATCCACCCTTTTTTATCTGACTATAATCTCTTCTCTTCTCGGTCCGTTGGAAACGAGCTTTATCGGCACGCCGATCTCCTTCTCGATGAAGAGGACATAGTCCTGAGCCTCCTTGGGAAGCTTGTCAAACTCTCTTATGCCGCGGATGTCGCACTTGAAGCCGGGCATGGTGACATAGACGGGCTTTGCCTTTTTCAGGCGCGAGGTGACAGGGAAATCCTTTGTGACTTCGCCGTCTATCTCATAGCCGACGCAGAGCTTTATCTCGTCAAGATACGACAGGCAGTCGAGCGCGGTGAGCGCGACCTGAGTTGCGCCCTGAGCCTCGCAGCCGTAGCGGGTCGCGACGCAGTCAAACCAGCCCATGCGGCGCGGTCTGCCGGTCGTTGCGCCGTATTCGCCGGCGTCGCCGCCGTGGTTTCTCATCTTGTCCGCCTCTTCGCCGAATATCTCGCTGACGAATTCGCCCGCTCCGACGGCGCTCGAATAAGCCTTGGTGACGGTGACTATCTCCTTTATCTCATAGGGCGCGATGCCTGCGCCAACGGCGCCGAAGCCCGCGAGGGTCGACGACGATGTGACCATGGGATAGATACCGAAATCGGGATCTTTGAGCGAGCCGAGCTGACCCTCAAGAAGAATGTTCTTGCCGTCCTTGACAGCCTGGCGGATAATCTTGCCGGTGTCCGCGACATAGGGTCTGACCATCTCGCGAAGCTTCATCATGTGGTCGAACAGCTCGTCCACATCGAGAGTCGGCTTGTGATAGACATGCTCGAGCAGCAGATTCTTCACTTCGCAGACTCTTTCGAGCTTTTCTCTGAGATATTCCTCATCGAACAGCTCACAGACCTGGAAGCCGATCTTCGCATACTTGTCCGAATAGAACGGAGCGATACCGCTCTTTGTCGAGCCGAATTTTTTATCCTTGAGGCGCTCCTCCTCATAGGTGTCGAGCATAACATGATAAGGCATCATGATCTGCGCGCGCTCGGAAACGAGGATATTGGGCTGCGGCACGCCTGCCGAAGTGACATGCTCGATCTCCTTGACGAGCTTCTCGATATCGAGAGCCACGCCGTTGCCGATGATGTTGACCGTGCCGGGCTGGCACACGCCTGACGGCAGAAGATGGAGCGCGAACTTGCCGTAGTCGTTGATTATCGTATGTCCTGCATTGGCGCCGCCCTGAAAACGAATGACCATGTCCGCCTGGGAGGCAAACATATCGGTAATCTTACCTTTGCCCTCATCGCCCCAGTTGGCACCCACAATTGCTCTGACCATACTTAAAACGCACCTCCGAAAAATCAAATACACTTAATTATATATTATCGCCCGCGCGGTGTCAATGAGCCGAAGGGCTCAAAGAGTCGAATTTTGCGGGTTCTCAATTGATTTTATTGGTTATTGTGGTATAATATAAAATGGTATAATTCAAAATTAAAATGTTTTCGCATTCGATATTAAAATCGCCTTTTTCGGCACACAATAATCACGAATATCTGTGAAAGGACTGTGTTAAATGAAGAGACGAAGATTTTTAAGCCTCGCGCTCGCGCTGATGCTCATTATCTCGCTGTGCGCATGCAAAACGAAAGTAGTTGACGACAGCACGGACGCCACCCACGGCAACGCGCCGGTGACGGGTCAGAAGCGCGACGAGACAACGACTGCGCCACAGACGACAAAAGCGACGGAGAGCACAACTTTGGCTCAGCGCAAAACGGAGAAAGGCAAGCTCGACCCGAACACCGGAACGTACACCGGGCTCTCCCCGCTGCCGAAGATAAAGCTGACAGCAACCGATCCGCAGAATACGCGCGGACTCTCGACCGCGACGGTCGGATACAGCTACGGCGTATCCAAAAACGGCGTTCCGCATCAGAACTCGACAAACGCGCAGAAATATTTCGACGAGAAGGGCTTCAACGCCGTCTCGATAGACACGAAGACGAAAGAAAAGGTTCTCTATCTCACCTTTGACTGCGGCTGGGAGAACGGATACACAACGACCGTGCTCGACATTCTCAAGCAGAAGAATGTACCCGCCGCATTTTTCTGCACGCTCTCGAATATTAAGGCAGAACCCGGACTTATCGCAAGAATGATAAACGAGGGGCACATCGTCGGCAATCATTCGACAACCCACCCCGATTTCTCGAAGATAAGCCGTGAGAAGATGGCGACGGAAATCGAGACCTGTGACAACTACCTGCGCGAAAAGTTCGGCTATTCCTCGCCGTATTTCCGCTTCCCGATGGGGTCATATTCCGCCTCGGCGCTCGACCTCGTTTCCTCGCTCGGATATAAATCCGTGTTCTGGTCAGTAGCCTACGCCGACTGGGATGTCAACGACACAAAGGGCAAGCAGTATGCATTCGACACCGTGACTTCGCGCCTGCATCCGGGCGCGGTTATCCTGCTCCACTCCGTCTCGCCCGACAATGCCGCCGCCCTCGGCGATATCATCGACTGGGCGCGCAAGCAGGGCTACGAGTTCCGCTCGCTCGAACAGCTGCCGAATTGAATATTTACAAAGCACAGCCCCGCCTCGGGATATCCCGGAGGCGGGGTTATTTATTCTATTTAAAATATGCCGTCGCGCTATACAAGTACAGATTTTGCGGGCGGATGATATCCACCCCTACGGTCGAAAAAATGGACATTCTCAAAATTTTGTGCCGCTGTCTCGGCATAGGCACCTATGTTTTCATAAAGCCATAGGCAACAGCCGGATTCGCGCAAAATCACAGCTGTATTTTCTTCGCCATCATCGCGCCGGCAAACACCGCGACGACAAGCTCTGTCACGGGCATCGCCCACCAGATCATATCCGCGCCGAGGGTGACGGGGATAATAAGTATCAGCGCGCCGCTGATAAGTATTCCGCGCGCGACGGACACGAACATCGAGGTTTTCGCGCGCATCGTCGCCTGGAAATAATAGGTTGAATAGACATTGAACGGCAGCAGCAGGAACGACGAGCCGTATATTCGGATTATCGCCGGGGCTATCGCGAGCACCGAGGCGGTCGGGGTCATAAACAGGCGGATAAGCCCGTTGGGTACCGCGAATGTTATCGCCGCCCACACCGCGCCGAATATCGCGGCGGTTATTATATTATATCTCAGCATCTTCTTTATCCTGCCGACATTGCCCGCGCCGTAGTTTTGCGAGATTATCGGCTGAGACGCCTGACCTATGCCGTAGGAGCAGCACTGGACGAGCGTGCTGACGGAGACTATGACTCCGTAGACCGCGAGCGCGTCCGTGCCGAGATATTTCATTATCTGGCGGTTGAAGAGCATCGTGAGCACTCCCATCGCCACGTCTATAATAAACGACGAGAAGCCGTTGACGGTTATCCTGCCGAAGAGGCGGAATATTTCTTTTGAAAATTGCAGGCGCAGAGTGTTGCTCTTCTTGAAAAAGTGGGTGAGCATGACGAGCGTCGATATGCCCGCGCCCATCGCTGTGGCTATTCCCGCGCCGCGTATACCCATATCGAGCGTGAATACGCAGAAATAATCGCCGAATATATTGAACACGCCGCCCGCTATGACCGACTTTGTCGCAAGCCCCGGGTCGGAGTCGTTGCGCAAAAACGACGAGAACAGGTTTATGCAGACATATATCGGCACGGTGAATTTCGGGGCTATCATATACTCCTTGCAGAGCGGCATAAGTTTTTCATTCGCGCCGAAGAGCAGGAGCAGATTATCCTCGAACACGAGGATAATCACCCAGAGCACCACGGATATTATCGCGCTGAACACGACCGCCGAAGTAAAATACAGATTCTCTTTTTTGCTTCCCTTGCCCTTTGAAACGCCGTAGAGCACCGAGCCGCCGATACCGGTCAGCAGACCGAAGCTGTAAATTATATTCCACACCGGCGCAATGACCGACATTGCCGCCGCGCCGTCCGGGCCGTGATACTGCCCGACGACTATCATATCGACGAGGCCGTAGATGCTCGCTATGAGCGCGCTGCCGAACGAGGCGATAAGAAATTTTCTGTAAAGTTTTCCGAGATCGTCTTTTAAAAGATCCATGACTTCCTCCTGAATAACTGTGGTGGATAATTCCGATAGCGAGCAGCCTCAAGGGCTGTCCCTACGGGTTGCGTGTCAATAAATTTGTACAGATTTTGCGGGCGGATGATATCCGCCCCTACAATCTATAGAATAAACCTTTGCGGTGATTTCATACCGCCGTCGCCGCACCATACAAGGTGCATACTAAAGGTGCATACTAATAATTCCCGCGCACCTTGAAAATTAAACAGAGCCTAAAGCAAAAACCGGACAAGAGAAACAGGCGTTTCAGCCTGTACCCTTATCCGGCGTATCATTTCTGTCGAACGATCTGCCCTCCGAGCAACGGAGCTTATTCTACTATATGTCGCTTTTAAAGTCAAGCGTTTTTGTTTTCCGTCTCCTGCGCCTCGTTGTGCGCCTTTATCGCGGCGACTATTTCCTTGTCGTTATAGAAGATATAGACAACGACCGAAATCGCGACGAAAATCATTGCAACAAGCGCCGTGTTGCGCACTCCCGCGCTCGTTGCGGCGCCCGTGCCGTCTGCGCCCTTGCCGAGCAGGAGCGAGCACGCGATAACAACTATCGCCTGGCACATCTTGTTGGCAAAGTTGCGCGCGGCGAAGAACATACCCGCTCTGTTCTGTCCGGTCTTTATCGAATCGTACTGCGCGAGATCCGCGAAGATGGACGAGGGGATTATGTTCGTTATCGCTATGGGCATGGCTATAACGAGTCCGATGAGTATCGCAAACGGCTTCGCGCCGATGGCGTCGATAACAAGGTTGTAGTTGAAAATAGCGCAGTAGAGCAGAACATATGTTATGCACGCGCCGAGCAGAAGCGGTTTTTTGCCGACCTTGCGCGCCAAGATATTGACGAGCGGATAGGTCATTATGCCGACGCCTATTGATATGACCGAGACATATGTCACCCACTCGTCGCCGAGGTTCAAGAGATTTGTTATGTAATAGACCTCAGCGGTGTTGAAGAAGGTGAACGCTATCCACATGATGAGATAGCCCACGGTGATTATCGCGAAGTTCGGATAAGAGACGGTCGCCTTGAGCGCATCCCAGATGGACTGGTGATATTCTTTCGGCTCGACGTAGTCTTTCTCTTTTATGACAAAAGCCGGGATGAGTGCGGCTATTCCGCCGAGCACGCAGAACACGATAAACGGAATGCGCAGAGCCCATATCTCCTCGATGCCGTTTTTCATCAGTATGCTCTTTATCATAGATGTGCAGAACACCATCGCCGACGAGACAACATAGAGCAGGCTGACTACAGAATAGAGGAACACTCTCTTGCGCGGCTCGGCGACGACCTCCGCCTGGAGCGCGCTGTAGGGAATGTTATAGAGCGTCGAGAACAGGTAATAGAGCGCGAGCATCACGCCGACCCATATGGCGTTTATGACGCTCGAACCCGTCACGGGCGGGAAGAAGATAAGCAGGCAGAACAGCCCGTAAGGGATAGCCGACCAGCGCATAAAAGAGATACGCCTGCCGCTCTTTGCCTTACTGTTGTCCGAGAGGCTCGCGACCCACGGGTCTGTAACAGCGTCTATAACGGTGCCGATTCCGCGGATTATCGCCATGGTCAGCGCGGCTTTCATAAAAAACTGCGGCAGAGTTGTGTTCGAGTTCGTGGGAATGAAGAAGGTCAGCAGGTATGTTGTAATAATACCGTTGATAAGTCCCCTTGCAAAATCTCCGAGGCACAGGGCGAAGATCTTGCCGTTTGTTATTTTTTTCATTGTTTCTCTCTCCTCCCGCCGTCTGCGGCTATTTTGAGAAATTTTTCGCGAAGATGCTTTCTGAACAGCTCGGGCTCTTCGCTTAACGGGCGGTGAGCCGAGTTTTCAAACCAAATTAAATCTTTGTCTGGCGCTTCTATCGAATCATAGTAATTCTGAATCAGCGCCGCCGGGGTGTTTTCGTCGCGCCGCCCCTGGAATATATAATAGGGCATCTCAAATGTGTGGAGCTGGGTGGTGAAATCATAATTGACGAGCGTCGGCCACATCTGCGTCAGGCAGAGCTTATAGCCTTTCGCCGCGCCGTATTTATCTTTTATGCTGAGCTCCGTCGAAAACAGCATCGGCAGGACAGTGCCTTTGAAGTAGCTCTCTTTTTTGACCGTGTGTCCGCCGTATTTTCCGAGTATGCGCCGCTGGGTCATGAGCCCCTCGAACACCGGCTTATACTGCCCGTTGACGGGCGGACCGACCTGTTCGAGCTTCGCTATGCTCTCCGAGTCGTTCGCCTCTTTCGCCTTTCTCATCGCAAAGGCATAGGACAGATTCTCGTTTTCGACTCCGTTGACGACCTGGCCGTAACCGATATATCCGGCTATCTTATCCGGCACGCGGGCGCAGGCGAATGTGCCGAGCTCGGTACCCCAGCTGCCGCCGACGATAAATATTTTCTCCTTGCCGAGCGTTTTGCAGAGCCATGAAATAAGCTCGGCGCAGTCGGATATCAGCTGTTCGAGTGTCAGGCTCTCGGGGTCGCAGCCGAAATACGAGCCGCCCGTTCCGCGCTGATCCCACGCGACGACAGTGAAGTCGTCCGTCAGCCCGAAGCCGTCTTTAGCCATGTCGTGGCGGTTGGGCACGCCCGGTCCGCCGTGAAGAAACAGAATGACCGGATTTTCGTTTTTCGTTCCCCAAATGTGAATCGTCTGTCCAAGCCCGCCGAGCGTCACGCGCTCCTTGCGGTCTATCGGATATCTGGCCACAGAAAACACCTCACTTGTATCAATAGTCTAATTGTAGCACCTTTCGGCGCGCAAACCAATAAAAAAATTATAAAGAATGGAGCCGCCCGAACGGACAGCTCCAAAATATAATTTAATTTGATATATATTTGCTGTTTACCGCAGGCACATCGAACTCGCCATAGCATTTGAATCCGGCGGCAGGCGAGCGGTCAAGCTCAACATAGAATCTGTAATACGGCGCAAAATACGCGTCCATGGGGTCTATGGAATAGACAAGCTCGACTTTTTTTATCTTCTCGCGCGTAACCACGCCGTTTTCTATTCCGTCCGCCGAGCCGGAGATATATTCGCCGCCGAGCAGAAGCTTTTCGGCTTCTTTATATGATATTATCGGATAATCACCGAGCTTCTTTGCGCCGTCGACGGAACTGATTCTTATCGATTCAAGCCCGCCGTTTTCGTTTATATCAAAAAACACGCTCCCGAAATTATAGCTTTTTACTCTTTTCAAATCGCCGCCCGAGCCGTCATAGACGCGGTATTCCGCACTCTCCCCGCCGTTTATATCATAGTCGGAAGTGACGCAGAGCACGGGATTTTTGAAGCCGATTACAGAAGAATACTTTTCAATGAAGTACCCTGCGGCATCGCGCCCCGTGCCGTTTCCCGCAACAGGCTCGGAAAAGTTTATACTTACCCCGCCCGTCGCAAACGCCGATATCAAGCCGATGTCCGTCTCGGCTCTGACGGCGTAGAGCGAATTTTCGCTGACTACCCACTCGCATTCCGGGAGATTCTCCTGCGTCACCGACTTTATCTGCGCGCCTGATTTTTCGGCAGTTTTGCGCACGGTCGAGAGCAGCTCATCATAGCTTAGCGACTGCGTGTTTTTGTAGACAGGCAGTCGCTTCAGCTTCATCTCCGCGCTCCACGGGTTTCCCGTCGTGTATTCGCTTATGTCGCGCACAACAGGCGTGTGAGCGCCGGCTCCCTCGCCGGAAAAGCCCACTGTGCCGAGTGATATCTTTTGCAGTCTGGCGGGGCTTATCAGCCAATAGCCGAAGAACACCGCCGCGACTATGCAGAGGCACGCTGCCGCCGTCATCAAGCGCATGGGATAGCGCGGCGCTCTGTTCTTAAAATTTATTTTTTTCGGCGCGGCCTCGGCTATAAACCTGTCGTCAGCGCCGCCTACGGCCTTCAATAAATCTTCTTTTTTCATACCGTAAAGCCCTCCTTTTCGAGAAAAATCTTTAAGCTGTCCCTTGTTCGCTTGAGCGACATTTTTACCGCGCCCTCGGTCATTCCGCGCTCGGCGGCTATCTCCGATATGCCGAGCATATACCAGTAGCGCTGAATAAAAACTATTCGCCTCTCCCGCTCGAGAGAGTCTAAAAATCCGTTCACCGCCTCGCGCAGCAGAACGGTGTCCGCCTGCTGCTCGGTATTCTCGGCACTCGGTATACATTCCGACAGCTCATCGAGAGCAAGGGCGACATTCTTTTCGCCGCGCTTTTTCGCCCGGCGGACTTTCAACAAATTCAGCGCGGAATTTCTCGCTATCCTGCCGACATATGCTCCGAGATTCTCCGGCCTGTTCGGCGGAATAGAATTCCACGCGCCGAGCATGGCGTCACTGACGCACTCCTGCGCGTCCTCGCGGCAGCGCACAACGGCATAGGCCACGGTATAACAGTATCCCGAATATTTTTCCTCGAGCCGCGCCACGCTCCTCTCGTCGCGGGCGAACAAGCCGTCAATAAGCAGTTTGTCCTCCATAATTACCTCCTCTCCAACGACATCCGCTCACTCTTAAAGACAACAAAAAGGTGCTTTAGGTAACGCATGGGCTTGCCTTTATTTTTATATTATCATATATTTTGCGTTTTGAAAAGAAAAACGCCCCGAAGAAAAACTTCGGAGCGTCATATAAATTATATTTTATCAGCCGCCGAGATAGGCTTTGACTATCTCTTCGTTGTTGAGCAGATCCTGCGCGGTGCCCTCTGCGGTTATTGCGCCGGTTTCGAGGACATAGGCGCGGTCGGAGATGGAGAGCGCCTTTTTCGCGTTCTGCTCGACGAGCAGGATGGTCGTGCCGGACTTGTGATAGTCCTTGATTATCTCGAACACCTGATCGACAAACAGCGGGGACAGACCCATCGACGGCTCATCGAGCATGAGCAGCTTCGGGTGGCTCATCATAGCTCTGCCCATTGCGAGCATCTGCTGTTCGCCGCCGGAAAGAGTGCCCGCTATCTGCGACTTTCTCTCGCCGAGGCGGGGGAAGCGGGTGCAGATCTCGTCGATATCCTCTTTTATCTTCTTTTTGTCCTTTTGCGTATATGCGCCGAGGAGCAGATTTTCATAGACGGTCAGCTCCTGGAACACGCGGCGACCCTCAGGCACCTGGCTCATTCCCATGCCGACCAGCTTATGACCGGGAATCTTGTTTATCTCGTTTCCGTCATAGACGACGGAGCCGCTCTTTATCGGAATGAGGCGCATGATGCTCTGCATCGTGGTGGTCTTGCCCGCTCCGTTTGCGCCGATGAGCGAGACTATCTCGCCCTGATCGACATGGAAGCTGATGCCCTTGAGCGCTCTTATAACGCCGTAATAGACCTGAAGGTCCTTGACTTCTAACAATGCCATGACTTTTCCCCCTTATTCACCGATATACGCCTTTATGACCTCGGGGTCACTCAGCGCGTCCTCTGTCTTGCCCTGCGCGAGCACTGTGCCGAAGTTGAGCACGGCTATCTCATCGCAAAGACCCGACACGAACTTCATGTCGTGCTCGATAAGAAGTATGGTCATGTCAAACTCGTCTCTTATGCGACTGACTATGTCCATCAGATCCTCGGTCTCGTGGGGGTTCATGCCCGCCGCCGGCTCGTCGAGGAGCAGCAGACACGGATTGGTCGCGAGAGCGCGGGCTATCTCAAGCTTTCTCTGCTTGCCGTAAGGCAGGTTGCAGGCGAGGTTGTTTCGCTCGTCATAGAGATTGAAGATGCGGAGTATCTCCTTTGCCTTGTCGCGCATCGCCTTCTCCGTCTTGTAGTGCTTCGGGAGGCGGAAGATGCTTGAGAAGATGTCGCACTTGAACTCGGGCTGGTTGTGCAGACCGACGAGGACGTTTCTTATCACGCTCATGTTGTTGAACAGGCGAATGTTCTGGAACGTTCTCGCGATGCCCTTGTGGTTTATCTGCTCCTGGCTTTTGCCGCGGAGCTCTTCGCCGTTTAGGTAGAAAGTTCCGGTGGTGGGCTGATAGACGCCGGTGAGCATATTGAAGACCGTTGTCTTGCCCGCTCCGTTGGGTCCTACGAGACCGTAGAGCTGCTTTTTCTTTATTTTCAGATCGACATTCTCGACCGCTTTCAGTCCGCCGAAGGAAATGCCGAGATCCTTTGTTTCAAGAACATATTCAGCCATTTTTCTTTCCTCCCTTTTGCGGCTTGTCGGGGACAAATTCCTTGCCCTGCTGCATATCGACAGAGAGGATTTCGTCCATGGAGATCTTTGTGGGAACGTTGCTCCACTCGCCCTTGTCGTCGCTGATATCCTCGGGCTTGCGCTTCTTGTCCGCAATGCGCGCCATGATGAAGCGCGGAGCGAGCTTCTCTTTTATGCGGGTGAACGCGGGAGCGTTGTTGAAGATAACGAGGCAGATAAGAATGAGCGCATAGATAAGGTACTTGAGCGCCGCGAGGTCGCCGGAGAGCTTGCTCTGGAGCTCGAAGTTGATTATCGTGATAAGCGCGGCGGAGACTATCGAACCGTTGATGCTTGCCATGCCGCCGAGGACGACCATGACGAGGATCTCGATAGAGTAGTTATACGAGAACACCGAATACTGGACGGGCGTGATGTAATGCGCATAGATAACGCCTGCGACGCCCGCGAAGAATGCGGAGAAAACAAACACAAAGAGCTTGTAGAAAGTCACGTTTATGCCCATTGCCTTTGCCGCTATCTCGTTGTCGCGTATAGCGGTTATCGCTCTGCCGTGCTTTGAGCGGATAAGATTGTTTATCATGAACAGGACGATGAGCACGACGACGAAAGCGACGATATAGAGCGAGGTATCGTTCCTCGTATCGTACTTTATCGTGTTCGTGCGAAGACCCATTGCCTTGCCGAAAACATCGAGATTCTTGAATATCGTTCTGACTATCTCGCCGAAAGCGAGGGTCACTATCGCGAGGTAGTCGCCTTTGAGTCTGAGTGCCGGAAGTCCGACGATGAGACCGAATATTGCGGCTATCACGCCGCCGGCGAGCATGCTGATGATGAGCACCAGAAGCTTGCTGCCGATAACATTAGAGAGCTGAATGGCTATGTATCCGCCGAGATATGCGCCGACGCACATAAAGCCTGCGTGACCGAGCGACAGTTCGCCGAGGAAACCGACGACGAGGTTCAGGGAAACGGCGAGGATGATGCTGTAAGCTATCTGGACGAGCAGGGTCGACGCCGAGCGCTGGAGGTTGCCGGTCAGCTGGAGAATGACCGACACGCCGAGGACGGCGATGACCATTATATAGCTGATGTAATTTTTGAGCTTGAATTTGCTTTCTGTCTTTGTTTTACTCATCAATTACACCTTCTCTCTTCTCTTCTTGCCGAGCAGACCGATGGGTCTTACAAGAAGGATCAAAATCAAAAGACTGAATTCAACGGCAGTGGTATAGGGTGCGAGGACGGGGACGGCAAGGCATATCTTCTCGATAACGCCGAGGAGCACGCCGCCGATCATCGCGCCGGGGATGGAGCCGATGCCGCCGATAACCGCTGCGGTGAACGCCTTGATGCCGGGCATCGAGCCGAGGGTCGGCTCCGCAGTCGGTATCTGGAAGAGATAGAACACGCTCGCGAACGCGGCGAGAGCCGAGCCGATTGCAAAGGTGACGGTAATTATCTTGTTGACATTTATACCCATGAGCTGAGCCGCGCCCCTGTCTTCGGAGACGGCAAGCATGGCGCGTCCGGTCCTGGTCTTTTTGATGAACAGGGTCAGGGCAATCATTATAACCGCGCTTATGCCCATGGTGAGGATCGAGCTGACGCTGACATTGGTGCCCGCAATGCTCACCGCGCCGAGCGAGGGCAGAGACACGCTCTGCGCCTTTGCGCCGAAGATGAGCTGCGCGATACTCTGAAGCAGGTAGCTGACGCCGATAGCGGTTATCAGAACCGCGATGGGGGTAACGCCTCTCAGGGGTCTGTAGGCAACCTTTTCGATAATAATACCCATCAGCGTGCAGACTATAACAGATGCCAGAACGCCGATAGCGAGATTTCCGCCCGCCGCCAGCGTTGTGAAAACGGCATATGCGCCGACCATGATGATATCGCCGTGGGCAAAGTTGAGCATCTTCGCGATGCCGTAAACCATCGTGTAGCCCAGTGCTATGAGGGCGTAGATGGCGCCGAGGCTGAGTCCGTCAAATATAACACTCATAATAAACCTAACGCTCCTTTAGAATGGGAGAAACTTGAACTGCCGAAAGAAAAACAGAAAACGGCAGGAGAATACACTTCCCCTGCCGTTCAAAAACCAATAAATATAAATTTTAGAAATTAATAGTTATCAGCCAAGCTCAACAATAACGGGGACCTTGTTGCAGGCGCCGCTGGCTTCCCAGGTCATCTTGCCGGTAACTCCGTCATAGGAGAAGTCGGAGGCGGTGATAGCCTTTGCCATAGCAGTACCGAGAGCCGTGGGATCGACCTTGACGTTGTTAACGCCGGTCTTCTTCATAGCGTTGAAGACTGCATAGACTGCGTCGTAAGCGTCAGCCGCGAACTGGTCGGGGAGAGCGTTGTACTTTGCCTTGTAGGAATTTACGAACTTCGAAACTTTCTCTTCCTTGCTGTTGACATCGAAGGGGGTGATGTACTTGATCTGATTCTTAACGGAGGAGTCGATCTGGCTGGCTACGCCGTCAAGTCCGTCGCATCCGAAGAGAACCGCGTTGCAGCCCTTGGAAGCGCAGGTCTTTGCGATAAGTCCCGCCTCGGTGTAGTAGATGGGAAGGAAGATAACGTCGCAATCTTTAAGCGCGGCAACCTGAGTGGAGAAGTCTCTCTTGTTCTCCTTGTCGAAGGTCTGCTCGATGTAGGAGACGCCGAGCTCGTTCATCTTCGCCTTGAATGCATCGTAGATGCCCTGCGAATAAGTGTCGGAGGTATCGTAGATAGCACCGATCTTCTTATACTTCGAGGTAAGCTCCTGAGCGGCAAGTGTGCCCTGGTCGGGATCGCCGAAGCAGACGCGGAAAGCGGTGTCGCCGGTCTCGATAACAGAAGCTGCGGAAGCGGAGGGAGTCATGAAGAAGATGCCGTACTCGGCAGCTGCGGTGCCGAAAGCCTCGCAGGATGCGGAGGTAACGGCGCCGAGGGAGACCTGCATGCCGCCCTCAAGCAGGGAGGTGAAGCCCTGACCTGCCTCAACGGCGCCGGCCTTGTCGTCCTTCATGTCGAACTTGAAGTTTACTCCGTTGAGACCGCCTGCGGCGTTAATCTCGTCAACGGCTAGCTGAGCGCCGTTGCGCACGGAGTTTCCGTATGATGAAGCGTCGCCGGTCAGAGGGCCGGTTGCGCCGATAACATATTCGGTGTTGTTAGCTGTGTACTCGCCAACCTTGGTAAGATCGGCGTCTGTCTTGGTATCGCTGCCGCCGTTTTTGCCTGAGCATGCGGTGAAGCCGCACATCACGAGAGCAAGAGCGAGGACTAATGCAAATACTTTTTTCATAAAAATCCTCTTTTCTTTCCTGTTTTTTATTTTATTCTCGGCGCCGCCCGACAACTGCGGCGCAAAAAATCGGATATAATGAGGGCAATTGTGAATTACCTTCAATTTTTATTGATTATACTTTCGTATGAGCCTATTGTCAATACTCATAAAAATTTTCGCTTTTTTTAATAAAAATGACGAAAATCAGGAAAATCGCTTTATCACTTTTAACAACTGAAATGTTCCGTCAAAACAAATTGATTGTCAGAGTCCCGTCAGCGGATTATTTTGCCTTTCCCATAGCCTTGACGCGGTCGAACTCGTCGGTTATCTCCTTGGAGGGAGCCTTGGTGCAGAGGCTGACTATAACCATCAAGACAAGACCGACAAGGAACGCGGGGAGCAGCTCATATATGCCGAACACACCGCCGATGGGTTTGATGAGATATTTCCAGATAAAGACCATCGCGCCGCCCGACACCATGCCGGCGATCGCTCCGGGGAGCGTGGTGCGCTTCCAGAACAGGGAGCAGATAACGAGCGGACCGAAAGCCGCGCCGAAGCCCGCCCATGCGAACGAGACTATGCCGAACACCGAGCTGTCGGGGTTGCGGGCGATTATTATACCCAGGATAGCTATGCCGATAACGGTAAGACGCGCTGCGAGCATACTCTTCTTCTCGGATATCTTGAGGTGGAACGCCTCACGCAGTATGTTCTCGGACACGCTCGAAGCGGCGGCGAGAAGCTGGGAGTCGGCGGTGGACATCGTGCTCGCAAGGATACCCGCGAGGATAAGACCCGCCATGATAGCCGGGAACGCGCCGTAGGTCGAGAGCAGGTGCGCGACGCGGACTATAATAGTCTCGGTGTCGTTGCCGTGAAGCTGATCGACAAGACCGGTGTTGCTCAGCGCTCTGCCGACGATGCCAATAAGAACAGCCATCGCCATGGCGATAACGACCCATACCGAAGCCACGCGACGGGAGAGCTTGAGCTTCTTCTCGTCCTCGATAGCCATGAAGCGAAGCAGGATATGCGGCATACCGAAATAGCCGAGTCCCCACGAGAGCGTGGTGATTATGTGCAGAAGATTATAGGGCTCGCTCTTGCCGGTATCTTCTATATATGATGCGGTGAGCGAGAGATAGCCGGGGAGCGCCTTCGCGTTTTCGACAACAGCGTCAATGCCGCCCGCCGATATCGTTGAGAAAACAAGAACGAAGACTATCGCCACGGTCATGATAATGCTCTGGACGAAGTCGGTCGCCGAAGCGGCGAAGAATCCGCCCGCCGTGGTATAAGCGACTATGACGACTGCGGAGATTATCATCGCGGTCATGTAGTTCATACCGAACAGCGAGGAGAACAGCTTGCCGCAGGCGGCGAAGCCGGACGCAGTATAGGGAATGAAGAAAATAATAATTATAACCGCCGCGAGCACCGCGAGAATGTTTTTGTCATCCCTGAAGCGGCGGGAGAAGAACTGCGGAATAGTGAACGAGCCGGTCTCCTGGGTATATCTGCGCAGTCTGAGCGCGGTGAACAGCCAGTTGAGATATGTTCCGACTGCGAGACCTATTGCGGTCCAGCCGACATCGGCAACGCCGGAAAGATACGCGAGCCCGGGCAGACCCATAAGCAGGTAGCTCGACATGTCGCTCGCCTCAGCGCTCATTGCGGTAACGAGCGGACCGAGCTTTCTGCCGCCGAGGTAGAAATCAGCGGACGATTCGTTCTTCCTTGCGCAGCGGAAGCCGATTATCAGCATTCCGACGAGGTAGACGGCGATCGTCCCCAGGATACAGATGTTTGATACGGTCATTTGAAAAACTCCTCACGGGCTGCATACGAGCCCCTCATTTTGGCGGCGAAAATGAAAAAGAACCGCCAGTCTCAGCTGAGCGGCTCTCCATCGTACCGTCATTGATGTTTGCTATTGTAACACATAAAATCGCACATTTCAACGCTTTACCGTGAAAAACAGCAAAATTTTTATTTTTCTTCGCATTCTCCGCCCTCGACCATGCGCCTTTTTATCTCGCGCATTCTCTGTGGAATATCTTCTTTTGCCATCTGCTCATGAATTTTGCAGGTGCCGGCCGCCTTCGCGGTCTCGTAGTACCAGTGCTTATATTCGAGCGTGTCGAGCGTTTTTTCGAGCTGAGCCATCTGCTCATGCACCCGCTCGCGCCGGCGGTCGATAAGTTCGAGGCGCTTGTCTATAGTCGAGTCGCCCTCGATGCACCAGTCAATAAACTGCTTTATCTCTTTTATGGGCATACCCGTCTTTTTCAGGCACTCTATAATAGAAAGCCACTCAATATCCTCGCCTTTGAACATTCTTATTCCGCCGCCCGAGCGCTCGACAAACGGCAGAAGACCCTCTTTGTCATAATATCTGAGTGTCGAGGGCGCGACGCCCATCTTTTTTGCCATCTCTCCTATTGTATAGAACATCTTACCGCTCCGTTCATAAAAAGTTTTTATTTTAGGTCTTGACTTGAAGTTAGCTTTAAGTTGTAGAATGTAAACGAACTTGCAGAATGATTTTAACATTGTGCAAAAGATTTGTCAATCGGGAGGTATTTTGAATGATTCTCAATGAAACCTACACTCTTTCAAACTCCGTAAAAATACCGAAGCTCGGGCTCGGCACATGGATGCTGACGGACAGCGAAGCCGCGCAGGCGGTCAGGGACGCCGTTGCCATGGGCTACCGCCACATCGACACCGCGCAAGCATACGGTAACGAAGCCGGGGTCGGCGAGGGGATCCGCATCTGCGGAATATCGCGCGACGAGCTGTTTGTGACGAGCAAAGTCGCAGCCGAGAATAAGAGCTATGATTCCGCGGCGCAGTCGATAGACGAAACGCTCAGAAAAACCGAGCTCGATTACATCGACATGATGATAATCCACAGCCCTCAGCCGTGGGCGGAGTTCCGCGGCGAAAAGCGCTGTTTTGAAGAGAACCGCGAGGTATGGCGCGCGCTCGAAGATGCGTACAAAGCCGGAAAAGTCCGCGCAATAGGCGTATCAAATTTCTTAAAAGACGACCTTGAAAATATTCTCAGCTCGTGCGGGATAAAGCCCATGGTCAACCAGATTTTGGCACACATCAGCAACACCCCGCTTTCGCTCATTGACTTCTGCAATAAAAACGGAATTCAGACCGAGGCATATTCGCCGATAGCTCACGGTGAGGCGCTGAAAAACAAAGCTATTGCGGACATCGCCGCGAAATATTCCGTCACTCCGGCTCAGCTGTGTGTGCGCTATGTGCTCGACCTCGGCATGGTAGCCCTGCCCAAGGCCGCGAACCCGGAGCACATAAAAGCGAACGCGGATGTTGATTTTAATATTTCCGGCGAAGATTTGAACACACTCAAAAATTTTGAAAAAATAAAAGACTACGGAGAGTACAGCTTCTTCCCAGTATTCAGCGGAAAGTGAGGAATATATCATGACAGAGAAAGAATTTGAACAGCAGAATGTATTCGGAAAAGGCGGCGAAAACTCCGCATACGCGCAGTATTTCATCGGCAAATCGTTTCTCAATCCCCTGACCGACCCAAAATGCGGTCTGTTCCTTGCGAACGTGACCTTTGAGCCGGGATGCCGCAACAACTGGCATATCCACCACGCGAAATCCGGCGGCGGTCAGATGCTCGTCTGCACCGCAGGCGAGGGCTGGTACTGCGAAGAGGGCAAAGAGCCCGTCAGCCTGACTCCCGGAACGGTCATCGCAATCCCCGCGAACGTCCGCCACTGGCACGGCGCGAAGAAAGACAGCTGGTTTTCGCACATAGCCTTTGAAATCCCCGGCGAGGACTGCTCGACCGAATGGTGCGAGCCCGTCGGCGACGAGGAATATAACAAGCTCAAATAAGGAGGATATATATAATGGAAAAGGTAACTGCGGGCAGAGACGCCCTGGGCGAATTTGCGCCCGAATTTGCAAGATTCAACGACGATGTGCTCTTCGGCGAGGTATGGTCGCGCGAGGATAAGCTATCCCCGAGGGACAGGAGCATGATAACCGTCTCCGCGCTCATGGCGAGCGGTATTCTCGACAGCTCGCTGAAATATCACATATCCCACGCAAAAGAGAACGGAGTCACCGCAGAGGAGATGGCGGAGATGCTCACTCAGCTCGCGTTCTATGCCGGCTGGCCGAAAGCATGGGCGGCATTCCGCATGGCAAAAGAAGTTTACGGAGAGGATAAATAATGGAAGCAATTGTTATTTACTATTCCTGGGGCGGCAACACAAAAAGCATTGCAGAAAAAATCGCCCGCGAATTGAACTGCGGCGCCGCGCGCATTGATACAGTCGTGCCGTATGAGGGCGACTACAACTCTATCGTCGACCGGGGCGCGGACGAAGTAAAGCGCGGATACGAGCCGGAGATAAAGCCGCTCGGCATCGATCTTTCGGACTACGACACAGTAATACTCGGTACGCCCGTGTGGTGGTACGCCTTCGCCCCGGCGGTCAAAACATTCCTGAGCCACAATGACCTCACAGGCAAGAAAATTTATACTTTCGCGACAAACGGCGGCTGGATAGGTCACACATTAAAAGATGTCAAATCCGCCTGCCCCGGCGCGGATGTAAAGCCCGGCATCGATATAAGATTCGACGACCACACTCAGCGCACCTCCGACAAAGAAGTCGAGAAGTGGATAAAGAATATAAAATAATTTTCGGGATATGAGAACAGCGAACCCAAAAGAGAACGGGGTTCACAGGAACAGCCGCAGCGTTTTTTGACTGCGGCTGTTTTTGTTATATTATTTATCGGCGGCGTGGAAATAGATTGAGCGCTGTATTGCTGTATGCATTGTTAATGAAGAATGCGCAATATTATAAATCAGCACAATTCGCAGAGGAGGATATTATCCGTCCGCGAAATCCGTAGAAATTGAACATATTTGTAGGGTGCGGCGACCTGACGCACCGCTGCCGCGCAAGCGGCACGATGTGAATTTGCAGGATTTATACCCTACCTTCGCGTCGCACTGTAATCAAAAGATATACGCTACCCCGCGTTTCGGCATTTTCTTTTTGTTTGAAAATAAAACGCCTTTAAACTAAAAGCAAACTGTGCCCCGGCAATGCCGCACCCGCCGCATATCGTACAATCATTTCACCGTTCTCCCAAAAACAGTTGACACAGAAGAAAAAAAGCCGATATATTAAAAACGGCACAAATTGAAACAGGAAGGTAAAAAATGAAATACGACCTTGATTATCAGGGCGCAGCAGAAATTCTTGAAAGTCGTGTGATTACAAGCATACCGTCAATAACGGGAAGACTTCTCGAAAACTCATATCTTCCGGAGTTTGATCAGGATACCCTTAAAGAAGCCGAATGCCTCAACGCGGTGCTCCCGCTGATAAAGTGGGAAGTGGACAACAACGATCTCAGCGAAGCTATGAGCGATGAGCTCTATCTCTACTATGAGGATTTGCTCAAAGGCGACGCCTCGACGGAATACTGGACGAGGAGGAAGTTCCGATTATAATAAAAGACCTCACCGAGAGCTATATAAAAGCCTTTGGAAAAGACACACTCGACGAAGAGGACCAATAAAATTATCCGCCTTGCTTTCGCTTGGCGGATTTTCTGTTTCTTGCTTTTCACTGTTTAACTGTTATTATATAGCAGCCGGTGTTGTCCGGGGAGATAACTGCCGAGCCGAATGCTTTCGGCATCGTCACGCTCTCGCCGACAGTCTGCCTTGAAATCAAATATCCGTCGGCGGAGTACCACTCGCCTGTTTCAAACGAGTCGATATATTTTTCGAGCGTCAGGCGGTCGTTGTATATTATCGCCGCGTGGGGCTTGCCGACATAGCGAATGTGCCACGGCTCGAATTTTATGCCCGTCGAGCTCTTGCCGTAGGACGGATAGCGGATTATAAATCCGTATTTCCACGACTCGGAGTTGACGAACTGCCCGGCGGGGCTTTTGACGAAGCCCTCGCCCGCGAAGTTTTTGACATAAACATCTATGCCGAGTCCCGTCTGGTGCTCGCTCGCGCCGGGCGCGGCGGCGGTCGAGGAATCGCTGTTGTAGAGCTCTTTCTGTTCGTCCGCGTCGCGGACACTGCTCATGACAAGAAGCTTGCAGTCGGTCTTTTCCATTACTGCGGCGGACAGCTCCGAAAAGCTCTCTGCGGCGCAGGCGTTCATTATGACGCCCGTCTTTTTGTATTCCGCAAGATCGGGCTTATCTTTATCATCCAGAGGATGCTCGGAGTTTACGAGCATCAAGCTCTGGTCAAAAGTCACGCGCGAATCGGCGCGCAGAGCGTCAATATTTATTTCGTCAAGCTCGGGTGAAATCTTTGCGACCGTTATCTTTCGGGTGTTCAGCCCGAGATATTCCCCGGCGACGAAACGCAGGTGCGGTCTTATCGCAAAGACCGCAAGCAGTGCCGCCATAACCGCGAGGACTGAGATTATCAGCCCTGCGGAGATTCTTTTTCTCAGTTTCTTTTTCAATCCGGCACCTCTTTTACGCGTGCGCCTGAATATAGGGAACAAGCTCCGCCATCGCATACTGCGCGCCGGCAAGGCACATTGAAAAGAGCATGAGCACGCAGGTCATCAGGCAGGACGGAACATCAAGCTTTGCCTTTTCCGCATCCTTCGAAAAAGCGTGGACGAGCATCTCAATGCCGAGAGATATAAAGATAACAGGCCAGAATTTTATGATTTCAAGATAGTTGAGGCTTCTGATGAATGCGCTGAGCAGGAACAGCACGCCGAAAACGACGAGAGTCAGACCGAGCGTCACCGAGCCTACACGCTTTGCCGCCATATTATTTGTCCTCCTCTTCGTTATTCTTTCTCTCCAGTTCACGCTTCTTGTGCGAGATGAGCTTTATTCCCACAACTATCAGTATGACAGCAACGGCGACCTGCGGAAGCTTATAGGAAATTTGGCTCAGGATCTCGGCGCCCGTATCGCTGAGCAGTCGGATAAGAACTCTGACTATTATCTGATCCCAGATAAGATAGGCTCCGGCTATTATCGCGACAATGCCGCCGACCTTTAAAACATTTGCGGAGGCAACTTTCTTAAAACGCGGATCAGAGCGAACATTTTCGGGCATGGCGTTCAAGAAGAACAGGAAGTCGTCCTGAACCTTGGCGAGCTTTTCCTCGGGCAGATGATATTTGTTCCATGCATCGAAGAAGCTGTAGAACCACAGCACCGGAAGCACGAGCAAAAACGCCGGGGTGTCGGCCATCATGGCGAGTCCCGCTCCCGCGACGAGCGCGAGCATTATAACAAGTCCGCGCTTGACGAGACCTATATACATATGCGCCGCGCCCGGAATGAGTGAAAACAGGAAAAAGAGTATCTTATTCTTTTTGTTCATTATTATTTCCTCCTAAGTCAGAGATTTTCTGTTTGAATTCGCTGAAGCTCTCGTCGATAGATTGGCTTATCGAGCGGCTCTTGTCGTTCAGCTTCGACATATCTATATCATTTATCTTCGATATGTGCTTGAACGCGCCGGAGAATATCATCACGAGCGCCGCGCATATTCCCGCGACCACTCTCACGGAATACATCAGCAGGTTATCCTGCCTGCGCTTCTCGCGTGTCTTCTCTTTCGCCGCGGCGGCGAGGATATCCTCGTTCATGCCGGCGGGCGGGTCGACAGCTGCCATATCGAGCGTCAAGCAGGCCATACGGTCGGCGCACTCGTCGCATTCGGCGATGTGCTCCATGACTTTTGCTTTTTCGCTCTCGCTCAAGCCGCCGCGCAGCAGGAGCGTTAATTTTTTATCGTCTGCGTGTGTCATTGCAGTATGACCTCCTTCAGATTTTCTCTGAGCATTTTCTTTGCTCTGTATGCCCGGGTCTGGATGGTTTTGAGCGGTTCGCCCGTTCTCTCGGCTATCTGCGACAGCGGCATATCCTCGCAGAAATACTCGACCGCCACGCTGCGGTAGGGTTCTCTCAACGCTTCGCACGCCGCTCTGACATCGCGTCCGAGCTGGGTGTTCATATATTCGTCCTCGAGTCCCGGTGAGGCGCCGGCTCTAAACTCCAGTTCGTCATCCTCCGCGGGCGACGTTCGCGACGCCGCGCTCTTTAGATGATCGAGGCACTTGTTCGTCGCTATTCGGCTCAGCCACGCGCGCTCATTGCGCCCGTCGAATCGGTCGAGCGAGGAATAGACGGACAGGAAAGTTTCCTGGGTCAGATCCTCGGCGGTAAAGTAGTCGTTCGTCAGTCGGTAGCATATGCTGAAGACGAGCTTGCTGTAGCCGTCCATGAGCTCTTTTAACTTTTCTTCGCGATCTATCTTTACCACCTCCTTTGCGCTTTCGTCAATAATAACGAGCATAAAAAAAGATGTACTTCAAAAATTTTTCGGCATATGTAAAAATTGCCGCCGAGTTGAATTGCCCGGCGGCAGTCTTATTTCAGGTTATTTATTATCAATGAAAAGAGCCTTGCGCGGTTGCCGTCGCCGACGAATGAATTGTGCGGGGTTATCACGGCGTTCGGGAGATCCCACAGCTCGCTGTCGGCGTCCAGCGGCTCCTGCTCGAACACGTCGAGCGCGGCTCTGAGCCGTCCGGACTTGAGCTCGGTTATGAGTGCGTCGGTGTCGATTATCCCGCCGCGCGATATATTTACTATGACCGCCCCGTCCTTCATCGCGCAGAGCAATTCGGCGTTCGCGATATGCTCCGTCTCCTTTGTCAGCGGCAGGCAGAATATGACTATATCGCCCGCGCTCACGGCGGCGCGGATACCACTTATTGAATATATTTTATCGAAGCCGTCAACGGTAGTTTTTCTGTCAACGCCGATTATCTCGCAGCCGAACGCCCTGAACCTGTCCGCGCAGGCGCGCCCGACGCTGCCAGCGCCGACTATCACAACGCGCTTTCCGCCCAGTTCCTCGAGTCCGCGGTGCTTCTCCCAGCGGTGCTCCGACTGAGCCGCCGAGAAGAATGCGCTCCGCTTATAGAATCCGAGCACCGAGCAGACGGCGAACTCCGCCATCGGCGCACTGTAGACCCCGCGGGCGTTGAACACTTTTATGCCGTGGGCGTCCATGTAGTCCATGGGCACGCGGTCGAGCCCCGCGCTCGTCAGCTGAACGGTTCTGAGCTTCGGGAATTTATCCGGCGGAGTATAGAGAAACAGCCCGTTGCAGATGATAGCCTCTATCTCTTCGCAGGGTATGTTTTCCGGCACGGCGACCCGCTCGTCGGGCATGAAATATATCTCATAGCCGAGATTTTCAAGCTCCGCCGATTCCTCGGGCGTTATTCTCAATGCACCTGTCACAAGCAGTTTCATTTTTCCGCTCCCGTTATCTTTTTTATCTCGCGCACCACGCGCGCGACCGGCAGACCGACAACATTGAAGTAGTCGCCGCCGATACCCTCGACGAGCGTGCAGCCGAGTCCCTGTATCCCGTAAGCTCCGGCTTTGTCCATCGGCTCGCCGCTGAGGACATAGTCCGCTATCTCTTTATCTGTAAGATCGAAGAATTTAACTTTCGTCGCTTCGCTGAACACGGTTTCTTTCCCGTGCGCCGAGATGCACACTCCGGTATATACCGTGTGCTCCCTACCGGAGAGGCGGCGGAGCATATTTTCTGCGTCCTCTCTGTCGTGCGGCTTGCCGAGAATATCGCCGTCAATGGAGACGACCGTATCCGCGCCTATCACGCAGTCATTCGGTCGGCGCGCCGCCACCGGGCGGCATTTCTGCGCTGCTATCGAGCAGACTTTTTCCTCCGGCGTGTCGCCCTGCGGCACTTCGTCAACGCCCTCGACATCTATTTCAAAGTTTATACCCGCCGTTTGGAGCAGCTCTTTTCTGCGCGGCGAGGACGACGCAAGAACAATTTTCATATCTCGCCCTTTCTGCGCTTCTGCGCGACTTTGAGCACGGCAGCCTGCGTTTTGCCGTCGCGTATCTCGTTGTTCATTACCATCTCGACCGCCTTTTCAAGCGGTATTTTTTCGGGCGCTAAAAACTCATCGTCGTCGAGGTCGAGGGATGTAAAGGACAGCCCCTTCGCCGCATACATATGGATTATCTCGCCGCAGTAGCCCGGGGTGGGATAGAATTTTCCGAGGTCGATATAGTGCTCCGCCACGGCTCCCGTCTCCTCGCGCAGCTCACGCTTGCCCGCTTCAAACGGGTCCTCACCGTATTCGAGCTTGCCCGCAGGCAGTTCGAGCAGGACTTCGGAATACGGATAGCGGAACTGCCGCACAAACATCAGTTCATCGTTATCAGTCAGCGCGGCGACTGTCACTCCGCCAGGATGCTCCACAACCTCGCGCAGAGCCTGCTTGCCGTTAGGCAGTTCGGCGGTGTCGGTGCGGACATTGATTATCCTGCCTTTGTAGATGTACTTTTTTTCAATCGTTTTTTCGTCGAGCTTCATATATAAGCCTCCGTTCAGGTCTTATCCCGCGGGGAAATAAATATTATTTTCCGGGGGTGATTTTTTTGAAATATATCTTCACGCCGGGCGAGCCGGACTACGCATATATAAAGAAAAGCGTATGCTCGCTCCAGGCGGAATATCCGTTTTTAAAAGTCGAGATAGCCGGGCGAAGCGCCTGCGGGAGAAAGATATTCGCCCTGCGCTTCGGCAGGAGCGCAAACCCGGTGCTCATAGCGGCGTGCTTCCACGCGCAGGAGCGGCTGACGGCACTCGTCACACTGAGATTTATAGAGCGGCTGTGCCTGAGTGCGAAGAACAGGCAGACAATGTGCGGAATCGACATAGGCGGCGCACTTAGCCGGCGGGAAATAATATTTGTCCCGTGCGTCAACCCCGATGGGGTAGAGATAGCTCTGCACGGCGCAGAGACGGCGGGAAAATACAGAGACTGCGTTGAGCGCGCTATGAGTGAAAGCCATGATCTCTGGAACGCGAACGCGCGCGGGGTCGACCTCAACCACAACTTCAACGCCGGATGGGATCTTTCAAAGGCGCTGGAAATCGAAGCGGGGATAACCGCGCCCGCGCCGAGACGGTTCGGCGGATATGCTCCGCAGACCGAGCCGGAGGTGAACGTCCTCGTTCGGCTGTGCCTGAGGCGAATGCCGCGAACAGCTGTAGCCCTGCACAGTCAGGGCGAAGAGATATACTATGAATACGGGGAGCACACGCCGGAGCGCGGCGAGCATCTGGCGAAAATTTTCGCCGCGGCGAGCGGCTATACGCTCGTGCAGAATGCGGGACTTGCCTCACACGCGGGGTTCAAGGACTGGACGATAGAGGCACTCGGCATTCCGTCGTTCACATTCGAGCTCGGGAAAGGCAGAAATCCCCTGCCGCTGAGCGACTTCGAGAGCGTATATAAAAGCATCGAAGAGACCCTCGTGCTCGCCTGTGTGATGTGAGTGATGTTGGGGAACGCGCCTTGCCGCCGCAAATATTACCGGCGGCGGCACAGTGTGCAGCCGATAACAATCGGATTTTACAGTCCTTTTCTCGCCTCGTCTATCACATTCTTGTTCTCTTCGCTTAAATCGAGATAATCGTCCGGCGCGCGCAGAGCCTCGTCGATTATGAATCGCAGGGACCAGCGGTCGGAGTAATCTTTTGCGCTGTCGTCGCGGTAGGGGTTGTTTTCGAGCAGGGTCAGAAGCTCTTGCGTCAGCTCCGTTTCGTTCAGGCGTATGAGCCGACGGAACAGGAAAACAAGGCTGTACTTATATGTGTTGAGCTCGCCGAAAATTGCTTTTCGCAGACCGTCGTCCGTCTTGAGCGTGTCAACAAGGCGGCTCTTCATCTTTCTGTGCATCAGAAAGCGGCAGCAGACGCGCGAAACGGACGCGGACTGCGCGCGGTCGGATTTCGCTTCGCCGCAGTCCGATATCACGCTGTCGATAAGCGCGTGCGCGGAGTCGGGGTCGGTCATGCAGAGGGATTCAACCTCGGCGCAGAGTCCCTTTTCTTCGCTCAGAAAATCTCTCATGCTTTCTCCCCGCCCATCTCGGCATAGCGGCGCACTATATTTTTGAAATGGCGTCCCTTTTCCTCGAAATTTTTATATTTGTTGTAGCTCGAAGCGGCAGGCGAGAGCAGGCAGGTGCAGCCCGGGCGCGTTACGCTCATCGCCGCGCGCACTGCGCCCTCCATGTCCTCCGAGATAATTATCTTCTTTTCGCTCCCGTTCTGCGCCATGTGCATGCCGATTTTATGTCCCGTATCGGGCAGGCAGACGAGATTTCTTATACTGCTCTTCTCCAGCGCCTTTTCAAACGTCGAATAGTCGAGCCCGCGATCCATGCCGCCGAAAATCAGCGTGTCAACATCGCCGAGAGCCTCGACGGCGCACATGACGGAATGGGGGATGGTCGCAATGCAGTCGTTGACGAATTTAATGCCCTTGACCGTCGCGAAATATTCCATTCTGTGCTCGATGCCCTCATAATTTTTGAGAGCTTTCACGATATCTTCGTCCGAAACGCCGAGCCGTCTCGCGGCCTCGGCGGCGAACATGCAGTTCTGAATATTGTGCTCGCCCAGAAGATGGCTGTTTATGTCGCGGTACTTCTCGGCGCCAGGCGTATGGACGCTGACTCCGACCGCTTCGCCCGGATATTTGCTCAGGTCGAAGAAGCCTTCGAGTCCCTGATCCGAGTTATATATAAATGTATCGCCCTTACTTTGGTTGCGGACTATATTGAGCTTCGCGCCGACATAGCACTCGAAGCTGTCGTAGTGGTCGAGGTGCTCGGGATAGATATTCGTCAAAACGGCGATATGCGGCGAACGGGAAGTAAATTCAAGCTGGTGCGACGACATCTCGATAACGGCTATTTCGCCCGCGCAGTCCTCTATATTATCAAAGACGGGATAGCCCATGTTGCCTATCAGGCACGCCTCTTTCCCGGCGGCGCGGAGCATGGAATAAATGAGAGTCGAGGTTGTCGTCTTGCCCTTTGTGCCGGTCACGCCGACGCAGGTAAAGCCGGAGAAGCGCAGGAAAAGATCGGTCTGGCAGGTTATCTCAACACCCTGCGGTCTCTTGAAATGGAGGAGCGGAATGCCGGGGGTCTTTATGACAATATCCGCGCGGTCTATCGCGCCGAGATAGCCGTCTCCGCAGACAAATTCGACATTCGGGTCATTATCGAGTTCGACCTGCTTTGCGTCCGCGATTATAAGCTTCTGCTCGGGCAGATAGCGGCGGATAAAATTATAGGTCGAGTGACCCTCGCGCCCCATGCCAAGCAGAACTATACGCTTGTTTCTCAGATGGTCAATCAGCTGCTGATACATATTCAAACATCCTCTTTACACATTCATCAAATTTTTTCGGGATAAGATTTTCTTCGTTGAAGCCCGAGAGCAGGGAGTAATCCGCTCGGGCAGTGTTCTTTTCGCAGAAGCGGCGCAGGAGCGCGGGCATCTCGAGCCCGGATTTTCTGTATTTTTCCGCCGTCAGCGTCAATGCAAGCACGACCTCGTCCGCCGTGCCGACGCACTCAAAGGGCTTGAGCCCCGTGAAGCCGCAGAGCCCGTCGAAGTCGGTCTCAAGATTTGTTTTCGCGAGCATATCGCAGCCGAATATTGAGTTCAGCTCATCGGGCGGCAAAAACGGCGAGAGCATTATCGCAACAAACAAGCACTTCGGACATTCGCAGCACCAGATGTTTTTCTTGCTCCCTCTGTTGCAGCTGCGGAATATCGGATGATACTGCTTATACTGCGAAAACTGCTTTGCTATCTGAAGCTCGCAGAACGGGCGCAGGAGACTGAAATAAACGGCGCTTTGCGGGAAGTTGCGGCGGCGGAACTCATCGAAGTCGCGCTCGAACTCGAACGACTTTGAATACTGATGGTTGACGCTCTCTCCGCCGATATTCGACTCATTAGCGCTCGACTCGTTCGAGAGAATAATATCATTTGCGCCATTTATAAAGCCCGCATACATTGATATAAACGCCACAACCGACGAAAACGGAGTGTGTCCGTTCAAAAAGCCCTCGGCGTTGCGCCTGAGCAGTTCGGGATCTATAGTGCGGTAAATTTTTATTATTTTATCCTCGCTGTAGCCGCCCGCGAGAACGCACTGGGTGCGCGCGGGCTGGTCGTTGACGGTGAAGAACCTCAGCTTATCGCCGAACGGGTGCAGAAGCTCGGTCGTGACCGCCGAATCCTTGCCGCCGCCGACGGGGACAATTTCAATCCCCGATGAGACATAATCTTCGCACTGCGGGATATTTTTCGGCTCCGGCGCGTCTATACGCACAAAAGAGTCTATATCCGTCTTTATCCCGTTTCTGTAGAAAAACTCGCCGAGTCCGTTGAACCAGAGCTTTTTGAAAAAAACTTTGTCATCCTCTGACATTTCGCCGCACTCGACTCTGAAAACAGGCGGGCAGGCGCATTTCCAGTAGCTGACCGCCTCCGCGAGACCGATGAAGAAAACCATTCTCTTCGCGTAGTCCGACACGGGGGAATTGAATATATCAAGACTTTTTCCGTCGAGCCTCGTCTGCGGATGAAATTCGCACAGACCGGGGATAGAAAAATCAAAGCTTAAGTGCAGCCCATCCTCATGTTCGCTGACTGAATAGCCGCTGTAGACAAAGTGCGGATATTCCCGGCGAAGCTCATCAAAGCGTCCGCTCATAGCAAGACCTCTTTCTGCATAAATATAGCTTCGGACACCGCACGGCATCCTGATCCACGATAGATTATATCAGAACAAACGGCAAAATTCAATCGGATACGCTTGACAAAACTAAAGCGATGCGCTATACTGCCCGAAGCGATAGGGGAGTAATCGGCGCTGATTTGCGGCGCAGCAGGGTCAACATACTGATCTATATCTGGTCCTGCTATAAAGAGGCTTTCGCCTCTTTAATTGATGAGACTTATCTGCGCAAAGGGCGCAGGTGGGTCTTTTTTTGTTCCCTGTCCCGAAAAAAACGGAGGAATCAATATGGGTTTAGCTGAACTTTTCATTCTCGCAGTCGGTCTTTCAATGGACGCGTTCGCCGTCTCGATATGCAAGGGCGTATGCCTGAAAAAGGCGAGCCTTGGGCAGAGCGCGATTGTCGGCGCGTATTTCGGCATCTTCCAGGCTCTTATGCCGATAATCGGTTATTTCCTCGGCACGGGCTTTGCCGACAAGATCGAGCGCTATGACCACTGGGTGGCTTTCGTGCTTCTTCTCATTCTCGGCGGCAAGATGTTCATCGAGAGCTTCAAAAAAGAAGATGTTGAGCGCGACGCCGCAGGCAACGACCGCGACGAGCTGAAATTCACAAAGATGCTCGTCCTCGCGATAGCGACAAGCATCGACGCGCTCGCAGTCGGAATCACGCTCGCTTTTCTCAAGGTCAACATCTGGGCTGCCGCTTCGTTTATCGGCGTAACGACATTTATTATCTCCGCCGCGGGAGTCAAGATAGGTCATGTTTTCGGCGAGAAATACACAAACAAAGCGGAACTCGCCGGCGGACTTATTCTTATGGGCATCGGCGTCAAGATACTCCTCGAGCACCTCGGGGTCATAAACTTTTAATTATATAAAAAATAAAAAGGCATCAGCCGCAGAGAGTATAAAAGCTCCCTGCGGCTGACTTTATATTTCATCAGATATTGTAAAGCAGGTTGTTAAACAGAATTTAAACTGCGCAGAGGAAAATCCGCCCCGAGGGTACCGGGAGCGGATTTTTTAGTGGAATGGAGGTGTTCGGAAGAGGTACACAGCAGGCAGTCTTCAGAGCGAATTTTATTCCCATGTAAAACTACTTTTGTGTCAACTCCGCCGACGCTGTGTTATCGCCGATTTACTTGCTTCTTCCAGAATTCAACCGCATCTTCAAACCACTTTGAAGCATCGGTTCCGACAGCAAGACCGACACCGTGACCTATACCCTCGTAAGTTTCGGCTTCATACGGCACACCTGCCATTTTCAGCGCGGATTCCAGCTTCCGGCTGTTTATTGGGTCAACAACATTATCCGCCGTCCCGTACCACACAAATGTCGGCGGAAAAGTTGAGTTGATTTGCTTTTCAACGGAAAGTCGGTTGATTATTGACACGTCCGGCTTATCGCCCAGCAGATTTCTTTTGCTGTCCTCGTGAGTAAATTCGCCGAGCGTAATAACAGGATAGCTCAGAATCAATGCCGAGGGTTTGAACCTATCCTCCGCCTGAGTGCAGAAGCTTGCCGCTAAATGTCCGCCCGCCGAGCTGCCCCAAAGAGACCAGCCGTCAGTCTCGAGATTCCAATCCTCCGCGTGAGAAAAAGTATCTGTAATCGCCCGTTTCAAATCCTCGTGAGGATTTGGGAAGCGGGCTTTCTTCTTTGTCCTGTAATATGCAACAACTGCGTGATATCCGCATTTATTCAAAGCCTTTGCTATCGGCATACCCTCAACAAAAGAACACACCATTGAATATGCTCCACCCGGGCATATAATTGCAACCGGGTGCTTTCTTCCGTCCTTGCATAAGTACGGCTTTATCCCGTATTTGTTGGGCCTCCAAAAGTCATAAGCCGCCTGAAGCATTTCCCACATTTTCATAATATATACCCTCCCTATCGTCGCTTATAAAAACTCCGGATTCATTGATCAAATTATATATTATTCCCGCCGCCATTTCAATCTCCGTCGCGCCGCTATGACCTGCGGCATAGAATATAGTGCCGAATAATCGGCAGAAATGACGGAGGAGAGGGGAAAATGAATATAAAACGCAGACTCACGGGCGCGGCGGCGGTGTTTCTCGCCTGCATCGCGGCGCTTGTCTTTGCCGCGCTCGTCCCGGCGCGGGCGATTCCGCCGTCGGGCGGGCGTCAGTATCGCGGGATAGATATAAGCGAATTTCAGGGCGAAATAGATTTTGAAGAAGTGAGACGCAGCGGGATAGAGGCGGTGTATATCCGCGTCGGCGCAGGGGAATATACCGACGAATACTTCGCCGAAAACTATGAACGGGCGAAGGCGGCGGGGCTGAAAATCGGCTTCTATCACTATATCACCGCCCGCTCGGTCGATCAGGGGCGCAGGCAGGCGCGGTTCTTTGCATCCCTTGCGGCGGGTCGCGAGCCGGATATGCGCCTTGCGATGGATTTTGAATATTTCGGCTCGCTCTCCGTCTCGCAGATAAACGCGATATCCGAGGCTTATCTCGATGAGCTGACCGCGCTGACGAAGCGGGAAGCCGTGATATACAGCGACCTTTCAAACGCGAGGAATATATTCAGCCGCGCGCTCGCCGAAAAATATCCGCTTTGGGCGGCGCAGTACGGCGCAGACGAGCCCTCGGCAAACGGAAAATGGCGCGAGTGGGTCGGCTTCCAGTATACGGACGAGGGCAGAGTCGGCGGCATCTACGGCAACGTTGACCGCAACATCTTCACCGAGGGGATATTCCTCTCCGACTCGGGGCGCATCGACGGCGAGAAGCGAACCTCTGTCCGCGCGCGAACACGGACGCTCACGGTATATGTCCGCGCCGGCGACACGCTCTGGGCGATAGCGAGGGAATACGGCACGACAGTCGAGGCGATAGCCAGAGAGAACAGGATAGCTGACCCCAACAGGATATTCGCGGGCGAGCGGCTGAGAATAACTCTGCCAGCGCGCGGCAACGGCGAAGAAATATACACCGTCCGGCGCGGAGACACGCCGATATCGATAGCCGGAAAGTTCGGCGTCACACTCTCTGCACTCGAGGACAGAAACGGGCTCGAACGCGGCGAAATGATATATGCGGGAGATAAGCTCTCGATACCCGGCGCCAGAATGTCGGGAGAATTTTATGTCGTGCGCCCGGGCGATACGCTCTTTTATATATCCCGCCGCACCGGCGTTCCGATAAGAACCCTCGTCGGGATAAACAGAATAAAAGACCCCGACCTGATATATGCCGGCGAGCATCTGAAGCTCAGCGCGCAGAAAAGCCCATTCTGATGAAAAAAAGTATTGAAATATACGGCTGAATAGTATAAAATAAATGTGTAAGTCTAAAATATCGGAGGAGACAATATGGTTTCAGCAGGCGATTTCAGAAACGGCGTGACGTTTGAGATGGACGGCGAAGTCTATCAGATCATAGAGTTCCAGCACGTCAAGCCCGGCAAAGGCGCGGCATTCGTCAGAACCAAGATAAGAAACGTTATCGCGGGTTCGGTCGTTGAGCGCACATTCAACCCCACGGAAAAATTCCCCACCGCTTATATTGAGCGCAAGGAGATGGAGTATTCCTATAACGATGGCGATCTTTATTATTTCATGGATCCCGAGAGCTATGAGCTCATCCCGATAAACAAGAGCGACCTCTCCGACAACTTCAAGTTCGTCAAGGAGAACACCGTTTGCAAGATCCTTTCCTACAAGGGCAATGTTTTCGGCGTTGAGCCCCCCACAAGCGTTACTCTCGAAGTCACCCAGACCGACCCCGGCTTCAAGGGCGACACCGCGACAAACGCCACCAAGCCCGCAGTGCTTGAGACCGGCGCAGAGATCAAGGTTCCTCTGTTCATCGAAGAGGGCGAGATGGTCATCGTTGACACCCGCACCGGCGAGTATCTGAGCAGAGCGTAAGATTCCGTAATTCAAAAGCCGACGGCTGTTTTTGAAAGGAGAAAGCAAAATGACAGTTACTGAGAAAGTTGCTTATATCAAAGGTCTTGTCGACGGTCTCGACCTCGACGCAAAGAAAGACGAAGTCAAGGTCATCAAGGCTATCATCGAGCTTCTTGACGACATGGCTATGAGCGTTTCGGATCTCGAAGAGGGTCTCGATGTTGTCAGCGATCAGGTTGACGAAATAGACGAGGATCTCTCCGATCTCGAGGGCTATGTCTACGAGGACGATGACGACTGCTGCTGCGGCGACGACGATTGCTATGAGATCGAGTGCCCCAACTGCGGCGAGACTATCTGTGTCGACGACGGCATCCTTGAGGACGGAAGCATTGACTGCCCCAACTGCGGCACTCTGCTCGAGTTCGATTTCGATGACGATTGCTGCTGCGGCGATGACGACTGCGACTGCGATCACGACGACTGATAAAAATCAAAAAAAAGCAATGCCGCTGCGCGCCGCTCTTGCGGCGCGCAGTTTTGTTTTATCAGGCGAAAGTTCGCCGCGGCTTTTTTTATATCGGCTGCACCGATAAGCCCAAGCCTCCGAAAAGTTAAGGCAGGTAACATCGGCGAAGCGCCGCCGATAACGGACAGCCGCAAGGGCTGTCCCTACGAAGTGCGCTGTTTAAAATCACATAGATTTTAAAGGCAAGCAAACAAGGTTCGCCTGCTTTTGGCTCCCCTGCAGGGGAGCTGGCTCGGCGAAGCCAAGACTGAGGGGTTTGTTTCGCTTCGCTCAAAGTAATAGGTAAAAGTGAATAGTGAAAAGGTGTACGGTATGGGCAGATATCATTTGCCGACGAACCCCGTACAATTTTATTGGCGCGCATTTGTAGGGTGCGGCGACTCGACGCACCGATGCCGCGGCAGCGGCAAAAAAGCCCTGCAAGGATTCCATTTTACCGACCGTAGGGGCGAACTTCGTTCGCCTGCTTTTGGCTCCCCTGCAGGGAAGCTGGATTGGCGAAGCCAAGACTGAGGGGTTTGTTTCGCTTCGCTCAAAGTAATAGGTAAAAG